>Ga0326721_10000031_pt1 | contig 133217 bp, 131 predicted proteins | sample SGPome_FD_203951 | JGI IMG/M metagenome (GOLD analysis project Ga0326721, IMG submission 203951) | Soil microbial communities from Southern Great Plains, Lamont, Oklahoma, United States - SGP_1_2016 | ecosystem: Engineered > Artificial ecosystem > Soil microcosm > Unclassified | place: USA... | reverse complement strand
CGCGGCCTCCTGGCCGCGCCCTTCTCTACTTCCTAGACCTCAGGCGGTCTTATGGGGTCGGAGCGGTAACTGCGTACGACCCCCAACCTTTAATGGGCGTGATGGGCGTCGGATTGAAGGGATCTACGAGGGCGTTCACAACTGCACCGGTTTTGTCGGCGCCAGCGCTGCCGTCCATTTTTTTGATTCCTTCGAAATTGCTGAACATGAGGACGCTTCCCTGGAAGCTTCCGTTGTTCGCGTAGATACAAAGATGTCCCGGGTCTGCTTGAGGATCAGCAGCGGTGCCGGGGCAATTGGCAGGCGTCACTCCTTCAGGTTCTTCGGTGGTTTCGCTGATGATGATTTCCTGGCCCGACCTGATGAAGTGGACGTTGCTTTCAGGCAGCGGCGCGGCAAGGGGGATAGCGAAGCTGATCGGGACGAACGTTTCGTCCGCTGACGTCTTACCGAAGGCCCAAGCGCCGGTCTCGGTCTCGCCGGGCGGGAGCGTCTCGGTGAACCCGCTGAAGCCGGTCGGGCCGGTCACGCCGGTCACGCCGGTGGTACCCGCACCGGTTGCGCCGGTGGCACCCGTGGCGCCTTTAAGACCCGTGGCGCCGGTGGCGCCGGCCGTGCCGGCCGTGCCGGCAGCACCGGTCGCGCCTTTGGGGCCGGTATCGCCTTTGGGGCCGGCAGGACCTTGAGCACCCGGGGCGCCATTGATGCCGTTCGTGCCATCTTTGCCGTCTTCGCCAGCGTACTTTTTGGCGATCTTGGTGGCGATTTTCTTGACTTCCTTCTTCTCCGACCCGTTGAGCGCGGCAACTGCCGTTCCCCCCAGGGCGACTACGAGCGCGATTACGGCGACCACGAGTCCCGCGGTGCCGAGTCGCTCATGAAGCTTCGAGAACATCGAACCCTCCCTGTTGTTTGATTCGTCGGTCAAAGGCAGGTTGTCCGGGGTTGGGGTGGTCTCGGCGCTGCGGTGGCCGCTGGCCGTGGGTCGATTCCATCCTCAAAGTTCCCCCGTCCCCATCGTTCGGTGATCCCGCCTCTTTACCTGGACCCACCCAGGCCACTGGACAAAGTATCCGAGGAAAAAAGGCTTTGTCAACCTATCTGCACGGTTTGGCACCCGGCGTTCAGCGTGTCTGCCGCACCCGGAAGAGACTGCCGTGGAGCTCGTCGACGACCGCGGCGGCAAAATCGCAGTCCCCGCCGAACTCGAGTTGCTGCGTCTGATGGTCGACGAGGGCAGGTATCCAGGCGGCCGGACTGCCAGCCACCCAGGCGCTCGCCTCACCCGCCAGGCGCGACACGCAGGAGGAAACGCGCCCCTCCTCCACAGCGACCATCGCCCCCGCCACCGCGGGCTCACCGTCACCGGTGCGGGTGACCACAGCGAGGCGGCAGCGACCGGACAGCTCTTTGGAAAGATCGAGGAGTGGGGCGCCGAGCAGGAAGGCTGCCTCGAAATCGATCCGACCGAGGGGTGGCGATTGGTCGGGGGCGAAGTCGCGCTCCCAGCGGGCGGCGGCGAGGATCGGCCCGACCGCATGTCGCAACCAGTCAGTCGCTGCATAAGGCCTGCCGCGGCGGAGACCATGGCAGGCCTCGATCTGCCCGGCTAGCCGCATCGCCCCGAGCCGGCGCTCCAGAGAGGGGTAGCTGGTCCCGGTGATCAGCTTGTTCAGCTCGGTCAGCGTCAGCGGCCGCGCCGCCAAAGCGCGGACTATGGTGGTCGACCAGCCGTCCGCCAGAGCTTTGATTGCACTCTTTGCGGCGGGGTCGCCGAGCTCGAGGGGGCCGTCGGGACACTTCCTCAGCCATCCTTCGAGGATCTCCGCGAGCTCGAGCAGCCCCGTAGCGGCAGGGCCGAGCTGGCAATCGACCGACCCGGGAAAGGTGGGCTGGCGGCGACGTTCGAGGACGTTCAGCTTGGAGAAGGTGCGGAGGTGGCCCCGCATCGTCGTCTGCGGCGGAGAGCCGACTGCCCGCCGGAGATCGATCAGCGACCGCGGTTCTTCGTTTAAAGCCCGCAGTACGTGGACGTTGAGCGGTGCAGAGAGCAGGGAAAGCGCAAAAGCTCCAGCTCGCACCCGCGACATCCCCCCTTCCAGGATTTCAGCACCAGTCAGACCTTCCTGTTTATATCAGCGGAAAACCGGTGTGTCAAAGATCCTTGATCTAAACGCCAGGTTCCGGGGGAGGTGGGGACTAATCGAGTATTCTTGCTCATCTTCATGGGGGTTTCCAAGGGAGACGCGAGTGGGCCGACCCTGATCACGCTGGGGCCCGAGGGCACCTGCCACGAGCGAGCCGTTCGCGAATACATGGCCTTTCAAGGAGTCGCCGATTACAGGATCGAGTTCATCGCCGACTTTCTCGATGGCCTCGAGCGGGTTCGAGGCCGCGACGACGCCTTCCTGATCCAGTGCAGCGCCCACCCGAAGGTGCACGAGGTCACCGAGCGCTACTGGAGGGAGGTCTTCGTCGTCGACACCTTCATCTACCCGACCAAGCACCTGGTGGTGCTGACCAGGCGCGAGGTGCGGCAACCCCGCTCGCTCGGCATCGTGCCGGCGACCAAGGGCTACGTCGATCTCTCGAAGTGGGATGAGATCATCGACGTCGTCTCCAAGCCAGTGGTCGGCGAAGAGCTGCTGGCGGGCCGCTACGACTCCGGCTTGACCCACATGGAGCACTTCGAGGAGCACGAAGACGAGCTGCGCCTCGACCTCGACATCGGCGAAATCGACACCACCTGGGTCGTCTATGGGACGTCGAAGCGATTCCAGGGGGACGTGATCGGCATCCCGTCGCAGGAGCTCTTCCGCTCCGCTCAAACCTCGCCCGCATAGCGGTCTAGGCGACGCGGACACGAAGGCAACTCGCGGCGCCGGGGTTCCTCCAAATTGGCCCTTGCTAAGGCCCGGGAGGCCTGATTGAATCCGAAACTAAGGGGTACCAGAGTAGAACACATACAACGGTCACCCCGGCCCGCCGGGAGGCGGAGCGATGACGGGCATTTATTCGGACGTGGCCGAGACACAGCCGCTGCGAGACAAGGGCCCCCCCTTGGCGGAGGCCTCAACCGCTGACGTGCTTCGACTGCTGGGTGGGGGAGCAGCGGGAGCAATCCTGATGGCGCTGGGTGAAGGGCCGCTCCGAACCAAAGGCCTCACGGAACAGGTGCCCGGCTACGCGCCGCGAACGATCTATCGCTACGCGGGAAAGCTGGCGGAACTCGAGTTGATCGAACGGGAAGAGGCCCCGGGGGTGCCCTCGAAAGTCGTTCACAGCTTGGCCGACCCCCAGGGGACCGAGCTCTACGAACTCCTCCGCCGCTTCGCCCACACCTCCTTGCTCTCGCTCCCTGATGGGCGGATCGATGCGCACGCCTGGGCCTCGCTGGGACTGCTCGCAGACCTCTGGGAAGTCGGCATGATCGAGGGGCTGAGCTGCGAACCGCAGTCGCCGACCGATCTGGCGCGCGGGCCGCACCAGCTGAGCTACCACCAGATAAATCGACGCGCCGCGCTTTTCAAGGCGAGCGGGCTGCTCGACGAATCGCAGGGGGTCGGGCGCCGTCGCCTCTACGCATTGACCGAGAAAACGCGGCGCAAGATGGGACTGATTGCATGCATCGCCCGCTGGCGCCACGATTACGTCGCCGCCGAGGAGGTAATGGCCAGCGCAGAAATGGCGACCCTGCTGCGGGTGACGTTGCCATTGGTGAAGGTTCCCGACCACAGCGGCAAGTGCCTTTGCCTAAATGTGCTCGCCGAGGACAGCAGGAGGAGCGAGACAGTTTGGGCGCGGGTGGAAGAGGATGGGACTGTTCATCCCCGCGCGGACGCGAACTCCTCTCCAGAGGGTGGGGCCAAGGCCAAGGTCCCCATGTGGCTTTCGGCGATCCTCGACGGAGATTTCCGCAAGGTCCTCGTCAGTGATGAAGAAGGTCTGGTGGGCGACTGTCTGAGCGGCCTTCACCAGGCGCTTTGCACCCCTACCGCTTACTAGCCGCGGCGAAGATCTCGAACTGCGCCTCGGTCGGTTCCTTGGGTCGACCGTTGCCGTGGAAGACGCGATCGAGGGCCATGCCGACGGAGGCGTAGATCTCCCGCAGCTCGTCGACGTCGTAGAGCCGCTGGCGGAATTCGATCCGCTTGTCGAGGTTCTCGAGCGTCTCGCCGAAGCGGAGCGGGATCATCGCCCCTTCCATGTAGCGCTCCTTCTTGTTCCAGCGGTGCTCGACGAGTTCGACCATGCCGGAGCTGGGAATCCAGGAGCGCTGGGGGAGACGGGCGCGAGCGTAGAGGACGTTGGGGACCTGGATCAGGTTCTGGCCGCCCTGCTTGAGCGCGCGGGAGATCACCTCGAAGGTGCGGTGGTTCTCCTCATCGGTCTCGAAGTAGCCAACGGCTCCGTCGTTGAGGTTGAGGACGATGTCGAACTCGTCCTCGAAGTCGAGCTCGCGCAGATCGCCCTCGATGAAGGTCGCCTCGAGACCCTGCTCGCCCGCGTCCTTCTTCGCGATCTCAACCAGTTCGGGGGAGATCTCGACGCCGACGACCGAGAAGCCCTGGCGTACGAGCTCCAGCGAGTGCCGGCCGGTGCCGCAAGCGAGGTCGAGGATCCGCTCTCCTCCCTGCGGTCGCAGCATGGTCAGCGCCCGCCTGATTTCCGACTCGGTGCGCTCGGTCCACGCCATGTCGGCCGACATGCCGGTAAACGCGGTGGCGTACCAGTCCTGCGGGATCTCCTCCTGAAGAACGCTCATTTCCCTCTCCCTTGCTGCTTTGAGCCCATTGCACAGGAAAGATTAAAAGATCAAGCGTTGTGCTGTCGCTCCTCCCGTCGGTGCCTGCGCACCAGGGGTGCTACGTAGCCGATCAAGGCGCCGATCCCGGCGGCGAGGAGGATGATCACGATCAGCGGCGCCTGGAAGCTGGCGGTGAGGAGCTCGAAGCTGACCTCCTGCGAGTTCTGCAGGGCGACGATCAGGACCAGGGCGCTGAGGATGCCGACCAGCCAGGCGCGCCAGTTGACGGGCTTCTTCTCCGCTTGCATTACCTGATCCTAGTTCCCAGATGCGGCAGACTTAGGCCTGTGGGCACCGCGCAACGACCCGACCCGACCGAGTCGGTCCGCCACCAGCTGCGGCCGCTGTTCGACCAGATCGTGATCAAGGAGCTCGATCAGGACAGGGTGCGGCGGTCGGGACTCGTGGTGCCACCGGGGACGCACGAGCCACCGCCAGAGCAGGGCATCGTCCTTGCCGTCGGGCCTGGGCTCGACTGGTGGGCGGGGGCTGGCGTGGAGATGCCGGTGCAGCCGGGCGACCACGTCGTCTTCCCTTCGAGCGCCGGTGTCTGGGTCGAAGTCGACGAGGAGCGGCTGCTCGTCTGCCGGGTGACGCAGATCCTCGGCGTGCTCGAGTCGACTTCCTTGCAGCAGACCTAGCGGACCACCGATACGGCGCGGCGCTCGCCGTCGCGCCGACGCTTGCGGCTGAGCATGCGCTCGTCGGCGGCGCGGATCAAGGCCTCGAAGTCCTTCCCGTCCTCAGGGCAGATCGCCCAGCCGACGGAGGCGCTGGGAGTGGGGATGCCGGAGTCGGAGTACTGGGTGCTGATCGCCCCGCAGATCGATTCGGCCATCAGACGGGCGCCCTCGCCGTGCGCACCGGGGGCGATCACCGCGAACTCGTCGCCGCCGATGCGGGCGAGCGTGTCCGTGGAGCGCAGGATCGACTGGATGCGGGCGGCGACTTGGCAGAGGACGGCGTCGCCGACCGGGTGGCCGTGGTTGTCGTTGACTCCCTTGAAGTCGTCGAGGTCGATGACGAGAAGCGCGAGCGGGCTGCGGTCGACTTGCCGACGGCCGCCGGGGCGGGTGCGTCCTGCCAGCTCCTCCTGCAGGACCAGGTCGAAGTGGCGCCGGTTGGCGACCCCGGTCAACGGGTCGCGGTTGGCGACATCGCGGTGATGAAGCTCCGCCGCCAGCAGGCGCTTCTTCAAGCCGACCAGGACCCAGGTGGCGGAGAGGAAGCCGGCGACCAGGGCAACGTAGTTGGGCAGGAAGGCGACGTCGATGGCCCGGGAGTCATAGAGAAGGGGGGTGCCGGCGACCAGAATCAGCTCGATCGAGAGCGGCCACGCCCACTTGGTCGGGAAGAAGAAGGCGGCGTAGATGAGCGTGGTGACCAGCATCGGCTGCACGAAGCTCATCGCGCCCCCGGTTACGTAGATGGCGAGGCCGATGACCGGGATCGTGATCACCATCCCAATCGCCAGCACCTTCATCGAGGCGCGATCCCAGCGGAGCAGGCCGAGCGCCCCGACGAGGCCGTAGATGAAGAACGCTCCGCTGAGGGCGAAGACCCAGCCCATGCCGACGTGCTGGGCGCCGGGGAGGTAGCAGCTGCCGACGGCGATGAAGGAAGCCAGGATCCAGAGGACGCCGGAGATCCTCCCCATCCGCGCGCGCTCGTCGGGCGCTTCGGCGAAAGCCGGCATCGCGGAGGAGGTCAGGGGTCCTTGCGGCATCACCTCCTCATCGGCTGATACCGGCCCAGGTTTGAGGAACCGCGTGTCAGCCGGCCTCGGAGAGGGCGGGCTCGGGTTCGCCCTCCGCATGAGCCGGCGTCGCCCCGGGCTCGGGGGCACGCAATACGAAGATCGCGATCGCCACCGCGATAGCCGCCAGGCCGGCACCGATCAGGTAGGCGACGTGGTACCCGGAGTTGAGCGCCGAAGCGAGGCTCTCGCCGTCGGCCAGCAGGGATTCGGTGCGCTCGGTCGAGAGCGTCGCCAGCACTGCCAGCCCGATTGAGCCCCCCACCTGCATGCTGGTGTTGACCAGCCCGGAGGCGAGGCCGGCGTCCTGCGGAGTCGCCCCTGACATCGCCAGGGTCATGATCGCCGGGAACGAGGTGCCGACGCCGACGCCGATCAACAGGAAGGGCGGCAGCAGGTCGGTCAAGTAGTTGCCGTCGACCGGGGTGCGGGCGAAGAGGAGCAGCGCGAGGACCACCAGGCAGACGCCCGGGATCAGAGTGGTCCGAGGGCCGAAGCGCATGATCAGTTTTTCCGAGAAGCCGAGCGAGAGCGAGCCCATCACGAGGGTGGTCGGGAGGAACGCGAGGCCGACCTCGAGGGCGTCGTAGCCGAGCACCCGCTGGAGGTAGAGGGCGCCGAGGAAGAACATCCCGAACATGCCGGCGACCAGTAGCGCCTGCAGAACGTTCGAGCCGGCGACGTTGCGGGAGCGGAAGAGCCGCAACGGCATCAGCGGGTTGGCGATCCGCGCCTGGCGGTAAACGAAGAGCACCAGCAGCGAAGCAGAGATCGCGCTGAGGACGATGGTCTTGGTGTCGAACCAGCCCCACTCGACGATCTGCAGGACCGTGAAGACGCCGAGCATCAGGGAGACCGTGAGCAGAGCGGCGCCGGGGTAATCGGCGCCGGCGCTGAGGCCGATCCCCTGGGGGCTCGCGACCAGGCGCTTCGCCAGGTAGGCGACCGCGATGCCGATCGGGAGGTTGATGAAGAAGATCCAGTGCCAGCTGATGGCATCGGTGAGGACGCCGCCGAGCAACAGGCCGATCGAGCCGCCGGCCGAGGCGACGAAGCCGTAGACGCCGATCGCTTTCGCCTGCGCCGCGGGCTCGGGGAACATCGTCACGATCATCCCCAGGATCACCGCCGAGGCGAGGGCGCCTCCGACCCCCTGGACGAAGCGGGCGCCGACCAGCATCTCCTGACTCTGCGAGGCCGCGCAGAGGAGAGAGGCGGCGGTGAAGATCGTCAGGCCGAAGAGGAAGACGCGGCGCTGGCCGAGCAGGTCCCCCATCCGGCCCGCCAGGAGCAGCAGGCCGCCGAAGGGGATCATGTAGGCGTTGATCACCCAGGCGAGGTTGTTCTGGGAGAAGCCGAGGTCGTCCTGGATCGAGGGCAGGGCGACGTTGACGATCGTCGCGTCGAGGACGATCATCAGCATCCCCGCGCAGAGGACGTAGAGGGCAAGCCAGCGGGTGCGGTCGTTCTCAGTCGTGTTCATGCAAGTAGGACTCCTGGGTCGGCCGAAACTAATCGCCGCCGGCCCAAATCGTTGTGAGCTTCGTCAAACGACGGCAGTCGCGGTAGTCAGGACTCGCCGTCGAAGTAGTCGACCCCGCTCTCGCGCCGGACGATGACGTCGGCCTCTGGGTCGCCGGTCCAGATCCCGACCTTATCGCTGTCGGGGTAGACGGTGGCGGTGGGGACGACAACCGTCGAGAACATGAGGACGCGCGCGGTCTCCTCGGTCTCGTTGCGGATGCCGTGGGCTCCCTCGGGGCCCTTGGGGAAGAAGACGACGTCCCAGGGCTCGAGCCGTTCGGAGCCCTGCGGGTGGCGCAGGGTCGGGTTCCCCTCCAGCACCAGCAGCCACTCCTCCTCGCCGCACTCGTAGTGGTACGGACAGACCGCCTGGCCCGGCGGCAGCTCGTAGACGCTGGCGCCGGATTCCTTGGCGCTGCCGCCGAGGAGCTTGCCGAGGCGGGCCATGCCGCTGCGAAAGCCCTCCGGGTCCTCACCGTCGTACTCGAACTGGGGCGATCCGATGTTGATCCGCTGCATGGTTCGAAGCTAGCAACGGCCTCAGCGGCCCCGCCGACCGAAAGCGTGGCCGGCGGGCGTCACGGCGCGGAGCTCGGCGATCGCGTGCTTGCGCGCCTCTTGGTTCGGCTTCTTCTGCTGGGGTGGGGCTGTTCGCTCCAGCGGCGCCAGGTCGGAGACGACGATGTTGACGACGCCCTCGCGGCGCTCGAGGCGGCCGCGGGCGCGGAGCAGGGGCGCGGTGCGGACGAGGGGGCGGTGGCGCTCGTAGACCGACGGCGGGACGATCAGGTTGACCGAGCCGCGCTCGTCCTCGAGCAACATGAAGGTGATGCCGTTGGCGGTCTCGGGGCGCTGGCGGGCGGTGACCATGCCGGCGATCTCGATCGTGGCGCCGTGGTCGAGGCGAGCGAGGTCGGAGCTGCGGACCAGCTTCGGGTCGAGGCCGGGGCGCAGCAGCTTCATCGGGTGCTTCTCGACCGTCATCCCGGTCGAGCGGTAGTCGGCGATCAGCTTCCCCCAATCCCCCAGCGGCTCCAGCTCGGGCGGCGCGGGCGGCTCCATCGGCAGCGCCAACTGGGTACTGCTGCCGGTGACGCGGCCGGCGCCGGTGACCCCGACCTGCCACAGAGCCTGGCGGCGATCCTCCTCCGAGCCGACGGGGATGCCGTCGAGGGCGCCGGCCCAGGCGAGGCGTTCGAGGCTCGGCAACCCGACGCCCGAGCGGGAGGCGAGCTCGGCGATCCCCTCGTATGGACCGCCCCGCTCGCGCTCGGCGACCAGCGCCTCCATCTCCTCCTTCTTCACGCCCTTGACGTAGCCGAGGCCGATCCGCACCACGAGGCCACCGCGGACGTCGCCTTCCTCGCGCGGCGTTTCGACGTGGCAGAGGACCCGGCTGCGGTTGGCGTCGGGCGGGGCCACGCGGATGCCGCGGCGCTGGGCCTCGTGGACGAGCGAGTCGGGCGGGTAGAAGCCCATCGGCTGCTCGTTCAGCAGCGAGCAGAGGAACTCGGGGCCGTAGTGGATCCGCAGCCAGGCCGACTGGTAGGAGAGCAGGCCGAAGGCGGCCGAGTGCGCCTTCGGGAAGCCGTAGCCGGAGAAGCCTTTGATCTGGTTCCAGACCCTTTCCGCGACCTCCTCGGAGACGCCGTTGGCCGCGGCGCCGGCGAGGAAGCGGCGGTGGTGCTCCTGGATCGCCTCCTCGGAGCGCTTGCGGCTCATCGCCCGGCGCAGCCCCTCGGCCTCCGAGGAGCTGAAGCCGGCGAGCGCCATCGCCGACTCGATCACCTGCTCCTGGAAGACGATCGTCCCCAGCGTCTCCTCCAGCACCGGCTCCAGCAGCGGGTGGGGGTAGGGGACCTTGTAGCCGGGGTCCTCGCGGAGGTGTTTGCGGCGTTCGATGTAGGGGTGGATGGCGCCGCCCTGGATCGGGCCCGGCCGCACCAGCGCCACCTGGACGATCAGGTCGTCGAGGTCGCGCGGCTGGGTGCGCGGCAACATCTGCATCTGCGCCCGGCTCTCGATCTGGAAGACGCCGGTGGTCTCGGCGGCGCGGATCGATTCGAAGGTCTCCTCGTCGTCGAGCGGGATCCGCGAGAGGTCGAGCCGCTCGCCGCGGGCGCGGCCGATCTCCTCGACGCAGCGCTCGACCGCCGAGAGCATCCCCAGGCCCAGCAGGTCGATCTTGAGGAAGCCGGCGTCGGCGCAGGAGTCCTTGTCCCACTGGACCGTCTGGCGGCCCTTCATAGCCGCCGGGACAACCGGGCAGACGTCGATCAGCGGCCGGGTCGAGATCACCATCCCGCCCGGGTGCTGGGAGGAGTGGCGGGGCAGGCCCATGATCTCGTCGGCGAGCTCGAGCAGCACCCGCCAGCGCGGCTCCTTCGCCCGCTCGGGTCCCAGCGAGGCGACGAGGTCGCGCTCGATCTCGGCGGCGGTCCGCTCGTGGAAGCCGACCGTCTTCGCCACCCGGTCGATCTCCGCCGGCGGCAGCCCCAGGGTCTTGCCGAGGTCGCGCACCGCCCCCTTTGGGCGGTAGGTGGGGAAGGCGGCGACGAGAGCGGAACGGTCGGCACCCCAGCGCTCGTGCACGCGCGGGATCAGGACCTCGCGGATGTCACGGGGGAAGTCGAGGTCGATGTCCGGCAGGGTCGTCGTTTCCTCGTTGAGGAAGCGACCGGCGAAGAGGTCGGCCTCGACCGGGTCGACGTGGGAGAGGCCGGTCAGGTAGCAGACGATCGAGCTGACGCTGGAGCCACGGCCTCGGCCCGGCGGGAGAACGTTGCGCGCCGACTCGGGGCCGCGCACCTCGGCCGCCACTTCGCGCGCCAGCTCGAGCAGGTCGCGGTGGAGGAGGAAGAAGCCGGAGAGGCCGAGCTTGCGGATGATCGCCAACTCCTCCTCCAGCCGCCACTGGGCTTCGAGCAGGCGGGCGCTGCCGGCGTAGCGCCGGCCGAAGTGGTGGTTGCAGACGCGGGCCAGCTCGGTGTCGGCATCGGCGTCCTCGCTGCCGGGATAGCGGTAGCCCAACTGCTCGGTGAGGTCGAAGCGCAGCCGCTCGGCGAGGCGCTCGGTCTCGGCGACGGCCTCGGGGTATTCGACGAAACGCGCCGTCATCGCCGCCGGCGAGGTGAGGGCGGAGGTCGAGTTGCCGCGGCGGTAGGGCTCGGACTCCTCCAGCGTCTCGCAGCGTCCGATCGCGACCAGCGCGTCCTGCAGCGGTGCCCGGCTGCGGTCGTGGGAGTGGATGTTGCCGGTGGCGACGCAGGGGACGGCGAGGCGCTCGGCCAGCAACGCCAGCCAGCGGTTGCGGGCGCGGTCCCGGCGCCAGTAGGGACGCTGCAGCTCGACCCGGAAGCGGTCGCGTCCAAAAACCTCGAGGAGGCGGCGGGCAACCCGTTCCCCGCCCGCGGTGTCCCCCCGTTCGAAGGCACCAGCCGCCACCCCGTCCCGCGCACATCCGGAAAGACAGACCAGCCCCTTCGCATGCTCCTCCACCTGCTCAAGCGTCGCCCCAGGCTGCGTCTGGCTGCGGGTGGTGTTGTCCCGCGTATGCGCATGAGCCAGCGTCAGCAACCTGCACAAGTTCCGGTATCCGGCCTCGCTTTCGACCAGCAGAGTCAAGTGCGCGGTCCCCCCGGCGGGTGGCGACGATTCCGAGGACCCTCCCGGTAGGGAGAGCCCGGAATCGGAGACAGGACCCGCCGGCCGGAGCTCCACCGTCAACTCCGCTCCCGTGATAGCCCGAACACCGAACCCCTTACAGGCGTGGGCGAACTCCATCGAGCCCCAGACGCCGTCATGGTCGGTGAGGGCGAAAGCGGGATAGCCCTGCGCGGCCGCGCCGGCGGCCAGCTCCAGCGGGGTCGAAGCACCGTCGAGGAAGGAGAAGGCGGAGTGCGCGTGCAGCTCGACGTACATAAACAATCAACCCCTGAGCCTCAGGCTCGCTGTCGGTACCAGCGCTGGCCGCGGGCGGTGCGGAACACCGTCAAGGCCCGCCCATCGCCCAGCGCCAGCTCGAAGTAGTGGCGGCGCAGCGGCTTTGAGGTCCACCAGCGGTCCTCGACCAGCCACTCCTCGCGCACGGTCTCGACCTCCTGGCCCTCCACCGTTGCCGGAGTGCCGCGGGGGTCGGTCCTAACCGCCACCCGCTGGGGGGCATAGAGGCGACGGAGGCCAGGCATCAGAGCTCTGGGTAGGGGGTCAGCATCGCCCAGCGCTCGGGCACCCGCGAAGAAGCGTCGACGGGGAGGATCTTCAGCAGCGCCTCCGCGCCCTGCACGGCCCGCACCTCCCGCACCGCCGCCCCAAGGCGGCGCCGGCGGGGCTCGCCGCCTCCCACCGATAGCTCGAGCTGGTCGCCGACGGGCGGTCCGAGGCCCACCGCCCGCAGGCGCAGCGCCGTCGCCGGGCCGGGCAACTCCTCGAGGCGCGGGGCGAGGACGTTGCGCAGAACCCGAGGCGAGGCGCTCGGCCGGCCCAGCCCCTGCTCAACGCTCCAGCTGCCGCCGGCGGCGAGCAGCGCCCCAAGGCGCAGGCCCAGCAGCGTTCTCCCCTTCCGCTGCGGCGCCGCCAGTAAACGGTCGACGAGCAGCTCGAGGGCACGGTCGAGCTGACGCCCGGCGGTCCCTTCCGGCAACTCGATCTCCTCGGCCAGCTCCTCGTGCGGAGCACGGAGACGCAACGGCTCCTCTTCGCCACGGCAGAGGCGCAGTGCCTGCAGGCCAAGAGGCCCGAAGCGGTCGGCGACTTGGTCAGCGGAGAGGCGCGCGAATGCCGGCAGGGTCTCGATCCCGAGGCGTTCGAGTGCCTCGATCAGCTCATCGGCCTCGCGCTCGGAGACTCCTAGTCGCGTGCGCAGCGCCGCGACCGAAGTCGGGCGCGACCAGCCGGCGGCGGCGAGGAAGGCGGCAAAGCGAGTCGAGCCGGTGCCGATCGCCCACTCCTCTCCAATCGCCTGCCGCGCCGCAGTGAGGACTCCGATCGACGAGCCCCCGTAGAGGCCGCGAAGCCCATCGGCCGCGAAGAAGGCCTCTCCTGCTCGCTCCGACTCGGCCGCGACGCCGAGCGCCTCCAGCGCCCGCAGCATCGTCTCGGTCCTCTCCGCGGCCTTGACCGGATCATGAAGATCGGCGCGCCCGGACCGAAGCCCCCCAGCACGGCCCGGGCGCGGCGGAGTCGCCAGGCGCTTATTGATGACGCAGGCGATCTCCATACGAACATATGTTCGGGGTTGATCATACAGATCTCCATAGCGGTGACCACAACTTCTTCAATTTCTCGGTGGCCGCGCAGCAGGCAGGAGCGACGGGGGAGGACCCTCCGTCGCGATTTGGGGAGGCTCCTCCGGGTCTTCCCCCGTCGCTAGTCCGGGCGGTGGCGTTGGTTGGCTAGCTCTGGCGGGCTACCTTGGCAGCCTCAATGCTGCCCAGGTATGGAGTGAGGGTGAACTCGACCAGGTCGGGGAGGAGCGATTCGAGCTCCTCACGACGGTCGGCGAAGATGCGGCGGGAGATCAGCGAGACCATGCCGCCGACCAGTGCCTCCTCGGTCGTCGGCGAAAGACCGGCGAGCACCTCCTTCGAGCGACCCTCGCGGCCGGCCTGGAAGTAAGGGACCAGACTTTGGATGGCAGCGTCGTAGCGCTCCACCACCACCGGGCCCGCCACCAACGCCTCGACCATGCTGAGTCGGGCGAGATGCGGCTCGGCCGTCAGGAACTCGAGCATCGCCGCGATCCCGGCGCGAATGGCCTGCGGCCATTCCTCCTCCTGGTCGAAAGCCTCTCCCACCCGGCTGCGCAGCTCGGTCATCACCGTGTCGTAAGCGGCGACGAAGCACTCGTCCTTGCTGCTGAAGTGCTCATAGAAGGTGCGCCTCGAGACGGCGGCGTGACGGGTGATGTGAGCGATCGTCGTGCCGGCGTACCCGTTTTCGGCAACGGCCTCGGCGAGGCCTGCGATCAGTCGCTCGCGCTGATTGCGGGCGACGAACTCGCGCGGCAGGCCGTGCCGACCCGGGGGAAGCCGGGCCAACTCGGGCGGGAACTCAGGAGACTCGATTGAGTTGGCTGAATCTCTCAAGAGAACCGAAGATACCGATCCGGACGCGTGGGGCTTAACTTGGCCAACTGGCCAGTTTTTTTAGGCGTCATTTGTTCGAGGGCCCCGATCCAAGTGCTTTGCCGTCATCCGCGGCCCCTATCTCCCGCGCGGCCTCGGTGCCGAGGTAAGGGACGAGGGCGAACTCGACCAGCTCCGGCAGCAGCGCCGAGACCGAGTCCTCCGTATTGCTGGTCAAGCGCTGATAGACAATCCAGAAGACGCCGCCGACGATGGCTTCCTCCAGCGCCTCGGGCAGCTCAGAGCCGTTGAAAGAGACACTGCGTCCAATTCGAAGCAAGGAGACGAACGCCTGCTGGGACTCCTCGTGGTACTTCACCGCGGCCGGTCCGGCCGAGAGCGCCTCCACCATGCAGGTCCGCCCCAGCGCCGGCTCGGCCGCCACATAATCAAGGAAGGCAGCAAGTCCGGCACGGACTTGCCGAGGCCAGCTCTCGAAGGTCCCCGCAGCCTCGACGACTCGCTCGAGAGCCGTTGACATCGCCAGCTCCTGCGCCGCGAGAAAGCACTCTTCTTTTGAGCTGAAGTTCTCGTAGAAGGTTTTGCGAGCGATCCCCGCGCGCTTGACGACGTCGGCGACGGTGACGGCGGGGTAGCCCTTCTCGGCCGCCTCGCGCGTGAGGGCGTCGATGATCCTGGCTCGTTGGTGCTGGGAGATGAACCGACGCGAAAGCGGCTCCTGTCCCGGAAGTGGACGCGCTGTTGAGTATGAGGTCACGAACGAGACGGTACCGGAGTTGAATCGCCGGGCTGCTGAGAGCGCCGACCGGATACCGTTTAGGTACCGAAAGACAGACAAGATGTTTTATTGATCTACTCGACCGAGCGGGGAATTTGACCGTAAAACGCCAGCGCATCCTCCAAGGGATGCTCGAAGCAGTGGGAACCCATGGTTACGAGCGAACCACGGTTCAAGACGCGATCACGCGCGCGGGCATCTACCGGCAGGCCTTTTACGACGACTTCGAGAGCAAGGAAGACTGCTACCTCCAAGCACTGGACGCCGGATCTGCCTGGGTCGAGCTGGCGATGCGGGAAGCGGCGGCAGAAGGGGAATCGGGCTGGCGCGGCCAGTTGCGAGGAGCCCTGACCGGGCTGCTTCGCTTCTTCGACGAGCAGCCGGAGGTCGGGCGGGCCCTGCTGGTCGAGGTTCACGCAGCCGGGCCCCGGGCCGTGGGCAAACGAACAGAGGCGATGGGGAGGGCGGTGGCGATGGTGGACCTGGCCCGCGAGGAAAGTGAGGGTCTCGCGCCGGCGATCGCCGCCGAGGCCGTAGTCGCCGGCATCCTCGCCGTCCTCCACACCCGGCTCGCTGCCCACCAGCCAGCCAACTTCGGCCGCCTTCTTCCGGAGTTGATGTACCTCGCCGTGCTCCCATATTTCGGGCCCGACGTCGCCGCCGCTGAAATGCGCGCCGAAGCAGACTGAGTGTCCAGCTAGACCCCGCCGCCGTGGCGGCCCTCGCCGCCGGCAAACCGCGCCGCCCCTCTTACCGCGACCTCTAACACCTCACGACCGAGTTGACGCTCCAGCTCCAGTCCCTCGCCGAGCGGTAGGGCGGAGCCCTCGAGGGCGGCCCGCCGGTCGCTCAGCATCGTCTCCTGGGGAAAGGTGGCGATCTTCTCCGCCAGCTCCAAGGCCCGCTCGAGGTGTTGCCCAGGTTCGACCAGCTCGTTGACCAGACCGATCCTGTGCGCCTCCTCGGCCGCCACCGGCCGACCGGTGAGGATCATCTCCATCGCTCGTCCGCTGCCGACCACCCGCGGCAGCCTCTGAGTCCCCCCGTCGATCAGCGGCACCCCCCAACGGCGCTCGAAGCAGCCAAAGACAGAGGCGGGGGTGGCGAGCCGCAGGTCGCACCAGAGCGCCAGCTCCAACCCCCCGGCTACGCAATAGCCATCGATCGCTGCGATCGTCGGCTTCGAGGGCGTGAGGCGGGTGAAGCCCATCGGCCCGGCCGGATGGTCGACATCGAGGTCGAGAGCCTTGAGGTCGGCGCCCGCGCAGAAGGCCTCGCCACCGGCGCCCGTGAGGACCAGGACCCGAGCCTCCGCATCGGCCTCGAACTCCTCCAGACCTCGCCGCAGCCCGGCGGCCGTGGCGGCGTCGACCGCGTTGCGTCGCTGCGGTCGATCGATCGTGAGGACAGCTGCGGCCCCGCGGCGCTCGTAGCGCACCTCCTCGCTGCTCATCCGAAGATCGTTCCATAGGTACCCTCAGCGGGTGCGAATCGAAGAAATCATCTCTCAGCAGCAGCCGACCTTCTCGATCGAGTTCTTCCCCCCGAAGACGGCCGAGACGACCGAGCAGCTCTACGAGACGGCGCGCGAGCTGCGGGCGCTGGAGCCGGACTTTGTCTCCGTCACCTACGGGGCGGGTGGCTCGACCCGTGACGGCACCGTCGAGATCACCAAGGCGCTGAAGGACGAGGTCGGGTTCGAGACGATGGCGCACCTCAGCTGCGTCGGCGAGACGACCGAGGGGCTGGCGGCGACGCTGGACCGGATCGAGGCGGCCGGGATCGAGAACGTCTTCGCCCTGCGCGGCGATCCGCCCCGGGGCCAGGAGGACTTCGTCCAGCCCGAAGGCGGATTGGGGAGCGCCGCCGAGCTTGCCTCGTTCATCTCAGCCGGCTGGAGCTTCGGGATCGGCGGCACCTGCTTTCCCGAGGTGCACCCGGAGGCACCGGACCTCGAGACCGACCTCCGCTACCTGAAGACGAAGGTCGACTCCGGCGCCAGCTTCCTGATCACGCAGCTCTTCTTCGACAACCAGGTCTACTTCGACTTCGTGCGGGCGGCGCGCCTGGCGGGGATCGAGGTGCCGATCATCGCCGGAGTGATCCCGGTCACCAGCTTCGCCCAAACGAAGCGGATCTGCGACCTCTGCGACGCGTCGATTCCTCCGCGGCTGGAAGCCGCCTTCGAGGCCGCCGGCGGTGACCCCGAGCGCGAGTTCGAGCTCGGCATCGCCTTCGCGGCGCAGCAATGCGCGGAGCTGTTGATTGCCGGTTGCCCCGGGATCCACTTCTACGCGCTCAACAAAGCTCCGGCGACGCGGGCGGTGCTCGGGGCGCTGCGGGCGTCGCGGCCGTGGGAGCGGGTACGGGGCGACGCTGCCGAAATGGAACGAGCTGACTAGAATTCTTGATCTATGGGCAAGGGAGAGCGCGAAAGAGAGCGACTGCGCGAAGAGCGGATCGCAGCCGAAGAAAGTGAAAGCCAGTCGGGGCGCAACCGGCTGATCGTCGGCTACGCGGTCGTCTCAACGGTGGTGCTGGCCGTCGCGGTCTTGGCCTTCGTCCTGATCAGCGGCGGTGACGACAGCAGCAGCGCCGGTGGCAACGCGACCGAGGCCAGCGCCCACATCAACCTCAACGAAGAAGTCGGCAACACCAACGGCGTCCAGCCCGACGAGCGGGCCGGGATCGTCGCGCCGGCGCCGAAAACGACCGACGTCAAAGAGGCGGCGCAGAAAGCGAACTGCGAATTGCGGCTGGAGCTTCCCGACGAGGGCAACACCCATCTTCCCGAGGACTCGGAGCCTCCCAACTACAAAACCAGCCCGCCGACTTCCGGCAACCACGTCGAACCGCCTTATCAGCAGGCCGACGGCGCCTACTCCGAGCAGCCGGAGCAGCTCAACGTCGTCCACTCGCTCGAGCACGGCCGGCTGGCGATCCAATACTCGCCCGATCTGCCCGAGCAGGCCCAGCTGGAACTGAAGGGGCTCTACGACACGATGTACGGCGCGTCGCTGCTCTTCCCCAACGAAGAAATGGTCTATGACGTCGCCGCCACGACCTGGACCAACCTGCTCGCCTGCCGCGAATACAAAGGCGCGGCCACCCTCGACGCGATCCGGGCCTTCGGCAAAGAGACCTGGGGCAAATACGGCGGCGAGCCCGTCTTCGCCTTCAAATTCACCGGCCCGACGCCGGCTGAACCCGACGAAGGCTGAGAGCCGCTAGGCGCGATAGGCGGGGAAGAATCCCCCCGCCTCGCGGTTGCTACTGAGCTGCGCGTACTTCTCCGCGTCGCAGACGAGCTCTGAGGTGAACCACGGGTGCTGCCGGTTGGCGAACCCGCGCTTGAACTCCTCTAGGGCGTCTCCGGGGGAAATGCCGCCACCTAAGTTGAGAGGAAGGTTGAGCTCGGAGGAATGCTCGACCAGGCGGGCGACGACGTTCTTCATCGGCGCGCTGCGTAGGTGCGAGTCGGCGCTACCGCTGAGGTAATAGTGGAGGTAGCCGTCGCTGACGGCGGCGATCGAGGCGGCGGCGAGATCGCCCTCGGGCCCTGTTGCGAGCGCCAGCCAGGTCCGCTCGGCTTCGAGGATTCGTTCGAAGTAGGCGGCACCGAAAAAGTAGTGCGATGCGGCATTGGTGCGCCGCATCGTCTGCTCGTAGGCGTCGAGGAATCCGGCGCGCTGCTCGGCGGTGGCCTCAGAACCGGACACCAACTCGAGCGTGTAGCCGGCTTCGAGGTTGCGCCGGATCTGACGGCGATCGCTGGGGCGACTCTTCGGCGGCAGCTCCGGGTCGGCGATCTGGACGACGTTGCGCTCGGTGGCGCCAGCTATGGACGAGGGACCCAGCGTGTGACGTATGAAGACACTGACCAGGCCGGTGGCGGTCCAATCGATCGTGGCGGGATCGAGCTCCTCGATCGAGCCAACCAGCCCCGGATATCCGTACGGAGAGATTGCGTCTTGATGTTCAGTTCCGTCGATCTCGCGGAGGATGAGGGGGGCGAGGAGCTCGGCGTTGTCGGTCTCGATGCGGAGGGTGTGGGTGACTCCCTCGGCGTCGAGGAAGGGACGGGAGCGGAAGAAATTGTCGTCTGCCGCGGCCTCGCCGCGGTCCTCGAGCAGCTCGGCCTTGGCGGCGGGGGCGCTCACTCCAACAGGTCCGCGGCGGCGGCGCGGAACTCGTCCGGCAGCACTCCCCAGACCTCGCAGTCGTCGGCGGGAGCGCCTTTGCGAGCGAGGTGGGCGCGCATCGTTCCCTCGTGCTTCCAGCCGAGGCCGGCGACGGTCTTCTTCGCCACCTCGTTGCGGGCGGGGATGCGGCCGTAGACGCGGTGGGCCCCGTACTCGTCAAAGGCCCTGGCGATCGTCAGCGCCTCGGCGCGGCGGCCGACCCCCTTGCCGCGGACGTCGTCGCCGATCAGGGCGCCGAGCTCGGGCGCGGTCTGGCGGAAGAGCCCGTAGAGGGCGGTGAAGCCGACCGGCTCCTCGTAGCCCTCGACGACGATCGCGAACTTGCGGTCCTCGCCGGAGTCGTCCATCGCCCGCCGCGCCCAGGCTTCCGCCTGCTCCAGGGTGAACTCGTCCCGTTGCTCCATCAGCGTCTGCGTCGCCTCGGGGTTGTTGAACCAGCGGTGGACGGCCGGTGCGTCCCCGGGCTGGAAGGGGCGCAGGGTCACCTTCGGGCGGTCAGGCGTCACGGCCGAACCCTATCCGGCTCAGTCGGGAGCCAGGCCCTGGGCGGTGAGGACCAGCCAGACGGTCTTGGCGAGGATGCGGAGGTCGAGGGCGAGGCTGCGGTGGTCGACGTACCAGACGTCGAGCTCGATTCGCTCCTCCCAGGGGATGCCAGCGCGGCCCTGGACCTGGGCCCAGCCGGTGATTCCCGGCAGCACCTCGTGGCGGCGTTTCTGGTGGGGGGTGTAGTCGTCGACCTGGGCCTTGATCGTCGGGCGGGGGCCGACGATCGCCATCTCGCCGCGGAGGACGTTGACCAGGTTCGGAATCTCGTCGAGGGAGGTGCGGCGGAGGAGGCGGCCGGGAGCGGTGACGCGAGGGTCGTCGCGGTAGACGACTTCGCCGACGCCGATTGGATCCGAGCCCTGGACCATCGTCCTCAGCTTCCACATCTCGAACTCGCGGCCGTCGAGGCCGACGCGGGGCCGACGGTAGAAGACGGGGCCCGGGCTGGTCAACTTGATCGCGATCGCGGCGACGAGCAGGAACGGCGAGAGGACCGCGAGGGCGACGGCGGCGATGAGGACGTCGAAGGCGCGCGGCATCAGCGCGTTCCCTCCGCCTTCTCCCAGCGCCCACCCGCGCCGCGCCGCCAGCGGTCCCAGAGGCCGGCGGCGATCGAGGCGGTGGTCATCGCGTAGTAGCGGGCGATCCGGAACGGGGCGATCGGCAGGAAGCGCCCGAGCAGCGCCGCCGCGATCAGGGCGAGCTGGAGGGAGAAGGTGGCGACGTAGAACCAGCCGTCATCGAGGAGGAAGGCGTTGGCGACGAGGGCGACGAGGTGCAGCAGCGGGCTGAGGTAGCGGAGCAGGCGGTGGGAGAAGATCTCGAAGGCGAACAGCGGCGAGTAGCCGCGGGGGGAGAGCATCCCCTCGCCGACGACGATGTCCCAGAGGCCGACCATCATCCGCCGTTTGCGGGCGAACTCGCCCTCGAGCGTGGGGACCATCTTCTCCTCGGCTCGGGCGCCGGGGGCGTAGAGGGAGTGGAGCCCGCGCTTGGCGAGAGCGAAGGGGAAGCTGAGGTCGTGGCTGCCGGAGGGCGCGAGCGGGATGTAGGCGTCTTTGCGGACCGCGTAGATCGCACCGTTGCCGGCGGTGACACCGGCGAGTGCCGACTCCATCTCCCGCACTGCCATCTCGTAGCGCCAGTAGGCCCCCTCCATGTTGTCGCCGCCGGGGTCGAGGAAGCGCACCTGGCCACAGGCGTAGCCGACCTTCGGGTCGGCGAAGGGAGCGACGAGCTGACGCAGCGCGTCCGGTGCCCAGGTGCTGTTGGCGTCGGAGAAGGCGAGGATCTCGCCGGTCGCGCGCTCGGCGGCGGCGTTGAGGGCGGCGACCTTGCCGCCGGGCGGCAGCTCGAGCACGAGGTCGGCGCCGGCGGCGCGGGCGCGCTCGGCAGTCGCGTCGGTGGAGCCGTCGGAGGCGACGACGATCTGCAGGCGCTCCCGCGGGTAGTCGAGCGCGAGCGCGTTAGCGACTTTTTCGGCGATTACCGCCTCCTCGTCGTAGGCGGGGATGATCAGAGAGACGGAAGGCGTAGCGGCGGCGGGTCCTGTCTCCGATCGGGGGCTCTCCCTACCGGGAGAGTCCTCCCGATCGTCGCCACCCGCCGAGAAGCCTCGCAGATGGACGAGCAGCCAGAGGAGCAGCGGGTAGCCCAGGTGGGTGTAGACGAGGGAGCCGGCGCTGAGCCAGAAGAGGATCGCGGCGGTGGTGGTCATGCACGCCTCTCGGTCAGCTCGCGGTAGAGGTCGAGGGTGCGGCTGGCCGCCTCGTCCCAGGAGAAGGGGCCGGCGGCGGCGCGGGTCGCGGCGGCGGCAAGCTCGGCGCGGCCGGCGTCGTCGGCGACCAGCTCCTCGAGCGCCACGGCGAGGGCGGTGGTGTCGCCGGGCGGCACCAGGCGCGCCGCACCGGTCTCAGCCACTTCTGGGAACCCGCCAACCGCGCTCAGCACCAGCGGCTTGCCGAAGGCGAGGCCGGTGTAGAGGACGCCGGAGTGCTCGGCGTCGAGGTAGGGGAGGACGACGAGGTCGGCGCGGCGGAAGATCGCCGGGATCTCGGCCTCGTCGACGAAGCGGGTGACGAAGCGAACGCGGCCCTTGGCCCTGGCAGCCAGGTCTCGCAACGGGCCGAGGTCCATGCGCGGGTTGCCGACGATCCAGAGCTCGGCGCCCTCGACCCTGCGAAACGCCTCCAACAGGTTCTCGATCCCCTTGTAGGGACGGAGCAGGCCGAAGCAGAGGATCACCGGGCCCTCGGCGCCCTCGAGCTCCGCCGGCAGTGGCTTCTCCTGCGGCAGCTTCGTCAGGTAGTCGAAGGCGCCGTGGGGGACGACCCGGACCTTCGCCGGGTCGACGCCGACCTCGTCCCGCAAGCGCGCGGCGCTGTGCTCGGAGTGGGCGACGACGGCGTCCATACCGCCGAATACGCGCCGGGCGCCGTTCACCTGCCGGCGACTCGGCTGCGGGGGAAGGATGTAGTGGGCCGTCATCACTCGCGGGCGCCGCGGGGGCAGCAGGCGGACGTCGAGCGGCGGGATCGTCAGCCACTGGTAGTGGACGACGTCGGCGTCGGCGAGGCGGCGGAAGCGGAGCATGTCGGGGACGTGCTCGGCGGTCTTGAAGGGGAGTCGCCCGCGGGCGCCGAGGCCGCGCCTGGCGGTGCGGCGGTAGAAGAGCTCGTCCACCCGGTAGCCCTCGGCGGGCGGGACCGGGCCGTAGAGGAAGCGGCTCGTCAGCAGCTCGACCTCGGCGCCACCGCGCGCGAGCGCGGCCGCGAGAGCGCGGTCGTAGGGCGGCGTGAACGCCGAGGGATCGACGAGTTGAACCTTCATGGCGGCGAGCGGATTATCGTGACCCCCTTGCCGCCCACGCTCTCCTACTGCGTCGTGAACACGAACGGCCGCGATTACCTGCTCGCCTGCCTGGCTGCGATCGAGCGCGCCCACCCGGCCGGAGTGGAGCGGGAGATCCTCGTCCTCGACAACGCCTCCGAGGACGGCTCGGCCGAGGCGGTGCGGGAGCTCGACGGTGAGATCGAGCTGATCGCGCTGGAGCAACGGACCGGCAAGGCGGAGAACGACTCGACCCTGATGCGGGAAGCGAAGGGGAAGTACTGCCTGCTGCTGAACGAGGACTCCGAGCTGCGGCCGGGAGCGGCGGCGGCGCTGATCGCCGCGCTCGACGCCGACCCGAAAGCAGCCGCGGCGACCGTGCAGCTGCTCGACTCCTCCGGCAGCCCCGTCCCCTCCGCCTGGCGCTTCCCCGGCGTGGGGACGGCGGCGATCGGCGCCCTCTTCCTCCATCGTCGCTTCACGGTGCAGAGCGTGGGCAGCACCACGCGCCGCGTCGACTGGGCGCAATCGAGCGCGTTGATGGTGCGGCGCGAGGCAGCCGCCCAGGTCGGCTTCATGGACCCGGCCTTCTTCGTCTACTACGACGAGTGCGATTTCGCCAAGCGCCTCGCCGAGGCCGGCTGGCACTCCCTCTTCGTCCCCGGCGCCGAGGCCATCCACCACGACCAGCTCTCCACCGACCTCGCCAAAGGCCTGCCGCGGATCGTCGAATTCCACCGCAATCGAGATTTGTACATGCGGGTGCACCACGGGGGGGCCGCGGCCCTTGCAGTGCGCCTGCTCACCGCCTGGTCATATGCCCTGCGAGCCCTGGCGGCGACCGTCCTCCCCAACCGCCCCGCGCCGATCTTCTGGGCCCATGCCCGCCAGGCGCTGTGTCCCGGTCGCGGCGAATCCCTGCGAGATCGCGCTCAGTCGCGCGCGTCCTCGTCCACGCGCTCCACTTCGTAGTCGCGGACTCCGGATGCTCCGGAGTGCGCCAACGACGCTCCTACTGCCAGCAGGACCCAGGTAATCGGGTCATCGAAAAACCCGGCATACGACAACGTGTGGACCAGCAGCGCAATGAACGCGGCAAGGATTGCGGCGCGAGCGGCCCCTCCGGCGGGTGGCGACGATGCGGGACCCGCGCCGGTAGGCGCGGGGGACGTATCGGAGACAGGACCCGCCGGCCGACCACTCCACAGCCCTTTCCCCAGGGTCCACAGCGCTACCGTGATCAGGGCGACGTAGGCCGCGAGACCGATCAGGCCCTGCTCGGCGGCGACGGTTATCGGCTCGGTGTGGGACTCGGAGACCGGGACGTCTTTGTCCTCGCGGTGCTCTTTGTAGGCGGTTTGGAACGAACCTGACCCGTAGCCCTGGAGCGGGCGTTCGGAGAAGAGCTCGGCGCCGCCCTCGACCAGGTTCGCCCTGCCGCCGGTGATGATGTTGATGCGATCGACGTCGACCCTGCCGCCCGCCAAGAGCACGACGGCGGCGATCCCGACGCAGCCGATCGCCACCGCCGCCAGGGTCCAGCGGGGTTTGCCCCAGCGGATTGCCGCCAGCACCGCGAGGCCGGCGAGCAGGGCGATGAAGCTCGACTGCGAGTAGGTCGGGACCAGGCCGATCCAGAGGATGAGGATCAGGCCGCTGAGGAGCCAGAAGGTGTCCCGCGTCCGCGCCCACAGCATCGCTCCGGTCGCCAGCACGGTGACCAGGGCCAGGTAGCGGCCGTAGACGTTCGGGTCCCAGAAGACCGAGTTGACCCGGAAGTAGGTGTGGAATTCGTTCGACCTGATCACCTGGTCGTTCCAGAACAGGCTGCGGGTCACCCACTCGACGCTGCCGATCAGCACGAACACCACCGCCTCCACAGCCACAACCGCGAGCGCCCAGCGCAAGAGGCGCCGGTCCCACTCCACCTCCCGCAGGAGCCGGTAGGCGATGGTGAAGGGGACGAGGAAGAAGCAGAGGTTCTGCAGCCCCTGCGAGAAGTCCTCCGAGTAGAGGGTCTGCAGCCCGTAGAGAACGACTACCGCAGACAGGACGATGGCTAGCGGGCCGGCGGGTCCGGTCTCCGATCGGGGGCTCTCCCTACCGGGAGAGTCCTCCCGATCGTAGCCACCCCCCGGCAGGAGCGGCCAGTCGCGGACGACCGTCGCGAGGACGCCTGCGGCGATCACCAGATAGAGCGGAACGAGGAGGTTGGCGGTGTCGCCTCCCGCCTCGAGCGGGACGCGGAAGGGGAGAGCGAAGATCACCGCGAGGGGGAAGAGGATCGGCCAGCGACGGAAGAGGTAGGTGAGGAGGGCGATGACGGTGGCGGCGATCGCGAGCAGAGCGACGATCCGCGCCTCGTCGTGGCGGAGGTCGACGATCTGGGCGGTGTGCCACTGGTCGCCGGCGATCAGGACCGGGAAGAGGGCCATCGCCAAGACCATCACGGCGCCGCGCAAGCGGCCGGGCGGCAGCAGGATCGCGCCGGCGCAGGCCGCGGCGACGAGGAGCACGCCCGCCCCGGCGAGAAACTCGCTCAAGGCTTCGACCCCGCGCCGAGGCCGCCGGGACCCTCTTTGGTCACGCAGAACGACTCCGACTTCTTCGGCGCCCGGTGCAGGCGGATCGCCCCCGGCGTCACCAGCGTCCGCTCCGACCCTAGTTTCACCCGCAGCTTGTAGCGGCCGGGGGGCGCCAGGCCGCCGCCCCGCTGGCGACCGTCCCAGAAGAAGTCGAAGAAGGTGTAGCGCTTGAGGAACTCGTCCCTCGCCAGCGTGATCACGACCCGGCCGCCCGGCTTGATCACCTGCACGGTTCCGACATGGGATTGGGTGACGCGGAAGCGGATCTTGATTTCGTCGAAGCGGCAGTCGCCGTTGGGGGTGAAGTTGCGCACCGGGTCATCCGGGTTGAGAACCGGGAAGCCGCTGAAGCTGACCCGGTCGAGCACCAGCGGGTCGCGCTTGACCCGCTGCGCGTAGGCGAAGGCGGCTACCGTGGCGAGGACGAGGAGCGCGAAGACGATCGCCGCTGCGCGACCGTCATTCAGCCGCTTCGGCATCGTCTTCGCCGACCACTACGGCGACGTCAGCTTCGGCCGCGATCGATTCGATTTCGCCGTTCATCGGCTGCAGCTTCTGGATGCCCATCTGCTTGGCGACCTGACGAGCCTCGGGTTTGCGCCCGGGCAGGAACATGACGACGCTTTCCGCGAAGCTCTGGGGGCTGTTGGTGACGGCGCCGAGGCTGAAGCCCTTGCCCTCGACTTTGTCGCCGAAGGTCGCCGCGAGCCCGGGGACCGAGGTGCCGTTGAGGACGCTGACTTCGATTTCGCCCGGTTTCACTTTCGTCGCCGCTTGCTTGGAGCCGCCGTCGTCGTTGCCGTCGTCGGAGCCGCCGATCAGGAGATAGGCCGCGCCGCCGATGAGGGCGAGGATGACGACGAAGAGCGCGATCAGCGAACTTGGTCGTGAGGCGGTCTCGCCGAAACTGGAGAAGCGACTGCGGACCCGCTCGCCCGTGGACTGCTCCGGCAGGCCCTCCTCGCGCCGGCGGCGGCGCTCCTCGCGACTGGAGACGGCCTCCTGTTCCGCCGTCCGCGCCTCCTCCAGCGCTCGCAGCTCCTCCGCCCGCTGGGCGGCGATCGTCGAAGTCTGCTCCTTGCGGTCGGCGTCGCGCTCGGGCGCCGAGCCCGCCCACTCGCGCAGGCGGCGGATGTCCCGCCCCTGGGTGAAGGAAAGGAGCGCAAGCACGGCAAGGCCGAGGAACGCAGCCAAGCCAGCGAAAGCTCCGATCTGTTCGAGCACGTCGAGCAAAGTGGCTGCGAGAGGCTATTCGTTGGAGGCGACCGTCGCCGCGTCGCCGCCCGGCGCGGCGATCAGCTCCACCACTCGCTCGGCCAAATTAGCCTCGTCGCCGGCCAGAACGAGGTGTTCCAGCGACTCGAGGGTGGACTCGACCCACTCCTGGTCGATCGGTTTCGCCCGTACCGCCCGGTTGATCCGCCGCGCCGCCGTCGGCTGCACCTCCTCGCCCTCGGAGAAGAGGTCCTCGTGCAGCTTCTCGCCGGGGCGCGGCTGCGTGAACTCGATCGCGATGTCCTGCTCGGGCTCGTAGCCGGCGAGGCGGATCATGTTGTGGGCGAGGTCGACGATCTTCACCGGCTCCCCCATGTCGAGGACGAAGACCTCGCCCTTGCCGGCGCCGATGTCGCCCGAGCGGATCACCAGCTGCACCGCCTCCGGGATCGTCATGAAATAGCGGGCCATCTCCGGATGGGTGACGGTCACCGGTCCGCCGCGCTCGATCTGGCTGCGGAAAATCGGGACCACGCTTCCCGAAGAAGCGAGGACGTTGCCGAAGCGGACCGAGGCGAAGCGGGTCTCCGGGTATTTCTCGCCGGCGGCCTGGACGATCCACTCCGCCATCGCCTTCGAGGCCCCCATCACCGTCTTCGGGTTGACCGCCTTGTCGGTGGAGATGAGGACGAAGCGCTCGACTTTGGAGGCGGCGGCGGTCTCGGCGGTGACCCGGGTGGCGATCGCGTTGTTGCGGACCGCCTCCAGCGGGTTGGACTCCATCAGCGGCACGTGCTTGTAGGCGGCGGCGTGGAAGACGACGTCGGGTTTGAACCGCTGCATCACCTCGAGCATCCGGTGCGGCTCCTTGCAGTCGGCGAGGACCGACTCGCAACTGGCGAAGTGCCGCTCCTCGACCATCTCGCGGTCGATCTGGAAGAGGTTGTCCTCGGCGTGATCGAGCATCACCAGCAGGCGCGGTTTCACCTGGGCGATCTGGCGGCAGAGCTCGGAGCCGATCGAGCCGCCGGCGCCGGTGACGAGGACGATGCGATCGCGCAGGTAGGCGGCGACCCGATCGAGCTCACGGACGATCGGCTCGCGCCCGAGCACGTCCTCGACCTGGACCTCGCGCAGCTGTTTGTTGAGTTGGACACCGCCGCGCAGGAGCTCGAAGACGGTCGGCAGGGTGCGGACCCGGATCTCGCGGTCGCGGCAGGCGGAGACGATGCGGCCGCGCAGGGTGCCGGGGGCCGAGGGGATCGCGATCACGACCTCGTTCGGGTTCGTCTCGTCGAGGATCTGCTCGATCTCCCGGGTCGAGCCGAGCACCTTCAGGCCCAGCATCCGCATTCCCCGCTTGCGCGGGTCGTCGTCGACGAAGCCGATCGCGGTGGCGCCGAGGTTGGGGTTGAGCTGCAGCTCGCGGACCACCATCTGGCCGCCGGAGCCGGCGCCGACGACCAGCACCTCGTGCTTCGGCATCCGGGCGCCGCGGCTCGGCCGCTCGACCACCAGGCGCACGGCGAGGCGCGCGCCGGCGATCAAAAGCGCCGTGAGGAGGAAGTCCATCACCTCGACCGAGCGGGGCAGCGCGTGCTCGAAGGGCTGGGCGACGGCGAAGACGATCACCAGCAGGGCACTGGCGACGGCAACCGCGCGCAGGATCAAGAGGAAGTCGCGGCCGCTGACGTAGCGCCACCACTTCTGGTAGAGCCCGAAGGCGTAGAAGACGATCAGCTTGCCGGCGATGACGAAGCCGACCGACTGGGCGAAGAGCGTCTCGTAGCGCTGCGGCCAACCGTTGGGGTCGTCGAGGAAGCGCAGCTGGAAGGCAAGGAAATAGGCCAGCGCAATCAGCGCGGCGTCGGCCGCGATCTGCTGAATCCGGTTGCGGTAGACGGGGTGGTTCAACCGGCGCATGAACATCCGAGTTTAGTTGCTGGTAACCGGCGTCCCTAGAATGCCCGGCTCACGATGCCGCTCTTGCCGTTCGCCAGCGTTACCGATTTCTTCCTCGACCCGATCGTCAACGCGGGGACCGACTTCATCAGCAGCACCGGGCTGCCGGCGGTCTTCGTGCTGATGCTGCTCGAGTCCGCCTGCCTGCCGGTGCCGAGCGAGGCGATCATGCTCTTCGCCGGCGCCAGCGTCGCCGCCGGCGACCTCAGCCTCTTCGGCGTCGTCGCCGCCGGGGTGCTCGGCAACCTCGTCGGCTCCTGGATCGCCTGGGGCGTCGGCTACCTCGGCCGCGTCGACCTGCTGGAGAAGAACCGGCTGATCCACCTGCCGCCGAAGTACCTGCGCTGGGCCGACGACTGGTTCGAGCGCTACGGTGACGCCACCGTCTTCTTCTCGCGGATGCTGCCGATCATCCGCACCTTCATCTCGCTCCCGGCCGGGGTCGCAAAGATGCCGTTCTGGCGCTTCACCGTGCTGACCTTGCTCGGCTGCATCCCCTGGGTGCTGATGCTGGCCCTGATCGGCCAGAGCGTCGGCCACAACTGGGAGGAGTGGCGCGACCATCTGCACTACCTCGACTACCTGGTCCTGCTCGCCGTCGTGGTCATCGGCGGCTACCTGCTGATCAAGCGCCGGCGCCGTCCGCCGTCCGAGCCGGCCAGCGCCACCGAGGCTTGAGCGACGGCGGCCTGCCGGCCGGGCGCGCGGTCGCCCTCGGCCTGGTTCAGGGGCCGGCGGAGCTGCTGCCGGTCTCCAGCTCCGCCCACATCGTCCTCGTCCCCTGGCTCGCCGGTTGGGACTGGGACGGGATCGACCCCGAGCTGCGCAAGAGCTTCGAGGTGGCGCTCCACACCGGCGCGGCGGTGGCGCTGGTGATCGGGCAGCGGGGGACGATCGGCGAGGAGCTGCGCCAGTTCGACGCCCGGCGGGCGCTGCTGCTCGGCCTCTCCTTCCTGCCGGCGGCGCTCGTCGGCTACACGCTGGAGCGACCGATCGAGCGGCACCTCGGCGGGCCGCGGGCAACCGCCTACGGCCTGCTCGCCGGGGCGGCGGCGATGCTCGTCGCCGATCGTCGCCCGCAGCAGCGCGGCCGCGGCGACGCGACGCCGGCCGATGGGCTGGCGCTCGGCGTTGCCCAGGCCGCGGCGCTGGCCCCGGGCGTCTCCCGCAACGGCGTCACCCTCGCCGCCGCCCGCTGGCGACGTTTCTCGCGCGACCAGGCGAACCTGCTCTCGCGCACGATCGCCCTACCGATCATCGTCGGCGCCACCGGCCTCAAGGGCGCGCGCCTGGCCCGCCGCGGCGTCACCCCGGAGGTGCGGCGCTCACTTGCGGTCGGCATCGCCGCCTCCTTCGCCTCCACCCTCGCCTCCCAGCGCCTGATCAAGCTGGTCGAGCGCGACCGGGCGCTGTGGCCCTACGCGGCCTACCGAATCGGCCTGGCGGCCGTCGTTCTTGCAAAGCTAGGGCGCAAGTGAGCTCGAGCGACGCCTACGCGAAGGCCGGGGTCGACCAGGGGGCGGCGGATTCGGCCGTGGCCGGTCTGGTGCGGGCCCTCGGCGCGATCAAGCTCGACCGGCCCTCGGCGCAGGTGCCGCTGCCGGGGCACTACGCGAGCGTGATCAAGATCGACGAGCGGACCGGGATCGCGCTCTCCACCGACGGGGTCGGGACGAAGTTGATGATCGCCGAGGAGCTCGGCCGCTTCGACACGATCGGGATCGACTGCGTGGCGATGAACGTCAACGACGTGATCTGCGTCGGGGCCGAGCCGCTGGCGATGCTCGACTACATCGCGATCGAGAAGGCCGACCCGGCGGTCTGCGAGGAAATCGGGGTCGGGCTGGCGCGCGGGGCCGAGCAGGCCGGGATCGAGATTCCCGGCGGCGAGCTGGCGCAGCTGGGGCAGATGGTCCGCGGCGTCGACGTCTCCGGCGCCTGCTTCGGGACCGTCGCCCTCGACGCGATCGTCGACGGATCGGCGGTCGAGCCGGGAGACGTCGTCATCGGCCTTCCCTCGACCGGACTCCACTCCAACGGCTACACCCTGGCTCGTTCGGCGCTGGCGGACATCCCCCTCGACGACGAACGGCTCGGCCGCCCGCTCGGCGAGGCGTTGCTGGAGCCGACCGAGATCTACGTCAAGCCGATCGTCGAGCTGCTGCGCTCCGGGGTCGACGTCCGCGGCCTCGCCCACATCACCTCCGGCGGCACCGGCAACCTGCTCCGGCTCGCCGCCGAGGTCGGCTACGAGATCGACGACCCTCTGCCGGTCCCGCCGATCTTCGAGCTGATCCAGGAGCAGGGCGAAGTCGCCAGCAAGGAGATGCACGAGGTCTTCAACATGGGCTGCGGCTTTTGCGTCGTCGTGCCCGCAGGCGACGAAGCGGCCGCGCTAGAGAGATTGCGGCGGCATTACCCGGAGGCCAAGCGGATCGGATCCGGAGTCTCCGGGGAGCGTCGCATCCTCGGCTCCTAGACCTTTCGGCAGAATGCTCAGTTGGAATTGAGCATCTATTCGAAAGGAACTCCATGAACCGCAAACTCAAGGTCCTCGCCGTCGTCCTCTGCAGCCTCGCTTGCGTTGCTCTTCCCGCTGCGACGGCACAGGCCGCGAGCTTCACAGCTTCGAGCTACCCCGCTTCCTTCGCGGGAGAAGGGTCCGTCGGGAACAGCCAGCTGGGCACGGAGGGCGGCACGCTTCAATGCCCCGAGCGCTGGGAAGGCACGCTGTCGGCAAGCAGCGAATCCATCACAGCCTCCTGGGGGCAAATGGGGCTTTGCAACTGGTTCGGCTTCCAGCAGGGGGAAATCAACATGAACGGCTGCGACTACCGCTTCCAGCTGACGGGAGGATCCGGCGACAGCTACACCGCCGCCACAGACATCGTCTGCCCGGCCGGCCAGTCGATCGTCATCACCGCGGGCAACTGCATTGTCAGCTTCCCCCCGCAGACGGGTCTTACCGCTGCCGACTTCACGGTCAACACAGCCGCCGGGGACATCTCGATGCAGGCCACAATCACGGGGATTAGATACGTCGTCACCAAAGACGGCTTTCTCTGCCCGTTCAAAGGAGTCGGCGAAAAGACGGACGGGACCTACACCCATCTCACTCCGGTGACACTCGACTCGGCTCAGACCTTGGACATCGGCTGATTCCGATTGTCGTGGGGGGCCGAGAGCTGACTCGGCCCCCTTTCATCTGCACGTAGACGTGCTCAGCATCAACCGCACCGGCATCCCGGACCCGATGCGTCGTAACGTTGGCGGCTCACGTGAGCAACCGCCCCCCGACCAGCTCCCAGATGATCGGCACCGTGCTCTCCAGCCGCTACAAGCTGGAGGCGAAGCTCGGCAGCGGCGGGATGTCGACCGTCTACCTGGCCCGCGACACGACGCTCGACCGGCAGGTGGCGGTGAAGGTGCTGCACCGGGAGATGTCCGAGCAGGCCGACCAGCTGGAGCGGTTCCGCCAGGAGGCGCGGGCGGTGGCCAAGCTCTCCCACCCCAACGTCGTCGCCGTGATCGACGCCGGCGAGGACGGCGGCCACCCCTACATCGTCTTCGAGTACGTCGAAGGGGAGACGCTGAAGCAGCGGATCAACCGCGTCGGCGCCCTCGATGCCCAGGAGGCGCTCGCCTACGCGATCGAGGTCGCCCGCGGGCTCACCGTCGCCCACAACCGCAACATGGTCCACCGCGACATCAAGCCGCAGAACGTCCTCATCGACTCCGAGGGACGGGCGAAGCTGACCGACTTCGGGATCTCGCGCCAGCTCGAACAGGACGGGATGACGGCGACCGGGCGGGTCCTCGGCACCACCGATTACGTCGCCCCCGAGCAGGCGATGGGGCACCCCGTCGACCAGCGCTCCGACGTCTACTCGCTCGGCGTCGTCCTCTACGAGATGCTGACCGGGGGGGTCCCGTTCCAGGCCGACAGCCAGGTCGGGGTGGCGATGAAACACGTCAACGAGGAGCTGCCCGACGTCCAGCAGCGCCGGCCCGAGCTCTCGGCCGCGGCGGCGCTGGTCGTCGAGCGGGCGACGGCGAAGGACCCGGGCGAGCGCTACCAGCAGGTCGGCGAGCTGATCGACGACCTCGCGACCGCGCTCGAGGTCGAGGCGGCGCGGGCGGGCTCGACGACCGGCGAGGCGACGAGCGTGCTGGAGGCGGTGCCGCCGACCGAGCGCAAGCTCTCCAGGGGCGGCGGCTGGTCGCGACTGGCGTTGGTGCTGCTCGTGCTCGCCTTCGCCGGCGCCGTCGCGGCGGTGATCCTGATCAGCAGCGGCAACGGGCCCGGCGGGGGCGGGGGCGCCCTCAAGAACAAAGGGAGCCCGGTGGCGCTTGCCGAAGCCGCCGACTACGACCCGCAGGGAGACGACGAAGAGGACCCCGAAGCGGTCAGCCTCGCCGTCGACGGCGACCCCACCGGCACCACCTGGAGCAGCGAGCACTACGACACCGAAGACTTCGCCGGGACGAAGACCGGGCCCAACCCCGGCGTCGGCCTCTACGTGGTGGCGAAGGCGACGACGACGCCGAGGGAGATGCTCGTCAAAAGCACCCCCGGTTGGGACGCCGAAATCTACGCCGCGGCGGCGGGCCCGCCGGAGGACCTCTCCGAATGGGGTGAACCGGTCGGCGAGGTGAGCGACGCGAAAGAGTTCGAGGAGATCGAGCTCGACCTTCCCTCGCCGGCGAAGTACTTCCTGATCTGGTTTACCAAGGCGGCCCCCTCGCGGGATCAAGAGGGCCGCTACCAGATCGAGATCAGCGACGTGAAGCTGATCGACTGATCCTTGTCAGGACGGGTATAGGAGCGGGCGGGCTGAGGATGGTGTGGGAGATCACTCACGTAACCATTACATAGATCGGTGTAGCATTCGACAATGGCAGAACGAGGTGCCGTCCCCAACGTCCCGAAAGTGCGCCAGCGTGCCCTGCATGCGGTCCGCTCGCTGTTCACGCCGCTGCTGCCGGACGACTACCTCGAACTGATCAACCCGCTCTGGTCGACGCAGGAGCTGCGCGGCCGGATCGAGCGGATCGTGCAGGAGACGCCCGACGCGGTGACGGTGCTGATCAAGCCCGGCTATGAATGGGGCTGGCACCAGCCCGGCCAGTACCTGCGGATCGGGGTCGTCGTCGACGGCGTCCACCACTGGCGCGCCTACTCGCTGACCACCGACCCCGGGCGACCGGATGGGTTGATCGGGATCACCCCGAAGCTGGTCGACGCCGGCAAGGTCTCGCCCTACCTCGTGCGGCAGGCGCGGCCGGGGGACATCGTCCGCCTCGGCGGCGTCGAAGGCACCTTCGTCCTGCCCGACCCGCCGCCGCGGAAGCTCCTCTTCATCAGCGCCGGCAGCGGCATCACGCCGATCATGAGCATGCTGCGCAGCCTCGACCGCGACGAAGCGCTGCACGACGTCGTCCACGTCCACTCCGCGCGCACCCCCGACGGCGTCATCTTCGGCGAGCAGCTGCGCGACCTCGACAGCCGCTGCTCCGGTTACCGGCCTCATCTGCAGATCACCGGCGAGGCGGGGCGGGTCACGCCCGCCCACCTGGATGAGCTCTGCCCCGACTGGCGCGAGCGCCGCGCCTTCGTCTCCGGCCCCGGCGAGATGCTCGACGCCCTGGTCGAGCACTGGCAAGCGGAGGGCGACCCCGAGCTGCTGGAGATGGAGCGCTTCCAGCCGGTGATCGGGGGGGCCGCGGTCGCCGGCGAGGGCGGCAGGATCAAATTCCTCTCCAGCGGGGTAGAGGCCGAGAGCGACGGCGGCACGCCGATCCTCGTCGCCGGCGAGGAGGCGGGGGCGGAGCTGCCGTTCGGCTGCCGGATGGGGATCTGCCACACCTGCATCGGAAGACTTTGCGAGGGGGAAGTCAGGGACCTGCGGACCGGTGAGGTCTCCGGGCAAGAGGGAGAGATGGTCCGAACTTGTGTCAACGCGCCAGAAGGCGACGTTGCAATCGCCTTATGAGAAAGAGGAGTAACTGAAGAGATGACTACCGCCACGCCCACCACGCCCCCTGTAGACACCCAGATCGAGAGCCCGCTCGCGCACCTCTCCGAGGAGCAGCTCGAGGAGCTCGGTCGCGAGTTCGACGCGATCCGCGACCGCGTCATGGCCGAGCTCGGCGATCGTGATCGCCGCTACATCGAGAGCATGATCGAGATGCAGCGGCGCCTCGCCGTGCTCGGCCGCATCCTCCTGCTCGCCTCCCGCAACCGCGCCGCCTGGGCGGCCGGAACCTCGGCGCTGTCGGCGGCGAAGATCCTCGAGAACATGGAGATCGGCCACAACGTGATGCACGGCCAGTGGGACTGGATGAACGACCCGCGCATCCACTCCTCGACCTGGGACTGGGACACCGCCTCGACCGCCGAGGCCTGGAAGCACTCCCACAACTATGTCCACCACACCTACACCAACATCCGCGGCAAGGACAAGGACCTCGGCTACGAGATCATGCGGATCGACCCGGAGCAGAAGTGGCACCCGGTCTACCTCGCGCAGCCCGTCTACAACCTGATCCTGGCGGCGTTGTTCGAGTGGGGAGTGGCGCTGCACGACCTCGATTTCGAGGCGATCCGCAAGGGCCACAAGCCGATGCACCAGGTGAAGCGGGAGCTGAAGGGGATCGCGGGCAAGGCCAAAGCCCAGATCGTCAAGGACTACATCGCCTGGCCGCTGGTCAGCGCCCTGGCCGCGACGGCCGTCGACGCGGTGGTGGAGACGCGGCGGCAGCGCAAGCAGCCCCGCGGGATCCTCGGCCGGGTCAAGCGCAAGCGGCAGAGCCGCTTGGCGCCGGTGGTGGAGGCCGCTTTGAACAGCGGGGCCAAGACCTTCCGCCAGACCGCCAAGGCCGACTTCACCTCCAACATCGTCCGCAACTTCTGGGCCTACGCGATCATCTTCTGCGGCCACTTCCCCGACCAGACCTACACCTTCTCCCCGAAGGAGGTCGAGGACGAGAGCCGCGGCGGCTGGTACATCCGCCAGCTGACCGGCTCCGCCAACATCGACGGCAGCCCGCTCTTCCACGTCGCCAGCGGCAACCTCAGCTATCAGGTCGAGCACCACCTCTTCCCCGACATGCCGAGCACCCGCTACGCCGAGATCGCGCCGCAGGTGAAAGACGTCTGCGCGCGCTACGGCCTGCCCTACAACAGCGGCCCGTTCCTGCAGCAGCTGGGGATGGTGCAGCGGACGATTCTGCGGCTGGCCTTCCCCGGCGGCAAGGCCCGGCCGAAGCCGGGGCCCTACCGCGGGGAGAGCAACGGGAACGGCTCAGCTCACTGAGCCGTTCCCTCAGCCGCCGGCGATCGGCGCGATCGGGGTGCAGATCACCGGGCGCGGGTTGGCCGGATCCAGCGCGGTGAGGACGTCGGCGCCGACGATGTGGTCGTAGGGCATCGAGAGGTGGTCGCCGAAGTCGAGGATGCACTGGTTCTGGAGCAGGATGTTTTTCACGTTCGGCCCGGAGAGGAAGGCCGAGGTGTAGGGGGTGACGACGGTGTCGTAGCGGGTCTGGATCACCGTGTAGTCGACCCCGGGCACCGTCTCCCCACCCGCGTTGAGGTTGGTGATGAAGGCGGAGTTGTAGCGCTGCTGCTCGCAGGCCGGGCAGAGGGCGCCCGTGAACTGGTTGGCCCCCGGGAAGAAGTTGGCGAGGACGAAGAGGCCGTCCAGGGTGGTGCCGTGGTTGGACGGTGAGAGCCCGACGAGAGCGCGGACCTCGCTGGCGCCGCCCAGGTACTTGAGGTAGTAGCGCGGCATCATCCCGCCCTGCGAGTGGCCGACGATGTCCACCTCCGCGGCGCCGGTGGCGGCGCGGACTTTGTCGACGAAGGAGTTCAGTTCAGCGGCCGAGGTGGGGATGTCGTCGACGCCGTAGACGCCGATCGCGCCGCTGCCGTTGTAGTCGCCGTAGTTGAGGGCGAAGACGCAGTAGCCGTTGTTCTTCAGCAGGGGCGAGATCGCCTGCCAGCTGTTCGACATGTCGGCGAAGGTGCCGTGGACGAGGACGACCGGCTGGGGATGGGCGGCGCTGGGTTTGCAGTTCCAGTCGTTGGCCCCGGGCGGGCTGGCGGTGGGATGGGTCTGGGCATAGCCGTAGACGCCGTTCCAGATCACCGGCAGCTGGGCGCGGGCGGGCGCGGCCAGGGCGACGAACAGGACAAGTGAGAGAAGAAGTACGGGGAGGGTGCGGCGCATCGAGAGGCTCCTTCTGGACTGGGTGTACGCGAATGTTCGAATGAGCTTGCGGGACCTTTAACCGCAAACTATCTTGACCATACCCAGGGGTGGGCAGGGCAAACGGAAGGAGAAGTGATGAGCCAGTCAATCGCGAGCCGAGGCCGGCAGGCGCTGTGGCTCCTGTTAGCGGCGCTGGTGGCGCTGGCGCTTTCGGCGGCCGCGGCGATCGGGGCCCGCGCCGCGAACTACGTCGCCCTCGGCGACTCCTACGCGGCCGGGCCGTTGATCCCGAACCCCGTGCTGCCGCTCGGCTGCCTCAAGTCGAGCAACAACTATCCGCGCCTCGCGGCCCCGGGCATCGGGCTGCCGCTGCGGGACGCGACCTGCAGCGGTGCGACCACGGTGCACATGACCAACCCGCAGAACGTCGACCCGGACGGGCCGAACCCGCCGCAGCTCAACTCCATCGACGCCAGCACGACCGTCGTCTCGCTGACGATCGGCGGCAACGACATCGGCTTCTCGGAGGTCGCCCAAAGTTGCATCGTCGTCAACCCGTTCAGCCATCCCTGCCTCGACAAATACAACGCGGGCGGGGTCGACCAGCTGAAAGCGCGGATCAACGCGACGGCGCCGAAAGTGGCGGCGGTCCTGCAGGGGATCAAAGCCCGTTCGCCCTCGGCGAAAATCTACGTCGTCAACTACCCGGCGATCTTCCCGGAGACCGGGTACGGATGCTGGCCGCAGATGCCGATCGGGTTCCTCGACGTCCCCTACCTGCGCTCGACCCAGAAATCGCTGAACGCGATGCTGGCGACGCAGGCGGCGGCGAACGGAGCGACGCTGGTCAACTGGTACGCGGCGAGCATCGGGCACGACGCCTGCAAGGGCAGCTCCACCCGCTGGGTCGAGCCGCTCGTGCCGGGCAACTCGGCGGCCCCGATCCATCCCAACAAAGCGGGAATGGTCGGCGGTGCAAACGCGCTGCTGGCGGCGGTGAAATAGTCATCGCATGAGAATCGTCAGCCTCGTCCCCTCCGCGACCGAGATGGTCTTCGCGCTCGGCCTCGGGGGGGACGTGGTCGGCGTCACCCACGAGTGCGACTACCCGCTGGCGACGGCGGAGCTGCCGCAGCTGACGGCGACGGTGCTGCCCGAGGGGCTCGACGCCGGCGCGATCGACGCCGCGGTGAAGGAGGTGGTCGGCGAAGGCCGTGCGCTCTACTCATTGGACGAGGAGCGGCTGCGGGAGCTCGCTCCCGACCTGATCGTCACCCAGGCGGTCTGTGCGGTCTGTGCGGTGTCCTACGAGGACGTCGTCGCGATCGCGGCGCGGCTGCCGAGCCGGCCACAGGTCCTGCAGCAGGACCCAAGCACTCTCGAGGAGATGCTGGACGACGTCACCCGTCTCGGCCAGGCGGCCGAAATCGAGAACCGGGCGAACGAAGTGCGTCGCGATCTCGAGGGTCGGCTTGCGGCGGTACAGGAGGCGGTTGCGGGGGCGCCGCGGCCCCGTGTTCTCGCCCTCGAGTGGCTCGACCCACCGTTCCTCGGCGGCCACTGGGTCCCGGAGATGATCGCCCTTGCCGGCGGCGAGGACGTGGCCGGGCAGCCGGGCCAGAAGTCCCCGCAGGTGGAGTGGGGCGACCTCACCGATCTTGCCCCGGACGTCGTCGTCGCGATGCCCTGCGGCTGGTACCTCGACGACTCCCGCGCCCAGGCGCTGGAGCATCGCGAGCGGCTCGACGCTCTCGGTGCCGACCACGTCTTCGCGGTCGACGCCGCCTCGACCTTCTCCCGTCCCGGCCCGCGGCTGGTCGACGGGGTCGAGCTGCTCGGCCACCTGCTCCACCCCGATCGGGTGCCACCACCCGGTGGGATCGGCTTCGCCGAGCTGACGCCTCAGATCTCGCGCTCGTAGAACAGCATCGACGGCCCGTCGGGGCCGCCTTCACGGTTGGTGAACCCCATGCTCTCGTAGAGGCCGCGGGCGGCGGTGTCGGTTTCGCCGGTGTTGAGGTCGATGCCGTCGGCGCCGCGCTCGCGGGCGAGCTCGATCGTACGCTCCAGCAGCGCCCGGCCGATGCCGTTGCCGCGCAGCCCCGGCACCACGTAGAGCTCCTGCAAATACGCTTCGAGGCCCCTGCTCCAGAGCGCCGGGCGGAAGCGGAAGAGGGAGAGGCCGTCGGGGCCGTCGCCGGCGAGCAGGACCGTGATCTCGCCCGCTTTCAGAAGCCGCTGGACGGTCTCGGTCAACTCCTCGGCCGTCGGCGTCGGTTCCTCGAACTCGAGGTTGAAGTCGCGCAGGAGGCGGGCGATCGCCGGCGAGTCGTCGACCGCCGCCACTCGAACCTGTATCTCTCGTTTCTCCATGTCCCCAGTTTCCCTCCCCGACGAAGTTCGCGTCGCGTCCGCCTGGGTGGCGGAGCGGGCGCGGTCGGTTCGAATCGACGAGACGCAGGTCGAGCAGTACGCGGTGGGCCTGGCGTTAGGGGCGGAGGACGAGCCGGCGGAGCAATCCGTCGAGCGCGATCCGGAAGCGGCCGCGGCCTTCGCGATCTGCATGAACGCGATCAACTTCGGCTCCGGCTGGTGGCCGACGATCCGCAAGCGCCCCGGCCTCAGCGGCTACTCGACGATGGAGGCGGGGGTCATCGAACGCTTCGGCTCGGCGGGGCACTGGAGCGCCGAGGAGTTGGCGGCGATGACCACCGGCGAGATCGCTGCCATGGTCGGCCAAGACCCGCAGCACCCGCTGATGCCGCAGTTCGCCGCCGCCCTGCGCGACGTCGGCGAGCACCTGATCGCCCAGCACGACGGTCGCTACCTCGGCGCGGTCGATGCGGCGGAATCGATCCCCGACCTGGCGAGCATCTTCGCGAGCTGGAGCTCCTTCGCCGACGTCTCCTCCTACGACGGCCGCGAGGTTCCCTTCTTCAAGCGTGCCCAGCTCGCCGCCGCCGACCTCCACCGCGCCGGCACCGCCGACCTGCCGGGCTTCGACCGGCTCACCGCCTTCGCCGACAACCTCGTCCCCCACGTCCTCCGGGTCGACGGCCTGCTCGAGCTCGACCCTGAGCTGACGAGGAGGATTGAAGCGGAAGAGCTCCTCATCCACGGCTCGTCCGAGGAGGTCGAGCTGCGCGCCTGCGCCATTCAGGCGATAGAGCTGATCGCCGCTGCCTGCTCGGTCGCCGCCGCCGAGGTCGACAGCGCCCTCTGGAACCGCGGCCGGGGCCGTCGCTACAAGTCGCTCCCCCGACCCCGTTCCCGAAATTCCGCGTACTGAGCCTCGAGTGACAAAGGCTCGATACATAAGGGTTCTCTCTGGGTACAAACTGAGTTAGATGGCAGGAACCAGAGGCATGGGGCCCCAGTCGGGGAACGGGACCGGAAGCCGGACGCGGGCTGGCGCCGGGGCCCTGAACCTGCTCGCGGCCCCTCTGAACGTGCGAGTCCTGAAGGCGCTCGAGCCGGGGTCATCCGCGCTTTCGGACCTCCGCTACGCGACCGGCTCTCCGCCGCAAAGCACGATGCGCCTCTACATGAGCTCCCTCAGTGGAATTGGGGCTATCGAACGCATGTCGCGTAGGGAATTTCCGACCTCCGTCGATTACGCCATCACCGACACCGGACGGGACCTTCTGCAGGTAGCCGAGGTGCTCGAAGCGTGGCTGCGCCAGTCGCCCGGCAGGTCGCTGAAACTGGGAAGCCCCGAGGCCCGCAATGCGATCAAACCGCTGGTCGAGGGATGGTCGACCAACATCGTCAGGGCGCTGGCGGGGAGATCGCTCTCGCTGACGGAGCTGGACCGCTTGATCCCAAGAGTCAGCTACCCCTCGCTGGAGAGGCGTTTAGGGGCGATGCGGATCGTCGGCCTCGTGGAAGGGCACCGTGTGGAAGGAGGCTCGACTCCCTACACGGCAACCGACTGGCTGCGGCGAGCTGTCGGCCCGCTTGTGGCGGCAACCGCCTGGGAGCGGAAACACCTCCCGGAAACGGCTCCACCGATTGGCCGACTAGACATCGAGGCGGCGTTCCTCCTCGCGATCCCCCTGATGGCACTGCCGACGAGCACAACGGGGAAGTGCCGGCTAACGGTGGAGGTGCAACGGGGAGGATCTCCGGTTTATGCCGGCGTGTCGGTCTGCATCCAAGAGGGGAAGGTGACCTCCTGCGCCCCGAACCTCCAGGGCAACGCGGAGAGCTGGGCATCGGGTAGCCCGAGGGCCTGGCTGAGCCGGCTCGACTCCGGCCCGACCGAGGCGCTTGAGGTCCGTGGCGATGCGACCCTGGCCGAAGCGATCGTCGAAGCACTCAGGAGTACCCTGAGCAAACCCCGGTAGCTCTTCGCGCCAACAAAGTGCATTGCGCTTTATTACACGCGCGAAAGCTTGTGAAACTGGTATTTGCAGGCAAATTTTGCATTGAAAAGATCCAAACCAAAGCAGTTTCCAGGCTCGACGATTAGGCCTCTTGAAGAAGGTAGAAATTCCCCAAAAAATGGCGGGCGATTGTGTCGATCCTCGGCTCTACATCCATGGCCGCATGAGGCGCGCAGGGGGGCAGGCCCTCTCTCTACTGGCCGCACCGTTGAACGTCCACATACTGCGAACGCTGGCAGAGGGGCCAAAGGAACTGATGGACCTGCGCCGCGCTGTAGGATCGCCGCCCCAGAGCACGATGCGGGTGTATTCGCGGACACTCACCGAGCTGGGTGTCCTCGGGCAGCAGCGTGAGAGCGAGTTCGCCGGCTCCTCCCTCTACACGATCACGTCGTCCGGGCATGCCCTTCTCGAAGTGGGGGAAGTCCTCCAGCGGTGGCTGAACGAATCGCCTGACGGAGATATCCCGCTGGGCAGCATGGCGGCAAAGAACACGGTGGGGGCACTGGTCGAGGGATGGTCGACCAACATCGTCAGGGCGCTGGCGGCGAAACCGCTCTCGCTGACTCAGCTCAGCAGGCTGATTCCCAAAGTCAGCTACCCGTCGCTCGAGCGCCGCCTCGGGGGCCTGCGGCTGGTGAACCTGGTCGAGCCGCACCCGGGCGAGGGACGGGGAACCCCTTACCGGGCCACCGAGTGGCTCCGCCGGGCAGTGGTCCCGCTCGCCACGGCTGTCAGCTGGGAGCGAAAGTACCTCCCCGACTCGACTCCTGCCATCGGCCGCCTCGACGTCGAGGCTGGCTTCCTCCTTGCGATCCCCTTGATGGCGATTCCTGAAGACTTGACTGGAAGATGTCGCTTGGGGGTGGAGGTGCAGGGCGGTGCCAGTCCGATCTTGGCCGGGGTACTGATCAGCGTTGAGGACGGGCGAGTCGTCTCCTGCTCCTCCCGCCTGGAAGGAGAAGTCGAGGGATGGGCTTCCGGCACTCCGATGGAATGGCTGCACCGGATGAACGGGGGCGCAAATGAGGGACTCGAGATCGGCGGGGACGTCGGCCTCGTTCTCACTCTTACCGACGCACTGCGCTCCGCTGGAAGAACCAACGTGTGATCAGAACTCGTAGGAACGCGCCTGCGCGTGGCGCTCGACTGCGAGCTCGACGAGGCGGTCGCAGAGCTGGGGGTACTCGATTCCGGTGGCCTCGAAGAGCTTGGCGTAGACGCTGGTGTCGGTGAAGCCGGGCATGGTGTTGATCTCGTTGACTAGGACGGAGCCGTCGGGCTCGACGAAGAAGTCGCAGCGGGCGAGGCCGGAGCAGCCGGCGAGCTGAAAGACGGCGACGGCGAGCTCGCGGACCCGCTCGATCACCTCATCGCCGACCGGGGCCGGGACGCGGAGCTCCATCCCCCCCTCGGTGTACTTGGCCTCGAAGTCGTACCAGGTGGCGTTGGCGACGATCTCACCCGGCAATGAGGCCTGCGGGTCGGCGTTGCCGAGGACCGAGCACTCGACCTCGCGGCCCGCGGCCGAGGCCTCGACGATCACCCGCGGGTCGTGGCGCAGCGCCAGCTCGACGGCGGCATCGAGCTCGTCGAGGCGCTCGACCCGGGTGATGCCGACGCTGGACCCCATCCGCGAGGGCTTGACCCAGAGCGGCAGCCCCATCTCCTCGCAGCGGCCCCACCAGTCGTTGCCCTCGACCGCGGTGAACTCGACCTGCGGCACCCCGTGGGTGGCGAACAGCCGCTTCAGCGTCAGCTTGTCCATGCAGATCGCCGAGGAGAGGACGTCGGAGCCGACGTAGGGAAGGTCGAGCCACTCGAGCAGGCCTTGGATGCTGCCGTCCTCGCCGAAGGCGCCGTGCAGGGCGGGAAAGGCGGCGTCGGCTCCGAGCAGGCCGGCGCCGGGCACCAGCTCGACCGAGGTGCCGGCGGCGCTCCAGCCGCCGTCGCGGGCGATCGTCACCTCGACCGCCTCATGGCCGGCCTCGCGCAGGCCCCGCGCGACCGCCGCGCCGGAGCGCAGCGAGACCTCGTGCTCGGAGGAGCGGCCGCCGGCCAGGACCGCGACCCTCATTCTTCTTCGCCTTCTTCTTCGACCGGTTCGGCCGCGGCTTTGCCGACCGTGATCGTCACCGTCTCGCCGGGTTCGAGCTCGCTGCCGGGGGGCGGGAACTGGTCGGTGACGCGGCCGACTTTGCCCGCCACCGACGTTTCCTCTTCTTCGACGCTCGGCTGCAGGCCGGCGGCGCGGATCGCTTCCACCGCCTCCCGCCGCAGCTTGCCGATCACGTTCGGGACCCGAGCCTGCTCTTCTTCTTCGCCGCTGGAGACGACGATCGCGACCGTCGAGCCGGGTTCGACCTGGCTGCCGGCGTCCGGCGACTGCTGGATCACCCGGCCTTTCGGTTCGGGGCTTTCTTCTTCGGAGATGCTCGCTTCGAGGCCGTTGCTGCGGAGCCGCTGCACGGCCGCTTCCCGTTGGCTGCCGACCAGCACCGGCACCTTGGTCAGCTTCGGCCCGCGGGAGACGAAGAGGACGACGGTGGAGCCTTTGGTCGCGGTGCTGCCGCCGCCGGGCTCGGAGTTGATCACCAGTCCTGATTCGACCGTTTTCGAGTTGAGGCGCTCGACCGAGACCTGGAAGCCGGCATCTTCGAGCGCTTCGGTCGCCTCTTCCTGGCTGCTGCCTGCGGTCGACGGCACTTTCGCGCTGCCGGGCCCTGAGCTGACGGTCAGCGTCACCTCCGGCTTCGAGCAGAAGAAGGTGATGAAGGCGCAGTCTTCGGAGGCCTGGTCGGCCGGCGGCGAGGCCGAAGGGTCCTGCTCGAGGACTTCGTTGGCCGGCGCTTCGCGTTCGACCCGGACCACGTCGCCGACCGTGAACCCGTCCTGCTCGAGCAGGGTGATCGCGACGCCGAGCTGGTTGCCGGTCACGTTCGGGACTTTGGTCGTGGTGTCGCGGCTCAGCGCCCAGCCGATGAGGAGGCCGATCAGGATTGCGGCGACGAGGAGGATCCAGGGCCACCATTTGCGTTTCTCCTCCGGCGGCACCTCCTCGACGACTGCCGGCGCGGCGGCGAAGGTCGCCGTGCCCTGCCCCACCCCCGGGTCCTTCAGCGCCGCGTCGAGGGCGGCGATGAAGGCGTCGGCGCTTTGGAACCGCTGGCCCGGTTCCTTCTCCAGCGCCCGCATCACCACCGCGTCGAGCGCCGGCGAGACCTGGGGGTTGATCGAGCTCGGCCGCTGCGGCACCTCCGAGACCTGCTTCATCGCGATCGCGACGGCGCTGTCGGCCTCGAAGGGGACGCGGCGGGTCAGCGCCTCGTAGAGGATCACCCCGATCGAGTAGAGGTCGGAGACCGGGGTGACTTCGAAGCCCTGCGCCTGCTCGGGCGAGAGGTAGTGCGGCGTCCCCATCACCGAGCCGGTCTGGGTGATCTCCGAGACGCCGGCGCGGGCGATCCCGAAGTCGGTGACGATCGCCTTGCCCTCTTCGTCGACGATCACGTTCTGCGGCTTCAGGTCGCGGTGGACGATGCCGTTGCGGTGGGCGAAGCGGGCGCCCTCGAGCACCTGCCGCACCAGCGCCACCGCCTGGTCGGGGGTGAGGCCGCGGTCGATCAGCTCCTTCAGCGTCGGTCCCTGGACGTACTGCATCGCGATGTAGTTGACGTCGCCGTCCTGGCCGCGGTCGAAGACCGAGACGATGTTCGGGTGCTGCAGCCCGGCGGCGTGCTCGGCCTCGCGCTGGAAGCGGCCGACGAACTCGGGGTCCTGGAGGTAGCGGCGGTGGAGAACCTTCAGCGCCACCTGCCGCTGCAGGTGCGAGTCCTCGGCCAGCCAGACGTCGGCCATGCCGCCGCCGCCGATCCGGCGCAGCACCCGGTAGCGGTTGTCGATGACGCTGCCCTCGCTGACCTCAGCCAAAGCTCCTCCTCATTCCTCGTTCAGGATCGATTCCGCGACGGTGCGGAAGATGGGCGCGGCGACGTCGCCGCCGAATTCGGGGGTGCACTCGACGCTGACCGCGATCGCGATCTGCGGGTCGTCGGCGGGGGCGAAACCGATGAACCAGGCCTGGTTTTCGTCGGCGCCGCCGCCGCAGGCCTTGTTGCCGGGCGTTTCCGCGGTGCCGGTCTTGCCGGCGACGGCGACGCCGGGAATGTTCGCGTTGGTCCCGGTTCCTTCCCTGACCACGCCTTCCATCGCCGTCGTCAGGGCTGCCGCGGTCTCCTCGCTGATCGGGTTGCTGTAGGTCGACGGGTCCATCTCCTCGACCACGCGCCCCTCGGGGTCGATCACCCGCTTCCAGATCCGCGGCTTCATCTGCTCGCCGCCGTTGGCGACCGCGGCGGTGACCAGGGCCATCTGCAGCGGCGTCGTCAGCAGCCGCTCCTGACCGATCGCGAGGCGGGCGAGGTCGACCGGGTCGCTGGCGGTCAGGAGTTCGTCGTTTTCGATGTCATAGACGCCGCTCTCTTCGACCTCGTCTTCGGGCAGGTCGATCGCCGGCGTCGAGTTGAAGCCGAACCGTTCCATGTATTCGAACAGGGTGTCGTTGCCGAGCTGCTGGCCGAGCTGGCCGAACCAGGTGTTGACCGAGTTGGTCAAGGCGGTGTCGAGGGAGGCGCCGAAGAAGTCCTGGTTGAAGTCGTTGGCCAAGGGCGTCCCTTCGACTTCCAGGGTCCCCGGAGCGTCGATCGTCGTTTCCGGCGTGATCGCGCCGCTGTCCAGGCCCGCCGCTGCGGTTACGACCTTGAAGGTCGAACCCGGTGGGTATCGCCCTTGCGTCGCCCGGTTCAGCAGCGGCGTTTCGATCTCGTTCTGGTTCATCTGTTCGAGGTCGAAGGGGATCCGGTTGGGATCGAACGAAGGATTCGAGACCATCGCCTTGACCGCGCCGGTGCTGGGCTCGATCGCCACCACAGCTCCGTAGCCGACTTCCTGCAGCGCCGCCAGTGCCGTCCGCTGGGCGTCGGCGTCGATGTTGGTGACGATGTCGTTGCCTTCCTGCTTGTGGCCGAGCAGCTCGTCGACGATCGAGACGAATTCGCCCTCTTCGCCGACCAGTTCCTCGTTGTGGAACTGCTCGAACTCGGTGTCGCCCTCTTCGACGAAGCTGTAGCCGATCGGGTGGCCGAAGAGTGCGCCTTCCGGGTAGCGCCGCACGTACCGCCTTGCGTCCCCCCTCCCCTTCGGCACCGACTTCGCGATCAGCACGCCGTCGGCGGTGAGGATGCGGCCGCGGGGAATCTGCTGGGCCTCGAGCAGCGGCCGCTTGTTCGCGTTCTTTTCCTTCAGCGCCTCGGCGTCGAAGACCGACCACCAGGACGTGAAGCCGATCAGGACGCCGAAGAGGACGACGACGAAGGCGAACAATTTGACGATCTGCCGGTTCACGGGACCATCCCCCTCGTCTCGAGTCGCCTGCTCGGATCGGCGGCTTCACGCCGGGCGCGGTCGGAGACGAGCAGCAGCAGCGCCAGCAGCACGAAGTTGGCGAGGATCGAGCTGCCGCCGTAGCTGATGAAGGGCAGGGTGACGCCGGTCAGCGGGATCACCCTGGTGACGCCGCCGATGATCACGAAGGCCTGGAAGGCGAAGACCGTGGTCAGACCAGTAGCCAGCAGCTTCGAGAAGCCGTCGTTGGCGAGCAGCGCGATCTTGAAGCCGCGGGCAGCGACCAGCAGGTAGATGAGGACCAACCCGCAGGCGCCGAAGAGGCCGACCTCGTTGACGATCAGCGAGTAGATCGTGTCGGTGTGGGCCGCCGGCAACAGCGTGTCGCCGCTTCCGGGAACCGTGATCAGCGCCTGCCCGAAGCCCGCCCCGAAGAGGCCGCCGTCGGCCTGGGCGAAGATCGACTGCAGGATCTGGTACCCGGTCCCTTCCGGATCGTTGTAGGGGTGGAGCCAGATTTCGATCCGGTCGTGAACGTGGGGAACGGTGCTGGCGAAGAACCAGGCGCCGAGGGCGAACATCGCCATCCCGATCGCGACGAAGCTGAAGCGGCCGGTCGCCACGTAGAGCAGGGCGAGGAAGGCGGCGAAGAACATCAGCGAGCTGCCGAGGTCGCGGATGAAGACGAGCATGAACATCGAAGCGCCCCAGACGACCAGCAGCGGTCCGAAGTGCTTCAGCGGCGGCAGCGTCACCCCGAGCACGCGGCGGGCGCCGACGATCAGCACCTCGCGGTGCTCGCGCAGGTAGCTGGCGAGGAAGACGACGATCGCGAGCTTGGTGAACTCGGCCGGTTGGAAGGCGATCGGCCCGATCTTCACCCCGAGGTAGGCGCCGTTGACCTGCTGTCCGATCCCCGGCACCCGCGGCGCCAGGAGGAGGAGGAGGCCGGCGATCGCGATCGTGTAGCGGTAGCGCTCGAGCAGGTCGTAGTCGCGCAGGAAGTGGATCGTCAGCGCGAAGAGGACCAGCCCGAGCACGAACCAGTTGGCCTGGTCGCGAGCCAGGGTCTCGTCGATCCGGTAGATCATCACCAGCCCGAAAGCGGTCAGCGTGGCGACGAGCGGGAAGAGGTAGGGGTCGGCGTTGGGGAGGCGGAGGCGCAGGTAGACGTGGGTGGCGAGGCAGAGCGCCAGGAAGTAGCCGCCGTAGATGAGGCTGAGGTCGCCGAGTTGTTCGCTCTCCTGAGCGAAGACCCCGGCGAACCCCGCGGTGAGCAGGATCGCGACGGGAACCAGGGCGAGCAGCTCCCGGTTCCTGGCCGAGGTCAACGAAGGCCCTCGGTCTTTTCGATGTCTTCGATCAGGGAGACGGCGTCCTCGCGCGAGCGCAGCTCGTGGCCGGTGACGGCGTCCCGGCGGCGGGGCGGCAGCGCCTCGGTCTGGACCGGGATCGAGTAGCGCTCGGAGTAGAGCTCGATCCCGAACGGCAGCTCGTAGGGGGCGCCGCGGTAGAGGGCGACGCGGCCCGCGTCGTCGCTGCCGAGGAACCAGATCTGGCGATTGCCGTACCAGGCGCCGAAGGCGACCGCGGCCACCACCAGGAGGACGACGAGGAGCTTGGCGGCCGTGCGCAGGAACCGTCCCCGCGGCCGCGCCCCGGCCTCCTCGCGCCGCTTGCGCGCGGCCTCGCCGGCGGCGCGACGGCGGACCTCGGTCGCGGTCAGGCCGGCCTCCTCGGCGCTCGACCCGATCAGCGTCGCCCCCTCCTCGGGACCGGCGCTCGGGTTGCCCGCGGCGGGCGCGGCGGTGTCCTCGAGGCGGAAGGCGACGACGGTGATGTTGTCGCGGCCGCCGGCCCGGTTCGCTTCGTCGACCAGCGCCCGCACCGCCGAGCTCAGCGAGGTCGCGCGGGAGACGATGCGGGCAATGTCGTCGTCGTCGAGCATCGTCGTCAGCCCGTCGGAGCAGATCAGGAAGACGTCGCCGTCCTGCGCCGGTACGGTCTGCAGGTCGACCTGGACCTCGGGTTCGGGACCGAGGGCGCGGGTGATGATCGAGCGCTGCGGGTGGTCCTCGGCCTGGGCGTCGGTGAGCTGGCCCTTGCGGCGCATCTCCTCGACCAGCGAGTGATCGCGGGTCAGCTGCTCGAACTTGCCGCCGCGGAAGCGGTAGGCGCGACTGTCGCCGACGTGGCCGATCGCGACCTCCTCGGCCTCGAGGTCGACGATCGCGGCGGTGGTCGTCGTCCCCATCCCGGCCAGGTTCGGGTCCTTGCGGGCAAGCTCGTGGATCGTCCGGTTCGCCGCCTCGATCGTCTCCTCGAGGACGCGCAGCGGTGGCGCGGCGGGAAGGTCGTGCTCAAACGATTCGACCGCCGCTTTCGAGGCGACCTCGCCGGCCTGCGCTCCGCCCATCCCATCGGCGACGACGAACAGCGGCGCCTTGGTGAAGAGCGAGTCCTCGTTGGCGTTGCGCTGGCGCCCGGTGTCGGTGCGAACGGCTTCCTCGGCGATCCGCAGAGCCACCTAGCTCACCTCGAATCGAAAGATCGTGTCGCCGATCTGGATCGTGTCGCGGTCGATCAGCTCTGCCTCCCCCTGCAGGGTGGCGCCGTTGAGCAGGGTGCCGTTGGTCGAGTTCATGTCCTCGACGAAGAAACGCGCCTCACGCGAAAAGACGCGGGCGTGGATGCTGGAGGCGTAGCGGTCGTCGATCCGCACGTCCGCCTCCTTCGAGCGGCCGATCGAGAGGCCGCCGATCAGGTCGAAGCGCTGCTCGCTTTCGAGGCCGCCGCCGCGCTCGGCGATCAGCCACCCATCCGGGCCCCGGGGGGCCTCGGCGAAGGCCGGGGCGGCGTGGAACCCGGTCGCGTCGGGGGCCGGGGAGAGCGTTCGCCGCAGGTCCTTGAGGGCGCTGCGCGCGATCACGAGCACGAACAGGTAGAGGACGGCGAGGAAGCCGAACTTGAGGGCTACTGAGATGGGGTCGTAGTCCACGCCTTGCGCACCTTAATGAGGGCGGCAGCCGCCGCTACTGCTCGATGTCGAAGCTGAAGGTGGTCGTGCCTACGGTGACCTGGTCACCGGGGCTGAGCCGGGTGGAGGGGACGCGGCGGCCGTTGACCTTGATCCCGTTGGTGGAACCGAGGTCGACGATCTGCCAGTCGCCGTTCTCAGCCCGCCGCAACTCGGCGTGACGGCGGGAGACATTGGGGTCGGAGAGAACGCACTCGACCGACTTCGAGCGCCCGATCGTCGCCCGCGGTCCGTCGAGGACGTAGCGGCGGTCGCCGAGCGAGATCACGGCGCGGGTGGAGACCAGCGCCCCCACCGCCTGCTCGGGGCGCTTCGGCCGGTTGCGGTCGCGCTCCCGCACCGCCGAGTAGACCATCGTGTGCCCCTCTTCGCCCTGTTCGGGCGCCTGCCCCTCGTTCGCCGGCGGCTTCACCAGCCGCGCCTGGATCCCGAACTCGCCCAGCCGCAGTCGCTCGTCGGTTTTGAACTCGACGGCGGGGCGGGTCAGCAGGTCGTAGCCGCGTCGCCGCGCGTGCTCGAGCAGGTAGCCGGAGAGCTCTTGCTCGAGCGAGCGCTCGTAGCCTTCGAGCTTGCCCCGGTCCTGCCGCGAGAGGAAGACCGCGTACTCGTTGGGGACGTAGACGCGCTGGACCGAGGCGGTCTTGTGGGCGTCCATTTCCTTGGCCAGCTTGCGGGCCAGTTCGACCGGCTGCACCTCGGAGCTGAAGGCACGGCTGAACACCCCCTCGACGAGGCCTTCGATCCGCGACTCGAGACTCCTTAGAACGCCGATGGGGAAATCCTACGGAAGGCCGGCCTACGGCAGTGCCGCACCGTTGAGGGCCAAGAAGCCTCCCACCGCTACGGCGGCCGCGAGGGCGCCGACCCGCGTGGCGATCCCGCGGCTGTAGGCGGCCAGGTGATCGGAGAGCTCGTCGAGCGAGTCCTCGATCCCGCCCCCCAGTTCCTCCAGCGAAGGGCGATGGTTGGGGCGAGGCGAGAGGCAGGCGTCGATCGTGTCGGCCAGCTCGCGCGGCAGGTCGGGGCGCAAGCGCCGCAGCGGCCGGGCGCGGCCGCCGATCGCCCGGGCGGTGGCGGCCGGGGAGGTGCGGCGGTGCGGGTTCTCACCGCTCCAGCACTCGTACAGGGTCAGCGCCAGAGAGTAGACGTCGGCCTCGGGCCCGGCCGGCCTTCCCTCCGCCTGCTCGGGGGACATGTAGGCGAGGGTGCCGAGGACGTCGCCGGCGGCGGTCAGGGGAGCGTCCTCGGCGATGTGGGCGACGCCGAAGTCCATCAGCTTGGCCCGCGGTTCGCCGCCGTCGATCACCTGCACGTTCTGCGGCTTGATGTCGCGGTGGACGACGCCGCGCGAGTGGGCGTGGTCGAGCGCCTCGCAGAGGTCGGCGCCGATCTCGCCGATCTCGCGGTCGGAGAGCTCGTCGGCGGCGGCGAGGCGGGCCAGGGTCGAGCCTTCGACCAGCTCGGTGACGAGCAGGGCGTTGCCGTCCTCCTCCCCCATCTCGTAGAGGGTGACGATGCCCGGGTGGTTGAGGCGGGCGGCGGCCTGCGCCTCGCGAAGGACGCGGCGGCCCGCCTCCCCCCGCTGCTCGATCGCCTTGACCGCGACGGGTCGCTCGAGGCGCCCGTCCCACGCCTCGTAGACGACGCCGAACCCTCCGCTGCCGATGCGGCGCTCGATCAAGAAGCGGTTGAGCACGAGGGAGCCGACCATCCATGCTTCAACTTCGCTGTCCAACAGAGCTCTCCTGCGCCCACGAGAGTTGGGAAAAAGACACCGTTTGCGGCGGCTCTTGGCGCTCCAGCGGCCTCAGAGGTCATACTTCCGCCTCCGTGGAGGACTTCGCCTCACGACGCCCCCCCCGGCGCGAGCGGCCCCAACGCAGGCCAGAGCGGCAGCAGATCATGCTGCGGCGCGCGCTTGCCCTCGGCGGCGGCCTGATCCTGCTGATCCTGCTCGTGCTCGGCGTCAAGGGTTGCCTCGACGCCCGCGCCAACCGCGAGCTCAGCGACTACGCCCGCGACGTCGCCCAGATCGTCGAAGAGACCCAGCAGACGAGCAAATCCTTCTTCGGCAAGCTCGAGGACCCAGGCAACCTCTCGGTCACCGACTTCACCGACCAGGTCAACGCCGACCGCAGCGCGCTGGAAACCTACGCGACGCGGATCGACGACCTCAGCACTCCCGGCGACATGAGCCACGCCCAGTCGAACCTCGAGCTCGCCTACCAGCTGCGTGCCAAAGCGATGGAGGAAATCGCCAACAAGATGCCCACCGCTCTCGGCGATGCGGGGGCGGAGAAAGCGATGGCCGGGATCGCGAAGCAGATGCAGAAGCTGCTCGCCGCCGACGTCATCTACGAACAGGTGGTACGGCCGGAAGTCGACGGGGTCCTCGCCGCGAACGGGATCTCCGACTCGGACCTGCCGAAAAGCACCTTCCTCGCGGACGAAAAATGGCTCGAAGAGAGCGCGGTCAGCGATGCCCTCGGCGGCATCAGCGGTGCCACCGGGGCGGCCACGCCGGGTGTGCACGGCACCGAACTCGGCGGCGTCAGCGTCAACGGCTCCGAACTGATCGAAGGAGCTCCCGTCTCGGTCTCCGGCGAAGAAGGCGTCGAAGTCGAAGTCTCCGTCGTCAACCAGGGCGAATCGGCGGAGAGCGCCGTCACCGTCTCGGTGACGGCGGAAGGGAACACGATCGAGGGCGAGATCAACGAAATCGAAGTCGGCGAAACCGGGACCGTTTCGATCCCCCTGACGCCGGCGCCGAGCGGCGAAGTCACGCTCGAAGTCGAAGTCGAGCCGGTGGCGGGCGAGAACATCACCGAAAACAACGAAGCTAGCTACACCGTCCTGATCGAATAGCGGGGGTGGTGAGGGGTCCGGGGGTGACTCCTACCGGACCCGCTCGCTTCGCTCGCTCTAAGTGTCCGTACGGAGCCACCCCCGGACCCCGCAAGCCGCGGTATTGACTCGCTCGACGCTGAGTCGAAGGAAGCTCTGGTTTGATCTCTGGATGAAGATCGCTTATCTGGGGCCGGCGGGGACGTTCACTGAGGATGCGCTGGGTGAGGCGATCCCTGGTGGGGGCTATGAGGCGCTGCGGACGGCGACGATTCCCGATGCGATCCTCGCGGTCGAGCGGGGCGAGGCGGACCGGGCGCTGGTTCCGATCGAGAACTCGCTCGAGGGCTCGGTCCGGCCGACCCTGGACACCCTGGCCTTCGAGGTGAGCGGGGTGACGATCGTCGGCGAGCACGACTACCGGGTCCGGGTGCACGTGATCGCGCGCGAGGGGGTGCGGGTCGAGGACGTCGAGGCGGTGCTCTCGCACCCGCAGCCGCTGGCGCAGTGCCAGCGCTTCCTCCGCGAGCGGTTCGGCGAGGTCGAACTGCGCAGCGTCAGCAGCACCGCGGCGGCGGTGCGGATGGTCAGCGAGTCGGCCCGCCCCTGGGCGGCGCTGGGGGCGCGGGCAGCGGCTGCGCTCTACGACTGCGAGCTGCTGCTGGAAGGGGTCGAGGACTCCGACGACAACGTCACCCGCTTCGTCTGGATCGCGCCGGCGGGAACGGAGGCGGAGGGCGACGGGCCGTGGAAGACCTCGCTCGTCTTCTCCGAGCTCGGGGCCGACCACCCAGGCGCCTTGGTCGATGCCCTGAGCGAGTTCTCCAGCCGCGGCATCAACCTGACGCGGATCGAGTCGCGGCCGCTGCGGCAGGGGTTGGGCCGCTACATGTTCTTCTGCGACCTCGAGGGGAAGGCGGCGGATCCGGTCGTCGCCGAGGCGATTACGGCGCTGCGAAGCAAGGCCGAATCGGTCCGGATTCTCGGCTCCTATTCCGTCGGGTAGGACCGAGTGCCTACAATTCTGTGCCAGCAATGGCCAGGGTCCTGGTACTCAACGCGACGTATGAGCCGATCAACGTCTGCACGTTGAGAAGGGCCGCTGTCCTGCTTCTCAAGGAAAAGGCCGAACTGCTGGAGCAGCGAGACGGCGCCGCCCTCCACTCCGAGCACATGACGATGGAGCGGCCCGACGTGATCCGGCTCGTCAATTACGTGCGGATCCCCCGCGAGGCGCACCGCCGCAAGATCACCCGCCGCGCCGTCCTCGCCCGCGACTCCTGGACCTGCCAGTACTGCGGCTCGACCAAATCCGGGCTCACCGTCGACCACGTCATCCCCCGCTCCCGCGGCGGGCTCTCGGTCTGGGAGAACATCGTCGCCGCCTGCCCGCCCTGCAACCGCCGCAAGGGCAACCGCCTCCCGCGCGAGATCGAGATGCACCCCGCGACGACCCCGAAGGCCCCACCCCCCACCGTCTTCATCCAGGTCGCCAGCCCGAAGATCCCGCCGGCCTGGCAGCAGTACCTACCGGCAGCGGCTTGAGGCGGATTCGCCCTACATGAGGGTTCCTGAGTACGCGGGTAGACTTCGTGCGATGACTGCTCGGGCTGGCGGGGGCCGGCGAGCACTTGCGGGGGCTTCCGTCGCGGTGCTTTTCATCTTCACGATGCTTGCCTTGGGCGGCGGGACCGCGGCCGCAGGCGGCCGCTGGCTGGAGCCGGTTTCGGCTCGCGAGGCCGGGGGGTTCTGGACCCCGGCGCGTACGCGGGCGGCGAAGCCGCTCGAGCTCGTGCCGCCTCGCTTCGGCCCTCGTGCCGCCTCGGCACCGGTCGACGAGCCGGTCTTCGGCTCGAACTTCGAGCTGGTCGCCGATCCCACCGAGCCGCAGTTCCGCATCCACGGCGCGTTCTTCGTCGCGGGGTTCTTCGGCACCGGGCTCTGCTCCGGAACCTCCGTCAAGGCCCCCAACGAGAGCGTCGTCATCACCGCGGCCCACTGCCTGGACGGCATCGGCAGGCGCAGCCGATCCGTGTTCATTCCCGCCTACCGCTACGGGCAGCGACCCTTCGGGGTCTTCCCCGTCCGCTGGGTCGACACGACGAATCAGTGGCGGGGGATCTTCGAGAGCGCGAACTTCGACGTCGGTGCGTTCGTCGTGGGACGAAACCACCGGGGCGAAACGCTCTTCGACGCGGTCGGCGGCGCCGAGATCGCCTGGAACCTGAAAGCGAAGCAGACCTTCGACGTGCACGGCTATCCCGGCGAAGAGCCCTTCGACGGGGAAACGCAGCGGCTTTGCCGGGAAGTTCCCTTCCTCGGTCACGACCCCACCTCGTTCGCCTTCCCGGGACCGCTCAACCTCGCCAACGACTGCGACGTCACCGGGGGCGCCAGCGGGGGCGGGTGGATGATCCGCGGCGGGACGACGCTGAACAGCGTCACCAGCTACGGCTACTTCGACATCGAGAGCCCGGTCTTCGGCCCCTACTTCGGCAAGGAAGCGGCGCGCCTCTACCAGCGGGCGGCGCGGGTCGGATGAGTCGGCGCTTTGCGATTCTCGCCCTGACGCTTGTAGCGCTCGCGGCTCCGTCTCCCGCCGCAGCGTCGGAGGGCTCTGCCCAGCTGCCCGGCGGTCGCCTGCTGAGCCACCTCGAGGACAACGTTCCGCCATCCAAGACCTTCCGCTCGGGGCTCAGGCTCGAGGCGGACGGAGGCTACGACGTCGAAGTGATGACCACCGGCGGCGGCGTCTTCCTCATCGTCGACAAGGGCAAGTTCGGCAAGCGGTACGTCGGGACCGCGTACCTGGCACGAGGCGTCGCCACCCCCGAGCGCCTGCAGGCGACCTTCGGCAAGCTCGGCGAAGTCTCAATGCGCTTCCGCGAGTCGCGCAACAGGACCTGGGTCGGCAAACGCCGCAGCTGCCGCGGGGCGCAACGGTTCGTCAAGCGCCGCGGCGTCTTCGTAGGCAAGCTCCGCTTCAAGGGCGAAGGCGGCTACATCTCGCTCAACACCCACCGGGCGAAGGGGTCGGTGGTGACGGTGGCGCAGAAGTGCCTGCGGCAGCGGCGACCCGGGCCCCCTCTCGCACAGCAGAGCTCTCACCAGCCGGCGTTCCTCGCGACGGCTCGCAGCGGCGTCGAGTTCACCGGCTTCCTGGCTCTGGGTGGAAGGAAGACGACGTTCCTCGCCGCCCACGAAGAAACCCGCGGCAAGCTGGCGATCATGAGGGTCGCCGTCCTCCGCAACAAAAGCGAGCCCCTGCGGGCCAACGAAACCCTTACCCGGGCAAGCATCTCCCCGCCGGCCCCCTTCCACGGCACCGGCCGCTACCGGGCCGCCCCCGACGGCACCGCCACCTGGTCGGGCAGCCTCAGCGTCAACTTCCCCGGCACCCCCCGCTTCCCCCTCACGGGCCCGGACTTCGAGCCGCTGATCGAAGTCCCGCTCTTCCAGGAGTAGGGGACGAACCCCTAAGCGCTACTCACCCGCGCCGTCTGGCGAGGCCTCGGCCAGCTCGCCCTGACCGTTGCTCTCAGCGGCGGCTGCGGGGTCCTCGGCTTCTTCGGACTCGACCACGAGGGCGACGGCGCTGACGCGGTCGTCGTCCTTGATGTTCATCACCTTGACGCCCTGGGTGGCGCGGCCCATCTGCGAGATGCCGCTGACCGAGGTGCGCTGGACCATCCCGTTCTGGGAGATGAAGAGGAGGTCCTGGTGCTCGGCGACGATCAGGGCACCGGTGAGGCCGCCCTTCTTCTCCGTCAGCTTCACGGTGAGGACGCCTTTCGTGCCGCGGCCCTTGACGGGGTACTCGGAGACCGGCGTGCGCTTGCCGTAGCCGTTCTCGGTGACGACGAACAGTTCGGTGTCGTTGCGGGCGACGTCCATCGCCAGCACCCGGTTGTCCTTGCCGGCGACGTTCTGGCCTTTGACGCCGCTGGTGTCGCGGCCCATCTCCCGCACATGCGCCTCGGAGAAACGGGAGGCGTGGCCGGAGTGGGAGACCATGAGGATGTCGTCTTCGCCCGAAGTCAGCCGCACCTGGACCAGCTCGTCGCCGTCCTTGACCTTGATCGCGATGATCCCGTCGGCGCGGATCGGCGTGTTGTAAGCGAGAAACTTCGTTTTCTTGATCAGGCCCTGGGCGGTGGCGAAGGCCAGGTACTTGTTCTCTTTGAAGTCACGGGTCGGAATCACCGCCATCACCCGCTCGCCTTCGCGCAGCGGCAGCAGGTTGTTCAGCGAGCTGCCTTTGGCGGTGCGCTGGCCCTCCGGCAGCTCGTAGACCTTGAGCCGGTAGACCTTGCCCCTGTTGGTGAAGAAGAGCAGGAAGTCGTGGGTAGAGCAGATGTGGAGGTGGGCGATGTAGTCGTCCTCTTTCAGGTTCATCCCCATCACGCCGACGCCGCCGCGCCGCTGCTGGCGGTAGGTCGCCAGCGGCAGCCGCTTGACGTAGCCGGAGGCGGTCAGCGAGATCACCATCTGCTGGTCGGCGATCATGTCCTCGATGCCGACGTCGCCCTCGAAGTGGGCGAGTTCGGTACGGCGCTCGTCGCCGTAGGCCTCGACGATTTCCGCCAGCTCGTCCTTGACCAGGCCCATCACCCGGGCTTCGTCGCCGAGGATGGCGCGCAGCTCACCGATCCGCTCCATCAAGTCGGCGTGCTCGGCGCGGACTTTGTCGGCCTCGAGCGCGGTCAGGCGCTGCAGGCGCATGTCGAGGATCGCCTGGGCCTGCTCGCGCGAAAGCTCGAACTGCTCCATCAGCCCGTCGCGCGCGGCGTCGGGGTCGGTCGAAGCGCGGATCAATTTGATCACCGCGTCGAGGTTGTCCAGCGCAACCAGCAGCCCCTCGAGGATGTGGGCGCGGGCCTCGGCCCGTCGCAGTTCGAACTGGGTGCGGCGGGTGACGACCTCGCGCTGGTGATCGACGTAGTGCTCGATCAGCTCCAGCAAGCTCAGGGTCCGCGGCACGCCGTCGACCAGGGCCACCATGTTGGCGCCGAAGGTCGACTGCATCGCCGTTTTTTTGTAGAGGTTGTTGAGCACGACCTTGGCCGGCGGCCCGCCGCGTTTGAGCTCGATCACCAGGCGCATCCCGGAGCGTTCGTCGCTCTCGTCGCGCAGGTCGGAGATGCCCTCGAGTTTTTTGTCGCGGGCGAGGTCGGCGATCTTGGTGATCAAGCCGCCTTCGCCCCCCTTCTTGACCATGAACGGGAGCTCGGTGACGACGATCGCCTCCTTGCCCCCCTTCAGCGGCTCGACGTGGGCGCGGGCGCGGACCCTGATGCTGCCGCGGCCGGAGGCATAGGCGTCGCGGATCCCCTCGCGGCTCATCAGCCCACCGCCGGGGAAGTCCGGGCCCTTGATGTGCTCCATCAACCCCGCAAGGTCGATCTCAGGATTGTCGATGTAGGCGGAGACGGCGCCGGCGACCTCGCGCAGGTTGTGCGGCGGGATGTTGGTCGCCATCCCGACCGCGATACCGGAGGTGCCGTTGACCAGCAGGTTGGGGAACCGGGCAGGCAGGACCTGGGGCTCTTGGGTCGATTCGTCGTAGTTGGGGCCGAAGTCGACCGTGTCGGCGTCGATATCCCGCAGCAGCTCGGTTGCGAGGCGGCCGAGGCGCGCCTCGGTGTACCGCATCGCCGCCGCGGGATCGTCGTCGATCGAGCCGAAGTTGCCCTGGCCGTCCACCAACAGGTAGCGCAGCGAGAAGTCCTGCGCCATCCGCACCAGGGTGTCGTAGATCGCCGAGTCGCCGTGCGGGTGGTACTTGCCCATCACCTCGCCGACGATGAAGGCGCACTTGCGGTAGGGCCGGGTCGGCTGCAGGCCGATGTCGTGCATCGCGTAGAGGACGCGGCGGTGCACCGGCTTCAAGCCGTCGCGCACGTCCGGCAGGGCCCGGCCGACGATCACGCTCATCGCGTAATCGAGATACGACGAGCGCATCTCCTGCTCGAGACCGCGGTCCTCGATGTTTCCCGTCAGGGCGTCAAGAGCCATCAGTTCATCTCCTCCTCGAAGCCCCCGGCGCGCCTACACATCGAGGAACTTCACCTCCTTCGCATGTGCCTCGATGAACTCTCGTCGTGGTGCGACCTGGTCGCCCATCAGCATCGAGAAGATCGTGTCGGCAGCGGTCGCGTCTTCGAGCGTGACCCGGGCCAGCGTTCGCGAAGCCGGATCCATCGTCGTCTCGCGCAGCTGCTTGGCGTTCATCTCGCCCAGTCCCTTGAACCGGGTCAGCTGAACGCCCTGGCGAGCCAGCTCCAGTACCGCCCCGCGCAGCGCCTCGAACGAGAGCGCGACGTTTCGTTTCTCGCCGCGCTTGACTTCGAAGGGCGGGCGGCCGACCTGCTTCAGCAGGGTCGCGTGGACCTCGGCGAACTTGCGGTAGTCGTGGTGCTCGAACAGCGTGGCCGGCAGGCGATGGGTTCTCGCGAGGCCGCTCTTGCGTTCGATTGCCTTGACGGTGACGAGATCCTCGCCACTGTCCAGAACCTCAGTGTCGAACGGCTCGTTCTCGCCGCCGCCCTGCTGAAGCAAGTCGCGGGCGGCGGCCACGCTTGCCACCTGCTCGTCGAGCAGGCTCGACTCCTCGAGGAAACGCACCACTTCGTGGCCGAAGTCCGCTTGCAGCGAAGAGCCCCAACCCTCGTACTCTTTCGAGCGCCGGATGTAGGACTGCCAACGGCTCGGGGTCAGTTTTCGGGTCTCGCCGTTCGCGTCGGTCAGCTCGAACTGCTCCAGCTTGTCGCGGAGGAGCAGCTCTTCGAGTTCGGACTCGCGCTCCAGATAGGTCTCCTGGTTGCCCTGTTTGACGCGATACAGAGGAGGCTTGGCGATATAGACGAAGCCTTCGCTGATCAGCTCTGGCATCTGCCGGTAGAGGAAGGTGAGGACGAGGGTGCGGATGTGCGCGCCGTCGACGTCGGCGTCGGTCGCCATCACGATCTTGTGGTACCTCGCGTCCTCGATGTTGAACTCGTCGTGGACACCGGTGCCGATCGCGGTGATCAACGCCTGGATCTCGTTGTTGGCGAGGACCTTGTCGATGCGGCTCTTCTCGACGTTGATGATCTTGCCGCGCAGCGGCAGCACCGCCTGGGTGTTGCGGTCGCGCGCCTGCTTCGCCGAGCCGCCGGCGGAATCGCCCTCGACCACGAAGATCTCAGCCAGGCTCGGATCCTTGACCGAGCAATCGGCGAGCTTGCCGGGCAGGGTCGAGTTCTCGAGCGCCGACTTACGGGTGAGGTCGCGAGCTTTGCGCGCCGCCGAGCGAGCGCGGGCGGCGTCGATTGCCTTCATGATCACGCGCTTGGCGTCGGCCGGGTTCTCCTCGAGGTACTCCCCCAACTTGCGGTTGACGATCTCCTCGACCAGGCCGCGGATCGGCGGGTTGCCGAGTTTGGTCTTGGTCTGACCCTCGAACTGCGGGTCGTGGAGCTTGACCGAGATCACAGCGGTCAACCCCTCGCGCACGTCCTCGCCGGCAAGGTTGTCGTCTTTTTTCTCTTTCAGCAAACCTTTGTTGCGCGCGTAGGAGTTGAGGGTCCGGGTCAGCGCGGAGCGGAAGCCGGAGAGGTGAGAGCCGCCCTCGTGGGTGTTGATGTTGTTGGCGAAACTGAAGATCGACTCCTGGTAGGAGGCGTTCCACTGCATCGCGATCTCGACCTGACCCTCCTCTTTGCCACCGTCGAAGTAGATGACCTTTTTGTGGACCGCGTCCTTGTTGCCGTTGAGGTGGCGGACGAAGTCCTCGATCCCACCCTCGTACTGGAAGGTGACGCTGTTGGTCTCGCCACGCTCGTCGATCAGCTCGATCTTCAGGCCCCGGGTGAGGAAGGCGGTCTCGCGCAGGCGCTCGACCAGGACGTCGAAGTCGAATCCGATCTCTTCGAAGATCTCGAGGTCGGGAAGGAAGGTGATCTTCGTCCCGTGCTCTTTCGTCTTCTCGCCCTTGGTCAGGTCGGTCTGCGGTTTGCCGCGCTCGTAGTCCTGCGACCAGACGTAGCCGTCGCGGCTGATCTCCAGGTGGAGGCGCTCAGAGAGGGCGTTGACGACGGAGACGCCGACGCCGTGCAGGCCGCCGGAGACCTTGTAGCCACCGCCGTCCCCGAACTTGCCGCCGGCGTGAAGGACGGTGAGGACGACCTCAGCCGCAGGGCGCCCCTCTTTCTCCATCGTCTCGACCGGGATGCCGCGGCCGTTGTCCTCCACCGTGCAGGAGTTGTCCGGATGAAGCACGACGCGGACGCTGTCGCAGTGGCCGGCAAGGGCCTCGTCGACCGAGTTGTCAACGATCTCGTAGACCAGGTGGTGCAGGCCGCGCGGACCCGTCGAGCCGATGTACATGCCGGGGCGTTTGCGGACCGCTTCCAACCCCTCGAGGACGGTGATGTCCTGGGCTCCGTAGGAGCCGCCGGCGCTGGCTTGTTTGTCAGGCAATGAGTCCCTTCCGGTTGACACGAAGACACACAAAGCCCCGACGCCGGTAGAGCTCGCTCCACGTTGGTCGGGGCGTAAATGCGAGTTGCCATAAGAATATCAGTTTGACCCCGCGTCCGAGCTCCTCTTCTGAAGTGATTTCCCTGCAAATCGTGGAAAAAGGATGACTAGAAACGCTCAGAGTTGACGCGGAAGCGCAACGCCTGGGGTGCCTGCTCGCCAACCTCCTTCCGCAACCGCTCGAGCAGGGTCGCCTGCATCAGGTCCAGCTCCTGCGCCCAGACCGCGTCGGCGCACTCGATCGTCAGCGTCTCATCCTGCTGGGAGACCGGGATGGCGACCGCCGCCAGCTGCTCGCCGACCGCGCTCGACCACGCCGCCTGAACCGCCGCCAGCGGCGTCTGCGGAGCGACCCGCTGCAGGGCCGCCTTGAAGGCATCGGCGGCAGGACGTGGGGCGCGGCGGCGACTCACGCCCCGACACCTTCTGTCTGCGGGGGTGGCATCTGCACCACCGACTGGCGCGCCGGCGGCGGCACCGACTCTTCGTCGGCGGCCGTGATCAGGACCTGACCGCCGCCGGCACCGAGCCGGGCCACCAGACGCTCCCGACGGCCGGGATCGAGCTCGCTCATCACGTCGTCGAGCAGCAGCAGCGGCGTCACCCGGCGCGCCGCCAGCAGTGCCTCGCGCTCGGCGAAGAGGAGAGCGAGCAGGGAGGCGCGCTGCTGACCCTGGGAGCCGAACCGCCGCAGCGAGCGCCCCGCCGCCATCAGCTTCAGCTCGTCGAGGTGGGGGCCCCAGGAGCTGCGGCCCATGCGGATGTCCTGCTCGCGGCGCTCCTCGAGTCCTTGCTGGATCTCGTCGGCCGTTCCGCCGGCCCGCGGTGCGTACTCCAGGGCTGCTTCCTCCAGCCCCAGCTCGGCCGAAGCGGCAGTGAAGGCCGCGGCGAGCTCGGCCACCGCCTCCGCCCGCGCCTCGATCAGCGGCGCGGCGGCGCTCGCCAAACCGGCATCCCAGATCCGCAGGTCCGCGGGGGAGCCGTACCCCGCGGACAGCCGCGAGAGCAGCGCGTTGCGTTGCGCCACCGCCTGCCCGTAGCGCTTGCGCAGCTCCGCGCGCGCCGGCCAGCGAGCGGCGATGAAGCCATCGAGGTGGGCGCGCCGCTCGGCCGGCGGGCCCTTGACCAGCGTCAGGCGGTCCGGAGCGAAGACGGCGACCGGGGGACGGCTGCGGGCGATGGTCGCGGGGTCGGCGGGGTTGCCGTCGAGCAGGTGGCGACGGCCTTCCGTGCGACTGACCGCGGCGAGCAGCGTGCGCTCGAGTCCGTCGTCGTCCCGGATCGTCGCTTCCGCTCGAGCCAGGGATTCGCCGAAGGGGATCAGGTCGCGGCGATCGGAGGTGCGAAAGGAGCGTCCGGTGAGGGCGAAGTAGAGGGCCTCGATCAGGTTGGTCTTGCCGGTGCCGTTGGGGCCGATGACGCTGACGATGCCCGTGTCCAGCTCGACCCGGACCCGATCGAGGCTGCGCAGCGGCTTTGCCTCGATCGCGGTGACGAGCACCGGCTCATTCTCCTGGACCCGGCTAGACGTTGAGCCGGATCGGCATCACGAGGTAGCGGAAGTCGTCTCCCTCGACAGGTTCCAGCAGCCCCGGGCGGAGGGGCGAGATCAGCCGCACCAGAACCTCCTCGCCGGAGATGCTTTCGATCCCTTCGCGGAGGAACTCGGGGTTGAAACCGATCTCCAAGGTCTCCCCCTCGAAGGCGGCGGGCATCGTCTCGCGGGCGTCCCCGACGTCCGGCGTCTCCGCCGCGACCGTCAGCTCCCCAGAGTTGAACGAGAGGCGCAGCGGCGCGTTGCGCTGCGCGAGCTGGCTGATCCGGCGCACGACATCGAGGAACTCGGACCGCGGCAGCCGCACGTCGTGCTCGTAGGACTCCGGCAGGAGTTGTCGAAAGTTGGGGAACTGCCCGTCGATCAGCCTCGTCGAGAGGAGGATCGCCCCTGCCTGGAAAACAGCCTGGTTGGGAAGCAGGGAGATCGTCGTCTCACCGGCCCCCTCGGAGGAGAGGACGCGGCTCAGCTCTCGCAACGCCCGCGCCGGGATGTTCGCCTCCAGCTCGCCGCCCAGGTCCGCCTCGAGCTCGGTTCGCTTCACGGCCAGGCGGTAGGAGTCGGTGGCGACCATCGTCATCTCCTTGCCGCTGGCGGTGACGAAGACGCCGGTCAGGACCGGGCGCATGTCATCGCGGGAAGCCGCCCGGGCGACCAGCTCGATGCTCTCTTCGAGCGCCGCGGCCGGAATTTTCAGCCCGCCCTCGTCCTGCGGCTGGGGGAGCTTGGGGAAGTCCTCGACCGGGAGCACCCGCAGGTGGAAGCTGGAACCGCCGCTACGGATCTCCACGTCGTGCTCGGCCTCACGCGATTCGATCTCCACGTTCGGGTCCGGCAGCGAGCGGGCGATCTCGGCGAAGAGACGGCCGGGAAGGAGGACGGAACCCTCATCCGCGACGTCGGCCTCCAGCGTCGTCTCCAGGCCAAGGTCCAGATCGGTGGCGGAGAGGGTGACGCGCCCGCCGGAGGCGCTGAGGAGCACGCCGGAGAGCGCCTGCGTCGCAGCGCGGGTGGAGACAGCCCGAGAGACGATCGAGAGCTTGGAGACGAGGTCTTCTCGTTTGGTCGTGAGCTTCAAGTTGATGAATCCCTTTTTGAGTTGAGTTAGGGCCTGTGGAAAGTTGTCGAAAAAGGCGGTTCTGGGCGCTGCGCTGCGGTTTGTCGGGTGTGGAAGCGGCTGTGGGAAGCTGGGGATTCTTACAGCGCCTGCGGCTGTCAGCGCTCCTCGGCCACAGGGTTGTGGATAGCTCCGCGCAACTCCCGGACCTTCTCTGCGAGCTCGGGGTCGTCGCCGAGGCTCGCTTCCACCCGCCGCAGGGAGTTGAGGACGGTGGTGTGATCGCGGCCGCCGTAGAGGCGACCGATCTGCGGCAGCGATAGATCGGTCAGGTCACGGGTGAGGAAGATCGCCACCTGGCGGGCGCGCAGGGGGGTGGCGGCGCGGCTGGAGCCGACGAGCTCGGCGCGAGAGATCCCGAAGCGCTCGGCCACCCGCTGCTGGATCTCCTCGACCGAGGTCGACTGCGATGGTCGGCTTCGCGGGACGACTTCAGCGATCAGCTCGGAGCTGAGGGGTCGCGCCATCAGCGAGGCATGGGCCAGGACCCTGGTCAGCGCCCCGTGCAGCTGCCGGACGTTGGCTTCGATGCGATTGGCGAGCTCGGTCAGCGCGCCTTCGTCGGCGATCTCGACCCCGGCCTCCTCGACCAGGCGGCGCAAGACGGTGAGGCGCGTCGCCAGGTTGGGGGGCTCGACCGCCACGGTCAGCCCCCACTCGAAGCGATCGCGCAGGCGCGAGGCGAGGGTGGAGAGCTCGCTCGGGATCCGGTCGGCGGAGAGGACGAGCTGGCTGCCGGACTCATAGAGGGCGTTGAAGGTGTGGAAGAACTCCTCCTCGGTCGCCGGCTTTCCCTGCAGGAACTGGACGTCGTCGATGAGGAGGACGTCGATGTCGCGATAGCGCGCCTTGAAGCCCTCGCTGCCCTTCGACTTCAAGGCGGTCACGAACTCGTTGGTGAACGACTCGGCCGTCGTGTAGCGGACGCTGAGGCCGGGGGCGTTGTCCCGCAGGTAGTTGGCGATCGCCGCCAGCAGGTGGGTCTTTCCCAGTCCTGGTGGGCCATGGAGAAAGAGGGGGTTGTAGGCCTCCGAGGGGGCCTCGGCGACGGCCAGAGCCGCGCCGTGGGCGAGCCTGTTCCCGGGACCGATCACGAAGCGCTCGAAGGTGTAGTTCGGGTTCAGCTCCGGGTGGCTCTCGAGCGGTTCGGTGCCGGACCGCGGCTGGGCGAAGCTCACCCGCTGCAGGCCGCTGTCCGAGCCATCCAGCGCTTCCTCGATCAGCGACGAATACCGTCGCTCGGTCCAGGCGCGGATGCCCTCGGGAGCCGAGAGGAAGAGGGTGTCTCCCTCGACGCCCACGGCCTCGAGCGGCTCCAGCCAAAGGCGATAGGTCGACTCCGGAACAGAGCCTTCCAGGCGCTTCCGGGTCGCCTGCCACAGGGCGTCGAGCTCGTGTCTTGGGGAGTTGTCAGGCACGAGCCGGCGACCATAGCGCCGTGCCTGAGCGCCCAATCGGGACGCCTCGCAAATGCCGCAGAAAAGATTTTCGGCTCCCTCCCTATACTCCCGCCGGCAATGAAGCGCACCTACCAGCCAAAGAAGCGGAAGCGGGCGAAGACCCACGGTTTCCGGGCTCGGATGAGCAGCCGCGGCGGCCGCGCCATCCTCAAGCGCCGCCGGCGCAAAGGCCGTAAGCGCCTCACTCCCTGACCCGATGGCGTCGAAGCGCCGACGCCTTTCGCGCAGCGGCGAGTTCGACCGCGTCTATCGCGACGGCTCCTCCTATGCGACGAGGTACCTCGTCCTTTACACGTTCCCCCGCAAGGACGAGGAGCGGGAAGAGGTTCGACTCGGCGTCTCCGTGAATCGCAAAGTGGGAGGCGCGGTGGAGCGAAACCGCGTCAAGCGGACGCTGCGCGAGGCTTTCTGGGCCCTGACGGAGAAGCTGCCGCCCCAACACGACTTCGTGATCGTCGCCCGGCCGGACATCAAGGAGCTGATCGAGCGCGAGGGGATGAACGGCGTCCGCGCGAATCTGGAAGAGGCTCTGGCGAAAGGCCGTTCCACGTGAAACGCCGGACCGCGGTAACTGGGAAACGTTCCACGTGAAACGCTTGTTCCTGGCGCCGATCCGGGCCTACCAGCGCTGGATCTCACCGGCCTTTCCCCGCCGCTGCCGCTACGAGCCCACCTGCTCCAGATACGCGGTGGAAGCGGTCGAACGCTACGGGGTGATCCGCGGCTTCCTCCTCGCTGGATGGCGGATTCTCCGCTGCAATCCCTTCAGTCACGGCGGCTTCGACCCCATCCCCGATAGATTCACGCTCCGCACCGGCCCCGTGCACCCGGCCGAGTGGCACAGAACCCACTGATGACGCCCCTGACGGCCAACATCCTCCAGCCGCTGATCGACATCGCCAACGCGGTGTTGCAGTTCTTCCACGACGACGTCGGCCTCAGCTGGGGAGGGTCGATCATCGCCCTCACCGTCGTCACCCGGGCGGTGCTGCTGCCGCTCACCTACAAACAGCTGAAAGGGATGCGGGCCCTGCAAGCCCTGCAGCCGCAGCTGAAAGAGATCCAGGAGAAGTACAAAAACGACAAACAGCGCATGCAGCAGGAAATGATGCGCTTCTACAAAGAGAACAAAGTCAACCCGCTCGCCTCCTGCATCCCGCTCCTGGCGCAGCTGCCGATCTTCATCACCCTCTTCTTCCTGCTGCGCGACGAGCTCCCGGAAGACATTCTTCCCGGCGAAGAATCCTTCCTCTTCATCAACGATCTGACCGAGAAGGCCGTGGGCGGCGAACTGATCCTTCTCCTGGGCCTCTACATCGGCACCCAGCTGATCTCCGGCATGGTGATGTCGATTACGGCGGATAAAAGCCAGCGCATGCTGCTGTTCGCGCTGCCGATCATCTTCGTCCCCTTCATCCTCAGCTTCCCGGCGGGCCTGATCCTCTACTGGATCACCACCAACATCTGGACGATCGGGCAGCAGCTGGTGATCCAGAAAGTCGTGCCGCCGCCGGCCACCGCCACCCCTGGCGGGGCCGCCGCGGTGCAGACGGCCAAACCACCGCCTCCCCCGCCGCGCAAGAAGAAGAAGCGTCGCTGATTCGAGGGTTGGCGGAGGGGTCGGATACCCCTTCACTCAACTTGCTCGGGTGTATCGCCTTCGGCAGTCCTAGATTGCCTTGACCGAGAAGTACAAGCCGTTCAGGGGTATCCGACCCCTCCTTCAGGCCTCTCCCGCTCTAGATGGGTCAGCCCTTCGGGCGTTTCTTGGCTATTCCGGGGTTGCGCGGGAGGTTCGGCGGGGTTGGGCCCGTCTTGCGGATTACGTGGAGGTGGCGGTGTTCGCTGCCGGCTCTATTGCCTACATCCAAGATCTGCTCGGGGCGCATGGCGAGGGCCTCTGAGGCGTTGGCGAGCTGTTGCTCCTCCTCAGCGTCCCGCTTTCCCTTCCAGGCGATTAAGACGCCATTTGGCTTCAGAAGCGGAGATGCGAGCTCGGCGAGGGTCGATAGGCGGCCTACGGCGCGGGCGGTGATGGCTTCGTAGGCCTCGCGTCCCCCGCCTTTCGCTCGATCCTCGGAGCGCGTATTGAGAACGGTTGCGTTCGGAATTTCGGCGGTCTCGATCGCGCGCCGCATGAACTCGCACTTGCGGCCGACCGACTCGATGAGATCGATCTGGGCGTCCGGCAGGGCAACGGCCAGGACCAGCCCGGGAAAACCGGCCCCCGCGCCGACGTCGGCGATTCGCTCGGCCTGCCGCAGGTCCGCCACCTCGAGGCCGGTGAGGGAGTCGACGACGTGAACCTGCCAGGCCCGCTCGTCGACTACCGAGCTGACCGACGCCCGCTCCTCGGCGAGGAGGGCGAGGATCGTCTCCAGCTTCGCGCGGGCCGCGGCGTCCAGCACCTTGGCTGGATCCGAGCTCACTCGGGAAGGAGGGGCGCGACGATCACGCAGCGACGCGGCTCGTCGCCCTCGCTGTAGGTCTCGATCCCCGGCCGCTCTTTCAGCCGTTCGTGGACCACGCGCCGTTCCTGCGCGCTCATCGGGTCCATCTCGATGACCCGGTTGTTGCTCAGCGCCTGCTCGGCGGCCCGGTCGGCCCGGCCCTCGAGCGTCTCCCGACGGCGCGCCCTGTAGCCGGCAGCGTCGACGATCACCCGTTTGCGCTCCCGCAGCCCCTTGAACGCGGCCTGGTAGCAGAGCAGCTGCAAGGCGTCGATCGTCTGCCCGCGTTTGCCGATCAGGAGGCCGTAGTCGTCCTCTCCCTCCACGGTGAGCAGGATCCGGTCGTCGTCCTCCTCGACGACGACCTCCCCGTCGAGGTCGAGCTCGTCGAGCACGCCCTCGACGAGCTCTTGCGCTCGTTCGGCGGGATCGTCTGGCCAGTCGTAGCTCTCGGGCACGGGCGAGAGGCTATCCCACCGCCTGAAAACGCGCCGGGAATCCACCATCTAGTCTCAGCACCGATGGGCAAGGTCTACGCCGTTGCGAACCAGAAGGGCGGGGTCGGGAAGACGACCACTGCGGTCAACCTGGCCTCCTGCGCGGCCGCCGAGGGCAACCAGACCCTCCTCGTCGACCTCGATCCCCAATGCAACGCGACGGTGGCTCTGGGAGGCGGCAGGGATCTTCACCCTTCCTCCTACGACTGCCTCACCGGTGATACCTCGGTCGCCGAGGCGGCCCGGCCGGCCGGGCCCGACAACCTCTGGCTCGTCCCCGCCAGCCGTGACCTCGCCGGCGCCGCCGTCGAGCTGCCGCGGATCGAGGGGTCCGAGACGCGGCTACGCGAACGCTTGGGCCCCCTGCGGGAGCGCTTTGCGGTGACCCTGCTCGACTGCCCGCCCGCCCTCGGCCCGGTCAGCGTCAACGCCTTGACCGCCGCCGACCGGGTGATCGTGCCCGTGCAGGCCGAGTACCTGGCCCTCGAGGGTCTGGTCCAATTTCTCGAAACCCTGAGCTTGATCAGGCGCGAGTTGAACCCTCAACTTGAGGTTTCGGGTCTGCTGATCACGATGTACGACGAGCGGACTCGCCTCGCCCAGGACGTCGAGGCCGAGCTGCGCGACCACTTCGACGGGATGGTCTTCGAGACGGTGATCCCGCGCAGCGTCAGAGTCGCCGAGTCGCCGAGTTATGGTCTGCCGGTGACCGAGCACGCGCCCAGCTCCCGTGGTTCCGTCGCCTACCGAGCTCTCGCCAAGGAGCTAGCAAGCCGTGGCTAGCGGCCGGCGTGGAATCGGCCGGGGGCTGTCGGCGATCCTGCCCGAAGCGGAGGCCTCGGCCGCCGGAGAGCTGCGGGAGCTGCCGGTCGAGCTGATCAAGCCCAACCCCTCGCAGCCGCGGACGAAATTCGACCAGGAGGCGCTCGACGCCCTGGCGGACTCGATCGGGGCGAGCGGCGTCGTCCAGCCGCTCCTGGTCCGCCCCCTCCCCGACGGCAGCTACGAGTTGGTCGCCGGCGAGCGCCGCTGGCGCGCCGCGCAGCAGGCGGGCCTGGAGAAGGTGCCGGCGGTGGTGCGCGACCAGGCCGAAGCCGAGCGGCTGCAGGCGGCGCTGATCGAGAACATGGTCCGCGAGGACCTCAACCCGGTCGAGGAGGCGAAGGCCTGCGACGCCCTGGTGCGAGAGCTGGGTCTGACCAAAGAGGAGCTGGCGCGGCGGGTCGGTCGCAGCCGCCCCGCCGTCTCCAACCTGATCCGCCTGCTCGAGCTACCCGACGAGGCGCTCGAGCTGCTCGAGGCCGGCGACCTCAGCGAGGGCCACGGCAAGGCGCTGCTCGGAGCCCGCGGCCACGACGTGCGCCGACGCCTCGCCCGCGATGCCGCCCGCGCCGGCTGGTCGGTTCGCGAGACGGAGGAGAGGGTTCGGCTGGCTGGCCAGCCAAAGACCCAGCCACGGCGGGCCCCGGTCGATCCTGACGCGCAAGCCGCCCTACGCGACGTCGCCGACGCGCTCGAGGAGGCGATCGGCCACGAGGTCACGACCCGCGCCAAGGGCGACGCCATCGTCGCCGAGCTGCGCTTCGACGACGTCCGCGACGCTCACGCGCTGGCGCGGCAGCTCCGCAAACGCAGCGGCTGAAGCGCCATCTTCGCCGCTCCTCGTCCCGCCGCTATCATCGGCCGTTCCCGGGCGATTAGCTCAGTTGGTTAGAGCGCGTCTCTGATAAGGACGAGGTCCCTGGTTCGAATCCAGGATCGCCCATCGGACCCTTCCACCGCCGCCGTTCTCCATCCCTCGGGAGCGGGTAGAAGCCGGACCTATACTTTTGGCCGTCCAGCTAGGTCCCAGGAGCTTCTTTTGCAGCAGATGCAGATCTACGGTGTCAGCTTCGACATGGTCGGCAAGCAGCCGATCGTGTTGCTGAAGACCGTTGACGGAAATCGGTTCCTGCCGATCTGGATCGGGCACCCGGAGGCGGCGGCGATCCTGATGAAGCTGCAGGGCGCCTCGACGCCGCGGCCGATGACCCACGACCTGCTCTCCGACGTGCTCGAGAACCTCGACGCGAAGTGCGAGCGGGTCTCCGTCACCGAACTGCGGGACAACACCTTCTACGCCTCGATCACGGTCTCGATCAACGGCTCCGAAGTCGAGATCGACTCGCGACCCTCCGACGCCCTGGCCCTGGCGGTCCGCGTCGCCGCTCCGATCTTCGCCGCCGAGGAGGTAATCGAGGAGTCGGCGATCGAGTTCGAGCACGAGGTCGAGGACACCGAGGAGGTCGTCGACAAATTCAAAGAGTTCCTCGACGAGGTAACCCCGGACGATTTTGCGCAGGGCGACTCTTAGCCGCTAAGCGGCGGCGGGGCGCAGCGCTAGATCCAGAATCTTCTCGACCAGCTGCTCGAAGGAAAGTCCCGCCGCCTCGGCTGCCTGGGGGAGGAGGCTGGTGTCGGTGAGGCCGGGGATCGCGTTCGCCTCCAGCAGCCAGGGGGTGCCCTCGCCGAGGATCAGGTCGATGCGGGCGAAGCCGGTGCAGCCAAGCGCGCGGTATGTGGCGAGGGCGGCCTCGGTGACGGCGCGCTCCTCCTCGGCACTGAGCTCCGCCGGGCAGGCGAAGCGGGTGCGGCCGATCTCGTAGCGTGCCTCGAAGTCGTAGCGGTCGCCCTGGAGGAGGATCGCCTCGACCACCGGCAGCGGCTCGTCGCCGAGGATGCTGACCGCGAGCTCGCGGCCGTCGACGAAGCGCTCGAGCAGGAGGCGGTCGTCGTAGCTGAAGGCGGAGACCAGCGCCTGTGGAACCTCCCCGGGCGAGCGGGCGAACTTGACCCCGAGCGAGGAGCCGCCGCGACTCGGCTTGACGACGAGCGGGAAGCCGAGCGTCCCCTCCAGCCGTCCGAGCGCGTCGGCGGCGCCGAACTCGCGGAAGGCGGTCTGGTTGAAGGCGAACCAGTCGGGGGTGGAGAGGCCGGTCTCCTCGATCGCGTCCTTTGCCTGCACCTTGTCCATGCAGCGGGCGCAGGCTGCGGCGCCGGGGCCGGTGAAGGGAATGCCGAGGATCTCCAGCAGCTCCTGCACGGTGCCGTCCTCGCCGCCGACGCCGTGCATGGCGACGAAGGCGACCTCGGGCGGCTCGGCGACCAGGCGCTTGACCAGGTCCGGGCCGACGTCGATCGGCAGCACCTCGTGGCCGAGCCGCTCCAGCGCGTCCTCGACCCGCGCTCCGGACCGCAGCGAGACCCCGCGCTCCAGCGAACGGCCGCCTTTGAGGACCGCGACCTTCATCCTGCCTCACCCGCTTTGCGGAACGGAACGACGTTCGGCACCGACTCCTCTCTCTGCTCGGCGACGCGGGGCTCGCCCGTCAGGGTCCCGTAGAGCTCGACCTGCTCGGCGATCACCTTGCCGATCCGCCGCACCCCCTCGACGATCTCCTTCTCGTCCACCCCGGAGAAGTTGAGCCGCATCGAGTGGCTGCCGCGGCCGTCGACGTAGGCGGCCTGGCCGGGGACGAAGGCGACGTCGGCGCGCAGCGCCTTTGCCAGCAGGTCGCTGGTGTCGATGTAGTCGGGCAGCGTCGCCCAGATGAAGAGGCCGCCTTCGGGCTCGGTCCAGGTCGCCTCGGCGGGGAAGTAGGTGCGCAGCGCCTCGACCATCGTGTCGCGGCGGTCGCGGTAGATCTCGACCAGGTCGTTGACGTAGTGCTGCCAGCGCCGTTCGGCGAAGTACTCGCGGACGAAGTACTGGGTCAGGGTCGAGGTGCAGAGGTCGGCGGCCTGCTTGCCGAGGACGATCTTCTCCATCACCGGCGGCGGCGCCACCGCCCAGCCGAGGCGGATTCCGGGGGAGAGGATCTTCGAGAAGGTGCCGAGGTAGATGACGAAGTCGCCGCCGTCGAGCTGGTAGAGCGGCGGCATCGGCTCGCCGCCGTAGCGCAGCAGCCCGTAGGGGTTGTCCTCGACCACGAGCAGCTCCTGCGCCCGCGCCAGCTCGACCAGCTGCTGGCGGCGCGGCAGCGACATCGTCACCCCGGCCGGGTTCTGGAAGCTCGGCACCGAGTAGATGAACTTCACCCGCCGCCCTTCCTCGCGCAGCTCCGCCAGCAGCCGCTCCAGGAGCTCGACCTGCATCCCGTCCTCGTCGCATTCGACCTGGACCACGTCGGCCTGGTAGCTGCAGAGGGTCGGGATCGCGCCGGGGTAGGTCGGCGCCTCGCAGATGACGACGTCGCCCGGATCGAGCAGGGTCTTGCAGACGAGGTCGATCGCCTGCTGGCCGCCGGTGGTGACGATGATGTCGTCGAGGTCGGGGAGCATCCCCTCGGCTCCCATCACCTCGAGGATGCAGTCCTTGGTCTCCTCGAACCCCTCGGTCGGCCCGTACTGCAGCGCCTTCGCCGCCGACTTCTGCGCGATCCGGGTCATCTGCGCGGCGAAGCTCTGGGGCGGGAAGGTCGAGGTGTCGGGCAGGCCGCCGGCGAGCGAGATCACCTCCGGCCGCGCGGTGATCGCCATCAGGTCGCGCATCGCCGAGGAGCGCATCACGCCGGTCCGCTCCGCGAACAGCCCGGCGTAGCGCTCGAGGTCGCGGGTGCCGGCGTGGGAACGCCTTCTGTGGGTCGGCTCGGGCACTTCGCTCATCCAGGAAGTGTGGCGGATCGACGCGCCGCCATCGTGGTTAGTTAGGTTTTCGCAATGGACTTGCTCACCGACCTCGGGATCGGCATCGCGATCGGGATGCTGGCCGGCACCGCCGGCACCCACGGCTCCGCCCGCGGGCGGATGACGATCCTCGCCGCCGTGATCGGTCTGATCGCCGGCTTCCTGATGGACGATCTCGGCGGTGCGGTGGCCGCCGCTGTCGGGGCCGCCCTCGGCTGCATCGTGATCAGCGACGTCGTCTACGGCGCCAGCCGCCGCGAGGGCAGCGGTGGTGGAGCGCTCGCCTTCATTGTCGCCCTGGCCGCCGTGATCGTCGCCCTGATCGCCCTCTTCGTCCCGATCGTCGTGATCGTGATCGTGCTGGCGCTGATCTGGCTGGGGATCACCCGCCACCGCCGCGCCCAGCGCAAACACGCCGGCCTCCGCGTCCTCCGATAGCGACGCTCCCTTCGGCGGCTGGCGCCGCCGGGCATCATTCGAACGATGCCGGTCCCGAAGAAGCTCGTCCTCACCTACGTCGACTCGTTGCGGACGGACATGCTCGAACGCGCGATCGCCGAGGAGCGGGCGCCGACCTTCGCCGCCCTGATCGAGCGCGGCGTCCTCGTCCCCGACTGCGTCTCCAGCTTCCCCTCGGTCACCCCCGTCGCCAGCGCCGAGATGGTGACCGGGGTCGGCGCCGACCAGCACTGGATCAGCGGCATGAACTGGTTCCACAGGCTCGAGCGACGCTACGTCGAGTACGGGTCCTCGCTGGATGCGACCCGGGCGTTCGGCGTCTTCCGCGCCCTCTACGACCTCGTCTACAACATGAACCTGGCCCACCTCAGCCCGGAGATCGAGACGGTCTTCGAGAGCCTCGAAGACGTCGGCGAGCGGACCGCGTGCACGCCGTTCCTGATCTACCGCGGGCGGCAGCGGCACGAGGTCTCGCTGGAGGGACTGCTGCGGCGGGCGGTCGACGCGACGAAACTGAAGTTCCACCACCACACCTGGGGGCCTACCGACCTCTTCTACGGCGACCTCTACGCCAGCCGCAAGGTGCCGTGTAAATCCACCTCGATCCCCGGCAACCGCGACGGCTATGCCGCCTGCTGCGCGGCCGAGCTGCTGCGCGAGGACCTCTACGACTTCCTCCTCCTCTCGCTGCCCGACAACGACAACTACTCACACCACCACGGGCCCGAAGCGACGGTCGAGTCGATCGCCAAGGCCGACGCCGCCTTCGCGACCTACGCCGAGGCGGCCGGCGGGCTCGACGAGTTCCTCGAGACGCACGCGGTGATCCTGCTCGCCGACCACTCGCAGACCGACGTGCACCGGGGCCTGCCGCTGGCAGAGCTTCTGGCCTCGGAGTGGTCGGTGCTGCAGCCCTCGGAGGAGCGCCCGGAGACGGCCCAGCTCGCGGTCAGCCCGACCGGCCGGGCGGCGCACGTCTACCTGCTCTCGGGGGAGAGCGAGCCGGCCGAGCCGACCGCGGTGGCGGCGCGGCTGGGGATGATCGAGGGGGTCGACCTGGTCTGCCGGCTGGAGGACGCCGACGGGCTGCCGCTGCGGCGCGAGACCCCGGGGAGGCCGCCCGGCGGCGCCTGGGCCGTGGTCGAGCGAGGGGAGGAGGCGGTTCGCTTCCGGCCCGGCGAGGACGTCGCCGACCTGCGGGGCGGGCGCTGGGAGGTGGAGGGCGAGCTGGCGGCGCTCGAGGCCTCGGTCGAGGACGGCCGGCTCAGCAGCGACGCCTACCCGGACCCGCTGGCGCGGGTCTGGTCGGCGCTGAGCGCGCCCCACGCCGGCGACTTCGTCGTCTCCCTTTCGCCCGGCTTCGAGGCGGTCGACTGGGGCGGCGTCAGCCACGCCGGCGGCGGTAGTCACGGGGCGTTGCACGCGGGCGACTCGCTCGGACCGCTGCTCTTCGTCGGCTGCGGTCCGGACTCCGCCGAGGAGCGCGAGCAGTGGACGCTCCGCGACGTCGCCCCGGTGATCCGCGAACACTTCGGGGTGGCGGCGGAGGCGTGAGGCGCTGCGCGCCCCTGCTCGCGCTGCTGGTCCTGCTCCTCGCCGCCCCGGCGGCGGGCGCGATCACCCCCGTGGAACGGGAGGGAGAGAGGATCACGCGGGAGGAGGCGATCGCCGCCGCTGACGAGGACGCCAAGGTCCGCGAGCAGCGGCGCGAGCACCCCGACCTCGCCGCCACCGCGGCGCTCGACGAGGGCAAGTGGGAGGTCGCCTACTTCGACGCCGGCGAGCAGCTGAACCTGGTCGTCGTCAACCCCGACAGCGGCGAGGTGACGGAGTCGTGGACCGGCCACCAGGTCGCCTGGAAGATGGCGCGCGGCTACTCCGGCGCCTTCGGCCACAAGCTCAACGCCCCCTACGTCTTCCTGCCGCTCTGCCTGATCTTCCTGATCGGGCTGATCGACTGGCGGCGGTTGCGTCGGGTCGCCAACCTCGACCTGCTGGTCCTGCTCGGCTTCGGCGTCTCTCACTACTTCTTCAACCGCGCCGAGATCGGCGTCTCGGTGCCGCTCGTCTACCCGGTGCTCCTCTACCTGCTCGGGCGCTGCCTCTGGATCGGGTGGCGGGGGATGGGGGAGGGCTTGCGGCCGGTCTGGCCGGTGGCCTGGATGATCGTCGCGGCGCTGTTCCTGATGGGGTTCCGGGTCGGCCTCAACGTCGCCGACTCCGGCGCGATCGACGTCGGCTACGCCAGCGTGGTCGGCGCCGACCGGATCGCCCACGGGGAACCGATCTACGACAACTTCCCCGACGACATCGCCAGCGGCGACACCTACGGCCCGGTCAACTACCTCGCCTACGTCCCCTTCGAGGCGATCTGGCCCTGGACCGGAGAGTGGGACGACATCCCCGCCGCCCACGGCGCCGCGATCCTCTTCGACGTAGCCACCTTCCTCCTCCTGATCGTCCTCGCGATGAGGATCCGCCCCGGCCCCCAGGGCCACCGCCTAGCAGCCACTCTCGCCTTCGGCTGGGCTGCCTACCCGTACACGGCCTACGCCCTCGAGTCCAACTCCAACGACTCGCTAATCGCAGCCCTCCTAGTAGCCACCCTCGTATTCGCAGCGAAGCCCCTGGCCCGTGGAGCACTGCTAGCCGCAGCGGTCTGGAGCAAGTTCGTCCCTGCAGTGCTCGCCCCGATGTACTTGACCTATGACAACGGCCCGAGTTCGCCCGGGGGTGTTCGAGCACGACCCCGCGCGCAGGACACCCCCGGGCGCCCAGCGCTTCTGTTCATCTTCGGCGCGCTACTAGTGACTGCCGCAGTAATGGCCTGGCCCACCATCAACCCAGGCTTAGAGACGTTCTACGAACGAGCGATCGAGAGCCAGACCGGCCGCAACTCACCCTTCAGCATCTGGGGCCAAACCTCACTGGAGCCGCTGCGTATCGCCTTGCTGGCCGGACTCGGCGCGCTCTCGATCGCGTTCGCATTCGTTCCCCGCCGCAAGTCCCTGGTACAGCTGGCTGCTCTATCGGCTGCGCTGATGATCCTGCTGCAGCTGACCCTCCAGCACTGGTTCTACCTCTACATAGTGTGGTTCTACCCGCTGCTGCTCATTGCACTGGCTGCATTACCTGCTCGAACGAGTCAGCCAGACCCTGCTGGTTGACCTCGACCAGGCCGCCCATCACCCAGACGTCGTCCTCGGCGGTTTCAAACCGCGTTGGCATATGAGTGATGAGAGAGCGCAGCGCCTGCTCGGGCTTCACCCCGAGGACGCTGGTGCGGGAGCCGGTCATGCCGACGTCGGAGATGAAGGCGGTGCCGCCGGGGAGGACGCGGCCGTCGGCGGTGGGGACGTGGGTGTGGGTGCCGAGCACTGCGGCGACGCGGCCGTCGAGGTGCCAGCCCATCGCCACCTTCTCGCTCGTCACTTCGGCGTGGAAGTCGACGATGACGGCGTCCTGCTCGTGGTGGCTGAGGATCGAGTCGACGGTGTCGAAGGGGGAGCGGGCGACGCGCAGGCCGACGGCGCCGCTGAGGTTGACCACCCGCACCCGCATCCCGTCGACCTCGACCACCGTGTGGCCGCGGCCGGGGTTCGCCTGCGGGTAGTTGGCGGGGCGGATCACCCGCTGCTCGGAGTCGAGGAACTCGTAGGCCTCGCGGTGGCGGTAGACGTGGTTGCCGGTGGTGATCACGTCGACACCCAGATCGAAGAAGTCGTTCGCGGTCCGTTCGGTGATGCCGACCCCGCCGGCCGAGTTCTCGCCGTTGACGATCACGAGGTCGGGTCCGTGGCGTTCGCGCAGCGCCGGCATCGCTTCGCGCAACCCTTGCCGACCCGGGCTCCCAACCACGTCGCCGATGAACAGGACCTTCATCCTCAGATGACCTTATCTGCGGGCTTGGCCCCGGACAGGCTCGACCGCCTAAACGGTGGCGAAACGCCTAAGCGCCAGCCGCGCCAGGACCGCGTAGGCGACGAAGAGGATCGCCAGGTGGAGGAGCGGCTCGCCGATCCCCGGCCCCGCCTCGTCGAGCGCGGCGGTGATCGCTTCCAGCGCCGGCTTGAACGGGAACAGCGCGGTGAGGTAGCGGATCGCGTCGAAGACGGCGGGGCTGACCGCGCCCGAGGGGACGAGCGAGAGGAAGGCGATCGGCAGGGTGACCATGAAGGCGAGCAGGGACACGGCCCGCACCTCACGCCCCGCCGCCCCGAGCGCCGCCCCCGCCGCCCCGAGCGCCGCGCCGCTGGCGAGGATCGCGAGCAGCCACAGCCCCACCCGCCCCAGATCGAGCGGGACGAAGATCCTCATCCCCAACAGCATCAACAGGGTCACCACCAATCCCACCGCGATCCCGAGCAGGACCTTCTCCCCGAGGAGTCCGTTGCTGGAGACGAGCCCGCGGGTGAGGCGGGCGAAGGCGTTCTCCTCTCGCTCCAGCGCCAGCGAGCCCGCCACCAGGAGGACGACGACGAAGGCGAGCGTCAGCGTCGCCGCAACCGCGATCGCGAAGATCTCCAGCGGCGGCGACTTCCCTCCGACCGTGACCTTGTCGACTTTGATCGGTTGCGCCAGGCGGTCGATCAGCGGTTTGGCGACGTCGAGGTTTTCGCGCGCCCGGGAGGCGAACTCGGTCACTTCTTCCAGCGCCGGCCGCAGCGAGGGGGGGAGGGCCGGCGCCACCTGTTCGAGGATCCGCGCGCTCGCCTGCAGCCCGAGGATCGGGATCGTTTCCCCGAGGAACTCGAGCTCGCCGCCCCGGACCAGCAGCCCCAGGTAACGACCTCCTTCGTTGCCGATCCGCCGCGCGATCCTCAGGTTCGCTTCGGCCAGCAGGGTCGTGATCCGGTCGTCGACGAGTTCGGCCTTGACCGCGTTTTCCTCGTTGACGAGGATCTCGACTTCGGGCACGCCCGGGGTCAGGGTCGAGAGCGAGTTGATCTTGTTCACCAGGTCCGCCGGCAGGACCAGCGCCGCCAGCACGTCGCCGGATTCGACCTTGCTCATCGCCTCCTCGCGGTCGTCGACGAAGACGCACTCGACCCGCTCGCAGATCTGCTCCCTGACGTTCGCCTTCGGCAGCTCCTGGCCGCCGACGTTGATCCGGGTGTCCGGCGGCACTTCGTTGAGGAACGCGACCCGCGGGTCTTCCGGGCCGCGCGAGATCGCGAACCCGACGAGGACCGCGATCAGGATCGGGTAGGCGACGAGGAGCACCGCCTGCAGGGGAGAGCGGCGCAGGATCTGCAAGTCCTTCAGCAGCAGCCAGCGGACGCCGCGCATCAGTGCCCCCGGTGCTGGAGGTAGGCGACGAAGGCGGTCTCGAAGTCGCGGTCGGCGGACTCGGGCGCCTCCCGGCGCACCGCTTCGCGCAGTTCGTCCGCGGAGCCGTCGAAGAGCGACTCGCCGTCGGCGAGGACCAGCACCCGGCCGCCGTAGCGCTCGGCCTCCTGGATGTCGTGGGTGGAGAAGATCACGGTGGTGCCGTGGCCGGCGAGGCCGGAGACGAACTCCCAGAGACGGGCCCGCTGCCGCGGGTCCAGTCCGACGCTGGGCTCGTCGAGGAGCAGCACCGCCGGCCGCGAGAGCAGCCCGATCGCGATGTTGATCCGCTGCTGGTTGCCGCCGGAGAGGCGGGCGACGATCTCCCCGCGGCGCTCTCGCAGCCCGGTCAGCTCCAGCATCTCCTCGGTCGAGGCGCGCGGATCCTCGTGTCCCTCCAGCCGCGCGAAGAGGAGCAGGTTCTCCTCCACCGTCAGTCGCCGGTAGAGCGCCGCCTGCTGCGGCACCCAGCCGACGGCACCCTCAGAACTACTCACCTCTCCCTCGTCTGGTTTGGAGATCTCCGCGAGGATCGACAGCAGCGTCGTCTTCCCTGCCCCGTTCGGCCCGATGATCGCCACGAGTTCCCCGGGACCTGCCTCCAGCGAGACCCCTCGCAGGGCTTCCCTATCGCCGAAGCGCTTGACGATGCCCGTGGCCCGCACGGCGGACAAGCTACTGGCCTTCCGTAAACTCGGACCGATGCCGTTTCCAAGTACCCGTATGCGCCGGATGCGGCGCACCGACACGCTGCGCGGCCTCGTCCGTGAGACGGAGCTGTCTCCTGCCCACCTGATCCAGCCCGCTTTCGTCGTGGCCGGCGAGGGAGTGCGGGAGGAGGTCCCCTCGATGCCGGGGATCGAGCGCTTCTCGATCAACAACCTGGTCGAGGAGGCGGGTGAGATAGCGGCGGCGGGGATCGGCACCTTGATGCTGTTCGGCGTCCCCGCGGCAAAGGACGAGTTCGGCACCGGCGCCTACGACGATGAGGGAATCGTGCAGATGGCGGTGCGGGCGCTGAAGGAGGCTCACCCCGACCTGATGGTGATGACCGATGTCTGCCTCTGCGAGTACACCTCGCACGGCCACTGCGGCGTCGTCCGCGAGGGCGAGGTCGACAACGACGTCACCGTCGAGCTGCTGGCGAAAACGGCGATCTCCCACGCCGAGGCCGGCGCCGACGCGGTCGCCCCCAGCGACATGATGGACGGCCGGATCGGCTCGATCCGCTTCCAGCTCGACGAGGAGGGGCACCCCAACGTCCCGGTCGTCGCTTACAGCGCGAAGTACGCCTCGGCGTTCTACGGGCCCTTCCGCGACGCCGCCGAGTCGACGCCGGAGTTCGGCGACCGCCGCGGCTACCAGATGGACCCCGCCAACGCCGCCGAAGCGGTGCGCGAGGCCGAACTCGACCTCGACGAGGGAGCCGACATGCTGATGGTGAAGCCGGCCCTCCCCTACCTTGACGTCGTGCGCCGGGTCAAAGAGGCGACCGGTGCCCCCGTCGCCGCTTACCACGTCTCCGGCGAGTACTCGATGCTGAAGGCGGCGGCTGGCAACGGCTGGATCGACGAGCGCGCCGCGGTGGTCGAGGCGCTGACCTCGATCCGCCGCGCCGGCGCCGACGCGATCGTCACCTACTACGCGAAGGAGGCCGCGGCATGGCTTCGGTAAAGGTCCCGCAGTCGAAGGCGCGGAGCCGCAAGGACGGCTCGGCGATCCCGCTCGACGAGACCGACAAGCGGCTGATGAACCTGCTGCAGTCGAACTTCCCGCTCGACCCCGAACCGTTCGCCCTCGTCGCCGCGGAGGCCGAGCTGGAGCTCGACGACGTCCTCGGCCGCACCCAGCGCCTGCTCGACGGGCGGATCATCCGCGAGATCACGCCGATCTTCGACACCCGCGCGCTCGGCTACGACTCGATGCTGGTGGCGGCGAAAGTCGACGCCGAGAACCCGCAGCGGGCGGCGAGGATCGTCAACGCCCACCCCGGCGTCTCCCACAACTACCTGCGCACCCACGAGTTCAACCTCTGGTTCACGATCGCCACCCCGCCCGACTCGAAGCTCGGGTTGAGGGGGACGCTGGACGCGCTGATGGCGGAGACCGGGGCGGAGTCGATGCGGGAGCTGCCGACCCTGACCCTGTTCAAAATCAACATGAACCTGGAGATGGAGAAGGGGACCGAGGCGCTTGCCGCCCCGGTCGAAGCGGCGCCGCCGCGCGAGCTCGAACCGCAGCCCTACGACGAGGACGACATCGCCCTGATCAAGGCCCTGCAGGGGCCGATGGACGCGGTCGCCCGTCCCTACGACGCCGCCGCCCAGGAGCTCGGCGTCTCGACCGAGGAAGTGCTCGACCGCCTGCGCGGGATGGTCGACCGCAAGATCCTGCGCCGGGTCGCGGCGATCCTCTACCACCGCCGCGCCGGCTTCTCGGCCAACGGGATGGGCGTCTGGAAGGTGCCGGAGGACGAGATCCTCGAGGTCGGCGGCCGCATGGCCTCCTTCCGCGGCATCTCCCACTGCTACCAGCGGCCGACCTACGAGGACTGGCCCTACAGCGTCTTCACGATGGCCCACGGCCGCTCGAAAGAGGAGTGCGACGCGATCCTCGACTCGATCGCCGCCGAGTGCGGGATGGGGCCGGACGACCGCGCCACCCTCTACTCCTCGACCGAGTACAAGAAGATCCGCCTCCACTACTTCACCGAGGACTACGCGCGCTGGGAGGCCGAGCATTCATAAAGGCGAGGGGAGCGGCGCTGTTGATGGTCACTTCGCGCGCGCCCAGGAGTTCCTGCCGGGCGGGGTGAACTCGCCGGTGCGGGCGATGCGGCAGATCGGCCGCGACCCGATCTTCGTCGACCGCGGCGAAGGCTGCTGGCTCTACGACGTCGAGGGCAACCGCTACGTCGACTGGATCGGCTCCTGGGGACCGATGATCCTCGGCCACGCCGAGCCCTCGGTCGTCGCGGCGGTGATCGAAGCGGCGAAACGGGGGACGAGCTTCGGCGCCGCGACCCTGGCCGAGGTGCGGCTGGCCGAGGAGGTGGCGGCGCGCTTCCCCTCGGTCGAGATGGTGCGGATGACCAGCTCCGGGACCGAGGCGGCGATGAGCGCGGTGCGGCTGGCGCGGGCGATCACCGGCCGTGAGGTCGTGGTCAAGTTCGCCGGCGCCTACCACGGCCACTCCGACGGGCTGCTGGCCGACGCCGGCTCGGGACTGGCGACGCTGGCGGTGCCGGGCAGCCCCGGCGTGATCGCGGCGCAGGCGGCGAGCACGGTGGTGGTGCCGTGGAACGACCGCGAGGCGGTGAGCCGGGCCCTGGCGGAGCACGAGGTGGCGGCGCTCCTAGCGGAGCCGATCGCCGCCAACATGGGCGTGGTCCCGCCCGCCGACGGCTACCTCGAGTTCCTCCGCGAGGCGACCCGCGAGGCGGGCGCGCTGCTGGTCTTCGACGAGGTGATCACCGGCTTCCGCGTCGCCCGCGGCGGCGCTCAGGAGCTGTTCGGGGTCGAACCGGACCTGACGGTGATGGGCAAGGTGATCGGCGGCGGCCTGCCGGCGGCGGCCTACGCCGGCCCGCGCGAGCACATGGAACGGATCGCGCCCGCCGGCGACGTCTATCAGGCGGGCACGCTCTCCGGGAACCCCCTGGCGGTCGCCGCCGGGCTGGCGACGCTGGAGCAGCTGGACGCCGCCGCCTACGAGCGCCTGGGGCAGCTCACCGACCGGCTCACCCGCGGCTTCGAGGAGCTGGCGGCGGACCGGCCGCTGCAGGTTGCCGCCGCGCCCGGGCTGGTCACCCTTTTCTTCAGCGAGGTCCCGGTCGTCGACTTCGCGACGGCCACCGCCTGCGACGTCGAGGCCCATGCCCGCTTCTGCCGGGCGCTGCTCGAACGCGGCGTCTACCCGCCGCCGGCGCAGTACGAGGCCTGGTTCGTCTCCCTCGCCCACGACGAGGCGGTCGTCGACCAGACGCTCGAAGCCGTCGCCGAGGCGCTCGACGAGGCCTTGGCGTGAACGCGCTGCAGACGCTGGCAGAGCAGCTGCGGAGCGAGGAGACGCCGATCTCCCCCCACGTCGTCGACCCGACCGAGCCGCCGGAGCTCGGCGAGCTGGCCGGCGGCGGCGAGTACGCGCTCGTCGTCGAGGCCGTCCGCGAGGGATACCTCCTCCACTACGAGCAGCCGCGCCTGCTCGCCGGCCACGATTCCGACCTCGCCCTGCTCGCCGGCGACTACCTCTACGCCCTCGGCCTCGACCGCCTCGCCACCCTCGGTGACACCCGCGCGGTCGCAATCCTCTCCGACCTGATCAGCGAGTGCGCCCAGCTGCAGGCGGAGGGTCGCTCCGACGCGATTCCAGAGCTGTGGCGAACCGCGGCAGATGAAATCGCAGCTTCTCGAGGCGGGTCTTCCTGAAACCCTGGCAAACAGCGAGGGAAAGAGCAGACCTTACGCATACAAAACATTGCGTAGTGTCAGTAAAATGCCTCTGCTTCGCCCTGGCGAAGTAGACGCCCCCGTAGCTCAGCAAGGACAGAGCATCCATCTCGCAGTGGAAGGTCCCGGGTTCGAGTCCCGGCGGGGGCCTGCAAAGCAGAACCCATATTCGCCAGATCGCAAGCGCCTTTCGATAGGCTTGAGTGACTGCGAGATGGATGTCCCGGTGCTGGGCTGACCCTCTGTCTTGAGGGGAGGTTCCCGACCAAGACATTCGTTCACGACAGGCCCGCTTCGGCGGGCCTGTCGTGTTTTTTCCTGGTTCTCAGAGCGGCCTCCCCGAAGATTGCCCTCTGTGACGCAGGTCACACCCTTGAAGCAATAGACTTCGAAGCCCTACGCGGACCGACCTGTGGCAGACGACGCGAACAAAGTGAACGGGGCTGAGGAGGCCTCAGTGAAGGAGCGGGTGAAGCCCGACCCTCCCGGCTATTTCGAGGGAGAGTCGATGACGCGCCGCCGCGTCTTCACGATCGCGTCCCAGGGCATCGGTGGCCTGGCTGCCGCCGGGATCATCCTCCCGGCCGTCGGCTTCGCCGTCGCGCCGATCTTCCACCGCGGTAAGGAACGCTGGGAGGCCGTCGGCCCCATTTCGGACTTCGTCGAGGACACCTACCGCCAGGTCGTCTTCACCGAGACCGAGGGGATCGGCGACGCCGGCAAGACGACCGCCTACGTCCGCAAGGGCTCCGCCGAGCTCGATGAGAACCCGGGCGAACCCATCGCCGTCTCCAACCGCTGCGCCCACCTCGGCTGCCCGGTCCGCTTCGTCGAGGCCGCCGGCAACTTCATCTGCCCTTGCCACGGTGGCGTCTACGACTTCGTCGGCAAAGTCCTCGGCGGCCCGCCGGTGCGTCCGCTGGACCGTTTCCAGACCCGCGTCCGCCGCGGCCAGGTCGAAATCGGCCCGCGCTACAGCGTCACCTCGCAGCTGGAGCCGGTTCGCGCCCGTGATCCTGGGGAGTTCACCGGCGGGATCTGGGAGTACCTCTACCCGCCGCGTCCCTCTACCTTCCCTGCGCCCTGATGCCGAGCTTCCCGAAACCCAAGATTCCGGACGCCATCGTCCCGCCGCCATTGCGCAAACCGGGCAAGCCCGGCAGCGGCGGCACTCCCAAGGGCCAGGCGCCCGACGATCTGAAGACCGCCCCGCCGGAGCGGCCGTCCCACGGCGACAAGCTGCTCGAGATGGGCAAAGAGGCGCCGATCGACGCGCTCGGCTGGGTCGACCAGCGGCTCGCCGCCAGCGGCTTCCTCACCGGGATGCTCTACCGCAAGGTGCCGAAAGGGACCAACTGGTTCTACACGCTCGGCTCCGCGACGCTCTTCGCCTTCATCGTCCAGGCCGTCACCGGCGTCTTCCTGGCGATGTTCTACGTGCCCTCGGCGACCCAGGCCTACGACTCGATCGCCCGCATCAACAACGAGGTTCCCCTCGGCCAGCTGGTGCACGGGATGCACAAATGGGGCGCCTCGGTGATGGTGATCCTGATCTTCCTGCACATGGGGCGCACCTTCTTCTTCGGCGCCTACAAGTACCCGCGCGAGCTCAACTGGGTGATCGGCGTGGTGCTGCTGATCCTGACGATGACGATGGCCTTCACCGGCTATCTGCTGCCGTTCGACCAGCGCTCCTTCTGGGCCTCGATCGTCGGCATCAACATCAACGGCACCGGCCCCGTGGTGGGCCCGTACCTGAGCGACTTCCTCCGCGCCGGCCCCGAGCTCGGCGCAACCACCCTCGCCCGCTTCTACGCGATCCATATGTTGTTGGTGCCCGGGGCGATCATCGCCCTGATCGGCGCTCACATGTATCTGGTGGTCAAGCTCGGCACCACGGCGCCGCCGTGGGTCAAAGCCGAACGGCCGAAAGTCGCCGCCCCGGTCTCCCAGCTCGAGGCCGGCGCCAACGGCAACGGCCGGGTCAACGGCTCCGGCGTCAACGGCGCCCGCACCCAGGGTGAGCCGGTCGACGGCGAGGGCGACGGAGCGGGCTCCGCATGAAGCCCCAGGACAAGCAGAAGTACCTCGAGGAGTACGAGCTTCTGAAGAAGAAGGGGAAGCCGTTCTTCCCCTACGCGGTGATGAAGGACTCGGTGATGGCGGTGATCGTCGTCGCCGTGATCATCGCGATGGCGGTCATCCTCGGCGCCGAGCAGGGGCCGAAGGCGGACCCGACCTCGACCACCTACGTGCCGCGCCCCGAGTGGTACTTCTTCTTCCTCTTCGAGCTCCTGCGCGTGATCAAACCGCCGGAGCTGGTCCCGATCGCGACGATCGGAATCCCGACCATCTGCATGGTCCTGCTCTTGCTGCTGCCCTTCTACGATCGCGGGCCCGAGCGGCGCCCGGAGCGGCGCCCGATCGCCACCACGGCGGGCATCCTGACGATCATCGCGATGGGCTACCTGACCTACCTCGGCGCGATCGGCGGCTCGCCGACCGAGGTCGAGATGAACGTCTCGGCCAAATACGAGGAAGGCAAAGAGATCACCGCCGGGGCCGGCTGCCTCGCCTGCCACCAGCTCGGCGAGAACGGCAACCACGGGCCCGGTCCGGAGCTGACCCACATCGCTTCGCGGGTGCCGCGGGCGGCGATCATCCGCTCGGTGGAAATCGGCCCGGGCATCATGCCCTCCTACCGCGACCTGCCGCCGAAAAAGATCGAAGCGCTGGCGAACTTCCTCTCCTCGCTCGATTAGAAGGCGGTCGGGACGGGGCAGCGCCCTGAATCCCATGGACACGATCAACGACAACCGCCACTCGCCGGACTTCGCCGGTCAGGTCAACCGGATGTTCGACCGCGTCGCCGGGCGCTACGACGCGCTCAACTCGCTGATGACGGCGGGGCTGCACCACCGCTGGCGCGAGCGCGCCGCCGCCCAGACCGAGCTGGGGCCGGGCGACTCCGCCCTCGACGTCTGCTGCGGCACCGGCGACCTGGCGCTCGAGCTGGCGGGCCTCGTCGCCCCCGGCGGCCACGTCGTCGGTTGCGACTTCTCCGAGCCGATGCTGGACCTGGCGCGGGAGAAGACGGCCGAGCGGGGCATCGACGCTGTCCGCTTCGAATGGGCCGACGCGCTGGAGCTTCCCTACGACGGCGAGCGTTTCGACGCCGTCACCGTCGGTTTCGGCGTCCGCAACCTCGCCGACCTCGACCGCGGGCTGCGGGAGATGGCGCGGGTGCTGAAACCCGGCGGCCGCGCCGTGATCCTCGAGATCACCCAGCCGACCCGGCCGCCGCTCTCGCTCTTCTACTCGCTCTGGTTCGACCGCATCGTGCCGCTGCTCGGCGCCCTCTCCAGCAACCCGGAGGCCTACTCCTACCTGCCGGAGTCGGTCCGCAGCTTCCCCAGCCCCGGCGGCCTGGCCGAGAAGATGGACGCCGCCGGCTTCGAGCGGATCCGCTACACGGTGCTCGCCGGCGGGATCATCGCGATCCACAGCGGCGTCCGCGGGTGACGCGCCCCTCTTCCGTCCCGCCGCCGGTAACGGAAGTCCTCGACGCCTCCAGCCGCTGGCTGCCGGCGCGCCTGGGCGAGGTCGAGAAGCTGCTCCGCGGGGCGATCTCCGACCACGGCGAGACGCTGGGGAAGGATGCCACGGCGACCCTCGACGCCGGCGGCAAGCGGTTGCGGCCGATGCTGGTCCTGCTCTGCGGCGGCCCGGATCGGAGCGAGGCCGCGGTCCCCGCCGCGGCGGCGATCGAGCTGATCCACATGGCGACCCTGGTCCACGACGACGTCCTCGACGACGCGCCGCTGCGCCGGGGGCTGCCGACCGTCGCCGCCACCTCCGGCCGCGACCGCGCCGTCGCCACCGGCGACCTGCTGTTCTCCCGCGCCTTCGCGCTGCTCGCGGAGGCGGAGGACGCGCGCTCGGTCGCGCTGCTCGCCGATGCCTCGGTGGCGCTGGCCCGCGGCGAGCTCGCCCAGCGCCGCGACGCCTTCGACCTCGGCATCGACGAGGAGCGCTACCTCACCCGCTGCCGGCTGAAGACCGCGCGCCTGTTCGAGTGCGCCTGCCTGCTCGGCCACGACGACGAGGCGCTGCGCGAGTTCGGCGCCGGCATCGGCCTCGCCTTCCAGCTCCTCGATGACGTCCTCGACGTCAGCGGCCCGCCGGAGCGGACCGGCAAGGCGCGCGGCACCGATCTCCTCGACGGCACCGTCACCCTGCCGCTGATCGAGGCGGCCGCCGGCGATCCCGGCATCCGCGAGGTCGACCTCCGCGCCCTCGACGCCGCTGCGGCGGAGCAGCTGTGCGACCGCATCGCCGCCACCGGCGCCCTCGACCGCGTCCGCGAGCGGGCCCTCGCGATGGTCGCCGAAGCGAAGGCGGCCCTGGGGCGAGCTGGGCTGGAGCCCGAGCAGCGCCAGCTCCTGGCGCTGGTCGCCGACGGCGTAGTCCAGCGCTACAGCTAGCCCCGCGGCATCATCTACTGCTCCTGCTCGGTGGGGCGGATGAGGATCTCGTTGATGGCGACGTGGCTGGGGCGGGTGACCACGTAGGCGATCGCCTCGGCGATGTCCTCGGCCTGGAGGACGTCCATGTCGGTGAAGCGCTGCTCGATCTGCTCCCTCACCTCGGGCCGGTTGTGGCTCTGCAGCTCGGTCGCAACCGCCCCCGGCTCGACCAGGGAGACGCGGACGTGGCGGCGGGTCACCTCCTGGCGCAGCGACTCGCTGAAGGCACCGACCCCGAACTTGGTCGCGTTGTAGACGCCGCTGCCCTTGCGGGCGATCCGGCCGGCGACGGAGGAGATGTTGATCAGGTCGGCGACCCGGCGCGGGTCCCGCTCGGCGGCCTCGCTCAGGTGCGGGAGGGCGGCGCGGGCGGTGTACATGAGGCCGAGCAGGTTGACCTCGATCATCTGCTCCCATTCCTCGACCGGCGCCGCGGCAATCGGCCCCAGCAGCATCACCCCGGCGTTGTTGACGAGGACGTCGAGCCGGCCGAGCTCCTCGACCGCCCGGCCCACCGCTGCCTCGGCCTGCTCGCGCTCGGAGACGTCCGCCTCGATCGGCAGAGCGGTTCCGCCGGCCGCGGCGATCTCGCCGGCGAGGCTCTCGAGCCGGTCCGCGCGGCGGGCGACCAGCGCCACCGACGCTCCTTGCGCCGCCAGGGTGCGCGCCGTCGCCTGACCGATGCCACTGGAGGCGCCGGTAACCAGCGCCACGGTCTCTTGAAGCTCGGCCATACCCACCTGGAACCCCCAACGGGAGGGTCGAAACGCGCTGATAGTGATCCGGGCGCCAGGCCGCCCCGTTACCATGGGTGAGATGCCAGGAAACATCGGACTTCCAGAGATCGCAATCGTCCTCATCATCGCCCTGCTCGTCTTCGGGCCCAAACGCCTCCCGGAGCTTGGCCGCAGCCTTGGCCGCGGCATCCGCGAGTTCAAAGGCTCGGTCACCGGCGATCACGACAATGATCGCGACAACGACCGTGACGAGGACGAGAAGCCACGACTCGAGTCGGAGTCGGCGAAGGTCCACGGCGATCCGGCCGACGCGGAGATACTCCGCAACAAATCTGGCTGAGGGCGAGGATGGCCCGCCGCGTCAAGGCGGTCTCGCACGAGGATCGCCTCACCCTCGTCGAGCACCTCGACGAGCTGCGCACGCGGCTGATCGTCTGCATCGTCGTCTTCGGCGTCGCCCTGGCGCTCTGCTTCTGGCAGAACAACCTCCTGCTCGACATCGCCGCCGGTCCGCTGCCCGACGACCGTGATCAGCTGACCACCTTCAGTCCCACCGAGCCGTTCACCACCACCCTCACCGTCTCCGCCTACGCCGCGATCGTGCTCTCGCTGCCGGTCGTGCTCTGGCAGCTCTACGCCTACGTCCTGCCCGCCTTCAGCCAGACCGAGCGGCGGGTGGTCCTGCCGCTCCTGCTGCTCTTCCCGGTCCTCTTCATCGCCGGCCTCGCCTTCGCCTATTTCGTGGTGATGCCGGCGGCGGTCAACTTCCTGCTCGACTTCAACGACGACCAGTTCAACATCCAGCTCCGGGCCCGCGAGTACTACAGCTTCTTCTCGATGACGGAGATCGCCTGCGCTCTGATGTTCCAGCTGCCGCTGGTGATCATCGCGGTCACCCGGCTCGGAATCGTCAGCCCCGACCAGCTCGCCCAGAACCGCCGCTACGCCTACCTGGTGATCGCGATCCTCGCCGCCGCCCTGCCCGGCGTCGACCCGGTCACGATGCTGATCGAGATGGTCCCGCTGCTTGTTCTATTTGAGCTGAGTATCCTGCTCGCACGGGTCCTGGGACGGCCGCCTCGAGGTGCCGGCCTGGGAGAGCCCTCAACTCAGGAGTAGGGAGAGATGGCGCAAGGCGACAACGAGCACCGAATGCTGTTCGACCTCCGTGGTAAACGGAGGAACGTCGTCAAAGTCGTCTACGCGACGCTCGCGGTGCTGATGGGGCTGAGCCTCTTCCTCGTCATCGGCGGCTTCAACATCGCCGAACTCTTCCAGAGCGACAACACCGCCGGCGAAGCCGCCGAGCAGTTCGAAGAGCAGCAGGAGCGGATCGAGGCCAAACTGGTCAAAGACCCGGAAAACCCCAACCTGCTGGTGGCGCTGACCCGCGCCCAGATCAACACCGGCAACAGCCTCGTCTCGGTCGAAGACAACGGGCAGCAGGTGATGACGGTGGGGGCGATCCAGGAGTTCCGCAAGGCAAGCGACACCTGGACCAAGTACCTGGAAGCGACCGACGAGCCTTCGGCCTCGTTGGCGTTGCTGGTCGCGCCGACGATATTCAGGCTGGCGGAAACCTCGCGCTCGCTCCAGGAAGCGAGGAATACCGTCACCGAAGCGGCGGAGGTGCAAAAACTCGTCACCAAACTGCAGCCGAGCCTCAACTCCTACAGCACCCTCGCCTACTACACCTACTTCACCGGTGACTTCAAAGCCGCGGAGGCAGCCGAAGAGAAAGCCAAGAGCTTCACCAAAACCAAAGCGGAAGCCGAAAGCGTGGAGAAACAGCTGGAAGAAGTTCGCCAGCGCTCCAGAGAATTCGACAAAGAAGTCAAACAAGCCGAACAGCAGGCGAAAGCCGCCGGCGGCGCCGGCGGCGCACCCGAACAGCTGGAACCTGGGCAGAACCCGCTGGGCGGCGGCCTCAGCGGCCTGGGCGAATAGCCGGGCGGGGAATCCGCCTGCAGCTAGATGGGCCGTGTTGGGCTCGAACCAACGACCTTGAGATTAAGAGTCTCCTGCTCTACCAACTGAGCTAACGGCCCCGGGACGGGCAAGTATAGGAAGGTCCGCCACTCGGGCGAGGGGAGCCCTTCCCGCCGCCGCGACCTATTTGGAGTGGCAATATTTTTCGACCAGGCCGTCGATGATCGTGCCGTCTTCGAAGGTGAAGCGGCCGTGCGTCTCGAGGATGTTGTCGCTGCAGCGGGCGGAGACGTAGCTGCGTTGGCGGCCGCCGGCGCGGTAGCGGCGGCCGATCTCGACGTCGACGTGGGTGATCACCCCGGCACCGCCGGCGATCGGCGGCAGGTCGAGCCGGGCGCGGTAGCGGAAGGCGCCGCCGCGCCGTTCGATCGGGACGACGATCGCGTAGGTCTCGGTGACGGGAGCGCTGAGCCGCGCGTGGAGGATGGCGGTGGGCACCCCAGCGAGCCGCGGCCCGTTGAAGACGGTCAGATCCGAGCGCGCCGCCACCGAGCCCCCCGGGACGCCGATCCGAGCCCCGACTTCGCCGGTGCCGACGATCGCCCCGCGGCAGGTGGCCCGCGCCTGGGCGGTGTTCGCTTCGTCGATTGAGTCCGGAGCGCAGGTCGGCAGGCCGGCGACGCCGAGCCGGCCGTCGCGGTCGAAGCTGATCAGCGCCTGTTTCAGAACCGGCACCGGGCGGCCGTTCCTGCCGGAGATGTCGACCCGCCCGTGGAACTCGATCGGGGCGTAGCGCTGCCGCGGCAGCGTCTGCGGCTGGAAGCCGCCGTCGGCGCGGAGGACGACGTCGTCGACTTCGACCAGGGCGCCGGTGGCGGTGCCCGCCACGGCCGCGACCGCCAGCAGGGCCAGCAGCCCGATCCTTCTCAGCGCGGGAAGTGGCACGGCGAGGTGAGCGTCGCGGGGAAGAAGTCCCCGTTGGTGAACCGGATGCTCCCTTCCACCTGCAGCCGACCGCCGGCGCAGTAGGCGTTGAGGTAGCCGACCTCCTTGCCGCCGCGTTTGCGGGTCGCGCCGACGTTGGCTTCGGCGAGGACGGGCGCGCCGTAGCCGCCGGCGATCGGCGGGATCGCGACCCGGGCCCGATAGCCGTAGCGACCCTGGCCCACCCGCTCGATCACGATCGGGACGACGAGGGACTTGGGGGCGGGAACGGTCTCGTAGGCGTGGGCGATCAGCGTCGGCCGTCCTCCGGCCCGGGGGCCGTTGAAGAACGAGAGGGGGGAGGAGATGCGAAACGGCGCCCGCCCGGGCATCGTCACCAGCGCTTTGACGACCCCCTTGCCGACGAGGGCGCCGGCGCAGCGCTGCCGGGCCTGCGGGGTGGTGACGGCGCCTTCGAGCTTGGCGGTCGGGCAGACCGCGAAGGCCTTGCTGTTGACGAAGCCGTGTTTGTCGACCAGGAAGTCGATCGATTCCAGCGTCGGCGGCGTCGAGCCGTCCTTGGTGCCGACCCTGGTGACGCTGCGGAGGGTGATCGGGGCGCCGCCGCGCTTGGGCAGCTCGCGGGGCTGGACCGTCGCGGTGGCGCTGACGAATTTGGGCCCGATTTCAGCGGTCAGCGCGTAAGCCGTCGCGCAGGCCGCCACCGCCAGGACGGCGGCGAGCGCGGCGGCCTTGCGAAACGGTCCCCTCAAACGGTCACTTCCCCGTGCATCGTTTGAAGATCGAGCCCTGGAGACGGGTGCCGTCTTTGAAGTCGACCCGGACTTTCGCCTGCAGGCGGCCGTCCGGGCAGCCGGCGTTGGCGTAGCTCAGCTTCTCCCCCTTGAACTTCCATTCGCGCCCGATTTTCAGCCGCGCGTAGAGGGGGATGCCGGAGCCGCCGGCGATTTTCGGGATTTTCGCCACGGTCTTGAACCCGTAGCGGCCGTCGTTCACCCGCTGGATCTCGATCGGGACGATGAAGGTGGTGGGGGCGGGCACGGTCAGGTGGGCGTGCGCCAGGACCACCGGGTTGCCGTTTTTCGGCTTCGCGTTGAAGAGGGTGATCGCCGAGGAGGCGGGGATCGGCGGCTGTTCGGGGAAGACGACGACGGCTTTGCCGAGCCCTTTGCCGATGATCGCCCCCGGGCAGAGCTTGCGAGCCTGCGGGACGGTGGTCGCCGCCAGTTTCCCGGGCGTGCAGACCGGCAGTCCCCGCGTCTCCACTTCGCCGTGTTTGTCGAACCAGATCGTCACCGTCTCCGTGATCGGCGGCAGCGAGCCGTCAGCGGTCGAGACTTCGCCGTAGCCCTGCAGCTTGATCGGCGCGAACCCTTTTTTCGGCAGCGTCGTCGGCGTGAAGCCACCATCGGTGGTGACGACGATATTCCCCGCCCGCAGCACGATGGCAGCCGCCGAACCGGCGATCACGAGCACCGCCACCAAAGCCAGCACGTGCACCCTTAACAAAGTCTTCCGCACCTAATCCTCCCTACAGGTTGGCTGTACCGCCAAACTACCAGCCGTGGGAAGGAGGATAGGCAGGGTACGCAAGCGGCCCCCGCGGAAGGGTCGCTACGGGGGGCAGCCTCTGCTGCTGCGCTACCCGCGTGCCGTGCTGGCGATCGCGGCGCTGTTGCTGGCCGGGCTGGCGCTGATCGGGACCGGCACCGAGGACCGGCTCGACCCGACCACGCTCGACGTTCCCGGCACCGAATCCTCACGCGGCAACGAGATCCTGCGCGAGCACTTCGGCGAGACGGCTCCCTTCGTGATCCTGCTGCGGGGGCCGGCGGAGGCGATCGACCGCCAGGGGCCGGAGCTGATCAGGGAGCTGCGGCGGGACCCCCGGGTGACGACCCTCTCGCCCTGGGACGTCGGCTCGGTGGAGCGCCTGCGGCCTTCGCCGAACAAGGCCCTGATCATCGCCGACTTCCACGTCGACACGAGGGAGGCGGTGAACGAGTCCGTCCCGCACCTCGACGAGGTCATCGCGCAGGAGATCAGCTCCCCGGTCCGCGCCACCCAGACCGGTTACGCGAGCCTCTCGCGGGCGATCCAGGAGGACAGCCTGGACGCGGCCAAACGCGGCGAGCTGGTGGCGCTGCCGTTCCTGCTGGTGATCCTCCTGCTCGTCTTCCGCTCGCCGATCGCGGCGGCGATCCCGCTCGTCTTCGGCGCCGCCACCGTTCTCGCCTCGCGCGGCATCCTCTACTGGTTCACCGGCTGGTTCGACATCGACGCGACCGCGGTCGTGGTCTGCTCGATGATGGGCCTGGCTCTCGGCGTCGACTACTCGCTGCTGATGGTCTCCCGCTTCCGCGAGGAACTCGCCAACGGAGCGGAGCCGGTCGAGGCGGCGCGGCTGACCCGTCGCCACGCCGGGCGCACGGTCGCCTTCGCCGGCAGCACCCTGCTGCTCTCGATGGTCGTCTCGATGTTCATCGTGCCGGGGTCGCTGCTCGCCTCGCTGGCGGGGACGGTCTGCATGGTGGTGATCCTCAGCGTCCTCGCCGCGGTCGTCGTCGGCCCGGCGATCCTCACCCTGCTCGGCCCCAACGTCGACCGCTGGCGCTTCGGCGCCACCTCTCCGGCGGGCGGCCGCTCGCGGCTGATGACGATGGTCTCGGCGGCACTGAAAAGACCGGCCCTGGCGACGATCCTGATCGGGCTGCTGCTGCTGGTCCTGGCGGGGCCGGCGCTGGGGCTGAAGACGGGCCCCCCAAGCCCCACCCAGCTCTCCCAGGACTCCCCCGCGCGCCAGGACGCGGAACTGATCGATCGCGCCTTCGGCTCCGGGTACGAGGCACCGTTCCAGGTCGTCGCCGTCTCCCAGGAGGGCCCGATCACCGACGCCAAGAACCTGGCCGCGCTGGAAACCTTCCAGCGCAAGCTGGCGAAGCGGCCCGGCGTGCAGGCGGTGATCGGCCCGGCCGGCCTCACCAAACGCGTCGAGCCGCTGAAGAACCTCGGCAACTCCGTCCTCTCCTCCGAAGGGAACATCGGCCCGGTCAAGCAGCTGGGCCGGCTCGGCCGCGAACTCGAGGTCGCGGCCGGCGGGGTGGGCCAGCTGCGGGCGGGGATCTCCGAAGCGAGCGACGGCGCCGGCCTGCTCGCGCTCGGCGCCGGCCGGGCCGGCGAGGGCGCGCAGATGATCGCCAACGGGATCGGCCGCGCCACCAGCGGCAGCGACCGGGCGATCGACGCCCTCGATCGCTTCGCGAAAGGCTCGGAGCGGCTGGCGAATGCGATCGAAACCGCCTCCTTCGGTTCGCTCGGCCTGAAGCTCGGGCTGCGCGACTCGATCCTTCCCGAACTGCGCTTCAACGCGATCCGCCTCTCCTACAAGCTGCGGAAATCGCTGAACGGCGACGCCAACGTGAAACTGCCGGAACTGATCGCGCCGGCCCGGGTCGTCGACGAGCAGCTGAAAGCGGCGTGGGCCCGGCTGCAGGCGATGACGGTCGGCAAAACCGACCCCGAGTACGCGGCGACGCTGGAAGCGGTGCGGCGGGCGCTGACGGCGGAGAGCGGCGTCGACCCCGTCACCGGCGCCCCCTACGACCCGGCGCCGCAGACGCCGCAGGTCGAGCCCTACGCCGGGCTGCCGGCCGAGCTCGCCGCCCTGCACGAACGCCTCCTCGCCGACTACGAGGACGCGAAACAGCTCAACTACCACCTGCTGACGACCAAGAACAAACTGAAGCAGCTGCTGGGCGGCCTGGAAAAACTGAACGACGGGCTGGAAGAACTGCGCGGGGCCAGCAAACGGCTGGCGGCGGGAGCCGATCGTCTGGCCCGGGAAGCGGAGCGGCTCGGCGGCGGGCTCTCGCAGCTCGGCGGCGGCACCCTGGCGCTGGTCAAAGGGCTCGACGACCTCGGCGAGGGGGCGGAAGCGCTGCAGGAGGGCCTGCTCGTCGGCGTCGACGAAACCGCGCCGCTGGAAAGCGGGCTGGAAGAAGCGAGCGTGCAGGTGATCGACGGTCGCCAGCGGATCCGGCGCCAGGCCGGCCGCGTCGCCCGCTCAACCCCCGGCCTCTTCAACTCCGGCTACTTCGTGCTCTCGGCCCTGGACGGGTCGCCGCCGGCCACGCGTGAGGCCGTCAGCGAAACGATCGACCTGCGCAAAGGCGGGCAGGCGGCGACGATGCTGGTCGTCTCCGAGTACAGCTTCAACACGGACGGCTCGATCCGCCTCAACGAAGAGCTGAACGAGGAAGCCGCCCGCCTGGCCGACAAATCCGGGCTGGAAACCGGCGTCGCCGGCGGCGCCGCCCAGCTCAACGACTACAGCCGCGTCACCCGCGAGCGGATCCCCTGGGTGGTGATCGCGATCACGATCGCCACCTTCCTCGTCCTCCTGGTGGTGCTGCGGGCGGTGCTGCTGGCGGGGATCGCGGTGCTGCTCAACCTGCTCACGGTCGGGGTCGCCTTCGGCGTCCTCACGCTCCTCTTCCACGTCCCCGAGGACTGGCCGCTGGGCGGGCACGAGTACGTCGATGCGATCGGGGCGACGCTGATCTTCGGCCTCGTCTTCGGCCTCTCGATCGACTACGCGGTCTTCCTCCTCACCCGCATGCGCGAGCACTACGACGCCCACGGCGACAACGCCGCCGCGGTCGAGTTCGGCCTCGGCCGCACCGCCGGGGTGATCACCGGCGCCGCGGCGATCATGATGGCCGTCTTCATCGCCTTCTCCGCCGCCCCGATCGCCACCGTCAGCCAGCTCGGCGTCGGCCTCACCGTGGCGGTCATCCTCGACGCCACCGTCGTCCGCATCGTCCTCCTCCCAGCCCTGATGCTCCTCCTCGGCGACCGCGTCTGGTGGCTGCCGAAGTCGCTCGAGCGCGTGTTGCCGAAAATCAGCGTCTAGTTCGGGCACCAGGGGGGAGAAAGTCTCCCTCCCAAACCCTTATATTCCTAGCGATGCCGAAACGTTTTCGTTTCAGAGGAGGAAGGACTAGATGAAAGAAAATTCCAAGAGAGAACAGGGGAAGTCGCTCGCGAATCAGCTGGGCTGGCCCAGTCGTTCCCACGGCTTTCTCGGGGCCTTGGCCGACCTGCTCGAACCCTTTGCTCCTTACGAGAGACCTCGTTCTTCGATGGCGCTCGTGCGGAAGCAAAACCTCCGCCGGCTACAGGAGTCCCGGGATCGCATTGAGACTCTGACTCGAGACCTGAGCTCCAAGTAGCTGGATGGCATTGATGTGGAGACTGGGATATTCGCCGCCCAGGTCGTAAGCCACACCACCCCGCTCCCAAGCCAGGAGTGGTTCGCTCGGCTCGAGCAGGTACATCCCGGCACCGCTGCGATGATCCTTCGCGACTTCACCGAAGAGCGTCACCACCAGCGCGAGATCCAGCGGAAGGCAATTGACGTCTTCTTGACGCAGCGCTTGCTGAGCGCCACTCGTTGAGTAAGCCCGGTCAGCTGCTCGAGCAGTCGCGCAGGGCGTAGAAGGTTTGGATTGCGCCGCGGACGTGTTCTTGGCGGACCTTCTCGATTGCTTTCAGCTCTGCCAGCTTTCGCAGGTGGTACGAGATCAGGGAGACGCCCAGCTGGCCGCTGAGGATGCGGTCGAGGTCGGTGGCCGAGAGCGGGACCTCGATCCAGCTCATCGCTTCGATGATCTCCACTTTCGCCGGGTGGACGAGCAGGGGGACCAGGGCTTCCCAGTCGAACTGGGCGGGGTGCCGGGTGGGCGTCTCCATGGGAACGACGAACCGTTCCAAAGGCACCGGGACTCGTCCATACCGATTTCTAGAACGGGATTTCCCTGATGGTCACCGATGTGGGACGCAGGGCGGGTTCGGGACGCTGCGGGCTCGCTCGAAGCCGACCGAGGAGACCTGGACAGAGGTCGTAGCCGTGCCCGATCGAGCGCAGCGGGCGGCCGCCGCGGCCTCGATCTCCTCCAGCCGTTTCCAGGAGCGGAGCTGCTCGTCGGCGATTTCCTCCCGGCCCTGGGGGTCGACGTTGAACCAGGTCCAGGTGAGGAAGACGCGGGGATCGGAGGTGAGCTTGCCGGCCCAGAACCCGGCCAGCGCCTCCGCCACCATCGCCTCGAGGATCACCCGGCAGCTTTCCTGCCGCTCCTCCTCCGTTTCTTCTCGCATCCCCCTGTCGCTGACGTACCAGTGGGCGGGAACGGCGTAGAAGCGCTGGTCGACGCTGCGCACCTTCTCGGTCCTCTCGACCTGGATCGACCCCGCCTCGAGCAGTTCCCCGACGTGGTGGGTGACCGTGCTCAGCGGCTGGCGGACGCGCCGCGCCAGTTCCTTGGCGCTGGCGCTGCCCTCATGCAGGGCAGCCAGGATTTCGACCCTGATCCGGTGGCCGACGGCGTAGCTGACGGCCTCCTGGTGGCCCCTGCTGGTCTTGCCGTTCTGGTCGGAGGCGCTCACTTGCCCTGGTCCCGATCGAGCTGCCGGTCGTATTCCTCCGGCCGCGGAGGGGGGCTGGCAGCGGGCCGAACCCGCTCGAAGCCGAGGCTGGAGACCAGGATCGTGGCCCGCTCCTCGCCGCTTTCCGCGCAGCGGGCGCCCGCTTCCCTTTCGATCTCGTCGAACCGCCGCCACGACCGAATCTGCTCCTCGGCGATGGCGGTCCTCCCCTGCTCGTCGACGTTGAACCAGGCCCAGCAGGTGACCTGCCGGGGGTCCGAGGCGATCTTCCCGGCCCCGAAGGCGGCCAGGGTCTCCGCCATCAGCGACTGGAGGACGGTGCCGCAGGCCTTCTGCCGCTCCTCTTCCGACATCGCCTCCCACTCCTCGTCGCTGACGTAGATCGGGGAGTTGAGGCTGTAGAAGCGCTGCTCGACGCTGCGCACCTTCTCGGTCCTCTCGACGCAGATCGAGTCGGACTTGAGGAGTTCGCTGACGTGGTGGGTGACGGTGCTGAGCGGCTGGCGGACGGTGCGGGCGAGTTCCATCGCGCTGGCGCTCTCCACTTCGTGCAGCGCGGTGAGGATTTCAACCCTGATCCGGTGGCCGACGGCGTAGCTGAGAGCGTCCTGGATCGTCCTGCTGCCCTTGCCGTCGCCGGCGGAAGTAGTCATGTGCCCCCCTTGTGGCCGAGGTCGGCGGCCTTTGACTGGCTGTTGACTGGTTAAACCCAGCAAAGCGGAATGTAGCGGTGGCGGCGCCGGCCGCCCATCCGGCAATGCGTTGATTTCCAGTTAAGTCCCTGCTCGCGGGGATCTTCGCGGGGACCCCCTTGGATACGATCTTCCAGCCGTTCTGCCGGCTCGGAGGGACCGGGGAACCTGAAAGCAAGCGACGATCCGTGGCTGCCAAACCCTTAGGCGAGGAGAGAGGCCCGGCTAGCCGGGGCACTACCCCAGCCCGAATTGCGGTGATCGCCGCCCTCGCGGTGGCGGTGATCGTGCTGGCGTTCATCCTCTTCAGCGGCAACGGCGGCCACAAGTACACGCTCGTCTTCCAGAACGCGGGCCAGCTCGTGCCCGACAACCAGGTGCTGATCGGCGGCTCGCCGGCGGGGACGGTGACCAGCCTCGGCCTCACCGACGACAACCTCGCCGAAGTCAACGTCGAGGTCGACCAGGAGCTGCACGAGGGGACGACCGCGGTGATCCGCGCGACCTCGCTCTCCGGCGTCGCCAACCACTACGTCGCGATCAGCCCGGCGCCGAACAGCAACGAGCCGCTCGACGACGGGGCGACGCTGGGGCTCGCCTCGACGACCACCCCGGTCGACATCGACCAGCTCTTCAACACCTTCCCGAAACGCACCCGCGAAGCCCTCGGCGAGTTCGTCCGCGGCAACGCGGCGGTCTACGCCGGCCAGGGGGAGAACGGCAACGACGCCTACAAGTACTTCGGCACCGCGCTCGACCGGGCCGGCGCCTTCGCCCGCGAACTGAACGCCGACCAGGCGCTGCTCTCGCGGTTCATCGTCAGCTCGGCGCGGCTGAACACCGCCGTCGCCGGCCGCGGCGAGCAGCTCTCGAGCGCGATCGGCAACGCCAACACCGCCTTCAACGCGATCGCCGAGGAAACCGCGGCCTTCGACGCGACCCTGCGGCGGATCGCCCCGGTGTTCCGGCAGTCGAACACGACCTTCGTCAACCTGCGGGCGGCGCTCGACGATCTCGAACCGCTGGTCGACACGGCGAAGCCGGCGACCCGGGACCTCGCCCCCTTCCTGCGGGAACTGCGGCCGGTCTTCCAGAAGCTCCTGCCGTTCACCCGCAACCTGAAACTGATCGTCGACCGCCCGGGCAAGGCCAACGACGCCCGCGACCTGCTGGCCGTGATGCCGCAGGTCCAGGACCTGACCTCGCGCACCTTCCCGCACTCCGAACAGGCGATCTCCGACTTCCAGCCGAACCTCAACTTCATCCGCGCCTACACGCCCGACTTCTTCAACGCGATCGGCAAGTTCGGCCAGGTGGCCGGCTACTACGACGGCAATGGTCACTACATCCGCGCTGCCACCGCCGGGCAGAATCTCTTCCAGCTTGCGGGCGGCACCCTGGAACCGATCAGCAAAGCCGAACAGTTCAAACCGTTCGAAGAACTGGGCGCGCCCGCGGTCCGCACGCGCTGCCCCGGCGGCGCGACCCAGCCCGCCGCCGACGGCTCCAGCCCCTGGGTCGGCGGCGGCAGCGTCGACCCCTCCGCCTGCGACCCCTCCGACGTCCCGCCCGGCCCATGAAAAAGGTTCTTGCAATAGCGGCAGTGGTGGCGGCGGTCGTCCTGATCGTCCTCCTCGTCGGTGGCGAAGACTCCGACGACGGCTACCGGGTGCGGGCGATCTTCGATAACGGCGGCTACCTGGTCAACGACGAGGAGGTGCGGATCGCCGGCGCCAACGTCGGGACGATCGAAGAGGTCGACGTGACGCTGCCGGGCGAGACGGTTGCCTGGGACGAGAACGGCGATCCGATCGAAAAACCCGGCAAGGCGATCGTCGTCCTCAACATCACCGACCCCGGCTTCCACGACTTCCGCGAAGACGCGAGCTGCCAGATCCGGCCGCAGTCGCTGATCGGCGAGAAATTCGTCGACTGCCGCCCGACCCTGCCGCGGGCACCGGGCACCGAGCCGGCGCCGCCGCTGAAACAGATCGAGGACGGGCCCGGCGAGGGCCAGTACCTGCTGCCGCTCGGCAACAGCGGCACCAGCGTCGACCCCGACCTGATCAACAACATCTACAGGCTGCCCTACGCGCAGCGCTTCCGGCTGATCTTCAACGAACTCGGCGCCGGCCTGGCGGGGCGCGGCGAAGACATCGAGGAGCTGGTCAAACGGGCGAACCCGGTCCTGCGCGACGTCGACCGGCTGTTCGGGATCCTCTCCGCCCAGCGCAAACAGCTGACGCAGCTGGCGGCCGATTCCGACGCGATCCTGGAGCCGCTGGCGCGCGAGCGGCGGGCGGTGGCCGGCTTCCTCGCCAACTCCGGCGCCGCGGCCGAGGCGAGCGCCGAGAAAGGCCCCGAACTGGAAGAGGCGCTGGAAAAATTCCCCACCTTCCTGCGCGAGTTCCGGCTGACGATGCGGGACCTGGGGACCTTCTCCGACGCGGGCACGCCGTTGTTCGAAGACTTCGGCACCGCGGCGCCGGCGCTGACCGACGCGACCCGGACCCTGACGCCGTTCTCCGAGGCGCTGACGGTCTCGCTGAAGAGCCTCGGCGACGCGGGCGAAGCTTCGGGACCGCTCTTCGCCGAAGCCGATCCGGTGGTGCGCAAGGCGCGCGACCTGGCGCAGACGGGGGTTGAACCGACCGAAAACCTCGCGAAGCTGTTCGTCGACCTGAAGAAGACCGGCGGCTGGGACGGCCTGACCCGATTGATCTACAACACCACGGGCGTTCTCAACGGCTTCGACAAATACGGGCACTTCGGCCGCAACAGAATCTCCCTGACCGTCTGCCTCGAATACATCATCGATCCGGAAGGGTATTCGGGCTGTGTATCCAACTTCAATGGACCGCAAGCTCAGGAAGCCGCGGAAACCAGTACCGCTGCCCTGCTCCGCCTCATCGAGGAGCAGAGTGCGGGACTGAACGGCGGCACGCTCGCCGAATCCGGTCCTGCAATCGGGGTCGGCCAGGGGAACAGCACCGGATCCGCTTTTGACGCCGACGGCGAAGCCGGCGTCGCCCAGTCCTCGAAAACCGAAGGGACCGAACCCCTTCTCGACTACCTCCTGGGCCCATGAGAAATCGCAGCGGCATAACCGGCGTCGCCAGCAGCCCGGTCCTGGTCGGGGCGGTGACCGTGCTCGTCGTCATCGTCGCCGTCTTCCTCGCCTACAACGCCAACAACGGCCTCCCCTTCGTCTCCACCTACGACCTGAAAGCGCGGGTCCCCAACGCCGACGCGCTGGTCAAAGGCAACGAGGTGCGGATCGGCGGCGTCCGCGTCGGCACCGTGCGCTCGGTCGTCCCGGTCGAACTCGAGAACGGCGAGGTCGCGGCCGAACTCTCGCTGCGGCTCGACAAGACCGCCGAACCGCTGCCGGTCGACTCGACGATCATGGTCCGGCCGAAATCGGCCCTGGGGCTGAAATTCCTCCAGATCTCCCCGGGCGACTCCAACCGCGGGTTCGAGGCCGGCGAAACGATCCCGGTCGCCTCCGCCGAACCCGAACCGGTCGACATCGACGAGTTCTTCAACATGTTCGACGAGAAGACCCGGGAAGGGATCCAGCGCAACAACGCCGGCTTCGGCAACGCCCTCGCCGGCCGCGGGCCGCAGCTGAACGAAGCGATCGGCGCCCTGCGCGAACTCGCGGTCAACGGCCAGCCGATCCTGCGCAAGATCGTCGAACCCAGCACCAACTTCGCCGGCTTCTGGCGCTCGCTGGAGGCGCTCGCTGCCACGGTCGCGCCGGTCGCCGAGACCCAGGCGCAGATGTTCGTCGCCCTCGAGCGCACCTTCGGCGCCTTCGCCCGCGTCTCCCGCCCCTACATCCAGGAAACGATCGAAAAAAGCCCGCCGACCCTGGACGAGGTCAACGCCGACCTGCCCGTGCTGCGGCCCTTCCTCCGCAACTCGGCCCGCTTCTTCACCGCCCTGCGGCCGGGCGTCAAAGCGCTGGCCGAGACCTCGCCGGTGATCGCCGACTCGCTCCACGCCGGGATCCCGGTCCTCAACGCCTCGCCGGTGCTCAACAACCAGCTGGAGCCGACCGCCCAGGCCCTGGTCGATTTCCAGGAAGCGCCCGGCGTCTTCAACGGCCTCGACCTGCTGATCGATACCAACCAGCTGCTGCGGCCCTCGCTGCGGTACATCACCCCGAGCCAGACGGTTTGCAACTACTGGACGATCACCTTCCAGGACATCTCCAGCGCGACCAGTCAGGGGAACAGCAATGGGCGCTGGCTTGAATTCGTCTCGTACGGTCCCCCGGAAGGGCCGAACAGCCTCAGCACCTTCGCTGGCGCCCCGGCCAACGGCGCTCCCTCCCCTGGCTCGGCAAATGCGACGGACCGGGAAAACTACGTTCACTTCAACCCGTATCCGAAAACCGCGGCGCCGGGGCAGGGGAACGTCTGCGAAGCGGGCAACGAGAAATTCGTCCCTGGCGAATCCGTCATCGGGCACGCTGCAGACCTATGGGGTACTGACACGCGCGGGAAGGAGGAGGAAGAATGAGCCGCCTCCCGGAGCGCGACAGGCGGGCGGCGGCGTCGAAGAGCGGCCGCTTCGGGTGGCGTCCGAGCAACGTCACGATCGCGATCATCTTCATCCTCATCTTCACGATCGGGCCCTACCTGGCCTTCACCAAACACGTCCCGTTCACCGGCTATGGCTACGAACTGAACGCGACCTTCTCCAACTCGGCCAACATCGCCAAAAACTCCCCGGTGCGGATCGCCGGCGTCGACGTCGGCAAAGTGATCGACACCAAGCGCGACGGCGACAACACCGAGGTCACCTTCACGGTCGAATCCGGCGGCCGGCCGATCCACGACGACGCCTTCGCCGCGATCCGGCCGCGGATCTTCCTCGAGGGCAACTTCTTCGTCGACCTCGACCCCGGCAGCCCCAGCGCGCCGGAGATGGACAGCGGCGGCACGATCCCGGTCAGCCGCACCTCGACCGCGGTCCAGATCGACGAAATCCTCACCGCCCTGCAGTCGCCCGTCCGCGCCGACCTCAGCCGCCTGCTGGAGAGCTACGGCACCGCGCTCACCCACGAACCGACGGCGGAAGAAGACCTGACCCAGCTGCCGGAGGTGAAAGGCAAGACCGGCGCCGAAGCCTTGAACGGCGCCCTCGAATACGGCGGCGACGCGGGCCGCTACAGCGCCCAGGTGACCAACGCGCTGCTGGGGACCGGAGAACGCGACCTCGCCCGCCTGGTCGCCGGCGCCGGCCGCGCCTTCGGCGCCTTCGCCCGTAACCAGCAGGACCTGCAGGGCCTGATCGAGAACTTCAACGTCTTCACCGGCGCCCTCGCCAACCAGTCGACCAACCTCACGACCACGATCCGCCTGCTGGCGCCGACCCTGAAGATCACCAAGGCCTCGATGGTCAGCCTCAACCGCACCCTGCCGCCGCTGCGGACCTACGCGATCGAGCTGGAGCCGGCAGTCGCCGAGCTGCCGGGCCTGATCAGCGCCTCGAAACCGTGGCTGGCCCAGGTGCGGCCGCTGCTCACCCAGCGTGAGGCGGGCGGCACCGTCAGGCTGCTGCGCGAATCGACCCCCGGCCTCGCCGGCGCCGCACAGGTGAGTAAGCAGACCACCCTGCCGCAGATCAACCAGCTCAGCCTCTGCACCACCAAGGTGATGGTTCCTACCGGTGACATCGTGGTCGAGGACCAGTTCAGCACCGGCCAGCCCAACTACCGTGAGTTCCTCTACAACCTCGTCAACTTCGCCGGGGTGGCTCAGAACTTCGACGGCAACGGTCCGTATGCCCGCGCCCAGATCGGCGGCGGCGACGTGCTGGTCGGCGAACCGAATCCGCAAGCCAACAAAGCCACCCTCAGCGACAGAATCAACTACGCACACACGATCGAAGATCCGCGGGGAACGCAGCCCCGGCTTGGCAAGGCCCCGCCGCTGCGGCCGGACGTCCGCTGCTACACCAACCCGGTCCCTGACGTGAACGGCCCCCAAGGCCAGGTTGGCCCGCCCTCTCCGTCCGTTGCGGGGGTGAACCCGTGAGCGCGCGCGAGCCCGGCGTCAGCCGCTGGACCCACTTCCGCGCCTGGCTCTCGCGCCAGGTGCGCGGTCGGCGCAAGGACACGATCGCGATCGTCGTCCTCGCGATCGCCGGGATCGTGATGATGCTCGGGATCTTCACCCAGCAGAAAGCCGCGCTGCCCGGCTGGCTGCCGGTGGTCGGCGAAGAATTCGAGAACATCACCGCCGAGTTCTCGACCGCGCAGGCGGTCACCGCGGGCCAGGGGCAGTCGGTCAACATCGCCGGGATCGAAATCGGCAAGGTCGAGTCGGTCGAGCTCGAAGAGGGCCACGCCGTGGTCGGGATGAAGATCGAGCCCGAGTACATGGAGCTGATCCATCCCGACGCCGAGTTCCTCCTGCGGCCGAAAACGAACCTCAACGACATGACCGTCGAGATCGACCCGGGCAGCGGCAGGGAGACGATCGAGGACGGCGCCCACTTCACCCTCGACCAGACCGAACCGAACGAGAACCTCGAGGCCTTCCTCTCCACCCTCGACAAAGACACCCAGCAGTACATCCAGCTTCTCGTCGCCGGCGGCGCCCAGGGGATCGGCGGCCGCGGCAAACAGCTCTCCAACGCCTTCCGCCGCTTCCAGCCGTTCGTCCACTACACGGCGAAGCTCAATAAGGCGGTCGCCACCCGCCGCGAGGCGCTGGCCAAAGTCATCCACAACTTCGGCTTGGTGACGACCGAGCTCGGCCGCAGCAGCGGCCAGGTCGAACGCTTCGTCACCTCCTCCAAAGACGCCCTCGGCAACTTCGCCAACGAGCAGGAATCGATCCAGACCGCGTTCGAGGAATTCCCCTCGGCGCTCGATGCGGCCCGCGCCGGCCTCGCCAGCTCCAACCGCTTCTCGCAGGTCGCCTACCCGACCCTGATCGACCTGATCCCGCAGGCCCAGGCGTTGCAGCCGGCCTTCCGCGCGACCGAACGCCTCTTCAGGGAAACCACCCCTCCGATCCGCGACCAGATCCGGCCCTTCAGCCGCGAAATTCGCCCGCTCCTGACCCACAGCGCCGAAGCCGCGGGACCGTTCGAAAAGACCGTCCGCAACTTCGGCAACTCGCTGGGCGGCTTCAACTCGTTCCTCAACGAGCTCTCGTACAACCCCAAGGGCTCACAGGAGAGCCACCTCTTCTACCTGCCCTGGCTCAACCACAACTTCAATAACGCCTTTTCGCTGCAGGACGCGGGTGGGCCGATCCTGCGGAGCCTGACGCTTATCTCCTGTACGGGCGCCGACCTGGGTTATGGCTATGCAAGAGCGACGACGGCCAAAGGTAAGCCCTACCTCCAGACCCTGATCGAATTGGCCGGCATACCAAGGGACATTGAAATCCCCGTTTCCTTCCCGACGAAAACTGGAACCTGCGAAGAAAAAAGAGTGGGCGGCGGATGAGCAAGCGCGCGCCCAGCACCACTCAGCTCCTCGTCATCACCGGCTTCGCGCTGTCGTGCTTCGGGATCCTGCTCTTCCTCTGGGTCACCTTCGGCGGCCCGACCCCGTTCCGGGCGAAGACCTATGAGGTCAAAATCCCCTTCAACGAGGCGACCCAGCTGGCCGAACAGTCGGACGTCCGCATCTCCGGCGTCAACGTCGGCAAAGTCCAGAAGATCGAGCTCTCGCCCGACGGGGATCAAGCCTGGGCGACGACCGCGATCGACGCCCAGTACGCACCGCTGCCGGAGGACACGCGGGCGATCCTGCGCACCAAAACCCTTCTCGGCGAGACCTACATCGAACTCAGCCCCGGCGACCGGCAGGGGCCGGAGCTCGAGGACGGCGGGGTGCTGCCGCGGGCGAACATCGCCGAGTCGGTCCAGCTCGACGAGATCTTCCGCACCTTCGACGCCCGCACCCGCGCCGCCTTCCAGGAATGGATGCAGGAATCGGCCGTCTCGATCACCGGCCAGGGCCAGAACCTCTCCTACGCTGTCGGCGGCCTCGAACCGACCTTCACCGAGTTCGACCGGCTCTTCCGCGTCCTCGACAGCCAGCGGCTGGCGGTCGGGCAGCTGTTCAGCAACGGCGCCACCACCTTCAGCGCCCTGCGCGGCCGCCAGGGGGAGCTAGGTGACCTGATCGAGAGCTCCAACGCCGTCTTCCAGACCACGGCCCGGCGCAACCGCGACATCGAAGCGCTGTTCCGCGCCTTCCCCACCTTCCTCGATGAGTCCAGGCTGACCCTCAGCCGCCTCAAAGACTTCTCCGAAAACGCCAACCCGCTGATGAAGCAGCTGGTCCCGGCGGCGGAAGAGCTCTCCCCGACCCTGATCTCGATCTCCAAGCTGGCGCCCGAAGCGAAAGCCTTCTTCGAAGGGCTCGGCCCGGTGATCAAACTCTCGCCCGAGGGCTTCGCCGCCATCCGAAAGGTGTTCCGCGACGAATTCCCGCCGCTGCTGCGTGCGGTCGACCCCTTTCTCCGCAACCTCAACCCGATCCTGACCGGACTGAAGCTCTACCGGGTCGAGGTGGCCTCATTCTTCGGCAACCTTGCGGCAACTTTCAATGGCCTAAATACCGAATCCGTTCACTTCCTGAGGGCACTTGGCCCGATGAACCCTGAAACCGTCGCCGCTTATCCGCAACGGTTGAACATCAATCGCAACAGCGCCTACAGCCCGCCGAAGTGGGCGGAAGGCCTCGTCTCGGGCCTTCCCAGCTTCCAGTGCACCACCGGGATCACGGCAACCCTCAACCCCAGCGCAGCCACCGACCCCGCGTTCCAGGAACGGGCGGTTGAATCTGAAGGCTCGGCCACGGTTCCGCCTAAATCGAAAGAAACGAACGCGAAAATCCTCTTCGAACGTATTCAGAAGTACGCTTTCGCGGCGCCGCTGGAACTGAAAGAAGGCGAGAACGCCATCAGCACCAGCACCGCCACCATCGCCGCGCCACCCTGCACCCAGCAGCGACCCTTCAATCCGATCTACGGCAGCGGCCCCGCAACGCAGTACCAGCACACCTTCGAACAGCCCTAAGGCTGCTCAGGTCTCACGGCTTAGGGCGCCGTAGCAGCCGTTTCACGTGAAGGGGCTTATCTTTCGCGGCAGCAGCAAAAACGTTTCTCTTTACGGCAACCCGAATGTCACGCTGGCTGTCCACTGCTATCAAGACCTCATCGACGCTGTTTGGGATCAGCCCTAGTAAAAGAAAGTCCTGAAGGGCCTTTTGGCCTTTATCCGGTGGGTTAAATATTCCGAGAAGCACTCCTGATCTGACGGCCTCATGTTTTGGAGCGCACGCCGCTCCTCGCGCATGCACGAAACAAGCAAAGCGCCTGGTGGCCAAAAGCCAAAGATGCCCGTGCGCCGTGTCCACGAGTTGGAGCATTGAGAGACGTGCGGCAGGTTCGAACGTTTCGACGGCATCGCGGACCCGACCAGCTTCTGCCTTGGGTAGATGCTCCGGAGGAGTCCTAAAAATCCGGAAGAAACTTGCGAGCTCCACGTTATGGGGTGAAGAAGGTTGTGGCTCGGAAGGAGCAATGGGAGCCACTCTCTCCGCCCAGAAGACAATCAGCAGCCCTGCTACTAAAAGCGAGAGAAAGACTTTCTTACTGGTCATTTTAAGCGTAGAGGCTGGGGCTTCAGGACGAAGCCCCAGCCTGCTGGTTAGGGTTGGAGGGCAACCCCGTGTACGAAATTCGAACCGTTATGGTTGTTCCAAATGATCGGCCTCGTCCAAAGAACAGGCGATTTTGGCGAATAAACCCCCGTGTTAGCACTGAACGTACAGGCTCGCGGATATTCATACACTGCGACGCAGACTCCACCTTGATCACCCCAGCCATACGTCTGGTATAGCCAGCGGTCGGCCCCCACGCAGTACCCGCCAACTGGCTGCCACCCAGTGCAGTAGTTGCTGACGGCGGCGTTGGCGGGAGCAGGCCCAGAAAGCAGCCCGAGAGTCAGCGCGCAGATGCTTCCTAGAAGCATCAAGGCAAGTCTCGCCTTTCGAGTAATAGTAGTCGACATACATCTCCCTTCGTAGCAATAGTGGTTCAGCTGGGATTCCAGCCAAAGGGACCATTGCTCAGCGGCTTTGGTGTGTCGCCTGCCTATGTCTAAGAACCAACATGTCAACTAGACAATGTCTATCTGTGAATCGAGCAGCCCCAGCTCTTCCATGCGTAACGCAGCATTCAGAGCGTCCGCGCACATACTGAGCGGCTGACCAATGCGCGTTTCCGCTTGGTCTAGTCGATTTGCCACGGTTTGGCGCGACACCCGAAGAGCGGAAGCGGCGGACTTGCTGTTTCTGTTGGCTGCGAAGTAGGCGCGAAGGGTGTCGCGGAGCGCTATGTCGCTCTTTCGGCCTCCTTGGAGGGGAGATAGGTACATCTTCTGCAGCGAGGCAGCCATGGATGGATTCTCGACCGCACCGATAACGATCACGACCTCGGCATATCGGGCAAACGCGGTGGGCGACACCTGCGCAATGGAGAAAGCTGCGCGCGCTTGCCGGTGAGTCAACCGCCAGCCGCTGAGCCCCTGCGCCGGCTCTCCGATGGATACAGGGGTGGAGACAGAGCAGATGCGGCCCGCCAAGCGCCCGACGGCCGCCGGGTCCAAGGGCTCCTTGCTCCCGAGCCACGCCCACGTTTCTACCTCGCTGGTTCTGATGATCAACGGCCGGCTGTCTGTTTCCGTTGCCAGCAGCCGAATGATCTGTCGCGCCTCGGCGGAGCCAACGACTATCCCCATATGGTGGGAATCCAGCCCATAGTCAAGACAAGAGGAATCAACGAGTTCTCCCGCTAATAGGCGGCGAACCCGATCCGCCAGTAGAGACTCAGACGACCCCTGACGACCCTGGGCCTCCCGTTTGTGCTCCTCCGTGACAGCGGACAGCAGCCGGTCAAATGCAGCTTCGAGAGTCGCCAGGGCCTCTTGGAGAAGCGCGGGGTCTCCCACGCCAATCGCAGCCGCCTCTTCGAGCATGAAATGGGTGAGCAGCGTTTTCGCGGCCAAGTACCGCTTGATCACGACCTCGAGCGGGATTCCCTGGCGCGCCGCCAAGCGGGGCTGGACAGTGAGCGCGACCGGAACTTGCGGGCCGCGCTCTAGCCCTTCATCGATTAGGACAATCGCGTAGTCGACGCCAGAAGAAACCGCCTCCCGCAGTCCCCGCTGGTACTCAGCGTCCCGCGTAGGCGCCTCCTCTTCCATCCCATATAGGCGGTCCAGGAGCTCCCGGCGAATCTCCGGCGCGCGAGCGCGAACCCGCTCGGCCAAGAGCGACCGTCCGTCTGCATCCCCCTGCAGAGATCCATGTGAGCGAGAAGAGCCCAGGATGCTCACATACTAGGACAGCTGTCTAACCAGACCGAAAAGCTGGGTGTTATTGATAAAGGTGACTCCAGTGCGCGGTGGCAATGTTTCTAGCCCACCTATAAATTCATCACGAAGTTGGACATCGATGCTGAAACCCGAAGAGGAGCATCCTGCGTGTCGCTCCGTCGCTCGTCGCTTTCTGCCTGAATTTGAAACAACTCATCTTCAACTCTCCGACAGAGCTTCCGCACTTGCTCGTAGCCCGCTTCGTCCAGAGTGAGAGCGTGATGGAGTAATCCCCAGTCCGACCTCTTTCCGAATGCTCCAACCTGAAATCCCTTACGTAGATCAGCCATCATGTTCTGGACGATCTGCGCGGCAAAGACTTGTCTGTCGCCCACCGATAGCGCCTCGACCTCCTCGTCGCTCATGATCACCCGGGCCATTGGACGGTAGATGTGCTCGGGACTCCCTCTACGGGTGGGCTTTTTTTCGACCAGCTCGATCACCCCATACTTCTCAAGCTGGCGAGCGTGGTAGCTGATCTCAGTGAGATCGGCGGCTAGGTCCCTCGCCATCTCGGAGGGGCTGCCAGTCGATCGAACTATCAGCCAGTCGAGGATCTCTCTACGTAAGGGGTGAGAGAGCGCTTTATAAAGACCCTCCCTCTGCTCTACTGCGGCGCTCGTCGACACAAAACCCCCTGGTCTCAGGTTTCTTGAGCACTGAATAGTAATCAATCCAAGAGTTGACCTCAACCGCAATTCAGTGCGGGTTTCGTTATCGCTCTACCTTTCTCCAGTGAAACTCTGCGGCTATTTGGTGCCGCCGAGGTGAGCTGGAGGAGGGGGTGATCCCATGCACATCAAGCCTGTGAAGGTGTTGATTCCCGCTGCAGCCAGAGGGAAGATGACCTAGCCAGAACAGTAAGGCGGAGGGTCCGACTGACTTCCAGTCGGACCCCCGCCTGCAAGGAGCGAAATCGGTCGACCATGTTGATGGGCTGCTTCGCTCGGGACTCTGGGGCCGATACCTCTCAGCCAAGCGCCAGATGGCGCGTGACAAGGAGGTAGTTCGATGAAGCACGACCCCCAGGACCGCTCTCGAGCCCGAGGGCGAGAGTTCCCGCAGCGAGTCTTGATCGCCGACATAGCCCACCCCGACCGCGAGGAAGTCCAGCTGGAGCTGCTTTCAGACGGAAGCGACTGGGGGGATCTGCCTACCGCGTCGTATGTGCTGGAAAGCAGGGCGGACGAGTAGCCAAGCGATCGCCTTCGGGCGATCTAGCTATCCAGGCTGGGAGGGCTGCTTAGGCGGGTAGTGCTTTACGAGCTCGAGATCTTCTTCGTAGGCCACGAACGTATCCAGATCCTGACCCTCGTCGTCGGAGATCTCGATCAGCTTCGCCGAGCCGTAGTCGCTGAGGACCGCTCCACGGGTCCCCGCAGGCCAAGTCCGAATGAAGCGCTTTAGGGCCACGACGTCGTACTCGGTGATTTTGCCGTTGGCAGTAGCCATCTTCATCAACTAAGCCTTCCTGGGAAATGCGTTGGTCATCCGGGGCGGCAGCGCGGGGGCTTTCAACTCCCAAACGTCCTCAGATTCGCCTCCCTTTGACTGTAGCGCCCGACTCCTCGTATAGGGAATTCCACCAGGCAGTTCCATCCAAACGGTCGATTGTCGATCACCGTTTTGATGGGGTGTCGCTGGATCTCCAGCTCGATCTGAGCCTCCAGGTAATCGATCGAGTCGATGGTGATGCCGAGGATCAGGGCGAAGCCGCGCGCCTTCGGCCCCCCTTTTTCGTGGGAGGGGTCGAGCGAGTAACTCGCCAGCTTCTCCCTGATCCCAGTTGCTTCGTCTGGCCGGGGCAGAAGTTCCCCAGGTCGCGGTGGCCAGTCCATTGCAGCGACGCTAGGTCGGCGCGGCGCACGCGTGGTGCGCAGAATGTAGAGGCTTAGAAGCGGGAGTCGGGCGCCTTTGAGACTTGCGTCAGGCGGGCTCCGATTTGGAGGCGCTCAACGTCGGCGCTGCGAATGCCCTCGACGTATGCGACACCGTCGTCTAGGTAGGGGGCCTGGCCCGCGCTCTCCGCTAGCGCCTTTCTCCATTGAGCCAGCCACGCAGCTTCACCCCTTTGGTCTGCTGCGGCCATGGCCCCAAGGCTAAGGCGCCTAAAGCGCAAACCGGAGAAGCGGAGTGCACCGCTTTTCTGCTCTAGGCCGGGTCTGATTCCCAGCTCGAGAAGTTCGAGGTGTCGGGAACGAGCGCTTCGCGGACCATCGCCAGTGCCTCGTCCTCTGAGGCCGCCTCGACCCGGACGGTGTAGATCAGCCGGCCGGTCTTGACGATGCCGATCTGCAGCGAGGACTCCTTGCGCTCGATGGCGATGCCGGCTGCTTCCAGTCGCTCGCGCTCCTGCCTGTTCAGCATTCCCTTGAAGCGAACGAAGAAGGCAGGCACGCGTTCAGCCTAACGCCCTGGAGGTACGATCTTTCGCATGAAGAAGGGCGAGCGGGTCGGAAACTGGAGCCCTGACGGGAAAGCCGAGCGCGCCGCCCTGCGTCGCGACTTTCGCGAGCTGACGCCGGCGCAGCGGGCAGAACAGGTCATGGAGCTTTCCCGGTTCATGTCCCATGTGGCTGAGGCGGGACGCCGCCGGCGCCTTGCCTGAGCTCGATATCCAAGAGATCCTGCGACAGCTCGTCGACGGAGAGGTTGAGTTCCTCCTGATCGGCGGGGTCGCCGTCGGGTACCACGGCCACGTCCGAGCAACCAAGGACGTGGATGTAGTTCCAGACCCAGACCCAGAGAACCTGAAGCGGTTGACGGAGGTGCTTCGGCAGCTGGAGGCGCAGGTCGAGGGAGCTGATGACTTCGATGAGGGTGAGATCCCGGACCCCCTTGCTCCCTCGGCGCTGGAGCTCGGCGGGAACTGGGTGCTCTCAACTCGGCTGGGAAGGCTGGACGTCATGCAATGGATCGGGGACGCACCTCTTTGGTCGCAACTCGCCCCTGACGCGATCGAAGACGAGATTGCTGGTCTCCCGATCAAGATCGTCAGCTTCGAAGATCTCGTAAAGCTGAAGGAGCTCGCCGGGAGGCCGGAGGACTTGGCCGACCTCCAGAAGCTGCAGGAAGCTCGCGACGGCTAGGCCGGGGGGCGACTTCTCAGCGCCGATGCGCTGGTTCGATCAGGCGGATCTTCGAGAGGGGCGCGAAGACGATCCGCGATGCTGGCCCCAGCTCCGGTCTGGTGACCTCGATCATCGCCCTGTCACCATCGCGCAGCTCGAGGACCCCACCCCGTGCGCCGGCGGGCGCGTCATCAACGCGCTCGGTCAACTCGACGATGTCGAAGGCAGAGATCTTGTGGGCTACGGCCATAGGAGCATGTTAGGGGCGTGGGTAGGCGGTTACCAACCGCGGCGGCGCGCTGGAATCCTCGTAGTGCCAGCTCATGGTGACCTTCGCGCTGCGCGTACCGATCTTCAGGCGCTCCCTGATCCCGCAGGCCACTCCATCTCTTCCGAGATTGCGCACCTCCACGATCACAGAAGTGTTTGCTGCAGAGGCGAGCGCCTGCCATACCCGCTCCCGGTCTTTGGGCCCAACGCCAAAGACCCGGCGCCATTCGGGGCCATGCCCGTGCGGGGCGAGGATCCACTCCTCGAACTTGATCGGCTCGTACCAGCAGGCGCTGGCCCGCGGAAGCGGCTCTCCTAGATGTGGCGGCCAGTCCATCGCGGCGACGCTAGGTCGGCGCGGCGCACGCGTGGCGCGCTGAATGTGGAGGCTTAGAGGAAGAAGATGGGCATCTTCGGAGCCGGCGGCTAGGCCGGTTCCGATTCCCAGTTGGAGAAGTTCGAGGTGTCCGGTTCGAGCGCTGCGCGGACCGTTGCCAGCGCTTCATCCGCGGTGGGCGCCTCGACGCGGACGGTGTAGATCGGGCGGCCGGTCTTGACGATGCCGATGCGCATCGAGTGCTCCTTGCGCTCGATCTCGAGCCCGGCTGCCGCCAGCCGGCGGCGCTCCTGCCTCGTCAGCATTCCCTTGAAGCGGACGTGGAAGGCAGGCACGCGCTCAGCCTACCCCGAGAAGCTTTAAATACTTAGGGTTCTCATTCTTTTTACTTTTCTTGTGTGATGAAGCGCGCCGTTTGTGCGTGATTGGCCAGGGGTAATCGCCGCCTCGTACTTGAAATCGATTACGAGGTTTGTGAATGCGAACGAAGCCGATACTTGTCGCCTGCGCCGTCCTGGCGCTGGCCCTGGTCGCGCCGGCCACCGGCATGGCGGCGACCTTCACCGTCAACACGACCGCCGACGCTCCCGCCACGGTCGGCGGCTGCACGGTCGAACCGACCTGCTCGCTGCGGGACGCGATCACGCGGGCGAGTGAATCCGCCGATCCCGAGGACCTGGTCGTCGTCCCGGCCGGCAACTACGCGATCTCCAACGGCGAGCTGACCACCAGCGGCGCCGGCACGGTGACGATCCGCGGCGCCGGCGCGCGGGCGACCGTTGTCGACGCGCAGCAGACGTCGCGCGTGTTCAACCTCGGAGCCGCCCGGTCCGTGCTCGAAGGGCTGACCGTCACCGGCGGCTTCACCGACCTGATGAGCGGCGACGAGGCGCCCGGCGACGGCGGCGGCATCCTCGCCTTCGAAGGCGAAGAAGCCGTCCTGCGCGGGCTCAACGTCAGCGGCAACGTCGCCGGCCAGAACGGCGCCGGCGTCTCCGCCCCGCCCGAGAGCGGGAACAGGACGGCGTTGACGATCGAAAGCAGCACGATCGCCAACAACAAAGTCACGGGAGCCGCGCTGGAGGCGCTCGGCGGCGGCGTCTACGTGCTCGGCAAACTCTCGATCGTCAACTCGACCGTCGCCGGCAACAGCGTCGAGTCGACGGCCCTGACGCCGGTCGTCCAGGGCGGCGGCGTGCTGCTCGCGATCGACCCGGCGAGCACGGAAGGGAGCGAAGGGACGATCGTCAACTCGACGATCGCCGGCAACAGCGTCGGCGCCACCGGGCTCGGCGGCGGGCTCGCCGTCTTCAACCCGACCCCGGCGATGGGCGGCTCCGCGACGCTCCTGGCGAGGAACACGATCGTCGCCGACAACACCGGCCCGGCCGGCCCGAGCAACTGCGCGCTGGTCGCGCTGCCGACCTCCGAGCGCAACCTCTCCAGCGACGAGAGCTGCATGTTCACCGACCCCGGCAGCAAGCAGAACGCGAACCCGCTGCTGGGGGCGCTCGCCAACAACGGCGGCGAGACGGACACGCTGGCGCTGCTCGAGGGGAGCCCGGCGATCGACGCCGGCACCAACGCCGGCTGCCCGCCGGTCGACCAGCGCGGGGTGAGCCGGCCGCAGGGCCCGGCCTGCGACCTCGGCGCCTTCGAGCGGGCGGCCGCGCCGCCCCCGGCGGCCGCGGCGGCCGACCTGCGGCTGCGGATCAAGCCGAAGCCGAAACGGCCGCTGGTGGGAGGCAAGCTCGCCTTCCTCGTGACCGTGGCCAACCGCGGCCCGAGCGCCGCGACCGGCACGATCGTCAAGGGCACCGTCCCGGCGCTGACGCGGCGGATCGCGGGGCCGAAAGTGAACGGCAAACGCGCCTGCAAGCTGGCCAAGGTCAAAGGCGGCAAGCGCAAGTTCACCTGCCGCCTGGGCGACGTCGCGGCGGGCAAGCAGAAGCGCCTGCGGGTCGTGGTGCGGACCGAGCAGGAGGGCAAGGTCCGAGTCCGCGCCCGGGTCCGCTCCGGCGTCGCCGACCCGAACCTGAAAAACAACAAGGCCCGGCGCGGGGTGAAGGTCCGCGCCGCCTAAGTCACAGTTCCGCCGCTGAGAATTTCCAAAGGCGGCACACCCGCGTCTTGTTCCGCCGCAGCCTCCTCAGGAGGCTGCGGCGGTGTCTTCTTCGAAGCCGATACGAGGCAAGATCCTGCGGGTCGATGCGCCCGAATGGGAGCCGTTGCTGAACCTCGCGCCAGATCACTCCGGCGACTTCATCTGGATGCACGAGGTGGAGCTAGAGGACGGGACGCGGCTGCAGGCCTATGAGCACTTCCATACGGGGCGGTACCTCCACCTCGACCGCTCCGGTCGCGCCTTTGTCTTCGCCGCTGTGGAAGACCTGCGAGTGGAGGGGACTTCGAATTACGAAGAGGTCTCACCCCAGTGGTTGCTGGACTTCGCTTTGGCGAGATCCGAAGAACGCGCTACTCTTCTCAGACAAAATGTTACGACGGAACTCCAGAAGCTCAGTTGGACGCGCTCTGCGACCAAGCACCGGATCTCCAGAAAGCGAATCCGTCACGTCATCGAACACTGCGAAGTTGCATTCGACAAGCCCCCGCCACCGGATCGTCCAAGAGCTGTCGACACCCGGCTCGTGTTCTTGGGCGACGACCCGGACGGGGTGGCCATAGAGGTCATCGCAGTGGAGCCGGAAAACGAACTTTTGGTGGTGATTCACGCGATGAAGATGCGGCCCCGCTATAGGACCCGGTTTGAGGAGGCAAGAAGATGGCAAAAGTGAAGGACCTGCCAGGACAGGAGAAGGAAGAGAAGATCATTCTTAAATCAGGAGAGGAGTTGACGCCTCAACTGGAAGAAGAACTCGCCGCGGAGGCCGAGAGGGGCTATGACCTCTCAACGGCAAGAGTGCGCCATCTGAGACAGCCGATCTTGGGCGACGAGTCCAGCCTTCTGGTGATCACCTACGCGCGCTCCCAGCCGCAGATTGAAGAGATACATCGGCGCGCTAAAGCGGAAGGCCGCCACGTCAGCGAGGTAGCCCGCGAGATGTTCGCGGAGTCCGCAGATCCCGAGCTACGGACTAGATGCTGAAAAGGAAAAAGCAGGAGAAGATTTTCCTGGAGTCCGGCGAGGAGTTCACTCCGGAGCTGGAAGCCGAACTCGTCGCGGAGGCGGAGCGGGGCTACGACCTCTCGAAGGCAAAGTTGCACGTTCGAACGCGTCCCCTGCTGCCTGGCAGCCCGATTCCCGAGATCGCGCTTCGACTCTCCGAGGCCGAGATCGACGCAGTGCAGCGGCGCGTAGAAAAGGAAGGGCGTCCGTTTGGCGACGTGGTTCGAGAGCTGAAACGCCGCACGGATTCCTAGTCGGCGGTACGGTTCTCCATATGGAGCGCGACGCGGCGCTGGAGGCGGTGTTCATGCCGGTGCAGCCGGCGAGCACTTTCGAGGAGACGGTGGAGCGGCTGGGGAGCGCGATCCGGCTTGGACTGCTCGCGCCTGGGGACAAACTGCCGCCGGAGCGGGAGCTGGCGAAGCGGCTGCGGATTTCCCGCTCGACCCTGCGGCAGGCGCTGACGGCGCTGGTCCAGAGCGGGCACCTGGTCTCCAGCCGGGGGCGGAGCGGCGGCACCTTCGTCGCCGAGCAGCCACCGCTGACCGAGCACGACGACGAGCCGCTCGACCAGCGGGCCTGGGCGGTCCTCGACTACCGGGTGGCGGTCGAGTCCGGCGTGGCGCTGCTGGCGGCGGAGCGCGGGAGCGAGGCGCAGTTCGATCGCCTCGACGAGCTGGTCGCGAAGATGGACGAGGAGCTGGAGAACTTCGAGGAGTACCGGCGCACCGACGTCCGCTTCCACATCGCCATCGCCGAGGCGGCGCAGTCGCCGCGGCTGCTGAGCGCGATGACCGACGTGCAGTCGCAGATGAGCGACCTGATCGCGCTGATCGCCCACCCACCCGAGGTGCTCGCCCAGTCCAACGAGCAGCACACCCGCCTGATCAAGGCGCTGCGCAAAGGCGACGGGTCGCGGGCGGTGCGGCTGATGCGCGAGCACACCGAGGGGACCGAGCACATCCTCGCCGGCCTGCTGCCGGCGCCGCTGCGGCTCGAGACGAACGCGGCTTAGAGGGAGACGTGGGGCAACTCCCGCGCACGCCTGGCGGCGGCGGACACTTCGCGGTGCGGCGTCCTCAGTCGGCCGAATAGCGCTGCTATTCGGCCTCCCTGCGTCCTTGCCCCGCTCGGTCCGGCGCTCGCCAGCCGCACACGCGATTGCCCCACGTCTCCCTAGCCGCGGACGCGCTCGCCCTTGGGGTCGAACAGCGGCTCGGGCGCCACCTCGCCCTCGACCCAGCGGCCGAAGATCTCCACCTCCACCGCGGTGCCGGGCTCCGCTTTGTCCGGCGGCAGGTAGGCGTAGGCGATCGAGCGCTCGACGGTGTAGCCGTAGCCGCCGGTGGTGACCCGGCCGACGACGTCGCCGCCGGCCCGGACCGGCTCGTTGCCGAGGGCGATCGAGCGCGGGTCGGCGAGGGTGAGGCAGCAGAGCCGGGCGCGCGGTCCCTGCTCCTTGGCGGCGAGCAGCGCGTCTTCGCCGATGAAGCCGCCCGGCTTGTCGAGCTTGACGCAGAACCCGACGCTGCCCTCGTAGGGGGTCTCGTCCGGGGTGATGTCGGCGCCCCAGACGCGGTAGCCCTTCTCGAGTCGGAGGCTGTCGATCGCGCGGTAGCCGCCGGCGACGATCCCGTGCGGCTGCCCCGCCTCCCACAGCGCCCGCCACAGGCCCAGCCCGTACTCGGTCGGGCAGTAGATCTCCCAGCCGAGCTCGCCGACGTAGGTCACCCGCAGCATCCGCACCGGCACGTTGCCGACCGTCGTCTCGCGCAGGGTCATGTACGGGAAGGCCTCGTCGCCGAGGTCCTGGGGGGTCAGCGGCTGCAGCACCTCGCGCGCCCGCGGTCCCCAGATCCCGAAGCAGGCCCACCGCGAGGTGACGTCGTGGATCCGCACCTCCTCCTCGTCGGGCACGTGGCGGCGCATCCACTCGCGGTCGTGGTTGCCGAAGGCGGTGCCGGTGACGATCGAGAAGCGCTCCTCGCCGAGGCGGGCGACGGTGAAGTCGCACTCGATGCCGCCGCGGTGGTTGAGCATCTGCGTGTAGGTGATCTGCCCGACCCCGCGGCCGACCCGGTTGTCGCAGAGCAGTTCGAGGAACGACTCCGCACCCGGGCCCTCGATCTCGAGCTTGGCGAAGGAGCTCTCGTCGAAGAGCGCGACCGCCTCGCGGGTGGCGCGGTGCTCGGCGCCGATCGCCGGCGACCAGTGGCGCCCCGCCCAGCCGCGCGGCCGCAGCGTCTCGTCCCCGGCGCCGGCGTTGCGCTCGTACCAGTTGACCCGCTCCCAGCCGGACTTCTCGCCGAAGGCGGCGTCGTGCTCGCGGTGCCAGGCATTGACCGGCGAGATCCGCAGCGGCCGCCCCGCCTCGCGCTCGTGGTTGGGGTAGCGGATGTCGTAGTAGGTCTCGTAGGTCTCCTTGATCCGCGCGTGGGTGTAGGCGGGGGAGCGGTACTGGGCGCCGAAGCGGCGGATGTCCATGTGCCAGAGGTCGAGGCTCGGCTCCCCCTCGGCGATCCACTCGGCGACGACTTTGCCGATCCCGCCGGCGCCGGCGAGGCCGTGGGCGCAGAACCCGGCGCAGACGAAGAAGCCGCCAACCTCGGTCTCGCCGAGGCAGAACTCGTTGTCGGGCGTGAACGCCTCCGGCCCGTTGATCAGTTTGGTGACGGTGATCTGCTCCATCGCCGGCACCCGCCGCTTCGAGTTCTCGGTGATCTCCTCGAACCTGTCCCACTCCTCTTCGAGCAGACGGCCGTTGAAGTCCGGCGGGATCGCCTCGACCCGTCCCGTCCCCTCCGGCAGGAAGGCCGGTTCGCTGCGCCGCTCGTAGCCGCCCATCACCAGCCCGTCGCCGTCCTCGCGGTAGTAGACGAGGAGGTCGGGATCCCGCAAAGTGGGCAAATGCCCCCGGGTGTGGTTGAGCTTAGGCCTCTTATGGAGGCCGAAGCTCAACCACACCTTGGTGGACTGGCGGGCTTCGCGGACGGCGTCGAGCGGTTGGGTGACGAGGTACTGGTGGGACATGGGGAGCAGCGGCACGCGGACGCCGGCCAGGCGGGCGATCTCGGCCGCGTACATGCCACCCGCGTCGACCACGACCTCGGCCTCGACGTCGCCCTTGTCGGTGCGCACCCCGCGGACGCGGCCGTCGCGGACCTCGATCCCGGTCACCCGGGTCGAAGTGAAGATCCGGCAGCCGCCCTGGCGGGCGCCGTCGGCGAGCGCGTAGGTCAGCTGCGCCGGGTCGACGTAGCCGTCGGTCGGCAGCCAGGCCGCCCCGAGCACGCCCTCGGTCGACATCAGCGGGAAGAGCTCCTGCGCCTCCTCGGCGGAGATCAGCTCCAGCGGCAGCCCGAAGGTCTTCGCCCAGCCCGCCTGGCGGCGCAGCTCCTCCATCCGCTCCTCGCTGGAGGCGAGGCGGATGCCGCCGCACTCGACCCAGCCGGGGTCGAACTCGGACTCGTCCTTCAATCGCCGGTAGAGCTCGACCGAGTGCATCATCATCTTCGTCAGCGAGACCGAGCCGCGCAGCTGCCCGACCAGCCCGGCGCTGTGGAAGGTCGAGCCCGAGGTGAGCTGCGAGCGCTCCAGCAGGACCACGTCGTCCCAGCCCAGCTTCGCCAGGTGGTAGGCGAGCGAGGCGCCGCCGACGCCGCCGCCGACGATGACGCAGCGGGCGCGCTCGGGCAGCTCAGCCCGCGCCACCGCCGGCCTCCTCCAGCAGCCGCTCCAGCCGCCCGCCTTCGGCAGACTCCCGCATGCGGTCGAAGTGCTTCGCGCAGTAGTCGGTGAAGTCGAAGTCGAGGTCGGAGATCGTGCTCTGCACCGCTCCCCACATCGCCTCGCGGAAGTCGGACATGAACCGCATCAGCTGCAGCGAGGCGAGCCGGCACCCGCTCGCCGGCGCTCCGAAGTAGGCGCTCAGCAGCTCCGCCTCCTGCGCCTCGCTCAGCTCGTTGTTGACGGCGAAGTTGCCGAGGTCGAAGTAGCGGTCGTTCATCCCCGCGTACTCCCAGTCGACGATCCGCACCCCCTGCGGCGAGCGGATGAAGTTGGCGGCGAGCAGGTCGTTGTGGCAGGGGACCGGCTCGTGCTCGGGCCCTGTCAGCGCCGCTTCGATCCGGTGCGCGGCGGCCAGCGCCCACTCATAGGAGTTCGGCACCTCGGCGCCGCGGTCGGCCATCCGCGCCGCGTAGGTCTCGACGATGCGGAAGCTGGAGAACGCCACCGGCAGCCGCTCCTCGCAGGCGTGCAGCGCGCGCAGCGCCGCCGCGACCTCGGCCAGCGCCCCGGGCGCGCGCAGCTCCTCCGCGCTCATCGCCTCGCCGACGACGAACTGGGTGACGAGGCAGGGCGGGTCCTCGAGCATCGCCACCACCGCCGGCCCGACCCCGGCCCGCGCCGCCATCTCGCCCGCGGCCTTCTCGGCCCCGCGGTCGATCTCCAGCAGCGCCGTGTCCTTGCCCGGCAGCCGCACCACCACGTCCTCGCCGGCGAACCGCACCCGGTAGTTGCGGTTGGTGATCCCGCCCTCCAGCGGCACCGGCTCCCCTTCCAGCTCGCCCAGGCGCGCCGAGATCGGTCCGAGGGTGTCCGCGAGGGAGGCCATGGGTAGAAGAAGATTCTCCACCGGCATTGACACGGGTCAAGGGTGGACCTAGGCTCGCACTGACCTTATAGGTCGGTTCGTTGAACCTTTATCCGCGAGCTGGGGAGCTCGGGAAGGGAGAGGTGATGGAGAGCAGCACGTCGGCACCGAACCGCGACGAACAGCGTCTGGCCGAGCTCGGCTACAAACAGTCGCTGAACCGAGCTTGGAGTGGGTTCTCCAACTTCGCGATCTCGTTCACGATCATCTCGATCCTCGCCGGTTGCTTCACCACCTACGGCCAGGCTTGGAACAACGGCGGCCCGATCGCGATCTCGATCGGCTGGCCGCTGATCTCGATCCCGATCCTGATCATCGGCTTCTGCATGGCGGAGCTGGTCTCCGCCTACCCGACCGCGGGCGGCATCTACTGGTGGTCGGGCCGGCTCGGCGGCCCGATCTGGGCCTGGTTCACCGGGTGGTTCAACCTGATCGGCCTCGCCGCCGTGGTCGCCTCGGTCGACTACGCCTGCGCCACCTTCCTCAACGTCGTCCTCGGCCTCTACGGGGTGAACATCCTCGGGGTCAACTTCGGCGACAGCACGCACATCCTCTCCGAGGTCTTCCTCCTGTTCGCGTTGATCCTGCTCTTACACACCGCGGTCAACATCCGAAGAACGCACCTGCTCTCGCTGGTCAACAGCTTCTCGGTCTGGTGGCACGTGCTCGGCGTCGCGGCGATCGTCCTCGTCCTGGTCATCGTCCCCGACACCCACCAGAGCTTCGACTTCGTCTTCACCGAGAGGATCAACAACAGTGGCTTCAGCGACGGGATGTACTGGTTCTACGTTCTCCCGCTCGGGTTCCTGCTGACCCAGTACACGATCACCGGCTTCGACGCCTCGGCTCACATATCCGAGGAGACCCACGACGCCTCGACGGCGGCGGCCAAGGGGGTATGGCGCTCGATCTTCTACTCGGCGGTGATCGGCTGGATCGTGCTGCTGGCGATCACCTTCGCCGCCACCGACGTCGACGCGGTCAACGAAGCGGCCGGCTTCTCGCCCGCGATCTTCGAAAGCGCCCTCAGCCAGGGCTGGGCAAAGTTCATCCTGATCATCTCCGTCGTCGGCCAGCTCTTCTGCGGCGCCGCCTGCCTGACCAGCGCCTCGCGCATGTGTTACGCGTTCTCCCGCGACAAAGGCTTCGGGCACCGGGCCTCCGGCGTCCTCTCCCGGGTGAACAAGGACCGGGTGCCGGTCTACGCCGTGCTGGCGATGGCCGCCGCGGCGCTCGTCATCACCCTGCCGGCGCTGAAGGGGAACGGCGAAGACGTGCCCTTCGCCTTCTTCGCGGTCGTCTCGATCACCGTCATCGGCCTCTACATCGCCTACGTGATCCCGATCTTCCTGCGCTGGCGCAAAGGAGACGACTTCGAGGTCGGGCCCTGGAACAACGGCCGCAAGTACAAGTGGATGAACGCGTTCTCGACCTTCTGGGTCGGCCTGATCACGATCATCTTCTGCCTGCCCTTCACGCCGGCGGCGGTGCCGTGGAACGACGAATTCAACTGGGAGTCGTTCAACTACGCGCCGCTGATGGTGGGCCTGGTCGTTCTCCTCGCCGCGATCGGCTGGTTCGCCAGCGCCCGCAAGCACTTCACCGGGCAGGTGCGGGAGGTCGACCTCGAGAAAGAGATCGGGCCCGAGCCCGAAGTCGGTCCGTCGCGCCCGTGAGGCGGGCGCCGTAACGTTCTCCCGATGACCGTCGAGGAGCTGAAGAAGGCGGTCGCGGACGGCGCGGTCGACACCGTGCTGCTCGCGATCGCCGACATGGAGGGGAGGCTGCAGGGCAAGCGGCTGACCGCATCGCACTTCCTCGGCGACGTGCTCGAGCACGGGGCCGAGGGGTGCAACTACCTGCTCGCGGTCGATGTCGAGATGGAGACGGTCGGCGGCTACGCGATGTCCTCCTGGGACACCGGCTACGGCGACTTCGAGATGGTCCCCGACCTCGAGACGCTGCGGCTGGTGCCGTGGCTGCCGGGGACGGCGATGGTGATGGCCGACGTCCAGTGGCATGACGGGCGCGAAGTGGCCGCCTCGCCGCGGCAGATCCTGCGCCGCCAGCTGGCGCGGCTGCAGGAGCGGGGGATGAGCGCCACCGCGGCCACCGAGCTCGAGTTCATCGTCTTCCGCAACACCTACGAGGAGGCCTGGAAGAAGGGCTTCCACGAGCTCGAGCCGGCCAACCTCTACAACATCGACTACTCGCTGCTGGGGACCTCGCGGGTGGAGCCGCTGATCCGCCGCATCCGCAACGAGATGGCCGGCGCGGGGATGGAGGTGGAGAACTCGAAGGGCGAGTGCAACCTCGGCCAGCACGAGATCAACTTCCGCTACGACACCGCGCTGCGCAGCGCCGACAACCACGTCATCTACAAGAACGGCGCCAAGGAGATCGCAGCCCAGGAGGGGCACGCGATCACCTTCATGGCCAAGTTCAACGAGCGCGAGGGCAACTCGTGCCACATCCACTGCTCGCTGGCGAGGGACGGCGGCAACGCGTTCGCCGGCGACCAGCAGCTGTTCGAGCGCTTCGTCGCCGGCCAGCTCGCCTGCATGCGGGAGCTGACGCTGATGTACGCGCCGCACGTCAACTCCTACAAACGCTTCGCCGTGGGCTCGTTCGCGCCGACCGCGATCGCCTGGGGGCGGGACAACCGCACCTGCTCGCTGCGGGTGGTCGGGGAGGGGGAGGGCCTGCGGGTGGAGAACCGGCTGCCGGGGGCCGACGTCAATCCCTACCTGGCGCTGAGCGCGATGATCGCCGCGGGGCTGCACGGGATCGACGCCGAGCTGCTGCTGGAGGAGGCGTTCGAGGGCAACGCGTACGAGTCCGACAAGCCGCGGGTGCCGTCGAACATCTACGACGCGCGCGACGCGTTTGCCGCCAGCGCGGTGGCGAAGGAGGCGTTCGGCGGCGAGGTCGTCGACCATTACCTGAACCGGGCCGGCGTGGAGATCGAGGCCTTCGAGGCGGCCGTCACCGACTGGGAGCGCTACCGGGGCTTCGAGCGGCTATGACCGGGGCGGCGGGCAGCGGCGCGCCAACGGTCGGGATCTGCGCCGGGATCGAGCGGGTCAGCTGGGGGGTGTGGAACGAGTACGAGGTGACGCTGGCGCCGCGCGCGTACGTGAAGTGCGTGCAGAAGGCGGGCGGGATCGCGATCGTGCTGCCGCCCGACGAGGCGGCGGTCGAGGAGCCCGACCTCCTCCTCGACCGGATCGACGCGCTGATGCTGGCCGGCGGCGCCGACGTCGACCCGGGCAGCTACGGCGCCGAGCCGCACCCGGAGACGAAGGGGACCTGGCCCGACCGCGACCGCTTCGAGCTGGCGCTGGCGCGGCGGGCGCTGGAGCGCGACATGCCGGTACTGGGGATCTGCCGCGGGATGCAGCTGCTGAACGTGGCGCTGGGCGGGACGCTGGTCCAGCACCTGCCGGAGGTGCCAGGGGGCGAGTCGCACCGCACTGTGGCCGGGACCTTCAGCGAGCACCACGTGCGCCTCGACCCCGAGTCGCTGGCCTGCTCGGCGGCGGGGGTCGAGGGGTTCGTCGTCTGGTCCCACCATCACCAGGGCGTGGACCAGCTGGGCGAGGGGCTGAAGGTGAGCGGCTGGTCGCTGGAGGACGAGCTGCCGGAGGCGATCGAGCTGCCGGACAAGCGCTTCGCGCTCGGCGTGATCTGGCACCCCGAGGAGGACGAGAACAGCAAGGTGATCGCGGCGCTGATCGAGGCGGCGCGTGGCGCTTTTGGTGCCCACAGGGGTCAAAAAAGCGACACGGAGGCAGTCCGATGAGCGCGATCGAGGTGATCGAGCCGGCGACCGAGCGGGTGATGGCGGAGGTGCCGCGGGCCGGGGCCGGGGAGGTCGACGCGGCGGTGGCGCGGGCGAAGACGGCGTTCCCGGCCTGGCGGGCGGTGGCGCCGGCGGACCGGGCGAAGCTGCTGCGCGACCTCGCCGGGGCGATCGAGGCGCGGCACGAGGAGCTGGCGCGGCTGGAGGCGCGCAACGCCGGCAAGCCGATCGCCGACGCGCGCGGGGAGATGGGGATGGTGGTCGAGACCTTCCGCTACTACTCCGGCGCGCCGGAGCGGCTGCTGGGGCAGACGATCCCCGTCGCCGGCGGCGTCGACATGACCTTCCGCGAGCCGCTCGGCGTCGTCGGCCTGATCGTCCCCTGGAACTTCCCGCTGACGATCGCCTCCTGGAAGGTGGCTCCGGCGCTCGCCGCCGGCAACTGCGTCGTGCTGAAGCCGGCGGAGCTGACGCCGCTGACCGCGCTGGAGCTGGAGGTCCTCGCCCTGGACGCCGGCATCCCCGAGGGCGTGGTGAACGTGGTCGCGGGCCCGGGGAGCGTCTGCGGGCGGCGCCTAGTCGAGCACCCCGACGTCGCCAAGATCGCCTTCACCGGCTCGACCGAGGTCGGCCGCGGGATCGCCGCCGGCGCCGCGGGGACGATCAAGCGGGTGACGCTGGAGCTGGGCGGCAAGTCGGCCAACGTCGTCTTCGCCGACGCGGACCTCGAGGCGGCTGCGGCCGCAGCGCCGATGGCGGTGTTCGGTAACGCCGGCCAGGACTGCTGCGCCCGCTCGCGGATCCTCGTCGAGCGCAGCGCCCTCGACGATTTCCTCGCGGCGCTGCAGCCGGCGGTCGAGGGGATCGCGGTCGGCGACCCGCTGGACGAGTCGACGCAGATGGGGCCGCTGATCTCTGCCGGTCAGCGCGAGACCGTTGCCTCTTACGTCCCCGAGGACGCGCCGGTGGCGATCCGCGGCAGCGCCCCCGACGGCCCCGGCTACTGGTTCCCGCCGACCGTGCTGGCGCCGGTCTCCAACGAGGACCGCGCCGCCGCCGAGGAGATCTTCGGCCCGGTCGCCTGCGTCATCCCCTTCGAGGGCGAGGAGGACGCGGTGCAAAGCGCCAACGACACGATCTACGGGCTGTCGGGCTCGATCTGGACCGGCGACGGGGCGCGGGCGCTGCGGGTCGCCCGGGCGCTCGAGACCGGCGTCATCTCGATCAACTCCAACACCTCGGTCCGGGTCTCCACTCCCTTCGGCGGCTTCAAGCAGTCGGGCGTGGGGCGCGAGCTCGGCCCCGATGCGCTCGACCACTACACCGACGTCAAGAACGTCTTCTACGCGACGGGGGAGAGCTGATGGCCGGGCGGCTGCAGGGCAAGGTCTGTGTAATCACCGGCACCGCGAGCGGGATCGGCGCCGAGTCGGCACGGCTGTTCGCGGCGGAGGGGGCGACGGTGGTCGGGGTCGACCTCGACGCCGAGCAGGCGGTCGGGGCACTGACGATCGCCGCCGACGTCTCAGACGAGGAGCAGGTCCGCTCGGCGCTGGCCGAGGCGCGCGAGCAGTTCGGCCGCATCGACGTGCTGATGAACAACGCCGGCATCAACCCGACCGACGACGGCTCGGTGCTGGAGACCGACCTCGAGGCCTGGCAGCGGGTGCAGGACGTCAACCTGCGCAGCGTCTTCCTCTGCTGCAAGCACGGCATCCCGCACCTGCTCGACGGAGGCGGCGGCTCGGTGATCAACGTCGCCTCCTTCGTCGCGACGATGGGCGCCGCCGTCTCGCAGATCTCCTACACCGCCTCCAAGGGCGCCGTCCTCTCCCTCTCGCGCGAGCTCGGCGTCGAGTTCGCCGACCGCGGCGTCCGCGTCAACGCCCTCTGCCCGGGCCCGGTCAACACCCCCCTCCTCAAGGAGCTCTTCGCCAAGGACCCCGAGCGCGCCGCCAAGCGCCTAGTCCACATCCCCATGGGCCGCTTCGGCGAGCCCGACGAGATCGCCAAAGCCGCCCTCTTCCTGGCCAGCGACGACTCCACCTTCGTCACCGCCAGCACCTTCCTAGTAGACGGCGGCCTCTCCGCCGCCTACCTCACGCCGATCCAGATCGACTGACGCACCGAGCCGTGCTCGGAGCGCAAAGGTGAGTGCGCCATTTCGCGCGTGCGCCGATCCGCCTTGGAGGTTTGCAGGGGTTTTCTACACAAGCGCGACTGCCAGCATTAACTAACGGTCTTTGTCACCCGAGGCCGGTTGCTACCACTCAAGAACCTCCAGAGTATTGGCGCGCGCTCTTTAGGGCGTGTTGTAAAACAACTACAAGGAGCAGACATGATTCGTAAGTTCAAGACTCTGGGCCTGGCGCTGGTCGCCGTGCTCGCCCTTAGCGCTGTCGTTGCTTCGGCAGCCTCTGCGGCGAATTACACAGCGAGCAGCTATCCGGTCACCGGAACAGCTACGAGCGCGGTCGGCAACGACATCTTCACCACCGAAGCCGGCACCGTCGAATGCGCAGGGCATTTCGAAGGAACTCTGACCGAAGCCAGCACGTCATTGACAGTCAAAGCCAAATACACCGGATGTAAAGCGTTTGGCTTCGCGAGCGCCACGGTCAGTATGAACAGCTGCGACTACCTCTTCACAGAACCCGCAAAACAGAGCGCACATAACATCAGTACAGGACTCGGCGAATGGACAATGCAGGCCGACGTAAGGTGCACGGGCGCGCCGATTACGATCGTCGCCGGTAACTGCGAAGTCACCGTTGGTGAACAGAATCCTGGTGGACACGCCACGGCGACCAACGTTGCAACAACTACGACGCCGACCCACGTTCCCGCTCATGTCAACGTCAAAGCGACGGTGGAAGGCGTCAACTACACCGTTACCAAAGACGGCTTCCTTTGCCCGTTCGCCGGCACCGGTGCCAAAGCTGGAGCTACCTATAAACAGGGGAATGGGATTGCGTTCATTCCCACCACCACAGTGGACTCCGACATCGGCTGATCCGCTGGTTGTACAGCTGTCAGAGCAGCGACGCACGAGGGCCGGGAACGATCCCGGCCCTCGGCGTTTAAGAGCGCGACCGGGGAATCGACGCCCGGCTGATGCTCTTCAGCTCTCATACGGGGATCGTCGAGGGGCGCGTCGCGCCTTCGAGTCCCAGATCTCCTACACCGCCTCCAAGGGCGCCGTCCTCTCCCTCTCGCGCGAGCTCGGCGTCGAGTTCGCCGACCGCGGCGTCCGCGTCAACGCCCTCTGCCCGGGCCCGGTCAACACCCCCCTCCTCAAGGAGCTCTTCGCCAAGGACCCCGAGCGCGCCGCCAAGCGCCTAGTCCACATCCCCATGGGCCGCTTCGGCGAGCCCGACGAGATCGCCAAAGCCGCCCTCTTCCTGGCCAGCGACGACTCCACCTTCGTCACCGCCAGCACCTTCCTGGTAGACGGCGGCCTCTCGGCCGCCTATCTCACGCTGATCCAAGTCGACGACTGAGGCCAAACCCCTGTCGGGGTCGAAAACTGAGTGCGTCGCCGCGCGCACGCGCGGAACCGTGCACCAATTTTGCAGGGGTTTTCTTGCCTAATGCGGCTGTCAGCCCCTGCAAACCATTGCTGTCACCCGAGCCGGGGTTGCTACCGCTCGAGAAGCTCCAGAGTATTGACGCGCGCTCATTCGGGCGCATAGATCACTACTCAACTCAAAGGATTAAGAATGACTCGCAAGCTCAAGACCCTGAGCGTAGCGCTGTTCGCGGCGCTCGCTCTTACCGCCGTGATGGCTTCGGCCGCTGTAGCGGACGGGGAATACACAGCCGCCGAATACTCGACCACGGGGACAGCTGAAAGCGAAATCGGAAACGACGTGTTCGAAACCGAAGGCGGCACGGTCGAATGCAAATCGCACTTCGCAGCGACCCTGAGCGCCCCAAGTAGCCATCTGACAGTCACGCCCACGTACACCCCCTGTAAAGCATTCGGGTTCGCCCATGCGACAGTCACCATGGAAGAATGCGACTACACATTCGAGACACCGACAGTCGGCACCACACATGCCGGACCTCCGGTAAGCCACACATGGACAATTCATGTGAAAGTTAAATGCCCGGCAGGCAAAGAGATCAAAGTAGTCGCTGGCAACTGCGAAATCCGGATCCCCGAACAGACACCGGGCGGTCACGTGATAGCCGAAGCGACAACACACACACCGACGAGCCCCGATTTCGTTGACGTTCGGGCCACAGTCACGGGAATCGATTACACAATCGTCAAAGACGGATTCCTGTGCCCGTTCGAAACGACTGGGGAAACCCTCCCGGCCACAAGGACGGACGGCAGCTACACCCAGACCAAAGCGATTCCCTTCAAATCGACCAACGGGAAATCAATCACGATCTCCTGATCGTCCAGTCGGTTGAAGCAGGAAGAGGGCTGGGAGTAATCCCAGCCCTCTTTTGCGCACATTTGTCACCCGGCGGTGCTTGTGCCGACGTTGTCGAGCGGCGATGATGTCGGCGGAGAATTCGAAGTCGGGAGGCAGAATGAGCTCAAGGGAGTCTGGATTGACCAGGATTGGTGTGCTGGCACTCGCGATAGGTGCGTTGGCGATGACGATGGTGCTCGGCTTCTCGGCCGACTCCGCTCTAGCTGAAAGTCAGATCGGCTCACCCGGTACCGGTGCTGGTCAGATCAGCGACCCCCGCGGCGTGGACGTCGACGAAGCAGACGACCTGCTCTACGTCGCCGATCGCGCCAACAACCGGATCTCCGTCTTTGACGCCTCCACCGGAGCCTTCGTCAAGGCTTTTGGCTGGGGGGTCCTCAACGGGGCCAACGAACTGCAAGTCTGCACGACCACCTGCCTCCAAGGCAAAGAAGGCAGCGGCTCCGGGCAGCTGAAACAGATACAGGGGATTGCCGTCGACAACGAGTCGGCCACCCCCGGCAGCATCTACGTCTTCGACGCCGGCAATCGACGCGTACAGAAATTCACGCCTGAAGGGCAGTTCGTCTGGATGGTCGGCGATGGCGTCAACGTCACCACGGGCGGCGACCTCTGCACCGCGGCCTCCGGTGATGTGTGCGGCCCCGGGACCGGCGGTAATGCAGAAGGCCAGTTAAACTCCCCCGTGGGCGACACGATCGACGTCGGCCCCGGCGGGACCATTTACGTCGGCGATCGTGTCTTGGACGGTGTCTTCAAATCGCGCGTGCAGATGTACAGCCCCGCTGGCAGCTACCTCGGTCTTCTCGGTGGAGAACTCCTCCCGGTCGCCGGCGGCGCTGGAAACACCACGGCATTGGCCATCGATTCGGGAAGCAACGTCTTCGTGAGCACCACGGGTGAGTTCGCAAGCGGAGCCGTGCGCAAATACGATTCCAGCGGGAACCAGCTCGATGTCTTCAATGAATCACTCAACGTCACCGCTGTGGCCACTGACGCAGGTGATCACGTCTTCGTTGCTGACAACACCGAAGTCAGCAAAATCCTCGAGTACGATTCGGCGGGAACCATTGTTCGCGTCTTCTACGGCTCTCTCATCAGTCGGGCATTAGGACTTGTTCTCTATCCGCCGACTCCTCTGGGCGAAATCTTCGCGACTGAACAGTCTTCCGGAAGTGTCTTGGCGATCGACTTCCCGGAACCGGGCCCGTTGGTCTACCCGCAGCCGAGCGCCACCGTCGCCGATCCGATCGGCAACACCAAAGCCACCCTCAACGCGAAAGTCAACCCCGAGGGCGAGGCGACCGAATACTTCTTCGAATACATCTCCGACGCCGACTATGACGCGGCGGGGGAAACCTTCGGCGCCGGCACCGTGAAAACCACCGAGACGCCGGTGGGGGGAGCGGTCGATTTCAAACTGCATCCCGTGCAGACCCAGGTGACCGGCCTGTTCGCAGAGACCGAATACCACTTCCGCGCAGTCGCCACAAACGCCTCGGGAGTCGATACCGGCCCTGAGGCGACCTTCACCACCAAACAGCCGGTCGAGTTCTGCTGCGTGTGGACCACCGACGTGGAAACGAAATCGGCGACCCTGCACGGAGAAGTGAACCCGCTGGGGCTCACCCCGGCGCCGACGGCCCGCTTCCAGTACGTGGAGCTCTCCGACTGGGAAGCCAGCGAATGGACCAATGCCCAGGAAGCGCCGGCGGCGCCGATCGACCTCGGCGAAGGCGAAGCGATGGTTGAGGTCTCAACGCCAGTCTCAGGGCTCCAAGAGGACACCGCCTACCGCTTCCGGCTGGTCGTCTCCTACCGCTGCGAGCCCGAGCCGGCGCCGCTCTGCAACAGAGTCGACGAGAAAGCCGAAAACACTTTCACCACCTTCGCGACCCTGCAGGCGATCACGGGCTGCTCGAACGACGGGCCGCGCGCCGAAGGCTCGGGAGCGTTCCTGCCCGACTGCCGCGGCTACGAGATGGTCTCGCCGGTGAACAAAGAGGGGGCGAGCATCGACCCGCTCTTCAACAACCTCGCCTTCCCGGCCGGCCTCGACCAGGCGGCGCTCGACGGCGGCTCGATCACCTACTCGGCCTACAAGGCCTTCGCCAACCCCCAGTCCTCCCCTTACACCAACCAGTACCTGTCGCGACGCGGCAGCGGCGGCTGGCAGAGCGAAGCGATCTCGCCCAAACGCGAAGGGCCCTCGATCATGACCTTCCAGACGGCCCAGCTCGACCGCCAATACAAAGTCTTCACGGAGGACCTCTGCAGCGGCTTCCTGATTCAGGACGCGAACCCGATCCTCGCCGCCGGCGCGGTGCCTGGCTTCCCGGGCCTCTACGAGCGTCACAACTGCTCACCGGACATCGGCACCTACACACCGATCACCACGACCGAACCGCCGAACCTGGCGCCGCGGAAGTTCATCCCCGAACCGCGCGGGATCTCCGAGGACGGCGCGGTGGCGGTTTTCCATGCGAGCGACAACCTCACGCCGGAGGCGCCACCCCAGCCGGCAGACTGCGTGAACGAATCCGATCCGGCCAAAAACCAATGCCTGCGGCGCCTCTACGAAGCGCGCGGGGGGCAGCTCGAGTACGTGTGCATCCTGCCGGGGGAGACGCCCCACACTGGGGCCTGCTCGGCGGGGCAGACCTCGGGCATCGAAGGCTGGAAGGGCCGAGCAAGCGTGCTCGGCAACGCGATCTCTGAGGACGGCGCGCGGATCTTCTGGACCGCGGCCGAGTCTGAGAAAGGGAAACTGTACGTGCGAATCGACGGCTCGCTGCCGAGCGCCGAAACGGTGCTGGTCTCCAACGACACCGACACGAAGTTCTGGAGCGCGGCGGCCGACGGCTCGAAAGCGATCTACACCGTGGGCGGCAACCTGTTCGAATTCGATGTCGAAGAGGAAGAAGAGACGCAGATCGCGACCGGCTTCATCGGCTTCGCAGGAGCAAGCGAGGACGCCTCGCGTATCTTCTTCGCCTCAGATGACGTGCTCGCAGGCGAAGACGAAAACAGCGAGGGCGACAAAGCCCAAGCGGGCAAACCGAACCTCTACCTCTACGAGGAGGGGGTCGGGTTCAGCTTCATCGGCACGCTGCTTGATTCGGAGCTGACCGGGATCGCGGGCAACCCGATCCAGTCCTGGCCCGGGGCGCGTCTGTCGCGGACGAACGAATCCGGCGAGCAGCTGGCGTTCATGTCCTACGCGTCGCTGACCGGCTACGACAACAAAGACGCGGTCACCGCTGAACCGAACATGGAGGTCTTCCTCTACGACTCGACCGCCGACGGGGGCGAGGGCGTCGTCTTGTGCCCCTCGTGCAACCCGACCAGCGCGCGCTCGGAGGGGAGGGAGCTGACGCAGAAATTCCTCACCAACAGGAGGGCTTCAGCGCGGATCTCCACCTATATCTCAGAGCTCTACGGCTCCCGGATCATCTCCGAGGACGGGGACCGCATGTACTTCAACAGCTTCGAGGCGCTGGTCTCGACCGACGTCAACGGCGAAGAGGACGTCTACCAGTGGAGCCGGCCGGGCACGGGAGACGAGCCGGGCGAATGCACCACCGCAAGCCCCACCTACCACGAGGTATCGGGCGGCTGCATCGACCTGATCAGCTCGGGCACCGACCCCGAGGGCTCTGAACTGGTCGACATCTCCGCCGACGGCAAAGACGTCTTCTTCAAAACCTACGAGAGCCTGGTCGGCCAGGACCCCGACCGCCTCGACATCTACGACGCCCGCGTCGGCGGCGGCTTCGCCGGACCGGTGGCCCCGCCGATCATCTGCCAGGGCGAAGGTTGCCCCGGCCCGGCGACCACGCCCCCATCCCCACCGCCTGCACCCGCTTCCACCACGCCCGGCCCCGGCAACCCGACCTGGCCCCAGCCCAAACCGAAACCGAAGAAATGCCCCAAGGGCAAGCACAAGGTCAAGAAAGCCGGCAAGGTGCGCTGCGTCAAGAACAAAAAAGCCGGCAAACGGAACAACAGAAGCTCTTCTAGAGCGCAACTCGGCACGAGCTGGAGGGCGGGAGCATGACCAGGCGACTGACGATCCTCCTCGCCCTGGCGCTCTGCCTCGTGGGCATCTCGGCCGCACCGGCCCAAGCCCAGTTCGACCTCGAAAAC
>Ga0326721_10000030_pt1 | contig 133593 bp, 119 predicted proteins | sample SGPome_FD_203951 | JGI IMG/M metagenome (GOLD analysis project Ga0326721, IMG submission 203951) | Soil microbial communities from Southern Great Plains, Lamont, Oklahoma, United States - SGP_1_2016 | ecosystem: Engineered > Artificial ecosystem > Soil microcosm > Unclassified | place: USA... | reverse complement strand
CCGGCCACGGCTTCGGCGGCGCTGGCCGCGACGGTGTAGCCGGTACCCCGGGCAGCCGCCGCCTCGATCGGGTCGGGGTCGTAACCGGTCACCCGGTACCCGCCGTGGGCGAGCGCTTGCACGATCGAGCCGCCGATCAGGCCCAGGCCCAGAACGGCGATGCTCTCGAAGGAATCCGGCACTCTTCGAACGTATAGCCGCCAGCGCCGGGGTACTTACGGTTGGTAGCGCAGCGTGACCGTTCCGATGCCGGGCCGACACCCGATAGGAACGAAGCCGGCGGCCCGGGTGATCTGCGCGACGGCCGGCGCAGTGGCATCCCAGGGCTGGGTTGGGCTTTGTTGCGCCACCGATCCGTGCCAGGATCTGCACGTCAGTATCGCTGTATCAATCGGCTCGACACCGTTTCGAAACAGGCGGGCGGAGGGGCTGGGTCATGGGACGAGGCAGTTACGCGGTAGCGGCATTCCGCGAGGGCGGCGTCTGGCGCTGCGACGCGCTGCCCTCGGCCGTGCTGGACGACCTGAGCGTGCTGCTGTCGGCGCTGCGCAGCCAGCCACCGGAGGGTGGGCCGTTCGTGATCGCCAGCGTCGACGACGAGTTCTTCCTGATCGCCCGCTCGCACGGTGCCCGGATCGACCTGCTGCTGTCGGACCTGACCGCCTCGGTGGAGTTCCCGCTGGCGGCCCAGGTGCTCACCCGGCTGGGGGAGGACCCGCCCGAGGACGACGAGCTGGACGAGGTGTGGCCGATCGGCGAGCTGGATCTGTTCAGTGACTTGGAACTCGGTGAGGACGAGATGGAATCCATTCTTGACGACCTGGATGCCTATCCCGAGGACATGCTCGACCTGGTGATCCAGCGGATCGGGTTGGAGGACGAATTCCGCAGAGCCCGCTCGGCCGGGCAGGTGGCCCGGTGAGCTACGTCGCGCTGGCGCTGCTGGGCAAGGGCCGGGCCCGGCCCGGCTGGTTGCTGGAAGAGGTCGACCTGGACGGCTGCGAGTCGATCGACGACGTCAGCGACGTGCTGCGCGACTTCGACCAGCCGGTCCGGCTGCTGGCCGTGGAGCAGGACGACGAGTACGCGGTGCTGGCCAGGCTGGATGCCGCGGCCGACCAGGCGGCCGAGCCGATCCGGGTGTTCCTGTCCAACGGGCACGCCGCCGACGACTACCCGCTCGCCCAGCTGTTCGCCGACGGGCTGGACGAGGTGGGCGGCGACCCGCTGGACGGCGACGAGGACGCCCCGGCGGGCGCGCACGACGCCGCCCCGTTCGGGGATCCGCAGCTGCTGGCCGACCTTGGGATGCCGGCCACCGAGCTGATCGAGCTGGCGGTGCACGAGGGCACCCTGCCGGCGGACCTGATCGAGACGGTGTGCGAGCGGCTGGGCTGCCTGGGCGAATTCGAGGCTCTTCGCGGGTGAGCCGGCCGCCGGAGGCTGCCGCGGTTGCCGGCGTCCACGACGCGATGGGCCTTGCCCTGGCGGAGGCCGCCGCGGCGCTGGCGGCCGGCGAGGTGCCGGTGGGCGCGGTGGTGCTCTCGGCCACCGGCGAGCTGCTGGCGACCGGGCACAACCTGCGCGAGCGCAGCGCCGACCCGACCGCGCACGCGGAGGTGCTGGCGCTGCGCCGGGCCGGCGAGGTGCTGGGGGACTGGCAGCTGACCGGCTGCACCCTGGTGGTCACCCTGGAGCCGTGCACCATGTGCGCCGGTGCCCTGGTGCTGGCCCGGGTCCGCCGGCTGGTCTTCGGCGCCTGGGACGACAAGGCGGGTGCGGTCGGCTCGCTGTGGGACGTGGTGCGCGACCGGCGGCTCAACCACCGTCCCGAGGTGCTGGCCGGTGTCCGGGCCGGCGAGTGCGGCGCGTTGCTGACCCGGTTCTTCGCCGAGCGCCGGTGACGGTATTGTCGTCGGCGGTGGCGTGTCCGAGCGGCCGAAGGAGCACGCCTCGAAAGCGTGTGAGGTGAAAGCCTCCGTGGGTTCAAATCCCACCGCCACCGCCCTTTTGAACCCCCGGATTTGCTGGGCTCCATGACCTGGCGAGTCCGGGGGCTCTTCTTGTGGGGCCTGCCTTGGTGCCGGTGTGGGTGCCGCTTGTGTACCCGGTCGGCGTTCCGATAAGGAGCAGCCCGCGCCGTCAAGCTGAAGTTGACGAGCTGGTCGTCATTCGGGGGGAGTCCTGTCGGCATGAACGCTCTGCCGCGGGCAAACTGGTCACATGGTATTTGCGGTGGTAATCCTCAGCGTGGCGTTGGCCGTCGCTGTGGTGGCGCTCGCTGCACCAGGTCGTGGCCGCTGGGCAGCTGCCGGTGCCGGGCCCGCAGTACGACCGACACCGCCGCTCGCGGCTACCGACACCGCCATCGCGCTCAGTCCGGAGGAAGGTGGCGGCCGTCCCTTTGACATCTGGGAGCTGCTGCTGCTGCTGCCGGATGCCGCAACCGAGCCGTCACGGCTGTGGCTTACCCCGTGGCCGGCGTCGAGCCCCGGCCCGTCGGGCCACCTGCTGCCCGCAGGTGCTCCGCTCGCCCGGGCTGTGCAGGAGATCGTCCGAACGCGCGCCGGCCGGCTCATGGTGACGGCGACGAGCCTGAGCACCGACCTGTTCTTTCGGTTCGAAGCCAGCCCGGAGTTGCTGCACGGCATCGCCCGTGGGATGTACGAGATCATGCCTTCGGTATCCGGGGGGTACCGCTCACCGGTCCGTACGGTTGCGGCAAAGACGGTCGTCGGGCATGGCAGCTACGTTCCCGCCGGTGGCGGGGCAGCAGGTGCCGATGCCACGGCCGCAGCGGCGCCTGCTCTGGCGCCCGTCCTCCTGGTCGCTGCGGTCACGGCCGGGTTGGAGATGGCCGTGGCTGCCGAGCAACGCCGACAGTTGCAGTCGATCCGTGAGCTCGCAGCCGCAACACGCGATGAGCAGATCAGGCAGCAGATCGCCGGCCTTGAAGCGGCCGCTCGCCGGTTGGATCTGGCCGCACGCAGTGTGATCGACGCAGGTTTCGTTCCGACCGCCCTCGGCATCGACTCCGCGGCCGACACGGTCAGTCGCGAGTGGCAGCGGTCGAGCCGCAAACTGCAGGAGTGGCGAAGCCGACTGGCCGCCTTCGACGGTGCTGTCAACCTCGACCAGTTGAGCGAGGCGTTCCCCGGCATCGTCGACCTCGAGAGCGGCGAGTTCTGGCGCGAGATCGCCCTCTACCGGACCAGTCTGGCGCTACATACTCGCGCCACGTTGCTCTCGGTTGGTGAAGCAGTCGCGCACGACCCTGACCATGCTTTCCCGCTGCTCCGTGAAGGACTGCAACAGCACGCGGACGAGCTCGACGCGGGGGTGGTCGACCTGCGGGCGTTCGCGGCGGAGCTCGCGTCAGTGGACCTCAAGCTCGGCCGGCTGGTGAGCGGTGGGACAGCGAACCAAGCGCTTGCGATGACTCGCCGGATCGCCACACTTTCCGCCGATCTCGCCCACCCGGAGCCAGTGCGTGAGCTCCCCGCGGCTATCGGACCGGGCGGCTCACTCCAACTCGAAGGCCTACAGCACCGCGACGGTTCGATCACGCTGCTGGCGGCAGACAAGCCCGCAGATGCCGTAGAAAGCTAATGCGGCTCGCCGAGCCGGATGCGCGGCTGGTCCACCACGGCGCGCATCCCGGCTACATCGATGATCCGCTCCGCAAGGGTCAACGACGCGAACTCAGGCGGCAGTGACTCGGCGAACTTCAGCTCCCGGACGGCGTTCTGGTCCACCGAGATGACAGGCTCTCGAGCGGGATCCAACGAAGCCACTGCAGCGTCGAGTGCCGTGTCCGGCAAGTCCTCCCTGATCCGCACCCGGTCGTTGTCGAAGCCGGCCGAGTCCTCGATCACGGCCGGAAGCGCGGCGGCGAGCGTGGCGTTGGCACGTGCGCCGGCGAAGGTCCACCACCACCGATCGCTGTCGATGGCCGTTGCACCGTGCCGGACCCGGCCGGCGGAATCGGCACGGATGGCGGCGAACTCTGCCACGGCGCGCTGCGACCGCCACACCTCGGGATCAGTGCCGAGCAGGACATCGCGTCGTGCCCGGCACAACTCAAAGGACATCGGCTGCGGGCTGCTGGTCCAGCGCATCCGCGCGCCCTGGTCGGCTCGTTCGACCCAACACCGGTGACGGCGCCAGTCGATGTGCGTCACCCGCCAAGCATGCCCGGCGAGGGAGAGGTGGCGCGGCCCGTCCTCCTTCTTCAGGAGCACGATCGGATCGATCCTGCCGATCTCGTCGTTGCCGGCGAAGACAACGAGTTCCGGGTCGGAGGTGAAGACGGAAACCAGTTCCATAAAGTGCCGCCGGCCGTAGCGGCGCTCGGCCTCTGGTCCGACGAAGAGCATCCCATCGTCCGCGTCGAGGTGTCCGGTCTCGACCAGCCACAGGACTACCGCGCGTGCATCTTCGTCGGTCCAGGCCCCGAGTCCGCTCCACCACTCGGGCCAGAGGTTCGTTCCGACCTGGTGTTCCTGGAGGCAGAGCGCCAGAACCTGTTGCGTGATCAGGTGACGGGGTGATGGAGGAGGGGTGACCGGTTCGACCCACCCTGACAACCACAACCGCAGCAGGCCTGCCGCGTGGACGAGGCCCGACGTCCGCGTTGCCAGGAACAGGGCGTTACGGGTGCTGCCTGCGCGGCGACCCGTCCGGCCCAGCCGCTGCAGGAATGATGCGACGGTGCGCGGCGCGTCGATCTGGATCACCCGGTCGAGATCGCCGACGTCGATGCCGAGTTCGAGCGTAGAAGTGGAGACGATCACGCAGTCCCGCGACTGGGCGAACGCCTCCTCAGCCCGCCGCCGCTCGTCGACGGACAGCGAGGAGTGCGACACGTAGGTCTCGACGGAGCGCGCACGAAGGGCGATAGCGAGCTCCTCCACCTGGCGCCGGCTCTCGCAGAACGCCAGACGCTTCTCACCCCTGTGCAGACCGGCGATCACGGTCGCCGCGTTCTCCGTCGACCCGACGTAGTCAAGTCCGACGTCCACGCCAGTATGGGGGGATTGAGCGGATCGGGCGTGTACGACGGCGGCGGGTCGAGTGTCTCGTCCACTCCCTTGCAGCCAGGAGAGCAACTCCGCCGGATTGCCGACCGTCGCCGAGAGCCCCACCCGCTGGATGGGACGACGAGCCAACCGCTGCAACCGCTCCAGCACTGCCAGCAGGTGCCAGCCGCGATCGTCTCCAGCGAAGGCATGGAGTTCGTCGACGACGATCGCCTGCAGATTTCCGAACAACTCCTGGGGTATGACGCGAGTCGATACGAGCATCGCTTCGAGTGACTCGGGAGTGGTCAGCAACAGGTCAGGCGGGTCCGACAGGATCCGGCGTCGAGCGGTGTCTCCGGTGTCGCCGTGCCACAGCTCCGCACGGCGCCCGAGCCACGAGGCGTATCCGGACAGGCGGGGCTGCAGATTGTTGAGCAGCGCCCGCAGCGGACACACGTACAGCACTGACAGCCCGCGCCAGTCGCGGGTGACCATGGCCGACAGCAATGGAAACGAGGCTGCCTCGGTCTTGCCGCCCGCCGTCGGCGCCACCATCAGTACGTCCGCGCCGCTGAGCACCGGCTCGACGGCCTCTGCCTGGAACGGACGCAGCGACGGCCACCCGAGCGTGTTGACGATGTGGTGGAGCAGGACCGGGTGGAGCAGATCCTCGCCGCGCCCGGTCATCAGAGGTCCAGCGCGATGTCGTCCGGATTCGTGCGGGCGCGCGCATTCGTCTCGACGGCATTCAGCTCGGACGCGTTGACGGTCAGCGCGTAGTCGCGGCGGGGGTCGAAGTCGGGGAACTGGTCCACCCGGTCGAGGACATCGCCGACCAGCTTCTTCAGGAACAGCCGAGGTGCGACGCCGACCCGGCCACCGAGTTCTCCGGACACCGCAGAGGCAAGGCTGCCGATATACCCATCGTCCACGACAGTCGTGATCCGGGGTGCGGCATCCGAACCTGCGGCATAGAGGTCCCGCACCTTGCGTCCGACCTCGACGAGCGATGCGGACGTGAATCCCGGCAGCCTGATCTGGACCGCCCGAGGGTTGTCGAACCGGGCGTCGGTGGTGAAGTCGGTGGCCAGTCGGCCGGCCAGCGGTGCGAGCCGTTGCACACCTTGGATGCCATCGAAGAACGCCGGGGTGCCGGTGATCAGCAAGTACAATCCGGGAAAACGCCCGCCATCGACCTCATCGATCAGTTGGCGCAGCGCGTTGAGTGCCTTCTCGCGCACGTCACCCCGGACGCGTTGCAGCGTTTCCACTTCATCGAGCACGAGAAGCAGGCCAGGATGCCCGGCGTCGCGAAGTACCGTGAGCAGTCCCTGCAGGAAGCCGAAGGCACCGAAGTGGTCGAGTTCGCCGCGGACACCGGCAGCGCGACGGACCGACGCCGCGACGTGTGGCTGTCCCGCGAGCCACGCGGCGAGCCCCTCCGCATCGGCGACGTTTTCGGCGAGGAATGCCAGCCGGTAGGCACGCAGCGCAGTGGCGAAGGCCGGGGTCGTGCGCGATACCGACGAGAGTCGACGTTCGAGCATCTCGTCGACAGCTCCGCTCGAGGTGGGATCCTCCAGGCCGAACAACCATGCGTCGAGCACCGGCCGGAACGCCGAGGGAGGAAACTCCGCGGTCTGCAGCGACTCACACACCCGGCGGTATACGGTCTCCAGCCTGTGCAGCGGTGTCTCCGTCTCGCTGATCTGAACCTCTGCCACGGCCATGCCCCGGCCCTTGGCCTGTTCACCGAGCCACCGGGCGAAGAAGGTCTTGCCGGAGCCGTACTCGCCACGGACGGCCTTGAAGACCGCGCCTCCCGCAGGGAGCAGGTCAAGTTCTGCCGCCAGCGCATCGGCGAAGCGCTCGAGGCCGACCGCGAACTGATCGAGGCCGTTCTGCGGAACGGTCCCGCGGCGCAGGGCATCTATGATCTCGCGACGCCGCCGGGCGCTGACCGGGCTCGTCATGTCAGCTCTCCGAAGACGCTGAACTGCTCGCGTAGGAGGGTGACGTCCAGGACAACCGACGTTCCGTCCCGGTCGAGCACCGGGTACTGCTCGACGTTGAGGAGCCGCTGCACGCGCGGCAGGGCACCGGCGAGCTGGATGACCGGAACCTGTAGCGCGGCAGCCGCCGATTCGGCGTCGATCCGGTTGCCAGGGGTGGTCAGGAGCGCTCGCACGAGACGGGCGACCTTCTCGTCGGGCATGGCCTGGCCACGGGCGCGATTTCGCTGCTCGGCATAGACGGGCGACGACAACAGCTGCGTGATCGGATCGGACGAAGCCGGCGGCTGCGGTGCCGCCGTTTCGGGCTCGGTGTCGAACAGGGTCGGCGGGTCCGATGGCTTGCTCGGCATCACCACCGGCCGCGCGGCGGCGACGGGCCGCACCGGAGCGGCAGACGCGATAGACCCGCGCCACCATGCAGGAGCCTGCGGCAGCGCCAGATCCCATCCTGCCGGTACTGCGCCGGTGGTCAGCAGGGTGACCGGGATGACGACCTCGGCCGGTGCGGCCCCGCCGTGGTAGCCGGCTTTGAGGGGCCCGTAGCGCAGCCCGTCCTCCACCGCGAGAACGGCATCGCCGTTGTGTTCAAGCACGCGACGGCCGGTGAGGCGGATTTCGCCGGGTTGCACGGTGCCGGTGTAGGCGTGCGATCGGTTGCTCGACGCCGCTTCGACGGTCAGCATGCGGCCGGCCCGGCGCTCGACGATGTGGCCGTGGTCCGATGCCAGCACGACGACCCGTCCGGCCCGGTAGGCGCGCTCGAGCAGCGGCCGCAGGTGCTTCACCGACTCGGCACCCCACTCGGTGCCACCCGGGTCTGAACGATCGAGTGCGTCGTCGATGGTGTTGAGCACGCACGCAACCACGCCCGTGTTCGGGTTGTCGATCGCCGCGCGGACGTCGTGCGCCGAGGAGAAGCCGGGTTCGCTGCTGTCCAGACCCAGCTTGTGGAACAGCGCACCGGTCAAGCCGACCGACTGCAGCAGCTTGGCGAAGCCTGCCTGTTCGACGGCCTGCTCACCGGTCGCCAGTTCCCCGCAGAACAGGCTCGGTCGCGCAACCCGGGTCAGCGTCGGGTAGCTGGCGATAGCTGCGAGCCGTGTCGTCCGGCCTGCGGGGACACATTCGACCCACGCGTCGAGCTGGCGGCCGATGTCGTCCATGACTTCGCTGGCGACGGCGCAGTTCATCCCGTCAGCGAGGACGAACAGCACGGGAAGCTGTGCGGCAATCGGCAGGACGTACCTGCGGAGCAGGTCCTCTGCGTTGACCGCTCCGGCCGGTGCGGCAGCACCGATCCGCTCATGTGCCGCCAGCAGTTGGGCGAACCGGCCGTCGAAGGCGGCGCGCCGTGCACGCACCGCTTCCAGCACTCCGCGAAGGCCCCGGGCCAGCTCTTCGTCGTCGACGCCGTTCCATGCGTCAGCCGCGGCGCGGTCGACCCAGCTCGTGGTGGTCCAGTACTGCTCGATCGCCGAGCCGAGGTCCGCCGGTTCGGCCGATGCCAACGCCAGCCACCGCACGAGCTGCACCGCCGCCTGCGACCGGACGACCCGCACTTCGCCGTCACGCCGAGCGAGGGCATGAGCGGTGACGCGCTCCCAGGCTGCCTCGACCGCTTTCCGCTCGTCGGACTGGACGAGCGCTTCCCCGAGCGCGCCGGCCGCAACCCGCCCGGCGGCACGTGATCCGGCCTGCGCCAGGGCGTCACCCAGTGATGCGAGTCGTTGGGTCAGCCCACTGCGCATGACGTCGGAGGAACCGGCGTAGTCCGCTGCCTCGACGTCGGCGAGCAGCCGGTCGACACGGTTCAGCACCCGGACCAGCGTCTCGGGCGCGGGGTTGCCCTGGGCGAGCCAGCGCTTCACGACCGATTCGGCGGCATCCGCCCACGCGCCCAGCGCTACCGGTCCCCTGTCCGCGGAAAGCGATGCACTCCGTCGGAAGAGCGCTTGCGGACCCGAGTCGCTCACCGTGGCACTCACGGCCCGCGCGACCAACCCGAGTGGCAGGACGTCCTCGGCGCGACCGGCCAGCACCAGAGCGCCGAGTACGCCGGCCAGGTCACCGGCCTGGCCCGCGATCCAGCGGACGACCGATCCGGCAAGCTGTTGTCCGGCGAGGGAGGTGAGATTGGCCAACGACCGTGCCAGGCTCGCCGATGTCGTCCACTCCAGGACTCGCTCGAGGTCGATCGACGTGGCCTCCAGGCCGAGGTGCGCGGCGGCGACGGATCGCATGGCGTGGTCGTAGGTGAGCGTCCCGCTGCGGGCGGCCGGCCATCCGCTGCTCGGGGTGGCGTTCAAGAGCGCGTTCGCCAGCTCTGTGCGGTTCTCGGCACGGGCGAGTGCACTGTCGATCGCGGTTGCCTCGAAGCCGTGCTTGACGGCTTCCCACGGGTCCGGGCTGCGCAACCGCCGTCCCACGAAATGGGCGGTGATGCCCGTGCCGAGGTCGTCGTCGTCGCGGTCGGTGAGGACGACGAGCCATTCACCGGGGGAGCGTGACAGCAGGACCTCTCGCACGGCAAGCGACGAAGCGCACGCGACGACGGTGACAGGCTTTCCCGCGAAGGTGATCGGCGCTCCCGACCATTCCGGCCGGGCTCGAATCCCGAGTACGCCCCCGTCCGTGGGTGCGGCGGCACCGTCCCGGTTCAGGAGATCGCGGATCACTGCCGCCGAGACCGGAGTCGTCACTCCGCCCGCCACTCGACGGTGATGGTGCGGTTGCTGTTCGCTGCCCCGAAGGCGGTGAGTTCATCGAGTGCGGCCTGCAACTCCGTGGCGGAGCGGATCGTCCGGCTTCCCTGTGCCGCAGTTGTCGGCGCAGCGGGCGTCGGCGGTGCTGGAGTACTCGTTCCGGGCGGGGTCGGAGCGGGTGCAGCAGCGGCGGTGACGAAGTCCCAGGCTTCGTTCCCCGCGCGCGTCAGGGCGGGAGCGAGCGCCTCGGTCAGTTCGTCGTGGCCGAATGCCGCACGCACCCGGTCGAGGATCGCCTTGGCCTGCACGCTGCGCGGGTCAACCCCATGCTCGGCGGCGAGCAGCGGCCTGAGTCGATTCCAGGTGAACCCCCGAAGCGCCTCGGCAACCTCGTTCGCTGATCTCAGCGAGCGGGCGACCGCCTGGTCCGGTGACGGGAACGAGGTCCGCGCGATCCGCTCGATGAAAGCGACCTTGTCCCGCGTCGCGCGCAACGTGTCGACGAACCGCTTCGCCGCAGCCGCGGTGGCGAAGCGGGCACCACTTCCCGGTGGCACAGCGAGAGAGGCGGCGGCGCTCGTCAGCTGCGTCTCGAGGTCGCTGGCCGCAGCCGCGAGTTCTGATGCTGTCTTCGAGACGGACTCGAACAGCTCGCCGACAGCCGAGGCGGTGAGGTTGCTGTTCCCGGTCCACCCGAAGACCGCGCCGGCCCGGGTAACCGCCGCGGTCCAGTCGGCGGTGGCGGGCAACGGCTCGGGGCGCAGTTCGATGTCCCCGGCGAACTGCGGCGTGCCCGGTACCGGTGCGGGCAGGTTCGTCCCGTGGCGATACCACGCCCGGTCCTGCAGGACCGCCCACGCGCGGATCACCAGGTCGGCGATCTCCGGACGCAATCCCCACGCCGGCTGCTCGGCCGTGATCCAGCCACGCAACTGGTCGACGGTCACCGGTTCGTCGGCGGCCAGGCCGGCGACTCCCATTGCGATGGAGAATCGGCCTGCCCACCAGAACCGCGCGGCGTCGAAGCTCAGGTGCGTCTGGCCCATATTGGCGATCTTGAGCGGGTCCACGACCCGGCGCACGACATCGCGCTTGCCCGGCTCCACCGGCACCCGGCCGCTCGGGTCCTGGTGTGCCTGCTCCAGGGCGTCGAGCACCGTGGCGATCTCCGTCGGGCGGACCGGCTCATTCGACGGCTGGAAGTCCGGGTGCGCGGGAAAGAGCGCGATAAACGCTTGATCGAGCAGGTTCGTGAACGCCGCGGCGAGGTCGGTTCCCACCGGTGGCGCGGGTGCGAACGAGGCATCCAGGCTGAAGATGACGTCAGTGTGCGCCGGGTCGACCTCGATGGTTCCAGGCGTGCGCGCTGCTGCCCCATAGGCCTCTTGAACGGCTCGGGTCAGGCGATCGTGCAGAGCGCTCTGCCGGTTGGTGAGCAGCAGCTTCGCCTGTGGACGGTCGGCTTCGGCGAGGTGATCGGCGTACTGGCCGTACCGTTGGTCCGAGGCCAGTACCCAGTCCAGGATCACCAGCTCGCCCAGCTCGTTCTGCAGCTGCGGCGTGAGGAAGTGCGGCAACCATGCCACTGTGGTGGAACTGAACCCGCTCGACCTCAGCGCCTCGACACGGCGCAGGTCGTCGACCGGCCCGCGGCCGTCCTCGTCGAACGGGTAGTCCACGACGAAGCGCCAGGTGTCCGGGCCGGCTCGGAAACTCTGGTCGGTGAGCCAGGCCGGATCGCGGACGTTGCCGAAGAGCACCTCGATCTCACGCCTCGACCCACGCCAGACCCGGCTCTGGCGCTGCACTCCGAACGCGTCGGGGGAGACGTCTTCGAAGCCGAACGCGGAGTACACCAGCTGCTTGAGGGTGTCGCGCCGCCGTCCGACGTTGTCCTCGATCCGCGCCCGTTGGATGATCGTTTCGTACGCGACCTCGGAGATCTGCAGCCGGATGACCGGGTCGTTGCCTTCACCGATGTGGATCTCGGGGACGTCGACGTGCCACCGACGGATCTTGGCCAGGACGGCCGAGACCTCTTGGCCGGGGATGGGGGCGACGATCGAGCCGTGGTTGAGTGCGGCGAGACGTCCGGCCGTGAGGTCCTGCAGGGCGGGCACGTTGGTGGCCACGGCCGAAAGCACCAGCGTCTTGGCGAGGCGCTCGTCGGCGATGAACGGGTGATTGGCCGGCAGGCCCGCGACGTCGTCCTCGTGAAGGTTGTTCTGGCGCAGCAGAATCGGCCGCAGCTTGGTGTCGTAGAGCTTCTTGGCATTCGAGATGCGCGCGCCCATCTCGGGAGTGACCGCATTCTGGCCGTCGACCACCTGGGCGTAGACGTCGCCGACCGGGATCACGGAGTCGACGGTGAGCGACTCCCGGCCGTCGACGAGCAGCTTCTGCATCACCTTCAGGGCGGTGCGGTCGCGCTGCATCGCCGAGGCCAGCGCGCGCAGCGTCGAGACCAGCGCCGGCGAGAACGGGTAGGTGCGGCGGAACCCCTCCTTGTCCGAGCCGCGGTGCGTGCCGTCGACGCTGATGCCGTCGAGGAGCACGTCCCACACCGCCGGTCGCCGGTCGAGCGCCTCGAAGGCCACGTCGATGACGGCCTTCGAGGAAGCGTCGCGGGGCTTCAGCAGGCGCTTTTCGGCCACGAACTGCAGGTTGTCGTCACCGAGCACGATGTGTGCGAACCGCTCGTTCTGGTGCTGCAGCGCGCTGTCGACGGCTTCGAGCTGGGCACCGGCACCACCCTGCTCGGCGAAGTAGCGCCGCAGGTCCATCTGCCGGGCGACGAAGGAGACGAGCGGAAGCGCACGAGCCTCACCGCCGAACTCGACGAGCTTCGTCAGTTTCTGCGACTCACGCGCGAAGAACTCGTTGTCGCGCACAGCGAAGGCCAGCCACAGCACCAGCTCGTCCAGGAACTGGACGACCGCGTCGTAACCGAGTGACCTGGCGTGGGCGGTGACGACCGCGAGGCCCTCTTCGAGGGAGACGTAGTCCTCGGAGCGGGTGAAGGCGCTGAAGTAGACCCGGACGAGGTCACTGACCAGTCGCGTCCGGCTGTTCTCGGCGACGGTGGCCGAGCGGGCGCTGTCGTAGCTGGCCGGATCCCAGCTTCCTCCCAGGACGGCGGCCCAGACGTCGGAACTCCGGGCCCCTCCTTCGTTCAGCCTGGCGAAGAAGGCCTCGTCGCCCATCGTGGAGCGAAGGCGATCGGCATCGTCGAACAGCGCGTCGCTGCGGTGCACCGCCGGAAGCACGCAGTCGGGATGCAGCTCGCGGATCTGCTGCACGTAGCCGCCGAGGAGCACTTCTTCCATCGTCCGCGCGCCGAGGAAGTGGTAGGCGAGGCGCAGGATCTTCTTGCCACTGATCTTGTCGTCGTAGCGGGCGATCACCTCGGCGAGTTCCGGCTTCGCACGCGCGGCGGGGACGTGCCCGAGCAGCGCGTAGAGCACGGCCATGAAATGCGATTTGCCGGAGCCGAACGACCCTTCCAGGAACGCGCCACGGCTCTTGCCGTCGACGAGCGCCGCGGAAACCTGGTGAAGTGCCTGGTCGAAGGCACTGACGAGGTCGTCAGTGAGGACGTACTGATCGATCGTCGCTTCGATCGTGCCCGGCGCGACCCCGTCGGCGAGTTTGAGGACGTAGTCGTTCGCCCCGGCGCGCTCGGGGATGTCGATGAGGTTCCGCAACAGGTTCGTCATGAGGTCGCCTTCCTGCCTCGCCGACCACGAGTCGGGGCCTTGGGCTGCCACGCCGAGAGATCGGCCGCCGTCGCCCCCACTCGGAACGACCATTGGGCCAACTGCTCGGTGAAGAAAGCGGCCGGACTGTCGCCGTACATCGGGTCGAGGTCATGGTGCCACTGCTTGACCCACGGGAGCAGTTCGGCCAGCCCCGCGACGAGCGGAACGAGTCGCTCGTCAGAGGCACCCTCGTCGGAGCGCTGCTGGAGCAACGTAGCCAGGGCGAGTGACTGCTGGGCGTGGTCCCACCCAGCCCACCCGAGCACCAGTGTCGGATCCGTCTCGCGGCCGGCGTTCGGGTACAGGATGAAGCGCTCCTTGGGTACATCGAGCTTGCCGCGCTGCGTCCAGTACGAAGGCTTCACGAAGTCGGCGCTCGTGTACTTCGGTGGAACCGGGATCGGGGTGCGCAGCGTCATCCCGGCATCTTCTTGACGCTGCAGCTCCCAAGTCCGCTCCCACGCCGCGCGCGTGCGCAGGCCGGAATCCTTGTAGCGGTACGCAGCGAGGAAGGGCACCGACTCGTCCGCCGTGAGCGTGGCGAGGCTGGTGACGACCGGGATGCCAGGGCGACCCGCCCACACATCGAGGACGTCGGTGAACTCCGTGTCGCGCCCGAGTTCGTCCGCGAGCTGCTGGACCGACCGCGTGACCGGGCGGCCCTGCGGGTCGAACCAGAACTTTCTGCCTTCGAGCCGGTCCAGGAGCCAGCCGGCGAGCGCACGCTTCTCGCGCACCTCCCACGACTCGCTCATCCAGCGCCGCTTGTATTCGGGCCGCTCCAGCAGCCCGATGAACGGGTTCGTCTCGATCAGTTCGATGCGCCGCTCCACGAGCTTGCGGTACTCGGCGGGCCATTCGGCCGGGAGCTCCGTGATTGGCGTAGAGTTGTGCCCGTCGAACCAGGCTGTCTCTGCCTCGCCGGCCGCGATCTTGCGGGCCAGCACTATCTCGAAAGCGCGCTGCCCGAGGCTGATCGCCATGTCGAGGTTGGGTTCCCAGGTGAGATCCTCGTCGATGAGTCCGTAGGCTCTGTACATCGCCCAGTCCAGGTCCTCCTGGCAGCTGATCGCGATGCGACGGCGCTCTTCGTAGACGCTGCGTCGCTCGTCGAGCTCGGGGCGGCTGAGCAGCCCGTTCGATACCGCCTGCTCCGGTGACGAGGCATTGGCACACTCGATCAGCGCGGTCATCCGCTGGCCCCAGAACGCATCTGGTTGTGCGGGCAGCGGGATGTCTTCGACATTGCTGCCGTTGAACTGATACGTCCGCGCCCAGAAAGTGCCTGCCGCGCCGCCCTTGGGCTGGCACTTTTCCTTGAGCCAGAAACAGACCACCGATGAGTTCAGGGCAGTCAGCAAGCTGTGGTGCTGCTCTTGCGTAGCACCGGGGGGAAGTTTGATGACCGGGGCCGTCTGCTTGAACACCTTCTTGCCGTAGTCGAGGACGAAGTGGTTGTGGGTTGCGACTTCGGCGAACGTGATCGACAACGGCGTGCGGTAGCGACTTGCGACCCATCGATACCACCCCCACCACGGAGTTCCAGCGTCGGCGCGCGTTTCGCCCCCGAAGCCCGTAACGCCTCCGAGTACGGTGCGCTGCGGCCACTGGCGTCGCCCCCAGCTGTCCATGTCCAACTGCACCAGGTCGGCGTGCGTGTCGTAAGGAACAAGTGCGAATTCGTCGAGCCTCACCTCCCAGTCACGCACGACATCTCCTGCCAGCACCGCGCGGATCAGGCTGGCCGGGACGTCATCGCGGAGCAGCGCATGTTCGGGGGCGAAGAACGCATCGTCAGCGCCGGGGAAGCTGGCAAAACCCACTTGGCCCTCGATCGCTGCGGACAAGCGTCTCGCCGCGGAGGCCTCGATCGCCGCCTTCAGTTCCACGGCCCCGCCGCCGCTGAGCGACCACGGGTGGCGAGCAAGCACCGCCCGATCGAGATCCGTGACCGAAACCCAGTCGTCCGTGTACGAAGGATCGTCAAGATGGCCGACGAGTGCTTGCCAGTAGGGCCCGTCTCCGTCATCACCTACGGTGCGAGTTTCTCGGCGCCCATTGCTTAGTACGGCTCGCAGCGTCGAGGCAGCAGGCCGTCGGTTTCTTCCGACCAAGATAGCGGTGGGCGTGCCGTCGGTATTGTGTCCTGGAATCCACGCTCCCTCGGAGTTGATCACGTAAAGGAGATCCACTTCGGGGAAGAACTCTTCGATGAGTTTCGAGCCGAACTCACGTTTCATGAATGAGTTGCTCGTGATCTGGCCCACCCAGCCTGCGGGCTCGCCGGCCTTGGCCAACGCAAAGAGCTTTTCCATGAAGGGAATCGAGAGGGCGTAGGTTCCCTTGCAGCTCGAGTAGCGCCACCGGTACTTCGCATTGAGCGCTGAGTCCTTGACCGTGATGTACGGCGGGTTGGCCACGACGGCGTCGTACTGGCCGTCCGCCAGAATCGATTCCAGCAGATCGCGGTCCTCGGTGGTGTATGCGAAGTCGTGGTAGTCGTGCACACCCTGCAGCTCGGCCTGTCCGTAACCGAAGAGCAGCGAGTCACCCACCGCGAGGTGGTATTTGAACGCGGGGGCGTTCTCCAGGCTCGTCTCGCCACTCGCCTTCAGAGCGGCAAGGGTGAGCCGGAAGCGTGCAATTGCCACGGCAAAGGGGTTGAGGTCGACGCCGTAGACCGAGTCGAGGGCCTTCTGCACGCGGGCGCGCTCGTCCATGCCGGGCGCGGCCCGGTGCCAGCGGTCGAGCAGGCGGGCGAAGATGCCGAGCAGGAAGTGCCCGGAACCGCACGCGGGGTCGATGGCTTTGAACCCCTCCAGGGGCCGTTCGGCGAGGGCAGGCTCCAGGGTACGGTCGAGGATGAACTCCTCGACGAAGACCGGCGTCTGCAGCAGCGCGAACTTCTTGCGGGCCGACTCGGAGAGGTCCTGATACAGGTCGCCGAGGAACCGGCTGTCCCACTCGGGGTCGGTGAAGTTCCGCAGCAGGTTGCCCTCGTCGTCGCGGGCGCGCCAGAACGCGATCAGCCGCTCCGCTGCGTCGCCGGAGATCGGTAGCAGCCGGAGCGGGTTCTCCCTGGCGACCAGGCTCGCGGTCGCCCGGAGGCCCGCGAGGTGCTCGACCGCATCGAGGATCCAGTCGGTGTCGGTCACGTCGCGGGTGCGGGCCTTCTCAAGCAGGAACGCGTTCTGCGACTCGACGGCCTGCTGAAGCCGGGTGCCCGTTCCGGCCAGCCACAACCCGTGAACGAGATCGTTGTCCTCACAGAACCGCACGAAGACCGTCGCCAGCACCCACGCGACGGCCACCTGCGTGATCCGCTCGTCGCGCCACGACTCCCACGCCGCGGCGGTACGTCCGCGCGAGACGGCGCGGTTGTGCTCGTCCTCCCATGCTGTCTTTCTCTCGGGCAGTGCTTCAAGGCGCGCACGCAGGTCGTTTTCGAGCCAGAGCACTTCGGTACGAAGCTGCGTGGTCAGGTCGTTGCTGATCGTCATGCGGCGTCGCCTTCCGGAACTGCGCCATGCGTGAACCACGGTTCGTCGAGCGTGAGGAGCTGACCGCTGTGACTCAACTGCAGGTCCGCGCCGTCGAGGACCGGTCCGGTGTAGTTGCCGAGCGGAAGCAGCAGCCACGTCGCTCGGGCTCGGACGGTGGCGATGTCGGCGAGACGGGCGAGGATCTGGGTCTGGCGGTACCTCGCCAGGGGGGCTGCATCGATGAGAAGCAGGGGCCGCTCGCTCGGGAGGTTGGTGGCGGCGCGGAGTTGCTCCTCGATGGCCGGCGCAACCTGGGCTGCGATGGCGGTGATGCCCTGCCATTCTCGGGAGCCCTGTGGTGCGGCGTCCGCTGCGACCATGGCTTCCCACGGCACACCCACGCTCTGCGCGCGTTCGCGCATCGCGCTGATCACGATCCGGGATACGTCCAGCACCTCGGCGTCATACCGCTGCGTCAGCACAGAAACCGCCTGGCTGAGGCGCCGCTGCTTGGGTACCCCCAGAACGAGGAACGTCGGGGTCTGCACGCTGGAGACCAGGGCGAGGTGTGCCGGGCTCTGCTCGCGACCGGATTGCAGGCCCGCCCGTCCGGCGCCGAGGGTGAGCCGGGTGCGGTTGACGTGGCTCATCGTGAAAGCGGGATCTGCAGGGACCGCGTACTTGTTGCGCTGCTCGTCCCACGACAAGCTCAGGCCCGACCCGGCGATCAACGCGTCGAGCTGGGGGCGCTTGGGCAGCGGACTGAGATCAGGGAAGCGCGAACGGACGTAGGCAAGGACATCGTCGACGCTGAGCGTCTGCCCCGGCGTGAGACCGGTGATTGCCAGCGAGAGTGCGGTCGCCGCGGGAAGGTCGCGGTCATGCAGTTCGCCGCGAGCTGAGACGGCGGCTGACTGGCTGAATCGGGCCGCAAGCCGGGTGAGCTTCCGGTCGATGGGGCGCGTACGGTCGGCGGGCCACGCGGCGCTGAGGCGTTCGATGACGCGGTCCGCCGGTACCAGCGCCTGCCCGGTGCGCCGGGCCTCGTCGAGCAGCGAGTCCGTCGCGCGGCCGAGTGCGGTACCCGCCTCGATGATCGCCGGGTCGGTGGCGAGCAGGACGGTGCCCGACTTGCGAAGGCGGCGGCGCGCCAGCAGCGGCGGCTCGTCTGCGCCGGCCGCCACGTCGTCCGAGCGGTCGATCGCGAAGCGCAGCAGGCCGGTCGTCACGCGGATCTGCCCCAGGTCGGCGTCCGCAGGTAGCAGGTAGGCGACGATGTCCTGCACCGCAGCCACTCCGCCGAGGTCGTTGATGGCCTCGATGGCGAAGGTCGTTACCCGGTCGAGCAGCTCGGTTGCCTCCCGCTGCTCCGACCATCTCTTCTGCAACTCGCCCATCAGGTTCGAGACCTGGGGCTGTCCACCCTTGCCGGTCGCCCGCGCGATCTCGTCACCGACGCCGAACGGATCGGCAGTGCCCTCCAGGCCGAGCATGATGCGAACGAACTCGCTCCGAGCGGGTGCTTTGTCGCCGCCGGAGAGCTCGACGAGGCGTTCCGCGGTGGCGACAGAATCGGCGAGCGGACTGTCGCCCGGCGCGGTATCGCTTCGGCGGGCGGTTCCGCCGAATGACTGCCGCCAGGCTTTGGCCTGTTCGCGGATCTCCTTGCGGGTGGCCTCGGCAACGCCGGACAGACGTGTCAGGCGAGCCGGATCGACAGTGGCGAGGTCGCCGACCGTGGCGACCCGTAGCTGCTCCAGCGCCGACAGCGCGCGGGGTGAGAGCCCCGAGACGCGCAGCTCGGTTTCGGCGGTGATCTGGTCGGCAGGAACAGCCACCTCGCGGGCGGTTGCTTCCGCCTGGAAGATGACGCGCCAGGCGTTCAACATCTCGTGCGCGGTGTCGAACCGCTCCGTGGCGTTGCGGCGCAGCGCCTTGGCGAAGAACGCGACCAGCGCCGGGGCGATGCTCGGATCGAAGACCGTCGCGTCCAGTGCGGCCTCGGCGGCAACCACCGCCGGGTCGCTGACGCCGTCGCCGAAGACCGGGCCGGAGGGACTGCCCGTCGCCATCTGGTAGAGCGTCACCGCGGCGGCGTACCGCTCGGCGGCCGAGTCGAAGGTCGGACGCTGCGGTGGGCCGAGGAACGGGTCGAGGTACGGCGGAGTTCCGGCCTCGATGGCAGAGGCCCCGGCTCGGCTCAGCGAGAAGTCGAAGAGCACCAAGTGCTTGGTCCGGTACTTGCGGTCCTCGCGGATGCCGAGGTTCGACGGCTTGATATCGCGGTGCGAGATGCCGGCGGCGTCAAGAGTGACCAAGGCTTCGAGCAGGTCGGTGCCCCACCGCTCGAGCAGGTCGAGCGAGAGCCGCCGGCGGCTGCGCAGCTCGTCCGAAAGCGTCTGCTCGCCGGCGGATTCGAGGATCAGAGCCTGCCGATTGCCCACTGTCACAGGTGCGTCGCCGACGATGCGGACGATGCGTGGCGATCGGGTCGAAGCGAGCTGCGCGAGCACCTGGGCTTCGTCGGCGAGGCGCTGGCCGGCCCGGTCGTTGAGGCCGACCTTGAGCACGTACGGCTCGTTCTCGTTCTGCGCGTCCTCGACGAGTAGGCCGACGGCGGTGGAACCAGAGCCGAGACGGCGCCTGATCCGGTACCGGTTGCCGACGGTCGCGCCTGGCATCGCGTCGAGTGGGTCTTCGTCCGGCTCGTTCGTGTTCGGAGCCTGCTCAGCGGCCGCGTCGAGACCCGCGAGGAAGGCGTCGGCGTCGGCGAGCCGGTCGCTGACCATCGGGTTGGTGGCGCTCAGCACGACCTGTCGCAGCCCGCTCGCCAGTTCGGGCACGTCGACAGCGAGATCCAGCCCGTTCTGGTTGCGAACGCGCTGGCGCAACTCGCCACCGTCGGCCGCGGGCGCTATGCCGGAGAGAACTAGATAGGTGACCGCTCCGAGGGCAAAGACGTCGAGGCGGACGCGGTCGACGTCCCGAACCCAGCGCGCCTCGGGAGCGAGATACGCCCCTGCAGGATCGTTGGCGGCGGCGGCGGACTGTTCATCGGCGGCGAAGAGCTTGGTGGCAGTGCCTCGGGAGCGCTGTTCGTCGGGGACGGTCTCGCCGGCGAACTGCCAGTCGCCGATCTTGACCGTCGGTTCGCTCGTCGTGCCGCTGACCGTGATGGCAGCCGGTGAGAGCGCACGGTGGACCAGGTGCCGCTGGTGTACGTACTTCATCGTCTCGGCGATCTGGCGCACGAGGCGCAGCCGGTCCTCCAGGCCGAGTTCGTCGCCGTGATCGGCGAGCCAAAGGTCGAGGCGCCGCTCGTCGTCGAGGCGGGCGTACACCAGGCCCACGCCGAGTTCGTCCTCGATGTAGTCCTCCGGCTTGGCCACACCGTCGTGGTTGAGCCGTGCGGTGACGTCGTACTCACGCTTGACGAGGGTGCGAACGGTCGCGCGCTCAGCATCAGCGGCCCCGGCGGGCGTGACGAAGAAGCGGACGCGGGCCCGCTTGGAGTGCATGTGCTTGTGCTCGGCGGCCCAGTCCTGCCAGTCCTCGCCGTCGGCGATGGGACCGATGAGGCGCCAGGACCCGATTTCGCGTTCGCGGCGTACGGCGAAGCCGATCTTGTCGAACACCTGGACCAGCAGGTCGTCATTCTCGATCAGCGGATTTCGCGGGCCGGCTTGCGGTTCGAGCAGCCGGTCGCTGATGCCGGGCAGGTTGGTTCTCGCCGACTTGCCGTCCGGGCCGAAGAGATCGATGCGGTCGCCCGCGGGCAGGATGCAGCGAGAGTCGGCGTGGTGCAGGAATACCGACTCCTGGACGTACGGCGCCTTCAGCTGGCCGCTCGTGTCCAGTTCGCGCAGGGCGTCACGGATCAGGCCGGCGAGGCGCTGGGCCTTGCGCCGGGCACTGAGGAGGGGGTTGTCCTCACTGCCTCGTCCACGCTGCCATCGGTAGGAGTTGCCACCGATCGTGCCAGCATAGTGCTTGAGCTCGACAAGGTGGAGACGGCGCTCCCCGAGGACGAGAGCGTCGACCTCGTGCCAGCGTCCTTGAGAGTCACGGAATTCGAAGTTTGTCCAGACATGAAATGGTTTGCGGTCCGGGATGAGCTCGCGAATAAGATCAAGACCGGCGCGTTCGTGGGCGAACTGGGACGGTGAGACCTCATGCCAGCGGGGACTGTTCGAACGCACGTGGCCTTGCCTCCCTTCGGCCAAGATCGATCACACGCGCGTCATATCTTGCCAGCCGTAGCCCGATGTTTTCGGCATAGCCCCCGGCGGCGGCGGACCGCTCCTAGGACGGTTCCCGCAGCATGTCTGGCGGTCGCGCAACAGCATCATGTGCTCGGGTCGGCGCGCCCATCGGTGCCGTCCGGACAGCGTCGGTTGACATCTACCCCGCCCACCTCGGCGCAGCTAGTTTAAACCAGGAACGAGGCAATTGTCAGCAATGCCTCCTTTAGCCTTGCCGTTGGAGCCAGGGGAATAGGAGCATGGCAGGGCAAACAGTCGCTGACGCGGCGAAGTGTCGCTCATAGGCCCATCCTCCGCGGCACGCACAAAAGCGGAGGCGGCTGACCGCCACCGCTCTATGGCAAAGTTGGCGCGGCGCTGCAGGAGTTTGACCTGACTCCGCGCGCCGCTGCGGAAAGAGTAAACCCGGAGCGAGGGAAAGTAAACCGACCACGCGGTCTTTTTCGAGCCGTGTCCAGGGGGAATCTGGACAAAGTGGTGGAAGCCCAGCGGGGAAGGCTGCCGGTTAGACTTTCGGACTCGCACGGTCAAGGAGGAAGCGCCTGTGGCGATGCAGCAGCGAGCGGTCCTGACTCGTGGCCGCGTGCTGCTCGCCGCCGCGGAGGTGTTCGCCCGGACCGGCTTCCTGGGCGCCAGCATGAACGACATCGTGGAGGCTGCCGGCGTCACCAAGGGCGCGGTGTACTTCCATTTCGCCAGCAAGGAAGCGCTCGCGGTGGCGATCGTCGAGGAGCAGTTCGCCCAGTGGCCGGCGGTGGTGGCGGCGATCATCGAGCATTCGCCGGACGCTCTCACCGGGGTGGTGGCGCTGACCTACGAGGTGGGCAGCCGGTTCCGTGACGACGTGCTCACCACCGCCGGCATCCGGCTGTCCTTCGAGCGGGAGCTGGTGCACGCGGCCATGCCAACCCCGTTCGTCGGCTGGATCGGCATCCTGCAGGAGCTGTTCGGACGGGCCCGCCGAGAAGGCCAGCTGCGGCCCGGGCTGCAACCCGGGCCGATCGCCCGGTCGCTGGTCGGCAGCTTCTTCGGCATCCAGCACGTCTCGGAGATCCTGACCGACCGGACCGACCTGGAGGCCCGGCTGGACGAGTTCTGGAAGATCTTCCTGGTCGGGATCGCCTCCGAGCCGGACTGGGCGGCCACCCAGCGCGCGGTGCGCCGGGTTCGGGCCGCGGTGCGCAAGTCGCCGCCCGAGCCCGATCTCGACCGGTCCCGCCAGGACTGAACCCGCCAGGACTGAACCCGCCAAGACTGAACTCGCCAGGACTGAGTCAGGGCGGCGCCGGTCCTACCCGCACGTAGCCGAACGCGGTGCGCTGGCCGGCCTGCAGCACGGCGAACTCGGTGGTCTGGGCCGACACCGGCAGCAGCAGGATGTCGGTGTCGACGCCGAGCTCGGTGAAGGTAGGGCAGTCCAGCGCGCAGCTGACCAGCCGGGCGCGGTCGCCCCGGTGCTCGAAGACCGCCTGCCAGGCGGCGTCCATCAGCAGCATGCCGGGTGCGTGGTCGAGTGCGTGGTCGAAGTACACCGGGTGCTCCAGCGGCACCACCAGCCGCCGGCGCGGGCCCGGGCCGGGCTCGGCGGCCAGCAGCACGTCCGGGGCATCCCGGATGGTCGAGGCCACCCGCGGCGGGATGGTGCTGCTCCACCGCAACTGGTCCCAGTCCAGCCGGTGGCCGGTGCGGGCCCGCAACGCGGCGTAGCTGCCCGCCGAGATCCACCGGATGGTCCCGTACCCGGTGGCGAACTGCAGGTCGTCGGCGGCGAAGGTCAGCTCCAGCGTCATGCCGCGCAGCCGGCCGGACCGGACGATCAGGTCCCGGCAGTCGACCGTGATGGCCAGGTTGGTCGAGTGCAGCAGTCCCCGCGGCTCGGTGCGCGGGTCGAGGGTGAAGCTGACGTCGCGCATCAGCGACTGCTGGTCGGGGCCGACGCCGAATGCCAGGTGCGAGACGGCCAGGCCGCTCTGCCGGATGGATTCCAGGAACAGCATCGGATCGTGCCGGCCGGTGGCGTCGGGCCGGTACACCCGGTGCGACCTCGACCACTGGGCCGCGACCAGGAAGCTGGTCTCGCCGGTCCGGAGCAGGTCGGTGAGCAGCACCTCGGCGATCGCGTCGCGGTGCACCAGCCCGCGGTCGATGGTGCGGTCCCAGTGCAGGGGGCGGCCCGCCGGTGCTGCCGGATCGGACGTAGACAACAGACCCTCCCCCCGCAGCAGTGCCTGAAATGGCAGGGACCGTATCCGCCTGCACGCTGTCTACGTAAGACTTTACCTTTACTAAACATCATGCTGTAACGCCTCGCGGCAGGGTGCGCCTGATCCGCCTTAGCCTGTTCCAACAGGGCAAACGCCGGTACGGCCGGCTACCGGCTGCCGGTACCGGCAGGTACGTTTCGAGCAGTCATGCGGCGCGGAACCGGCCGCCGGGGCAGCGAGGGAGGGTGCGGATGGCCGTCAGCCTGAAGGACGTGGCCCGGCTGGCTGGCGTGTCGATCAAGACGGTGTCCAACGTGGTGAACAACTCCCCGGCGGTCAGCGCGGCCACCGCGGCCCGGGTGCGCGCCGCGCTGGAGGCCCTGGACTACCGGCCGAACATCTCCGCCCGCGGGCTGCGCACCGGCCGCACCGACCTGATCGCGCTGGCCATCCCGGCGCTGGACGAGCCGTACTTCGCCGAGCTGAGCGGGCTGATCGTCGAGGCGGCCGCCCGGCAGGGCTGGACGGTGCTGATCGAGCAGACCGGCGGCGACCGCGGCCTGGAACGGCAGGCCGCAGCCGGTTCCCGGTTCCACCGCATCGACGGCTGCATCGCCTGCCCGCTGGCGCTGACCGGCGCCGACGTCGTGGAGCTGGCCGGCCAGCGGCCGCTGGTGCTGCTGGGCGAGCGGTTTCCCCGGCCCGCCGCCGACCACGTCGCTGTAGACAGTGTGCAGGCAGCGCGGGAGGTCACCCGGCACCTGATCGAGCTGGGCCGGCGGCGGATCGCCTTCATCGGCGAGCAGCCGGCCACCCGGATCGGCGGGGTGCGGTTGGCCGGCTACCGGTCGGCGCTGGTCGAGGCCGGCCACCGGCTCGACGAGGACCTGATCCTGCCGACCGGCCCGTTCCGGCGGACCGAGGGGGCGGCGGCGATGACCCGGCTGCTCGCCGGCCGGCAGCTGCCGGATGCGGTGGTGTGTGCCAGCGACCTGCTCGCGGTCGGCGCCCTGCGCACCCTGCTGTCGGCCGGGGTGCGGGTGCCCGAGGAGGTGGCGGTGACCGGCTTCGACGACATCGAGGAGGCCCGCTACTGCACCCCGAGCCTGACCACCGTCGCGCCGGACAAGGCCGGCATTGCCGAGACGGCAGTGGAACTGCTGTGCCGGCGGTTGCGGGAACGCTCGGCCGGCCCACCGGTGGACGTGGTCGCCGGGCACCGCCTGCAGGTGCGCGAGTCGACCGCCGGCGCCGCCGTCACCAGTGGCCCACCCCGGTGACGCGCAGCACCAGCTCACCGGCCTCGTCGCTGGCGGCGAGGTCGACCTCGGCGTCGATTCCCCAGGCGTGCTCGGCGTTCTCGTCGTGCAGCACCTGCCGCACCAGCCAGCGGCCCGGCTCCACGGTGACCCGGAACAGCTCCGGGCTGTGGGCGTCCGGGCCGGTGCCGATCTCGTCGTACTCGTCGAAATAAGCGCTCAGCGCGTCCTGCCAGGCCGCGGCGTCCCAGCCCGCCTCGGCGTCCAGCTCGCCCAGCTCGGCGTAGCGCCGCCGGGCGGCCAGCTCCACCCGGCGGAACAGCGCGTTGCGGACCAGCACCGTGAAGGCCCGGGACTGGGTGGTCAGCGGCCGGGCCGTCCCACCGGCCGGCGCCGGCTGCTGCTCGGGCCCGGGCGAGGTCAGCTGCTCCCACTCGTCGAGCAGGCTGGAGTCCACCTGGCGCACCAGCTCGCCGAGCCAGGCGGTCAGGTCCTCCACTCCCTCGGTGCGGGCGGCCTGCGGAACCCCGGCCCGCAGCGCCCGGTAGGCGTCGCTGAGGTAGCGCAGCAGCAGGCCCTCCGAGCGGGTCAGCCCGTAGTAGGAGACGTACTCGGAAAAGCTCATCGCGCGCTCCCACAGGTCGCGCACGACCGATTTGGGACGCAGCTCGTGGTCGGCCAGCCACGGATGGCCGGTGCGGTAGGTGCGGTAGGCCGCCTCCAGCAGCTCGGCCAGCGGTTGCGGGTAGCTGACCTCCTCCAGCAGGGCCAGCCGTTCCTCGTACTCCACCCCCTCGGCCTTGAGCTGGGCGACCACCTCGCCGCGCGCCTTGGACTGCTGGGCATACAGCACCTGGCGCGGGTCCTCCAGGGTCGCCTCGATCACCGACAGCACGTCGAGGGCGAAGGTGTCCGAGGCCGGGTCGAGCAGCTCGATGGCGGCCAGCGCGAACGTCGACAGCGGGTGGTTGAGCGCGAAGTTCGGCGGCAGGTCGACGGTGAGCCGCACCCGCCGGCCGGTGGAGTCCGGCTCGTCGAGCCGCTGGATCACCCCGGCGGCCAGCAACGCCCGGTAGGCCTGGATGGCGGCCCGGACGTGCCGGCGCTGCGCCGGGCGGGGCTCGTGGTTGTCGGTCAGCAGCGAGCGCATCGCGGCGAAGGCGTCCCCCGGCCGGGCGATGACGTTGAGCAGCATCGAGTGGCTGACTGCGAAGTGCGAGCCCAGCGGCTCCGGTTCGGCGGCCAGCAGCCGGTCATGGGTGGCCTTGGACCAGGAGACGAAGCCCTCCGGCGGCTTCTTGCGCTGCACCCGGCGGCGCTTCTTCTCGTCGTCGCCGGCCCTGGCCAGCAGCCGGACGTTCTCCACCTCGTGCTCGGGTGCCTGCACCACCACGGTTCCGGCGGTGTCGTAGCCGGCCCGGCCGGCCCGGCCGGCGATCTGGTGGAACTCGCGGGCCTGCAGTTGCCGGCTGCGCCGCCCGTCGTACTTGCTCAGCGAGCTGAGCACCACCGTCCGGATCGGCACGTTGATGCCGACCCCCAGGGTGTCGGTGCCGCAGATGACCTTGAGCAGCCCGGCCTGGGCCAGCTGCTCGACCAGCCGCCGGTACCGGGGCAGCATCCCGGCGTGGTGCACCCCGATGCCGTGCCGGACCAGCCGGGACAGCGTCTTGCCGAAGCCGGAGCGGAACCGGAAGTCGCCGATCGCCGCAGCGATCAGGTCCTTCTCGGCCCGGCTGCAGACGTTGATGCTGGTCAGCGCCTGGGCTTGTTCCAGGGCGGCGGCCTGGGTGAAGTGCACGACGTAGACCGGGAACTGGCCGGTGCTCAGCAGCTCGGCGACGGTCTCGTGCAGCGGGGTGGTGGCGTAGTAGTGGAACAGCGGAACCGGGCGCTCGGCCGAGGCCACCTCGGCGGTCGGCCGCCCGGTGCGGCGGGTCAGGTCGTCGCGGAAGAAGCCGACCGGGCCGAGGGTGGCCGACATCAGCAGGAACTGGGCGCGGGGGAGCTCCAGCAGCGGCACCTGCCAGGCCCAGCCGCGGTCGGCGTCGCCGTAGTAGTGGAACTCGTCCATCACCACCAGGCCGATGTCGGCGTCGCTGCCGGCCCGCAACGCCAGGTTGGCCAGCACCTCGGCGGTGCAGCAGATGATCTCCGCCTCGCCGTTGACGCTGGCGTCGCCGGTCATCATGCCCACCCGGGCGGAGCCGAAGACCTCGCACAGCCCGAAGAACTTCTCGCTCACCAGCGCCTTGATCGGCGCGGTGTAGAAGCAGCGCCGCCGGGCCTGCTGGCCGGTGGCCGGCCCGGACGGGGGCGAGAGCAGGGTGGCGAAGATCGCGCCGGTCGCGACCAGGGACTTGCCCGACCCGGTGGGCGTGGACAGGATCACGTTCGAGCCGGACAGCAGCTCGATCAGCGCCTCGGACTGGGCGGGATACAGCTCCAGGCCCAGGCCCGCCGCCCAGCCGCTGAACGCGTCGTAGATCGAGTCCGGGTCCGCGCCGGCGAGCGTGCCGGCATCCAGCAGTTCGCCCAGCGACTGCCCGGTCACGGCGAGGTCAGCAGCCGGGTCTCCAGCGGTTGCTCGACTACCTTCCCGTCCGCGGACCGGGTGACGGAGTAGGCCAGCTTCCCGTCCTGCTCGGACACCGCCTCGACGAAGCGCTCGCCCCGGTACAGCACGCCGGTGCCGTCCTCGGTGGCGTAGCCGTCGGCCAGCGTGCCGTCGCCGATCAGGGACTGGAAGACCGGCCGGCGCCCCGGCTCGCTGTCGTAGTGCACGCCGTTGGAGAACGGCACCAGGCCCAGGCCGTCGGTGACCGGGCGAAGTTGCGGCCCGTAGGAGTCGGTGGTGCCGCCGGTGTGCCAGCAGATGGAACCGGCCGACACCCCGGTCAGCACCACCCCGGCCTGCCAGGCCTCGCGCATCACCTCGCCGATCCCGTGCAGCCGCCAGAGCGCCAGCAGGCCGGCCACGCTGCCGCCGAGCACCCAGATCACGTCCTGGCCCAGCAGCAGCTCGCGCGGGTCGGCGACGTTGGGCATCGGGATCAGCGCCAGGTGGCTCGGGGCGAAGCCGCGCTGCAGGGCGGCGTCGTAGAAGTTCCTGATCTGCTCGGAGCTGTCGCCCATCGCGGTGGCCAGGAAGCACACCCGCGGGGCCCGGCCGGAGACGCCGGCGAGCTCCACGGCGTAGTCGGTGAGCGGGCTGAACTCCCAGCGGGTCCGTCGGGCGGGCGCCATGCCGCCCGAGGTGGCCAGAATGGTCGGTTCGGCTGCCGTCATACCGGCAAATCTATCGACCTGCCGAATCCGGGTCTTCCGGCAGCAAGCCGCAGCCCTCCGGCGGGACCCGCCGACACCCGGTGCGGCCGGGTGGTTAGACACAGCTTGAGAGGCTCGCCGCTGCAGCCGCGCGGCATCATGGCAGCCATGGACGTCCTGAGCAGCCGGCTGCTGCTGCGCCCGCGCGACCTGGCGGCCAGCCAGCGCTTCTACCGCGAGATCCTCGGCCTGGCGGTGTACCGGGAGTTCGCCGGCGGCGAGGTGTACTTCCTGGGCAACGGGCTGCTCGAGGTGTCCGGCCGGTCGGCGGACGGGCCGGCGACCGGCCTGGAGCTGTGGTTGCAGGTGCGCGACGTCGGCGCCGAGCACACCCGGCTGGCCGCGCTCGGGGTGCCGGTGCTGCGAGCGCCGCAGACCGAGCCGTGGGGGCTGGTCGAGATGTGGATCGCCGACCCGGACGGCATCCGGATCGTGCTGGTGCAGGTGCCGCGCGAGCACCCGCTGCGCAGCGACCCGCGCTGAACCGGCCTGCAGGGCCGGCCCGGACGGGACAGGGCTGGCCGCCCGCCAGCCCTTCAGCGGCCGGCCGCGGCCGCGCCGATGGCGCGCATCCGGGCCGCCGCCAGCGTCACCACCATCCGGCTGGCCGGTGACAGGGTGGCGCCCTGCCGGAACACCACCGCGAACTCGTCGTAGATCCGCGGCCGCAGCGACGCCCACCGCAGGACGGGGGAGAGCCGGTCGCCCAGCCCGTGCAGCAGCCCGCGGGCGGTGACCGTGTCGGCCAGGCCCAGCGCCGCCACCTCCAGGGCGGTCTCGATGTCCTCCACCTCGATCCGGGGCCGCAGCGTCCCGCCGACCGACTGGACCGCCCGGGCGATCTGGCGCCGGGTGGAGTCCTCGTTGCCCCAGCTGGCCTCCGACAGCACCAGTGGCGCGGCGGCGAGCTCGGTGGCGGTGACCGGCTTGCGCACCCGCTGCGGGTCGGCGCTGACGTAGACCACCTCGTCGCGCATCAGCGGCTGCACCTGCAGGCCCTCGTCGGCAATCGGCAGCGCGATCACCGCCGCCTCCAGCCGGCCGTGCCGCAGGTCGGTCAGCACCTCGGTGGAGTGCTGGCCGATCAGCTCCAGCCGGACCCGCGGGTGCTCGCGCAGCACGTCGGCCACCAGCGCGCTGCCCAGGTACACCCGGGCGGTGCCGAACACCCCGAACCGGATGGTGCCCTCCAGCACGTCGCGCACCGAGGCGACCGCCTGGCCGGCCTCGGCGACCGCGGTCAGCGCGCGCTCGGCGTGCGGGCGCAGCGCGCGGGCGGCCTCGGTCGGCACCAGGCCGCGGCCGACGCGGTCGAACAGCGGCGCGTCGAGGCCCTGCTCCAGCAGCCGGACCTGCTCGGAGATCGAGGGCTGCGCCAGGCCCAGCTCGGCGGCCGCGGCGGTGAACGAGCCGTGCTCGAAGGTGGCCAGGAAGCAACGCAGCTGGTGCAGCGAAATCAAAGGATTTCCCTTCGACAGGTGAAGGAAACCAAGGCTACCTCGATCTATGGCGCTGCCCGTACGTTGAGCCGGTGACCCAGACCACCCTGGAACTGCCCCGCCCGGCGGCCGGCGCATCCGCTGCCCGGTCGGGTGCGGTGCTGGGCATGGGGCTGTGCATGCTGTCGGCGACCGCCTTCGGGCTGGCCGCGCTGTTCGCCAAGGAGTGCTTCGCCGCCGGCTTCAGCGTCAGCGCGATGCTGGCCGGCCGGTTCGGGCTCGCGGCGCTGGTGTTCTGGGTGATCGTGGCGATCCGCCGCCCGGCGCTGCCCGGACCCCGGGTGTTGCTGACCTGCCTTGCCCTCGGCGGGCTCGGCTACGCCGTCCAGGCCGCCTGCTACTTCAGTGCGCTCACCCGCATCGACGCCTCGCTGACCGCCCAGATCCTCTACGTCTACCCCGCCGTCGTGCTGGTGCTCGGGGTGGCGTTGCGCCGCGAGCGGGCCAGCCGGCGCAAGCTGGCCGCCCTCGGCTGCTCGGTGTCGGGCCTGGCGCTGCTGCTCGGCTCGGCCGGTTCGCACGGCCCGGTGGCGCCGGCCGGGGTGTTGCTGGCGTTCTGCTCGGCGGTGACCTACGCGCTCTACATCCTGGTGGCCAACGACCTGCCCGCCGACATCGACGTCTACCTGCTCTCGGCGCTGGTGTGCAGCAGTGCGGCGGTCAGCGTGACCCTGTTCGGGGCGGGCAGCGGCTCGCTGCGGGTGCCGGCCGCCCCGTCCGGCTGGCTCTGGCTGCTGCCGCTGGCGCTGGTGTCCAGCGTGGTCTCGATCGGCTGCTTCCTGGCCGGCCTGCGGCTGGTCGGCCCCTCCACGGCGGCGATCCTGTCCTGCCTGGAGCCGCTGGTCACCGCGGCCTCGGCCATCGTGGTGTTCGGCGAGCGGCTGACCGCCTGGCAGGCGGTCGGGGCGGCGGTGGTGCTGGCGGCGGTGGTGCTGCTGCGTCCGGCACGGGTGCGCCGACCCGAGGTGGTGGCGCCGGCCGAGTTAGCCTGACGGCCATGATCGACGGCCGGCTGTGGTGGCGCTCGGTTCGCCACCGGGCCGGCCAGTCGGTGTTGCTCGCCGTCCTGTCCACCATTGCCATCGCGGCGTGCGCCGCCGGGCCGATGTACCAGCGGGCGGTGGAGCAGGCGGCGATCCGGTCCCAGCTGAGCTCCACCGGAACCGCCGAGCGGGGCCTGACGATCACCGCGTCCTCGCCCGGCGAGGTGCGCTCGTACCTGCCCACCGGCCGGCAGCTCGCGCTGTTCGCCACCCCGGTGACCGGCTTCGAGACCGATGTCTCGGTCCGGGCGCCACGGTCGGCCTTCGACGCGGTGGCGGCCGGCCGGGACGACCTCTGCCGGCAGCTGCGGATCGTGGCCGGACGCTGCCCCGCCGCCGGGCTGGAGGTGCTGGTCAGCTCCGCCAGCGCCCGGGCGCTGCGGGTGGGCCTGGGCGACCGGCTGGAGGTGACCGGCCGGGGCGGCTCGGCGGCCTACGAGATCGGCGCGGTCCGGGTGGTGGGCCTCTACCAGCCCTTCGACGCCGGCACCGACTACTGGTTCGACCGGGCCTACGCCAGCCAGGCCGGCGTGCTGCACGAGCCGCAGGGCGACCTGCCGGACCTGCAGCATTCCGACGCCCTGCTGCTCTCGCCGGCCGGCATCGCCGCGTTCGAGGCGGCCCGCCGCTCGGCGACCGCCGGTAGCAGCACGCCGTTCCGGTACTTCGCCGACCTGCCGGTGCCGGCCGGCCGGATCACCATCGACGGCAGCCGGCAGCTGCTGCAGGCGGTGCAGGCCATCCAGGCCCGGATCGATGCCGCGCATCCGGCCGGCGACCCGAACCGGGGCAGCGTCCGCTCGGCGCTGGTCCCGTTACTGCAGCAAGCCGACGCCGGACGGCGGCAGAGCCGGGTGATCATTCCGACGCTGGCGGTCCAGCTGGCGCTGGTGGTGCTGGTGGTGCTCGGCCTGGTGGTGGCGGTCGGCCTCGACCAGCGCCGCACGGAGCTTGCCCTGGCCCGGCTGCGCGGCCAGCGCAAGGGTGCCGCGGCCGGCCTGTACTCCGGTGAGGTCGCCCTGCTGGTCGCCGGCACGCTGGTCCCCGGCCTGCTGCTGGCCTGGCTCGGCTGCCTGCTGCTGTGCCGGTGGTGGCTGCCGGCCGGCGTGGCACCGGAGTGGCGCTGGCCGGTGCTGCTGGCCGGCCTCGCGGTCGCCGGAGTGGAGCTGGCACTGGCCGCGCTGCTGGCCCGCCGGACCGCGGCCCAGCCGATTGGGCAGCTGCTGCGCACGGTCGGCCCGCGGACCGGCCGGGGCGCCGGAACGGCCGAGATCGCGCTGGCGGTGGCGGCCGGCGCCGGGGTTGCGGTGGCGTTGACCGGGGACCGCACCAGCGCGCCCGCGCTGGTCACCCCCAGCCTGATCGCCGTCCTCACCGGCCTGCTGCTGAGCCGGCTGGCGGTGCGGGCCGCCCGCTGGGCCGGGCACCGGACGCTCTGGCGGGGCCGGCTGGCGACCGCGCTGGCCGGCCTGCAGGCAGCCCGCCGGCCGGGCTTCCGCCGGGTGCTCACCCTGGTCTGCGTGGCGGTGGCGCTGCTGGTCTCCAGCGTCGACCAGGAGCAGGTGGCGGCGGCCAATCGGGCCGCCCGGGCCCAGGGCGAGACGGGTGCTGCGGTGGTGCTGGACGTCGCCGCCCCGACGGCGGCCACGCTCCGGTCGGTGGTGGCCTCGGCCGACCCGGGCGGCGACTACGCGATGGCGGTGATCGTCCAGCGTCCGGACGGCGGCGCCAGCCCGGTGCTGGCGGTCGACCACCGGCAGCTGAACCGGATCGCCGACTGGGGCTTCGACCGCGACGTCCCGCCGCAGCCGCTGCTGGACCGGCTGGTGCCGGCCGACCCGCCCGCCCCGATCGTGCTGACCGGCCGGACGGTGCGGCTGCGGCTGGGCAGTGTCCGGATCGTCAGCGACGACCCGACCTCGCCCGACCGGCCGCAACCGGTGTCGCTGCGGCTGCGGGTGCGCCGTCCGGACGGCTCGTTGACCAGCGTGCTGCTGCCGATGCCGGCCGGTGGCTCTGGTGGCAGCCCGAGCGCCCGGCTGGCCGGCTGCGAGCGGGGCTGCACGCTGAGCCGGATCGAGCTGGTGCGGACCGTCGGCGACTTCCTGGCGGTCAGGACCGCGATCCAGCTGCGCGGCCTGGAGGTCAACCCGGACGCCGACCCGGCCGGCTGGCAGCCGGTGTCGCTGGGCCGGCCGCAGGACTGGCGCAACGCCGAGGCGGAGGCGGCCGCGACCGGCGCCGCGGCCACCGTCTCGTTCAGCGCCGCGCCGACCGGCGGCCTGCTGCTGCAGGCGGTCAGCCACGGGTCGGACGCCACCCTGCAACACCTGGACGTCCCGGTGAACCTGCCGTGCCTGCTGGCCGGCCCCGGCGCCGCACCGGACCGGACCAACGGGACCGCCGAGGCCACCGTCGCCACGCACGGCATCGACGGCGAGTCGGCCGGCTGCCAGCCGGTCGGGACGCTGCCCTTCCTGCCCCGACTCGGCACCGGTGCGCTGCTGGTGGACCTGGACCTGGCGATCGCGGCCAGCGAGTCGGTGCTCACCAACAGCACCGGCAGCGTCTGGCTGGCCTCGGCGGACCCGGCCCGGGAACGGCGGCTGACCCAGCTGCTGGCCGAGGCCGGCATCCCGGTCACCGGCCGGTCGACGGCGGCCGACCGGCAGGCGGGCTACGACCAGGCGCCGCCGGCCTGGGCGTTGCGGGCGGCGCTGGCGGCCGGGGTGGTCGCCGTCCTGCTGGCAGCGCTGGTGATCGGGATCGTGGCCGCCACCTCGCGCCGGGTGCGCAGCTATGACCTGGCGGCGTTGCGGTTGCTCGGGCTGCCGCTGGCCCCGCTGCGCCGGGCGGTGCTGGCCGAGCAGCTGCTCGCGGTGCTGGCCGGGCTGCTCGCCGGTGCGGTGGTGGGGGTTGCCGGGGCCCGGCTGGCGCTGCCGGCGATCGCGCTGTTCGTCAGCCCGGCGGCGGTGCCGCTGCCCAGTTACCGCACCGCGTGGCCGGCCGTCCTGCTGGCGGTCGCCGGCGCAGCGGTGCTGCTGTGCTGCGCGGCGGCGCTAGCCGCGGCCGTGATGCTGCGCGCCGTCTCGCCCGCGGTGCTGCGGGAGGGCCAGTGACGAGCCTGGTGTCCGGCCGGAGCGGTGGCCTGTCGGTGTCGGCGCACGGCCTGGTGCACATCTACCGGCTGGAGGGCAACGACGTGGTGGCGCTGACCAGCGTCGACCTGGAGGTGCCGGCCGGTCAGCTGGTCGGCCTGCTCGGGCCGTCCGGGTCGGGCAAGTCGACGCTGATCACCCTGCTGGCCGGGGTGCAGCGGCCCAGCGCCGGACGGTTGCGGGTGGGCGAGCACGACCTGAGCCTGCTGGCCGACGCCGACCTCGACCGGTTGCGGGCGATCGAGATCGGGGCGGTGCTGCAGTCGGCGGTGCGCAATCTGCTCAGCTACGCCTCCCCGGAGCAGAACGTGGCGTTCGCGCAGAAGGCGGCCCGCCGGCTGGGGGCGCGCGAGCTGCCCCGGCCGCGGGAGGTGCTGGACCTGCTGTCGCTGGCCGACTGCGCCGAGCGCCGGCTGGTCGAGCTCACCCCCGGCCAGCTGCAGCGGCTGGCGGTGGCGGTCGGCATGGCGACGCTGCCCGGCCTGCTGCTGGCCGACGAGCCGACCAGCCAGCTCGACCACCGTTACCGCGACGAGGTGCTGGCCGCGATCGGCTCGGTCAACCGGTCGGTCGGCACCACGGTGATCACGGTGACCCACGACCCGGAGGTGGCCGCCCGGATGCCCCGCACCATCACCATCCGGGACGGCCGGATCGGGGCCGAGGGGCACGGCGGCGAGGACTTCGCGGTGCTCGGCCGGGACGGCTCGCTGCAGCTGCCGCCCGACATCCGGGAGCGGATCGCGCCCGGCACCCTGCTGCGGGTCCAGCTCAATCCGGACGGCACGGTGCTGCTGGACCCGCGCGGCCGGCAGGTCGAGCCGTGAGCGCCGCGGTTTCCGGTGACCTGCGGGCCGACGGGATCGAGGTGCGCTACGGCCCGGTGCTGGCCGTCCGGCCGGTCGACCTGGTGCTGGGTCCGGGGCAGCTGATCGCCGTCACCGGCCCGTCCGGCGCCGGCAAGTCCTCGCTGCTGGCCGCCCTCGCCGGCCTGGTCGTGCCGGCGGCTGGCACGCTCAGCGTGGCCGGCCGGCCGATCGCCGGACGCGACGAGGCGGTGGCGAGCGGGATCGCCCTGATACCGCAGGGAAACGCCCTGCTCCGGGTGCTCACCGCGCTGGAGAACGTGGCCGTGCCGCTGGTGGCGGCCCGGCTTCCGGACGCCCGGCAGCGGGCCGAGGCGGCGCTGGCGGCGGTGGGCCTGGACGAGGCGGGCGGACAGTTGCTGGAGGAGCTGTCCGGCGGCCAGCAGCAGCGGGTGGCGGTCGCCCGAGGGCTCGCCGAGCGGGCCTGCTACCTGCTGGCCGATGAGCCGACCAGCGAGCTGGACGCCGCCAACCGGGGCCGGGTGATGGCCCTGCTGCGGGCCGAGGCCGACCGCGGCGCAGGGGTGCTGGTGGCCACCCACGACCCGGACGCCGCTGCGCTGTGCGACGCCGAGCTGCGGTTGGACGAGGGTGCAGCCAGCTGGGCCGGTAGAGCTGGGCCGGAAAAGACAGCAGAATCCGAGTAATTTCTCCCGCCCGGCTCACCTCGACCACGCTCCGGCGGTGCCAGACTTGTCCGGTGGGCGAGAAGCGCAACGTGCTGGGCACCGAGCTGGAGGAGTGCGGCACCGATCCGGTGACCGGCTTCTACCGGGACGGCTGCTGCACCTCGGGCCCGGCCGACACCGGCAGCCACACCGTCTGCGTGGTGCTGACCTCGGAGTTCCTGCAGCACCAGCGCCAGCTGGGCAACAACCTGATGACGCCCCGTCCGGAGTACGACTTTCCCGGGCTGGGTCCGGGGGACCGCTGGTGCGTGGTGGCGATGCGCTGGTTGCAGTCCTACCGGGCCGGGGTGGCCGCGCCGGTGGTGCTGGCCGCGACCAACGAGCTGGCGCTGGAGATCATCCCGCTGGAGATGCTGCGCGAGCACGCCATCGACGTGCCGGCCGACCCGCGTTCGCTGACCGAGTCCGGCTGACGGGTTCGCCGGGATCGGGGCGGAATTTCACTGGGCCCGGCTCCACTAGATTGGATGCCGATGGACGCGTCCGAGAACCAGCCCGCCGTCGGCTTCGCCGACCTCGGCATCGACCCCCGGGTGCTGCGTGCCCTGTCCGATGTCGGCTACGAGAGCCCGTCGCCGATCCAGGCGGCCACCATCCCGGCGCTGCTGGCCGGCCGGCACGTGGTGGGCCTGGCCCAGACCGGCACCGGCAAGACCGCCGCGTTCGCGCTGCCGATGCTGTCGGCGATCGAGCTGGGCGAGCAGGCGCCGAAGGCTCCGCAGGCCCTGGTGCTGGCCCCGACCCGTGAGCTGGCGTTGCAGGTGGCCGAGGCGATCGGCAAGTACGCGCACTACCTGCCCGGCCTGCACGTGCTGCCGGTCTACGGGGGGTCCAGCTACGGGGTGCAGCTGGCCGGGCTGCGGCGCGGCGCGCACGTGGTGGTCGGCACCCCGGGCCGGGTGATCGACCACCTGGAGCGCAAGAGCCTGGACCTGAGCGAGCTGCGCTTCCTGGTGCTGGACGAGGCCGACGAGATGTTGAACATGGGCTTCGCCGAGGACGTCGAGACGATCCTGGCCGGCACCCCGGCGGACAAGCAGGTGGCGCTGTTCTCGGCGACCATGCCGCCGCAGATCCGCCGGATCGCCAAGCGCTACCTCACCGACGCGGCCGAGATCACCGTTCGCGAGCAGACGGTGACCGCGGCCAACACCCGGCAGCGCTACCTGCAGGTGGCCAACCCGCAGAAGATGGACGCGCTGACCCGGATACTCGAGGTCGAGCCGTTCGAGGCGATGATCGTCTTCGTCCGGACCAAGCAGGCCACCGAGGAGCTGGCCGAGCGGTTGCGGGCCCGCGGCTTCTCGGCGGCGGCCATCAACGGCGACCTGGTGCAGGCGCAGCGCGAGCGCACCATCGCCCAGCTGCGCAGCGGCGCGCTGGACATCCTGGTGGCCACCGACGTGGCGGCCCGCGGGCTGGACGTCGAGCGGATCAGCCACGTGCTCAACTACGACATCCCCACCGACACCGAGTCCTACGTGCACCGGATCGGGCGCACCGGCCGGGCCGGGCGGACCGGCGAGGCGCTGCTGTTCCTGACCCACCGGGAGCGGCATCTGCTCTCGGCCATCGAGCGGGCCACCCGGCAGCGGATCTCCGAGATGTCGCTGCCGACCGTCGAGGACGTCAACTCGACCCGGGTGGCCAAGTTCGCCGACTCGATCACCGAGAGCCTGGCCTCACCGCAGCTGGGGCTGTTCCGCGGGCTGGTAGAGGACTACGTCCGGGAGCACGACGTGCCGATGGCCGACGTGGCGGCGGCGCTGGCAGTGCTGTCGCAGGACGGCCAGTCGTTCCTGATGGCGCCGGAGCCGCCGCCGGTCAAGCGTCCGGCCGCGGGGGACCGGGCGGGCGAGCGGGCGTATGACCGGCCAGCTGATCGGGCCTATGACCGGAACCGGTCGCCGGCCCGGGTTGCCGGCCGGCGCCGGGGCCGCAGTGAGGTGCCGCTGGCGACCTACCGGATCCGGGTGGGCAAGCGGCACAAGGTGCAGCCGGGCGCCATCGTGGGTGCGATCGCCAACGAGGGCGGGCTGAGCCGCGAGGACTTCGGCCACATCGACATCCGGGTCGACCACAGCCTGGTGGAGCTGCCGGCCGACCTGCCGCGCGGCACCCTGGACGCCCTGCGCCGCACCCGCATCTCCGGCCAGCTGATCGACATCACCCGCGAGGACGGCGGCGACCGGCCCGGCCAGCCGCACCGGCCGCGGAAGTCACGCCGCACCTTCTGAGAGGCACGTCGCCGTACTAGACACCGCGAAGCACCGGGGCGAGACATCTGGTCCTGGGCAGCTCCGGTAGCCGGATCACCAAGTAACGGTCTTCCGTCGGGCAGGCATGGCGCTGACCCCTTCCCTGCCGTGTGCAGGTGCGCCGTGGAGGCTGGCATGAGAGCTGATTCCACCTGAGCCAGACACACGGTGCCGGCCCAAATTAGTGACCGCGCGGAAATAGCTCGGATAGTGCTCGGAAATTTCTTGTTTTCGACTGGATCCCGGGATAAGCTGCGAATAGCTCGGATAAACGCGCGGAAGCTAGAAAAGGAGTCGCACGTGGCTACGCTGAATCTCGCACTCGATCCCGTCGCATGGGACGGGTCGCCCATCATCATCAGCCGCACTGAGAACGGTGACCTTCTCATCCAAGGCCTGAGTGGGGGTCGGGCCGAATCCATCGATGAGACCCCCGATGATGCCGTGACGCATGTCCTTGACCGCTGGAAGAAGCAGGACGCGCAGTCGGGCGCCTTCGCGCTAGTGAACGCTCTGCGCGAGCGGGGACTGGCAGTCGTAGCACCGACGGTCCGGAAGGAGGGTAAGAGCGTCGAGCCCTACCTCCGGCTTCGTACGCAGTCGAGGACTGGCGTTACCGTGACGGCCTATATCAACACCGACAGCTTCTCGGTTCACGCTCAGAAGCTGCGCCCTCTGGTGGCTGCGGTCCCTGGTGCCGACGTCCGCTCAAATGGTTCGGTGTACTTCGACGTCAGCGATACCGCAACCTGCCTCGCGGCCGTGGACGTGCTACTCGACCTTTAGTACGGGTTCTGCCTTTTCGACGCAGCAGCTGGCGCGCTGGAAGTGGGGACTAGCAAGACCGGGAGTTTCAGTGGATAGATTGAAATCCGCCGCAGCGAGGATCGGCGCGGTGGTGCTGGGGCATATCTTGTGGTGTACCAAGGACTGGCGGGCCCGACAAACAACGAGAGCCCGGCCATGGCCAGGCTCTCAACAATGATCCGACTCACCTATCAACGATGGCCCGACTGATCACATGGCGGAGGATAGGGGATTCGAACCCCTGAGGGCGTTAACCCAACACGCTTTCCAAGCGTGCGCACTAGGCCACTATGCGAATCCTCCGCCGACGAGGATACGGGTCGGCTCCAGCCGTCCTGCCACCTGGGGTGGCGCTCAACGTGACCGGCGGCGGCCGGACCGAGGAAGCAGCCGCCCGCCGGACAGCAGCACCAGCCGCCGCTCGGCCACCTCCTGGCTGTGGAAGGCCAGCCAGAAGCACAGCGTGGCCAGCGGCAGCTCGGCCAGCACCGACATCGCCACCGCCTGCACCAGGTCCCAGCCGCCGGGTGAGGTCAGCACGTCGAACCAGGCGTCGGCCAGCAGCAGCGCCCCGGTGGCCGACGCGGCGATGGTCAGCCGCCGGGACCGGCGCAGCGCGCTCAGCGCGGTCCACACCAGCCCGATCAGCAGCCCCACGTCGTAGCCGGCCCAGGCCACGTCGTAGTTCTGCGACAGCTGCCGGGACGGCAGCGTGGCAGCCGCCACCACGATCCAGGGCACCAGCACGATCGCGCAGCCGAGGAACACCGGAGCGGCCCACCGGACCAGCCGGGTGTCGTCGGCCAGCACCGGGTTCCCGGGTGGTACCAGCTCCTCCAGCCGGTCGGCCACCCGGTCGGCGGCCTGCACCACGGGCTGCGGATCACCAGGGTTCTGGTCCGGGGGTGGCATCGAGGTAAAACTCCTGGCACGAACGGCGACTAGGGGCGGTAAGAACCGTAGTACTCTTCGCCGAACTCCTGGAGGGGCGATGACGGCAGGCACGACTGCGCGCAAGGTGGCCCGCAGCGACGGTTTCAAGGGTTTGGCCAAGCTGGGCTTCGCGGCCCGCGGCACCATCTACCTGCTGATCGGCTGGTTCGCGGTGCTGCTGGCACTCGGCAAGCAGCCGCCAGAAACCGACCAGCGCGGCGCGCTGCAGGAGGTGGTCCGGCACAATGGCGGCTTCCTGCTGCTCTGGGTGATCGCGATCGGACTGACCGGCTATGCCCTCTTCCGGTTCTCCGAGGCCGCCTTCGGGGTGGTCGGCGACACCAAGGGGCACGAGAAGGGCCCGCGGTTGAAGTCGCTGTTCCGAGGCTGCCTGTACGCCTTCTTCGCCGTGAACGCGTTCAACCTGCTGGCGACCGCCCGGACCAAGAGCCAGGCCGGCCAGCAGCAGCAGTTGACCACCCGGGTGATGCAGCACTCGCTCGGCCGGTGGCTGGTCGGCATCGTCGGCGCGGTGGTGATCGTGGTCGGCCTGGCGCTGGTCTATGAGGGCCTCAAACGCAAGTTCAAGAAGTACTTCGCCCTCGCCGACATGCCGACCGGCAGCCGGCGGATCGTCTGGTTCCTCGGCACCTTCGGCACCACGGCACGCGGGGTGGTCTTCGCGCTGACCGGTTTCTTCCTGGTCCGGGCCGCCTGGGACTACGACCCGAGCAAGGCCCGCGGCCTGGACGGGGCGCTGCGCCGTACCGTCGCCGACTCCGACCTCGGCCGGACCCTGGTAGGGGTGGTCGCGGTCGGCCTGATCGCCTTCGGGCTGTACTGCTACGCCGAGGCTGCCTGGCGGCGGACATGAGGGCGGAGCGGCGGAGGCCGGAGCGGCGGGCATGAGCCGGCTGGACCAGCAGCCTGACCAACAGGAACCCCAGCCCCCCGCCCGGCGGGACCCGGACCGGCAGTCGCCGAACTGGCGGACCTCGGCACTCTGGCTGCTCGCCGGGGCGGTGCTGATCTGGCTGGTGCTGGTGGCCGTCGGGCACCTGCTCGGCCACCAGTGGAAGAACAGCGGGCTGGTGCACTGGGACGCCTCGGTGGACCGCAACCTGGCCAACCACCGGCACCAGCCGTGGACCGACATCACCCACCTGACCACCTACCTCGCCGAGACCGAGACCGTGATCGCGCTCGGCCTGCTGGCCGTCGTGCTGTTGCGGCTGGGACTCAAGCGCTGGCGCGAGCCGCTGTTCCTGGCGGTGAGCCTGATCGGCGAGGTGACCATCTTCGTGTCCACCACCCTGCTGGTGGACCGGGATCGGCCGCCGGTGAAGCACCTGGACGGCGCGCCGCCGACCTCGAGCTTCCCGTCCGGGCACACCGCGGCCTCGGTAGCCCTGTACGGCGGCCTGGCGGTGATCGCCTGGCGGGTCGGTGCCGCGGTCTGGCTGCGGACGCTGGCCACCGTGGCCGCGGTAGTGGTACCGGTGGTAGTGGCGCTGTCCCGGATGTACCGGGGGATGCACTACCCCACCGACGTGATCGCCGGCGCGCTGCTGGCCTGCTGCTGGCTGGCGGTGACCAGCACGGTGATCCTCGGACGGCGGAGCCCGTCGTGAGCCGGATCGCCGCGGTGTTCAACCCGGTGAAGGTCGCCGACCTGGCGGAGCTGAAGGCGGCCGTCGCCGAACGCTGCGACGGAACCGAACCAGATTGGTACTCCACCACCGAGGACGATCCCGGGGCGGGCCAGGCCGCCGCGGCGGTCGAGGCGGGTGCGGAGCTGGTGCTGGTCTGCGGCGGGGACGGCACGGTGGCTGCCTGCGCCGGCGCGCTGGCCGGTACCGGGGTGGCGATGGCGATGGTGCCGCTCGGCACCGGCAACCTGCTGGCCCGCAACCTCGGCATCCCGCTGGAGGTGCCCGAGGCGCTGGACGTCGCCTTCGGCCCGGCCGAGCGGGTGATCGACGTGCTGGAGACCGCCGACCAGCGGTTCGTGGTGATGGCGGGCCTCGGCTTCGACGCCGCGCTGATGCGCGATACCGACGAGGGCCTCAAGGACCGGATCGGCTGGCTGGCCTATGTTGGAGGCATGGCCAAGGCGCTGCGACGCACTCCGCGAGCGCGGTTCACAGTGACCATCGACGACGACCCGCCGCGGACCAGCAAGGCGATCGGGGTCCTGGTGGGCAACGTCGGCCAGCTGCAGGCCGGCATCACCCTGATGCCCGACGCCAGCCCCGACGACGGCCAGCTGGACGTGCTGGTGCTGGCCCCGCGCACCGCCCGGGACTGGCCGGCGCTGGTCTGGCGCATCCTGCGCCGCCGTCCGGACTCCGGTCGGCAGGCCGACATCCGGCGCGGCAAGGTGGTGCACATCTGTGCCCCGGTCGAGGTGCCGGTGGAGTTCGACGGCGACTTCCGCGGTGCGACCACCGAGCTGCGGGTCGAGGTACTGCCGTCCGCGCTGGTGCTGCGCTGCGGGCAGCCGTGATCGGTTCCCGCCGCAGGCGCACCGGTGAGACCGCTGCCGAGCGGCGGGAGCAGGCCGGCCGCCGCCGGTTCGCCGGCCGGGCGCTGCTGGTCTTCCTGATCGGCCTGCTGGCTGCCGCGCTGTTCGTGGCGGTGCTGCTGCTGGTCGCCGCGCAGGCCGAGTTCGTGATCCGGACCGACCACTCGGTCGCCGCCGACCTGCACCACTACGCGCTGCGGCACCCCGCCTTCACCCGGGCGATGCGCTGGCTCAGCGACCTGCACAAGACCGTGGTCTGGTTCGTGGTGATGGCACTGGTGGCCGGCTGGCTACTGGTGCGCCGGCTGCGCCGGCTGGCGCTGTTCGTCGTGGTCACCGTGCTGGGCAGCTCGCTGCTCAACAACGTGGTGAAGCTGCTGGTCAACCGGGCCCGGCCACACCTTTCCGACCCGGTCGCGGTGGCCGGCGGCAAGTCCTTCCCCAGCGGGCACGCCCAGGCCGCCATCGTCGGCTACGGCGTGCTGCTGGCGGTCTTCCTGCCGATCATCCCGCGCCGCTGGCGCAGCGTGGCCATCGCCGCCGCCGCGCTGATGGTGCTGCTGGTCGGCTTCGCCCGGATCTCGCTCGGCGTGCACTACCTCTTCGACGTGATCGGAGCATTCCTGATCGGCACGGTGTGGCTGATCGGCATGGCGAGCGCCTTCCGGACCTGGCGTCGCGAGGAGGGCAAGCCGGTCGCCGACCTGGACGAGGGCCTGGAACCCGAGCACCGCGAGCGGCTCAAGCCCTGACCGGACGCTCCGGCGGTGCGCCGGGTGGCGCGTTGGCCGTCCGACAGGACTGACCGTCCTGCCAGCCGGCCACTCCCGCTAGTCGCCTGCCGTACCCGAGCCGGACGGGCTGGGCGTCGGCGCCGGGCCGGCCGACGACCCAACCGGTGCCGACGACTCAGCTGGCGACGATCCAGCCGGGGTCGAGGCGCTCGGCGCCGACGACTGGGCCGGGGCTGAGGTGGCCGGCGACGGAGCCGGGGTGGCCGGGGCAGCCGCCGCCGCTCCGGAGGCCGGGCTCACCGACCGGCAGCCCAGCAGCGAGTTGCCGCCGCCGGTGCCGACGTTCACCCCGTACGCGCAGATCCGGTTGGTACCGGGGGACAGCGCGACGGAGTAGCTGAAGCCGTGCGCGCCGGTGATCGACCAGGCGGTATTGACGTCGTTGCGGACCACCTTCGTCGGACCCCACGCGACGTGCTTGCCGTTGTCGTCGACGACCGTGCCGATCGCCTGGGCGGTGTCGGAGAAGTCGAAGGTCCAGCCGGTGACCAGCGCCCGGCTGCCCTGCACGGTCACCGAATCGAGCTTGCCGATCGGTGACAGCGACACCCGGAAGGAGGCACATCCCAGCCTGCTCTCATGGCCGGCGCCGCGGTTGAGCGCGTGCAGGCACACCGTGCTGGCACCGGCCGGCACCCGCACCTTCAGCAGGTAGCCGTGCGGGCCGGTGCCGTGCATGGCGGCGTTGATGTCCGGCCGCGACACGGTGGAGCCGACCGAGCCCGCGTAGCGGCCGTTGACGTTGGCCACCACGGTCAGCCCGGTGTCCGGTGCGTCGTAGTCGAAGCTCCAGCCGGTGAAGGTGGCCAGGTTCCCCTTCTGGGTGACCGAGCTGATGCCGCCGATCGGCGAGCCGTCCAGCGCCACGGTGCGGCAGCCCAGCTTGGTGTTGTTGCCGGCGCCCACATTGATGGCGTACGCGCACACGTTGTTGGTGCCGTTGGCCAGCATCAGCGTCTTGGAGTAGCCGTGGTTGCCGCTGGCGTGGAAGTGCGCGTTGATGTCGCCGCGCGGCAGCGTGGTCTGGACGTAGGTGAACGGTTTGCCGTTGACGTAGAAGAAGATCCGCAGCTCGCTGGACAATGCGTTCGGATCCAGCGCCCAGCCGGTGACGGTGAGGTAGCGCCCGTGCAGCGACCAGCTGCTCACCCCGCCGAATGGGTCGTCGCTGGCGATCTTGCCGCCGGGCATCAGCAGCCGGGCCTCCGCGGTCACCATGTTCGCGATCGGCGTGCCGTAGCTGCCGCCCTGGGTCAGGATCACCACCGCGTACCGGTCGCCGTTGACGAAGCCGGTGGAGTTGAAAGCCGGTTGGCCGGCGGAGTTGTCGGCACCCCAGCCCTGCTTGACCGCGAATCCGGTGGTGGCGCTGGGGATGCCGAAGAACTGGTACACCCCGTCCGAGCCGTACGGGGTGGCGTGGTGCATGGCGTTGCCCAGCCAGTTCCAGATCGCCGGCCGGTGCCGGACCGCGTTGTAGAACGAGGCCATGCCGGCCGCGGTGATCTGGGTGCCGCCCCACCAGCCGGACCGCAGCGGCGGGTAGCCGAGGTTGGGGATGTTGAGCGCCTGCTTGACCCAGTTGATCAGGCTGTCGCCGCCGACCCGGCCGTACAGCGCGCTGGCCGAGGCATCGTCGGACTGGGTGATCATCTTGTACGCGGTGGTCTCGTTCCAGCCGCTCATCTGGCCGGTCATCAGCAGCCGGGTGGCGATGAAGGTCTTCATCACCGACTCCGAGGCGTAGGTGCTGTTGTAGTCGCCGGCCCCGGTGAACGCGCCGGTCTGGGTGTCGAGCACCCCGATCGCGGACCGGTATCCGTTGGCGTGGGCGTAGTTGACGGCGCTGGTGGCCTGGCTGCTGACCGAGGCGCCGGCCGGCCCGGCGGATATCTCGACGCTGACCAGGCCCAGTACCAGGGCCAGTCCGCTGGCGACGGCCAGCACCTTTGAACGCATTGCATGCCTATCTTGTCGGTGCCGACCGGACGCTGTTGTCCGCCGTTTACCTGGCTGAACGATCCCCCGCGAAAGTACTTTTGCGTTACTCCGCTGCTACATAATGGCCGGTTCGTCCCGGCCGCGCGCGCCGAGCCGTCGTACGCGCCACCAGCCGCGCATCGCTGGCCGCCAGCAGCAGGCCAGCTGCCAGCAGCGCACCGGTGCCACCGGCCACCCCGGCTGCCGCATACCCCAGCCCGCCGGCGGCCAGCGCCTCGGCGGCCACCGCCACCCGCAGCGACAGCGGCTCGAGCCGGCTCAACCGCAGGTGCAGCTGCCGCAGCGCCGGCGCGGTCCGGCACCGGGCGGACAGCAGCACGGCCAGCCCGCGCACCAGCCCGAAGACCGCACCGGTGGCCACCGCCAGCGCCGGCGAGCCGGTCAGCGCCGCCAGGGCCACCACCAGGTAGGTCGCCGCGGTCATGATGTAGGTGGCGAAGCCGAGCCCGATCTGCGCGCCGAAGCCGGCCGCGTACAGCCAGCGGCGGTACTGGGTCAGCCACAGCTCGTTGACCTGCCGGGGATGCAGCGGAAGCTGGAAGCCGGCCACCCGGCGGTCCGCCGCGAGTGCCACCAGGCAGGCCGCGGCGCCGGCCCAGAGCGCGGCCGCCGGATGGCCCGCCAGTGGCCGCAGCCCCACCGCGAGCAGGCCGGCACCCGAGCCGAGCAGCAGCCCGCCCACTACCGAACCGAGCACGAACCAGCCGGCGGTGAGCCAGAACCGGTTGCCGCGCGCCCGCTCGGACAGCGGGTTGATCGCCGAGATCATCGACAGCCCGCACGGCGACCAGGTGCCCCGGGCGCCGGCCACCGCCGCGACGGCCAGGGCCGCTACCGCCAGCGTGCCGGTCATACCGACACCACCTGCGGGTCGTCGGCCTCATCCTCGGACTCGGCCAGGGTCCGGGCACCGATCAGGGTGGGCGGTGCGCCGGGATCGGACGGGGCGGCGTACACGGTGTAGGTGTGCACGCCGGGCAGGTCGGCGATGCTGATGTCGAAGCCGCCGTCCCGGTCCGGGGAGAAGTCGGTCTGGTGCCGCGACAGCGCCACGCCGTCCCGGAAGACGGTCAGCGCCAGCCGGCGGCCCGGCCGGTCCGGATCGGAGGCCCAGCCGGTCAGCCGGACGGTGTCGCCGATCCGCTGCACCCGCTCCAGGACGCCCACCGCGCCGGACTGGTTCACCCGGACGGTGCGCTGGCCGATCAGCGGCAGGTCGGTGGCGTCCGTGCCGGCCGTGCTGTTCGGCGCGAGCGCGTAGACGGAGTAGGTGTGCAGGCCGGTACCGGCCGGGACGGTGATGTCGAAGCCGCGCCTGCCGGCTCGGGATGGACCGGGAACCGGATACCAGTGCAGCACCTGGTCGTCCTCGTGCACCGCCACCGCCGGCTCGCCACCGGTGTCCGGCAGCCACCCGACCAGCCGGACGCTGGTGCCGGCGGCCGAGACGGATTCCAGCTCGCCGACCGCGTTGCCTGCCGGGTCGACGGTCAGTTCGGCCGTCCGGATGCCAGCCGGTGCGACGGCGGCGGCCGGTGCCGCGGTGGTGCCCGCACCCCGGACGATCAGGCTGTGGTTGCCGATCAGGGTGTTGCCGGTGCCGCCGCCGACGTTCATCGCCCAGACCTTGTAGTTGTGCGCACCGGTGGTTGCCTTGAACTGCACCTTGAAGCCGTGCGTTCCGCTGATGTGGTAGGCGGAGTTGACGTCCGAGCGCAGCACCCCGGTGTGGATGCCCATCAGTGGCTTGTTGTCCTGGTAGATGTTGACCGCGATCGAGGTGCTCGGCGCGTCCCGGTCGAAGGCCCAGCCGGTCAGCACCACGCTGTCGCCGACCGGGTTGCACGAGTCCAGGTGGCCGAGCGGCGCGGTGCCCGCGTTGACGGTGATGGTCTTGCTGCCGATCCGCGGATTGCCGCTGCCGCCCTTGATGTTCATCGCGAACACGGTGAAGTTGTGCTGGCCGGAGCTGGCGGTGAAGCGCACCTCGAAGCCGTGGTTGCCGGTGATGTGCCGGGAGGAGTTGACGTCCGAGCGGGGCAGGCTGGCGTGGATGCCCATCAGACCCTTGCCGTCCTGGTAGATCGCCACGCTGATCGAGGTGCCCGGCGAGTCCGGGTCGTAGGCCCAGCCCTTGATGTGCACGGTGTTGCCGCTGGCCGAGATCTCCTCGACCACCCCGACCGGGACCTTGCCGGTCAGGCACGGCGCGGAGTGGGTGGCGGTGTTGTTGTCGGTGGCGCTGGAGCTCGAGCAGGTGCCGCCGTACTGCACCCAGGGCGGCGTGCAGGAGACCACCCGGCACAGCACTGGCCCGGTCTGCGACCAGGGGATCTGGGTGTTGCACTGCCCGTAGCGGAACTGGTTGCAGGCCACCCGGCGCTGGTCGCAGGTGGTGGTGTTGCAGTGGCAGGTGTACCGGCCGTCCCGGTAGGCGTTGCAGTCGATGTAGTAGCGGGCGTTGCCGCCGCAGAAGGAGGAGTTGTCGGCCTTCCACCAGCCGCCGATGAACGAGTCCGGCGGGCAGCTGTTGTTGCCGCCGTTGATGGTGCAGCAGAACACCGTGTACCCCTCGGCGCAGGTGTTGTGCGCGCCGCACACCGCGTCGTAGGCGCTGGCCGGCCGGGTCAGGTAGCGCCACGGGCTCACCACCAGGGCCGCCCCGACCAGTGTCGCGCCGCCGAGGAAGCCGCGCCGGCTGGTGCGCGGCCGGTCGGCGTGCACCGCGAGCCGGTTGACGATGCGCTCGGCCAGGCTGGCCGTCATGGGCTCACCTCGATCTGTTCCAGCACGGCGTTGGCTTGCTGGGTCAGCTGCACCGCCTGGCGGTGCGAGCCGATCACCACGTACAGGCAGAACGGCCGGCCGGCCTCGGTGAAGAAGTGCTGGAAGCCGGCCTGGCCGGCCACCCGGCGCTGCATGCCGTTCGGGTTGAACTGGCCCGGCCGGATGCGCGGGATGCCGACCGGGGCGTACAGCGCGCTGCCCAGGCAGTCCGGGCCGAACTCCAGCAGGGCCACGAACAGGTGGTCCGGGCCCATCAGCTCGACCGCGCCGGTGCCGTAGTCCCCGCGCGAGGCGGGCAGCGCGAAGTTGGCCAGGTGCAGCACCGGATAACTGTTCTCGCCGGGCCAGCCGGTGGCCTGCAGCCGGCCGGGCTGGCCGGTGCCGGCGTCGATCACCCGCCGGTAGATCCGGCCCTCCCAGCGGGGCGGCAGGCCGACCGCCAGGCCGTGGCCGGTGAGTCGCTTGGCAGTCGGTGTGCTCATCCGCGCTCGTCCCGTTCGGCCGGTGCGTACACGCTCTCGCCCGGTGGGGTCGGGGCGTACAGGCTCTCGTCCTGCGGGCCGATGCCGGCCGCGAGCAGGATCCGGTCGACGTCGCGCTCACGGCGGCGGTCGGCGTCCGGCTTGTGCGCCATCGCCGGGTGCCGGCTGTCATCGACCGACTGGCGGATCAGGCCGCCGACCTGGCTGAACGAGCTGCCCGAGCCCTCGCCCTTGACCCGTCCGGTGTGCCCGTCGGCGACCACCACGTACGGGGAGCCGGGGACGGCGTAGTCGGTCCAGGCCTGGCTGGACATCACCAGGTCCACCCCGTCCGGGCACAGCTGCGACAGCACCGACGGGCTCTCGTCCTCCGGGCCCTTGGTCACCACCAGCAGCCGGCTGCCCTGCGGCGTGGCCCAGGAGCCGGGCTCGCCGAGCTCGTGCCAGAAGCCGGTGCAGCCCTCGCAGGAGGAGGACAGGAACGCCAGGACGGTGTCGTGCTCGACGCCGACGGTGCGCACCGACACGATCTCGCCGGCCAGCGTGACGCCGTCGATGTCGTGCGCCTCGGCCCAGGAGTCCCGGCCCTCGATCTGCTGGCCGGCCGCCGGTTCGACGACTCCCGCGGCGGTGCGGAACGGCGGCGCGCCGGCCGGCCGGGCCTCGGCGCCGCCGTCGAGCTGGTGCAGCCGGCGCAGCACGGCGGCGTAGCCGCGCAGCAGGCCGGCCACCAGCACGCACAGCACCGCCAGGATCACCGTTTCGACGATCAGCAGCGCGGTCACCCGGCGGCCTCCAGCCGGCCGGCGGCCGTGAGCAGTTCGGGCAGCGTCGTCATCGCCAGGTAGCCCAGGTAGGCCAGCACCGCGGCGGCCAGCAGCAGGCCCGCGGCGGTGGCCGGCTGCCGGCCGAACTCACCGGCCAGCGAGCCGCCCGGCCAGGCGAGGGCGACCAGGCCGGCCAGCGCGCAGCCGGCGTTGACCGCGGTGTGCCAGTGGCTGACCGCGACCGGGCGGGCGAAGCAGCCGCAGTCCTGGCCGGCCTCCCGGCGCACCATCCGGGCCGACAGCACGGCCAGCACGAGATAGGCGAACGCGATCAGAGCGGCCGCGAGCCGGCCGCCGGTTCCCAGCGCGACTGCCGCGACTGCCAGCTCCAGCGCGCCGGAAAGCCGGTTCGCCGTCGCCGCGCCGAGCCGGTCGGCACCCGGAATGCCCGCGGCGGACAACGCCGACCGGACGGGGGAGCGCTGCCGGAACTTGGCCAGCCCGGCTGCCGCGAGCAGCAACGCTGCCGCGCTCACCAGACCGATCAACACCGCCCCCTGCAGCCGCCAGATGTGAAAACCATAACAAGCACAACACGCAGGGGACGCCTGTGCAACCGGCGAGCCGCGGACCGGACGAACCGCCGGTGGTCCGGCCCGCGCGTCAGCCGCTGCGAACAGCGACCGCCGTTACCCAGAACCGGCCGTCCGGCTCCTTGCTGACGGTGACGTCGACCAGCTTGCCGTTGCCGCGGTAGCCGAAGACCGACGGACCGTCCACGCCGTCGCGGGGCAGGTAGACCGCGGTCTGGCCGGAGCTGGCCAGCAGGCTGCGGGTCACCGCGGCCGGCACCGTGTTCGGTAGCACGCAGGCCATCGCCTGGTCCAACTGGCCCGCGCTGAGCGCTCCCATGTAGGCGTCCGCGGCGTTCTGGGCGACGTCGGTGCCGGTGCACAGGTAGGGCGGAATGCTGATGGTGTGCGACGGCGACGCGGCGGCCCCATCGCTCGGGGAGGAGTCAGCGGGAGAGGAGTCTGCCGAGGTGGCGCCGGTCGCGATCGAGGTGCTCGGCCGGGAGGTGCCGCTGCCGGTCGAGCCGCCGCAGCCGGCGACGGTCCCGGCGACCAGCAGGCCGGCGAGCAGGCCGGCCAGGGCCGGACGCCGATCAAGCACCATGCGGGACGGACTCCTCGTGAGGTCGCGGCCGGTCGTGCTGAAGCCGTCCGGTGACGCGAGCTGGCGCCGGGTGTTCGGCGCGTCCGGCAAAGCTATAGCCAACCGGGGCAGCGGGCCAATCGGGGAGCCCACTACACTGGCAGCAGACCCCTCGTGCGGCGCTACTCCTGTGAACCTCCCCAGGGCCGGAAGGCAGCAAGGATAAGCAGGCTCTGGCGGGTGCGCGAGGGGTCCTCTCCGTCCCGGACCGTGCTCCGCCCACCTTGAGAGCAATGGCGAGCAATCACACCTTTGACTTGGGTGTCTGCGCCAGCGAGGATCCAGCCAGGCTTGCTGCACGTTGCGGCGCTTGTCCCCTGTTGACCGAAAGTTGACGGTGGGCTTGCTAGTACTCGTTGAGGCAGAGGGGCGGAGGGGCGGATGACCTTGCAGCGGCTTCCGGACGCCGTGCTGCGCCCCCTGAGCGACATCTCGGCGTTCTCCTCCACCGCCGCCCGGCTCAGCGCGGTGATCCGGCTCGGGGTGTTCGTGCACGGCGAGCAGCTGCCGCCCGAGCGGGAGCTGGCGGTCCGGCTCGGGGTCAGCCGGGTGAACCTGCGCGAGGCGATCGCGGTGCTGCGCGAGGCCGGCATGGTGCAGACCCGGCGCGGCCGCGGCGGCGGCACCACGGTCGTCTACGCCGGCAGCCCCACCGAACCGCTCGATCCGGACGAGCTGCGCCGCGACCGTTCGTTGCTCTACGACGCGCTGGACTTCCGGCGGGTGGTGGAGCCCGGGGCGGCCTACCTGGCCGCGACCCGGCAGCTGTCCGCCGACCAGGGCGGCTGGCTGATCGACTTCGAGGAGCAGGTCCGGGCGGCCGGCACCCCGCAGGCCCACCGGATCGCCGACTCCCGGCTGCACCTGGCGGTGGCCACCCTGAGCGGTTCGCCGATGCTCATCGAGGCCGTGGTGCGGGTGCAGGCCTGCCTGGACGGCCTGCTGAGCCGGATACCGCTGGTAGCGGCCGACGTCGAGCAGTCCCACCAGGCGCACCGGGCCGTGATCGCGGCGATCCTGGCCTCCGACCCGCTGGCCGCCCGGACCGAGATGGAGCGGCTGTGCGACGGCACTGCCGAGCTGGTGCAGACGCTGCTGGCATGATCGCCGCAGCGCCGGCCGGGAGCGGGCGGGTCCGCAACAGCGAGAGGCGGGGCAGTGGGCACACGGTTGCTGGGCAGGGTCGCGGTGATCACCGGCGGCTGTGCCGGCATCGGGCTGGCGACCGCCAGGCGGTTCGTGGACGAGGGCGCCAAGCTGGTGATCGGCGACGTCAACGCCGAGGCCGGCGCGACGCTGGCCGCCGAGCTCGACGCCACCTTCGTCGCGGTGGACGTGACCGATGCCGAGCAGGTCGAGGCGCTGTTCCAGACCGCGTTCGACACCTACGGCAGCGTCGACATCGCCTTCAACAACGCCGAGATCCTGCCGCTGGAGGGCGGCTCGATCCTGGCCGCGGGCCTCGACGACTGGCACCGGATGCAGGAGGTGAACCTGACCTCGGTGTACCTGTGCTGCAAGGCGGCGTTGCGCTTCATGCTGGAGCAGAAGCGCGGCTCGATCATCAACACCGCGTCGTACCTCGCGGTGCTGGGCAGTGCCGACTCCCGGATCGCCTACACCGCCGCCAAGGGCGGGGTGCTGGCGCTGTCACGCGAGCTCGGCGTGCAGTTCGCCCGGGACGGCATCCGGGTCAACGCGCTGTGCCCCGGACCGGTGACCTCGCCGCTGGCGCAGGAAGTCCTTGCCTCTGAGCCAGATGCCCTGGAGCGGCAGCTGGTGCACATCCCGATGGGCCGGTTCGCCGAGCCGCAGGAGATCGCCTCGGCGGTGCTGTTCCTGGCCTCGGACGAGTCCAGCTTCATCACCGCCTCGCAGTTCCTGGTGGACGGCGGCATCGCCGGTGCCTACGTCACCCCGACCTAGGCCCGCTCAGCTTCCATCAGTCCAGAGTGGTACGATATTTAGTACCACTAGGAGGGCGTATGGCGATCACCGCAAGCGAGGCACGTAAGAATCTGTTTCCGCTCATCGAGCAGGTGAACGACGATCGCACACCGGTGGAGATCACGTCTCGACGAGGCGATGCGGTCCTGATGTCGCGGGCGGACTATGAGGCGCTGGAGGAGACCGCGCACCTGCTGCGCTCGCCGGCCAACGCGCGACGCCTGCTGGAGAGTTTGCAGCAGGCTAGCAGTGGCGATCGGCAGGAACACCCGCTCATTCCGTGAGGCTGGTCTTCACCTCCCATGGTTGGGAGGACTACCTGTACTGGCAGACGGCTGATCGGAACATGCTGAAGCGGATCAACCGGCTTCTAGATGACGTGCTACGCGATCCCTTCACGGGTATCGGAAAGCCTGAACAGCTACGCCATGCGCTGGCCGGCAGTTGGTCTCGACGCATCAGCGACGAGCACCGGTTGGTGTACATGGTCGACGGTGACGATGTCGTCGTGTTGCAGGCGCGTTACCACTACTCCTGATCTGGAGTTGTGCAATCCATAGTTACGACGCCCGTCAGGTGGGTCGGGATGCGACTCGTCAGCAGACCACGCCAGGGGCGTTCGGCTTCTCCCACCGCGGAATCGACAGGCTCCGGACGTTCTCGGAGTCCCAGCTGCCTGCGGGCACTCCGCGAACATGCGCCACGATCGCGGGCACGCCGTGCTCGACCTGCTTGGCGATCTGCTCGGCGCCGTATGCCCAGAACGGCTTGCCGGGCAGGTAGCAGTACGGGCTGCCCCCGGCGGCGGCAGCGGCCGCCTGGCTGGCCAGCGAGTTGGCCATGTAGGCGCCAGAGGCCGGGTGGTGCTGGGACTGCCAGCTGTGCGTCGCCTCGTGGACGAGCAGCGCCGGGTCCGCTCCCGGAGTGGCGTAGGCAGCCGGGCCGATGTTGATGACCGTTCCTCGCAGAGGCACCCAGACCGTGTACGCCCTGCCCGCACTGCCGACGGCATCGCTGACCCGGATCGCCGAGTAGTCGAGCGAGGACCCGAACACCGGGGTCAGGATGGCGACCTCCGCCGGGTCGAGGGCGCGGACTCCAGTGGGGAGCGTGATTCCGAACGGCAGCGGGCTCATCGTCAGGGCGGGTCGGTGATGTGCTCCGGGCGCACCGGCACCCGGGTCAGGGTCAGCCCGGTCGCATCCCGGATGGCGGCCACGATGGCCGGCGTCGAGGAGATCGTCGGCGGCTCGCCCACCCCGCGCAGGCCGTACGGCGCGTGCGGGTCGGCCAGCTCCAGCACGTCCACCTGCATCGGTGGCATGTCCAGGATGGTGGGCAGCAGGTAGTCGGTGAACGACGGGTTGCGCAGTTTTCCCTCCGCCAGCTGGATCTCCTCCATCACCGCCAGGCCCAGCCCCTGTGCGGTGCCGCCGTGGATCTGGCCCAGCACCGCCTGCGGGTTCATCGCCTTGCCGACGTCCTGCGCGGTGGAGATCTGCACCACCTTGACCAGGCCCAGCTCGGTGTCGACGTCCACCACCGCCCGGTGCGCGGCGAAGGCGTACTGCACGTGGGAATTCCCCTGTCCCGTCACGGGATCCAGCGCCTCGGTCGGCCGGTGCCGCCACTGCACGGTCTCCGAGATCGGCTCGTCGCCGAGCCGCCCACCGCGCTCGGCCAGCCTGGCCCGCACCGCCTGGCAGGCCGCCTGCACCGCACCCCCGGTGACGTAGGACTGCCGGGACGCCGAGGTGGAACCGGCCGACCCGATGCTGGTGTCGGCCGGCAGCACCGTCACCTGGGACACCCCCAGCTCGGTGCGCACGATCTGCTGCAGCAGCGTCACCAGGCCCTGGCCCACCTCGGCGGCGGCGGTGTGCACCGATGCCACCGGGGTGTCGCCGAACAGCTCCAGCTGCACCCGGGCGGTGGAGTAGTCGTCGAATCCCTCGGAGAAACCGACGTTCTTGATGCTGACGCCGTAGCCGATGCCGCGCACCACGCCCTCGCCGTGCGTGGTGTTGGATACCCCGCCGGGCAGTTCCCGGACGTCGCGCACCCCCACCGGATCGGCCGGCAGCGGTGCGTCGCGCACCCGGCGCAGCAGCTCGGCAACCGGTGCGGCTGAGTCGACCAGCTGCCCGGTGGGCATCACCGACCCCTCGCGCATCGCGTTGCGCAGCCGCAGCTCCACCGGCGACAGCCCGCATGCGGCTGCCAGCTTGTCCATCTGCGATTCGTAGGCGAAACAGGCCTGAACCGCGCCGAAGCCGCGCATCGCGCCGCACGGCGGGTTGTTGGTGTAGGCCACCAGGCAGTCCATCGTGACGTTCGGGATCTCGTACGGGCCGAAGCCGAGGGTCGCCGCGTTGGCGGCCACCGCCGTCGAGGACGAGGCGTACGCCCCGCCGTCCAGCACGATCGACGCCCGCACGTACACCAGCCGGCCGGAGGCGTCGGCACCGTGCTCGTAGCGCAGCACCGCCGGGTGCCGGTGCACGTGGCCGTAGAAGGATTCCTCGCGGCTGTAGACCATCTTGATCGGCCGGCCGGTCCGCAGTGCCAGCAGGCAGGCATGCGCCTGCATCGAGACGTCCTCCCGGCCGCCGAACGCACCGCCCACCCCGGCCAGGGTGAACCTGACCTTCTCGGCCGGCAGCCCGAGCGCGGCCGCCACCTGGGCCTGGTCGGCGTGCAACCACTGGGTGGCGATGTAGAGGTCGACGCCGCCGTCCTCGGCCGGCACCGCCAGCCCGGACTCCGGGCCGAGGAAGGCCTGGTCCTGCATGCCCACCTGGTACTCGCCGGTCACCACCACCTCGGCGGTGGCCGACGCCGAGCCGCGCTCGATGTGCACCCGGCGCAGCACGTTGCCCTCGATGCCGTGCCCGGCAACGGGATTCTCGTGCACCAGCGGGGCATCCGGAGCGCTGGCCGCCACCGCGTCGGTGACCGGCGCCAGCACCTCGTAGTGCACCGCGATCTTCTTGCAGGCCTGCCGGGCGATCTCGGGATGGTCGGCGGCCACCAGCGCCACCGGCTCGCCCTGGTAGCGCACCTCGCCCTCGGCGAGCACCGGCTGGTCGGCGATCTCCAGGCCGTACCGGTTCCGCCCTGGCACGTCCTGGGCGGTCAGCACCGCATACACCCCGACGGTCTTCAATGCCTCGGTGATGTCGATCGAAACGATCCGGGCCCGGGGGTGCGGGCTGCGCAGGGTGGCACCCCACAGCATGTCGTCCAGCCACATGTCCGAGGAGTAGGCGAACTCGCCGCGCACCTTCAGGATGGCGTCCGGACGGACCGGGCTGGTGCCGATACCGCCGGCCACCACGGTGCCGGTGGCGGCCCCGCTGCTCATCGCCCCACCAGCCGGGCACCGGCGGCGGCCGCCTCACGGGCCAGTCGCCCGCTGTCGGCGGTCAGCAGGATGGACTCGGCGACCACCGCGCGGCCGTTTACCAGCAGCAGCCGCAGCGGAGCAGAAGAGGAGAATGCCCAGCAGAACACGGGGTCAACCCCGCCGGCCTGGCCCAGCTCGTCCAGCCGCCAGACCGCCACGTCGGCGAGCTTGCCCGGTTCCAGCGAGCCCAGCTCGGCCTCCCGGCCCAGGCACCGGGCACCGCCTCCGGTGGCCAGGCGCAGCACCTCGCGCGCGGTCAGCGCCTGCGGCCCGCCCCGCAACCGGGCCACCACCATCGCCGAGCGCAGCTCGTCCACCAGCCGGCCGGCCTCGTTGGAGGCCGCCCCGTCCACCCCCAGCCCGACCGGCACCCCGGCGTCGATCAGGTCGCGCACCCGGGCGCTGCCGGCGCCGAGCCGGCCGTTGGACGTCGGGCAGTGCGCCACCGCGGTCCCGGTACCGGCCAGGCTGGCGATCGCGGAATCGGACAGGTGCACGCAGTGCGCCAGCCACACGTCCGGACCCAGCCAGTCCAGCTCGGCCAGGTACTCGGCCGGCGTCTGGCCATACGTCTGCTGGCAGAACTCGTCCTCGTCGGCGGTCTCGGCGAGGTGGGTGTGCAGCCGGACGCCCTTGCTACGGGCCAGCTCGGCGGCCTCGCGCATCAGCTCGGCGGTGACCGAGAACGGCGAGCAGGGCGCCACCGCGATCCGGGTCATGGCGGCCGGCGACGGGTCGTGCCAGCGGTCGATGGCCGCCTCGGTGGCGATCAGGATGGCTTCCCGGTCCTCGGTCACCTCGTCCGGCGGCAGCCCGCCGGCCGAGCTGCCGAGGTCCATCGAGCCCCGGCACGGGTGGAACCGCACCCCGATCTCCCGGGCCGCCTCGATGGTGGCGTCCAGCAGGTTGGGTTGCGGGAACACGTAGTGGTGGTCGGTGCTGGTGCTGCACCCGGACAGCGCCAGCCAGCCCAGGTTGGCCGAGGCGCCGGCATGCACGGCGTCGGCGTCCAGCCGGGCCCAGACCGGGTACAGCTCGGTCAGCCAGTCGAACAGGGTGCTGTCCGTGGCGTACCCCCGGGTCAGCCACTGGTAAAGGTGGTGGTGGGTGTTCACCAGGCCGGGCGTCACCAGGCAGCCGGTGGTGTCGACCCACTCGGCGCCGTCGCGCAGCCCGTCCGGGGCCGGCCCGGGACCGACCGCGACCAGCGCGCTGCCGTCGATCACCACGTGCCCGACGGGGTATTCGGTGCCGGCGTCGTCCACGGTGGCGACGTGGCCACCCTCCAGCACGATCATCGCCGGCCCCGCTGTTCTCCGGCGCGCTCTGCCCGTGCCGCGGCGGCCGCCTGGACCGCCTCGAGGATCTGCTGGTAGCCGGTGCACCGGCACAGGTTGCCGGCCAGCGCCTCGCGGATCTCGGCCACCCGGGGGTCCGGACGGCGGTTGAGCAGGTCATGGGTGGCCACGATCAGGCCAGGCGTGCAGAAGCCGCACTGCACCGCGCCGGCGTCGATGAACGCCTGCTGGATCTCGTCCAGGCCGGCCGGCTCCGCCGGATCGGCCGGGCCCGCCAAGCCCTCGACGGTCCGGACGTCGCGGCCCTCGGCCTGGCCGGCCGCCACCAGGCAGGCGCACACCGTCACGCCGTCCAGGTACACCGTGCAGGAGCCGCACTCGCCCTGCTCGCAGGCGTTCTTGCTGCCCGGCAGGCCCAGCCGCTCGCGCAGCACGTACAGCAGGCTCTCGCCCTCCCAGACGTCGTCGACCTGGCGGGCCTCGCCGTTGACCGTGGTGTTCAGGCGCATGACCGGTACTCCTGCCAGGCCCAGCCCAGGGTGCGCCGGGCCAGCACCGCCAGCGCGTGCCGGCGGTAGCGCGCGGTGCCCCGCAGGTCGTCGATGGGCGCGGCGGCCGCGGCCACCAGCTCGCCGAACCGGGCGGCCAGCCCGTCCGGCAGCTCGGCGCGGGACTCCCACAGCCCGCCCGCGCCCAGCTCGCCGGCCAGGAACGTCTCGGCCTCCAAAGCCCGCACCGGGGTGGGAGCGGCCGAACCGATGCCGGTCCGCACCGATCCCGGCGCCGGGTGCAGGGCAACCGCGAACGAGCAGACCGCGATCACCATCGCATTGCGGGTGCCGACCTTGGCGAACTGGCAGGGTCCGGCGCCGGGCGGGATCCGCACGGCGCGGATCAGCTCGTCCGGTGCCAGCGCGGAGCGCTTCGGCCCGAGGTAGAACTCGTCCACCGGAATGTCCCGACTGCCCCGCACCGAGGCCACCTCGACCGTGGCGTTCAGGGCCAGCAGCACCGGATGGCTGTCGCCGGCCGGCGAGGCCGAGCCGAGGTTGCCGCCGATCGAGCCGCGGTTGCGGATCTGCGGGGAGCCGATGGTGCGCGATGCCATCGCCAGGCCGGGCAGCCGGTCGCCCAGCTCGGTGATCACCCGGGCGTACGGCAGGGTGGCGCCGAGCACCAGCTGCTCGCCGTCGGAGGCCCACTCGGCCAGCTCGCCGACCGGGTTCAGGTCCAGCAGCGCCTCGGGCCGGCGGCGGTCGAAGTTGATCTCGACCATCAGGTCGGTGCCGCCGGCCAGCGGCGCGGCAGCCGGCTGCTCGGCCTTGGCCGCCAGCGCGTCCGGCCACGAACCCGGTCGCAGGAAGTCCACCCGCCACTCCCTTCCGTTCAGGGCACGATAGCCGGGCAGGATCGGAAATGCGCGGTGCTCGGGCGTTACGCGGATCCGCGGTTCTCTCAGGGCCAGGCGGGCCCGGCGTCCGGCGCGTCGTCGGCCAGCACCTGGCCCTCGATCAGCCCGTACGGCCGGTCGGCGGCGAGGTAGACCTCGTTGTCGTTGGGCTGCCCGAAGGGCTGGAGGTCCACCAGGAAGTGGTGCTTGTTCGGCAGCGCCAGCCGGACCTCGCAGGCCTCGGGCACCTCGGCCAGCACCCGGCAACCCATCGCGTAGAGGGTCTGCTGCAGCGAGTAGCTGTAGGTGCTTACGAAGGCGTCCACCAGCGCCTGCCGGGCCCGCGCATAGGCCGCCGCCCAGTTGCAGTCGGCATTCCGGAACCGCCAGCGGGCCTCCACGCTGGTGGCGAGTATCCGGTCGGTGGTCTCGGCCAGCGTGGTGAACTCGTCCCGGGCGAAGCCCCAGAACTCCGAGTCGGTGGTGTTGAGCAGGGTCAGCTCGCGCAGCCCGCCGACCACCCAGCTGCCGGACTGCTCGTCGTGCAGCACGGTGACGGTGCGGACCTCGGCCCCGGACCGGACGAGTGAGTGCGGCCCGACCGCCGTCCAGCCGTAGCTGTGCAGCTGCACCCGAGCCCGGGAGATGCCGGCCTGGCGGTCCACGAAGTGCCGGGCCAGCGTTAATGCGAACACCTCGGGCTCGACCGCGCCGAGCTGCTGGGCCAGCGCGTAGACGGTGTTCTTCTGGGTGTCGGTGGGCAGCACCCGGTCGTTGGCGCCGGACAGATGCACCTCGCGCATGTCGCCGGCCAGGCTCACCGAGACGTTCCAGTCCGACAAGGTGTGCGGCTCGGAGCTCCGGTCGACGCGCACCACCCGGACCTCGGCCTTGCCGTACCGGTTGTCGCCGAGGATCGCCATCAGCCCGAACCCGCCATCAGCTGCCCCGGTAGGTCGAGTAGGCGAACGGGCTGAGCAGCAACGGCACGTGGTAGTGCTGGCCGGCCCCGGTGGCCCGGAAGCTGACCACCACCTCGGGGTAGAACGCCTCCGGCCCCAGGTAGCTGCCGGTGTCGAAGACCAGCCGGTAGCTGCCGGCCGCGAGCCCGGTGGACAGGTCGGCGATCCGGCCGTCCGGCCCGGTGACCCGCTCGGTCAGCAGCGTCCAGCCGTCGCCGACGTGCTGCTCCAGCCGCACCGGCAGGCCCGACGCCGGACGGCCGCGCACCGCGTCCAGCACGTGGGTGGACAGGCTCATCGGAACGCCTTGGCCAGCCGCAGCCGGACGATCTTGACCAGCTCGCCGCGGACCACCTCGCGTTCGGCGATCGGGTCGTTGCGCAACCGGAACCGCAGCGCGGCCAGCATCGTCTCGGCGGACAGGCCGGTGGCGCAGATCAGGAAGACGTGGCCGAATCGCTGCTCGTAGGCGAGGTTCGCGGCGGTCAGGTCCCGGCGCACCTGCTCGGCGGCGCCGGCGGTGCCGGCCTGCTCCTGCCGGGACCAGCTGTCAGAACGGCTGTCGGACGTGGCGCGTTCGCCGATCCGGGGATGGCTGGCCAGCACCGCCGCCAGCTCGGACCAGTCCAGCGTGGCCAGCAGGGCGTCCGAGGCGGTGGTGAGCCGGTCCAGCCGGGCGTACGGGCGGCCGCTGACCAGCCCGGAGATCCAGCGCCGGCTGGTGCAGCACGGCATCAACTCGGCGGCGGCGTCGGCGGCCGGGGCCGAGTCGAACTCGGCTACCGGTATCGGGCCGACCTGTGCCGGGTCCACACCGCACCACCACCCCTCTCGCCCCAACCTAGCGCGAGGGCACCGAAAAGGGCTCGGATTGGCCGGCCGGACGTGTTGGATGAGGCGGTGACCGATTGGAGGAGGCGGTGACCGACGACGTGCTGGTGCGGGCCCGCCGGATCGTCACCCCGGCCGGTGAGCGGCCCGGTGCGGTGCGGGTCAGCGGTGGCCGGATCGTCTCGGTCGAGGAGTTCGACGCACCGGCTGGTCCGCCGTCCGACGGCAGCGCCGAGGTGCGCATCGACGACGACTGCGTGCTGCTGCCCGGCCTGGTGGACTCGCATGTGCACGTCAACGAACCCGGCCGGACGGAATGGGAGGGCTTCGCCACCGCTACCGCGGCGGCCGCGGCCGGCGGCATCACCACGCTGGTCGACATGCCGCTCAACAGCATCCCGCCGACGGTGGACCTGCCGGCGCTGCGGGCCAAGCAGCAGGCCGCCGCGGGCCGGGTGCACGTGGACGTGGCCTTCTGGGGCGGCGCGGTGCCGGCCAACTGCGCTGGATCCGGCGGCGAGCTGCGCGATCTCCACGATGCCGGGGTGGCCGGCTTCAAGTGCTTCCTGCTGGACTCCGGGGTGCCGGAATTCCCGCCGCTGGACCGGGCCGGCCTGCGTTCGGCGATGGCGGTGATCGCCGGCTTCGACGGGCTGCTGATCGCCCACGCCGAGGACCCGGCGGTGATCGCCACCTCCGCCCGGCCCGGCGGGCCCAGCTACCAGGACTTCCTGGCGTCCCGGCCGGACTCCGCCGAGACCGAAGCGATCGGCTGGCTGCTGGACGCGGTGCGCGAGACCGGCTGCCGGGCGCACCTGGTGCACCTGTCCAGCGCCGCCGCGCTGCCGCAGCTCGCCGCCGCCCGCGCCGAGGGGCTGCCGGTCACGGTGGAGACCTGCCCGCACTACCTGTCCCTGGCCGCCGAGCAGGTGCCGGACGGGGCGACCCAGTTCAAGTGCTGCCCGCCGATCCGGGACGACGCCAACCGGGAGCGGCTGTGGCAGGCGCTGGCCGACGGCCTGATCGACTGCGTGGTGTCCGACCACTCACCGTGCACCGCCGAGCTCAAGCGGCTGGACACCGGGGACTTCGGCGCCGCGTGGGGCGGCATCGCCTCGGTGCAGCTGTCGCTGCCGGTGACCTGGACCGAAGCCCGCGGCCGCGGTCACAGCCTCGCCGAGCTGGCCGGCTGGATGGCCGCGGCGCCGGCCCGGCTGGCCGGGCTGGCCGGCAAGGGCGCGATCACGGCTGGCTATGACGCCGACTTCGCCGTCTTCGCCCCGGAGGAGAGCTTCGAGGTGGACCCGGCCCGGCTGCTGCACCGCAACCCGGTTACGCCGTACGCCGGGGTTAGGCTGCGCGGCGTGGTGCGACAGACCTGGCTGGCCGGCCGGCCGATCGACGGGCGCGTCCCGCTGGGTCGGTTGCTGCGTCGGGGCGAGCGCCGGGCGGGCACCCGATGAGCGCGAGCACCCGGTGAGCGCCCATCCGGCCGAGTTCCGCGCCCTGCCCGACCTCGCCGGCCGGGCCCTCGGCGCCGGCGTGGTGTGGAGCAACGACGACTTCTTCGCCAGCGCGCACAACCTGATCAATCCCGGGCCGGCGGGCCACGACCCGGCCGCCTTCGACGCCCGCGGCAAGGTCTACGACGGCTGGGAGACCCGGCGCCGGCGCGACGATCCCGGCCGGCTCGCGGCCCATCCTGCGGACGAGGTGATCGTCCGGCTGGCGGTGCCCGGCATCGTCCGGGGGGTGCTGATCGACACCAGCCACTTCACCGGCAACTACCCGCCGTACGCCTCGGTGGAGGGCGCCACGCTGCTCGGCTACCCGCCGGCCGACCAGCTGCGGGCCACCGACTGGACCCCGCTGCTGGCCCGCTCCGAGCTCGCCGGCGACACCGAGAACGCCTTCGCGGTGTTCGCCGCCGACCGGCTGAGCAGCCACGTCCGGTTGCGGATCTACCCCGACGGTGGCGTGGCGCGGCTGCGGGTGCACGGCGAGCCGGTCGCCGACCCGCGGTTCCTGGGCGGCCGGGTGGACCTGGCGGCCACCGTGCACGGCGGCCGGATCATCGGCTGCAGCAACCGGTTCTACTCGGCCCCGGCCAACGTGCTGGCTCCTGGCCGGTCGGCGGTGATGTCGGACGGCTGGGAGAACGCCCGCCGCCGCGACGACGGCAACGACTGGCTCGACGTGGGCCTGGCCGGCGCCGGGGTGCTGCACTCGGTGGTGATCGACACCTCCCGGTTCGTCGGCAACGCCCCCGGGGCGGCCCGGCTCTCCGACCTCGACACCGGCGCGGAGCTGCTGCCGCGCACCGAGCTGCTGCCCGACACCGAGCACCGGTTCAAGATCGGCTCGTCCGCGCCGGTGCGCCGGGTGCGCCTGGACGTCTACCCGGACGGCGGCATCTCCCGGCTGCGGCTGTTCGGCGAGCTCACCGCCGAGGCGCGCGCCGAGCTCGGCCGCCGCTGGCTCGCCCTGTTGCCCGGCCCGCTCGCGGCCGGCATCGCCGCCGACGAGCTGTTCGACTGATGAGCCCGTCCGCCGATCCCCGGCTGGTCGCCGAGCTCGCCGGTCGGGCCGAGGCACTGCTGGCCGGCGACGACGCCGAGCGGGCCCGCCGCTACCCGGGGCCGTCCGCGGCCCGGCAGCCGGTGCACACCGCCTACGTCCCGGCCGACCGGTTCTCCGCCGCCACCCCGCGGCAGTGGGGCGAGGCGGCCCTGCAGGCGCTGGCCGAGCACGGCCCGCTGCCCGGTTTCGACGAGCCCGAGCACCGTGCGGTGCGCGCCAAGCTGGAGCGAGAACCGATCGAGGACCTGCGGATCGACTTCGAGGACGGCTACGGCATCCGCCCGGACGAGGCGGAGGACGCGGCTGCGGTCGCGGCGGCCACCGCGCTGGCCGAGCTGCTGGCCACCGGTTCAGCGCCGCCGTTCACCGGCCTGCGGATCAAGTCCCTGGAACCGGCGGTCCGCCGCCGCGGGCTGGCCACCCTGGTGCTGTTCCTGGACACCCTGCTCGGCCGGACCGCGTTGCCGGCCGGCTTCCGGATCACCCTGCCCAAGGTCACCTCGGTGCTCCAGGTGCAGGCGATGGCCGAAAGCTGCGCCGTGCTGGAGGACCGGCTGGGCTTGGCCGCCGGGCAGCTGCGGTTCGAGATCCAGGTGGAGACCCCGCAGGCCGTCCTCGGCCCGGACGGCACCGCGCTGGTGGCTCCGATGCTCACCGCCGCGGCCGGCCGGTGCGCCGGCCTGCACTACGGCACCTATGACTACAGCGCCTCGCTGGGTATCGCCGCCGCCTTCCAGTCGCTGGACCACCCGGCCGCCGACCACGCCAAGGCGGTGCTGCAGGTGGCCGCGGCCGAGACCGGCGTCCCGGTGTCCGACGGCTCGACCAACGTGCTGCCGGTGGGCGACACCGCCGCCGTCCGGGCCGCCTGGCGGCTGCACGCCGACCTGGTGCGGCGCTCGCTGGAGCGCGGTTTCTACCAGGGCTGGGACCTGCACCCGGCCCAGCTGCCCAGCCGGTACGCCGCCACCTTCCGGTTCTTCACCGACGGGCTGGCCGCCGCACAGGCCCGGCTGGCCGCCTACCGGCAGCGGCTGGAGACCGGCATCGCCGACGAGCCGGCCACCGTCCGGGCGCTGACCGACTACCTGGCGCGCGGGGTGGCCTGCGGGGCGATTACCGAGCAGCAGGCGGGCACGCGGAGCTGAGGAACGAAGCGGAGTAGTCGGGCACCGCGGGGACGGAACCGGCGCCCGGCGGCTGACGGTAGGGTGACCCGGTGGCATTGGCGCTATATCGGAAGTACCGCTCTGCCGACTTCTCCGAGGTGATCGGGCAGGAGCACGTCACCGCTCCACTGATCCAGGCGTTGACGGCCGGCCGGATCAACCACGCATACCTGTTCTCCGGTCCCCGGGGCTGCGGCAAGACCTCCAGCGCCCGGATCCTGGCCCGGTCGCTGAACTGCGAGCAGGGCCCGACGGCCACCCCGTGCGGGGTGTGCCAGTCCTGCGTGGAGCTGGCCCCCAACGGCCCCGGCTCCATCGACGTGATCGAGATCGACGCGGCCAGCCACGGTGGTGTGGAGGACGCCCGGGACCTGCGAGAGCGGGCCTACTACGCACCGGTGCGCGACCGCTACAAGGTCTACATCATCGACGAGGCCCACATGGTCACCACCCAGGGCTTCAACGCGCTGCTCAAGCTGGTCGAGGAGCCACCGGAGTTCCTGGTGTTCATCTTCGCCACCACCGAGCCCGACAAGGTGCTGCAGACGATCCGGTCCCGCACCCACCACTACCCGTTCCGGCTGATCCCGCCGTCAGTGCTGCGCGGCCACCTGGAACGGATCTGCCAGGCCGAGGCGGTGACGGTCGAGCCGACGGTGTTCCCGCTGGTGGTGCGCGCCGGTGCCGGCTCGGCCCGCGACTCGCTGTCGGTGCTGGACCAGCTGCTGTCCGGCGCCGGGCCCGAAGGGGTCACCTACGCCCGGGCGGTCGGGCTGCTCGGCGTCACCGACTCGGCCCTGCTCGACGACATGACCGACTCGCTGGCCGTCGGGGACGCGGCCGGGGTGTACGCCACCATCGACCGGGTAGTGGAGGCCGGCCACGACCCGCGGCGGTTCGCCGCCGACCTGCTGGACCGGTTCCGGGACCTGATCGTGCTGGACGCGGTGCCCGACGCGGTGGACAAGGGGTTGATCGACTACGCCGGCGACCAGGCGAGCCGGATGGCCGACCAGGCCCGCCGGATCGGGCTGGCCAGCCTGGTCCGGTTCGCCGACATCACCCACACCACGCTGACCGACATGCGGGGCACCACCTCGCCCCGGTTGATGCTCGAGCTGCTGTCGGCCCGGATGCTGCTGCCGGACGCCGCCGCGGACTCGGCCGCGCTGCTGCAGCGGCTGGAACGGCTGGAGCGTCGGCAGGGGATGGCGGCTTCTTCGGCATCGGTGGCGTCCGTGGCTTCGGTGACGACCGTTGCGGCGAGTGGGCAGCCGGCGGCTGAGACCGAGCAGCCGGCGGCCCGGCCATCGCGGCCGAGGGCCACGGAACGGCAAGCCGAGCCCGCAGAACCCGAGGTACCCAAGGCAAGACCTGAGGTACCCACGGCGAAACCCACACCGTCGAAGGCGGAGCCAACGCCGCAGGCGGAACAGCCGGTGGCCGGTATCGAGCAGCCTGACCGCTCAGGTACCGAGCAGCCGGCACCCGAGCAATCCACCGCTCCGGCCGAGCAGCCGGCCGCGGAGCCCGAGCCCACCGCCGTAGTGACAGCCGCGACCTCGACCGTCGTAGTGACCGAGTCCGCACCGGACTCCAACGCGCTGCGGCAGTTGTGGCCGGAGGTGATGGCGGCGCTGCGGGACCGCAGCAAGGTCAAGTGGGCCATGATGAACGAGGTGGTGATCGCCTCGGTCGAGGGCGAGGTGGTCAACCTGCTGGCCCCGGCCGGGCTGGCCAAGCGGATCGCTGACGAGAGCAACCTGTCGGTGCTGCGCGAGGTGCTGCAGTCGGTGGTGTTCGGCCAGTGGCAGCTGTCGGTCAGCTCCGCGGCTCCCGGCAACGGGGCGGCGGCCCCGCCCGTCAACGAGCCGCCTGAACCCGACTACGAGCCGCCGCCGCGCGCCGAGCGCCCGGCCCGCGCGTCCCGGCCGGCGGCACCCGATCCGGCGCCCCCGCCACCGCCCCCGGCGCCCGAGGACGACGGGGTGGACGAGGAGGCCGACGAGGTGCACAGCTCGCGGCGCTCCGGCGGCGACGCCGAGGCCGCCGCCATCGAGTTGCTGCAGACCAGCCTGGGCGCGCGTCCGATCGATGCGTCCTGAGGGGCCGGCGCCCGCCGGGACGCCGGCCGCGCCGATCCGGGTCTGCTTCGTCTGCACCGGCAACATCTGTCGCTCGCCCACGGCCGAGGTGGTGTTGCGGGCCCGGCTGGCCGAGGCCGGCTGGACCGATGCGGTGGTCGTCGACAGTGCCGGCACCGGTCCCTGGCACGCCGGCAAGGACATGGACCCGCGGGCCCGCCAGGCCCTGGTCCGGCGGGGTTACGTACCGCCGGTGCACGTGGCCCGGCAGTTCCAGGCCGCAGACTTCGCCGGCCGCGACCTGGTGATCGCGCTGGACGCCGGCCATCTGGCCCGGCTCGGCCAGCTGGCCAGGCTGGCCGACGACCCCGCGGACGCGGCGGCCTCGATCAGCCTGCTGCGAAGCTACGACCCGGCGGCAGTCGAAGGCGAGCTGGACGTGCCGGATCCGTACTACGACGGCGACGCCGAGTTCGAAGCTGCCCTGGCCCAGATCGAGGCGGCCTGTACCAGCCTTGCCCAGCTACTTCTTCAGAGGCAATAACGGGCACTAAACAAAATTTGCCCAAAGTGCTCTAGCTGTGAAGTTGAGAAGGACTCATCTCAAGCCAGTATCCGGTCGTATTGCCTTCAAATCCTCCCTGAGAGTACCTCTAGGGCCCGTGGTCAGCGCCCCATTGAGGCGCTGACCGTCCAATCTTGGTTGACCATGTCCTGCTTGCTGTTAACGACTTTCCCGCGATGTGATACCTCAACCGCATACTGTGCTTGGTCTGTCGGAATATTGGGCAAGGTGAACGAGTAAAGGCAGGTACCCGACTCTTTATTCGGAGTTCCTGGCTCTAAGCTGGCTGACCCAAGGATCTTATTGTCTTGATTGGTTAGTATCACGGTGGTGCCGGCACTGATATCGGAATATCCTCCCTGCCCCACGCAATTGGCATAGGCAGTCTCAGTGTCGACAAGGAGGAACTCGCCTTTAACTGATGTCTTCGACACATGATTCGGCCCCCACGCGGTGAAGATGGCAAAGGCGGCGATAGCAAAAGCGATAAGGGATGCAGCGCCGATCAATACGACGCGTCGGGTTCGATGCACGGGAGCCAACTTCGCCATGGAGAGGGGCTTCGCCTCATCCTGGCCGGGAATTTCACTCTCGGAAATACCAACCGATCCATTTCCCAGCATCTCGGAGGGCTGCAGACCGTAGGCAGCAGCCCCATGTGGCTGGGCGGGCCGAGTAGCATCGCTCCAGGCTTGCCCGTCGAACCACCGCTCATAGCCCGCGTACACCTGGTCTGGATACCAGCCAGGCTGAAGTGGCGTCGTCATCAAACTCCTCCCAGAGCATCGGCTCAAGGCAAACGGACAGGGAAGAATGTTAAACATCGTGGGTACATTTCGCTGCTTTTTGGTGTGAGAAGTACCGGAGGCTTACGACGGTATCGGTAATCCGTCCTGGGAAAGGCAAACGCGGGTGCTGACCCGGGGAGCAGCATCTAGCCGCCAGCGATGACGGGGACCTGACTACCGAAACTGACAGTGCCGAGGGTTAGGCTTGCCGCGACTCGGCGATCCCGCCCCGACTGCAGCAGAAAGAGACCGACGTGCGACCAGGTGGCCAGCCCAACATGCAGCAGCTGATGAAGCAGGCGCAGAAGATGCAGCGCCAGCTCACCGAGGCTCAGGAGGAACTCGCCAACACCGAGGTGGAGGGTTCGGCCGGCGGTGGCCTGGTGCAGGCCAAGGTGACCGGCAACGGCGAGTTGCTGGCGATCACCATCGACCCGCAGGCGGTCGACCCCGACGACGTCGAGACCCTGCAGGACCTGGTGGTGGTTGCGGTCCGCGACGCCACCCGGCGAGCCAGCGACCTGGCGGCCGACAAGCTCGGCCCGCTGACCGGTGGCATGGGCGGCATGGGCCTCGGCGGGCTGGGCATCCCCGGCCTGTGAGCTCGCGTTGATATACGAGGGTGCGGTCCAGGACCTGATCGACGAGCTCGGGCGGCTGCCCGGCATCGGGCCCAAGAGCGCGCAGCGGATCGCCTTCCACCTGCTGGCCGCCGAGACCGTCGACGTCGACCGGCTGGCCGCCGTCCTTCGCCGGGTCAAGGCCGAGGTGAAGTTCTGCCGGACCTGCGGCAACGTCACCGACTCCGAGGAGTGCCGGATCTGCCGCGACCCGCGCCGGGACCTGGCGGTGATCTGCGTGGTCGAGGAGCCCAAGGACGTGATCGCCATCGAGCGCACCCGGGAGTTCCGGGGTCGCTACCACGTGCTGGGCGGCGCGATCAGCCCGATCGACGGCATCGGCCCGGACGACCTGCGGGTGCGCGAGCTGCTGCACCGGCTCTCCGATGGCACCGTCACCGAGCTGATCCTGGCGACCGATCCCAACCTGGAGGGCGAGGCGACCGCCACCTACCTGGCCCGGCTGATCAAGCCGATGGGCGTCACGGTGAGCCGGCTGGCCAGCGGCCTGCCGGTCGGCGGCGACCTGGAGTACGCCGACGAGGTCACCCTCGGGCGGGCCTTCTCCGGCCGGCGGGCCGTCGAGTAGGGCAGCACCCCACCCGACGGCCGTGCCGGGCAGACAGCAGCGGCTAAGGAGCACCGCCAGCAGCGGCCCGGCTACCGGTTGCGGGCGAACCGGTTCACCGCGCTCATCACCGCGCGCAGCGAGGCGGCCACGATGGACTCGCTGACCCCGACGCCCCACAGCACCTCATCGCCCACCTCGATCTCGAGGTAGGCGGCGGCCTCGGCGTCGCCGCCGGCGGTCAGCGCGTGCTCGGAGTAGTCCAGCACCCGCACCCCGATGCCGCCCAGGCCCATGTCCGGTTCGGAGATGGCCGAGCAGAACGCGGCGATCGGCCCGTTGCCGAGCCCGGTCACCGGCCAGTCCCGGCCGAAGGCGGTGACCACCGCTCGGACCCGGTCCACGCCGCCCTCGGAGACGGTGTTGAAGGACTTCAGCACGAAGGGCGCGTCCTGCCGGAACAGGTATTCCGAGGAGAAGATCGACCACATGGTGGCGGCGTCGACCTCGCCGCCGACGCCCTCTGCGGCCCGCTGGATGACCTGGCTGAACTCGATCTGCAGCCGGCGGGGCAGGTCGAAGGAGTGCTCGGTCTTCATGATGTAGGCCACGCCGCCCTTGCCGGACTGGCTGTTGACCCGGATCACCGCCTCGTAGCTGCGCCCGACGTCCTTCGGGTCGATCGGCAGGTACGGAATCGCCCAGGGCATCTCCTCGATCGGCCGTCCGGCCTCGGCGGCGGCCTGCTCCATTGCGTAGAAGCCCTTGTTGATGGCGTCCTGGTGCGAGCCCGAGAACGAGGTGTAGACCAGGTCGCCGGCGTAGGGGTGCCGCTCGTGCACCCCGATCCGGTTGCAGTACTCGGCCGTCCGGCGGATCTCGTCGATGTCGGAGAAGTCGATCTGCGGGTCGATGCCCTGGCTGTAGAGGTTCAGTCCCAGGGTGACCAGGTCGACGTTGCCGGACCGCTCGCCGTTGCCGAACAGGCAGCCCTCGATCCGGTCCGCGCCGGCCAGCATCGCCAGCTCCGCGTCGGCCACCGCGGTGCCGCGGTCGTTGTGGGTGTGCACCGACAGCGCCACGGCGTCCCGGTTCGGCAGGTTGCGGCTCATCCACTCGATCTGATCGGCGTAGACGTTGGGGGTGGACCGTTCCACCGTGCACGGCAGGTTCAGCACGATCTCCCGGTCCGGCTCGGGCTGCCAGACGTCCATCACCGCGGTACAGATCTCCAGCGCGTAGTCCAGCTCGGTGTCCATGAAGATCTCGGGGGAGTACTCGTAGCCGAACTCGGTGGCCGAGCCGCCGCTCAGCAGGTACTGCTCGGCGTACTTCAGCACCGCCCGGGTGCCGTCGACGGCGACCGCGGTGCACTGCTCGCGGCCGTCACCGGGGAAGCCGAACACCACCTCGCGGAACACCGGCGCGGCGGCGTTGTACATGTGCACGGTGGCCCGGCGGGCCCCCACCAGCGACTGGACGGTGCGCTCGATCAGCTCCTCCCGGGCCTGGGTCAGCACCGAGATGGTGACGTCCTCGGGCACCCGGTCGCTCTCGATGAGCTCCCGGACGAAGTCGAAGTCGGTCTGGCTGGCCGCCGGAAAGCCGACCTCGATCTCCTTGTAGCCCAGCCGTACCAGCAGGTCGAACAGGGTGCGCTTGCGGGCGGCGTTCATCGGGTCGATCAGGGCCTGGTTGCCGTCGCGCAGGTCGGTCGACAGCCACCGCGGTGCCCGGCTGAGGGTGCGGGACGGCCACTGCCGGTCCGGCAGGTCGACGGCGGGGAATGCCCGGTAGCGGTGCACCGGCATCGGGCTGGGACGCTGGGTGGTGCGGTAGGCAGCAGTACTCGAACTATGCATGAGAGGCTCCGAATGCAAAGGGGAAGTGGGCCGACGGACAGGGAAAGATGCCGGCACAGCACTTCGCCCGCGACGAGGGGGCCGACCCGGACGTGGCCCGGCAGCCGAGCTGCGGGTCCTAGCGTCCCAGTGCCTCGCCGCGGCCGCGAAGGAGGAGCAGCGCGCGCATGACGTCCCCAGGCTACATGGCCGTGCAGACATCAGGGGAGTCCCAGGTTGCGTTGGGACCGGGTTCCGGACGGTATCGTTGCCATAACGGTGACCCACCGACCCCGATCCGAAAGACGGCTGTTATCCGTGGAACTCGAGTCAAACGGGCTTAAAGCGCTCTATCGCAACCGGTTCGACAAGGAGTCCGAGCAGCGCCAGGAAACCTGGGACGTGCTGTGCCGGGACTTCTTCCAGACCTGGGTCGCCGAGGACGCGGTGGTGCTCGACCTCGCCGCCGGGCACTGCGAGTTCATCAACAACATCCGGGCCGGCCGCCGGATCGCGGTCGACCTGAACCCCGACGTCAAGGTCCGGGCCGCCGCCGGCGTGGAGACCCACGTGCTCCGCTCGGACGACCTGGTCGAGATCGCCGAGCAGTCGGTCGACGTGGTGTTCATCTCCAACTTCTTCGAGCACGTCAGCCGCGAGGTGATCCTGGCCACCCTGGTCGAGGTGCGCAGGGTGCTGCGGCCGGGTGGCCGGCTGCTGGTGCTGCAGCCCAACGTCCGCTTCTGCGCCCGCGACTACTGGCAGTTCTTCGACCACATCACCCCGGTGGACGACCGGGCCCTGGTCGAGGCGTTCGCGGCCACCGGCTTCGACGTGGTCAAGAACATCCCGCGGTTCCTGCCCTACACCACCAAGAGCTGGCTGCCCAGCTGGCCGGTGCTGATCAAGGCCTACCTGCGGATGCCGCTGGCCTGGCGGGTGCTCGGCGCCCAGGCCTTCATGGTCGCCACTCCCACCGCTGCCTGAGGTCGACGGCTCAACCGGTCAGCAGCGGGCGTCGGCGGTGGCGGTCTTGATCCGGTAGATCTTGCGGCTGCCGACCGCCTTCGAGCGGGCGAACGGCCCGTCGGTGGCCAGCGCGCCAGCCAGCGTGGCCGGGTCCAGCCGCACCCCCGGGTTCTCGATGTCGGTCACCCCGTACTGCCGGGCCACTTCCAGGATCTCGGCGAGCGATCCGGTGGGCAGCATGACGGTCGAGACCCCGGTCGCCTGGTTGATCTCCCACGGCTGGCGGGTCATCAGCACCACCGGACGTCCCAGGCAGCCGGCCTCGGCCCGCAGCGTCGAGGCCAGCCCGGCGGCGGCCCGGCCGATGTCGTTGTTGTGCCGGACGGTCGCCCGGGAGTTGTAGGCCACCGAGGTCAGCGGGTAGCCGACCAGGATCACGCAGCAGATCGCCGTCAGCACCGCGGGCAGCCGCAGCCGGCCGAGCTGGACTACTGCCAGCACCAGCAGCACCGGCACCCCGGTGATCATCACCTTGACGATGGCGCCGCCCGCGGCGACCGCCGGGGCGATGAGGCATTCGAAGATCACCACCAGCAGCAGGAACCCGACCGGCACCAGCCAGGCCGAGTCGAGCATCGACGCCAGCCGGGCCCGCCAGGGCAGGCCGGCGTCCCCGCCGAACCCCCGCAGCGCCAGGCTGCCGAGCAGCATCAGCACCAGCACCGACGCGATCGGCGCCATCGCCACGAACGCCGCCTCGAGCTGCAGGTCCAGCAGGTGGACGCGGAGGTCGAGGAAGCGGGCCGGGCTGCCGGCCAGCAGCGCCGACAGCGAGTGCTGGACGTGCGGGGCGAACAGGTCCTCGTAGCCGCTGACGTAGGGAAAGTCGTTCGCGGCCGGCGGCAGCGGCGAGCCGAAGTGCCGCAGGTTGGTCACCAGGTAGGGCGCCGAGACCACCAGGTAGCCGGCCAGTAGCAGCCCGGCCCGCAGGTAGTTCCGGCCGGCCCCGTGCCACACCAGGGCCGCGACGCCGAGCACCGCGCACAGCAGCAGCCCCTCGCTGCGCGACATCGCGGCCAGGCCCGCGAAGGCACCGGCCACCGGCCACCACCACAGCCGGCGGCGGGCGGCGACCGCGGCGGCCATCGCCGGCAACGCGAACGCGCCCAGGTAGACCGCGCTCTCGGCCTGCATCGCATAGGCCGACACCACCGGCTGCACCAGGGACGCGGCGGCGCTGACCGCCGGCACCCAGACCACGTCGCTCAGCGTCCGGGCCAGCGCGTAGGCGCCGGCCGACATCCCGGCGACCAGGAACACGTTGAGCGTCAGGGCGGCCGACAGGCCCCGGCCGTGGCCCAGCACCAGCGCCATCAGCTGCGAGGGCAGCGGCAGCCAGTAGTCGAAGGCGTAGTGGTGCAGCGGGGTGCCCGGCACCAGGAAGTGCCAGACGTAGTCGATGTCCGGCCCGCGGCCCGCCGCGATGTTCTGCGCCACCCCGAAGGTGAAGGCCGGGTCGGCATGCCCGGGGTAGCGCGCGGTGTGCGCCACCGAGATCCGGTACCCGCTGACCAGGATGGCCAGCAGCACGGCGCCGGCGGCGGCCAGCGCCTCGACGCCGCGCGCGGTCAGCCGCAGCGGCGGTCGGGCGGCCGGCCCGTCATCGGATCTGCCAGCACCGGTCGGCCCGTCCCCGGACCTGCCAGCACCGGCTGGCCCATTATCGGACCTGTTGACACCGGCCGGTACGGGCTCCGAGATCGGCTCGACGCGGTCGTTCCGGCTCGTGGCTTCGGCCGGGGGCACGGCAGGACGGGTAGCGAACTACAGCCGGCCGTCGGCGACCGCTTCGGTCACCCACGGAATGACCTCGTCCAGCATGGTGTCCAGGCTGGTGGTGCACTCGAAGCCGAGCACCTCCTTGGCCTTGGTCACGTCCGGCACCCGCCGCTGCACGTCGTACTCGAAGGCCTCGTCGCTGACCAGGGTGAGCGGCGCGTCGCCCTTGATCTTGCGCCAGATCACCTCGGCCAGCTCCCGGACACTGGTGCTCACCGGGGTGGAGATGTTGAAGTCGTCGTTGAAGGCCGCCGGCTGCGCCATGCACTCGACGATGCCCTTGGCCAGGTCGCCGCCGTAGGTGTAGTGCCGGATCTGGTTGCCCTCGCCGAGGATGTGCAGCGGGTCCTGGCCCTTGACCACCTTCTGCACCAGGTCGGGCACCACGTGGCTCATCGCCAGCTTGACGTTGCCCGAGGCGATCTCGACGTCGCCGAGCGCCCGGCCCTCGCCGATGCCGACGCAGTTGAACGGCCGGATGATGGTGTACGGCAGCTTGTACTGGTCCCAGGCGGCCTTGGCGAAGTACTCCACCGCCAGCTTCTGGAAGCCGTAGGACGACAGCGGCGGCGGGATCTTGCGCTCGTCGCCCTCCTTGGACGGCCAGTGCTCGGTGGACTCGAACACCATCGACGAGGACAGGTAGGTGACCTTCTGCAGCTTGCCGTTCTGGTGGGCGGCGATCGCGGCGTCGCACTGGGAGGCCATGATCCGCTCGTTGGTGGCGAGCAGGTCGTAGGCGTAGGCGTGGAAGTAGGAGATGCCGCCGATCAGCGCCGCACCGGCGATGAAGTGGTCGCAGTCGGACAGCAGCTTGGTCATCAGCTCGACGTCGCGGGCGTCACCCTCGACGAAGTGGTAGTCCGGGTGGTTGTCGTAGGACTTCGTGACCGGGCCGTACTTGGAGTAGTTGTCGATGCCGACCACCGAGTAGCCGCGGCGGAGCAACTCTTCGACCACGTAACCACCGATGAAGCCGGCCGAGCCGGACACCATGACCTTCTGCCGTGCTGCCTGGTCCTGTGCAGAGTGCGTGCTCACGAGTTTCGCTTTCCCTTTGTCGGTTTGTTGTTCTGCATGGCGATGGCGGTGGCGGCCCGGGCCACCTGCTCCTTGGTCAGCGGCGGTCCGAAGGCGAACCGGTACCACCGCAGGTAGCGCGGGATCCAGGCGGCGAGGTTGAAGTTGGACTCGCCGATCGTCCGGTCCAGCCAGATGGTGGGCACCTCGGCGACCGGACGGCGCAGCCGCCGGGCCTTGGCGGTCAGCTCCAGGCCGATCTCGAAGCCGCTGCGGCTGTCGATGCCCACCTCGCGGATGAACTCGGTGGAGTACGCCTTGAAGCTGTTGGTGGCATCCCGGGTGCCGACCCGGCCGAAGGCGCCGAGGGTGCGTCCGGCGGTCTTGGACAGCATCGACTTGAACAGCGGGCCGCCCACCTGCTGGCCGCCGGCGGAGTACCGGGACGCCGCGGCGACCACCACGCCGCGGTCCACCAGCCGGGCCAGCGCGTCGATCTGGCGCGGGTCGTCGCTGCCGTCGGCCATGGTGACCACCACCACCGGGTTCTTCACCTGGTCGATGCCGAACCGGATCGCGTTGGCAGGCCCGCGGCCGTAGCTCGAGATCAGGGTGTGCAGCCGCGGTTCCCGCTCGCTGTAGTCGCGCAGCACCGGCACCGTGGTGTCCTCTTCGAAGTCGACCACCACCAGGATCTCGCACTCGGACTCGACCGCGTCGAAGATCCGGTCCAGCACCGGGATGATGGCCTCACCCTCGTTGTAGGCCGGGATGACGACCGAGATGGCCAGGCTCATGAGTCGGCGCTCAGCTCGGTCATTGCCGCCTGCTCTTCGCGCGAGCGCTCATCGCCAGACTCGCTCCGCTCCTCGCTTGGCTGCGATGCTCCGCTCATACCACCGTGCCCTGTCCGAGCAGGTTCCAGACGTCGGCCACCGGCACCGTGGGCCGGATGTCGCGGTACTGCTTGTGCGGTGCGGCGATGATCAGCAGGTCCGAGTTGGCCAGCACGTGCTCCAGCGTCTCCAGGTTCGCGTCGACGCTGACGTAGGGATCGGTGCACAGCACCGACCTGGCCCGGAACTCCAGGATCCGCTTGAGCTTGTAGGAAAGGCTGGAGCGGATGTCGTCGCTCTCGCTCTTGAACGCCATGCCCAGGATGCCGACCCGCAGGTTGGCCAGGTCGTACTTGGCCTCCAGCTTGGACACCAGGTAGAGCGGCAGGCCCTCGTTCACCAGCATCGCCGAGTGGCCGAGGATGAAGGAGTTGTCGGTGAAGGCCGCCAGCTGCATGGTGTCCTTGAACAGGCAGGGCCCGGCGGCGAAGCCGGCGCCCGGCATGTCGGCGGCCCGCGGGTAGTCGTGCGCCAGCGCGTTGCGGATCCGGTCGAAGTCCAGCCCCTGGTCGTTGGCCATCACGTAGAACTGGTTGGCGGCGGCGAACTTGATGTAGCGCCAGGTGTTGGTGAACAGCTTGGCGAGCTCGGCCTCCTCCGGGCTGAGCTCGACGATGCTGTCGGTCAGGTGGCCGAACAGCGACCCGGCCCGGGCCAGCACCTCGGGGGTACGCGCCGAGACGATCTGCGGCAGCGAGAACAGCTCCTCCATCGCCTTGCCCTCGGCGATCCGCTCCGGGCAGAACGCCACGTCGACGTCGATGCCCTCGCCGGCCAGCAGCTTCTCCACCCGCTGGGTGACGCCCGGGTAGACGGTGCTGCGCAGCACCAGCAGCTGGCCGTGCCGGAAGTGCTGGCGGCACTCCGACAGGGCCCGCGGCACCGCGTGCGGGTCCGGGTTGAGGTGCTCGTCCACCGGCGTGCCGATCACCACCACGACGTGCTCGCCGCGGCTGACCACGCTCGGGTCGACGGTGGCCTCCAGCCGGCCGGCCGCCAGCACCCGCTGCAGCACCTCGGTGGCGCCGTCCTCGCGGAACGGCAGCTCGCCGGACAGGATGGTCTTGACCGCCAGCTCGTTCAGGTCGTAGATGCCGACCCGCAGGCCCCGGTCGGCGAAGGCGATCGCCAGCGGCAGGCCGACGTGACCGCCGCCGCCGACGACTACGACATCGAGGTCGAAGGTGCTGTCAGGTGAGTCGGTGGGCATCCTGGATGAAATCCGATCCTGAGCGGTCTGGGAACTACGATCCGGCAATGACGGAGGGCGCCGGGGTTGCGGGGGCAGTGTATCGGGGGAGGTCCCGGCTGCCCTAAAACGCGCCGTTGCGCGGGCGGGGACAGGCCACCTCCCCCCTTGGCGTTCTCGTCGTGAAAAGGTAGAACAGGTACTGAAATCGTTGTTCCAGCCTCCAAAGGCCACTGATAGAGCCCCATAGACCACCGCAGAGCACCTGAAAGGGACGCAATGGCGCGCTCACTGTCCAATTTTGTCAACGGAGAGCAGGTCCCGGCCGCCGACGGGCGCACCTTGGACGTGATCAATCCCGCCACCGGCGAGGTCTACCTCACCTCGCCACTGTCCGGGCCGGAGGACCTGGACCGGGCCTACCAGGCGGCGGGGGCCGCGTTCGAGAGCTGGCGCGACACCACTCCGAGCGAGCGGCAGCGCGCGCTGCTGAAGTTCGCCGACGCGGTGGAGGCCCGCGCCGAGGAGGTCATCGCGGTCGAGTGCGAGAACACCGGTAAGCCGCTCGCGCTGACCCGTAGCGAGGAGATGCCGCCGATGCTGGACCAGCTGCGGTTCTTCGCCGGCGCCGCCCGGGTGCTGGAGGGCCGCTCGGCCGGGGAGTACATGGCCGGCCACACCTCCTACATCCGGCGCGAACCGGTCGGTGTCTGCGGGCAGGTGGCGCCCTGGAACTACCCGATGATGATGGCCGTCTGGAAGTTCGCCCCGGCGCTGGCCGCCGGCAACACCGTGGTGCTCAAGCCCTCGGACACCACGCCGGCCTCCACGGTGCTGCTGGCCGAGATCGCCGCCGAGTTCTTCCCGCCCGGGGTGTTCAACGTGGTGTGCGGCGACCGCGACACCGGCCGGGCGCTGGTCGCCCACCCCATCCCGTCGATGGTCTCGATCACCGGTTCGGCCCGGGCTGGCATGCAGGTGGCCGAGGCGGCGTCGAGGGACCTCAAGCGGGTGCACCTGGAGCTGGGCGGCAAGGCCCCGGTGATCGTGTTCGACGACGTCGATGTGGCGGCTGCCGCGGAGGCGATCGCGGTGGCCGGCTACTTCAACGCCGGCCAGGACTGCACGGCCGCCACCCGGGTGCTCGCCCCGGCCGGCTTCGCCGAGGAGTTCGCCGCGGCGCTGGCCGCCCAGGCCCAGGCCACCAAGACCGGCGCGTCCGATGACGAGGACGTTCTGTACGGCCCGCTGAACAACGCCAACCAGCTGCAGCACGTGTCCAACCTGGTCAACCGGCTGCCCGAGCACGCCTCGGTGCTGGCCGGCGGCCAGCGGCAGGGCGAGGCCGGCTTCTTCTTCACCCCCACCGTGCTGTCCGGGCTGCGCCAGGACGACGAGCAGAGCCAGACCGAGATCTTCGGCCCGGTCATCACGGTGCAATCGTTCTCCGACGAGGACGAGGCGGTCCGGTGGGCCAACGGGGTCGAGTACGGCCTGGCCTCGTCGGTGTGGACCCGCGACCACGGCCGGGCCATGCGGGTATCCCGCCGGCTGGACTTCGGCTGCGTGTGGATCAACACCCACATCCCGCTGGTCGCCGAGATGCCGCACGGCGGCTTCAAGCACTCCGGCTACGGCAAGGACCTGTCGATGTACGGCCTGGAGGACTACACCCGGATCAAGCACGTCATGCACAACATCGAGTTCTGACGCCGGGCCTAGACTTCAACCATCGCCCGGAAGATGGAGAGATCGCCATGACGACCCCCGACCCGATCGAGCAGCGGCGGATCCTCAAGACCGCCATCCCGGGACCCCGGTCGGCCGAGCTGCACCGGCGCAAGCTCTCGGCGGTGTCGGCCGGGGTAGGCGTGGGGCTGCCGGTCTACGTCGAGCGGGCCGGCGGCGGCGTGCTGGTCGACGTCGACGGCAACCAGCTGATCGACTTCGGCTCGGGGATCGCCGTGACCACCGTCGGCAACGCCGCGCCCCGGGTGGTCGAGCGGGTGCGGGCCCAGGTGGCCGACTTCACCCACACCTGCTTCATGGTGACCCCGTACGAGGAGTACCTGGCCGTCTGCGAGGCGCTCAACGAGCTCACCCCGGGCAGTGGCGAGAAGCGCTCGGCGCTGTTCAACTCCGGCGCCGAGGCGGTCGAGAACGCGGTGAAGGTGGCCCGCTCGTTCACCGGGCGGCAGGCCGTCGTGGCCTTCGACCACGCCTACCACGGGCGCACCAACCTGACCATGGCACTGACCGCGAAGAACATGCCCTACAAGCACCGGTTCGGTCCGTTCGCCAGCGAGATCTACCGGGTGCCGATGGCCTATCCGTTCCGCTGGCCGACCGGCCCGCAGAACTGTTCGGACGAGGCGTTCGAACAGTTCGTCAGCCTGGTGCACGCCCAGGTCGGCGAGGAGAACACCGCAGCGGTGCTGCTGGAACCGATCCAGGGCGAGGGCGGCTTCATCGTGCCGGCGCCGGGCTTCGTGCGCCGGGTCGCGGACTGGTGCACCCAGCACGGCATCCTGTTCATCGCCGACGAGATCCAGACCGGCTTCTGCCGCACCGGCGACTGGTTCGCCTGCGAGTTCGAAGACGTGGTGCCGGACCTGATCACCACCGCCAAGGGCATCGCCGGCGGCCTGCCGCTGTCCGGGCTGACCGGCCGGGCCGAGGTGATGGACGTGGTGCAGAGCGGCGGCCTGGGCGGCACCTACGGCGGCAACCCGGTGGCGTGCGCGGCGGCCCTGGGCTCGATCGAGACCATGAAGGCCGACAACCTCAACGCCCGGGCCAAGGCCATCGAGGCGCTGGTGCTGCCCCGGCTGCAGCAGCTGGCGGCCAAGTACTCCCAGGTCGGCGACGTGCGGGGCCGGGGCGCCATGCTGGCGCTGGAACTGGTCGCCGACGCCGGTGACCTGACGCCGAACAGCGTGCTGACCGGCCGGGTCAACGCCTTCTGCCACGCCCAGGGCCTGGTCACCCTGACCGCCGGCACCTACGGCAACGTGCTGCGGCTGCTGCCGCCGCTGTCGATCTCCGACGAGCTGCTCGCCGAGGGCCTGGACATCCTGGAGCAGGCCTTCGCCGCCAGCATCTGAGCAGGTCACCCGGTCGCTTGGATGTGGGTGAACCTTGGCACTGGTGCTAGCCCGTCTGGATGTCAACAAATCTTGACATTCTGTTGAGTCGGCGCTAATGTGAGTAAATGTCAACATCGGCTGCCGCTAGTGAGACGGTTCGAGTCCGGTCTCCCGAGGCGCTGGGACGAGCCGTCCGGGCTGCCCGTGCCCGGGCCGGATTGACCCAGGCGGAACTCGCCGAACGCGCGCGGGCCAACCGCTACGCGATCGTGGTCCTGGAATCGGGTCACCAGACTCGGGCCCTTGAGATCCTCTTCGACACCCTGGCTGCATTGGATCTTGAGCTCGTGGTCCGGCCACGAGCTGGCTGATCGGATGGAACTCGACCTGTGGCTTGCCGGCACGCTGGTGGCCCACACCCGGACACCGTCTCGCGGAGGCAAGGTCAAGATCGTCTACGCGGATGAGGTCGCCGGCACCTGGCCTCCGGAGACGCCATTGCTGTCGTGCTCGCTGCCCATTCCCGGACCAGGTGAGCCCGCCCGGTCCCGAGCATTCCTGGAAGGGCTGCTCCCCGAAGGCAGCGCCCTGGCCGCAGCGGCAGCGCAGGTGCGTGGCGTGCGCCTGGTCGACGGGGCGCCAGAGACCGCCGCGGACGCCGTAGCATTGCTCGGCGAGTTCGGCCGAGAGTGCGCCGGAGCGATCGTGGCGCTGCCCGCCGGGCACCCTCCGCCCACCGGCGGGCGCTACGAAGCCCTGGACGAGGCGGCGCTCGGCGCGCTGGTACGCGACCTGCCACTGCATCCGATAGGCACCGACCTGGCCCGGGACATCCGCATGTCCCTGGCCGGCGCCCAGCCGAAGTTCCTCCTTGCCCGGATTTCCGACCTCTGGTACGAGCCGGTGGCGGGTGCCCCGTCGACCCACATTCTCAAACCCACCGGGGTGTGGGCGCACAGCGCACACAACGAAGCGTTGGTGCTGGCACTGGCCCGGGCATGCGGGCTCACCACGAGTGCGGCGTGGACCGAGACGATGGGCGAAACCGCAGTGCTGGTCGCCGAGCGCTACGACCGTGCCGTGGTCGACGGACAGGTGGTTCGGCGCCACCAGGAGGACATGTGCCAAGCAGTCGGAATCCGGCCCTCGAAGAAGTACGAGATCGGCCGGCCCAGCGAGCGGATGGCCCGACTGCTGCGCGAATTCACCGACGAACCGCGTGTCCAGTTGGCCGCGCTGTTCCGGCAGGTGGCCTTCCGTGCCACGGTGGGCGATGAGGACGGGCACGGAAAGAACTATTCGGTATTGCTCGACAACGGCACTGTGCAGCTGTCCCCGTTGTACGACTCGTTGTGCACCCTTGCCTATCCCGACCTCACCGGGCGGATGGCCACCAAGATCGGCGCGCAGCAGAGCCTGGCGAAGATCGACCGGCAGGCACTGATCATCGAAGGCCGAGCGATGGGCCTCACCGAGGTCGAAGCGAACTCCGAACTCGATGCGATCGCCTTCGGCATCCGCACAGGACTGGACGCCCTTCCGGACAAGTTCACCACCGGCTGGCCGAGCGAACGGGTCATCGACATCATCCTCGCGCGCTGCACCCGGCTCACCGCCGGCGAACCGCTCGGCGCCGGACCTGCCACCACCCGCCGCTCCGCCGCCCTGACCCTCGATGACGCGACCGAGCAACGCCAGACGATTGCCACCAGGCCCGACGACTAGCGGTTCCCGGTGTAGCCGGCTGCCGGGTCGAGGGCTCCGACGGCCAACGGCGTGCCATCCGGCGTCTAGACTTGACCGGGCCAGCCGGCCGCGGGGGAAGTTGTTCTGGAGGAAACACCGTGGGACTCGTCGTGCAGAAGTACGGCGGCTCGTCGGTCGCTGACGCGGAGCGGATCAAGCGGGTCGCCGAGCGGATCGTGGCGACCCGCCGCGAGGGCCACGACGTGGTGGTGGTGGTCTCGGCGATGGGCGACACCACCGACGAGCTGATCGAGCTGGCCGAACAGGTCGCCCCCGTCCCGTCCGGCCGCGAGTTCGACATGCTGCTCACCGCCGGCGAGCGGATCTCGATGGCGCTGCTGGCGATGGCGATCCACTCGCTGGGCTACTCGGCCGAGTCGTTCACCGGCTCGCAGGCGGGGGTGCTCACCACCGCGGTGCACGGCCGGGCCCGGATCCTGCGGATCACCCCGCAGCGGGTGCAGAACTCGGTGGCCGCCGGCAACGTGGCGATCGTGGCCGGCTTCCAGGGCGTCTCGCCCGACACCAAGGACATCACCACCCTCGGCCGGGGCGGCTCGGACACCACCGCGGTGGCGCTGGCGGCCGCCCTGAACGCCGAGGTCTGCGAGATCTACACCGACGTGGACGGCGTGTTCTCCGCCGACCCGCGGATCGTTCCGAACGCCCGCAAGCTGGAGTCCATCTCCTACGAGGAGATGCTCGAGATGGCGGCCTGCGGGGCGAAGGTACTGATGCTGCGTTGCGTGGAGTACGGCCGCCGCTACAGCGTCCCGATCCACGTCCGTTCGTCGTTTTCCAACCTGCCCGGCACCATGGTCGCCGGGGCTATGGAGGATCTACCCGTGGAACAGGCCATCATCTCCGGAGTCGCGCACGACCGCAGCGAGGCCAAGGTGACCGTCGTCGGGGTGCCCGACAAGCCCGGCCAGGCGGCGACGCTGTTCCGGGTGCTCGCCGAGGCCGAGCTGAACCTGGACATGATCGTGCAGAACGTCTCCACCAAGGGCACCGGACGTACCGACGTGTCGTTCACGCTGCCCAAGGCCGACGGCACGGTGGCGGTGCAGGCACTGACCAGGGTGCAGGACCAGGTCGGGTTCGAGGAACTGCTCTATGACGACCACGTCGGCAAGCTGTCGCTGATCGGCGCCGGCATGCGCTCGCACCCCGGGGTGTCGGCCACCTTCTTCGCCGCGCTGGCCGAGTCCGGCGTGAACGTGGAGATGATCTCCACCTCCGAGATCCGGATCTCGGTGGTGCTGCGCGACAGCGACCTCGACACCGCGGTGCGGGCCGTGCACGACGCGTTCGAACTGGGCAGCGCCGACGAGGAGGCAGTCGTCTACGGAGGGACCGGCCGATGAGCGGTGGGGCAGGCCTGCAGGTTGGCGTGGTGGGCGCGACCGGCCAGGTGGGCACGGTGGTGCGCCGGATCCTGGCCGAGCGCAACTTCCCGGTCGCCGGCATCCGGTTCTTCGCCTCGGCCCGCTCGGCCGGCAGCACGCTGCCCTGGCAGGACCGCGAGGTGGTCGTGGAGGACGCCGCGGTCGCCGATCCCGCCGGGCTGGACATCGCGATCTTCTCCGCCGGCGCGTCCACCTCGAAGCTGCTGGCGCCGAAGTTCGCCGCCGCCGGGGTGACGGTGATCGACAATTCCTCGGCCTGGCGGATGGATCCGGACGTGCCGCTGATCGTCAGCGAGGTCAACCCGGACGCCCTCGACGGCATGCGCAAAGGCATCATCGCCAACCCGAACTGCACCACCATGGCGGCGATGCCGGTGCTGCGGCCGCTGCACGCCGAGGCCGGCCTGGTCCGGCTGATCGCCTCGACCTACCAGGCGGTCTCGGGCAGCGGACTGGCCGGCGTGGAGGAGCTGGATTCCCAGCTGCAGAAGGCCGGTTCGACCGCCGTGGCGCTGACCTCCGACGGTGGTGCGGTGGATCTCGGCGAGCCGGTGAAGTACCGCCGCCCGATCGCGTTCAACGTGCTGCCGCTGGCCGGCTCGATCGTCGACGACGGCTCGTACGAGACCGACGAGGAGCAGAAGCTCCGCAACGAGAGCCGCAAGATCCTGGGCATCCCGGACCTGGCGGTGTCGGGCACCTGCGTGCGGGTGCCAGTGTTCACCGGGCACTCGCTGTCGATCAACGCCGAGTTCGCCCGTCCGCTGGGGGTGGCCCGAGCCATCGAGCTGCTCAGCGACGCGCCGGGGGTCGCGTTGAGCGAGATCCCCACGCCGCTGCAGGCCGCCGGCCAGGACCCCAGCTACGTCGGCCGGATCCGCCAGGACCCCGGCGTGCCGGACGGCCGTGGGCTGGCGTTGTTCGTGTCCAACGACAACCTGCGCAAGGGTGCCGCGCTGAACGCGGTGCAGATCGCCGAGCTGGTCGCCGCCCGCCGGGCGTCCTAGCCGGGCGTCCCGGCGAGCCTGCCCGGCCTAGGAGGGCAGTACCTCGGGCAGCGGTCCGTTCCACGGGTACGGCTCGATCTCGGCCAGCACCCGGTTGCGCCGCCGCCGGTTCAGGTGGTCGATGTAGAGGGTGCCGGCCAGGTGCTCGGTCTCGTGCATCAGGCAGCGGGCGAGGAAGCCGGTGCCGGTGACGGTCAGCGGGGCGCCGTGCAGGTCCTGGCCTGCCACCGTGACCGAGAACGGCCGGCCGAGCACCGCGTACGGGCCGGGCACCGACAGGCAGCCCTCCTCCAGCTTCTCCTCGGGACCGGCGGTGGCGATGATCCGCGGGTTGACCACGTGTCCCTTGTGCTGCACGCCCTCGTGGTCGTGGCAGTCGTAGACGAACACCGACAGCCCCACGCCGATCTGGGTGGCGGCCAGGCCCACCCCTTCGGCGACGTACATGGTGGCGAACAGGTCGTCGACCAGATCGGCGAGATCCTGGTCGAACTCGGTGACCTGGGCGGTGGGGGTGTGCAACACCGGATTGCCGACGATGACCACCGGACGGGCGCGACCTGCCATAGCCGCTGAGTCTAGTTCGGCGGGCATCCGCCGGTCGCGACTGCCGCCGTACGCTGAGCACGCTGTGCCGTTCGGCCCCCGGATTCCGCCGGGCCGGTGCCGGACGGCCGGGGAAAGGAGCACCGGTGGCTGCCCGGTCCCGCCCGTTCGCGCAGGTGGACGTGTTCTCCCCGACGCCCTACCTGGGCAATCCGCTGGCCGTGATCCTCGACGGTGAAGGCCTGGACACCGAGGCGATGCAGCGGGTCGCCCGGTGGACGAACCTGTCGGAGACCACCTTCGTGCTGCCGCCCACCAGCGCGGTGGCGGACTACCGGCTGCGGATCTTCACCCCGGGCGGTGAGCTTCCGTTCGCCGGCCACCCCACCCTCGGCTCGGCGCACGCCTGGCTGGAGCACGGCGGCACCCCGGCCAACGCGGGCAAGATCGTGCAGGAGTGCGCGGCCGGCCTGGTCGACGTGCGGGTGGACGAGGGGCTGCTGTCCTTCGCGGCCCCGCCCACCCGCCGGGAGGGGGACCTCGAGGACTCCTACCTGCACCAGGTCGTGGCGGCGTTGGGCATTGCCGGCGAGCAGGTACTGGCGCACCAGTGGGTGGACAACGGCCCCGGGTGGGCCGTCGTCCGGCTTGCCACGGCGCGGGAGGTGCTGGACCTGGAGCCAGACCTCGCGCAGCTCCCGGAAGCGATGATCGGCGTGATCGGCGCCTACCCCGAGGGCTCGGCGCACGCCTTCGAGATGCGCACCTTCGCACCCGGCGTCGGGGTCGCCGAGGACCCGGTGTGCGGCAGCATGAACGCCTCGGTCGGGCAGTGGCTGTTCCGCACCGGGGCGGTCTCGGACGGCTACCGCGTCTCGCAGGGGCAGCGGCTCGGCCGGGCCGGCGACATCGCCGTCAGCGCCGACGGCGACGGAACGGTCTGGGTCGGTGGCGCGACCAACACCCTGTTCCGGGGCACCGCGCTGGTCTGACGGGTCAGACGATCCACACCGCCTGGCGGCGCTCGCGCCGTCAGACGATCCACATCGCCTGGCGCCGCTCGCGCCGTCAGACGATCCACATCGCCTGGTACGGGGCCAGCCACAGGTTGCCGTCGTCGCCGGACCGGACCGCAGCGTCGGCCAGCGCGTCCCACGGATCGCCGATGCCGAGCTCGCCCAGCCGCCAGGCCGGGTACGGCCGCCAGCCGTCGGTGACGTTGTAGAGCCCGAGCATCGCCCCGAGCGGGTGCCGGCGCAGCACCGGCAGGATGCCCGGGTCGGCCAGCGGGCCGATCTCGCTGCCCACCGAGGCGTCCAGGTGCGGCACCCGGGCGCGGGCGGAGATCAACGCCCGCAGGCCGGCGAACACCTGCCCGGCCGGGCAGGTCAGGTCCGCTCGCCGGTCCAGGTCGGCGCCGGTCAGCCGCGGCCGGTGCGTCCAGCGGTTGTCGGCCTGGTGGCCGGGTTCCTCCGCCCAGTGCGGGTCGTTGGGCATCGCCAGCTCGTCACCGGACCAGATCACCGGGATGCCGCCCCAGCCGAAGGTCAGCGCGTGTGCCAGCAGCACCCGGGGCACGCCGCGGTCGTCGCCGGCCTCGATGCCGGCCAGGCTCGCCGAGGTGCCGCTGATCCGCCGGTCCCCAGTCGCCGGATTGGCCTGGAAGACCAGCCCGCGGGCCGCCGAGCCGGGGAACTGCCCGGCGTAGTAGTCCGACAGGAACGCCCGGTGGGCAGCGCCGGACAGGCCCACCGCGGCCGCATCGCGGTCGTCGACCGCCCAGCCGATGTCGTCGTGGCCGCGGACGTAGGTGATCCAGGCGGTGGTCGAGGGCGCCGGCGGCAGGTGGCCGAGCGCGTGCGCGGCCAGCCGGACGTCGCCGGCCGCCAGCATCGACCAGATCTGCACCATCAGGCTGTTGTGGTAGGCCAGGTCGCTGACCTTGCCGTAGTGCGGCCCCTGGCCCAGGTAGTGCACCAGGTCGGCCGGCCCGACGATCGCCTCGGCCTTGAACAGCAGCGCCGGGCAGGCGATCCGGGTCAGCGCGTGCAGCGCCTGGGTGATGGCGTGCACCTCCGGCTGGTTCTGGCAGTCGGTGCCCAGCCGCTTCCACAGGAACGCGATCGCATCCAGCCGCACCACCTCCACCCCGGCATTGGCCAGGAACAGCAGGATGTCGGCGTACTCGACGAACACGTCCGGATTGGCCCAGTTGACGTCCCACTGGAAGGAGTTGAACGTCGTCCACACCCAGCCGTCCAGATCGTCGTCCCAGCTGAAGTTGCCGGGCGCGAAGTCCGGGAAGACCTCCGGCAGCGTCCGCTCGTAGGCGGCGGGCAGCTCGCGGTCGGGGTAGACGTGGAAGTAGTTGCGGTACCTCGGCTCACCCGCCCGAGCCGCCGCGGCCCAGGCGTGCTCGCGGGCGACGTGGTTGAGCACCAGGTCCAGCACCAGGCTGATGCCGGACTCGCGCAGCGTGCGGGCCAGCGCGCGCAGGTCGTCCACGGTGCCGAGGTCGGCACGGACGTCGCGGTAGTCGGCAACCGCGTAGCCGCCGTCCGAGTCGCCGTCGCGCGGGCGCAGCAGCGGCATCAGGTGCAGGTAGCGAATGCCGAGCTCGGCCAGGTAGCCGACCCGCTCGGCCACCCCGGCCAGGGTGCCGGCGAACCGCTCGGCGTAGGCCGCGTAGCCGGTCATGGCCGGCTGCTGGAACCAGTCCGGTTCCAGGCTGCGGACCAGGTCCAGGCGCTTGAGGTCCGGTTCGCGGTCGGCGTAGGCCGCCGCGGCCAGCCGCAGCAGCCGCACCGCAGTCTCCTCGGCCCGCGGTCCGTAGGCGGCGGCCAGCCCGTCGTGCAGGTCCGGCCACCAGCGCCGCAGGCGGAGCAGGAACAGCTCCGAGCCGGCCGGGTCTGTCGAGCCGGCCAGCTGGGACTCGACCGCGGCGAGCAGCGCCGCGGGTGGCGCACCGGTGGGCTCGGAACTGTGCATGGCCGCTATCGTCCCTGCTCAGAGCGGGCCGACCAACCGGAGGGGGAGCAGGTATGGAGCTCGACGAGCTGAGGCAGCGGTTCGCGACGCTGACCACCGCCCACCTGGCCGACGCCTGCGTGCGGGCCCAGGTGCCGGTGCGGTGCGCACCGGCCGCGGTCAAGGCGGTGGTGGCCGGTGACCGGCTGGCCGGCCGGGTGCTGCCGGCCCGGCACGCGGGCAGCGTCGACATCTTCCTGGAGGCGCTGCAGGGCGCGAAGCCGGGCGAGGTGCTGGTGGTCGATGACGGCGGCCGCACCGACGCCTCGTGCGTCGGCGACCTGGTGGTGCTGGAGGCCACCGCGGCGGGCCTGGCCGGGGTGGTGATCTGGGGACTGCACCGCGACACCGTCGACATCCGGGCCATCGGGCTGCCGGTGTTCAGCATGGGGGCGATCCCGACCGGGCCGCTGCGCGCCGGCACCCGGCCGCCGGACGCGCTGGACTCGGCCACCGTCGGCGAGTGGGTGGTGGGTGCTGAGGACCTGGTGCTGGGCGACGACGACGGCGTGCTGTTCGTGCCGGTCGCGCGGGCGGAGGAGGTGCTGGGCATCGCCGAGCAGATCCGCGACACCGAGCGCGGGCAGGCCGGGCAGATGCGCGAGGGCAGGTCGCTGCGCGAGCAGGTGCGCTTCGACAGGTACCTCACCGAGCGGTCGAAGAACCCGTCGCTGACCTTCCGGGAGCACCTGCGGTCGGTCAGCGGGGCGATCGAGGAATAGCGCGCGCCCCTCCGACCGGCCGGCTACCCGTAGGTGGGGTGCTGCGGCCAGCCGGGCGGCGAGTCCTCCCAGTCCTCCCGCCGGCCGTAGGGCGTGTGGTCCAGTAGGTGGTTGGTGAAGACCAGCCGGTCTACGCCGCGCTGGGTGGTGCTGTAGGTCAGGTAGACGTCCTCGCCGTCACGCAGGAACACGCTGAGCAGGAAGCCGCCGCCGGCCCCGCAGTCCTCGGCGAACGAGGTGCCGTGCGACGACACGAACGGCAGCGTCCAGCCCATCTGCTTCTTGTACGACTCGATCTGGGCCAGCGGCATGTTCGACACCGTCACCCAGGTGACCCCGGTCTCGGCGAGCGCGGCCAACGCGGGCACTGGGACGTTGTTGGTGAACCAGGTGCAACCGGGGCAGTAGTGGTCCGGGCCGTTGTCCATGAACTGGTAGACGACCAGCTCGCCGCGGCCCTCGAACAGGTCGAGCAGCGACTTCGGCCCGGACGGCGTGTCGAAGGTGTAGGAGTTGTCGAACCTCGTCATCGGCAGCCGGCGGCGCCGGGCGGCCAACCGGTCCTGGGCCCGGGTCAGTTCCTTCTCGGCCGCCAGCAGCTCCGCGCGGGCCTGCTGCCATTCCTCGGCCGACACGACTTGCGGCAACGCCGGCGCGGGATTCGGTGCGTTCATGGCGCCATTGTGCACCCGGGCCACCAGCGTCGGGCCCTGCGCACCAGTCGCGCCCGGGACGTCCGGCGCGGTACCCGCCGGACGACGCCTGGCCGGGACGCCGGCAGCGGTATGGCACAGTGGGAGGACGCCTCTACGGAACGCGAGCCCGCCACCCGACGGGGCACGGCTCACGAGTGTGCCGCCACCAGCCGGATCAGGCAGGAGCGACCATGGAGGTATCCCCCCTCGTCTGGGGCCTGACGATCGCAGCGATCGTCGGCCTGCTGGCCTTCGACTTCGTCTTCCACGTGCGCAAGGCACACGTGCCGTCGCTGCGCGAGGCGGCGGCCTGGTCGGCGGTCTACGTGGGCCTGGCCGTGCTGTTCGGCGTCGGCGTGCTGGTCTTCGGGGGCGGCGAGGCCGGCTCGGAGTACTTCGCCGGCTACGTCACCGAGAAGGCGCTCTCGGTGGACAACCTGTTCGTCTTCCTGATCATCCTGACCAGCTTCCGGGTGCCGCGGGAGGACCAGCAGAAGGTGGTGCTGTACGGCATCGCCTTCTCACTGCTCGCCCGCACCGGGTTCATCTTCCTCGGCGCGGCGCTGATCAACTCCTTCGCCTGGGTGTTCTACCTGTTCGGGCTGATCCTGCTGCTGACCGCCGGAAACCTGCTCAAGTCCGAGGGCGAGGACGCCCACTCCGGCGACAACGTCATGGTGCGGCTGGCCCGCAGGATGTTCCACACCACCGAGCACTACGACGGCGACAAGCTCTTCACCATGCACCAGGGCAGGCGGGCGATGACCCCGATGCTGCTGGTCATGGTGGCCATCGGCGGCACCGACATCCTGTTCGCGCTGGACTCGATCCCGGCCATCTTCGGGCTCACCCAGAACACCTTCATCGTCTTCACCGCCACCGCGTTCTCGCTGCTGGGGCTGCGGCAGCTGTTCTTCCTGATCGACGGGCTGCTGGACCGGCTCATCTACCTGTCCTACGGGCTGGCGGTGATCCTCGGCTTCATCGGGGTCAAGCTGATCCTGCACGCACTGCACGAGAACAACGTGCCGTTCATCAACGACGGCGAGCACGTCAAGGTGGTCGAGATCAGCACCGGGCTCTCGCTGTCGGTCATTCTCGGCGTGCTGCTGGTCACCGTCGCGGCCTCGGTGTTCAGCCGCGCCGGCCGAGCCCAGAACGCCATCTCCAACGCCCGCCGGCACGCCGCCGGCTACCTCGACGCCGAGTACACCGCCGACCCGCAAGAGCGGGAGCGCATCTACCGCGCGCTGCTGGCCGAACGGGACCAGATCATCGCCCTCGGGCCGAAGTACCGCCAGAAGGTCCGCGACGAGCCGGCCCTGATGGATCTGCTGGACCGGGCCCGGGCCAGTCACGACGCCGCGGCCCGCCGCGGGGACGCCGTCTCCAGTTCGCCACCCCTGATCTGAGGAGCAGCCAGCGCATGTTCAACCGTCGATTCGGGAATGCCCCTCGGGGAGGGGCCGGCACGGTGCCCGCGGGCCTGGGCGCCGACCGACGCCGGGCCACCGGCCCGGGCGCGGTCCTCGAGCGGGTCGGCGCCACCGTGGCCACCTGGAGCCTGCGGTTGCTGCTGACCGGAGCGGCCGTGGTGGCGCTGGCCTGGGTGCTCGGCAAGCTCTGGGACGCGGTCCTGCCGCTGCTGCTCGGCCTGTTCCTGGCTTCGGTGCTGTGGCCGCTGACCCGGCTGCTGCGCAAGATCGTACCGCCGGCGCTGGCGGCGCTGCTGACGCTGCTGGTCGCCATCGGGGTGCTGGCCGGCCTCACCGCGATCCTGGTGCCGCAGGTGACCGATCAGTGGTCCGACCTGTCGGACTCGGTGGGATCGGGGTTGAAGGACCTGCAGGACTGGGTCGCCGGGCCGCCGTTCAACCTCGACGCCGCCGCGCTGGACAACGTGGTCAACCAGGCCGTCGACAAGCTCAAGGCGAACTCCTCCTCACTCGCCGGCGGCCTACTCACCGGGGTCAGCACCGTCGGCAACCTGGTGGTCCACCTGGTGCTCGCGCTGGTGCTGTGCTTCTTCTTCCTCAAGGACGGGCCGAAGTTCGTCCCGTGGATGACGTCCTGGGTCGGCCCGAACGCCGGCGGGCACCTGGCCGAGTTGTCGATGCGCTGCTGGACCAGCCTGAGCGGCTTCATCCGCGCCCAGGCCGCGGTCGGGCTGGTCGACGCGATCTTCATCGGCATCGGCCTGTGGGTGCTGGACGTGCCGTTCGCGCTACCGCTGGCGGTGCTGGTGTTCTTCGGCGGTTTCATCCCGATCGTCGGGGCGTTCGTCACCGGCGGCCTGGCGGCACTGGTCGCCTTGGTGGCCAACGGGGTGACCAGCGCGCTGATCGTGCTGGCCCTGATCGTGGTCGTGCAGCAGGTGGAGGGACACGTGCTGCAACCGGTGCTGGTCGGCCGCGCCGTCAACCTGCACGGGGCCCTGGTGATCCTGGCGGTCACCACCGGCGGGGCGCTGGCCGGCATCGCCGGGGCCTTCCTCGCCGTTCCGTTCCTGGCCGTGCTGGTCACGATCATGCGCTATTCCCGCGAGCAGTTCCTGGCCCGCACCCGGCCGGCGGCTGCCGCCGGCGGAGTGGTTGCTGACGGGACGGCGGCTCCGGCGGCCACCCCTGCGATGCCGCCCGGAGCTCTGCCGCGTAGGCGTGGGAGGGGCAGCAGTCAACCGTCGTGACCTGCCGGAGCTTGTCCAGGGGCCGGCCGGTGGTTGCCCGAGCGAGGAGGTCCCGCTGGCTGTCGGTTCCGACTGGCCAGCGAGGCTTTTCTGGTCTTCACTACTGGACATGGCGTCCTGAAGACTCCGCGGTGCCTGGGCGCCACGGATGACGAGGAAGGAGCTTCATGGCCACCACGCCGGAGCGCCGGGGGGCACGGCAGCGGCTGACCCAGCAGCGCATCGTGGAGGCGGCGCTGGAACTGATCGACGAGCAGGGCATGGCGGCGGTCACCATGCGGACGCTCGCGGCGCGGTTGCACGTGGAAGCGATGTCGCTCTACAAGCATGTCGCCAACCGCGACAAGCTGTTCGACGCCGTCGTGGACCGCATCGTCGGCGAGCTGGCCGACAACCACGAGGTCTCCGCCGAGCCCCTCCAGGGCTGGCGCAGCTACCTGTCCGACATCGCGCATGGGGTCCGCCGCTACGCCCGGGCCCATCCGCACGCCTTTCCGCTGGTCGCCACCCGGCCGACCGAGGCGCCCTGGATCAATCCCCCGCTGCGCTCGGTGGACTGGATCGAAGCCTTCCTCCGCGGACTGGAGGCCGAGGGCTTCTCCGATGCGGAGGTGCTGTTCGCCTACCGCAGCTTCAACAGCTTCCTGCTCGGCTTCCTGCTGCTGGAAACCAGCGCCATGGCCCTGTCTGACCCGCGGCCCGGGGACGGTGCCTACGCCACCACCGAGGCGGCGGGCAGCGACGAGGCCACCGCCGCCGAGGCCGCGGTGCCCGGCGGGCTCACCCCGACCCGCAGCCGTGCCGACCGGCGGGCGATCGCCCGGGCTGAGTCCGCCGGCGACCTGATCGACCCGCAGGGTGAGCTGGATCCGGGGCGCTACCCGACCATCCACCGGTTGGCCGATGGCCTGGCCGAGGACCATTTCGAGACCGAGTTCCAGCTCGGCCTGGAAGCCATGCTCGACCAGATCGCCGCGATCCGCTCCGAGAGTGGCGGCCATTCCTGACCGACCTGCGATGGTTTGCCCTTGTATCGCGGGAGGATCGGGCGTCAGTTCGGGGAAGCAGGGCCCGGCGCCGGGCGATGCTCGGGCAGGGTACCGGTGTAGATGACGTCCGCGGCGATCTCCCGCAGCTTGCGGTGCAGGTCCTGGCTGGCGCCGCGCAGCTGGGTGAACGCCTCGTTCTGGGTGAGGTGCTCGTTGGCCATCAGGATGCCCATCGCGATTCCGATCTCGCGATTGGACTCCAGCGCCCGGCTCAGGTGCACCGCCTTGTCGTGGTGCAGGGCCGCCAGCTGGACCATGGAGGTGTACGCGGCGAAGATGGCTCCGATGGCCACGCTGGATTCGTCGAAGGCGCCCGGCTGCAGCGCGTAGAAGTTCAGGGCACCCCGGTTGTCCTCGGTGAGGAAGAGCCGGTAGCACAGCATGCTGCGCACCCCGGCCTCGATCACCGCCCGGCCGGCGAAGGCCGGCCATTCCGGGGCGTTCGTCAGGTCGTCGGCCAGCACCACGTCACTGGTGGCCGCGGCCTGCAGGCACGGGCCCTCGCCGGTCTGGTACTGGATGCGGTCCACCTGGGCCGGCAGGTCGTCACTGGCCGCACTGGTGTGCGGCCGGCCGTTGCCGGTGATCAGCGTGATGCTGGCATGCTCGCTGCCCGGCACCGTGGCCGCGGCGACGGACAGCAGCCGGTGCAGGAGTTGCGCCGGCTCCAGCGAGCTGTTCCCGCTGATCGACCGGGCCAGCTCGGTGAACTCGTCGGCCATGCCGGCCACGATGTCGGCGGCCTGCCATACGTCGTCGGTGCGCATGATCGATCCCCCGCTGATGCTCCACACGTCGACCGTGCCGGATCTCCGGACGGCACCTTACATTGTAAGCCTCAGTCTCCGTGACCGGCAGCTTCCCGGCGGCTCACGTCGGCTTCGTGGGTGCGGCAGCGGGCCGGCTCGCACTGGTGGGTGCGAGCCGGCCCGCTGAGGCGAACTGTCAGGGCTCGAGGCCCGGACGGTCGTCGAACAACTGCACCCAGCGCCCGTCGAAGCCGCCGTTGGCGGCGGTGTACCAGGCGCCGCGCAGCCACTGTCCGCTCTCGACGTTGGCGCCGGAGGCGCCGTAGCCGTCATGGACGAAGTAGTCGTGCTGCCACCAGTAGGAGTTGGGTGAGTCGGAACGTCCGCTGGCCAGCTGGCGGGTCCAGCCGGTGCTGTCGGTGCCCAGCCCCTCGTAGGCTTGGAAGTTGTCGGTGTCCGGCGGGTTGTCCTCGTCGGCCTCGGCGGAGTATGCGCCGTAGAACCAGTCCTTGTGCAGCACCGCGTTGCGGTCGTCGGTCAGGCTGGAGGACCCGTTGTCGCGGGACTTGGTGTAGAACCGCTGCCGGCCGACCGGCACCTCGGCCACCCCCGTCTCGTTCACAACTGGGGATTCCAGCACGACGTCGTCCGCCGTCGCCGATAGCCAGTTCGTCGACCATGCGGGGTTGCCCGACCAGTGGGTCAGGGTGATGTCGGCGATGTCCTGCAGCTCGTAGGTGAGCCGCTTGGCCTGGTACCAGTCCACGGTGTGCTCGTTATCGTGGCCGCCGATCAACGTCGAGGCGTTGGAGAAGTTCAACCGCTGCGCCCCCCAGGCGCTGACCGCGGCCGACGATGCCTGCGGGACGAAGACGTAGTGCAGGTTCTCGTTGACGTCCTTGCCGCTGATCTCCACCTCGGCGTTGTCGGTCACCGGCTGGGCGGCGATCGCTGAGTAGGTGTCGTTGACGTAGCGCAACTCGTGGGCATGGGTGGCCAGGATGCTGCCGGCCTCGTCGGCCTGCCAGACCATCAGGTGCTTGCCGGTCGCGGTGTTCATGAAGTTGAACCCGAAGTCGCCGCGCTTGCGGATGATGTGCTCGGAGTGGTGGGTGATGGTCGAGTTGTTCACGTACTCACCGGTCGCGCCGGGAGTGCCGGTGACGTTGCGCACCACCAGCTCGATCCGCTCCCAGTCGTGGATCTGAGAGCCTTCCTTGTCGGCCGCGTTGTAGACGTGGTACAGCAGCACCAGGGACTTGCTGGTGCCGGTCATGTACTCGATCAACGAGGTGTAGAGGGTCGGGCGGATGCGCCACTTCGCGTACGGGCTGGTGGTGGCCTTGGCCGCCGAGGCGGCGACGTAGTTCTTGACGTTGAGCCAGTCGACCCGGTTGGTGGCGTAGTTGTGGTCCTGGTCGAAATCGAAGTTGGTCAGCCAGTCCCGGCCGTCCTCGTCGTTGTCCTCGTTGGCGCGCTTGAAGATCACCGGCGCGTAGTAGTTCAGGTAGGCCTGCCGTTGCGCGTTGGTCAGCAGCGGTACGACCGCGTGAGCCTGCTGGTTGCTGATCAACGGCAGAGAGGCCAGCACGAACACCGCGAGCACCAGCGCTCGGGTCAGGTTGCGCAGCGAGCCGCGCGGTGATCGGTCGGGGCGGGGGTGGTGGGGCATGGGAACGCGGTGGTGCACGTTTCTCCTCGGGGTTGGGGTGAGGCGCCGGCCATGGGGCCGTAGGTCCCAGGGGGAGGGCGGCGGCGCGCCACCGTTACAGGCATCCACGCAGGGCGAATAGCCGGGTATCTTGCGATTCGGCACCCTACCCCAGCCGGGATCGCCACTCAAACCGATCCCAGGACGGTCCGGTGACGGTAGGACGCGATCATCGGGCTGGTGAGGTGGTGGCAGGTGCGCCGGCCGAGAGGGCCCGGCGACGCCGAACGCGAGGCCGAACGGATCGCTGACGAGGCGGTCGCGGCCAAACCCGGTGCCGCGAACCCCGGCCGGCTCAGCGCGTTCGGCGATGTCCGGCTGCACCGCGATGCGGCGTCGGGCGACCTGACGCGGGCCCTCGGCGCGCACGCGGTGACCGTGGACCGCAACATCTATCTCTCCCCGTCCGCCCCTGGCCTCGAGTCCCAGGCGGGCAGGCGCCTGCTGGCTCACGAGCTGGCGCACGTCGTGCAGCAGCGCGAGCACGGCCCGGTTCCGCAGCTGTTCCAGGCCTCGGAGCGGAGCCTGATCGCACCGACCCTCGACGCGCTGATGGCTGTTCTCGGCGGGATCGCCGACCGCAGCCTGAACTGGATGGGCCTGGTGAGCCTGTCGACATTCGCCTCCCGGTGCGGCGCGCAGTTCGCGGGCGGGTCGTCAGGGCCGAACCACGAGCTGACCCTGCGCTACCTGTTCACTTCTCGTGCGGGCTTGATAGACATGCGGCACTTCATCCAGCTGATGTACCTGAGCGGCCTGGTGGGCAACAGCAACGCCACGGCCGCGGGCATCCTGCACGAGGAGACGGCCGAGGCCGAGTCCAAGTACGGCGGTGAGGACCTGACCTCCAACGCGCTCGGTGCCTGGACCGGTACCCGGTTGACGCGCGGTTCTGGCGACTTCAGCCGGAGCTTCTCCAAGGAACACCTGCTCGGCACGATCCGCGCGACACTGGAGCGCAGCGCCCCGGTCGACTTCAGCTCGCTGAGCGCGACGTCGCAGCAGACCGTTGTCGACTTCTACGGCCGGCTGCAGGGTGGTGCGACCGGCGAGCCGGTGAACCAGAACCGGACGGCTGTCGCGCTCATCCTCGCGCTGCCGGAACTGGCCGGAGCCGACCGGTCCTTTCCGTTCGCACTCGATCCGGACGACCGGAGCCGGGCGACGGTGGCAAGTGCTGCGTTCGACCGCGGTTCCGCGGGCCTCACCGAGGACAGCGAGATCAGGTCGTTCGTCCACACCCAGCGCGAGGAGGTCATTCGCGCAATTCCCCAGGCGGAGAAGGTGCGATTGTGCGCTCGCCTGCTGCGGGGCTACGTCGACGACTCGGACCTCGTTGCGCTGCAGCGCATCTACCAGCTCAGCACGGCCGCCGAACGAACCGCGATCCGTGTTGCCTACAACGCCAATCCGCCGTGGGGCCCGATCCAGCGATCGTGGATGGAGAACTTCTTCCGGGACAACCCCTAGCAGCCGGATCGGCACACCGTATAGGTCTGCTGCGTAGAAATGTGCAGCGCACTGGCTTGCTGGCCTGGTGAAATCGGTGGGCCAATACGCGGCAGGTAAACCATGCAGCCGGGTTCAGCCGGCTGAGCCGAATTGCAACGAGTCAGCACGAATCAGGGCTGGAACAGACCGGGTAGACAGTGGCATATGCCCAGATATCCCTTGTTTGTCCAGATTGGGTCAACTGCAGGTCAGCCGAGATCGTCTTCGTCTGGAACGCATTGGATTTCAGCGAAACGGTGCAGGTGGTGGAGGTTGACGTGCAGGTGGTAGGAGTGATCACGACGCCAGGAGGAGGCTGCGACATGCCAGCCTGGTACTGATAGACGGTCCAGCGCTTGGAGTAGGTGCCGGAGAGGTTGTGTGCTGAGAAGTGAATCTGGTACACGACACCCTGCTCCCCTCCCCCCGCGCACGAGTTGGCGGTCCAGGCACCACTATCGAATGAGCAGCCGAGAACCTCACTGCCGAAGGCATTGGCGGCGGGGCTGCCGACTACCAGCAGAGCCACAGCTAGTACGCAGCTGAACACTGAACCTAACAATTTTTGCATCTCTGCCCCCTGACACCGGCGCTGCCCACATCCGACGTGTCGGACTTGGGTAGAATTAGGAGAGCCACCGTAAGTCAACGACGCTCGATTGGCAATAGCTCCAAGGTTCGACTTCCTCTGCAGCCGTCGCCGGCCGAAGGCGCTAGCGATTGACTTGAGGTCGGCGTCGATGTGGGGGCTCCGTCTTTAACCGTGTTCGGTTATAGCCGGAAGCGGTTCTGGGCCAGCGGCACTGGAAGAGATCGTACGGATGGAGTGCCTCAAGCCAGCCCTTGGAGTAACGCCCTTGAAGTTACCTATCTGTCGGGGTGGCGGGATTCGAACCCACGGCCTCTTCGTCCCGAACGAAGCGCGCTACCAAGCTGCGCCACACCCCGGCTGCAACGCCGACCAGCATAGCCGAGGCCATCCAGCCGATTGACCACCGGGCCCCGGGGAACCCAGTGGCAGCTAGCGCTCGCGCGGTAGCAGGGTGAGCAGCACCGCCTCCGGCCGGCAGCCGATCCGGATCGGCATGAACGGGCTGGTGCCCAGCCCCGCGCAGACGTTGAGCCACATCCGGTCGTCCCACGGGTGCAGCCAGCGGGCTCGGTGCACGTCGATGCCGCAGTTGGTGACGATCGCCGGCCCGAACGGCACCCGGACCTGCCCGCCGTGGGTGTGCCCGGCCAGCACCAGGTCGTAGCCGTCGCCGGCGAAGGACCGCAGCAGCGCCGGCTCCGGGGAGTGGGTGACCCCGATCCGGACCGCGGCATCCGGATCCGCCGGACCCGCGATCCGGGCGTACCGGGCCCGCCGCAGGTGCGGGTCGTCGGTGCCGGCCAGCGCCACCGGCAACCCGGCCACCTGCACCGTGGTGCGGACGTGGGTCAGGTCCAGCCAGCCGCGCAGTGCCATCGCCGCCGCCAGCTGGTCCCACGGCATCCGGCGCCGGCGCTGCAGGCTGCCGACCTTGTCGGGCAGGAAGTACCGCAGCGGGTTCTTGGGCGCCGGCACGTAGTAGTCGTTGTTGCCGGGCACGAACGCCCCGGGAAAGTCGAACAGCGGCCCGAGCGCCCGCAGGATCGCCGGGATGCCGTCCGGATCGGAGCTGGTGTCGCCGGTGTTGATCACGAAGTCCGGCTGCAGCCGGGCCAGCTCCGACACCCAGGCCTGCTTGCGCCGCTGGCCGGCCGTCAGGTGCAGGTCGGAGATGTGCAATACCCGCAGCGCGGGGCTGCCGGGCTCCAGCACCGGCACCGAGAACCGGCGCAGCGTGAACAGGTTGCGCTCGACCAGCCCGCCGTAACCGGCCGTCGCCACCCCGGCCACGGCGGTGGCGAGCAGGCTGCGGCGCACGACGGACATGCCCGACAGACTACGGGCCGTCCCCAACTAGCCTGGACGCATGACCCAGCTCAAGGCACAGCTGACCTCCGACCTGACCGCGGCGATGAAGGCCCGGGACGAGCTCACCACCGCCACCCTGCGGATGCTGCTCACCGCCGTCACCACCGAGGAGGTGGCCGGCTCCACCGCCCGCGAGCTCACCGACGACGAGGTGCTCAAGGTGATCGGCCGGGAGGCCAAGAAGCGCCGGGAGGCCGCCGATGCGTTCTCCTCGGCCGGCCGCACCGAGCAGGCCGCCCGCGAGCTGGACGAGCAGGCGGTGCTCAACCGGTACCTGCCCAGCCAGCTCGACGACGCCGAGCTGACCGCCCTGGTAACCGAGGCGGTGCGCGAGTCCGGCGCCACCGAGCAGCGCCAGATGGGCCAGGTGATGAAGCTGCTGGCACCCCGGGTGGCCGGCCGAGCCGACGGCAAGCGGCTGTCCGACGAGGTCCGCCGCCAGCTCAGCAGCTGACCCCGGGGGGCCCGAGCTACCCGCCGCCGGGCTTGGTCGGCTTCGGCTTGCTCTTGGTCGGCTTGGGGCTCGGCGGTTCCGGGGTGCTGCTCGGCGCCGGTGCCGAACTCGTCGCCGGCTGGGAGGTCGGCGGCTGGTAGGTGTAGACCGGCGGCGGGACGTAGACCTCGGCCGGCACCCCGGTCGAGATGCACAGCGAGATGCTGGCGCCCGGTTCGGCGATCTTGGGCGAGTAGAACGCCACGTTGCCCGGCCGCTCCTTGCTGCCGCACGGCGTCGCCAGCGGCTTGCCGACGAAGCCCTGCGAGGCCAGGTAGCGGATCGCCTCGTCCTGGCTCATCCCGACCACCGACGGCACCGGGTTGCCCGGCGTCGAGTCCACCGTCGGCCACTCCCACTGCTGCTGGCTCAGCGTCGGGCCGTAGGCCTGCAGCCAGAACCTCGACGCCGACGCGCCGAAGGTGTCGGTGCCGTCGTTGGACTCGGTAATGCCTGGCACGTCCGAGATCCGCTGGGTGGGCCGCTCCGGGTTGACCAGGGCGGCGGCCGACACCAGGTTGGGCGTGATCCCGACGAACCACAGCGCCGAGTTGCCCTCGTCGTCGACGAACTTCTTCGTCACCGGGTCGAACTTGCTGCTGTTGTTGGTGCCGGTCTTGCCCGCTACCAGGCTGCCGCCGTTGGCGTACCAGCCGTTGAAGAACCGGTCGGCGGTGCCGTAGAAGGCGTGGGTGTCATTGGTCATGACGTTGACCAGGGTGCGGGCCACGTACGGGGTGAACTGCCGGCTGCAGCCGGGGTGCGCCTTCAGGGTGACCGGCTTGCCGGTGCTGTCCACCACCGACTTGACCGGGATCGGCGGGCAGAACACCCCGTCGTTGGCAAGGGCGGCGAAGGCGCCGGTCAGCTCCAGCACCGACGTCGAGTCCTGGCCCAGGGTGAAGGTGGGCTGGCGGCCGGCGATGATCGACTGGGCGATGGTCTTGCCGGTGGGCTTGCCGTCGGAGTCCAGCTGCGGGTTGTTGAGGTAGTTCATCCCCAGGCCGGTGGCGGTGTTGACGATCGGGGCGATGTCGCAGCCGAACAGCTGGTCCTCCATCGCCACGAAGTAGGTGTTGGACGAGGCCGGCAGTGCGCGCTCCAGCGGCTCGGTGTCGGGGTAGTGGCCCGCGTTGTGCGCCACGTAGGCCTTGTTGTCGTCCTGCAGCGGGCAGTTCTTGGTCGTCCACTCGTTGTTGGCGGTGGTCAGGGTGTAGTCGGTGGGCACCCCGGCCTTGAGCGCGGCCAGCGCGGTGAAGTACTTGTACGTCGAGCCGGCGCCGGCGTAGGCCTTGGTGAACAGCTTGTCCACCGAGTAACCGCTGTCGCCCTTCTTCACCCCGTACCGCACGTCGGTGATCATGCTGGTCACCGCGCCGGTGCCCGGGGTGACCGACGGCATCGCCAGCAGGTAGCCGTGGCCGTGTGCGGGGTCCAGGCCGCTCTGGGTCCAGATCGCGTCCTGGCCCTGGTTCTGCAGGTTGGCGTCCAGGGTGGTGACGATCTTGTAGCCGCCGGTGTTGATCCTCGGCTCGCTCAGCCCGCCGATCCTGACCAGCCAGTCGGTGACGAAGTCGCAGAAGAAGCCGACGTTCTTGATCGCCTTGTTGGCGAACGAGCAGCCGCGCGGCACCGGCGCGTGCGGCGCCAGCCGGATCGGGGTGGCCTTGGCCCTGGTGGCCTCGGTGGCGCTGATGTAGCCCTCGCTGGCCATGTTGGAGATCACCAGGTCGCGCCGGTCCCGGGCCGCCTGCGGGTGGTTGAACGGGTCGAGGTCGGTGGGGGCCTTGACCAGGCCGACCAGCAGCGCGGCCTGCGGCACGGTGAGCTTGCTGACGTCCACCCCGAAGAAGGTCTGCGCCGCGGTCGCGATGCCGTAGGAGTTCTCGCCGAACGAGGCGATGTTGAGGTACTTCTCCAGGATCTCGGGCTTGGTGGACTCGCGCTCGATCTTCAACGCGCACTGGGCGTCGAGGATCTTGCGGTCGATGTTCTGGTCGATCGCGGCGGCCCGTTCGGCGTCGGTGGTGGCCTGGTAGAAGCGCACCTGCTTGACGTACTGCTCGGTCAGCGTCGAAGCACCCTGGGTGTCGCCGTTGGTGGTCTTGAGCGCGCCCCGGATCAGGCCGCGCATGTCGACGCCGTGGTGGGAGTAGAACCGGCGGTCCTCGGTGGAGATCAACGCGTTGGTGACGGCCTTCGGAACCCGGGACAGCGGCACCACCTGCCGGTTCTGGTCGAACAGCGTGGCGATCACGGTCTTGCCATCGTTGGCATACATCGTGGTGCGCTGCTGCACCGGTTCCTCGGTGAGGTTGCACTGGGTGTTGAGGAACTTGTCTGCGGCGGCCTTGGCGAGCAGGCCACTGCCGCCGACGTAGGGCAGCAACAGGCCGGCCGCGAGAACCCCGGCGATCACCAGCAGGGCGACCAGCCGGCCGAGGGTGGACAGGATGGTCAGCCCGGATGCGCGTGCCATGGGGGGTAAGAGTACGCGAGGCGGATATGTGGTCCGGTTTTTACATCCTTAGCAGTGTTTAGGTCGGCTCCGGTATTGCCGATTGTCCTTATGGAGCCCGCCGTTGATCACTGACGGTGGCGCCTCCATTACATCGTGACATTGCGCTTTTACCAGTACTCACCGGTTAAAGATGCAATCTCATATCAGACTCTTGCCCAACGGAGGGTGATCACTTACCGTCCGGGGTGTTAGTCGACATCTTGTTCGTGTGAAGTATCCAGAAGCGGGGCTTGCATGAGTGCATCACGTGTGACCGAGCGGCCCAGGGTCACCTTCGATCCGGAATGGGCGTCGCGGGGAGCATGCCGGGATGTCGACCCGGAAACCCTGTTCGTGGTCGGCGCTGCCCAGCACAAGGCCAAGACCATCTGCATGGGGTGCCCGGTGCGGGTGGACTGCCTGGCCGACGCCCTCGACAGCCGTGCCGAGTTCGGCGTGTGGGGCGGCATGACCGAGCGCGAGCGGCGCACCCTGCTGCGCCGGCGGCCCGACGTCAACTCCTGGCGGGCGTTCTTCCAGAGCGTGCAGCGTTCGGAGGAAGTGCTGCCCCGGGTCTCGATGCGGGTCCGCTGACCGATCCGCCCCTTGCCGGGTAACCGGCCGCCTGGCTAGTCGCCGGTGCCGGCCAACGCCCGGCCGACCGTCCGCAGGCCTGCCAGGTCGTGCACGTCGGTCGCCAGTGCCGGCACCCGTTGCTGGGCCACCTCCGGATGCGCCGCGCCGAACCGCGACACCATCGACTCGTCATGCCCGGCCGCCTCGGCGTTCTCGGCATGCACCAGCAACGCGGCCGACGTCAGCCGGACCGCCTCGGACTGCTCGGCGCACTCGGCCAGCCGCTCGGCGGCCGCGTTCGCCCGGGACGCGCTCAGGCCCAGCCGGTTGACCCGCACCCGGTTGAGCACCACGCCAGCCAGCGGCATGCCCTCGGCCTGCAGCCGCTCGACGAAGAAGGACGCCTCGCGCAACGCGTCCGGCTCCGGTGAGGCCACCACCAGGAACGCGGTGCCGGGAGCCTTGAGCAGCTGGTAGGTCTGCTCGGCCCGGTCCCGGAAGCCGCCGAACATGGTCTCCATCGACGCGACCAGCGCCGAGACGTTGATCAGCAAGTCGTTGCCGAGGATCTTGTTCAGCACCTTGGTGAACACCGAGAACGATGCCGAGACCACCTTCAGGTACGCCTTGCCGCCGGCCCGGGCCGGCGCGGTGAGCAGCCGGATCATCCGGCCGTCGAGAAACCGGCCCAGCCGCTGCGGCGCGTCCAGGAAGTCCAGCGCCGACCGGGACGGCGGGGTGTCCACCACGATCAGGTCCCACTCGCCCCGCTCCACCAGCTGCGCCCGCAACTGCGACAGCTTCTCCATCGCCATGTACTCCTGGGTGCCGGCGAACGAGGCGGACAGGGTCTGATAGAAGGGGTTGGCGAAGATCTGCTGTGCCTTGGCGGGACTGGCGTTCGCGCTGACCAGGTCGTCGAAGGTGCGCTTCATGTCCAGCATCATGGCCAGCAACGCGCCCGAGCCGTCCGCTCCGACGCCCGACACCTGCCGCGGGGTGTTGTCCAGCTCGGTCAGGCCCAGCGCCTGGGCCAGCCGGCGGGCCGGGTCGATGGTCAGCACCACCACCCGGCGGCCCTGCTCGGCGGCGCGCAGCGCCAGCGCCGCGGCGGTGGTGGTCTTGCCCACCCCGCCGCTGCCGCAGGTCACCAGCACCTTGAGGTCGGGGTCCTTGAGCAGGGTGTCGACGTCCAGCACCGGCACCGCCGGGCGCCGGCCGGTCCCACCTGCGCTGCCGGTTCCGACGCCGGTCACGACAAGGCCCGGACGTCGAGGGCGTCGGCCAGCTCGAACAGGCTGCCCAGGTCCAGCGGCGGCGGCAGCTCCGGCAGCCGGGTGATCGGCAGGCCGGCCTCGGTCAGGGTCGCCGCGGCCCGCTCCTGCAGGTCCTGGCGCTGGGCGTAGTCGTCCATCTCGACCGCCAGCCCGCCGGCCAGCGCCGGGTCGAGGCCCGCTGCCGCCAGGCCCTCGGCCAGCAGCGCCGGCGCCGGCGGACCGGCGGGCACCAGGGCCGGCCGGGCTCGGTTCACCAGCAACCGGCCGAGCCGGTAACCGGCGGCCCGCAGCTCGGCGGCGGCGTCCAGGGTCTCCTGCACCGGCATCTCCTCCAGCAGGGTGACGATGTGCACCCGGGTCAGGTGCGAGTGCAGCAGCTCGATCACGCCCTGGCTCTGCCGGTGGATCGGCCCGAACTTCGCCAGCTGCGCCGCCTCGTAGGTGACCTGCAGGAACTGGGTGATCCGCCCGGTCGGCGGGGCGTCGAGCACCACCGCGTCGAAGACCGGCCGGCCGGCCCGGTCGGTGCGGGTCACCGACTCCTTGACCTTGCCGGTGAGCAGCACGTCCCGCAGCCCCGGCGCGATGGTGGTCGCGAAGTCGATGGCGCCCATCTTGCGCAGCACCGATCCGGCCCGCTTGATCGAGTAGAACATCTCCAGGTACTCCAGCATCGCGGTCTCGGCATCGACCGCGAGCCCCACCACCTCGCCGCCGCCGGCCGCCGCCAGCCGGGTCTCGGTGGCCGGCAGCGGCGGGGTGTCGAACAGCTGCGCCAGGCCCTGCCGGCCCTCCACCTCGACCAGCAGCACCCGCTTGGCCTGCCGGGCCAGTCCCAGCGCCAGGGCACCGGCCACCGTGGTCTTGCCGGTGCCGCCTTTGCCGGTCACGACATGCAGCCGGGGCGGTCGGTCGTCGGTAGCCACCGATCCAGCCTACAAACTGCCACCAGGTAGGTTGCGCCCATGAACCCCGCGCAGAAACCTGTCTCGCAGCGACTGGCCGAGTTGGGAATCGAACTGCCCGACGTGGCCGCCCCGCTGGCCAGCTACCTCCCGGCGGTCCGGACCGGCTCCTACGTCTACACCTCCGGCCAGTTGCCGATGGTCGACGGCTCGCTGCCGGCGACCGGCAAGGTGGGTGCCGAGGTGCTGCCGGAGGACGCCGCGCACTACGCCCGGCTGTGCGCCCTGAACGCGCTGGCCGCGGTGCACGCCCTGGTCGGCATCGACTCGGTGGTCCGGGTGGTCAAGGTGGTCGGCTTCGTCGCCTCCAGCCCCGACTTCACCGGCCAGCCGGCGGTGGTCAACGGTGCCTCCGACCTGCTCGGCGAGGTGTTCGGCGACGCCGGCGCGCACGCCCGCTCCGCGGTCGGGGTGGTCGTGCTGCCCCGGGACGCGCCGGTCGAGGTCGAGCTGATCGTCGAGGTCGACTAGCCGTGCCCGCGGGCCGGCCGGCTGGTGATCCGGTTGCCGCCCTGGCTGGTGATCCGGTTGCCGACTCGGCTGGTGGTCCGTCCGGCGATCCGATCGGTGCCGACCCGGCTGCCGCGCGCCCGGTCGCGGTGCCCCGCGAGGCGGCCACCGTGCTGCTGCTGCGCGACGGCACCAACGGCCTGGTCGGCCTGGAGACCTGGCTGCTGCGCCGGGTGCCGAAGATGGCCTTCGCGCCCGGCATGTCGGTCTTCCCCGGTGGCGGGGTGGACCCGGCCGACGCCGCTGGGCCGGTGCCGGCCACCGCGGGCCCGGTCGCGGAACGGTTCGGCATCGCCACCGAGCACGCCGCGGTGCTGATGCGCACCGCGGTCCGCGAGGTGGCCGAGGAGACCGGCGTCCGGCTGCCGCCGGAGGTGCTGCTGCCGTGGGCGCGCTGGATCACCCCGGAGGTGGAGCCGCGCCGCTACGACACCTACTTCTTCGTGGCCCCGATCCCGGACGGCGCCACCGCGGCCGCCGTCACCGGCGAGGCCTCGCACGCCGACTGGATCCCGGTGGCCCGGGCGCTGGCCGAGTACGAGCGCGACGAGCGCCCGATGCTGCCGCCTACCGTGGTCAACCTGGCCGAGCTGGCAACCCTGCCCGACGTCGCCGCGGTGCTCGCGGCGGCCGGGTCCCGGGTGGTCCGCCCGGTCCAGCCGACCTTCCGCAAGGATGCCTCCGGCACCTGGTGCGCCGACCTCGGCGACGGCCGGCTGCTGCCGCTGCCGGCGTCGTTCCGCCGCTCGTCGGGCGGTGCGCTGTCGTGAGTGCCGACCGCGGGCTCGCCTACGAGCAGCTGCGCCAGGTGACCCCGCTGGCCGGGGTGGTGCTGGCCGCCAACCCCTCGGCAATGACCCTGGACGGCACCAACACCTGGCTGCTGCGCGACGAGCCGGGCCGGCGCCAGGCGGTGGTGGTGGACCCGGGGCCGGCCGACGAGAGGCACCTGGCCGGCGTGCTGGACGCCGCCGGCTCGGTGCCGCTGATCCTGCTCACCCACGGCCACGCCGACCATGCCGAGGGCGCCCGGCGGCTGCACGAGCTGACCGGCGCGCCGGTGCTGGCGCTGGACCCGGCGCACCGGTACGGCTCGCAGGGGCTGGGCGAGGGTGCGGTGCTGGAGGGTGCCGGGGTGCGCATCCAGGTGTGGGCCACCCCCGGCCACACCGCCGACTCGCTGTCGTTCGTGCTGCCCGGCGAGTCCGGCGAGTCTGGTGAATCCGGCGAGTCCGCGGCGGCGGTGCTCACCGGCGACACCATCCTCGGCCGGGGCAGCACCGTGGTGGCCCATCCGGACGGGGTGCTCGCCGACTACCTGGCCTCGCTGCGCCGGCTGGCCACCCTGCGCGGGGTGGCGGTGCTGCCCGGCCACGGCCCGGAGCTGGCCGACGCCGGGACCGCCGCCGAGGCCTACCTGGCGCACCGCGAGCAGCGGCTGGCCCAGGTGCGGCAGGCGCTCGCCGAGGGCGGGCCGGAGCTGTCCGCCCGGGACGTGGTGCGGCGGGTGTACGCCGACGTGGACCCGGCGCTGTGGCCGGCCGCGGAGTGGTCGGTGCAGGCCCAGCTGGCCTACCTGCGTACCGAAGGCGCCTGACTTTCCTCAGGCTGCCGCTGAGGGTCAGCCGTCAGCGGGCCCGGCGGGCCAGCCGTTCCCGGTCCAGGATGACCACGCTCTTGCCCTCCAGCCGCAGCCAGCCGCGCTGGGCGAAGTCGGCCAGTGCCTTGTTCACCGTCTCGCGGGAGGCGCCGACCAGCTGGGCCAGCTCCTCCTGGGTGAGGTCGTGGGTGACCCGCAGCTGGCCGCCGTCCACCGAGCCGAAGCGCTGCGCCAGCTGCAGCAGCTGCTTGGCGACCCGGCCCGGCACATCGACGAAGATCAGGTCGGCGAGCATGGTGTTGGTCCGGCGCAGCCGGCGGGCCACCACCCGCAGCAGCTGCAGGGCGATCTGGGGACGCTCGGTGATCCAGTCGGTCAGCGCGGCCTTGGGCAGCCGGGCCACCCGGGCGTCGGTGACGACCACCGCGGTGGCGGTGCGCGGGCCCGGGTCGAACAGCGAGAGCTCGCCGAACTGGTCGGCCGGGCCCATCACGGCCACCAGGTTCTCGCGCCCGTCGGAGGACTTGCGGCCCAGCTTCACCTTGCCGGTCAGCACGATGTAGAGGCTGTCGCCGGGCTCGCCCTCGGAGAACAGGATGGTGCCGCGGGGCGCGTCGAAGATCTCGAACTGGCTGCCGAGCGCCTCGACATCCGCCGGGTCGACACCCTGGAACAAACCGGCCCTGCGGAGCACCTCGTCCACGCCAGCTCCTCTTCCCGCGCGCCCTCGCGCACGTACACTCTGGCGGATTGTAGGGGGTGGCGCGGGTCCGGCACCGGCGACCCGCGACCGAAGGCCCGATCGGCGGGCCGTCCGGACAGGCTGCCTACTGGCGGCGGGCGCGCCGGCCGGCCCTGGGCAGCAGCCGCAGCCGGGACCGGAACCGGGACACGGCGGTGTCGGTGCCCTCCTCGACGAAGGCGTTGAGCTCCTCGGGGTTGGCGTGCTCGAGGAAGTCCTCGACGTCGCGTTCGAGGGCGACCCGGGTCAGCGGCTCCTCGATGCGCTCCATGACCATCATGAAGACCAGCAGCAGCACCGGGAAGAGCAGCACCAGGAATCCGATCATGGTGCTCTCCCTCGGGTGGGTGGGCGATTGGTCTCGGTGTCGACTCCGAGGCTAACAACGATCCGGGCGTCAGGGTGGTTGCCATTACCGTCGCAGACCGGCCGGGGGACCCTGCGCGCCAGCCGGTCCCCGGGATCTCCCGTGCCCCCATAAGCTATCGGGCGTGGGAAGCACCGTGGCCGTGGCCGAACGTCAGGAATCTCCGCTCGCGCTGACCCGGCGGGCGCGCCGGATCAACAAGGAACTCGCCGAGCTCTATCCGGACGCCCACTGCGAGCTGGACTTCTCAAACCCGCTGGAGCTGGCGGTGGCGACCATCCTGTCGGCCCAGTGCACCGACAAGAAGGTCAACGAGGTGACCCCGGCGGTGTTCGCCCGCTATCCCGACGCCGCCGCCTACGCCGGTGCGGTCCGCGAGGAGCTGGAGGAGCTGATCCGCCAGACCGGGTTCTACCGGGCCAAGACCAACAACCTGATCAAGCTCGGCCAGCAGCTGGTGGAACGCTACGACGGGCAGGTGCCCAACACCCTGGAGGCGCTGGTGACGCTGCCGGGCTTCGGTCGCAAGACCGCCAACGTGGTGCTCGGCAACGCCTTCGACGTCCCCGGGATCACCATCGACACCCACTTCCTGCGGCTGGCGCAGCGCTGGGGCTGGACCGCCAACAGCGACCCGGTGAAGATCGAGGCCGAGGTGGCCGCCCTGATCCCGCGCCGGGAATGGACGATCCTGTCGCACCGGGTGATCTGGCACGGCCGGCGGATGTGCCACGCCCGCCGGCCGGCCTGCGGGGTCTGCCCGCTGGCCCGGCTGTGCCCCTCGGCCGGGATCGGCGAGCTGGACCCGGTGCTCGCTGCCAAGCTGGTCAAGAGCCCGTCCCAGGTGGATCCCGAGCTCACCGGGTGAGGCCGGAAGGGAGCCCGGAACGGGACCCGGCCGGCAGGACGGCGCCGTCCTGGCTGCTGCCGCTGCAGCGGGCCGCCGAGACGGTGCAGGCCGACGAGCTGTCCCGGTTCGTCCCGCCGGCCGACGGCAGCGGCCGGCATTCGGCGGTGCTGATCCTGTTCGCATTGTCAGAATCGTCCGGCGCCGACGGTCCTGACAATGCCGACGTGCTGCTGATCCAGCGCTCGGACGGGCTGCGCCGGCACGCCGGCCAAGTGGCCTTCCCCGGCGGCGCCACCGAGCCGCAGGACGTCTCGGCCACCGCCACCGCGCTGCGCGAGGCGGCCGAGGAGGTGGGCCTGCGGCCCGAGACGGTGGACGTGCTGACCGAGCTGCCGGCGTTGTGGCTGCCGCCGTCCGGGTTCGTGGTGACGCCGGTGGTCGGGTACTGGCGCAGCCCGCATCCGGTCGGGGTGGTCGACGCCGGCGAGGTGGCCGGCGTGCAGCGGGTGGCGGTGCGCGAGCTGGTACGGCCGGACAACCGGTTCACGGTGCGGCACCCGTCCGGCTTCACCGGGCCGGGCTTCGCCGTAGACGGGCTGTTCGTCTGGGGCTTCACCGCCGGGCTGCTGGACCGGCTGCTGCGGCTGGCCGGCTGGGAGCAGCCCTGGGACCGCACCCGCAGCAGGCCGCTGCCGGCCTGACCGCCCGCCACCTCGCACAGCGGGGCCGAGTACGGTCGCTGCCGTGCCGATCCGCCTCCCGCTGCGCCTGGCCGCCGACGTCGCCGCCACGGCGCTGCTGGCCGGGTCGCTGCTGGCCGGCTGCCAGACCCAGGCCGCGGTCAACCGCGAGCCGCGCACCGGCGCCACCACCGCCTCGGTCAGCGACGGCATGCAGGACGTGGTGATCACCACCGACCAGCGGTACCGGTTCTCGCCGTCGACGATCACGGTGCACCCGGGCCGGGTCCGCATCACCCTCAAGCACGTCGGCACCGGCGCTCCGCACGACTGGTCGCTGCAGGGCTTCCCCGCCGACTACGTGGCGCTGGTTTCGCCCGGCGAGACCAGGTCGGTGGAATTCGTCGCGCCGTCACCTGGAACGTATAAGTTCGTCTGCACCATTCACGTCCAGCAGGGCCAGACCGGCACCCTTGTCGTGCTGCCGAACTGAGGAGGTCCGCCCGCAGCGGTGAAGCCGGACGCGCTCGACCTGATCCTGCTGGTGGCGATGCTGTGCTACGCCGTCGGCGGTTTCCGCAACGGCGCACTGCTCGGCGGGCTGTCCTTCGCCGGCTTCTTCGGCGGCGCGGCGGGCGGTGCGCAGCTGGCCAAGCCGCTGGGCCGGGTGCTGGCCAACGGCGCCGCGCAGGTGCCGGTGGCGATCGTGTGCGTGCTGTTCTTCGCGATGCTCGGCCAGCTGGTCGCGGTCTGGGTGGCCGGCCGGTTGCGGTCCCGGGTGACCTGGCACCCGGCCCGGCGGCTGGACCAGGTGGTCGGGTCGGTGTTCTCGGTGCTGGCGGTGCTGCTGGTCGCCTGGATGGTGGCGCTGCCGCTGGCGTTCGCGCCGTTCCCGACGCTGTCGGCCCAGGTGCGCCGCTCGGTGACCATCCGGGCGGTGGACGACACGCTGCCCGACAGCATCCGCAACCTGTACGGCTCGTTGCGCCGGTTCGTCGACCGCAGCGGCTTTCCGCAGGTCTTCGGGGCGCTGCAGCCGACCCGGATCGTCGACGTCCCGCCCGCCGATCCAGCGCTGCTGCAGTCGGCCTCGGTGGCCGCGGTGCGGGCCTCGGTGCTGAAGGTGCGGGCGGTGGCGCTGTCGTGTGACCGGGGCATCGAGGGCTCCGGGGTGGTGTACGCCCCGGAACGGGTGCTGACCAACGCCCACGTGGTGGCCGGCGCCAACCAGGTGCAGGTGGAGGTGGGCTCGGGCCGGCTGACCGCGCAGGTGGTGGTCTTCGACCCCGGCCGCGACATCGCGGTGCTGTGGGTGCCGGGCCTGACGCAGCGGCCGGTGAAGCTGTCCAAGGCCCCGGCCCGTTCCGGCCAGGACGCCATCGTGCTGGGCTACCCGGAGGACGGCCCGTTCGACGTGCGGCCGGCCCGGGTGCGCGACCGGGAGCGGATCTCCGGCCGCGACATCTACGGCGAGATCTCGGTCGACCGGGACATCTACACCATCCGGTCGGTGGTGCGGTCGGGCAATTCCGGCGGGCCGCTGATCGCCACCGACGGCACCATCCTCGGCATCGTGTTCGCCTCCGCCCTGGACTCGGCCGACACCGCGTTCGTGCTGACCGCCGACGAGGTGGCCGGCGCCGCCCGGACGGGGCGGACCGCCACCCGGTCGGTCAGCACCAGCGCCTGCGCCTAGCTCTGTTCGCCGCTTGCGGGCTCGCCTGAGCCGGGTTTGCGGGGTCAGCCGAGCTTGGCCCACCGGATCAGCTCGTCGGACACCCGTTCCGGGCACTCGTGCTGCGGGAAGTGGCCCACGCCGGGCAGCAGCCGCCACTCGTAGTCGGCCGAGACGTGCCGCGACGAGCCCTGTGCGGTGGCCGGCAGCACGCACCGGTCGGCGTCGCCGTGCAGTTGCAGCACCGGCCGGGTGATCGGGTGCTGCATCGAGCGGGCGTACGCCCGGCCGTCCGGCCGGGGCAGTGACCGGACCATCCAGCGGTAGAACTCCAGCGAGCAGTGCGCCACCTTGTAGATCCGCATCGCCTCGGCGTACCGGCCGACCGCGGTCTGATAGCTGGGACTGGCCCGCCAGTGGGCGCCGGACCAGCTGTCGAACAGCTGCTGCAGGTAGCTGGCGTCCTGGGTGAACAGCCGCTCGCCGAGGCGCGGGACCTGGAAGGTGGTGAGGGCGTAGCGCCAGAGCCGCCGCTGGCCGCGGCCGCCGTAGAGCATGGCCTGCCGCAGCCGCAGCGGGTGGGCCGCGCCGAGCAGCGCGATCCGGCGCACCACGCCCGGGTGCTGGGCGGCCACCGTCCAGGCCAGCAGGCCGCCGATGTCGTTGCCCACCACCACCGCGTCCTGCTCGCCCAGCGCGGTGACCAGTTGGGCGATGTCGGCGGCCATGGTGGTGGCGTCGTAGCCGCGCGGCGGCTTGTCGGAGGCGCCGTAGCCGCGCAGGTCCACCGCGACCGCCCGGTAGCCGGCGTCGGCCAGGTCGATCAGCTGCCGAGACCAGGTCCACCAGAACATCGGCATCCCGTGCAGCAGCAGCACCAGCGGGCCGCTGCCGGCCTCGGTGACGTGCAGCGCGATGCCGTTGGCCCGGACGGTCCGGTGGGTCCACGGACCGTCGATCAGGACGACGGACTCGTCGGGCCTGGTCACCGGGACTCGTCGGGTCTGGTCAACGGCGTGGGCCTATGCCCGGTGGCTGGCCTGGTGCGACGTGGCCTGGCGCAACGCCGTCACGGTGCTCTTGGTGGTGTCGATCGTCTGCTGCGGTGCCTTGACCCGCTTGACCTTGCGCAGGCCCAGCAGCGCGAACAGGCCCGCCAGCAGGAGCAGCAGGCCGAACACGATCAGGTAGGCGACCCAGCGCCACAGGTGCAGGGCGACCAGGCCCTCGGCCAGCGCGATCAGGCCGAAGATCAGCGCGAACACCATCAGGACGGCGGTCGCGCCGAACATCCCCGCCCCGGTGCCGGCGTTCTTGACCGAGGCCTTGATCTCGAGCTTGGCCAGTTCGATCTCACCGTGCAGCAGGGTGCTGAAGCTGGAGCTCGCCTCGGCCACCAGGGTGCCGATGGACGGCTGCCCGGATGCCTGGGTGGTGCCGGGGCTAACACTCGCAGTGTGGTTAACGCTCACCCGCCGATGTCCCTTCTCCTTGCGGTGCCTTGCGGTTCCGTGCGGTGCCGACCGGGGCTTGGTCGGTGGTGGTACGGCTGATGTCGGATCGTGTACAGACCCTACCGCGCCGCTCCGGACCGGTTCCCCCGCTTGGAGACGGGCGCCGGCCTTCGGGCCCGGCGGTGCTCGCTAGGGTCTGCAACTGTGCCGAGCTATCTGATCACCGGAGTCTCTCGCGGAATCGGCCGGACGGTGTCCGAACGATTGCTCGCTGCCGGGCACCAGGTCTACGGGCTGGTCCGGCCCGGGAGGTCAGTTTCCGGGCTGTCCCTCGCCGGGCTGGTGGCCGCGGACCTGGCGCAGCCGGGTTCGCTGGAGGCGGCGCTGGCGCCGTGGCTGGCCGGCCTGACCCAGCTCGACGGCGTGGTGCACTGCGCTGGCATCGTGCGGCCCGGCTCGCTGGGCGGATCGGCGCCGGCGGACTTCACCGAGCAGTTCACCGTCAACGTCACCGCGGTGGCCGAACTGAACCGGCTGCTGCTGCCGGCGTTGCGGGCCGCTGGCGGGACGGTGGTGCTGGTCAACTCCGGGTCGGGGTTGAACGCCCGCTCGCCGCTGGTGTCGTACGGGGCGTCGAAGTTCGCGCTGCGGGCCTATGCCGACGGGCTGCGGCAGGAGGAGCCCGGGGTGCGGGTCTGCACGCTCTATCCCGGACGGACCGCCACCGAGATGCAGCGTGTTGTCCGGGCGGCCGAGGCGGGGGAGTACCGGGAGGCGGACTACCTTGCTCCGGACACGGTCGCCCGGGTGGTCGAGATGATGCTTATGTTGCCGTCGGACGGGGTGCTCACCGACGTGACTCTGCGGCCGTCCGGAGCGGCCGGACCCGCCTCACCGGACGCCCACCGCTGAGGCGTACTCAGCCGCGCAGGTTACGGACCGCCTCGACTCCACGCACCACGTCGCCTTGCGCGTAGGCAACCTCCGCCTCATGGATGTCGGCCAGCGCCTCGGAGTCGCTCAGGACGTCGATCGTCTCGTCCAGGTGCGGTTTGCGGCCCCAGGCGGAGATCAGCGGTGCGGTGGCCAGGTCGAGCTGACCGGTCGCCAGATCGGCCAGGTGCTGGTCGATCTCGGCCTCGCTCACCAGTCCGGCCGCCAGCAGGCCTTCCCTGACCTGGCGCACGGTTGCCGCCTGCAGGACCTGGCGAGTCGGTGTGCTGAGCGGAAAGAACCCGTCGGCGCGCACGTCTTCGAGACCCGCCTCACGTAATAACCGGGGCAGGGTCCGCCCGAACGCCAGATCAGCACCGCGGGCGGCCAGCAGGCTCCGGAACGCCGTCTGCACTCGGTTGGCCAGCCGCTGCGCCGGTCCGTACTCGTCCAGGCAGGCCAGCGGCTGCAAGGCCGTATCGGCGTCCTCGATCACCAGCCAGCCACCTGGACGCAGCGCGCTCACCAGGGAGGCCAGCACCTCGGCCCGGCGCGGCAGATGCACCAGCAGCAGTCGGGCATGGATCAGGTCGAACTCGCCCGCCGGGACCGGATCGACACCGACCTCGTGCCGCAGCACCTCGTACCCAGCCTCGCCGGCCGGCAGCCAGCTGGTGTCGAGATCGGTGGCCAGTACCCGCCCGGACTCGCCTACCTGCGCGGCCAGCCATCGGGGCACGCTGGGGCTGCCCGCCCCGACCTCCCAGCAGGCCCAACCCGGACCGATCCCGACTGCCTCCAAGTGCCGGAACGTCACCGGGTCGAACAGCTCCGACATCGCCTGGAACCGCTCGCCGGCCTCGGACTGCCGGTTGTCCAGCAGGTAGCCCTCTGAGTTATCGGTCACGCCGCCATCCTGCACCGGCGGGTTAGTCCTCGGCGGCGGCACTACCCTTCTCGGCCAACCCCTTGGAGATCAGGTCCATCACCGTCGAGTCCGCCAGGGTGGTGACGTCCCCGATCGAGCGGTGCTCGGCGACGTCGCGCAGCAGCCGCCGCATGATCTTGCCCGAGCGGGTCTTGGGCAGTTCCGGCACCACCATGATCTGGCGGGGCTTGGCGATCGCGCCGATCTCCTTGGCCACGTGGTTGCGCAGCTCGGTGACCATCTGCTCCCCTTCGTCGGCCGCCGACCCGCGCAGGATCACGAAGGCGACGATCGCCTGCCCGGTGGTCGGGTCGGTGGCCCCCACCACCGCTGCCTCGGCCACCGACGGGTGCGAGACCAGCGCCGACTCGACCTCGGTGGTGGAGATCCGGTGCCCGGACACGTTCATCACGTCGTCGACCCGGCCGAGCAGCCACAGGTCGCCGTCGTCGTCCTTCTTCGCGCCGTCCCCGGCGAAGTAGTAGCCCTGCTCGGCGAAGCGCGCCCAGTAGGTCTCGCGGTAGCGCTCGTCGTCGCCCCAGATGCCGCGCAGCATGGACGGCCACGGCTCGGTCAGCACCAGCAGGCCACCGCCGCCGTTGGGCACCGGCTTGCCCTGGTCATCGACCACGTCGGCCTCCACGCCGGGCAGCGCCCGCATCGCCGAACCCGGCTTGGCCGCCGTCACCCCCGGCAGCGGGCTGATCATGATCGCGCCGGTCTCGGTCTGCCACCAGGTGTCCACCACCGGCACCCGGTCTCCGCCGATCACCCGGCGGTACCACATCCAGGCCTCGGGGTTGATCGGTTCGCCGACCGAGCCGAGCACCCGCAGCGAGGACATGTCGAACTTCGCCGGGATGTCCTCGCCCCACTTCATGAACGTCCGGATCGCGGTGGGGGCGGTGTAGAGGATGGTGACGCCGTACTTCTGCACGATCTCCCAGAACCGGCCCTTGTGCGGGGTGTCCGGCGTGCCCTCGTAGATCACCTGGGTGGTGCCGTTGGCCAGCGGGCCGTAGACGATGTAGGAGTGCCCGGTCACCCAGCCGATGTCGGCGGTGCACCAGTAGACGTCGGTGTCGGCGTGCAGGTCGAAGGCGGCGTGGTGGGTGTAGGCGGTCTGGGTCAGGTAGCCGCCGGTGGTGTGCAGGATGCCCTTGGGCTTGCCGGTGGTCCCCGAGGTATAGAGGATGAACAGCGGGTTCTCGGCGTCGAAGAACTCCGGCTGGTGCTCCTCGGATTGCCGGTCCATCACCTCGTCCCACCACAGGTCGCGGCCCTCGGCGAGCTCCACGTCGTTGCCGCCGCGCTTGACCACGAGCACGTGCCGGACCGGTGAGCTGTCACCGTCGAACTTGGCCAGCGCCTCGTCCACCACCGGCTTGAGCGGGAAGACCGAGCCGCGGCGGTAACCGCCGTCGGCGGTGATCACCAGGGTGGCGTCGGCGTCGAGCACCCGGTCATAGATCGCCTGGGCGGAGAAGCCGCCGAAGATCACCGAGTGGATGGCGCCGATCCGGGCGCAGGCCAGCATCGAGACCACGGCCTCGACCAGCATCGGCAGGTAGATCGCGACCCGGTCGCCGGCGCCGATGCCGAGCTCGGTCAGGGCGTTCGCGGCCTGGCAGACCAGCCGCTGCAACTCGGCGTAGGTCACCGTCCGGGTGTCGCCTGGCTCGCCCTCGAAGTGCAGCGCGACCTTCTCGCCCCGCCCGGCCCGGACGTGGCGGTCCACGCAGTTGACCGCGGCGTTGAGCCGGCCGCCGACGAACCACTTCGCGAACGGGGCGTTCGACCAGTCCAGCGCCTGGGTCCACTCGGTGTCCCAGTCCAGCCGGCGGGCCTGGGCCTCCCAGAAGCCGAGCCGGTCAGCCGCCGCCTGCTCGTAGGCTTCGGCGGTGTAGTTCGCCGAGGCGGCGAACTCCTCCGACGGCGGGAACCGGCGGTCCTCGTGCAGCAGGTTGGACAGGCCGCTGTTCGAATCGCTGGACTCGCTCATCTCGCTCCTCTTCCGTCCGGTATCTGGTGCCGACGTTAGCGCGGCCGGGGCGATGCGCAAGGCCGGGGCGCCATGCCTCGACGCCGAGGCGGTGCGGGCGTTGGCTAGCGTGTGCTGACGTGTCCCCTGACCCGTTGGCTCCGCTGCTGGAGTTGCCCGGTGTCGCCGAGGCGGTGACCGCGAGCCGGCAGGCGGTCGACCAGGTGCTCGGGCACCGGGTGCTGCGGCGCCGCTCGGCGGACGTCTCGGCCGAGTCGCTGCTGCGCGGCGCGTGGGCCTCGGCGGTGCTGGCCGGCTCACCGGCCGGGTTGGCGGAGGTCCGGGCCGGCACCGCAACCGAGCCGATCGTGCAGGGCGCGCTGCGGGTGTCCACCGAGCTCGCCGCGCTGGCCGGTCCCTGGACCGCCGCCCAGCGGCAGGCGCTGGCCCGGCTGCACGCGCTCGCCGCCACCGACCTGCTGCCGGCCGAGCAGCTCGGACGGCCGCGTCCGGACCGGGAGGTGGCGCACCGGCTCGACACCCTGGCCGAGGTGCTGGCTGTCTCCAAGGCACCGGCGGTGGTGGTCGCCGCGATCGTGCAGGGCGAGGTGCTCGGCCTGGACGCCTTCGCACCGGCCTCCGGAGTGGTGGCGCGGGCGGCGGCCCGGCTGACCCTGATCGAGCGCGGGCTGGACCCGAAGTCGCTGGTCGCGCTGGAGGTCGGGCACCTCGAACTCCGCGATCAGGAGCCGGCCGCGCTGGCCGGCTACCGCGACGGCGGCCCGGACGGGGTGGTGGACTGGATCCGGCACTGCACCGCGGCGCTGGAACTCGGTGCCCGGGAGTCGCTGGCTATCTGCGAGGCGATCCAGCGTGGCTGAGCCGGTGGAGCCGGGGTCGATCGAGCCGGGCCAGCCGCTGCTGCGCCGCTACCGGCGCGGGAGCGCCACCTCGTGGCTGCAGGCCTGCCGGGTGGTGGCCGCCGACGCGCGGGGCCTGTACTGCTGGCTTCCGGTGGGCGCCGGCTTCGCCAGCCGGCAGCGCCCGGACGGCTCGCTGGTGCGGGCCGCGCCGACCGAGGAGTTCGCCGCCGCCGAATTGCGGACCGGTAGTTGGCAGGGCCGGTCGGTGCTGATCTGGATGCCGGCCGGGCGGGCCCACTCGGTCTGGTGGTTCTTCACCGGCGGCGAATTCAGCGGCTGGTACGTCAACCTGGAGGACCGCTCGGAATTCTGGCGGCACGGCGACTGGTACGGCGTGGATCTGACCGACCACGAGCTGGACGTCGTGGTGGCGCCGGATCGGGTCTGGCAGTGGAAGGACGAGGCCGAGCTGGACGCGGTGACCGGCCTGCCCGGGTACTGGGACGCTCGCCGCAGCGCCGGGATCCGGGAGGAGGCCCGGCGGGTGGTGGTCGACGTGGAGGAAGGGCGGTTCCCGTTCGACGGGAGCTGCCGCGACTTCCGCCCGGACCCGGACTGGCCGATCCCGCGACTGCCCGAACCGCTGCCGGACTTCTACTGGCCCTCGCCTGGCGGGGCGTCGCGGTGACGAGTGCCGGCTGGGGCTGGTGAGGGCGCCGCGCCCGGGGTTGCCGATGGCCGGGTGGCGCCGCGCTGGGGGCGCTGGCCGGACGTGGTGAGGGCGCCGCGCTGACGCGCGACGCCCTCTGCGGTCAAGCCGGGTTACCAAGCGTGCACCTGGACAAGGTCAGGCGCGGGCCGGTGACGGTCCGCGTCGACAGCCGTTGGCGTGGCTCTGTCGCCGCGTGGGTACCCAGTTGCCCACTGGCGGAATCCGCGACTGGTGGGGGCGGACCGCCATAGCCACTCGAGGACTCCGTAGTGCATTCGTACTCCCGAATGCCCTTACAGTGCAAGAGTTCGGTCCGAGATGGAGGATGGTGCCGCTCGCCTGGCCGGCCTGGTCTCAGGCGCGGTTCGACCTGCGGGAATGGCCGTACCACAGCAGCGCGGCGAGTCCCGCCGCACCAGCGGCCACCACCGCGCTGGTAGCGGGTTGCGGTGCCTTGAGGCTGGCCAGCCGCTCCCGCAGCGGCACCGCGTTGGTGAACGTCAGCGCCGGCCACTGGCGTTCGGCGGCCACCTTGCGCAGCGCCTTGTCGGCATTGACCACGTACGGGTGCCCGACGGCCTCCAGCATCGGGACGTCGGTGATCGAGTCGGAGTAGGCGTAGCTGTCGGCCAGGTCGTAGCCGCGCTCGGCGGCCAGCTCCCGCAACCCGTCCGCCTTGTGCCGGCCGTAGGCGTAGTACTCGATCTCGCCGGTGTAGCGGCCCTCGCGCACCACCATCCGGGTGGCGATCACGTGGTCGGCGCCCACCATCTCGCCGATCGGGCGCACCACCTCGTCGCCGGAGGAGGAGATGATCACCACGTCCCGGCCGGCCGCCTTGTGCTCGACGATCAGCTCGACGGCCTCGTTGTAGACCAGTGGGTCGATGATCTGGTGCAGCGTCTCGTTGACGATGTCACGGATCTGCTGGACGTCCCAGCCGGTGCACATGGCGGTCAGGTACTTGCGCATCCGGTCCATCTGGTCCTCGTCGGCGCCGGAGGCAGCGAAGACGAACTGGGCGAAGGCGCTGCGCAGCACCGCGCGCCGGTTGATCAGGCCGCCCTGGTAGAAGGAGCGCCCGAACGCCAGCGTGCTGGACTTGGCGATGATCGTCTTGTCCAGGTCGAAGAACGCCGCTGAGCTAGCCATGCCCGCGAGAATAGCCAGCGCAGCTGCGAGCGTGCCGCTGCCAGGCCCGGCTGTGGATGACCGAAGTGGCTGTCCACAGATCTCGGTGGAGCCGCCCACGCGCCCGGTCGGCCGGCCAGGGTGGTGGCATGACAGCGCATCCGAGAATCGGCGTGCTCGGTGGGTGCGGCGGTGCCGGCGCCAGCGTGTTCGCAGCCGTGCTCGCCGCCCGGGCCGCGGCCGAGCTGGGCACGGCGTTCCTGATCGACTGCGATCCGGTGGGTGGCGGCCTCGACGTGCTGCTGGGCTGCGAACGGGCACCCGGCTCGCGGTGGGGCCAGGTCCGGTTGCGGGGCGGCAGCCTGGACCCGGCGGTGCTGCGCGACTGCCTGCCGCGCTGGCACCAGGTGTCGGTGCTCGCCGTCGACGACCCGCCGGCCCTGGACCCGGACGCGCTGGTGCGGATCGCTACCGCCGCCGCGTCGGCCGGCCCGGTGCTGCTCGACCTGGCCCGCTGGTCCTCGCCGGTCCGGACGGCGGCGCTGGACAGCTGCGACCTGGCAGTGCTGGTGACTCCTGCCGAGGTGCGGGCGGTGACCGCCGGCGCCGCCATAGCCGGCGCGCTGGACCCGGCCCGGGCCGGACTGGTGGTCAGGGGCTCGGCGGCCAGCCTGCCGGCCGACCGGATCGCGGCCCTGCTGGGCCTGCCGGTGCTGGGGGAGCTGGGCTATGACCCGGCCAGCCGGCATCCGGGCGGGCTGGACCCACGCCGGGTCCGCCGGCGCACCGGCCAGGTTGCCGAGGCGGTGCTGCGGCAGGCCCGCACGGCCCGGGCGGCCGCCCGGCCGGGGGAGGCAGCATGAGCACGGGTCACGGCGATGAGCAGGTGCGCCGCGAGCCGGTGACGGCATGAGCGACCTGCTGGAGCGGGTGCGGCACCGGTTGGCCACCGGAGCCGCCCTACTCGACCTCGGCGAGGTGGCCGGCCAGGAGTCGGCCCTGCTGCTGGATTCGGCCGGCCGCTCGGAACTGTCCGGCCAGCTTGCCGCCGAGCTGACCGGTGCCGGTCCGCTGGAGGAGCTGCTGGCTGCTCCCGGCGTCACCGACGTACTGGTCAACGCCCCGGACCAGGTCTGGCTGGACCGGGGTGGCGGCCTGGAACGGACCCCGGTCCGGTTCGACTCCGACGCGGCGGTGCGCCGGCTGGCCACCCGGTTGGCCGCCCAGGCCGGCCGGCGGCTCGACGATGCCGCTCCGTTCGTCGACGCGGTGCTGCCGGACGGCACCCGGCTGCATGCCATCCTGCCGCCACTGGTGGCGCATCCGACGCTGTCGCTGCGGGTGTTGGCCCGGCGCAGCCTGGCGCTGCCCGAACTCGTCGCCCTCGGCGCGATGCCCGGCGAGCTGGCCGACCTGCTGGCCGCGCTGGTGCAGGCCCGGCTGACCTTGCTGATCAGCGGCGGCACCGGCAGCGGGAAGACGACCCTGCTGGCGGCATTGCTGGCCACGGTCGGCTCCACCGAGCGGATCGTCACCGTCGAGGACACCGCCGAACTCGTGGTGCGGCACCCGCACGTGGTGGCTCTGCTGGCCCGGCCGGCGAACGTCGAGGGAGCCGGTGCCGTCGAGCTGCGGGAGCTGGTGCGGCAGGCCCTGCGGATGCGGGCGGACCGTTTGGTGGTGGGAGAGTTCCGGGGTGCTGAGATCGTGGAGCTGCTGGCCGCGCTGAACACCGGCCACGCCGGAGGTGCCGCCACCGTGCACGCGAACTCGGTCGGCGACGTGGCGGCCCGGCTGGTCGCGTTGGCCGCCTTGGGTGGCATGCCGGCCGACGCCCTCGCGACCCAGGCGGCGAGCGCGCTGGACGTGCTGGTGCACGTCCGCCGCGACCGGGACGGCCGGCGCCGGGTGGAGCAGCTGGCGGTATGGCCTGCCGGGCCGGTCCTGGCCGAACCCGGCCTGGCCTGGACCAGATCAGCTGGCCTGGGACCGGCAGCCGGGCAGCTGCGCACGCTGCTGGAGGCGGCCGAGGTTGCGGTGCCCGCCATGCTGACCGGAGTCGTGCCGTGCCCGGGTTGACCCTCGCGCTGCTCGGGTTCGCCCTGCTGCTGGCACCGGCCCCGGCGCTGGCGGTGCGACGGTTGGCCTGGCTTGCCGGCCGGGGGAACCAGCCGGCGCCGGACGCACCGCCCGGCCCCGCGGCATCGACCCGCCTGCTGCCTGCCGGATGGAACCGGGTGCTGGTTGCCGGGCGGAAGGGCGAGCACTGCCGGGCCGAACTGGCCGCCATCGTCACCGTGCTGCGCGACGAGTACGCCGCCGGGGCGACCATCGCGGCAGCGTTCGCCGCCGCCGCGGCGCTGCCCGGGCGGTTCCGGACCGCGCTGGCCCACGCGGCGGCACTGGCCTGGGACGGCCGGGAGGTCGCCCCGGCACTGACCGCCGAGCCGCGGCTGGCAGCGCTGGCCGTCGCCTGCGATCTGGCCGGCCGCAACGGAGCTCCGCTGGCTCCCTCGCTGGCCGGCGTGCATGCCGAGCTGGTTGCCGACCAGCGGACCTCGCGAGCGGTACGGACGGCTCTGGCCGGCCCGCGCAGCTCGGCGTTGCTACTGGCTGGCCTGCCGGTTCTCGGCATGGCCATGGGCAGCGCGATGGGCGCCCGGCCACAGCGGGTGCTGCTGCACACCGGCGCCGGCCGGCTCGCGCTGGGAGTAGGGCTGGCGCTCGAACTGGCCGGGCTGGCGTGGACGCTGGCCCTGAGCCGACGGGCGCTGGCCGGGACGCGGTCATGACGGCCGGCGCGGTGTGGCTGGGCCTCGCGCTGCTGCTCCTGCCGGCCCGGCCGGCCAGGGCGCCGGCCCGGCACCGTAGCCGCACGGCGGTGGGCCGGGGAGCTGCCCGCCCGGCGGCCGTCCCAGGACCGGCCCTGCCGGCGGTGGCTGCCGCGGCGACGGTCGTCCTGGCGGTGCTGGCCGGCTCCTCCGGCACGGTGCTGGCGTTGCCGCTGGCCGCGGCCGCCTGGCTGGCCACCAGCCGATGGCAGGCCAGGAACGCGCGCCGGCCGGCCGATCCGCGCTCGGTGGCCTTCGTGGTGGACCTGCTGGCCGGTGCCCTGGCGGCCGGGTCGCCGCCGCAGCTGGCCATCGAGAGGGTGGCGGCAGCGGTGGTCGAGCACGGCACCGACGACCTGCGGCGGGCCGTCGAACCACTGGGCCGAGTAGGCCGGTTGCTGCAGCTGGGCAGCGAGCCGGCGCAGGCATGGCAGGTGCTGCGCCCGGTGCCTGGTTACGGCACGGTCGCCGAGTGCGGCAGCAGGTGCGCGAGCAGCGGCGCCCGGCTGGCGCAGGCGCTGGCAACGGTGGCCACCGAGCTGCGGGCCGCCGCCCAGGCCGAGGCACTGGCCAGGGCGGAACGGGTCGGCGTCTGGTCACTGCTGCCGCTGGGCCTGTGCTTCCTGCCGGCCTTCGTCTGCCTCGGCGTGCTGCCGGTAGTGCTGGGTGTGACCGGGGAGGTGTTCGCCGGCGTACCCGGCTGAGCCGTCCGGACAGGGCGGCGTTAGATAGCGGTCATGCGGATCGCGGCGGCCGGCGGCACCGGCCTGATCGGGCGGCACGTGGTGTCGCTGGTCGAGCAGGCCGGGCACGAGCCGGTGGTGCTGGCCCGCTCACGAGGTGTGAACCTCACGACCGGTGCCGGCCTGGACGCCGCGCTGGCCGGCGTCGAGGTGGTCATCGACGTCAGCAACGTGACCACCCTGTCGAGGAAGCGCTCGGTCCAGTTCTTCACCGCCGCCACCAGCCAGTTGCTGGCCGCCGGTGCCCGGGCCGGCGTGCGGCACCATGTTGCGCTGTCCATCGTGGGCGTCGACCGGGTCGGCTGGGGCTACTACGCGGGCAAGCTCCGCCAGGAGGACCTGATCAGTGCCGGCCGGGTTCCGTGGACGGTGCTGCGGGCGACCCAGTTCCACGAGTTCGCCGAGCAGCTGCTCGCCCGCAGCCCCGGGCCGCTGGTGCCGGTGCCGCGGATGCGGGTGCAGCCGGTTGCCGCCCGGGAGGTGGCCGCCCGATTGGTCGAGCTGGCACTGGGCCCGGCCGCCGGCAGGGCACCCGAGATCGCCGGGCCACAGGTGCACGAGCTGGTCGAACTGGTCCGTCAACTGGTGCGGGCACGCAACCAGCGGCGGGTGGTGCTGGGTATCCGGATTCCTGGTGGGGCCGCGGCTGCCGGCGGCGGATTGTTGCCGGCCGGCGACTACACCCGGGGCAGTGAAACCTTTTCCGAATGGCTGCGTTCTACCGGACCGTCTGGTGCGGCGTCGGCCGGCTGACGGCTTGCGGCTGCACCAGAAAAACCGCTGTCCTAGCTGATTCTCCTTACACTGCAACGACGTTCTCCACAGGCGGCGGGGTTGTCCACAGTTTCGGCTGAGCCCTCGATCCGCTGTTCCCCTGCTGCCAGGCTCGTTTCCACGCCTCACTTCGAGGACCGAGGAGAAGGAGCAAAGGCATGCAGATCATGGGAAAGATCTACCGGCGAGCACGGGCCCGGGTCCAGCAGCTCAGCGGCGAGGCCGGGATGGCGACCGCTGAGTACGCGGTGGGCACGGTGGCCGCGGTCGCGTTCGCCGCGGTGCTGTTCAAGGTGGTGCACAGCTCGGCGGTGCAGACGGCACTGTCGCACATCGTCACCTCGGCGTTGAACGTCTCGCTGTGAGCCCTTTCCGGCCAGGGTCGGACGCCGGCATGGTCACCGCGGAGACGGCGATGACCCTGCCGGTGCTGGTCCTGCTCGCCATGGTGGGAGTGGCCACGGTCGGGGTCGGACAGGCCCGGCTCCGGTGCGCGGACGCGGCCGGTGAGGCGGCCCGCGCGGTGGCCCGAGGTGATCCGGCAGCCGCCGCCCGTGCCCGGTCCGCGGCGGGCGCTCCGGTGGCGCTCAGCACGGCATCGTCGGCGTCGGACACTCGGGTCACCGTCCGGATGGCGCTGCATCCGGTGAGCTGGCTGCCCCGGGTCACGATCACCGAGACCGCGGTGGTCGCCACCGAACCCGGTGCCGCATGGTGAGCCCGCGTTCGGACCGGGGCGCGGCGACTATCTGGGTGCTCGGCTTCGGCGCAGTGGTCATTGCCATTGCCGGCATCTCCGTTACCCGGGGCGCGGCGGTGCTGGCCCGGCACCGGCTGGAGCGGGCGGCGGACCTGGCCGCGCTGGCGGCGGCGCAACAGATCGGCAGGACGGATCAGCCGTGCGTCGCCGCGTCCCGGATCGCCGCCGCCAATGCCACCACGCTGGTCTCCTGTGCCGCCCGGCTCGATCCGTCCGGTCGCAGCGGCACCGTGGCGGTGATCCTGCGCCGCACCGTTCCGGTTCCGCTCGTCGGCACCCGGACGCTGACCGCGCGGTCCCGGGCCGGCCGGCCACCCGCGGCGCCCGACCCGGCCGCCGCTGGCCGACCCTCAGCGGCCGGGACGCCAGCGGTCGTGCCGGGTGCCGGAGTCCGGCTCGCGCAGCAGCGTCAGCCGGGGCCGCGGTCCGTCGGTGCGCCCGGTCGGCGGCCGGCGCGAGCCGGCCCGGTACTGCGCCGGCCACTCCGCGCCCGGCCCGGTGTAGTCCTGCTCGGCGGCCGCGTGCAGCGTCCAGTGCGGGTCGTACAGGTGTGGCCGGCCGACCGCGACCAGGTCGGCCCGGCCGGCCAGCAGCACCGAGTTCACGTCGTCGTAGGAGGAGATCGCGCCCACCGCGATCACCGTGACGCCGTAGCGGGTGCCGATGTCGTTGCGGATCCGGTCGGCGTACGGGGTCTGGTAGCTGCGCCCGTAGGCCGGCTTCTCGTCCTTGACCACCTGGCCGGTCGAGACGTGGATGGCGTCGGCGCCGTGCTCGGCGAACGCCCGGGCGATCTGCACCGCAGCCTCGACGTCGTTGCCGCCCTCGTACCAGTCGGTGGCCGAGATCCGCACGCTGACCGGCCGCTCGGCCGGCCACGCCGCCCGGACCGCGTCGAACACCTCGAGTGGGTAACGCAGCCGATTGCCCAGCTCGCCGCCGTAGCGGTCGGTGCGCAGGTTCGACAGGGGCGACAGGAACGACGAGAGCAGGTAGCCGTGTGCGCAGTGCAGTTCGAGCAGGTCGAAGCCGGCCCGGGCAGCGGCCCGGGTGCAGGCCACGAAGTCGGAGGTGATCTCGTCCATCTCGGCCCGGCTGAGCTCGCGCGGGGCCGGGTTGGCCGGCGAGTACGGCACCGCCGACGGCCCAACGGTCTGCCAGTTGCCGTCCGGCAGCGGCTCGTCGATGCCCTCCCACATCAGCCGGGTGGAACCCTTGCGACCCGAGTGGCCCAGCTGGATGCCGATCTTGGCGGTGCTCCGGCTGTGCGTGAAGTCCACCACCCGGGCCCAGGCCTGCTCCTGCTCGGCGGTGTAGATGCCGGCGCACCCCGGGGTGATCCGGCCGGTCGGCGACACGCACACCATCTCGGTCATCACCAGCCCGGCGCCGCCCAGGGCACGCGAGCCCAGGTGCACCAGGTGGAAATCGGTCGGCATGCCGTCGGCGGCCGAGTACATGTCCATCGGCGAGACCACCACCCGGTTCTTCAGCTCCAGCCGGCCGAGCCGGTAGGGGTGGAACATCGGCGGCCGGGCGGGACTGGCGTCGGACTCCCCGGACGTGTCCGGCAGCACCCCGCGGGCGGCCTCGTAGCCGGCGTACCAGGCATCCATGCCGGCCACGAACTCCGGGTCGCGCAGCCGCAGGTTGTCGTAGGTGATCCGGCGGCTGCGGGTGACGATGTTGAACGCGAACTGCTCCGGCGGCTGCTCGACGTAGTGGCCGATGCTCTCGAACCAGTCCAGGCTGGCCCGGGCCGCCCGCTGGGTGGACAGCACCACCGGGCGGCGCTCGGCCTCGTAGGCGGCCAGCGCCGACGGCACGTCCGGGTGCTCGTGCAGGCAGGCGGCCAGCGCCAGCGCGTCCTCCATCGCCAGCTTGGTGCCCGAGCCGATCGAGAAGTGCGCGGTGTGCGCGGCGTCGCCGAGCAGCACCACATTGCCGTTGCGCCAGCTGGCGTTGGTGATGGTGGAGAAGGTCTGCCACTTGGAGTTGTTGACCAAAATCTTCCTGCCCTGCAGCAGGTCGCCGATCAGCTCCTGGATCCTGGCCACCGACTTCTCGTCGCTCACGCCCGGCGGGAACACCTCCGACGCCGACTCGGCGAAGCCGGCGCGCCGCCAGACCTCGTCGTGCATCTCGAGGATGAAGGTGCTGCCGGTGGCGTCGTAGGGATAGCCGTGCACCTGCATCACCCCGTACGGGGTGGGGAGGATGTAGAACTTGAACGCCTCGAAGACCAGGTCGGTGCCCAGCCACATGTACTTGTTGTGGCCGAGCTCCAGGGACGGCCCGAAGACGTCGGCGTACTTGGTGCGGACGGCCGAGTTGGCGCCGTCGCAGGCCAGCACCAGGTCGTAGTCGGCGCTGAGCGTGTCGACGTCCGGGGCCTCGGTGCGGAACGACACCTGTACGCCGAGTTCGGCGCAGCGTTCCTGCAGCAGCTGCAGCAGCTTCTTGCGGCTCATCGCGGCAAAGCCCTGGCCGCCGACCGTGGTGAGGGTGCCGCGGTAGTGGATGTCGATGTCGTCCCAGCGGGCGAACTGCTCGGCCATCCGGGCGTAGATCACCGGGTCGGCGTGCTCGATGCCGCCGAGCGTCTCGTCGGAGAACACCACGCCGAAGCCGAAGGTGTCTTCGGCCGCATTGCGCTCCCACACCCGGATCTCGGTGGCCGGGTCGAGTGCCTTGGCCAGCGCGGCGAAGTACAGCCCACCCGGGCCGCCGCCGAGAACCGCGATACGCATGCTGGCTTCCTTCCTGCTTCCGGGCCGCGAGTGCCGTCACCGTGCGGGAGCCGCGCCGGCCGGACCCTGTTTGCCGGCCGGCGCGGCCACCCCGGCGCTAGCGCGCGGCTTCCGGCTCGCGGAGCCGGAAGCGTTGGACCTTGCCGGTCGAGGTGCGCGGTAGCGCCGGGACGAATTCGATGGACCGGGGGTACTTGTATGGGGCGATGGTCTGCTTGGCGAAGTCCTGCAGCTCGCTGACCTTGGCGGCGTCGGCGGCCGCGCCCTCGCGCAGCACCACCACGGCGTGCACGGTGTGGCCGCGTTCCGGGTCGGGCCGGCCCACCACCGCGCACTCCACCACGTCCGGGTGCTGCTCCAGCGCCCGTTCCACCTCGGGGGCCGCGATGTTGTAGCCGGAGGAGACGATCATGTCGTCGCTGCGGGCCTGGTACCAGAAGTAGCCGTCGGCGTCGCGAACGTAGGTGTCGCCGGTGACGTTCCACCGGTGCTGGACGTAGACCGCCTGGCGCGGATCGGCCAGGTACCGGCAGCCGGTCGGGCCGATCACCGCCAGCCGGCCGGCGGTGCCGTCCGGGGCCGGATTGCCGTCGGCGTCGAGCACCGCGGCGCGGTAGCCGGGCACCGCCTTGCCGGTGGCGCCGGGCCGGATGTCGTCGTCGGCGGCCGAGATGAACACGTGCAGCATCTCGGTGCTGCCGATGCCGTCGATGAGCCGGATGCCGGTCTTGTCGAAGAGCTCCTGCCAGACCGGCTTGGGCAGGTGCTCGCCGGCCGACACCGCACGCCTGACTCCTGCCAGCCGATGCTGCTGGCCGGCGCGCAGGATCGCCCGGTACGCGGTCGGCGCGGTGAACAGCACGGTGGCGCCGTGCCGCTCGACGGCCTCGGCGAGCTCGGTCGGGGTGGCCCGTTCGATCAGCAGCGCCGAGGCACCGATCCGCAGCGGGAAGATCAGCAGGCCGCCCAGGCCGAAGGTGAAGGCCAGCGGGGGAGTGCCGGTGAAGACGTCGTCCGGCCGGCCGGCCACCAGGTGCTTGCCGAAGGTGTCGGCGATGGCCAGCACGTCGCGGTGGAAGTGCATGGTCGCCTTGGGGATTCCGGTGGTGCCGGAGGTGGGTGCCAGCAGCGCCACGTCGTCGGCGGCGGTGTCGACGTTGTCGAACGTGGTCGGCTTTCCGGCACACAGTTCGACCAGATCGTCGGGCCCACCGCCGCCGAAGGTCAGCATCGGGATGCCGGCCGCGGTGACCGCCGGCACCAGGTCCTGGGTGAACCGGGCGTCGCACACCGCCAGACCCGCCCGGGTCAGCTCGATCAGCGGCGTGATCTCACCGCTGCGCAGCATCGGCACGGTGAGCACCATCACGCCGCCGGCCTTGAGCACGGCGAACCAGCAGGCCACCAGCCAAGGGTTGTTCGGCCCGCGCAGCAGCACCCGCTGGCCGGGCACCAGGCCGGCGTCGTCGCGCAGGTAGTGCGCCAGCTGGTTGGCGCGGGCCAGCAGCTCGCCGTAGCTCCAGGTCCCGTCGGCGCTGTGCAACGCCGGCCGGTCGGCGCCGTGCCGGGCCACCACCTCGTCCAGCAGCGCCGCCGCGCAGTTCAGCCGTTGCGGGTACTGCAGCTCCTCGAGGTCGAAGCGGAAGTCCGGCCACTGATCCTGCGGCGGCAGGTGGTCCCGGCAGAACGTGTCCACGTGCGCTGACGGCGAGAGCTCCACTGCGGCAACCCCTTCCCCCGGCCCTTCGCCAGTATTCTCTAGATGTGACGACAGTCAAGAACGCGCGATACTTCGGGACAGTCCCGGCACGCGGTGGCCGTGGGGCAGCGCCGGCGTGGGCGGGTTCGGCTGTGCGGCCAACGCTCGGGAACGCGCGGCCCCCGCTCGGGAACGGGCGGCCAGCGCTCGGGAACGGGCGGCCAACGCTCGGGAACGGGCCGGATGAGTAGCACCGTGCGGCTATCGCCCCGCACGGGCGAGCCGGCCGAGCCGGTCGCCGAGGCCCAGCCGCGCCAGCTGATCGTCACCATCTTCGGCCTGTACGCCCGGGACGAGCCGAACTGGCTGCCGGTCGCCGCGGTGGTCCGGTTGATGGCTGAGCTGGGCGTGGACGGCCAGGCGGTGCGCTCGTCGATCTCCCGGCTCAAACGCCGCCACACCCTGACCAGCCTGCGCGTCGACGGCGCGGCCGGCTATGCGCTGTCCGCCTCGACCCAGGCGGCGATGCGCGAGGGCGACCGCCGGATCTTCGACCAGCGACCGGCGAGCCTGGCCGACGGCTGGGTGCAGGTGGTCTTCACGGTGCCGGAGGCCGAGCGCGGCAAGCGGCACGAGCTGCGCACCCGGCTGGCCCGGCTCGGCTTCGGCCCGGTCGCGCCGGGCGTGTGGCTCGCGCCCGGGCCGCTGGCCGACGAGGTCAGCGGCGTGCTGGCCCGCCAGCAGCTGTCCGGCTACGTCGACATCTTCCGCGGCCAGTACCTCGGCTATGCAGACCTCGCCGGCCGGGTGCGGACCTGGTGGGACCTGGAGGGCCTGGCCGCGGAGTACGCCCGGTTCGTCAGCTCCTACCGGCCGGTCAGCCGCCGGCTGGCCCGCACGCCGGTCGAGGATGGCGCGGCCTTCGCCTCCTACGTCCGGATGCTGACCGCGTGGCGGCGGCTGCGCTACCTCGACCCGGGGCTGCCGGCCGAGGTGCTGCCGGCCCGGTGGGACGGCGACGCGGCCGCGCAGTTGTTCGGCGAGCTCAGTGCGCTGCTGCGCGCGCCGGCCCACCGGCACGCGATGCGGGTGATCTCCGACTGACGACCTAGGCGTCTGCAGTTTGACGCTTGATAAAGCAGCTGCTTGAATACCTCGCGTGCCGACCACTGTCGAGGACCACCAGCTCGATGCCCTGTTCACCGCGCTCTCAGACCGCACCCGACGCGACATCGTGGCCCGGCTGAGCACCGGCGAGGCGACGGTCAAGGAGCTGGCGGAGCCGTACGCCATGAGCATGCAGGCCGTCTCGCAACACATCCGGGTACTGGAGCGCTCCGGTCTGATCAGCCGCGGCCGGCATCGGCAGACCCGGCCGTGCCGGCTGGAACCGGCGGCCCTGGAGACCGCGCTCTCCTGGATCGAGGAGAGCCGGCGCACCTGGACCGAGCGGATGGACCGGCTGGAGGCCCACCTGGCCCGGCTGCAGCAGGGACCGGGCCGATGACCGACGACGAGCTCGTCTACCGGCGGGTCTTCGCCGCCCCGCGCGAGCTGGTGTGGCGCTGCCTCACCGAGCCCGCCGAGCTCGCCGCCTTCTGGGGCCCGCGCGGCATGGTCACCCCGATCGACGGCATCGTCGTCGAACTCCGGCCCGGCGGCCGCTTCGAAACCCTGATGACCGGCGAGCACGGCAGCCACCGGATGGTCGCCACCTTCACCGAGGTCGTGGTACCCGAGCGGCTGGCCTGGTTCGAGCCGGCCAGCGGGGTGCACACCATCAGCACCCTCGACGACCTGGGCGAGGGCAGCACCGCGGTGGTCATCTGCCAGCGGCAGGTGCCCGAGGCGATGCGCCGGCCCGAGGCCCGCGCCGGCTTCCTCAGCTCCCTCGACAAGCTCGCCGAACACCTCACCCGACTTCTGCAAGGAGAGCGCTCGTGACCGACCTGCAGTCCTACGTGGCGCCGACCTGTACCCGGCTCGCCGACCTGCTCGCCGCCTCGTCCACCGACAGCTGGGACGCCCCGTCGCTGTGCGAGAAGTGGCAGGTGCGACATGTGGTCGCGCACCTGACGATGCCGGCGCGGCTGACCCCCGAGCAGTTCGGCGCCGAGATGGCGGCAGCCGGCGGCGACTTCGCCGTGCTGTCGGACACCGTGGCCGCCCGGGATGCCGCGCTGCCGCTCGGCGAGCTGCTCGACCAGCTCCGCTCGCCGGTGCTGCACGGCTGGCAACCGCCGGGCGGCGGTGCGGCCGGCGCGCTGAGCCACGCCGTCATCCACTCCCTGGACGTGACGATCGCGCTCGACCTGCCCTCGGTCGCACCGGACGAGGCGGTGCTGGCCATCCTGGACCTGATGACTGCTGCTGACGGCGGCTGGTTCGGAATCGACCTGACCGGCGTCCGGCTGGAGGCCAGCGAGACCGACTGGAGCTGGGGCGAGGGACGGCTGGTGCGCGCCGACAGCGGCGCCCTGGTGGCACTGCTGGCCGGCCGGGCACTGCCCGACGGCCGGACGCTGCCCCGCCGCTGACCTCAGCAGCGGAACAGCACCGGTCAGCGAAACAACACCGGTCAACGGAACAGCCCGGAACAACACCGCTCAGCGGGGGAGTTCGGCCACGCCCTGCAGCTCGACCAGCGCCTCGTCGTCCCACAGCCGGGCGATGCCGATGCCGGCCATCGCCGGATACTCGGTGCCGGCCAGCCGCCGCCAGACCGCGCCGATCTCGCGGGCGTGCGCCCGGTAGTCGGCGACGTCGACGATGTAGATGGTGACGCTGGCCAGGTGCTCCGGGGCGCCGCCGGCGGCGGCCAGCGCGGTGAGCAGGTTGGACAGCGCCTGCTCGAACTGCTCCACGATGCCGGCGCCGACGATGCGTCCGCTGACGTCCAGCGCGGTCTGGCCGGCCAGGTACACCCGGGTGGTGTCGCTGGCGCGCACCGCGTGCGCGAAGCCGGACGGCCGGCCCAGCTCGGCAGGATTGATCCGCTCCAGGCTCACCGCGACACCCCGCTCATGACTGCACCGTTCCTCCGTCGACGTTGAGTCCCTGCCCGGTCACCGCGCCGTTGCCGATGCAGAACCGCACCGCGGCGGCCACTTCGTCCGGCTCGATCAGCCGGCCGATCGGCTGCTGGCGGGCCAGCGCGGCGCGGGCCTCGTCGGTGCTTCGCCCGCTGCGGGCCACGATCGCCGCGACGGTCTGCTCGGTCATCGGGGTGTCGACGTAGCCGGGGCAGACGGCGTTGACCGTCACCCCGGTCCGGGCCAGCTCCGCGGCTGCCGCCCGCACCAGCCCCAGCACGCCGTGCTTGGCGGCGGTGTAGGCCGCCACCTGCGCCTCGCCGCGCTTGGCGACCACCGACGCCACCACCACCACCCGGCCCCAGCCGCGCTCGGTCATCGACGGCAGCGCCCGCCGCAGGTACCGGAACGGCGCGGTCAGGTTCAGCTCCAGCATCCGCGACCAGTCTTCGTCGGAGGTGTCGGTCAGCCGTGCGGCCAGTCCGGCGCCGGCGCTGCACACCAGCACCTCCACCGGCCCCCAGTGCTGCTCGATCGCGCGGAAGGTCTCCTCGACGGCCCCGGCGTCGGTCACGTCGGCGACCACCGTGAGGCTCGGGCCCGGCAGCTCGGCGCGGACCGTCTGCAGGGCGGCGGCGTCCCGGCCCAGCAGCGCCACCCGGTGGCCGTCGGCCGACAGCGCCGCCGCGACCGCCGCGCCGATCCCGCGACTGGCCCCGGTGACCAGGCAGACCCGGCCCGCCATCGGCTACTGCCCGGTCCAGCGCGGCGGCCGGCGCTGGTTGAACGCCGCGTGGAACTCGGCATGGTCGTCGGTGGTCATCAGCAGCGCCTGGGTCATCGCGTCGAGCTCCATCGCGCCGGCCAGCGACATGTCCAGCTCGCGGGTGATCAGCGCCTTGGTCTGGGCGTAGGCCAGCGCCGGGCCCTCGGCCAGCCGACCGGCCAGGGCCGCGACCGCCGCGTCCAGTTCGCCGTCGTCGACCAGCTGACTGACCAGGCCGTAGCTGTCGGCGGTGGCCGCGTCGATGGTGTCGCCCAGCATCAGCAGCTGGGTGGCCCGGCCGGCGCCCACCATCCGGGGCAGCAGGTAGGCCGCGCCCATGTCGCCGCCGGACAGGCCCACCTTGGTGAACAGGAAGGCGAACCGGGCCGAGCGGGTCACCACCCGGAAGTCCGAGGCGAGCGCGATCACCGACCCCGCCCCGGCCGCGATCCCCTGGATTCCCGAGATGATCGGCACCGGCACCTCGCGCATCGCCCGGATCAGGTCGCCGGTCATCCTGGTGAAGCCGATCAGCTCGCGCGGGCGCATCCGGATCAACTCGCCGATGATCTCGTTGACGTCGCCGCCGGCGCAGAACGCCTTGCCGGCGCCCCGGATCACCAGCACCCGGACGTCGTCGCGGTAGGGCAGCTGCAGCACCAGGTCGCGCAGGTCGGCATAGCTTTCGAAGGTCAGCGGATTGAGCTTCTCCGGCCGGTTGAGGGTGACGGTGGCCACCCCGTCGGCCACCGCGAAGTCGAAGTGCTGCCAGTCGTCGGTGAGCGGCACCGAGGCCCGGAACCGGTTCGCCATCCTTCAGCCCTCCTGCCGGGTGTCGGCCCGTGCGTTCTCGTGCCGGGCGATCTCTGCCTGCACCAGGGAGCGCCCGATGATGGTGCGCTGCACCTCGGAGGCGCCCTCGTAGATCCGCGGCGCCCGGACGTCGCGGTACAGCCGCTCCAGCAGGTGGCCGCGCTGCAGCGCCCGGGCGCCGTGCAGCTGGATCGCGGTGTCGACGACGTACTGGGCGCTCTCGGTGGCGAACAGCTTCGCCATCGCGGCCTGCCTGGTCAGCTGGTCCGGCGGCTCGCCGGCGTCGTGCGCGGCGGCCGCGGCGTAGACCAGCAGCCGGCTGGCCGCCACCCGGGTGGCCATCTCGGCGAGCAGGTGGCTGACCGCCTGCTGGTCGGACAGCGGCCCGCCGAAGGCCTGCCGCCGGGTGGTGTGGGACAGCGCCGCGTCCAGGGCCGCCTGGGCCATCCCGACGGCGAAGGCACCGACGCTGGGCCGCAGCACGTCCAGGGTGCGCATCGCGACCTTGAAGCCGCCGTCCACCTCGCCCAGCACGTCCGCGGCCGAGACCCGGACGCCGTCGAAGGTCAGCCGGCCCAGCGCGTGCGGCGCCAGCATGTCCAGGTGCTCGCCGGACAGGCCCGCGGCGTCGCCGGGCACCACGAACGCGGTGATGCCGCGGGCCCGGGCGTGCGGGGTGGTGCGGGCGAACACGGTGTAGACGTCGGCCTCCGGCGCGTTGGAGATCCAGGTCTTCTCCCCGGTCAACCGCCAGCCGTCGCCGTCCGGCTCGGCCCGCAGCGCCAACGCGGCGGCGTCGGAACCGGCTTCGGCCTCCGACAGCGCGAAGGACGCCACCACGGTGCCGGCCGCCACCCCGTCGGAGTAGCGCGCGGCGATCTCGTCGGTGCCGAACAGCACGAACGGGTAGCTGCCCAGCGCCTGCAGCGCCAGCGCGGTCTCGGCGTCGGTGCAGACCTCGGCCAGCGTCTCGCGCAGCAGGCACAGCTCCATCGCGGCTGCCGACCGGCCGGTGCCGCCGAACAGCCGGGCCAGCAGCCCGTGGCGGCCCATCGCCGCCAGCAGCGGGCGGTTCACCGTCCCCTCGACGCCGCGCTCGGCGAGCGGCACCAGCTCGGCGACGGCGACCTCGCGCACCTGCCGGACGTAGGCGCGCTGCTCGCCGGTCAGTGCGAAGGCGGACATCACTCTCCTGGGGGCTTGGTCGACTCAGCCGGTGGACCTGGCCGGTTCGCGCCGGGACCGGACGAGCCTAGCGAAGGCGGGACGACCGTCGACGGCGCGCGATACGCCCTGCGGTCACTCGACCTCGAAGCCCGCGGCGCGCAGCGCCGCCACCGCCTCGGATTCCTGCTCGGCCGGTACCCACAGGGTGATCACCGGGTAGGAGCTGCCGTCGGTCACCCGCACCTGGCTCAGTGCCAGGTGCGCCACGGTGGTGGGATCGGGCAGCGAGGTCTGGCCGTCGGACAGCGTGTACTGGATCTTC
>Ga0326721_10000029_pt1 | contig 134713 bp, 112 predicted proteins | sample SGPome_FD_203951 | JGI IMG/M metagenome (GOLD analysis project Ga0326721, IMG submission 203951) | Soil microbial communities from Southern Great Plains, Lamont, Oklahoma, United States - SGP_1_2016 | ecosystem: Engineered > Artificial ecosystem > Soil microcosm > Unclassified | place: USA... | reverse complement strand
TCGCCGCGCTGAAGGAGCGTGTGGCCACGATCCTTCGCAACTACTCCAACGAAACTCTCGCCTCCATCACCGGCTACGAGTACCTGCGGAACATCTATTCTGCACAATCAGCTTAAGGAAATGGTATAATTAGCAAAAAGCCCGGCCCGCGGAGATCTCCGCGGGCCGGGGTGAAGGTTCACGTCAGCGGCCGTCCCGGATCGTCATCCGCCGGTGCACACGGTCATGCCGCTTTCCGGATCGATGGTGCAGCTGGGGCCGGGGGCCGGGCCGGGGTCGTCGCCGCCGTACGGCGCCGCCGTTCCGCGCACCCGCATGATCCCCCAGATCCCGCCGTCGAACCCGAACGACCCCTGGTCGCGGAACAGGAAGTCGCCCGGCAGGTGGTTCACGCCGCCCGCCCCGTGCCTGGGCAGGATGTCGAAGTGGTCGCCCGGGCCGTGGCCGTCGCGCGCGCCCTTCCACTCGCTGAAGGGGTTGCTGGCGATCACCCGCGAGCTGTCGGCGTACGGCTCCTGCTCCCAGATGTGGCCGTGCAGGTTGAACACGTGGTTGCGCGCGTGCCCGCCCGGCTCCAGCACCCGGAGCCGCACCGCCTGCCCCGGCGCCGCCCGGAAGATCGGCGTCTGCGCCGAATCTCCCTGCAGCACCGCGTGCAGGTCCAGGTTGCGGGTGAAGCCCAGCGTTGCGTCGGGCGAGAAGCCCTTGCGGAACCAGAGCGGCTCCGTGCGGTAGTTCAGCCCCTTCTGCCCCGAGTCCTCGGGATCTTCCTCGCGCGCCAGGTTGGGCACCGGGTCGCCCGCGTTGTAGTGCGCGGTGACGATTCCCGTCCGCCCCGCGCACAGCCCGGGGTCGGCGTCGGGATCGGGGTGCGAGCAGTTCTCCACCGGCAGGTCCACCGCGCTGCCGAAGCGCAGGTTCACGTCGTTCTGGAAGAGCAGCACCTGCTCGCGGAAGAGCGTGGTGCCGTCGCTGCGGCGGATGGTGGCCGAGGCGCGCGTCCCCGGGTCCGTCACCCACTGGCTTCCCTTCGGCTCCACGATCAGACCGGCGATGGCGCCCTTGTTGGAGTGCTGGATGCGGTCCGACGAGATCAGGTTGATGGCGCCGAACTCGGCCGGGCGCGCCACCAGCGAGATCCCCCGCGTGCCCGGGTACACCGTGCCCGCGTACCACTGGTACCAGCGCCACTTGCCCGGGGGCACCGTGGTGTTCTGGTTGATGCCGATCGACGAGCCGTCGGAGTTCTGCACGTCGAGCGTCACCAGCTGCGCGTGCAGCCCCACCAGCGACGACGGAACGACGTGGTTGGCGTTGAACTGGTCCACGATCATGGGCAGGGTGTTCCACCCGTCCAGGTCGGGAAGGGTCGCCGGCAGCCGGTTGCGCAGGCGCACCAGCACGCAGTCGCCCGCGTTGGCGCGCATCACCAGCGGCTCGGGGTTGGCCGGCACCCGGCCCCGCATCAGGTCGGCGTCGTAGACGTAGACCACCGCCGTGGGGTCGTTCAGCGGCCCGCCGCGCGAGGTGCGCGTGTTGTACACCAGCTTCCCGCCCGGCAGCATGGACGCCGGGATGGCGCTGATCTCGTACACCCGGAGCGGCGCCACGCGCGGGCACACGCCCCAGAAGCCCACGTTCGGGCTGGGCTGGCTCTTGTACGTGGTGCTTCCCTCCGGCGCCTCGGCCGCGGGCGCCTCGGTGCTGGGCTGCAGCTTCGCGTCCGTGGCCTCGGGAGTCGCCCCCTCGGTTGCCACGTACTCGGTGCCGCTGCTGGCGTCGTACTCGAACACCTCCACGTTGCTCACGCCGCCCTCGGCGTCGGTGCCGTACCCGGCCGCGGTGCTGTCGGCCTCGGTGGCGGTCCCGGCGTCGAACTCGGCCGCCTTGGCCTGGGTCACCGTGGGCTCGCTGGCGTCGAGCGTGGCCACGTCGCCCGTCCAGGTGGTGGAGTCGTTCGGGTCGGGGAAGGTCGACGCCGAGCGGAAGGCCACCGCCCCGTCGATGGTGGCCGCGCGCCCCGCCGCGGCGTCCAGGTCGGCCATCTCGGCCGAGGTGGCCAGCGGCCGCGCGGTGGTCAGCCGCAGCAGGTCGCCGCGCGGGCGGCGGTACGAGCGGATGACGCCCCACTGCCCGTTCCACTGGTCGTCGACCGCGCTGCCGCCCCGGTACTGGTAGTCGGCCACGCTGTCGCGCCCGTTCCCCGGCAGCGGGTTCAGCGCGAACTCGTGCCACTCGCTGATCCCCGCCATCTGCCCGGCGCGGAACCCGGAGTTGGGCGCCAGCCGCTCGAACAGCCAGCGCGAGCCGCTGATCCCCCAGTTGTGCCCCTCCTCGTGCGCGCCCACCAGCAGGCGGATGAGGATGCGGTCGTCCTCGTACGTCCTGAGCAGCGGGGTGAAGGGGTCGCGGTCGCGCTCGCCCACGCGGCGCCCGTACGGCCCCGGCGCGTTCAGGCGCGCGTCGGCGCGCACCACGGTGTCGGCGTAGGCCAGCGACAGGTCGCCCTGCACGCCGCCCGCCTGCGAGTTGCCGGCCGGATCGCGCACGCGCAGCGCCAGCGGCTCGTTGCGGTAGTTGATCAGCATCGTGCCGGGATCGTCGAGCGCGATGAGCTCCGGGCACGGCGGCGTGTCGATGTGGTTGGGGCAGATCCCCCGCGCCAGCGGCGGCCGCAGCAGGTCGTGGATCCCCGCCTCGTCCTTCCCCGGCGGGTTGATGGGGTACTGCACCTTGATGGCCGGGCCGATAAAGGCGACGCGGCTGTCGGAGGTGCCCGCCTCCGTCACCGGCACGTCCACCGTTCCCGTTCCCGTGGCGGTGTTCCCGCTGAAGCCCTCGCGCCCGTACGCCAGCGAGAAGTCGGCGATCTGGATGCCGAACTCGCGGTAGCTCTGGCGGCTGTCGGGATACAGCACGTCGGCGCGCCAGCTCGTCGGCCCCCCGTCGAAGCGGGTGCCGAAGATCCGGCCGTTCTCCGGGTCGCGCCAGGTGGTGGTGGCATCTTCCGGCAGCAGCCCGGCGTACAGCCCGGTCTGCTGGTGGGTGCTGGGGCCGAAGTGGTCGTGCGTGAACACGGTGGGCAGCGGCGTGCTCCGCCCCCCGCCCCGCGGCACGGCGTCGACCCACCAGCGCTGGATGTTCTCCTGCGCGCCCACCTCGGCGGTGAAGTACGGGTGCGGCCGTGCGACCGGGCAGGTCGCGGTCCCGTCCCTCGCATCACCCGAGTCCAGCCCGGTGCACCCGTTCTGGCGGCGGATGGCGCGGATGGAGGCCCGCACGGCGTCGGGGGCCAGCGCGCCGTCCTCGTAGTTCCACCCGTTGGCCGAGCCGTCGGAACTGGTCACGTCGAACTTCACCAGGTGGATGTGCTGCCCGATGATGTCGGTGGGCGTCTGCACCTGGAAGTCGTCAACGTTGTACTCGCCGGGGATCAGGTTCACCAGGTGGTAGGTGAGGCACGCGTTGTTGCGGGCGCGGAAGAAGAGCGGCTCCGGCGCCTTGGCCTGCGTGCGGAAGCTGTCCACGTCGGCCCACAGCCCGAACATGCGGTGCTGGCTGAACGACCAGCGCGCCTTGTTGTAGAACGCGGTGATCTGGAACCCCGCCGCCTTGTAGTCGGTCGAGTCGCCCATGCGCACCCCGCGGATCCCGCACGGGTCGGCGAAGGGCGCGCCCGGCGCGGGCGGCAGGCCGTTGGTCTCGAAGGTCCCGTAGGTGGTCCACTGCCCGGCGATGGGCGTGCTGTAGCCGGTGCGCGCGTGGAAGCGCATGGCGGCCTGCTCCAGCGGCGTCCCGTTGTTGGGCAGGAAGTTCACCGCCAGCAGCGAGTCGTGCTTGCTGAAGTCACGCGTGTTCAGCGCCGGGAAGGTGGCCACCCCGCCCGTCACCACGTGCCGCGGCAGCCCGCCGTCGAAGGCCAGGTCCAGCGGCGGCTGCGGCGGCCGGTGCCCGGCCACGCCCGGGATGTAGAACGGGTACCCCGGCATGGTGTCGGCCGGGAGCGGCGCCAGCGCGTAGGTGGGAATGGGCACCACCGCGGGAATCGGCGTCCCGGCCGCGATCTCGCCGTCGGGCAGCGCGCGCGAGCCCGCCGCGGGGCGGCCGTCTGCGTCCAGCACCGTGCCCGCCTCGAACACGTCGTGGTTGCGCCACAGCCCCCACATCCCCTGCGCGAAGTGGGGGTAGAAGTGGCAGTGGAAGATGGCGTCGCCCGGCGTGTCGTTGCGGTTCCCCGAGCCGCCGTAGGTGATCTCGTAGGTGAAGCCCGCCCCCGGCCCGATCGCCTGGCTGTCCTTGTAGTTCGACAGCGAGTCGTTGGGCGTGTTCATCCACTGGTGGGCGTGCAGGTGGAAGATGTGGTGCTCCTTGGGACCTGCGTGGATGTTGCGGATCTTCACGTGGTCGTTGATGTAGCTGTGGAAGACGTTGCTCGGGTCGTCGGGGAAGAACGCCTTCGTCGCCCGCGGCCCCGGCGCCGGCGGATGGCTGGGGTCGAAGTCCGCCGCGGCGGGAACGTCGACCACCATCGCCGGGTCGCCCACCGCCCAGGAGGAGAGGAAGAACTCCTCGAACTTGCAGTCGTTGCACTTCCACATCGGGCCCAGCCCGAAGCGGTTGGCCAGGATCTCCGAGCCGATGCCGCCGGTGCCGTAGTTGATGGCGAAGGCGTCGCGGCCGCCGGCCAGCGTGAACTTGAACTGCTGGCTGCGGTAGATCGAGTCGAACGCCTGCACCAGCCCCGCCTCGTCGTGGAAGATCACCGTGTGCTCGCGGAAGGGCCGCAGCCGGTCCGGGTACACGGGCACGCCGGGGTTGGCGAACGAGCTCGCGGGGAAGTCGCCGCGGCTGGGCCCGGTGATGATGGCGCTGATGTCGGACCACACGATGGTGTCGCCCTTCATCATGTTCAGGATGGGCCGCCCGGCCAGCGGGTGCCCCGACGGGTACACCGCGTCGTAGCTGATGCGCGGATACTGCGGCGCGGGGACGCACGCCGGATCGGTGGGATACAGCACCGAATCGGCCGGCACCGGCTGCTCCTCGACCGCCGTGTCCGGCGGCACGGGGTCGGTGGTCGGCATCATGTTGGCCGACGACGTGGTCTCCCCCGACGCGGTGGTTGCCGAAGTCTGCTGCTGCGGTGGCGACTCGTACGGCGTCGGGCAGAAGCTCTTGGTGATGGCGCTGGCCAGGCGCAGGTCCTCGGCGCTCACCTGGCTGCGGTAGAACTCGCCGCCGGCGGGCTCCACGTTCACGGCGCCGAACAGGCCGCGCGAGATCTGCCCGCCGTCGCCCTCGCCGCCGGTGGTCTGGGCGGTGGAGTACAGGAGGTAGGTGCCCTCCTTCTCGGCGAACAGCACGTAGGTGCGCGTGCCGCCGGGGGCCACCAGGCTGGGGGTGTTCTGCTGCACCGCGCTGCCGTCGTCCTCGATCGAGCGGACCAGCTGCATGCCGGTCACGTGGATCGACACGAAGCGGTTGCTGTCGGGGTGCGCCGTGTCGACGGTGGGCGAAAGGAGGTTGCGCAGCGTGACCTGCAGGCACTCGCCCGCGTTCACGCGCAGCACGATGGGGCGCGGGCGGCGCCCCGGGCGCAGGTGGGCGTTGCCGGTGGCGCCGGGGCCGCCGGAGCTGTTCACCACGTCCTGCTCCAGCGCGAACATCAGCGCGTCGGGAGCGTTGGCGCCCAGCCGGTTGTACCAGATGAACTGCTCGAAGGCCGCCACGCGGGCGACCCGGGTCCGGGTGCACTGCGCCTGCAGCGGGGCCGCTCCTGCGGCCACCAGCAGCAGCAGCGCCAGCGCCAGGCGGTGGATGCCGCGCCCGGGCGGCGGTGGGGCACGAAACGGGTGCATGGGCTTTCCTGCGGCATAGGGTGAGTGCCGTTGCCGGACCCGCCCCCGCGCTCGCGCACGCCGGCGCGGCGGTTCCCGGGGCTCCGGAGCGCCGTGCCACGCGCATCTTCGGCGCGGGGACGGGACGCGTGCGTCGGTTCTCCGACGGGAGCGGGGCCGGGCGCCGGGGTGCAGGGCGCGGTGACGGGGTCCGGCGCGCCGCAAAGGCAACCGCCGTTCCCCGACATACGTTTACAGCCAAGTGTTTATGCAGGCGGAAGATGTGCTTCGATCTGATACGGAATGGACCCCATACGCCGCGCACAGATCATGTGCAACGGCCGACGGAGAGGCACAAACCCTGTTCCTGCGCGGAAATTCCGGGGAGATGGGAAGGCGAAGAGGGAGCGGAGGGGAGGAAGTGGATCAGGAGCAGATCAGTGGGATCGCGTGAATCTGATTGGGTATAAATCGCAATTCGATGGACATTTCTGTAGACGATCCGCTCTCATCTCCATCGCGTTGTGAAGAGATGCTGGTGCGTCTCCCGGCACCGCGGCCCTCTCCCCCCGGCCCCTCCGCCCGCTCCGCGGGGGAGGGGTGAACTCAGCGCGAAGAGAGCCTTCGGAACACGCCGCGATGCTGGATCGGGCCTCGCATCGCGCCACCGCCCGACGGGACGCGGCCGCGCACGGAAGCTGGGCACGCACCGATCCCGCCGTTGATCTTCATCCCCCGTCCCGCAAAAAAGCCCGGCCCGCGGAGACGTCCGCGGGCCGGGGAAAATGGTTTCGTTCGCGGGCCGGTCAGATCGCCATTACTGGCAGACGGTCTGGCCGGTCTGCGGGTCCATGGTGCAGCTGTCCACGGGCTCCATCGGGGCGGGTGTGGGCGAGGTCGTGCCGACGGAGTTCGCCAGCACGCGCAGGATCCCCCAGATCCCCCCGTCGAACCCGAACGACGCCTCGTCGCGGAAGAGGTAGTCGCCCGGCACCCGGTACAGCCCGCCCGCCCCGTGCCGCGGCACGATGTCGAAGTGCTCGCCCGGGCCGTGGCCGTCGCGCGCGCCCTTCCACTCGCTCAGCGGGTTGTGGATGATCGCGCGCGAATTGCGGCCGTACGGCTCCTGCTCCCAGATGTGCCCGTGCAGCACGAAGGTGTGGTTGCGCGCGTGCCCCTGCGGCTCCAGCACCCGCAGCCGCACGCTGTCGCCCGCCACGGGGCGGAAGATGGGCGTCTGCGCCGAGTCGTTCTTCAGCACGTCGTTGAACTGTAGCCCGCGGGTGAAGCCCAGCTCTGCGTCGGGCGCGAAGCCCATCCGGAACCACATGGGCTCCGTCCGGTAGTTCAGCCCCTTCTGCCCCGAATCCTCCGGGTCTTCCGCCTGCGCGGTGTTGGGCACCGCGCTTCCCGCCGCGAAGGTGTGCGTGGCCACCCCCGTGGTCGACGTGGCGCACGCCGCCGGCACCGGGCCGTCGGGGTGCGCGCAGCTCACCGCCGGAAGCGTGGCGGCGCTGCCGAAGCGCAGGTTCACGTCGTCCTGGAAGAGGAGCACCCCCTCCTTGAACGCCACCCCGTTGTCGCTGTCGCGGCGGACCACCGCCTCGGCGCGGTTGGCGGGGTTCACCGTCCAGTGCGTGAGCGACGGCTCCACCACCAGCGCCGCGAAGGCGCCCTTGTTGGAGTGCTGGATGCGGTCCGGCGAAACCAGGTTCACCGCGCCGAACTCCACCGGCCGGGCGCGCAGCCTTCCCGTCCCGGTGGGCAGCACCGTTCCGGCGTACCACTGGTACCAGCGCCAGCGCCCCGGGGCCACGGTGGTGTTGCGGTTCAGCCCGATGGACGCGCCGTCGGAGCGCTGCACGTCGAGCGACAGGAGCTGCGCCTGCAGCCCCACCCGCGACGAGGGGCGCACCTGGTTCGCGTTGAAGCGGTCTACGATCACCGGCAGCGTGTTGAAGCCGCTGCTGTCCGGCAGCGTGGCCGGCAGCCGGTTGCGCAGCCGCACCAGGATGCAGTCGCCCGCGTTGGCGCGCAGCACGAGCGGCTCCGGGTTGCGGTTCAGCTTCCCGCTCACCAGGTCGGCGTCGAACACGTACACCACGGCCGTGGGATCATAGAGCGGCCCGCCGTTGGTGGTCCGCGTGTTGTACGTCAGCCGCCCGTTCGGCAGCGCCGTGGCGGGGATGGCGCTCACCTCGAACACCCGCAGCGGCGCCACCCGCGGGCACACTCCCCAGAAGCCCACGTTCAGCGACCCCGGCTGGCTGGTGTACGTGGTGGTCGCCGGAGCGAACGACTCGTCGGGGGCGATGACGGCCGCCGACGACACCGAGGTCGCGTCCTGCTGCAGCGCCAGGCTGGGCGACTTGGTGGCCACGTTGGGGTCCGAGGTGGTCAGCGTCTCCTGCCCGGCGGCGGGATCGTAGTCGAAGGTCTCGTGGTCAATCCCCCCCTCGGACTCGGTCCCGTACCCCGCCTGCACGCTGTCGCTGGCCGTGGCCGTTCCCGTGGCGAAAGCCTGCTGCTGCGTAGCGGTGGCCGTGGACGCCGAGGCGTCGAGCGTGGCCACGTCGCCCTCCCACGTGGCCGGGTCGTTGGGGTTGGGGAAGGTGCTGGCGGTGGAGAAGGTCGACGCGCCCGAAAGCGTGGCCTTCCGCCCCGCGGCCGCGTCGGCGTCGGCCGCGTTCAGGCTGGTGGACACCGGCGCGGTGGTGCTCAGCCGCAGCAGGTCGGTGCGCGTCCTGCGGTAGGCGCGGATCACCCCCCACTGGCCGTGCCACTGGTCGTCCACCGCGCTCCCGCCGCGGTACTGGTAGTCGGCCAGCGTGTCCAGCCGGTTGGTCATCAGCGGGTTCAGGTTGAACTCGTGCCACTCGCTGATCCCCGCCATCTGGCTGGCCCGGTAGCCGGAGTTGGGCGACAGGCGCTCGAACAGCCAGCGCGTGCCGTTGATCCCCCAGTTGTGCCCCTCCTCGTGCGCGCCCACCAGCAGGCGGACGAGGATCCTGTCGTCCTCGTAGGTGCGCATCAGCGGGGTGAAGGGGTCGCGGTCCTGCTCGCCCGGCCGCCGCCCGTACGGGCCGATGGAGTCGAAGCGGGCATCCTGGCGGAAGGGCTCGTTGCTGTAGGCCAGCGACAGGTCGCCCCCGTTCCCCGCGCTCTGCGAGTTGTTGGGATGGTTGCGCACCCGCATGGCCACCGGCTCGTTGCGGTAGTTGATCAGCATCGTGCCGGGGTCGTTGGCCGAGATGATCTCCGGGCAGCCCAGGGCGGACGAGGTGCCGTTGGGGCACTGCCCGGCCAGCGGCGGGCGGATCAGGTTGGGCAGCCCCACCTCGAACTTGCCGGGGGGGTTGATGGGCGGCACGCGCGTGGACGTGCCCGCGAACCCCTCGGCCCCGTACGCCAGCGAGAAGTCGGCGATCTGGATGCCGAATTCGCGGTGGTTCAGCGTGGGCGCGGCCGCGTAGAGGATGTCGGCGCGCCAGCTGGTCGGCCCGCCGTCGAAGCGGCCGCCGAAGGTGGTGCCCGTCTCCGGGTCGCGCCAGGTGGTTCCCCGGTCCTCGGGAAGGAGGCCGGCGTAGAGGCCCACCTGCTGGTGCGTGCTGGGCCCGAAGTGGTCGTGCGTGAAGACGGTGGGCAGCGCGGTGGTGTCGCCGCCACGGGGGACCGGGTCCACCCACCAGCGCTGGATGTTCTCCTGCGCGCCCTTCCAGGCGGTGTCGCCCTGGAAGCCGGTGTAGGTGTGGTACTTCGCCACCGGGCAGGTGGCGTTGCCGTCGCGGGTGTCGCCGGAGTTCAGCCCCGTGCACCCGTTCTGGCGGCGGATGGCGCGGATCGCCTCGCGCACGGCGCCGGGCGAGAGCGCGCCGTCCTCGTAGTTCCACCCGTTGGCCGCGCCGTCGCTCGAGGTCACGTCGAACTTCACCAGGTGGATGTGCTGCCCGATGATGTCGGTGGGCGTCTGCACCTGGAAGTCGTCCACGCGGTACTCGGGCGGAATCAGGTTCACCAGGTGGTAGGTGAGGCACGAGTTGTTTTGCGCGCGGAAGAAGAGCGGCTCGGGCGCGCGCGTGCCGTTGACGAACCCGGCGACGTCCGCCCAGAGCGCGAACATGCGGTGCTGGGAGAAGGACCAGCGCGCCTTGTTGTACAGCGCGGTGATCTGGAACCCCGCGGCCTTGTAGTCCAGCGAGTCGCCCATCCGCACCCCGCGGATGCCGCACGGGTCGGCGAAGGGGGCGCCGGGCGCGGGGGGAAGCCCGTTCGTCTCGAAGGTTCCCGTCGACGCCCAGCTGTTGGCGATGGGCGTGGTGTAGCCCAGCCGCGCGTGGTAGCGCATGGCCGCCAGCTCCGTGGCCGTGCCGTTGTTGGCCAGCGTGGTGACGGTCAGCAGCGAGTCGTGCTTGCTGAAGTCGCGCGTGTTCAGCGCCGGGAAGGTGGCCACGCCGCCGGTGACCACGTGCCGCCGCAGCCCGCCGTCGAACGCCAGGTCCATCGGCGGCTGGGGCGGGCGGTGGCCCGCGACGCCGGGGATGTAGAAGGGGTAGCCCGGCACGCTGTCGGTCGGCAGCGGCGCCAGCGCGTAGGTGGGCATGGGGACCACCGCGGGGATCGGCGTTCCCACGGCGATCTCGCCGTCGGGCAGGGCGCGCGCGCCGGCGGCGGGGCGCCCGCTGGCGTCGAGCACCGTGCCGCCCTCGAAGACGTCGTGGTTCCTCCACAATCCCCACATCCCCTGCGCGAAGTGGGGATAGAAGTGGCAGTGGAAGATGGCGTCACCCGGCGTGTCGTTGCGGTTGCCGCTGCCGCCATAGGTGATCTCGTACGTGTACTCCCCGCCCGGCCCGATGGCCTGGCTGTCCTTGTAGCTGGAGTTCACGTCGTTGGGCGTGTTCGTCCACTGGTGCGCGTGCAGGTGGAAGATGTGGTGCTCCTTGGGCCCCGCGTGAAGGTTCCGGATCTTCACGTGATCGTTGATGTAGCTGTGGAAGACGTTCGACGGGTCTTCCGGGAAGAGCGCCTTGGTGGCCCGGGGCCCGGGGACGGGCGGGTGCGCCGGGTCGAAGTCCGCCGCCGCGGGGACGTCGACGACCATCGCGGGATCGCCGACGGCCCAGGAGGAAAGGAAGAACTCCTCGAACTTGCAGTCGTTGCACCTCCACATCGGCCCCAGCCCGAAGCGGTTGGCCAGGATCTCGGCGCCGATGCCGCCGGTGCCGTAGTTGATGGCGAAGGCGTCGCGCCCGCCCTGCAGGGTGAACTTGAAGGTCGTGCTGTCGAAGATGGGGTTGAACGCCTGCACCAGCCCCACCTCGTCGTGGAAGATCACCGTGTGCTCGCGGAACGGCTTCAGCCGGTCAGGGAAGACGGGAACGACCGGGGTGGGATAGGCCGACGACGCGAAGTTGCCGCGGTTGGGGCCGGTGATGATGGCGCTGATGTCGCTCCACACGATGGTGTCGCCCTTCAGCATGTTCAGGATGGGGCGCCCGGCCAGCGGATGGGCGCCCGGGTAGAGGGCGGTGTAGCTGATCTTGGGATACCCGTTCACCGTCTGCGCCACGCCCGAGACCAGCGAGGCCAGCCGCATGTCCTCGGCGGTCACCTGGCTGCGGTAGTACTCGGCGCCCGCGGGCTCCACGTTCACGGCGCCGAACAGGCCGCGGTCGATCTGCCCGCCGTCGCCCTCGCCGCCGGTCATCTGCGCGGTGGAGTAGAGGAGGTGCGTTCCCTCCTTCTCCGCGAAGAGCGTGTAGGTGATGGAGGCGCCCGGGCCCACCAGCCCGCTTGCGTTCTTCTGCACCCACGAGCCGTCGTCCACGATGCTGTTCACCAGCTGCATCCCGTTCACGTGGATGGACACCTGGCGGGTGCTGTCGGGGTGCGCGGCGTTGCGGACGGAGAGCAGGTTGCGCAGCGTGATCTGCAGGCACTCGCCCGCGTTCACGCGCAGGACCAGCGGGCGCGGGCGGCGGCCGGCGCGCAGCTGCGCGTTGCCGGCGCTCGCGGCGCCGCCGGTGCTGCTGACCACGTCCTGCTCCAGCGCGAACATCAGCGCGTCGGGGGCGTTGGCGCCCAGGCGGTTGTACCACACGAACTGCTCCAGGGCCGCCACCCGGGCGACCTTGGTCTTCGTGCACTGCGCGGAAAGCGGCGCCGCGCCGGCCGCCGCCAGGAGCAGCGCCAGCGCAATGCGGGGTGTGCCGCGGCCGGGCGGCCGGGGTCGGTGTTGCCAGACCATGATGGGGCTCCTCCGTGGGACCGGTGAGCGGGACGGCGGCGGCCGCGGCTCGTGGCGCGCGCCGCCGGATGGGGGTGATGCGAGGCGGGGCTTTCTCCTGGGAACCGGGTGGGCGGAGAGGGTGGATAGCGGCTTCCAGAGGCAAGCGCCGCTCCCCACTAACGTTTACCGCCAACTAGATGCAGAGCCGGGAGATGCGGCGAAGGTGCGACAAAGCGTCCTCTCCCCGCGCGCACAGAAGGTGTGCACGGGCGCTGGATGGCGGCACAGGTTCTGTGTAGCGGATGAGAGGGAAGGGAGATGCGGGTCGTCCGAGAGATGGATCGCATTATTGAGGAGATTCGATCGGGTTATTTCTCGCGGGGGATGAGGCTGGTGCGTCTCCCCACGCCGCGGACCCCTGACCCCGTCCACCAAAACCGACTGGGGGGAGGGGGAGACCTCATCGCGAGGAGAGGCTTTCAGTGCGGAACGGAGACATCCTGCCCGCCTTGCTGGCCCTCTCCCCCGGCCCCTCCGCCCGCTCCGCGCGGGAGGGGAGAACTCAGTGCATGGCGAGCCTTCGTCGCATCGCCGCAATGCCGGGGTGGGGTTCGCGGGGGACGCTGGAACGCGCGGCAAGCCTGGACTGCGGTGAGTATCTTCGTCCTGATCGAGCGGTGATTACTCCATCCGCGCGAGAGAAAAAAGCCCGGCCCGCGGATGTCTCCGCGGGCCGGGGTTGAAGTGTGCCCGATCCGGAATCTCAGTCCATCGCCCTCGCCGTCAGTTGCAGACGGTGGCGCCGGTCTGCGGATCTACCGTGCAGTTGTCCAGCGTGGCGCTCCCCTGCCCGGGGTTCGACGCGCCGCCGGTGGTCGTCGTGGTCGTGGCGCCCGAGGGCGGCAGCACGCGCAGGATTCCCCAGATCCCGAAATCGAAGCCGAACGCGGCCTCGTCGCGGAACAGGTAGTCGCCCGGCACGCGGTTGATGCTGCCTGCGCCGTGCCGCGGGATCACCTCGAAGTGCTCGCCGGGGCCGTGGCCGTCGCGCGAGCCCTTCCACTCGCTCCACGGGTTGTGCGCGATCACCCGCGAGCTGTCGGCGTACGGCTCCTGCTCCCACACGTGCCCGTGCAGCACGAACACGTGGTTGCGCGCGTGCCCCTGCGGCTCCAGCACCCGCAGCCGCACGCTGTCGCCCGCCGTCACCCGGAAGATGGGCGTCTGCGCCGAGTCGCCCTGCAGCACCGACTTGAACTGCAGGTTGCGCGTCAGGCCGAAGTCCGCGTCGGGCGCGAACCCCTTCCGGAACCAGAGCGGCTCGGTGCGGTAGTTCAGCCCCTTCTCGCCGCTGTCCTCGGCGTCGTCCTCGCCGCCCAGGTTGGGCACCGGCGCGCCCGCCGCGAAGGTGTGGCTGGCGATGCCGCTGGCCGTCCTGCACTCCGGCGGCAGCTCGCCGTCCAGCGGCGCGGCGCAGTTCACCGCCGGAAGGGTGACGGCGCTGCCGAACAGCAGGTTCACGTCGTCCTGGAAGAGGAGCACCCCCTCCTTGAACAGCGTGGCCCCGGTGCTCCGGTTCTGGATCACCGCGGCGGCGCGGTTGGCCGGGTTCACCACCCACTTGGTGTTGGCCGGCTCCACGATCAGCGCCGCGATGGCGCCCTTGTTGGAGTGCTGGATGCGGTCCGACGAGGTCAGGTTGATGGCCCCGAACTCGGCCGGCGTGGCGCGCAGGTGCCCGTTCGACATCGGGTACACCGTGCCCGCGTACCACTGGTACCACCGCCACCCGCCGGGGGCCACCGTGGTGTTGCGGTTGGCGCCCACCTGCGAGCCGTCGGAGTACTGCACGTCCAGCGAAACCAGCTGCGCGTGCAGCCCGACCCGGGCCGACGGCACCACCTGGTTGGCGTTGAACTGGTCCACGATCATCGGCAGGGTGTTGAACCCGTTGATGTCGGGAAGCGCGTTCGGCAGCCGGTTGCGCAGCCGCACCAGCACGCAGTCGCCCGCGTTGGCGCGCAGGATCAGCGGCTCGGGGTTGCGCGTGAGCTTTCCGCTCACCAGGTCGGCGTCGTACACGTAGACCACGGCCGTGGGGTCGTACAGCGGCCCGCCGTTGGTGGTCCGCGTGTTGTACACCAGCCGGCCGCCCGGCAGCGCCGTGGCCGGGATGGCGCTGATCTCGTACAGGCGCAGCGGCGCCAGCCGCGGGCACACCCCCCAGAAGCCCACGTTGCCAGACCCCGAGATGCTCTGGAACACCGGCGCGCTCGACGTGCCGCTCGAGGTGCCGTTGGCCGACATCGACAGCGTGCCCGGCGACGCCGGGGCCGTGGACGCCGTGTCGGCGGTGAGCTGGGTGCTGCTCGGCTGCAGCGCCTTGCTGGGCGCGTTGGGGTCCGAGGTGGCCACGTACTCGGTGCCCGTATCCGGGTCGTACTCGAAGATGTCGTACTGGATCCCGCCCTGCGCGTCGTTGCCGTACCCCGCCTGCACGCTGTCGCTGCTGGTGGCGATGGCCGTGGCGTTCATCGTCGACGTGCCCGGCTGCGCCGTCGCGGGCGAGGTGGGAGACGTGGCGTCGAGCGTGGCCACGTCGCCCTTCCAGGTGGTCGAATCGTCCGACGCCGGGAAGGTGGTGCTGGTGCGGTACGCCGTCTCGCCGTCGCTGTGGGCGCGGCGGCCGGCGGCCGCGTCCTTCAGCGCGCCGTCGCGGCTGCTGGACACCGGGCGGAAGTCGTCCAGCCGGGCCAGGTCCTTCCGCGGCGAGCGGTAGGCGCGAATGATCCCCCAGGTGCCGTTCCACTGGTCGTCCACGGCGCTGCCGCCGCGGTACTGGAAGTCGGCCACGGTGTCGCTCTTGTTGGCCAGCAGCGGGTTCAGCGCGAACTCGTGCCACTCGCTGATCCCCGCCATCTGGCTGGCCCGGAAGCCGGAGTTGGGCTCCAGCCGCTCGAACAGCCAGCGCGTGGCGTTGATCCCCCAGTTGTGCCCCTCCTCGTGCGCGCCCACGAGAAGGCGGATGAGGATGCGGTCGTCCTCGTACGTCCGCATGAGCGGCGTGTACGGGTCGCGCGGCAGCTCGCCCACCCGCGCGCCGTACGGCCCGAAGGTGTTCAGCCGCGTGTCGCGCCGGATGGGGCGGCTGCTGTACGCCAGCGACAGGTCGCCCGTGGTGTCGGCCGGCTGCGAGTTCGTCGCGGGATTCCTGACCCGCAGCGCCAGCGGCTCGTTGCGGTAGTTGATCAGCATCGTCCCCGGGTCGTCGGCCGAGATGATCTCCGGGCAGCCGAGCGCCGACGACGAGCCGTTGGGGCAGGTTCCCGCCAGCGGGGGACGAAGGAGGTGCGGGAGGCCCACGTCGATCTTGCCCGGCGGGTTGATGGGCGGCGTGCGCCCGGCGCTCCCCGCGAAGCCCTCCTGCCCGTACGCCAGCGAGAAGTCGGCGATCTGGATGCCGAACTCGCGGAAGCTGCGCCTGGGCGCCGACGGGTAGAGGATGTCGGCCCGCCAGCTGGTGGGCCCGCCGTCGAACCGCGTGCCGTAGAACACGGTGGGGTTCTCGGGGTCGCGCCACTGCGTGGCCGAGTCCTCGGGCAGCAGCCCGGCGTACAGCCCGGTCTGCTGGTGCGTGCTGGGCCCGAAGTGGTCGTGCGTGAAGATGGTGGGCAGCGGCGTGCTGGTTCCCGCGCCGCGCGGCACCGCGTCCACCCACCAGCGCTGCAGGTTCTCCTGCGCCCCCTTCCAGGCGGTGTCGCCCTGGAAGCCGGCGTAGGGGTGATACTGCGCCACCGGGCACGCCGTCGTCCCGTCGCGGGCGTCGCCCGAGTTGCGGCCGGTGCAGCCGTTCTGCAGGCGGATGGCGCGGATGATCTCGCGCACCGCGTCGGGCGCCAGCGCGCCGTCCTCGTAGTTCCACCCGTTCGCCGCGCCGTCGGACGAGGTCACGTCGAACTTCACCAGGTGGATGTGCTGCCCGATGATGTCGGTGGGCGTCTGCACCTGGAAGTCGTCGACCTTGTAGTCCTTGGGGATCAGGTTGACCAGGTGGTAGGTGAGGCAGGCGTTGTTGCGCGCCCGGAAGAAGAGCGGCTCCGGCGCCTTCGTCCGCGCGGTGAAGCCCGCCACGTCGCCCCACAGGCTGAACATGCGGTGCTGGCCGTAGCTCCACTGCGCCTTGTTGTAGAACGCGGTGATCTGGATCCCCGCCGCCTTGTAGTCCACCGAGTCGCCCATCCGCACCCCGCGAATCCCGCACGGGTCGGCGAAGGGGGCGCCCGGCGCGGCCGGCAGGCCGTTCGTCTCGAACGTCCCGTTGGTCGTCCACAGGTTGGCGATCGGCGTGGTGTAGCCCAGGCGCGCGTGGAAGCGCATGGCCACCTGCTCGTCGGTGGTTCCCGTGTTCGGGAGCCAGTTCACGGTCAGCAGCGAGTCGGCCTTGCTGAAGTCGCGCGTGTTCAGCGCCGGGAAGACCGAGACGCCGCCGGTGACCACGTGCCGCGGCAGCCCGCCGTCGAAGGCGAGATCGAGCGGCGGCTGCGGCGGACGGTGGCCCGCGACGCCGGGGATGTAGAAGGGGAAGCCCTTCATGCTGTCGGTGGGCAGCGGCGCCAGCGCGTAGGTCGGCATCGGCACCACCGCGGGGATCGGCGCGCCGGCGGCGATCTCGCCGTCGGGAAGCGCGCGCGCGCCGGGGGCGGGACGGCCGTTCACGTCCAGCACGGTGCCGCCCTCGAACACGTCGTGGTTGCGCCACAGCCCCCACATCCCCTGCGCGAAGTGGGGATAGAAGTGGCAGTGGAAGATGGCGTCACCCGGCGTGTCGTTGCGGTTGCCGCTGCCGCCGTAGGTGATCTCGTAGGTGAACGCCCCGCCGGGACCGATCGCCTGGCTGTCCTTGTAGTTGGAGAGCGAGTCGTTCGGCGTGTTGATCCACTGGTGCGCGTGCAGGTGGAAGATGTGGTGCTCCTTCGGACCGGCGTGAAGGTTCCGGATCTTCACGTGGTCGTTGATGTAGCTGTGGAAGACGTTGCTCGGGTCGTCGGGGAAGAGCGCCTTGGTCGCCCGGGGCCCCGGTGCCGGCGGGTGCAGCGGGTCGAAGTCCGCCGCGGCGGGAACGTCGACCACCATCGCCGGGTCGCCCACGGCCCAGGCGGAGAGGAAGAACTCCTCGAACTTGCAGTCGTTGCACTTCCACATCGGGCCCAGGCCGAAGCGGTTGGCCAGGATCTCGGCCCCGATGCCGCCGGTGCCGTAGTTGATGGCGAAGGCGTCGCGCCCGCCCTGCAGCGTGTACTTGAAGGTGGTGCTGTCGAAGATGGGGTTGAACGCCTGCACCAGCCCCACCTCGTCGTGGAAGATCACCGTGTGCTCGCGGAAGGGCTTCAGCCGGTCCGGGAACACGGGCACGGTGGGGTTGGCGTACGCCGCCGAGGCGAAGTTGCTGCGGTTGGGGCCGGTGATGATGGCGCTGATGTCGCTCCACACGAGGGTGTCGCCCTTCAGCATCGACAGGATCGGCCGCCCGGCCAGCGGGCCCGAGGCGTAGCTCGCCAGGTAGTTGATCTTGGGATAGCCGTTGGCCGTCTGCGCGTTCCCCGCCGCGTCCAGCGAGGCCAGGCGCATGTCCTCGGCCGTCACCTGGCTGCGGTAGTACTCGGCGCCCGCGGGCTCCACGTTCACCGCGCCGAACAGGCCGCGCCCGATCTGCCCGCCGTTGCCCTCGCCGCCCGTCATCTGCGCGGTGGAGTACAGGAGGTAGGTGCCCTCCTTCTCCGCGAACAGCAGGTAGGTGAGGGACGAGCCGGGAGAGACCAGCGAGCTGGCGTTGGCCTGCACCGCGCTCCCGTCGTCGGCGATGGTGCGCACCAGCTGCATCCCGTTCACGTGGATCGAGACGTCGCGGGTGCTGTCCGGGTGCGTGGGCCCGGCCGGCGAAAGCAGGTTGCGCAGGGTGATCTGCAGGCACTCGCCCGCGTTCACGCGCAGGACGAGCGGACGCGGGCGGCGGCCGGCGCGCAGCTGCGCGTTCCCGGCGCTCGCGGCGCCGCCGGTGCTGCTGACCACGTCCTGCTCCAGCGCGAACATCAGCGCGTCGGGGGCGTTGGCGCCCAGGCGGTTGTACCAGATGAACTGCTCCAGGGCCGCCACGCGGGCGACCTTGGTCTTCGCGCACTGCGCCGCCAGCGGCGCCGCGCCGGCCAGCGTCAGCAGCAGCATGGCCACCAGCCGCGCCGCTCCGCGCCAGGGTGGTAGGGATGGGGATGCACTTCGCATGGGCGTCGTCCGTCCTGCCTGGTGAATGGATGGTTCCGGGTGGGATTCCCCGCGCACCGGCGCCCGCGCCTCCGGCCTTTGCGGGAGCGTGCCCACGCCCGGGCGCGGTGAGACGCGCCGGGCGTCTGGAGACGTGTGGCGCCGCGGGTGCCGGCCATGCCGAGCCGGCGGGTACGCGGGCGCCGGTGCGCGGGGAATCCGCCGCCGCCCAAGGCACCATGCGTTCCACTACAGATGTTTTACGCCAAGTATCTGCAAACCGGCGAGATGGCCCTCAACCAGACATTCCGCAACCCCGCCCCGCGTGCACAGATGATGTGCAAGGGCGCCCGATCGAGCACAGGATCTGTGTATCGGACGAGCAGGACGGGAGGGAGACGACGAGCGGCATGAGCGTCACTAAGTCACTGCTATTACACAACTAAGTAGCAGATGCAACAATCCCGCTGTGCGACGGAATGCGTGATGACGGAGATAACGATGGGTTCAGAAACATCTGGGGACGAGCAGAAGCAGCAATTCACACTTTATGGTCACGAGAACCGGCGAAAGGCGAGCGGCAGTAATCCCGAACACGCACCGTTAGTGACAATCAAGGTAACGAGAGATGAAGAGTCCTTCACGTCAGGCCGGCGCCGCGGCCCTCTCCCCCCGGCTCCTCACCCGAAACTGCCTGGGGGAGGGGGAGACCTCATCGCGAGGAGGGGTTTTCGGCGCGCGCTGGATGCATCCTGCCCGCCAGGCTGGCCCCCTCCCCCGGCCCCTCCGCCCGCTCCGCGGGGGAGGGGAGAACTCACCGCGAGGAGCTTCCGGAGCGCCTCCCAAGCTAGGCAGGGCCTCGCACCACGCGAGAATCCTACGAGTGCGCTACCACCTGCGCGCCCCGAACGAAGTTACCCCCTCCCGTTATCGGGAGGGGGTACGCGGCCCCAGCCGCGGGGGGAGGGCTCCGCAGCGGGCACAGCGGTCATCCACACACTGATGCAACGCGGCCCGCCGATGCCACGCACTCACGCACTTCCGCACTCACGCACTTCGTATCTGCCTCAGCTTCTGCCGCAGCGTGTTGCGATGGATGCCCAGCATGCGCGCGGTGTCGCCCAGGTTGCCGCCGGTGAGGTCCAGCGCGCGGCGGATGTGGCGCCGCTCCAGCTCGCGCAGCGGGAGGAAGCGGTCGGCGTCGGGCTCGGGCGGGTCGGTGGCGCTCAGCACCTCGGGCGGCAGGTGCTCGGCGCGGAGGGCGTCGCCGTCGGCCACCAGGACGGCGCGCTCCATCACGTTGCGGAGCTGGCGCACGTTCCCCGGCCAGCCGTACGCCCGCAGCCGGTCTGCCGCCTCGGGCGCCAGCGCGCGCACCGGGCGCCCGTGCTCGGCCGCGAAGTGCTCCAGGAAGCGGCTGGCCAGCAGGTCCACGTCGTCGCCCCGCTCGCGAAGCGCGGGGAGCTGCACCACGACCACGGCCAGGCGGTAGTACAGGTCCTCGCGGAAGCGCCCGGCGGCGACCTCGGCCTCCAGGTCGCGGTTCGTCGCCGCGACGACGCGCACGTCGACCCGGACGGAGGTCTCGCCGCCCACGCGCTCGATCTCGTGCTCCTGCAGGACGCGCAGGATCTTGGCCTGCATGGTGGGGCTCATGTCGCCCACCTCGTCCAGGAACAGCGTGCCGCCGCTGGCGCGTTCGAAGCGCCCCAGCCGCCGCGCCGACGCGCCGGTGAAGGCGCCGCGCTCGTGCCCGAAGAGCTCGCTCTCCAGCAGCGTCTCGGGGATGGCGGCGCAGTTCACCGCCACGAACGGCCCGCGCGCGCGCCGGCTGCTCTCGTGGACGATGCGGGCCAGCAATTCCTTGCCGGTGCCGCTCTCGCCCTGCACCAGCACGGTGGCGGTACTGTCGGCCACCTGCCGCGCCACCTTCAGCGCCGCCAGCGCGCGCGGGCTGCGCGCCAGGAACGCGGCCTCGGCGGGCTCGCGCGGCGGCACGGCGCTCAGCACGCGCGCGGGCACGGCGGCCGCGGTGGCGGCGCTGCTGCGGTACGGAACCATGGGTCGGGTGGGCTCCCGCATCGTTTCGTCAGGGATGGAGCGTCTGCCTTGCGGCTCGCGATTCAGCGTTCCTCGATCTCCGTCAGCGGCGCCAGCCTGCCGCCCGCCAGCACCGCCACCGCGCGGATCCGCGCGCGCTCGGCCGGCCCCTTCCCCCGCGCCTCCACCCGCACCTCGCCATAACGCGGGGTGAAGGCGATGCGGGCCAGCAGCTCGGCCATCCGGTCCTGCACCCGCTCGCGCTCGCCGGGCCGGAGCGCCGCCACCACCTCGTACGCGCTGAGGAAGGGCGCGGCCCGCCGCCGCTCGATCACCGCCCGCGCGGAGCTCGCGTCGAACCCCGGCAGCGTCCGCAGCACCGCCATCGGCGCGGAGTTCAGGTTCACCCGGCCGTCGCCCGCCACGCTCAGCAGGGGGGCCACGGCGCGGTACATCTCCCCCGTCACCCCCGGCACCTGGCGCAGCTCCTCCACCGTCCGGAAGGCGCCGGCGGGGGGGCGGACCGCGGCGGCCAGGGTGTCTTCCGGCGCGGCGGCCCAGCGCGATCCGTTCTTCGCCCGCCAGTCCACGATCGCGTAGGCCATGGCGTAGCTCACGTCCGGCGACAGCCCGGCTGCCGTTCCCAGTGCGCGCAGCTCGGCGGCGGGGGCGAGATTGAGCTGCACCTTCGCGCGGGCGTCGGTGACGGTCACGCGCACCTTCACGCCGTCGTAGTCCAGCTCCCCGGGGCGGACCACGGAGGTGTCGGTGGCGGGCGGAAGGCCGGCCGCGGACGAGGCGTTCAAGCGCGCGCGGAGCGCCTCCTCGGCATGGGCCAGCCCGCCGCGCGCGGCCCAGCGGGCGCGCCCGGCCAGGCGCGCCGCCGAGGCGCCGCGCAGGTCGCCACGGGCGCCGGACTGGAGCTCAGCGGCCAGGGCCGCAGCCAGGAGCAGCGCCCAGAGCACCGCAATCAGGGCGAAGCCCCGCCGGTCGGTGCGCATCCGTTCCTCCGCTCAGGGTCTGCAGGCCGGGCCTGAGCGGCACCCGCACCGGGAGCCGCAGCAGGTTGGGAAAGCCGCCCGCGCGCGGGTCGGCCGCGTACTCGGGGGCGGGGGTCACGCGAAGCTCCACCGCCTCGGGGAGCACCGAGTCCGACGCCCACGCGTCCGTCCAAACCTTCCGGTCGCGCAGGGTGAAGCGGTAGCGCACGTCCAGCCCCCCCGCCGCGCGGGCGACCACCAGCGTCTCGGCCGGCTCGCTCCGAGGTCCGAGCGAGGAGATCTCGGCCAGCAGCCCGGACGGGCCGAAGGAGGAGCGGCCGATCCAGAGCCGCACCCGCCGGGGTCCGGGACGCAGCGCGCCGCCGTCCTCCACCGCGAAGCTCAGCTCGTCGCGCGGGAGGCCGGCCGCGCGCCGGTCCGCGCCGTCGAAGCGCCCGCTGCCGTCGAAGAGCGCGGCGGCGCGCACCCACTCCTGCAGCGTCTCGCGCGCGCCGGCGCCGGGAATCGCCATCTCCCTGCCCCGCTCCGCCGCCCGCCGCGACGCCGCCAGCGACCCCACCACCCCGTACGCCGCCGCCGACACCGCGCCCGCCACCACGATGGCCACGAGGACCTCGACCAAGGTGAAGCCGGCGGTGGAGCGGGTGGATCGCAAGGTCGTCATGACGATCATCAAGCACAGTTGGGATGGTGGTACTCATCGCCGGTTCGACATTCGTGCGCGGGCGCGGTGCCCGTGGAGCGGCCCACCCAGCCATCCCCGCATCACCGGAGGAGGGGCCAGCCAGGCGGGCAGAATCTCGCCCAACCAGGCCGCCGCCTCTCCTCTCGATCAGGTCTCCCCCTCCCCAGTCTGTTTTGGGGGAGGGGGCGGGGGGAGAGGGCCGCGGCGCCGGGAGACGCACCATCATCATCCCCCGCCAATCCTCCTGTCCCCTGTCCCCTGTCCCCCTCCGCACTACCGCCCGCTGAACTCCGGCAGCATCTCGGGGCGATGGAACGTCGTCTCCAGCGAGTAGCTGCCGCCGGGCCAGTCGACCACCACCGCGGCGCGGATCAGCGCGGGCGACTGCGGCTCGGTGCGCAGGAGCGCGTGCCACGTCCATCCGCCGTACGGCGCCGCGAACCGTCCCTCGCGCGGCGCCAGGTACGCGGCCAGCGAGTCGGGCGGGAGAAGCGACAGCTCTTCCATCCGCGCCTCGGCCAGCGCCACGGCCTCGCGCGCGGGGCCGACCTTCGCCTCGTTCACCAGCGCCTGCCGCGCGGCGCCGAGGAGCGGCACCAGGGCGACGGCCACGATCAGCAGCGCCACCACCGCCTCGATCAGCGTGAAGCCGCCGCGGTCAGCGAGCCGCATGCGCCGCCCCGCTCCAGGCGTCCACCGTGATGTCGATGCGCCCGCCCGCGTCCGCCACGCCGATGCGGTCGGCGCGGGCGCGGCCGGCGGCGTCGAAGCTCACCCGCGCCGCGTCTCCACCCGCGCGGCCGGCCACGACGCGCCCGTCGGCGGGGAGCGGGAGCGTGCCCGCGCGCAGGGTGTCGCGCGCGCCGTCGTCCGCGTCGGCGGTGACCGCGAAGGCGCCGTCGCCGGGGCGCACCTCCACGCGGACGGGGGTGCCGCGCGTGGCCGCATCGGCGCGGGCGCGGGCGAGCACGTGCAGCAGGCTGTCCGCGGCGGCGCCGGCGCTCCGCTCGTGCGGCGGCCGCAGCGCGGGAACCGCCACCGAAGCGGCGATCGCCAGCATCGCCATCACCACCAGCAGCTCGATCAGGGTGAAGCCGCGCGTGGCCCACCCGAGCATCCCCGCATCTCCGAAAGCTCCCCCGCGCTGAGTTCTCCCCTCCCCCGCGGAGCGGGCGGAGGGGCCGGGGGAGAGGGCCAGCCGGGCGGGCAGGGCGCATCCTCTCCGCGCGGCGATCTCTCCTCGCGCCGAGGTCCCATCATCCCCCAATCGGTCTGGAGGGAGGAGGCAGGGGGAGATGGAGATCTCCATCTCCCTAATTCCTCCGCCTTACGTCCACTAATGCCACTTCATCGGACTCGGGCGTGGGGGTGCCGCCGCCCTGCGGGGGCTGCTGCGGCTGCGCGGGCTGCGGGGCGATCAGCGGCGTGCCCGCGCGCGGGCGGCCGGGGGCGCCGGTGGTGTCCTGCTGGCTCTTCCAGAAGAGCGGGATCGAGTCCGGGAGCGCGCGGTCCAGCCGCTCGGTGCGGTCGCGCACCATCTGCGTGGCGCTGTCCATGTCCGCGTCGCTGTACAGCACGTGCGGGACGAGGAAAAGGAAGAGCTCGGTCGACGTCTTCTGCCGGCTGGTGGAGCGGAAGAGCGCGCCCAGGATGGGGATGTCCTTGAGGATCGGGATCCCCGAGTTGCTGCTGTTGCGCTGGTGGTCGATGAGGCCGCCGATGACCACCGTGTGCCCGTCCTGCACCAGCAGCCGCGTCTCCGCCTCGCGCGTGGAGATGATGGGCGCGCCGAACTGCGTCTCGCTGGTCGCGTTGCTCACCTCCTGCAGGATGGCCAGCGTCACGTAGCCGTCCGGGTTCACCGTGGGGCGGATGGTGAGCTGCGTGCCCACGTCGCGGTACTGGATCACCTGGTCGCGCACCGCGTTGTCGGTGGGCAGCGAGCGGGAGATCTGGATGAACGGCCGCTGGTCGCCCACCAGGATGCGCGCGGGCTCGTTGTTCTGCGCCATGATGACGGGGCGCGAGAGGATGGTGACCTCGCCGCTGGCCGCCAGCGCGTGCAGGATGACGTTGGCCTGCACGTTCCCCAGCTTCAGGATGCGCAGTGCCACGTCGCCCGCCGTGCCGCCGATCAGCTCGCCGCCGATGGTGGTGCTCCCCTCGTTGCCGATGGTCTGCGTCGGCACCCGGACGTCCACCCCCAGCCCGAACTGGCTGTTGCGGCGCACCTCGGCGATCACCACCTCGATCATCACCTGCAGCGGGCGCGTGTCCAGCTGGTCGATGGCCTGCCGCAGCGTCTCGTAGTCCGCCGGGGTGGCGCGGATCAGCAAGGCGTTCGTCCGCGCGTCGGCGAAGATCTGCACCTGGCCCTGCAGCGCCGCGTTCATCCCCGGCTGCGCGCGGGGGACGCGCGGCTGGCCGTTGGCGTCCAGCGACTGCCCGCGCAGCTGCTCGGTGAGCGACTGCGCGCGGTCCTGCCCCGCCGCCCCGTCGCCGATGCCGAAGAGCGCGCCGATGCTGCGGGCCATGTCCTCGGCCGGCGCGTGGCGCAGGCGGTGGACGAACACGCGCACCGAGCCGTCCTGCGGCCCCGCGTACGCCGGCGACGCGGCCTGCGGCTGCGCCGCCCGCGCGGCCGCCGCCTCGTTGGGCACGATGCGCAGCAGCCCGGCGCCCTCGTCCTTCAGCTCCAGCTGGTTGGCCTGCAGCAGCGAGTTCAGGTAAACGCGCAGCTGCGACGGCGCCACCGGCTGCGTGGTGCGCAGCGTCACCGTCTTCTGCGGCAGGTCGCCGTACACCACGTTCAGCCCCGCCGCGTCCGCCAGCGCGGCCACGACCAGGCGCATGTCGGTGTTCTGGAAGTCCACCTGCACGCCGCCCGGCGTGCGGATGACCCCCGCCGGCTGCTGCTGCCCCGCGGCCGGCGTCGTCATGACGGCGGTGGCGGCGAGGATCGCCGCGGCGGCCGCGGCGACCGCGCGCCTGACCACCCGTGCGCGGCCGGGCCCGGTGGCGGGGCCAGGCCCCGCACCGGCGGCTGAAGCCGCAGCAACAACCACGGGAAGCCTCGCAAACCGCGCGAGGCTGTTCGGTTCGGCGCCAGTGCGCGAAGGCGGGTTTTGGGCCCGGCCGGTCCCCGCGCGAGCCTCCGAAGCCGCGGCGAAGGTCCCGGCGCGAGTCCGCGAAGGCGGACTTTGGGCCGTTGTTGCCGCGAATTCATTCGCCCTCGGGTCCCGGCGGCGGGTGGGCGCTCCAGCTTCCGATGTCACTCCGAACCTCCGGACTTCAGGACGAGGGTGGTGTCGTGGCCGGCCAGGGTGGCGCTTCCGGGCGTCACCTTCACCAGGCGGAACTGGTCGATCGGCTGCCCCAGGCGCACCACCTTCCCCTCGCCCGACGGGCCGGCGATGGCGGCCAGCCCGCCGCTCTCGGTGACCACGGTGCCGAGGAGGCGGTAGACGTAGACGGGCGGCGGCGCGGCGGCCACCGCCGGCGTGGCGACCGGGGCGGGCGCGGGCTCGCCGGGCATGCGGTAGCGCCCGGGCGGCCGGCGGCGGTCCGCGCGGAACGGGTCGCGCTCCACCGCGGTGAGGACCACGCGGTCGGACGCGTCCCGCCGGGCCACGCGCACCTCCGGCATCGCCGCGACGGCGCGGGCGCGCGGCGCGCGGGGGAGCGGCTGCACGTCGCGCCACTCCGCGAACGCCATCACCGCCAGCGCCGCGGTGGCGACCAGCGCCGCGGCCGAGGCGCGCGAGGCCAGCGTCCACCTCGCCAGCGCGCTCATCGCCCCGCCTCCGCGCTGTCGCGCTGCGCGGGAACGGGCTTCCCCGTCGCCAGCGCGTAGCCAGTGGCCGTGAAGCCGAAGCGGATGATCTCGCTCCCGCCGCCCGGGGCGACGAAGAACGGCGTCGGCGAGTACGACGCGCCGGCCGAGACCGGCCCGTCGTCCGCCTCGATCTTCAGCTCGTCCACGCGCACCAGCTTGGGCCCGTTCTCCAGCATCTGCAGAAAGGTCATCAACCCCTCCAGGTCCGCCTCGCCGGTCACCGCCACGGGGAGCGCGGTGATGCCGCCGCCCGCGTCGCGCACCGGCGCGGGGTCCACGCGGGTGACGTTGGCGCCGCCCATCCGCGCCAGCGAGCGGACGTAGCCCGCCACCGCCGCCCCTGCCGCCGCGTCGTCGTTCCCGCCCGTCAGCCGCGGCGCAACGGCGAGCAGCTTCTTCGCCCCGTCCCCAAACGCGGTGGGGAACGACCTGGCCTGCGCCAGCAATTCCAGCTCGCGGCGGAGCAGCCCCTGCTCGTCGCGCAGCTTCGCCTTCGCCGCAGAGAGAGCATGGAGATAGGGGGCGAGGACGAGCGACCACAGCAGCGCGGGAACGACGAACGCCATCCCCAGCGCGATGGTGCGCCGGTCGCGCGGGGTGATGCGGATCGCCCTCATTGCCGCCTCCCCGGCGCGGCGCGGAAGGCGGCCACGTCGAACCGCTCCCCCGCATCCCCCTGCTCCCAGCGGACGGGCGCGGCGAGGGAGACGCGCTCGAAGTGGCGGCTGGCCTCCAGCGCAGGAACGACCGCGGAGGCCGAGCGCGCCACCCCCGCCAGCCGCATCCCCGCCGAGTCGCCCGCCAGGGTGCGCAGGTGCGCCGAGTCGGGGAGCGCGCGGGCCAGCGCGGCGATCTCGCCGGTCCACGCGGGCGCGGCGGACTCGAGCGCGGCCAGCGTCTGCAGCCGCCCGCGGACGCGCTCCACCGCGGCGCGGGCCTCCAGCGCGTCGTTCACCGGCTTGCGGATCTCGTGGCGCTTGGCCTCGATCGCCGCCACCTCGCGCCGCACGCCGTCCAGGTGCAGCCCCGCCGCGGAAGCGAGCAGGACCGCCGACGCGGCGGAGAACACCATCGCCCTGCGCTTCGCCGCACGGGTGCGGGAGACGAGGATCGATTCGGGAAGGAGCGCCGGCGCCGATCCCCCGGCCCGCGCCGCGCCGAGCGCGATCACCGCCTCGGCGGGGAGCCGCTCCAGCGCGGCGTTCGATGCCACGCGGCCGGCGAAGCGCTCGTCGTCCAGCAGCGCCGCGCGGACCTCGGCCGCCCCGTCCTCCGCGCCGCAGACGGCGATCACGCCGCACCCGGCCAGCTCCTCGTCGCCATGCAGCGCCGCCAGGACGCGCTCGGCCAGCGAGGGGTGATCGGGAGATGCGAACGCGGCCAGGGGCTGGATGCGCGCGGGCTGCCCGGCGACCAGCACCAGCAGCTCGGGCCCCGCCGCCGTGCAGGCGATGACGGCGGTGCGACCGAACTTCGCGGACGGCACCAGCGCGCGGACCCCCGCCGCCAGCGCCGCCGCCGCGGGCACCATCGTTCCCACCCGGAACCCCGCCGCCGCGCACGCCGCGGCGATGGTCTCGGCGAGGGCGGCCGGGGCGCAGGCGGCCAGCGCCGGCGCGAGCGAGCCGGTGTGGGGCAGCGGCAGGCGCACGGCGTCGGCCACCAGCGCCTCGTCGCGCACGGCGAAGTGGCGGCGCGCGCCGCGGCGGACCAGCGCGGCCAGCTCGCCGCGGCGCACGGGCGGCAGCGACAGCACGCGGGCGTGCGCCAGCCGCCGCAGCAGCGCCACGTCCACGGTGCCGCGGGTGGCGCCCAGCTCGCGGGCCAGGTCGCGCAGCGCCTCCTCCAGCGCCGGCCACCCGTCGTCCGACGGCGGCGCCAGCGGGCACGACAGCACCTCGGCCGGGCGCGGCGCCAGCAGGCCGCGCAGCCGGACGGCGACGAGGTGGTCCGGCGCCAGCGCCAGCGCCAGCCGCGCGGGCATCCACCCGCGCCGGCGCCGCGCATCAACCAATGAGGATGGGCTCATGGTCACACATCACTTCGGGGAACCGCGTTTCCGGCTTCTAACCACGATCTGCATCCATCCCGACGCTCATCCATCAAACAGGGCTGCTGTCCTGCATCTTCACACCTGATCTACATCCTGCCCGCCTGGCTGGCCCTCTCCCCCCGGCCCCCGCCCCCCAAAACAGCCAGGGGGAGGGGGAGAGCTCAGCGTGGAGGAAGCTTCTGCGCGTCTCCAGAGCTCTCCGCGTCTCGAACTCCTCCGCGTCTCCGCGTGAGAACGACTGTCGTTCGACTCCGCACCGTCGAACGATCGTTCGCACGAATGCAGGACCGCAGTCCCGCAGGGACTTTGTGCTCTTGTTGCCCCCGACCTCGGTCGGGGGGAGGGGGAGATGCCCGCGTCCTACAGCCCTTCCGGCTGGATGCCGTAGATCGCCTGCAGCAGCGACAGCGCGACGGCGCCGACGAGAAGGCCGAAGAACACGATCATCACCGGCTCCACCAGCCGGAGCATGCGGTCCAGCCCGCGCTCCAGCTCTCCCTCCATGCTCGCGGCGGCGCGCTCCAGCATCTCCGGCAGGCGGCCGCCCTCCTCGCCGACCTCCACCATCTGCACGAACAGGAAAGGGAAGGCGCCGCTGCGCCGGAGCGCCGCCGCCAGCCGGTCGCCGGCGCGCACGTCCTCGCGCGCCCGCAGCACCTCCTCCGCCACGGCGCCGTCGGACTGGCTCGCGGCGGCCACCTCCAGCGCGCCCAGGATCGGCAGCCCGCTCTCCAGCAGCGCCGAGAGCGTCCGCGCCAGCCGCGCCGACGCCGCCCGCCGCCGCAGCCCGCCCACCAGCGGCACCGCCAGCAGCGCCCGGTCCACCCCCGCGCGCCCCTCGTCGGTCGACCGCACCGCCGCCACGATCGCCGCGACCACGACCGGGACGAGCAGGAGCGCCCACCACCACTGCCCCACGAACTTTCCCGTGGCCAGCAGCAGCTGCGTGGAGCGGGGGATGGCGGATCCGGTGTCGGCCAGCAGCGCCACGAAGCGCGGCAGCACCCAGGCGAACAGCACCGCCAGCGCCCCCGCCCCCGCCGATGCCACCACCGCCGGGTAGATCATCGCCGAGACCATGCGCGAGCGCAGCGCCAGGTCGCGCTCCATCTGCCCCGCCAGCCGGTCCAGCGCCGGGGCCAGCTTCCCGCCGCGCTCGCCGGCGCGCACCATCCCCACCGCGAAGCGCGGGAAGGCGGCGGGGTGCGCCGCCATCGCCTCGTCCAGCCGCGCGCCGCCGCGCACCCGGTCGCGCACGTCCAGCACCGCCGCCGCCACGTCGCGCCGCGCGACCACGCGGGAGACGGCGGCCAGCGCGCGGTCCAGCGGAAAGCCGGACTCCAGCAGGATCGCCAGGTAGCGCACCGCCTCGGCCACGTCCGCCCTCCGCCCGCGGAAGGCGGCGCGCGGCCGGTCCTCCGCGGCGCGCGACGCCGTGGCGGGCGACACCTCCAGCGCGAAGAGGCCGCGGTCGCCCAGCCGCTTCTCCACGGCGGCGGCGGTGTCGGCGTCCTCCACCCCGCGGACGGTGCGGCCCGCGGGCGTCGCGGCGCGCCAGGCGAAGGCCGGCACGGCGGCTACTTCCACCCCAGCACGTCGGCGTCCTCGCCCTCGCCGCCCTCGCGGCCGTCGCGCCCCAGCGTCAGCAGGTCGTAGCCCTCCGGGTTCGCGATCCCCGGCATGCGGTAGACGTACGGGCGGCCCCACGGGTCCAGCGGCACGTCGCGGCGCAGGTACGGCCCGCGCCAGCTGCGCGGCTGCGGCCCCGCCTGCGGGCGCGCCCGGAGCGCGGCCAGCCCCTGCTCGGTCGTGGGATACTCGTCGTTGTCCAGCCGGTACGCGTCCACCGCCGAGCCCAGCATCTCCATCTGCGTCTTCGCCGTGGCCTCCTTGGCGCTCCCCACGTGGCGGAAGACGTTGGGGGCGACGAGGGTGGCGAGCACGGTGATCACCACGATCACCACGAGGACCTCGATCAGGGTGAAGCCCATCACCGGACGGCGATGCCCGCGGGCGTCGCTCCAGTGGCGGCCGCGCGGCGGATCGGCGGCCCTAGGCTCCACGCCCTCAGCTACGGGCGGCGCGCCGATGCGCTCCCGCCGCGCCGCCGCGATCTCGTGCGCGGGGCGCGGCGGGGCGGCCAGGATCCGCTCCACGATGTCCGCGAGAAGCAGGTGCTCCGTCATGCGACCCTCAGCACATCCTCGGGTGTGGTCACGCCGGCGGCCACCTGCCGCCAGCCGTCTGCCCGCAGCGGGCGCATCCCCCGCTCCAGCGCCACCTTGCGCAGCCGGTCGGTCCCGGGCGCGCGCAGCAGCTCGGCGCGCAGCTCGTCGTCCACCGTCAGCAGCTCGTGGATCCCCGTGCGCCCGCGGTAGCCGGTGTTGCGGCAGGCGGCGCATCCCCGCCCGCGGAGCACGCGGTCGGCGGGGAAGCCGGCCGCCGCCATCTCGCGCGCCACCGCCGGCTCCGGCGCCGAGGCCTCCGCGCACGCCGCGCACACCCGGCGGACCAGCCGCTGGGCGAGGACGGCCTGGACGGTGGAGGAGACGAGGTAGTCGGGGACGCCGAGGTCCACGAGGCGCGTCAGCGCCCCCGGCGCGTCGTTGGTGTGCAGGGTGGAGAGGACGAGATGCCCGGTGAGCGCGGCCTGGATGCAGATCTCCGCCGTCTCCGGGTCGCGCATCTCGCCCACCAGCAGGACGTCGGGGTCCTGCCGGAGGATGGAGCGCAGCGCCCGCGCGAAGGTCAGCCCCAGCTTCGGATGGACGGGAACCTGGGCCACGCCGGGAAGCTCGTACTCCACCGGGTCCTCGACCGAGACGATCTTCTCGCGCCCGGTGCGCACGCGGTCCAGCAGCGCGTACAGCGTGGTCGTCTTCCCGCTCCCCGTGGGCCCGGTGGAGAGGAGCACGCCGTGCGGCCGCGCCGCGAAGCCGAGAAGGGCGGAGAGCGTGTCCTCCGCCATCCCCAGCCCTTCCAGGTCGATCCGCTGCCCTTCGATGTCCAGCAGGCGGAGGACGACCGACTCGCCGTGCAGGGTCGGCAGGGTGCTGACGCGCACGTCCAGCTCGCGGTCGCCCGTGCGCAGCCGCACGCGGCCGTCCTGCGGCAGCCGCCGCTCGGCGATGTCCAGCTCGGCCATGATCTTCAGCCGGCTGACCACCGCGGCGCGCAGGTGCGGCGGCGGGGTCGGCGCCTCCTGCAGCACCCCGTCCACGCGGTAGCGCACCCGCATCGTCCGCGCTTCGGCCTCCAGGTGCACGTCGCTCGCGCCCGCCTCGACCGCTTCGGCCAGGAGAAGGTTCACCAGGCGGACGACCGGCGCCTGGTTGGCGATCTCCTCCAGGCCGTGCGCGACAAGGTCCGCATCTCCCCCCGCCGCCGACCCGTCCCCGCCCAGCCCGGCGGCGTACGACGCGGCGGTGGGCTGGCCGCAGGCGCGGCGGATCTCGTCCAGCAGCTCCGCCTCGGCCATCGGCTCCAGCTCCACCGGCAGCCCGAACAGCACCTCCAGCTCGGCGATCGCCTGCGGATCGGGGCGCCCGGCGCAGGCCACGCGCAGCCGCCCCCCCGCGCGCTCGCGGGGGAGAAGGCGGGCCTCCTCCAGGAAGTCCTGCGCGGGAAGCTCGTCCGCGCGCACCGGGCCGGCCACGGCGGAAGCGGGGGCGATCACTGGCCGCCGGCGCGGAAGTACAGCGGCGGCCGCCCGTGCGCCGTCACCCCCAGCGAGGGGATGTCGACCGCGGCGGCGTACAGCCCGGCGGCGGGAACGTCGAAGCGCGCCTCGTACACGCCGCCGCCGATCGCGCGCGCGTCGCCGTGCCCCTGCCACCCCTCGGGCGAGGCCAGCGTCACGCGCACGTCGGCCAGCCCGTCCACCGGTGCGCCGCCCTGGCGGACCACGCGGAAGCGCACCGTCGCCGCGCCCACGGGAAGCGTGCGCACCGCGTCCACCGGCTGCACCGCCACCGCGTCACCCGTCGCGCGGCTCGGGTCGGCGCCCACGGTGAAGGCGTAGCAGCCCACCACGTGCGGGTCGGCGCTGCGCATGACGAGGTCGTAGTTCCCCGCGTCCTCGATGCGCACGGTGGCCGTGTACACGCCCGGCTCCGTCTCGCGCAGCCGCCGCGACACCGGGCGGATGGAGCGGGGAACGAAGTCGTAGGTGCTCAGGCCGCCGTGGGGGACGGGCATCCCCTCCATGTAGTGGTAGCTGTAGACCATCTTCTCGGCCGGGTTGGCCACGTAGATCGCGTCGTGCATCCCCGGCTGCGCCACCAGCACGTCGCCCAGCGTGTCGCCCACGGCGCCCGGCGCCAGGTCGCCCGCGGGGAAGGCGTCGTGCATCCCCGTGGCCCCCGTGGTCGGGTTGGCGAGGGGGATCATGGCCACCTGCGGCGTGCCGGCGGCGCGGACGTAGGCGAACGAGGCGGTGAACGTCACCTGGTCGGCCTGCGCGGCGCCGGAGAGCGACCGCAGCGAGCGGCGGCTGACGGCGTCGTACAGCTCCAGCGTTCCCGCGCGGGGGTTCAGGATGAAGGCCAGCCGCCCGCCCGGCGGCGGCGCCTGCTCCTCGCCGCCGCCCGCGTGCATCGCGTGGCCGCCGTCGCCGTCCGGCGCGAAGCGGATGGAGGTGATCCCCGGCTCGAAGCGCACCCGCCCCACCAGCGCGCCGCGCGCGGGGTCGAAGACGGCCACGGTGCCATCGCCCTCGTTGGCCACGAACGCCTGCTTCAGCCGCGGCGACCAGGCCACGTCGGCCGGCCTGTCGCCGGACTGCACGACGGCGGTGATGCGCCCCGTGGCCGCGTCCACCTCGGTGAGCGTCCCCGCCGTGCGGCTGGTGAGGTACGCCCGTGCCCCGTCGTCCGAGAAGGCGATGGCGTGCGGCCCCGCACCGGCCGGAACGCGCCCGGCCACGGCGAGGCGGTCGACGTCGATGATGGTGAAGCCGGGCTGCGCGCCCTCGGTGGCCACCCACACGCGGTGCCCGCCCGGCTGCATGGCGATCTTCCCCGCCCGCGCGCCGGCGGGGATCACCGTGCGCAGCTTCCAGTCGTGCGTGTCGATCACCGCCACCGACCCGCTGTCGGGGATGGAGATGAAGAGCAGGCGGTCGTCCGGCGTCGACGCCCAGTCCTCGCCCGGCGCGGGAAGGGGAACGGCGGCCAGCAGCTTGGTGCGCCCGAACCCCTTCAGCGGATCGAGGACCGCGACGACGGGCTGGCGGGCGAGGACGGCCAGCACGTGCCCGTTCAGGTCCTCGACCGGCGAGGCCAGCGAGATCTGCCCGTGCTTCACCATCATCGAGCTCTCGTTCAGCGCGCCGATGCGCTGCTCGCACTCGGCGGCCGGCGTGTTGCCGGCGCCCCGTCGCACGTCGATCCACGCCGACGGCGCCAGGCGCGACACGGGCCGCCCGGTCGCGGGGTCGGTAATGCGCACGCGCAGCTCCGTCTCGCCGTCCTGCACCGCCGCGCCGCCGCCCACCCCGCGCGCCACCAGGTCCGCGCGCAGCACGCGCACCGCCGTGCTCTCGCGCGAGGCGGCGTGGGGGGACGCACCGTGCGCCGCGTGGGCGTCGGGCCCGGGCGCGGCGTGCCCGTCGTGGGCGGAGGATGGGGGAGATGTTGCCGGTGCAGCGGGGCTGCCCATCCCGCTCATCCCGTGCATCGAGTGCGCGGTGTCGGCGTGGGCGGCGTGCCCGGCGTGCGGGTCCTGCGCCGCCGCGGCGTGCGGGGCCAGGAGCGCGGCCGCGGCGGCCGAGGCGGAAACCAGAACGAGACCGAAGGGGCGCAAGGTGCACCTCCCGTCCGCACTACGTCACTTCGGGATCTGTGGCGCGGCGTGCGAACCGTGTGGTGGGTCGGCTCAGCAATCCGTGTGGACGATGTCCACAGGGTGCGCGGTCAGAAACAGACGTTTGTCACGAAGCTGATCGATTCGTCCTGCTGCGAGTAACAGCTTCCGGGGGGAAACACACCGGGATCGGACATCTTTCAGATCGGGAAACCGAAGCTAAACGCCCTCGGAGATTCGCGCCAGCCCTCCCGCTCCGTTCATCTACACACCATATCTGTCTACAGTGCAGATAATTGCATTTTCGCGGAAACAGAGGTGACAGTTGGAACGTTACGGCCCATGCGAGCTGTTAAGATCTTTTAAAGTAATTTTTCATAACTTCTACCGACCCATCTGCCGCAGGATTATGTAGCAGGTAACGAAGCATACAGTCACAATTTTCACCGTCCATTTTCACACGAGCCCGGGATTACACCGGCAGCAAGTCCAACACGCTGCCTCACGCACTTCCGCACTTCCGCACTTCCGCACTTCCGCACTTCCGCACTTCCGCACTTCCGCACTTCCGCACTTCCGCACTTCTGCACTTCCGCACTTCCGCACTTCCGCACCTCGATGCCCGTCCGTGGCGGGAAAGTGCCGCGAGAAAGCGGACGCAGCCGACCGCGCCCCGACGGATGTTCCCTCCGTTGACTCTCTTGCGGCGCCGGGATGCCGGCGGTCAGGCGGTGGAACGGAAGATGAAGGGCCGGACGCGCCTTACGCTTCATCGCGGGGGCGGCTATCTTCAGGCCGCCAGGCCGAGGGCGGCCTGCCATCCATGGACTCAAGAGCCGGGAGATGATGGGATGACGGATCACGAGCACGCGCACGGCGACGGGGGCGGCGACATCCTGGGGATGGCGGTGGGGTTCCGGATCTTCGAGGACGGCGGCGCGCTGTACCTGGCCGAGGCCGAGATCAGCCCGTACGAGGACCAGACCAGCGCGCTGGGCGTCACGCTGGTGTTCCACCCGCTGGCCGGCATCGACCCCACGCAGGAGGACGAGGGCGAGCAGGAGCCGTGGACCTTCGACTTCGACGACGAGCTGACGCGCGACGAGAACGCGTCCATCGTCGACCAGACGGCCGACATCCTGCGCCAGCTGTCCAACCTCACGCCGGCGTCGCTGTCCGAGTATCTCCGCGCCGCGAAGGAAGACGTGCAGGAGTAGGGGGACAGGTTACAGGGGACGGGGGACAGGGAACCCCGCGCAAGCGGCGGCCGCGTCACGCAGACGCGGCTGCCGCTTCGTTTCCCTGACGTTCGTCCACCGCAGCCGGAACCAGCTTCCGAGCCGAACAGCCTCGCGCAGTTTGCGAGGCTTCCCGTAGTTGTTGCTGCGACGCTGCGACTTCAGTCGCCGGTGTTGGGCCAGGCCCGCGACTTTCCATTCGGCTCGATGATGAGCTCTCTGCGTCTCTGCGTCTCTGCGTCTCTGCGTCTCTGCGTCTCTGCGTCTCTGCGTCTCTGCGTCTCTGCGTCTCTGCGTCTCTGCGTCTCTGCGTCTCTGCGTGAGATTGCCGTTCAGAGCACCTGCTCCAGCACCTTCCTCAGCGCCTTCGCGAAGCCGGCCACGAAGTCCTCCTTCCCCCGCCGCGCGGCGAAGAACGGATCCATCACCGTGCAGCGGATCACGCCCACGCCGCCCGCGCGCTCGTAGTCGTCGTACGTGAAGCCCAACTCGCGCACGACGGGCTCCGCCGCGCGGCCGTACTCGTGCGCGCGCAGCACCGTCTTCGTCACCACGTACTCCAGGTCGCGCGCCGACCGCCCGGCGGAAACGCTCATGGCCCCGTAGACGCGGTCCGCCAGCGCGTTGGTCTCCTCCAGCGAGACGAGGGACGGGTGGCCGATGGCGAAGCAGACGATGTTCAGGTCCGGCTCCGGGAGCGCCACCAGCCGGAACGGCGCCCAGTCGCCCGCGGCGATGCGGCGGTGCAGGAGGAGCGCGCCGCGCGCCGTCTCGCCCACCAGCCGGCCGTACCCGCGCGCGTCCGGCGGCAGCACCTTGTGGCTCATCCACACCGCCGCGGCCGCCGCGCCGGGCTTCGATCCCTCGAAGATGAAGCGGCCGATGTACGACGCGTCGCTCCCGCCCGCGTGGAAGACGTACGGCGCCTCCACCGCCACCAGGTCGCGCACGCGCAGGTCGCGAAAGCTCACCGCGCCGGCCGGATAGGGAATGAACCCCAGCTTGTGCGGGTCGATGGTCACCGAGTCGGTCCGCTCCAGCGCCACCAGCGCGCGGTACACCCCCTCCTGCGGCCACGGCTCCGGCGCGTAGTCGGCCAGCGCGCGCTCGTAGCTCCGCCGCTCGCCGTCGGCGCCGCGGGTGATCGACGCCGCGTAGCCGCCCCACGCGGCGTCGGCATGGAGATGAAAGGCGATCCCGTGCCGCCGCGCCGCCTCGTCGCGCACCTCGGCCACGAGATCCAGCCGGTCCACCGCGCTCTCCTCCGTCGTCCCGATCACCGAGACGCAGGCGATCACCGGCTGGCGGCGCCCGGCCAGCGTGCCGAGCGTGGACCGCAGCGCGTCCGGATCCATGCGGAAGCGCGCGTCCACCGGCACGTGCACCAGCTGCGCCCCGCCAATCCCCAGCGCGCGGCAGATCTTCTCCCACGAATAGTGCGCGGTGGACGGAACCAGCACCGCCGCGGGCGGAAAGGCGTCGCCGAACTGCGTGGCCAGGCGGCGCCCGAACTCCTGGTAGCCCAGCCCCGCCAGCGAGTGCCGCGTCACCGCGTTCGCCGCCGCCATCCCGTCGCCCACCCGGTCGCGGAAGTGCTCCAGCAGGTCCAGCGACGCCTCGGGCGCCACGTTCAGCAGCTGCCACAGGTCCATCGCCCGCAGGTCCGCGCCCTCGCCGCCCGGCAGCCGCACGCCGATGCCGGCCAGCCCCAGCTCGTCGGCCGCCCAGCGCACGGCCACGGGGAGATACTTCACGTTCCGCGCGACCCACAGCGCCTCGAAGTTGGCCACCGTGCCGCCCGAGGTCAGGTGCCCCCACTGCCGCGCCGGGTCGTACCCGATCATCCGCGCCAGCTGCCCGGCCACCTCCAGCTCCATCCGCGTGGTCACCGGGCTGGCTTCGGCCGCCACGTTGTTGGGGTTGTACAGCATGGTGGCGAAGTACCCCACCAGGCTGGCCATGGTCAGGTCGCTGCTCATGTGCCCGATGTAGCGCGGGCTGAAGAAGGGCACGCCGGCCTTAAGCTCGCCCAGCAGCCCCATCAGCTCCTGCGCCAGCGTGGTGATGGAGCGCTCGTACGCCGGCGTGCGCTTCTCCGCCTCGGTCACCTCGAAGCCGTCCTCGGGGTGGAAGTTGCGCCGCCAGAATACATGGTCGCGCACCGCCTCCAGCAGCAGCCGCTCGAAGACGTCGGCGTTCTCGGCCTTGGGCCCCAGAAACACCGACGCGAGGTCCACCGGGGCCTCGCGTCGCGGGGAATCGCTGTAGTCCGTCATCGTCGCTTTCACTCGATCTGGATGTGAGGCGACGAACCTAGCGCCGCCCGCACCCAGCGTAAACCGCAGACGTTTTCGGGCCGATGAAAAGCAGGTGGATCGCACGGAGGGTCGGAGAAGCGGAAGGAGGATCGAGATCCCGGCTGGCGCTTCACGCATCCAGGCCGATGAATGTCCCACGGTATCGACTCTGCAACACAAAGTACTTGACGGACGATGGGAGACCGGCTACTCTTCGGCCAGTCGAACGGAAACACGAGATCGGGTGGAGGTGATCGATGTCCCAGCTGGTGGAAGTGCTGTATCCCGTGCCGGACCTGCGGCGCACGCCGCTGTCCACGCTGCGCTGGTGGGAGTCGCGGCGCCTGCTGTTCAACAAGGTCGTGGGCGCCACCGGGCTGGCGACGCTCGCGTGCGTCTCGCTCTTCCTCCTGCTCCCGCCGCACACCATGGGCGCGCCCCAGGCCCTGCCGATGCTCGCGTTCGCGGCGGCATACGCGGTGGCGGCGAACGCGTGCTACACGATGGGCTGGCTCCTGGAGCTCGCCGCGCGTGCGGTGTGGGGGCGGCGCGCGCCGGACGTGGGGCCGCTCCTTTTCCGGCAGGGCCTCATCTTCGCCGTGGGCCTCACCCTCATGCCGGTGATCCTCGTCTCGATGATCTGGGTCATCCACGTCGTGCTGGCGATCGTCTCGTAACCCGTCGCCACGCCGAGCCAGCGGACATCGAAGGAGGCACGGAGGACTCGCATGCAGTCCTCCGTGCCTCCGTGTCTGTTCACGGATGCAGATCCACCACGACAGGCCGGTGGTCGCTGCGCCCGCGCCACCCGTCGAACGAGCCGACGCGTACGTCGCGGATCGATGGCAGCCACTCGCGCGGGACGAAGCAGTAGTCGAGGTGATACGCGAGGTCCGGCCGCCACATGTGGTAGTACGTGGCGCGCGACTCCCCGCCCGGCGGCTCGCGATGGAATTCGTGGTAGGCGCTGGCCAGCCCCAGCGCGTGCAGCCGCGCCTCGATCGCCGCGTACGTCCACCGCAGGCGCTTGCGGTCGAAGACGGGGTTCGCGTTGAAGTCGCCCGCCATCACCGCCGGCCCGCTGGTGATGAGTCCCGAAAGCGCGTCGATGCCGTGGCAGACCGCGCGCGAGTAGCTCCCCCGGTCCGGCATCGCCCACACGGCAATCAGCGTGAAGCTGATTGGTCCGCTGACGCGGAAGGGCACGATCCACCTCGGCAGCGCCGCATCGGCCTCGACCGGATCGACCGCCCATCCCTCCCCCGCCATCACCGCGATCCCCTGCCGCGGGTTCTCCCCGATCCATCGTACCCGCTCGGATTCCTCCGCCGGCCGCGCGCACTCCTGCACGACGGCGACGTCCGGCGCCAGCTCGCGCAGGAACGCCGTCTTCGCCGCGAACGGCCCGCGGCAGCAGTTCCAGGTGACGATGCGCACGACTACCTTGGGAGATCGAAACCGGGGAGGAGGCCGCGGTGAAGACCGTGACGATATCGCCCGGCTACGAGCTTTCGCTGCCGCCGGAACTCTGCCGGAAGCTCGGGATCAGCCCGGGGGACGAACTCGTGATCGCCGCTACGGCGACCGGGATCACACTCGTTCCTGCCCGGGATCCGCGCAAACTCCGCGGGTTTTTGTCGGGGATGAACATCGACTTTGAGCGCGAGCCCGACCGGCTTTGATGTCGGATGACGCAAGAAGGCGGGGAATCGACGATTCGATTCCGCGCCTCCGCCCTCACTCCGGCACGATCTTCTTGCGGAGGTTTGCGTACGTGGAGTAGACGGTGACGCGGAAGGGCGAGGTGCCGCGCACGAGGGTGGCGCTCGCCAGCGCGGCCAGGAACGAGTCGCGGTCGGGTTCGAACGGCGGCACCTCCACGTACGCGGTGCCGATCTCCCCCAGCGTGTGCGCGTCGCTCCCGGCGCCCAGCAGCTTGCCGTGCTCGCGCCCCCACGCCTCGCCCTGCTGGTTCACCTCGGGCTTGAAGGTGCGGGCGTTGTGCGCCTCCACCACGTCCACCAGATCGGCGATCCCGTCCAGCAGCTCGCCGCCGCCGCGGCGGCGCGTGTCGAAGGGATGGGGAACGTAGACGATGCCGCCCTGCGCGCGGATCCGCTCGCAGGTCTCGCGCATGGGCGTGTACCTGGGGATCAGCTCGGTCAGGAAGATGCCGATCAGGTCCGGCCCCTCCTTCGTGCGCACCTCCTCGCCCACGATGATGCGGTCCGGCGCCAGACTGTGCATCCGCAGCGCGCCGTCCACGCGGTCGTGGTCGGTCACGATCAGCCGGTCGATCCCGGCCGCGTCCATCGCCGGGAGGATGCCGTCGTAGGGGTTCAGCGAGTCTTTCGAGGCGCGGGTGTGGCAGTGCATCTCCACCCGCAGCCGGCCGCCCTCAGCCACGCGCGCGCTCCGCCGACTGGATCTGCAGCTCCAGCCACACCTCGCGGGCGCGCCGCTCCACCTCCTCCACGGTGCCGGTGTTCTCGATCACGAAGTCGGCGCGGGCGCGCTTCAGCTCCGCCGGCATCTGCGCGGCGATGATGCGGCGCGCCTCCTCGGGATCCAGCCCGCGGTCGCCCACCAGCCGCGCCAGCCGCACCTCCTCGGTCGCGTCCACCAGCACCACCACGTCGAACTCGTCCACCAGCCCCACCTCGAACAGCAGGGGGATGTCGGCCACGATCACCCGGTCGCCGCGCGCCTCGGCCTCGGCGTACAGCTCGCCGCGGAGCGCCGCGACGGCGGGGTGGACGATCTGCTCCAGCCGCTCGCGCGCGTCGGGGTCGGAAAACACGATGCGGCGCAGCGCCGCGCGGTCCAGCCCGCCGCCCGGCTCCACCACCTCGTTCCACTCCGCGGCAATGGCGGCGAAGGCCGGCGTGCCCGGGTCCACCGCGCGCCGCGCCAGCTCGTCGGCGTCGATCACGGTGGCCCCCAGCCCGCGCCAGACGCTGGCCACGGTGCTCTTCCCCGCGGCGATGTTCCCCGTCAAGCCCACCTTCAGCATCGTCCCTCGCCTCCCATCCCCATTCTCGTTTCCAACGAAGTGCTGAGTGCTGAGTGCCAAGTCCTAAGTCCTAAGTCCTAAGTCCTAAGTCCTAAGTGGAGAAAGCAGACTTCGCGCCCGGGCGCACTCAGCACTCAGCACTTACTTAGGACTTAGGACTTGGCACTCAGGACTATCTGTTCTAGAACCTCCGCTCCGGCGCGTGCGTCACCGCGTCGGGGTTGGAGAGGATGTCGTCGGCCGTGCCCGCCTCGCGGTCCTTCCCCGCCGACCCGATCTGGAAGGTGGTGCCGCTGAAGACGATGTAGTACGGGTTTCCCCACGGGTCCTGAGACGCGTTCTCCGTCAGGTCCTCGCTGTCCACGAAGTGCGCGAAGCCGTTGCCGGGCGGCACGGTGTGCCCCTGCGCGTCGGCGCGCTTCACCAGCTCGCGGATCTCGTTCACCCGGTTCTTGGCGCTCCACTCGTACAGCGGGTTCAGCGCCGGCTGCACCTTGGGCCACACCCTGGCGCGGAGCTGCGGCACCATCACCACCGCGGCCACGCCCACCAGCAGCAGCAGGAAAAGCTTCTGGATCATCGACTTTCGCTCCGTGTGTCAGCCCGCCGGCATCCGCCGGAAGCGCTCGGCTCCGTCCCCGCCCCGCTCGCGCGCCACCCGCCCGGCGCCCGCCAGCCGGTCCAGGTGCGCCAGCGTTTCGCGCAGCGCCAGCATCCGCGTGGCGGCGCCCATCTCGCGCCCGGGATAGCGGCGCTCCACCAGCTCCCACGGTGTGGCGGGAGATTCGTCCACCAGCGCGGCCACCGTCTCCGTCTCGCCCCCGGCGGCGGCGCGCAGCTCGCCGATGCGGGCGCCGCCGTCCGCCACCGGGTCGCCGTGGCCGGGGAGGATGAGGCGCGCGCCCAGCGCCTCCAGCCGGTCCAGCGCCGCCACGTAGTCGCCCACCGGGTCCGCGCGCTGCCGGTTCACGCCCAGCGTGGGGGTGATGCGCGGGAGGACCGCATCCCCCGCGATCAGCACGCCGTCCATCGGGCGGTGCAGGGAGATGTGCCCCGCGGTGTGCCCCGGCGTCCACGCGAACCGCCACCCCGCCGCGCCGAACAGGTCGCCCGCTTCCCCGTCCAGCACCCCGTCCACCGTGACCGGCGGGGCGAGAGGACGGGCCCGCGCATGGCCGCTCTCGACCGCGTCGATCCAGTCGGCCGGGGCTCCGCAGCGGCGGAAGAGGTCGCGGCGGTAGGCGGCCTCGTCGTCGGGGTGCGCGGCGGCGTGCGCCATTCGCTCGGCATCCAGGCGGCCCATCAGCACCGGCGCGCCGCTGGCCTCGCGGACGCGGGCGGCCAGCCCCACGTGGTCCATGTGCATGTGCGTCACCACGTGCACCGACACCGATCTCCATCCCCCCGCCGCCTCGCGGACGCCGGCCTCGAGCGCGGCCCAGGCCTCCTCCGTCCCCAATCCGCCGTCCACCAGCATCCACCCGGCGTCCAGCCGGGCGAGGTACGCGTGTACCTCCGGCGGGCGGCCGGGCATGGGGGTGGTGATGCGCCACACCTCCGGCGCGACCCGCGCGGCCGCGGGCGCGCGGGGAGCCGGTGGGGACTGGGTTGCGGTGGGATCGGACGAAATATGGACCTGCCTTGCAGCGGGACACAAGGAAAATCGCGGAAACCGCTCCATGAGCGCCGCGCGGTGAGCACAATCCACCTGCCGAACATTACGGGACAGCCGCGGGAATGGTAAGATTCCCGACTCCTGGGGATGCCGGCCCGGCGGCGGTTGGCGGCGTCCGTCTCGCGCCGATCGCCTCCCGAGGGGGCGCGGAACCGCAACCGGCGTCCGCGTCTATGGTTGGCTCACGAAGCACAGCCGACCGGGCTTCCATCCCGAATTCATCGCACGTGACTCGATCTTCCGAGAACGGCCGCACCGGGCGGCCGCTGCTGGCGCTCGTGCTGTTCCTGATCGCCGTCTTCATCGGCGGGGCGCTGCTGGCGCCGTGGCTGTACCACGCGCTGCAGGCGGTCGCGCCGGGGACGAAGCTGGCGCGGACGTCGTTCGCGCGCGTGGTGAACCGCTCGCTGCTGCTGGTGGCGCTGGTCGGCGTTCCCTTCTACGTCCGCGCGTCGGGCATCCGGCGCTGGGCGGACGTGGGGCTGGACCCGCGCGCCATCCGCTGGCGGCGCGTGGCCGCGGGGTTCGCGCTGGGCTTCGTCTCGCTCGCGGCGGTGTGCGGGGTCGCGCTGGCGGCGGGCGGACGCGCGCTGAGCCCGCGCACGCCGGGGCAGCTGGCCGGCCACTTCGCCGGCGCGCTGGCGACGGCGCTCGCGGTGGCGGTGATCGAGGAGCTGCTCTTCCGCGGCGCCATCTTCGGCGGGCTGAGGCGCGCGATGCCGTGGGGCGCGGCGCTGGTGGCCAGCAGCGCCATCTACGCCATCGTCCACTTCATGGCGCGTCCGGCCAACCCCCCGCAGATCGGCTGGCTCAGCGGCCTGCGCGTGCTGCCGACGATGCTCGGCGGGATGGCGCAGTCGGGCGGCCTGGTCCCCGCGTTCCTGAACCTGACGCTGGCCGGGTGCGTGCTCGCGCTCGCCTACCACTTCACCGGCGACATCCTCACCTCCATCGGCATCCACGCCGGCTGGATCTTCTGGCTGAAGTTCTACGGCTACCTGACGAAGGCCGTCCCCGGCGTCGACCCGGTCTTCTGGGGGACGCGGAAGCTGGTGGATGGGTGGCTCGCGTTCGTGGCGCTGGTGGTGGTGCTGGGCGCCGTGCTGCTTATCGCGCGGCGCGGGCGTTCGCGGGCCACTGGTTCGTGACGCCGGGTGCGTACCGCAGTTCGCCCTTGCGAAAACACCGGGCCGGGGCACAGTTGCGAAAACGAGTTTGTGAGTTAGTCCAATACGAGCGTTCGTCGAGAGGGCGTTCTACCCGCTCGGATCTCCACCTAGCTACCCTCTTAAGGGATGCCTGACTACCGTCCGATTCGGTTTGAGATTGACCCTGCAACTTGGGGCAACGTTCCGCCGCCGGGTGCACTGGTTGCCGCAGCGCGGCAAGGGTCGATCGACATCGATCTTGATGCCGCACTGCTTTTCGCAGGCATCTGGACACGCCCGCCAGCATTGCATGGGTTCACATTAGCAGACTGTTGGGCATGGCTGAGGTATTATCCTGCATTCCTTCCTGGTGGCGTGACCCGATTGCGTCGCGAATGGACCCACATTGATCCACATCAGAAAACCGTTGCAAGCGACGACTTCGGGGTGGGATTCGGAACATGGGTCTTACAGCATCTGCTGAATTTCCGCAGGTATGCCGACACGCTGTACGTCGTCAACGTACTCGAGCGCGGTCAGTGGCTCCTTCGGCGCCAAGCCAAGCGCGGTCCGGCAAAATCCCCCGACTACATCGCTTACGATGCGACGGGTGCAATCAGCGTTGTCGAGTGCAAAGGAACTCAGACGTCGCAGGCAGAGTTGCGTCGAGCGCTGGCGCGAGGAACGCCCCAGAAGCGAAGTCTGACCGCACTCGGAGCCCAGCGCCTGATCCATCAACTCGTGGTCGGAGTCTACATCCCACAATACGAGCAGACCGAGCAGCCCCTTATCGCTGTACATGATCCAGAGAAGCCCGACTCCCGACAAGAACTCCGCAAATACTCCGAGGGAGAGATTCGCCGTAGCACAGAGCAGGTTTCCTTTGCAAAGGAGCTCGCCGTTTTTGAGCTTTCGGCAACGGCGGCAAGTCTCTCGTATGTCCGAGAGGCTCCGGAGCGGCTGGATACCGCGTTACGAATCGACATCGATCAGAGCCGTGCGGCCGGTCGAACCGTAATAGACAACACGATCCGCGTTCAACGAGATATTCGATGGGCGACACCCCTTCCGAGAGCACTTCGCGCGTACCGAGGCGTACGCTTCAGCGGTGAGTTACCGCTCGATGCCCTCGAGGCAGTCACGCGCTACCAAAGGTATCGTGATCTTCCGGACCAAGTACTTGAAAATATTGCTGAGCGTGATTGGCGATCAGTTCACACGGACTCCGGAGTGCGCCTCTACTCCCCCGCCGGAGCAACCTACGAGATAGAGTGGTTAGAGTAGCTCTGTGAGGCCGCGCTACCACTGCCAGGGACCTTGATCAGAGCACCGCCGCTACTGGCCCCTGACCTGCACGCGGGGTATGTTGGTACTGGTCTAACTCACTACAGTGAACGGGCCCGGCCGGGACTCTGGCCGGTCGTTGAACAATCTCAGGATCAGCAGACGAATGGCGACCACGACCCGCAGGAAGCCCAGGGCGGAGCCGGCCACCTCGCTGGACCGCAGCACCCTGCTCGGCTTCTACCGCACCATGCTCCTGGCGCGGCGGCTGGACGACAAGGAGATCCAGCTCAAGCAGCAGAACAAGATCTTCTTCCAGATCTCCGGCGCCGGCCACGAGGGCATCCAGGTGGCCGCGGCCGCGCACGCCCGCCCCGGCTACGACTGGTTCTACTTCTACTACCGCGACCGCGCCTTCTGCCTGGCGCTGGGGATGACGCCGCTCGAGCAGATGCTGCAGGCCGTGGGCGCCGAGGCCGACATCGGCTCCGGCGGGCGGCAGATGCCCAGCCACTGGGGCCATCCGCACCTGAACATCGTCAGCACGTCGTCTCCGACCGGGACGCAGTTCCTGCAGGCCGTGGGCACCGCCGAGGCGGGCGTCCGCGCGCTGAAGGTGGGCGAGCCGCTGATCGAGACCACGCGCGCGAAGGACGACGACATCGTCTGGGTGACGACGGGCGACGGAACCACCAGCGAGGGCGAGTTCTGGGAGAGCCTGAACACCGCCTGCAACCTGAAGCTCCCCGTCCTCTACATCGTCGAGGACAACGAGTACGCCATCTCCGTCCCCGTCGAGGTGAACACCGCGGGCGGCAGCATCAGCAAGCTGGTGTCGGGCTTCCCGGGGCTCTTCATCCAGACCTGCGACGGCACCGACGTGGTGGACAGCTACGAGGCCATCGGGCGCGCGGCGGAGTACTGCCGCACGCGCCAGGGCCCGGCGCTGGTGCACGCCAGGGTCATCCGCCCCTACTCGCACTCGCTGTCGGACGACGAGAAGTTCTACAAGACCGACGCCATGCGCACCGAGGAGCAGAAGCGCGACCCGCTGGTCCGCTGCGCCGCGCTCCTGCAGGAGCTGGGGTACGCCACGGAGGATGATCTCAAGCAGGTGGAGGCCGAGGTGAACGCCGCGGTGCAGGCGGCCACCGACGAGGCGCTCCAGTCGCCGCAGCCGGACCCGTCGACGGCCATGCGCTACCTGTTCTCGCCCGACGTGGACCCCACGGCCGAGCAGTTCGACACCGAGGACGACCCGCGCTTCAGCGGGAACGAGACCACGATGGTCGACCTGATCAACGCCACGCTGAAGGACGAGATGCGGCGCGACCCGCGCATCGTGGTCTTCGGCGAGGACGTGGCCGACTGCTCGCGCGAGGAGATCCTGGAGCAGGTGAAGGGAAAGGGCGGCGTGTTCAAGGTGACCGCCGGCCTGCAGCGCGAGTTCGGCGGCACGCGCGTGTTCAACTCGCCGCTGGCCGAGGCCAACATCGTGGGCCGCGCGGTGGGGATGGCGGTGCGGGGGCTCAAGCCCGTGGTCGAGATCCAGTTCTTCGACTACATCTGGCCGGCCATGATGCAGATCCGCGACGAGCTCGCGACCATGCGCTACCGGTCCAACAACACCTACGCCTCGCCCGTGGTCATCCGCGTGACCTACGGCGGGTACCTGAAGGGCGGCGCCATCTACCACTCGCAGACCGGCGAGTCGATCTTCGCGCACTGCCCCGGCCTCCGCGTGGTCCTCCCCTCCACCGCGATGGACGCGGCCGGGCTGCTGCGCACGGCCATCCGCAGCGAGGACCCGGTGCTCTTCCTGGAACACAAGCACCTGTACCGCCAAGTCTACAACAAGGGCGTGTATCCGGGCGCCAACTTCATGATCCCCTTCGGCAAGGCCCGCACGGTGCGCCAGGGGACCGACGTGACCGTCGTCGCCTGCGGGGCGCTGGTGCAGCGCTCGGTGGTGGCGGCGAAGATGGCCGAGGAGCAGATGGGGATCAGCACCGAGGTCATCGACCTGCGCACGCTCAGCCCGTTCGACATGGAATCGATCGCCGGGAGCGTGAAGCGCACCAACCGCGTGATCGTGGCGCACGAGGACTCGCTCAGCTGGGGGATCGGCAGCGAGATCGCCGCCCGCATCGCCGACGAGCTGTTCCCCTGGCTGGACGCGCCGGTGAAGCGCGTGGCCTCGCTGGACACGTGGGTGGCCTACGCGCCGCAGGTGGAGCGCGCCATTCTTCCCGAGCCCGAGGACGTGTTCAAGGCCATCCAGCAGGTGAAGGAGTTCTGATCGCCTGATCGGCTCATCCTGATCGATCGACAGAACGCAATCAGCCCCGCCCGGACGCGCTCCGGGCGGGGCTGGTCGCTGCCGGGAGATGCCTGACGGTGCTGGAACGGGAGCGCTGGCGATAGAGCGCGCCTTCTATGGATAGAATCCCCGCCCCTCGCCGCCGTTCCTGGAGATCCGGCCCGGAATCCACGCAAATGGTTTGCAACGCAGGGACTTAGCCCACAGGGTGAAAAACGGTATGCAGCCTGCCTTCCAGAGGGACGTTCACCCGGTGGAATCTCTACCCTGGAGGCACCTCATGTCCGATCCCAGGAACGCGCACGACGACGAACTGTCCGTGGAGGAGCTCGACACGGTCGCCGGCGGCGTCGAGGGCGACAACACCAACTGCTCGCAGAGCTGCACCTCGAACACGAACTGCGGCGGGACCAAGGAACCGATCTGGGTGTAACCTCCGCACGCGTGCACACCGCCGCCCGGCTCGCGCCGGGCGGCGGTTCTCGTTTCTATCGGGCGATGGAACGGCTTCTCCGCTCGCGAAAAAGGTGGAGGCGGGGCCCTCGCGATAGAGCATCGGGTCTATGGTTAGATCTCCGGCGCGAGCCACGACGACCCCCAAGAATATGGTCGCAATCGGCACAAGTTCATGCCCGGTACCGGCCTGGCGAATCGGGGCGCGAACGGTATGCCTCGTGCCTTCCTCCGGACGCAGACGGATGCACATCTCATCACCGCAAACGGAGGCACCCATGGCTGACGATCCCAGGCGCGAAGACGAACTGTCGGTGGAAGAGCTCGACAGCGTGGCCGGCGGCGTGATCGGCGACAACACCAACTGCTCGCAGGGCTGCACCTCGAACTCGAACTGCGGCGGGACCAAGGAACCCACCACGGGACCGGTCTGGGTGTAACGCCGCCAGCGCGTCGCTCCGCCGCCCGGCTCCCGCCGGGCGGCGGTTCTCGTTTCTACCGGCGGTGGAACGGCTTCTCCGCTCGCGCGAAGGTGGAGGCGGGGCCCCCGCGATAGAGCATCCGGTCTACGGGTAGACCCCCGGCGCGCGTCCCCGATCGCTCAAGGATATTGTCGAATCGGCGCAAGTTATTGCCCTGCACTGGCCTGGCGATTCGGGCCCGGACGGTATGCCTCGTGCCTTCTTCCGGACGCAGAGGGATGCACATCTCATCACCGCAAACGGAGGCACCCATGGCCGACGATCCCAGGCGCGACGACGAACTGTCGGTGGAAGAGCTCGACGCGGCGGCAGGCGGGCTGGGCGACAACACCAACTGCTCGCAGAGCTGCACGTCGAACAGCAGCTGCGGCCCGGTCGTCAAGGAACCGACCCAGGGACCGATCTACGCGTAACGGCCTCCGCGCGTCGCTCCGCCGCCCGGCTCCCGCCGTGCGGCGGTTTTCATTTCGCTCCGGAGGCGATCATGGCCGATCCAGAGGAACCGCGGGAAGAGGAGAAGGAGATTTCGGTCGACGAGCTCGATTCGGCCGCCGGAGGGAGCATCGAGCCGAACATCAACTGCGTCTGCGATCCGCCCCCTCCGAACGGAGCCAGCTGCCAGGCCGCCACGCTATGACGGAGATGGCCGCGGCGCGACGCCCGGGCCCGGGACGATAGAGCGTCCGGTCTACCGGTAGACGCCCGGCGCGCATCCGCGATCCGCGCCGGGTGCGGCCCCGTCCGCGCAAACTCCTATCCTGCAACAACATCGCGGTTTGGCAGGAACCGGTATGTCTCGTGCCTTCCCCCGCCGCGGTCATCCTGCACATCTATCACCGCGAATGGAGGCACCATGTCCGAGCCCATGAATCTGCGCGACGACGACGAGCTGTCCGTCGACGAGCTCGACACCGTGGCCGGTGGCGTCGAGGGCGACAACACCAACTGCACGCAGGCCTGTACGTCGAACACCAACTGCAGCGGCGGCTGCTCCGCCCAGGCGTTGTAAGGCTCAGAAGCAGCATCGCGCGCGAGGGCGCGCGCGCGCGACCAGCGGCCCCGCGCATCCACGGATGCGCGGGGCCGCTGGGCTTTCTGGACATTGTGAGTAATTCTATGTGTCTATTTGCGGTAACCCCCTGTTCGCTCAGAAGTGATCTCGCCCCGCCCACGATCCCCGTCGGTTTGTGCCAACAATCCTGCATGCCTGTGTGTAGCGGTGTGGCACTACCGCGATAGAGCCTTTGGTCTACAACAGGCAGCAGAACTCTATGGGCCAATTCGCAATTCATTGGCAGAAAACGCGTAATGGGCCGCCCCGCACGTACTTCAATCGAATGACCCAAATGGCGCATGATATGCTCAAGTATGTCCCCGACGGTACGATCCCACTCAACCCTATCAGTGGAGGAATGCATGTCCGACCCCAAGGAGTTCCGCGCCGAAGACGGGGAGCTGAGCGTCGAAGAACTCGAAGCAGCAGCAGGCGGAGACGGTGACAACCTCCACTGCACCATCAACACCAACTGCACCCAGGGCTGCCTTCCCACAGTAGATCCTCAGTGACCAGGTCGGTTTCTCCGCCACCGCCGCGGCGTAGCGGGTGCGCATAGCGGCGGAGGCGAGAGGAATGTACTCGGTGAGGCGGCCGGGAGGCAGTTCGGGAAGTGCGGAATCGCACCGGCGCACGCGCGGGGGAGCAATACAGACACCTTCGAACACGATGGAGCACCGGCACGGGCGAGTAGAGCCCCCGGTCTATCCGTAGACGCCGGGCGCCGTGGGAGAGCCGCGCCGGACGGAGGCGTGCGCGGCGCAAGTGAGTGCGGCGGAAGCGCTTGTAAAAGGGGCGGGAAACGGCACAACGCCTGCCTCCCGGTTCCCCCCGCAGGCTCACCCGTCTCATTATCTCTCCCACACCCGGAGGCACACATGGCCGACCCCAAGGACATCCGCGAAGACGAGCTGTCGGTCGAGGAGCTCGAGGACGCCGCCGGCGGCATCATCGGCGACAACACCAACTGCTCGCAGGGCTGCACGTCCAACAGCAACTGCGGCCGCGAGCCCGCTCTCGGCTGACGCGGGACGGTGCCGCACCTTCGCCCGGGCGCCATGCCCGGGCGAAGGTGGAGAGGGCGCCGGGCGATGCGCGCCGGGCGGCGACCCAACGAACCAGGAGATGACGAGTGATGACGCCGACCACCGACATGTTCGAGTCCCCGCACGACCGCAACGGTACCGCCCTCGCCACGACATCCCTGGTGCAGCTGCGCTACAAGGCCGCGCAGCGCTGGGTCCCCTCGCGCTACAACGCGCGCGCGGTCGGCGACGACGGCCGGCTGATGCTGTGGAACACGCTGAACGGCACGATCAGCGTCTTCGCCCCCAAGGACCGCGACCGCGTGCTCGAGGCGCTGTCGGTGGAAGGGGTCCGCGAGCCGCTGGGCAAGGCGGGCGAGTACCTGACGCGCCGCGGCTACCTGGTGCGCGAGGGCGTGAACGAGCTGGACATCTTCCGCTACCGCTACGCCAACGACCAGTGGCGGCAGGACACCCTGCAGCTGATCCTGCTGGCCAGCGAGGACTGCAACTTCCGCTGCGTGTACTGCTACGAGAAGTTCGAGCGCGGCACCATGACCCCCGAGACGCGGCAGGGGATCAAGGCGCTGCTGGACCAGCGCGCGCCGCGGCTGAAGGAGTTCAGCGTCTCGTGGTTCGGCGGCGAGCCGCTGTACGGCTGGGACGCGGTGAGCGATCTGTCGCCCTACTTCCGCAAGACCTGCGACGAACACGGGATCCGCTACGGCCAGCACATGACCACCAACGCGTACCTCCTGACCGAGGAGCGCGCCACACACCTGCTGGAGTGGGGGTGCCGCAACTTCCAGATCACGCTCGACGGGCTGGCCGAGGAGCACGACTGCAAGCGCGTGGGGCGCGACGGCAGCGGCACCTTCTCCACCATCCTCGACAACCTGCGCTCGCTGCGCGAGCGCCGCGGCGAGGAGTTCGGCGTGGACCTGCGCGTGAACTTCGACCGCAGCAACTTCCCCAAGCTGGGGCCCTTCCTCGAGGCCATGAGCGAGGAGTTCGGCGGCGACACGCGCTTCCGCATGCGCTTCCGCGCGGTGGGCAAGTGGGGCGGCGCCAACGACGCCAACCTGGACACCTGCGGCACCACCGACAGCCGCACCTACATGCGCGAGCTGCAGGAGCGGGCCAAGCAGCTGCAGCTGGGCCAGGAGGCGGGGATCCGCGAGATCGCCACGCTGGGCAGCCAGGTGTGCTACGCCGCGCGCCCCTTCAACCTGATCGTGGGCGCCACCGGTCAGCTGATGAAGTGCACGATCGCGCTGTACGACATGCCCGAGAACCGCGTGGGGCAGCTGCACCCCGACGGCTCGCTGGAGCTGGACGACCTGAACATGAGCAAGTGGGTGAACCCCCACTTCGAGACCGACGCCATGTGCCAGAGCTGCCACGTCCTTCCGGGGTGCCAGGGCGGCCACTGCCCGCTGTCGCGGGTGACCAGCGGAACGCGCACCTGCTGCACGGTGAAGAGCAACCTGAAGCGCGAGATGCGCTTCACCATGGCCGACATGGCCGAGGCCGCCGCGGCGCGCGCCGCCGAACCCCAGCCCGTCTGAGGAGCGCGCCCATGACCGCCACCCTTTCCCCCGCCCCGCCGCGCGCCGCGGCCCCGGCGGCCGCAACCGTCCCGGGCGCGGTGCTCCTGAGCCCCACCGACCGCATCGGCCGCAAGCCGCTGGTGGACTGGGCGGTGGAGCTGATGGGCCGGCTGGAGACCGCGCGCGCCGCCGGGCTGGACGCGCGCAACCTGGCCGGCGAGGTCGGCTCCATCGGCAACAACGCGGCGCTGATGGCCGCGCACCTGGGGCGCGGCACGCTGGCCGGCACCCTGTGCGAAACGCAGATCGAGTGGCACGCCCGGCGCGCTCGCGTGCTGGGCGACCCGGGGCTGAACGCCTACGCGGCCCAGCCCTGGGTGAACCTGGGGCGGCTGGAGGTGCTGCGCGGCCAGTGGGAGGCGGCCGTGGCGCGCTTCGGGGCGCTGGCCCAGTACGCGCGCGACGGCGAGCTGATGGCCGGGTGCGCGCGCATCGACTCGGGCGCGTGGGCGGCCGTGACGCCCACGCGCGAGGAGTTCGAGGCGTTCCTGGAGACGGTGCGGGTGATGGACACCTTCCGTGCGCTCCTGCTGAACCGCCGCTGGGACGAGATCATGGCCTTCCGGGCCGCCCTGGCCGACGACACCCGCCCCACCCTGCAGCGCGTGGGCGACGAGGCGGCGGTGGTGGCCCTCGCGCGCCTGGGCGATCCCGAGGAGGCGCACGAGGTGGCGCTGTCCGCCGAGCGCCAGACCAGCGGATGGCACCGCGCGGTGTTCCGGGTGCGCCGCGGCGAGGCGCTGCTGGCCGCCGGCCAGACCGAGCGCGCCACGGGGCTGCTCGCGCAGATGGCCGGCGTGGTGGTGCAGCTCTCCCCCGAGGTACGGGGCGACCTGAACACCGTGTACGTGCTGAACCGGCTGGGGTGCACCCTGCGCGAGGCGGGGAGCCACGAGCACGCGGGAAGCGTCGGGCGGGCCATGCTGGAGGGTGCCCGCGCCGGCGGCGACCAGGTGCTGGAGATCGAGGCGCTGCGGCTCCTGGCCGGGATTCCTGACGACGCCGAGCACGCGCGGTGGACGGACGAGCTGTCGCGGCTCGAAGCCACCACGCGCTACGCCAAGTTCCGCAAGGGCGGCCCCGTCGAGGACCTGGAGATCGAAACGCTCTTCGACGAGCTGCTGGACCAGTTCGCGTACTGAGCGCCGGCGCGGCAATCAGCACGCGGAGAAAAGGCCCGGGCTCGCTCCCGGGCCTTTTCGCGTCTCCGTCATCCCTTCTCCCTCCATGATCCCGTAATCTCACGCGGAGACGCGGAGACGCGGAGGACCCGTAGTTCTCTGCGTCTCCGCGTCTCCGCGTGAGGATCGGTTTTTCGAGATCCGGGTCGCCACGAGGGGTGCTCCGATGGATAGACCCGCCGCTCTATCGGTTAGATGCGGAGCGCCGGGGAAAGGTGCGTCCCCGCGCGGTACGTTCAGGCGTAAGCAGTTGCGGCTGAACTGCTTGCGTTCGACGCGGAAACCGGTACGAGGCGTGCCTTTGCATCACCCGGACAGGACCTTTCCGTCCTGCTCTCCCAACACTCCCGCCATCGGAGGAAGCCATGGCCGACCGCAAGGACCGCGAACCCGCCCCGCAGGACTCCGACGAGCTGTCGGTCGAGGAGCTCGAGTCCGCCGCCGGCGGCATCGAGGGCGACAACACCAACTGCTCGCAGAGCTGCACCAGCAACAGCAGCTGCAAGCCGCCGCTCCTGGCCTGACGAAGGCCCGCGCGCCTCCCCCGCCCGCACCCGGGCGGCGGAGGCACGCACGCACATCCACGCCGCGGCCGCGTCCGGCCGACTTTTCCCCAAGGAGGAGCATGTCCAGACCCGACGACCGGCCCCTGGCCGCCGCGCATGAAGACGAGCTTACGGTGGACGAGCTCGAGGTGGTGGCAGGCGGCGTGGAAGGCGACAACACCAACTGCGTGGAAGCCTGCACGGTCAACAACAGCTGCAAGCCGCCGCTCCTGGCCTGACGAGGGTCGGCGCGCCTCCCCGCCCGCACCCGGCGGCGGAAGCGCGCACGCACATCACGCCGCGGCCGCGCCCGGCCGTCTTTCCCCAGGAGGAGCATGTCCAGACCCGACGACGACAGGATTCCGGCGGCCGCGCACGACGACGAGCTTTCGGTGGACGAGCTCGAGGTGGTGGCCGGCGGCGTGGAAGGCGACAACACCAACTGCGTGTACGCCTGCACCGTGAACAGCGGCTGCAAGGCCGCCGCGAGCGCCATCTGAGCCACGCGCCCACGAAGGCGGACCCATGCGAAAGCCGACGCCACACCCCGACCCGCCGGACCGTGCGCCCGACGAGCCGCTCGCGGTGCACGAGCTGGACGACGCTGCGGGCGGGATCGACAACGAGCCCAACGCGAACTGCGGAGTCGCGTGCTCGCTGGACCACAACTGCGCGCCGACCATCGGCCTGAACGGCGGGTGAATTCGCCATCGGGCAAAGACGGGCTCATGCAGAAAAGCAGAGGAGCAGAGACAGATTCTCTGTTCTCCGCTGCTCTGCGTGAACCCGTCTCCTGATCGACGCGGTTGATCCACCGATCGTCAGCAAGCAACCAGCCCCGCCCGGATGTGCTCCGGGCGGGGCTGGTCGTTGCCGGGCGTGGTGCGGCTTACCGGAAGGCCGCCACCGTGGGCGCCGTCAGGTTCAGCACCCGCGCGTTGTCCTCGTACGCGGTGGTCCCCATCACCTGCCCCGTGGCCGGGTAGGTCTTGAGCGGGTTCGACCACCACTGGATGCGCGTGCAGTTGGCGCAGTTGTTCCCGTACGCCATGATCGTCCGCCAGTTCTTGGTGGACGGGATGTAGCCGTGGCCGTACTGGTACGGCGTGAGGGTGCCGTCCACGAAGCGGTCGTGCCGGGCGCCCTGCAGGTGGCCCAGCTCGTGGCCGAACGAGTAGTAGCCGGTGATGCAGCTCTGGTCCGCCGTGGCGAAGGCCGAGCTGGCGGTCGCCTTGATCGCCGCGGCCTGGCCGCACGCCTCGGTGTCGTTCACCACCAGCATCACCAGGTCGGCCGCGTAGGTGTTCCGCAGCGTGTGGACGTTGTCCATGATGCCGTCGGTGGTGCTCTGCAGCGCGCTCACGTGCTGCGAGAAGCTGCGGCCGGCCTCGCTGTACGTGACCTGGCCGGTGTACACGCGGTTGAAGGAGATGTTGATCCCGCTGTTCGCGTACGACTGGTTGGTCTCATCCACCGCGAGCTGGATCTTGCTGGTGATGTTGCCCGCCGCCGACGCGGCCGAGGCGGTGTACACCACCATGACGTTGATGGTGGTGAGCGCCGTCGCGCTCAGGGCGCCGGAAACGCGCGACGCCTGGATCCGGCCGGCGGCGTCGCTCATCTGCGTGGTCAGCGCGCCGCTGGGGTTGTCGGGCGTGTGCTCCGGCGGGAAGCCGCTCTGGTCGATCTTCGACACGGCGTGCAGCCCGTTGCCGATCGGCTCGATGCTGTACTGCGTCTGGCCCACGGTCACCGTGGCCGTCACCTCGCCGTCCATCATCACCAGCTGCACCCAGCCGTAGCCTCCGCGGATGGGCCCGGACCAGGAGATGTCCTGCGCGGCACGCTGCGTGGCGTGCTCGCCGGTGGCCACCACCTGCAGCCCCGGCGCCACGCCCAGGCGCAGGACGCTCCCCTGCCGCAGGAGCTGGCCCGGCGCCGCCGCGATGCGCGCCAGGTGCACCTCGGCGGTGCTCGGGCGGTTGCGGATGGCGGCGAGGCGGCCGGCCTGCACGTTGTCGAGCGCGGCCTGGGGAACCAGGGTGAGCAGGTCCTGCTGGCCTGCCGCGGCGGCGCTCATCGAGGTGTCGGCGGGGCGGGTGATGTCGTCGCTCTGGCACGCGGCCAGACCGACGGATGCGGCGAGGACCAGCACGAGCGGTGCTTTCATCGGTACGACTCCAGGAGTGGGGTGGGCTGGAAGGAGCAGCCACGCTGAAGGCATCCTCCAGGCCATTCCGCTCCGCGCGCGCCAACTCTCTGGAGATGCAGGTTTTAGCCGAAACCGTGCGTAAACATGTGTACGCAGGTGGCGATGCAGCCCGGGGCGGACCGCACCGATCTGAGGCAACAACTTGTTTTATGGGCTCCAATGCATCGAAGCAGACAGTTCCCCGGGAGAAACGACCTTTAATCTATCCTTGTCTCTAAAGGTGCTCAATGTCTCCACGTGCCATCCATCATCCCCGCGGATCCGTACCGGTGCCGCCCATGCGCGCGAGCACGGCCAGGGTGCGCAGGTGCGTGCGCACGCCGTCCGGCCCCGACGCGCGGTGGATGCGCTGGAGCTGCTTGTAGGTGTCGTCGAACCACAGCCCGCTGTCCGCGCGCCAGATGTGCTTCGCCAGCAGCCACTTCAGCGACGATACCTGCTGTTCCTGCGTCCGCCTTTCCTCCGCCTCCTCCTCCTCCATCGGCGTGAGCGTGTAGCCGGCCGACGCGGGCACCACCAGCAGCTGCGCGAACGGCTCGCCGGGGCGGAACACGTGCGTCTCGCCCGGGCGCGGCGCCTTGAAGACCGCGAAGAACATCCGCGGCCAGAAGCGCTCGATGTGCCCCGGCACCGCGGCGGGCACCTCGCCCGTGGTGTCGGTGAAGAAGCGCGGGTGCGGCTCCACCCGCAGCACGTGCCCCGGCGGCGGCAGGATGTCGATCGCCGTCGTCATCCCGTAGTGGTGCGGCGCGAACGCCCCGAACGGCACCTCCACCTTCTCCCCCCGCTCCGCCGCCCGCGCGATCTCGCCCGAGAAGTCGCCGTCGAAGCGGATGGCGCCATCCTCGCGCGTCACCCGGCACTCGGTCTCGAAGGCGTACACCAGCTCGATTCCGTACGTGGACGCGTCGGCGAAGGGGCGGCAGTGCCACGGCTGCGGCGTCGCCCCGTCTTCCGCCGGCTGCAGCTCCCCCGCCCAGCCGGGGATAGCCATGCGGATGCGCCGCGGCGGCTGCGCCCGGTTCCACGCGCGGTACTTCAGCTCGATCCGCCGCGCCTCGCCGGGCGGCCCGGTCTGCGGCTGGGGATCGGGAGATTCGGGTGCGGGGCTCTGCATCGGGCGGCGTTGGGGGATGGGGATGGGGATGGGGATGGGGCGGGAGATGGACGGCGCCGGAAAGCTACGCGCCCCGCCGGGATAGTCCAAGCGGGGCGCGATCGGAAATCTCTGCGTCTTTCAATCGAAGCGGGTCTCACGCGGAGACGCGGGGATGCCGCGTCACCGCCGGCGCTCGTCGTCCTCCCCCGCTCCTGCGTCGGGATCGGCGATGTCGGCGGGGGTGCGCGTCTCGGCGTTCTTCGGCGCCGTGCCGGCGGAGACGGGATGGATGCCGGAGCCGCCCACCGCCTCGCGCCGCCCCACGCCGCCGCCGGGAAGGCCGCTCTGGTTGCCGGGCGACGAGTCCGGCGCGCGGTCCTTCTTCGCGGCGGCCTCGGCGCGCTTCGACACGTCCTCGCGCCTGAGCGCGCTCTCCCGCTGGCCGCCGCGCGCGGAGCTGCCGGAATCCTTCTCCCCCTCCCCGGTCTTCCCCTTGCCGCCGGACGCATCCTCGCGCCACACCGCGCCCTCCTCGGGCTCGATCCCCGACCCGCGCTCGGTGGCCCACGTCTCCGTGAACTCGGCGCCGAAGAGCACGATCATGGCCGTGTAGTAGATCCACACCAGGAGCACCGCCAGCGACCCCGCCGCGCCGTACGCCTTCCCCGGGTTGCTGTTCCCCAGGTACAGGCCGATGGCCCACTTGCCGATCTCGAACAGGATCGCGGTCACCAGCCCGCCCACCCACACGTCCTTCCACGCGATCTTCGCGTCGGGAAGGACGTAGAAGATGGCGCTGAACAGGAGCGTGACCACCGCGAGCGAGACCAGCGTCTGCAGGATGCCCACGACCACGCTGGACGCGCCGGGGATCAGCGAGCTCACCGCGCCGCCCACCGCCGTGAGCGCGGCGCTCAGCGCCAGCGACACCAGCAGCAGGAAGGCGATCACCAGCACCATTCCCACCGACAGCAGGCGCTTGAAGATGAAGTTCTTCAGCCCGCCGGCGTTCGGGTCGGGCCTCACCTCCCAGGCGCGGTTCAGCGCGCCCTGCAGCTGCATGAACGCCCCGGTGGCGCCCAGCACCAGCGCCACGATCCCCATGATCGTGGCGAGCGCGCCGCCGCCGGGCTGCTTGGCCTGGGTGAGCATGGTCTGGATCGTCTTCGCGCCGTCCGGGCCCACCATGCTCCCCATCTGCCCGCTCATCGCCTCCTGCACCTGCTCGCGGCTGACAAAGGCGCCCACCAGCATCAGGATCAGGATCAGCAGCGGCGGCAGGGCGAAGACGGTGGAGTACGCGAGCGCCGCCGCCGAGGTGGGGCACTCGTCCTCGCCGAAGTCCTTCGCCGACTTCTTCAGCAGCTGGAATGCTTCTTTTCCGCTCAGCTTCATCCGTCACCTTTCCGCCGCCGTTCCCGTCATTCGCTTCCGAGCCCGCGGAGCGTTTGCAAAGGCGGTTCCAACCTTTGCATCAGCGACGAAACGGACTTCTCCGAGTCTCCAGATCTCGAGGGATCTCACGCGGAGACGCGGAGGAGCCGGGAAAGCACCTCCGCGCCTCCGCGTCCCCGCGTGAGATCCGACTGGCCTTGGAGAAACGCGCTACCGCACGACCGCCTCCGAGGCCGGCATGCGGCGCGGGCCGGGATAGGGGACGCCGGGACCCTTGATGGCCTCCCAGAGCACGCGGTTGAAGAGATCTTCGTCCGCCGCATCCTCGGTGCGCAGGTCCAGCATCGCCGAGGCGCGGTCGCCCGGCGTGTTCGGCGGGTTCAGCTCGTCCAGCCGCTGCTCGGGGACCAGGGCCACGTACGGCGCCAGGTCCGGCTCCGCCGCCCAGATCTCGCGCAGCGGCCGCCCGAAGCCGTCGAACTGCGAGAGCGACTGGAGCCCCAGGATCTCCTCCATCGTGCGGATCACGTCCGTGGTGTTGGCGAAGCGGTGGATCGTTCCCGGCCGGTTGTACGCGCTGATCACCAGCAGCGGCGAGCGGTGCGAGTCCACGTGGTCGGGGCCGTTCTGCGCATCGTCCTCCAGCACGATCATCACGGTGTTGCGCCAGAACGGCGAGCGGCTGAGCGCCTCCACCATCCGCCCCAGCGCCAGGTCGTTGTCGGCGAAGGCGGCGCGCGGCGTGGGCAGCCCCGCCCGCGCGCCCGAGGTGTGGTCGTTCGGCAGGCGCACGATCTCCAGCGCGGGCATCTCTCCCCGCTGCACGTACCGCTGCAGCTCGGCGATCCAGACGTCCGCGCGCCGCTGGTCGGGGATCGTCTGCCCGAAGCCGGGAAAGTCGGGGTTCGTGGTCCCCGCCAGCGCCCGCTTGGTGCCGCGGTAGCCGACCACGCGGTTGCTGTCGCCGCGGATGGGCACCACGAACTCGCCGTAGTTGCGCAGCGTGATCCCCCGCCGCACGGCCAGGTCCCACAGGTAGCCGCTGGCCGGCTCGTTCACGTCGTCGTCGGGGATGTCGCGCGCCTCCCAGCCGCGGTTCGTCCCCTCGTAGTCGTAGGGCCGGCCGCGCCCGGAGTACTGGGAGGGGACGGTCTTCTGCAGATAGTCGGTCGTGTACGCGGCGGTCGACCAGTTGTGGCCGTCGGGGCTCACCTCGGCGTTCACGAAGAAGCGGTCGAACAGCCCGAAGCGCCGCGCCAGCGCCTTGTGGTTGGGCGCCGAGCGCGGGCCGAAGAACAGGATCGTCGTATCCCCGTCCCCCTCGGGCAGGTCGCCCAGCACCTGGTCGTAGGTGCGGTTCTCCTTGATGACGTAGACCACGTGGGTGAAGGGGGGATAGGTGAAAGCGGTGCGCGGCCGGTCCCACCCGTTCGCCCGCACCACGCGCGCGGTGAGCGCCGCCAGCTCCGCCCCGGATGCGCGGGCCAGCGGCGCCGCCATCAGCGTCCCCGAGATCTGACGCAGCGTGGTGTTGCCGCCGCTCCCCTGGTGCATGGTGGTCTGCGTCGGCTGCGGGCCGTCGGGGTTCGCCATCGTCCCCCGCCCCTTCCCGCTCGCCACCCACACCGTCTCTCCCGCCACGGCGACGGCGGAGGGATACCACCCCGCGGGGATGCGTCCGGCCAGCCGGTCGTCCCCCCGCGCGGCGGCGACGCCGGAGATGCGCGCGGAAAGGTCGAACACGGCGACGGCGTTCGCGTCGCCCTCCGCGGCGAAGAGGCGCGTGCCGTCGGCCGAGAGCGCCAGCGCGTTGGGGGTGCTTCCCTCGCGCGGGCCCGATGGCGGCGCGTCGTCCAGCTGCGCGATCACCCGCCGCGCGCGCGTGTCGACCACGGCCACGCGGTCGGTGCTCCCGCTGGCGGCGAAGAGGCGCGTCCCCGCGCGGTTCAGCAGCAGCGCCGACGGGTGCCGGCCGACCGCGATCCGCCCCGCCGCCACCAGCCGCCCCGCGCGCGGGGTGAAGACCGAGACGGTGCTCCCGCCCCACGCCGAAACGTACACGGTCCCTTCCGGCCCCACGGCCACCCCGTACGGATACCGCTCCGTCGCGAAGCGCGCCGCCACCCGCCCCGTTGCCGCGTCGATCACCGCCAGCGAGTCGGCCAGGTTCTCGGCCGCGTACACCCACCGCCCGTCGGGCGACACGGCGATCCCCGCCGGATAGCGCGTCCCGTTCTTCCCCGGCTCCTTCCGCGCCAGCACCAGGCTGTCGCGCAGCGTGGCCGCGCCGTTCGCCCAGGCGTAGCGGTAGACCACGTCCTGGTTGCCGCCGCTCGCGTACAGCGTCCGCCCGTCCGGCGAGAACGCGAGGCCCACGAAGGCCGAGGCCTGCTCCAGCGTCTGCACCACCGCGCCGTCCATCCCCGCCACCTGCACCCCCTGCTTCCCCCATCCGGAAAGGAGCATCACCACGCGCCCGCCCTCCGGCGCGGGGAGGATGGCGAGCGGCATGGGACCCACGTCGCGCATCGGCGCCGCCGGATCCAGCGTCACCCCCGTCGGCAGCCGCGGCCGCAGCGAATCGGCAGACACCCGCACCTGCGCGGGAGCCGGCGCTGCGGCGGGCGCGGGCGCGGGTGACGCGGGCGCCGGCGCGGGAACGGGAGACGGTGCGGGCGCGCACGCGGCGGCGAGAGCGGCGCAGGCGGACAGCGCGAGGGGACGACGGGACATCCGGGACCTCGGAACGGGAGTGCGGCGAAACGGATGGAGGATTCTACTCCTCCATCCCCCACGCGCCAGACGTGGACCCGCGAACCCTCCGCCGCATCCGGGGTAGATGCATGGGAGCCCTTGCGAAATCCCATGGCGCGGGCTACCGTGCCGGAACGCGCCGGAATCCGGTGTGTCACGATCCCGCGGCTCGATGCGTTGTTCGGCCGATGCGAGCGAGCGGGCTGTGGCGGGGCGTGGCACCGATCTTGACGCACAGGATGCCGGTAAGCCCGCCGTCCACCCGGCGGGCGCGGTGGGCGCTGCCTGCCGAGTGGGTCTGTTCACCCTGTAAAAGCAACCATGGGAATCGTCGCAGGCGCCATCGCGGTGTTCGTTGGATGGCTGGTCCTTCGCCAGCTCATGCTTCCGGCCTGCCCCCGTTGCAAGGCCAGGAAGTGGGATCGCAAGCTCTGCCATCCGCTCCTTCTCTGCCGCCGGTGCGCCACGCGCGCCGACCAGCACGGGAGAGTCTACAACTGATCGAGCCTCCGTCCGCAAGATTCGGCGGCGCCCGTCTCCGGCAGGGGACGGGCGCCGTCTCGTTTCCGCACATCATGTCTCCCGGCGCAACACTCTTCCGCGCCGTCGGTCGGTCGCGCGTTCTCCCAGCCCCGGTTGATCTCCCGCCGTGTATGGAGACGCGGGCAGACCCGTCTCGAAACACAACTTGCGATCCCCTCGCCACGCACGAAGCCCCGCGCTCCATCAGGAGAGCGGGGCCTCGTGTACATCTAATACTGTCAGCCGCCGCGGGCGGCCCGGCGGAATTACGCCCGGCCGAGCACCTGCGCGCGGTTGTCCTTGATGTTGGCGGCCTTCTTCACGCTGTCCAGCCAGCGGGCGGTGGCGCGCTGGCGCAGCTGCTGGCCCAGCACCGAGCGGATCTGCTCCTTCTGCTGCGCGAACTGCTGCGCGTCGGCGGCGGTGCGCGCGGTGGGCCGCACGATGAACAGCCCGCCCGGTGACTCTACGACGCTGCTCACCTGCCCGATGGGGGTGCCGAACGCCGCGCCCACGGCCGGGGTGGCCTGGCCCAGCGCCGGGTTCCCCTCCACGCGCGAGAACGGCCCCGCCGTCTGCACCGCCAGCCCGCGGGCGGCGGCGGCCTGCTGCAGCGGAGTGCCGCGGCGCACCGCGGCCACGATCTTCTCGCCCTCGGCGCGCGCCTGCTCGCGCTTCTTCTGCAGGATCAGCATGGAGTTGATCTGCGGGCGCGCCTCGTCCAGCGTCATCTGCCCCGCGGGGAGGTAGCTGTCCAGCCGCACCAGGTACAGCCCCTGCTCGCCCTCCATCACGTCGCTCACCGGGTGCGCGCCGGGCTCCAGGTCGCGCGCCTCGCCGCTGGCCCAGTTCAGCGCCTCCATCGCCGGGCCCACGCCCGGGATGTAGGGGAGGTTGTCGGTCACCGTAACCCCCTGCCGGATCGCAGCGCCCACCGTGCGGGCCGCGCGCTCGATCCCCTGCGACGACTGGGCGACGCGCTCCAGCGTGTCGCTCTTGGCGTCCAGCGTCTCCAGCACCCGGTCGTCCTTCTTCACCGGGAGCAGGATGTGGCGCACCACCGCCGTGTCGCCGCCGCGCTCGGTCACCTGGATCAGGTGGTAGCCGAACTGCGTGAGCACCGGCTGCGAGATCTCGTTCACCGGCAGCACCCACACCGCGCTGTCGAAGGGCGCCACCATCTGCCCCTTGCGCACGGTGCCCAGCGAGCCGCCCTGCCGCGCGCTCACGGAATCCGACGACTCGGCCTTCGCGATCGCCGCGAAGTCGCCGCCGGCGGCCAGCTGCTGGCGCACCTGCTGCGCGTGGGCCAGCACCGCCTGACGGTCGGCGTCGTCGGCCGCGGTGCGCAGCACGGCCACGGTGAAGCGGGCCGTGCGCGGGCGCTTGAACTCGTCCTCGTGCCCGTCGTAGTAGCGGCGGATCTCGGCCTCGGTCACCGCGGGGGTCCGCGGCGCCAGCCTGGCCAGGTCCAGCGCCACGTACTCCACGGTCGCCGTCTCGTTGCGGTCGCGGAACATCCGCCAGAGCTGCGCGTCGGGCACGAAGGTCCCCGCGCCGATCTGCTCGCGCAGCTTGCTCTCGGGGATCACCGAGCGGTAGTACTGCTCCAGCTGCGCCAGCAGCTCGTCGCTGGCCTGCGGGCTGGACAGGTACTGGCGGTACTTGTTGATGTCGAACTGCCCGTTGCTCTGGAAGATCTCCTGCTGCGCCATCTGCGGCGCGGGCACGTTCATGGCCATGAAGCGGATCTCGTCGTCCGTCACGCGGATGCCGCGGCGGTCGAGCTCCTGCTGCATGAGGATCTGGTTCACCAGGTCGTTCCAGGCCTGGTCCTCGATCTGCCTGGTGTCCTCGGCCGTAAGGCGCCCGCCGCCCTGCGCGCGCGCCTGCTCCTCGAGCTGCTGCACGCGCTGCTGCCAGGCGGCCAGGGTGATGGGCGTGCCGTTCACGCTTCCCAGGTCGCCCGGGCCGCTGGCGCCGGTGACTTCCATTCCGATGCCGTAAACCATCCAGGCCAGGAAGCCGCCGACGATGATGATCGTCATGAACTTCCCGGCATTGCTGCGGATCATCTGCATCATGGCGCGTTACAGACTCCGTACAAGAGTGGCGCCCGTGTGGGGCGCCTGTCTGAGGGGGATTGGACCCGGGGTCGCGAAGTGAAGCCGCCAAAGATACTTAGACGGGTCCGGCCACGCAACCCGCGCCCGCGCGCGTGTTGACAGTGCGCTTGGGCCACGTGTAAGTTGCTCCCCCTGTCTCCCCGGCCTCGCCCGTGAACTTCTCGCACGCGCCACTCGAGTCGCGTCTCTGCTCATGCCCGAAACTTCCCCCGAGCTCGCCGCGCGCATCGATAGCCTCAGGGCCAGCCACGCCGAAAATCCGGCGCGGTTCTTCATGCCGCTGGCCAGCGCCCTGCGCGAGGCGGGCGAAACGGGGAAGGCCGAGGAGCTGCTGCGCGAGAACCTGAAGCGCCACCCCGGCTACCTGAGCGCGCACGTGCTGCTGGGGCGGTGCCTGGCCGACCGGGGTGCGCAAGCCGAGGCGCGCAACGAGTTCCAGTACGTTCTCTCGGTCGACCCGCAGAACCTGATCGCGCTGCGCACGCTGGGCGACATGTCGGCCACCGGCGGCGACCCCGCCGAGGCGCGCCGCTGGTACGGCGAGCTCCTCTCGGTCGACCCCATGAACACCGAGGCGCGGCAGGCGCTGGCCGCGCTCGAGGGCGTCCCGCAGCCCGCCGCTCCCGCGCCACCGCCCGCGACCGAGCAGGACGCCTTCGGGATGGTGGAGATCGATTCCGGCGTGTCGCACGCCGCCGACCACCCCGCCGCGCACGCCGACCCCGGCACCTGGGGCGACCTCCGGCTCGACGAGCCCGCGCTCGCCTCCCCCGCGCCCGAAGCCGCGCCGCAGCCGCCCGCCGGGAACACCTTCGAGGCGCTGGACTTCGGCGCCGTCGATCTCGACGCGGCGTCCGCCGGGGGCGCGCTGATCGATGGGCCCGCGGCGGACGCGCCGGCCCCGGCCTCGGGCGGGTTCGACGCCTGGGGGTCGGTGGACGACGGGCAGCTGGACATCGACCCGTCCGGCGTGGAGCCGCTGCCGCTGGAGAGCTTCGGCGAGGCCGGGATGGACGCCGGCCTCGCGCCCGCCGAGCCCCACGAGGAGCACGACGAGCACGAGGAGGTGGTCACCGAGACCATCGCCGAGCTGTACGCGCGGCAGGGGTTCCCCGACCGCGCGGCCGGCGTCTACCGCGAGCTGATCGCCCGCCGCGGCCAGGAGCCCGCGCTCGTCCGCAGGCTGGAAGAGCTGGAGCGGGAGATGGCCGGCGGCGGCGAGTCACCCATCGATGAGGACGCGCACGGCTTCGGCGCCATCGACCTCCCGCTGATGGGAGATGACGAGCCCGCCACCGCGTCGGCCGATGAATCGGGATCGGTAGATCAGCAGCCCGGCGCCACCTCCTGGCTGGAGACGGTGGACGCCGTCGTCGCCGGATCGCACGGCGCGGCATCGGAAGACGCCGGATCCGCCGACGTCATCTCCGAAGACGTCACCGCGGACGCGGGCGCCGCCGATTTCTCCGCGATCGACCTCCCCGCCGGCCTCGACCTCCCCTCCGGCGAGACGCCGGAGCCCGCCGCCGCCGCATCCAACGAAGACGCGTTCGCCGCCGCCGAGCCGACGGGCGACGCGTTCGCCGATTCGTTCGCCAACGGCTTCGAGGGCGCGGAGGCGACGGCTGCGACGGAGAGCGGGCGCCAGGAGTGGGCAGCGCCCACGGTCGAGGAGAGCGAGGCCGTCCCCGAGCTGGCATCCGCCGCCGCGTTCGCGAGCACGATGGAGGAGGCGCCCGCCGCGGAGCCGTCTCCCGCGGCCGGGGCTGCCGAGGAGCCCGCGCACGGCGGCCACACCATCTCCGCCTACCTGACGGCGATCCTCACCTGGCGCCCGGGCGCGGCCGCCCCCGCATCTCCCAAATCCCCCGCCGCCGAGGCCGCGTTCGCCGCGCCGCCGGCCGACGATGCGCCGCCCGCCGGGCGCCCGTGGGACGAGGAGACGCTGGGCGCCGCGGAAGAGCAGCCGCCGATGGACGAGCCGTGGATCGCCACCGGCCCCGCCGTCGCCGACCAGCCCTCCGAGCCGGACCAGGTCTTCACCTCCGCCCCCGCCGCGGACGCCGATGCGGACGAGCCGTGGGCCGTCCCCGCCGAGGAAGAGGCGCCGTCCGAGCTGGAGCCGTGGGGATTGATGCCCGAGCAGGTCCCCCCCGGCGTGGACGCATCCGCCGGCGCGGACGCGGAGCCGCAGGCCGAGCCCTGGGCGGCGGAGGAGACGTCCGCGGAGGAGGCGGAAGATCTTCCCTGGCTCGGCACCGGCGCGGACGAGCCGGAAGCGGGAACGGAACCTGCGGCCCCCGCGCAGCCCTCTGCCGGCGAGGAGCCGATGCCGTGGGAGGCGCCTTTCGAGCTGTCGCCCGAGGTGCCGCAGGAGCCCTCGGCCGAGCGCCCCGCGCCGCGGCAGGAGCCCACGGTGGAGCCCGCCGGCGGGTTCAGCTTCGAGGACTTCTTCGCCGAGCGCCCCGCCGAGCCGGAAGCGGCGCCCGTCCCCGAGCCGGCGCCGCCCGCGCTGCCCGAGCCCATCACCGCCGCGCCGGCCACGCCCCCCGCGCAGCCCGCGCCGCAGCAGCAGGCCGGCGGCGAGGAGGACGAGGACCTGGAGAGCTTCCAGGCGTGGCTGCAGAGCCTGAAGCGGTGAGGATCGCCGTCCTGCACGGCCCCAACCTGAACCTGCTGGGGCGCCGCGAGCCCGAGGTGTACGGGCGCCAGACGCTGGACGACGTGAACGCCGCGCTGGGCGTGCTGGCGCGCGAGCTGGGCGTGCAGGCCGAGGCGTACCAGTCCAACCACGAGGGCCAGCTGGTGGATTTCGTCCAGCAGGCGGCCGGGCGGGTGGATGGATTCGTGGTGAACGCGGGCGCGTACACGCACACCAGCATCGCGCTGGCCGACGCGCTGGCGGGAGTTGCGCGCCCGTACGTGGAGGTGCACGTTAGCAACGTCTTTGCCCGGGAACGCTTCCGCCACCGGTCGTACCTGGCCGGCAACGCGGTGGGAGTGGTCTCGGGCTTCGGGCTGGACAGCTATCGGCTGGGGTTCAGGGCGCTGGTGGAGCATCTGCAGGGGCAGGAAGAAAAGCAGGAAGCAACAGAAGTCCTAAGTCCCAAGTCCTAAGTCCTAAGTGGGGAGCATCGTCCCAGCGACGTGTTCTTTTCAACTTGGGACTCAGGACTTAGGACTTAGCACTTGGTTTTCGACTTAGAACTTCGGAGAGACGAAAAACGTGGCGACTACGGCCGACTTCCGGAACGGCATGACCCTGAGCATCGACGGGACGCTGTTCACCCTCCTCTGGTTCCAGCACCACAAGCCCGGCAAGGGCAACACGGTGGTGCGCTCGCGCATGAAGAACGTGCTCACCGGCGCGGTGCTGGAGAAGACGTGGCGCGCGGGCGAGAAGATCGACGAGGTGCGGCTGGAGCACCGGCCCGTGACCTACACGTACAGCGACGGGCACCTGTACCACTTCATGGACGCCCAGACCTACGAAGACGTGCCGATCAACGCCGAGGTCATCGGCGACGACCAGCTGAAGTACCTCAAGGAGGGGATGGAGTGCGAGGGGCTGGTGCACAACGAGAAGGTGATCTCGGTGGAGCTCCCCTACTTCGTGACCCTGCAGGTGGTGGAGACCGACCCCGGCGTGCGCGGCGACACGGCCACCGGCGGAACCAAGCCGGCCAAGCTGGAGACCGGCGCCGTGGTGCAGGTGCCGCTGTTCCTGAACGAGGGCGACGTGATCCGCGTCGACCGCCGCGAAGACAAGTACATCGAGCGCGCGAAATGATCGACCTCGAATTCCTGCGCGGCCTGATCGGCGCCGTCGACGAGAGCGGGATCGACTCGCTGGAGATCTCGCGCGGCGGCACCCGCATCCGCATCTCCAAGACGCCGCCGCCCGCGCCCGTGTCGGCCGGCGCGCCCATGTCCGCGGCGCCCGCGCACATGCACATGCCGCCGGTGCACGAGGTGGGGATCCAGCGCCCGGCCGGCGGCGGCGCGCCCGCGCAGGAAGCGGCCGCCCCCGCCGCCGCGCCCCCGGTCAGCAACCTGGTGGAGATCAAGTCGCCGATGGTGGGCACCTTCTACCGGGCCCCCGCGCCCGAGGCGCCGCCGTACGTGGAGAACGGGAGCAAGGTCGGCAAGGGCCAGACGCTCTGCATTCTCGAGGCGATGAAGCTGATGAACGAGCTGGAGAGCGACGTGGCCGGCACCGTGCGCGAGGTGTGCGTGGAGAACGGCGAGCCGGTGGAGTACGGCCAGGTGCTCTTCCGCATCGAGCCGGCGGCCTGACGATGACCATCTCCACCGCCGAGGCCGCGCCGAAGCCCGCCGCGGGCCGCGAGTTCAACCTGCGCGAGGCGCTGGAGGAGCTGGTGCGCCGCGGGGGCAGCGACCTGCACCTGAAGGTGGGGCGCCCCCCGGTGGTGCGCGTGAACGGCGACCTGCAGGAAACCCCGCTCGCGGTGCTGCGCCCCGAGGACATCAAGCGCTGCGCCGAGCAGACCTTGAGCCCCAAGCAGCGCGAGGTGTTCGCCGAGCGGAAGGAGATCGACTTCGCCATCGGCGTGCAGGGGCTGGGGCGCTTCCGCACCAACATCTTCCAGCAGCGCGGCACGCTGGGGATGGCCTTCCGCGCCATCCCCGTCGACGTGCCCTCGCTGGAAACGCTGGAGCTTCCCGCCGCGCTGGAGGAGATCGCGCAGCTTCCCCGCGGGCTGGTGCTGGTGACGGGGATCACGGGCTCGGGGAAGTCGACGACGCTCGCCGCGATGATCCGCAAGCTGAACGAGCAGCGCGCGGTGAACATCGTGACCATCGAGGACCCGATCGAGTTCCTGCACCGCGACATCAAGAGCATGATCAGCCAGCGCGAGGTGGGGGCCGACACGCTCTCGTTCCACGACGCGCTGCGCCACGTGCTGCGGCAGGACCCCGACGTGATCATGCTGGGCGAGATCCGCGACCGCCCGAGCATGGAGACCGTGCTGAAGGCCGCCGACACGGGGCACATGGTGATGAGCACGCTGCACACCACCGACGCGGCGCAGACCATCAACCGCATCATCTCGTTCTTCCCGCCCCACCAGCACGCCGAGATCCGGCAGGTGCTGGCCAACGCGCTGAAGGCCATCGTCTCGCTGCGCCTGATCCCCCGCGCCGACAAACCGGGGCGCGTGCCGGCGGCCGAGGTGCTGGTGAACACCGCCACCATCAGCGAGCTGATCCGCAAGGGCGACGACCTGGTGACCATCCCCGACCACATTGCCGAGGGGCGGGTGCAGTACGGGATGCAGACCTTCGACCAGAGCCTGCTGGAGCTGTACTCCAAAGGGTGGATCAGCTACGCCTGGGCCATGCACTACGCGTCCAACCCCAGCGAGTTCGCCCTGCGCGTCTCCGGCGTGAGTCCGGGGGAGCAGGAGGTCTGGCAGGGTGCGCCCGAAACCCTCAAGTGACGGTCCGGTCCTGAAGTGTTCAGAAAGGTATTGATCGCCAACCGCGGCGAGATCGCCCTGCGGGTCATCCGCGCCTGCCGCGAGCTGGGGATCCGCACGGTTGCCGTGTACAGCGAGGCCGACCGCGAGAGCCTGCACGTGCGCTTCGCCGACGAAGACGTGTGCATCGGCCCGCCGCAGGCCCGCGAGAGCTATCTCAACATCCCCCGCATCATCGCCGCGGCCGAGGTGACGGGCGCCGACGCCATCCACCCGGGCTACGGCTTCCTGGCCGAGAACGCCGAGTTCAGCGAGATCTGCCAGGCCAGCGAGCTCACCTTCATCGGCCCCACCCCGCAGCAGATCCGCCTGATGGGCGACAAGGCGGCGGCGCGGCGCACCATGCGCGAGGTGGGCGTGCCCATCGTGCCCGGCACCGACGCCATCGGCGACCCCGACGAGGCGCTGGCGCAGGCGCGCGAGATCGGCTTTCCCGTGCTGATCAAGGCGGCGGCCGGGGGCGGCGGCAAGGGGATGCGGGTGGCGCAGGACGCCGACGACTTCGAGCGGCAGTACTCCATGGCGCGCAACGAGGCGTCGGCCGCCTTCGGCGACGACACCGTGTACGTGGAGAAGTACCTGGCCCGCCCGCGCCACATCGAGTTCCAGATCCTCGGAGATTCGCACGGGCGGATCGTGCACCTGGGCGAGCGCGACTGCTCCATCCAGCGCCGCCACCAGAAGCTGATCGAGGAGGCGCCCTCGCCGGCGCTCACCCCGGAGCTGCGGCGCGAGATGGGCGACGCGGCGGTGCGCGGCGCGCAGGCCATCGACTACGTGGGCGCGGGAACCATCGAGATGCTGCTGAACGACGACGGGTCGTTCTACTTCATGGAGATGAACACCCGCATCCAGGTGGAGCACCCGGTGACGGAGATGTGCACGGGGTTCGACCTGGTGAAGGAGCAGATCCGGGCCGCGGCGGGGCTTCCGCTCTCGCTTCCCGACCTGCCCATCTCCCTGCGCGGCCACGCCATCGAGTGCCGCATCAACGCCGAGGACCCGGCGCGCAACTTCGCCCCCAGCCCGGGGACCATCGCCACCTTCCACCCGCCGGGCGGGCCCGGCGTGCGGGTGGACACGCACATGTACGCGGGGTACCGCGTGCCGCCGTACTACGACTCGCTGCTGATGAAGCTGATCGTGCACGGCTCCAACCGCGGCGAGGCCATCGCGCGGATGCGGCGGGCGCTGGCCGAAACGGTGATCGAGGGGGTGCACACCACCATCCCGTTCCTCCAGGCGGTGATGGACCACCCCGCGTTCATCGCGGGCGAGGTGGACACGAAGTTCCTGGAGCGGATGATGAGCGAGCGGGCCGCGGCATGAAGCTGGACGTACTGCTGACCCCCGGCGAGCTGATGCCGGGCGACATCGCCGAGCGCACGGTGGTGGTGATCGACGTGCTCCGCGCCAGCAGCACCATCGTGCAGGCGCTGGCCGCCGGCGCGAAGGCGCTCTTCCCCGTAGCGTCGATCGAGGAGGCGCTGCGCCTGGCCAACACGCTGGGGCGCGACGAGGTGCTGCTCTGCGGCGAGCGCAAGTCGCTTCCCATCGAGGGGTTCGACCTGGGGAACTCGCCGGGCGACTTCACCCCTGAACGGGTGGGCGGGAAGACGCTGGTGATGAGCACGACCAACGGGACGGGGGCGATGATGGCCGCCGCGGCCGCGTCGCGCGTGGTGGTGGGCTCGTTCCTGAACCTGCAGGCGGTGGTCGACGAGCTGGCGCGCACCGGCGCCGAGCCGGTGTTCCTCTGCTCGGGGCGCGAGACCAAGTTCGGGCTGGAGGACGCGGTCTGCGCGGGGAAGATGGCCGCCGCGCTGATGGAGCAGGCGGAGGACGCCGCGTGGGAGCTGAACGACGGCGCGCTGGCCGCGCTGGCGCTGGCCGACCGCTACGGCGACCTGGACGAGCTCTTCGGGCAGGTGGGCGCCGGGAAGCAGATCGCGGACGCGGGGCTGGGCGAGGACCTGGCCTTCTGCGCCCGCGTGGACCAGCTCGACGTGATCCCCGTCCTCCACGACCGCCAGATCAGCCTCGCCCCCGCGGCGGTCGAAAGCTGACCGTCCCGCGGGCCGAACGATGAAGCAGGGAGCCTTCCGCGTGCGGGAGGCTCCTTCTTTTTCGGCCGGACGAACAGCAGGGAATCATACGGAGGAAACGGAAGGAACGGCGGGTGGACGGGCAGTTCTCCGTTCCCATCCGTTGTGCCGGGTGCCGGGCATCCCGAGCCAGAGGCTTCTCGGCGGGGAGAGACAGGCGCTGTCCGGGCCGGGCTTTCGTCTCTTATATTCTGTTATATTCGGTGAGCGCGTACCGGCAGCGTATGAACGCCCTTCTGCGATTTCCGACGCGGAGGTTTCGTGATGATGGACTGGTCTACCTGTGCCGCGGTGGAGCGCGATCCCGAGCGCGTGAGCGGAGCCTGGATCTTTCGGGGGACCCGGGTGCCGGTCGCGGCCCTGTTCGAGAACCTGGAGAACGGGATCGCGGTCGGTGAGTTCGTGACCCTCTTTCCCGGGGTCACGCTAGGCCAGGTGCGGACCGTGCTCGAGCACGCCGCTCGAAGCGCAGTCGCGGCGTAGTGCGCGTCCTCTTCGATCAGGAGACGCCGGTTCCCCTCCGCCAGCTGCTGCCCGGGCACGAGGTATCCACTGCGTACGAGCGCGGCTGGTCGACGCTCAAGAACGGCGAGCTCCTCTCGGCCGCCGAGGTGCAGGGGTTCCACGTTCTGGTCACCACCGACCAGAACCTTCGATACCAGCAGAACCTCGCGTCCCGATCCATGCGCGATCCTCGTGCTCGGGACGACGAGCTGGCCGCGCATCCGCGCCGCGGCGGAAGCCGTTGCGGCCGCCATTGCTGCGGCCGACCCTGGATCGTACGCGGAGATTTCCATCCCGTAAGCCGCGGAGCGCGGCCGCTTTCGGCGATTCTCCGCGCCTGCATTCGGGAGTCCTGCTCGCGGTAGGCTGAGCCGGCCGACGCGCTGCCCTCCTGCTCGCTCCAGGCGTCCGCTCGCGCACGCCCCTTCGTCTGTTCGCGCGCTTGCGCCCCCGTCTCCGCCCGCTCTATCCTCCGCCCGCCCGCGGGATGCGGTTCCGTACTCCCGTACTTTCGTACTCTCGTACTCCATCGAAGATGGCCGAATCCCCCGCCCCGCTCGCCGGGCTGCGCGTGCTCGACCTCAGCCGCGTGCTGGCGGGGCCGCTGTGCACGATGGTGCTGGGCGACCTGGGCGCCGACGTGGTGAAGGTCGAGCGCCCCGGCACCGGCGACGACACCCGCACCTGGGGCCCGCCGTGGGCCCAGGGCCCGGCCGGGCGCGAGGCCGCCTACTACCTGTGCGTGAACCGCAACAAGCGCTCGCTGGCCGCCGACCTGAAGACGGAGGAGGGGCGGGAGATCGTCCGCCGCCTGGCCGCGGACGCCGACGTGGTGGTGGAGAACTTCGCGCCGGGGACGATGGAGCGCGCGGGACTGGGATACGACGCCCTGGCCGCCGCCAACCCGCGCCTGGTGTGGTGCACCATCACCGGCTACGGGAGCGACGGCCCCGAGGCGGGGCGGCCCGGCTACGACTTCGCGGTGCAGGCCCGCGCGGGGTGGATGGCCATCACCGGCGAGCCGGAGGGCGCGCCGATGAAGGTGGGTGTCGCCGTGGTGGACGTGCTCACCGGCCAGAACGCGGCCATCGCCATCCTCGCGGCGCTGCGCGAGCGGGAGGGCAGCGGGCGCGGGCAGCGCGTGGAGGTCACGCTGTTCGACAGCGCCGTCGCCGGGCTCATCAACGTGGCGCAGGCGGCGCTGGTCACGGGGCGCGAGCCGGCGCGCTGGGGGAACCAGCACGTCACCATCGTCCCCTACCAGACCTTCGACGCATCCGACCGCCCCTTCGTGCTGGCCGTGGGCAACGACGGGCAGTGGCGGCGGCTCTGCGCGGCCGTCGGCGCGGAGGCGCTGCTGGCCGACGCGCGCTTCGCCGGGAACCCCGGCCGCGTGGAGCACCGCGCCGAGGTGGTCGCGCCGCTCGCCGCCCTCTTCCTCACCCGCACCGCCGCGGAGTGGCTCGGCATCCTCGAGGCCGCGGGCGTCCCCTGCTCCCCCGTGCAGTCGGTGCGCGAGGCGCTGTCCGACCCGGTGCTCACCGAACGCGGCGGAGTGTGGCCCGCGCGCGGCGACACCTATGGCGCCATCGCCACCATCGCCCCGCCCTTCCGCTTCTCCCGCACGCCGCCCTCGCTCCGCCGCCCGCCCCCCGCGCTGGGCGAGCACACCGCGGAAGTCGCCGCGGACGGCTGGGGCTGAGTCCGCCGGGATCGAAGCGGCCCGCGTCAGGATTATTCCCCATCCCCGGGTGACGGATTCGGGGAAGGCGGGCACGGGTGGCGAAGCCGCTCCCGTTCCGTGTCGGGGAGCTTCCCCACAACCATCTGTTTGCATTCCACATGCACGGAGCAGACAGGGGCTTCCGGCCTGTTTCATGGCCGGTTTCTTGCGCGTCCCTTTGTCTACCCTGGCCCGCGGACCGCTGCCGTTCTCCGCCGGTCCTTCCAGCTCCGGCAGAACCCGACTCATGCAAGACTATCATTCCCTCGACCAGTTCCTGAGAGACATAGAGCCCCGCATGCGGGGAGCCGGGCCACGCGAGCCGGTGGTGTTCCATCACCTGCTGGAGCAGACGGTGGAGGAGCTGCGGGTGGCGGTGGAGGAGCTTCGCGTGACGCAGGAGGAGGTGGCCGAGGCGCTGGAGACCAGCCACGCCGCGCGCACCCCCGAAGAGGCCGAGGCCGCCCGGCTGCGCGACGCCTTCACCGCGGCGCCCTTCCCGCTGGTGCTGACCGACGGGATGGGGATGCTGCTGTACGCGAACGCGGCCGCGGGGGCGCTGCTGGGCGTGCGCCCGCCCGACCTGGCCGGAAAGCCGCTGGCGGTGTTCGTGGCCGAGGAGGCGCGCAAGCCCTTCCGCACCCTGCTGAACCACCTCTCGCGCGAGGCCGCGCCGCGCGCCTGCACGCTCACGCTGCAGCCCCGCGCCCGCCTCCCGCTGGAGGTGGAGGCCAGCGTCTGGCCCGTCCCCGAGTCCGACGGGATGTCGTTCGGCTGGCGGCTGGCCGACGTCACCGAGCGCCGCGCCGAGGAGGCCGGGCTCCGCGAGCAGACGGCGGTGCTGCGCGCCACGATGGATTCGCTTCCCGAGGCCGTGGCGGCCATGGACCTGGACGGCACCGTCCTCGTCTGGAACCGCGCCGCCGCGGCGCTGCTGGGGTGGGGCGAGGACGAGGTCGTGGGCCGCCAGAACCCCGCGGTGGGCGACGAGGTGGCCGCGGTGCTGGCCGCCGTGCGCTCGGGCGCCCGCAGCGAGGCCGCCGCCCCGTCGCGCGTGGCCGCGGTGGCCGAGCGCCGCGAGGGCGACCCGCTTCCCGTGGAGCTCTTCCTGGCGCCGCTGGTGGACGCGGGCGGCAAGGCACGCGGCACCGTGTCGGTGATCCGCCCGGCCGCCGGCGGCGCTCCGCCCGAGCAGCGCTGGACCGAGGCGGAGATGCGCCGCGTGCTGCTGGAAGGCGCCACCGTGGGCACGCTGGCCGACCGCCTGCGCGACGGGATCGCCGCGGGGCTGCATGCCGGCTACCTGCGCGCGGGCGACCGCCTTCCCAGCATCCGCGACGCCGCGCAGGAGACCGGGATCGACCACCGCATCGTGGCCGGCGCGTACCGCCGCCTGTCGGCCGCGGGCTTCGTGGAGGTACGCTACCGCAAGGGCGTGCGCGTGGCGGCCCCGCCGTCGGAGTGCGATCCGGAGCTGGGCGAGACGGCCGAGTGGCTGGCCGGGGTGCTGGAGCAGGCGGCCGGGCTGCAGGTGCGCGTTCCCGGGCTGCCGGACCTGGTGCGGCGGTGGACGGCCGCGGTCCCGCTCCGCTGCGCCTGCGTGGACGCCACCACCGACGCCCGCGCCGCGCTCTGCCACGAGATGGAGCACCAGTGGGGGATGCAGCCGGTGCCCGTGGCCCTGCGCCCCGGCGCCGACGGCCGCCGCGAGCTGGCCGAGGCGCTGCGCGATGCCGACCTGGTGGTCACCACGCACTTCCACGGGCACGAGCTGGCCGCCGCCTGCCAGGCCGAAGGGAAGCCGCTGGTCATCGCGCGGCTGAGCCCCGAGGTGGTGGCCGCGGTCGAGGAGTGCGTCTCCAGGCGGCCGCTGACCGCGCTGGTGGCGGACCCCGCCTTCGGCGAGCGGCTGCGCGCGCTGGCGGGCGGCGCCGCGATCCAGGTGGTCCCGGCCTCCGAACACGCGGCGGTGGAGCAGCTCGACCTGGACACGCCGGTGCTGGCCACCCTGGCCGCGCGCGAGCAGGTGTCGCGCAAGCTGCGGCTCCTGGTTCCCGCCACGCACTTCGTCGCGCCCGTCTCGGTGCGGACGCTGGCGCGGCTGCTGGTGCGCGCCAACATGCTCCCCCGCGACGCGCGGAACTGAAACGCCGCTTCGGACCCACGCGGAGCCGCGGAGAAAGCCCCGACTTTCTCCGCGGCTCCGCGCTTTTCTGTCCGTCATGGGTTCATGGCAAACGGCTGTAGCACTCCGTTTCGGGGCCGGACGGCCTGCACCGCGCCGGGAGCGGGGCCTGCGCGAGGGAGCGCGCCGATTCGGCGGCACGAACTCACCACTCGTTACACAGGAGCACGCATGAAGGTAAAGCGGATGGTCCCCACGTTCGCCCTGGCCTCGCTCGTGGCCATCGCGGCGTGCGGCAAGGGCGATGACCAGAGCGGAGGCGGCTCGGACACGGGCACCGGCGCCGACACCACCGGCAGCATGAGCGGCGCCGCGGCGGGAGCGAGCACCGGCGCCGGCGCCCCGGGCACGGTCACCACCCCGCCGATGGACAGCACCGCCGCGACCGGCGCCACCACCGGCACCGGCACCACGGGCGCGGGCACCGACGCGACCGGCGCCGGCGCTACCGGCACGACCGGGACGGGCACTACGGGAACCACCGGCACTGGGCCTGCGGGCACCGGCACCACCGGCTCGGGCGGAACCACCGGCACGGGCACCGGCACCACGCCCTGACATGAGCTTCTGGAGGCGGGCGGCGGCGCCCGTCGAGCAATCGGCGGGGGTCGCAACGGATTGGAGTCCCCGCCGCCGCCCGCCTCCCACCGGATGAACCGGAACACCCCACGGGCGGCTGCTCGCGGGGTGTTTCGGCAGATGAAGCAGAATCCGGAGTCCGAATTGCGCTTCCCCGATGAGAGGGGAGGCGTTCCCCCGCGGCCGAAACCAGCATCCGAGCCGAACAGCCTCGCGCAGTTTGCGAGGCTTCCCGTGGTTGTTGCTGCGGCTTCAGCCGCCGGTGACGAAGGCCAGCCCGCGCACTTTCAGGGTTGGGAACTGCTTCGGTAGATGGGGGAGCCCTTGCGCGCGCACCGTCCATCGTCCCTCTTCCCCGCTCCCGATCGATCCACCCGACGAAAGCCGCGGATGAGCGTGATTCCCATCGCCCTGACCATCGCCGGCTCGGATTCCGGCGGCGGCGCGGGGATCCAGGCGGACCTGAAGAGCTTCCACGCCTTCGGCGTGTTCGGCACCAGCGCCATCACCGCCATCACCGTGCAGAACACGCTCGGCGTCACCGGCGTGCACCCCATCCCCATCGACGTCGTCCAGGCGCAGATCCGCGCAGTCGCGACCGACCTTCCGCCCGCCGCCTGCAAGACGGGGATGCTCGCCACCGCCGCCCTCGTCCGCGCCGTCGCCGAATCCATCCGCGAACACCATCTCCCGAACTACGTGCTGGACCCGGTGATGGTGGCCACCAGCGGCGACCGGCTGCTGGACGCGGACGCCGAGCGGACCATCGTGGAGGAGCTGATCCCGCTCGCCACCCTCGTCACCCCCAACCTGGACGAGGCGGCGATCCTGGTCGGCGCGCCGGTGGAGGACGAGCCCGCCATGCGCCGCGCCGCCGAGGCGCTGGTGGAGATGGGTGCGAAGGCCGCGCTGCTGAAGGGCGGCCACCTCCGCGCCGACGAGCTGGTGGACGTGCTCTTCGACGGGCGCGAGTGGCACACCTGGCGCCGCCCCAAGCTGGCGACGCGCAACACGCACGGCACCGGCTGCACCCTTTCCGCCGCCGCCGCCGCGGGGCTGGCGCACGGCCGCCCCCTCGCCCGCGCGGTGGAGGACGCGCTCGAGTACGTGCAGCGCGCCATCGCCGCCGCGCCGGGCTTCGGCGGCGGACACGGACCGCTGAACCACATGGTCGCGGGCCCGGGCCTCTAAACGCAGGGTTACACGAAAAAGCAGGGCAGCGGAGGAGTTCTCTCCGCTGCCCTGCTTTTCTGCGTGGAATCCTCCGGTTCGTCCCTACCGGCGCCGGACGAAGCGGCGGAAGCGGTCCGCCAGCAGCTGGCCGCTGCCGGGGTCCAGGTGGGCGGCGGCGGCCTGCCGCTCCAGCGCGGTGACACGCTCGGAAGCGGCTGGGTGCGTCGCCTTCATCTCCGCCAGGAAGCGGCCGCGGCGCGGATTGGTCTCGTTCTGCTGCAGCTTGCGGACGAACGTCACCAGCCCGTCGGGACGGTAGCCCGAGGCCGCTGCGTAGATCATCCCGATCGAGTCGCTCTCCAGTTCGTCGCCGCGCCCCAGCCCGGTGAAGATCACGCTGGTGAGCCGGCCCACCGCCTGGTCCAGCAGGAACCCGTTCAGGTCCGCCTCGCTCTGCGCGCCCTGCAGCATGTTCTGCTTGCGCAGCTGCTCCAGCACGTGCTTGCGGTCCACGTGCGCCACCTCGTGCGCCAGGACGCCGGCCAGCTCCGCCTCGCTCTCCATCAGCTCCAGCGCGCCGCGCGTAACGAACACGTAGCCGCCGGGGGTGGCGAAGGCGTTGATCTCGTCCGTGTCCAGCACCGCGAAGCGGAAGGGGAGCTCGGTGAAGCGCGGCGACTGCTGGGCCACCACCGTGCCGACGCTGTTCACGTAGTCGTTCAGCGCGGCGTCGTTCACCACGTGCCAGCGCCCGGCCACGGTGGCCGCCACGCCGCGCCCGATCTCGCGCTCCTTGTCCAGCCCGATGGCGAACGAGCCCACGGCCGCGCCCTGTGCCGCGCGCCGGACCGAGCCCAGCACCCCGCGCTGCGCGGCGCCCGGCGTCCCCACGGCGGGAATCGCCAGGACGACCGCGGCGGAGATGAGAATCGCGCGTCTCATTGCGTGTCCTCCTTCACGGGAACCGGCTGCTCCAGGTGTCCCTGGCGCACGAAGTCGTCGATCGCCACCGCGTCGGTGGTGCGCCGGTCCATCGCCGCGACGGCGGCGGGATCCGGGGTGACGTTGATGGAGCCCGACGGCGTCTGCACCGTCACGCCGCGCGCCCCGGCCGTGGGCGCCAGGCTGGCGGTCCGGTTCGCGGCCACGTTCCCCGTGGTCCGCTGCACCAGGTCGTTCATCGTCCGCCGGCCGCGGCTCATGGCCAGCAGCGCGTCGGGGAAGTCGCTCTGCAGCGCGGGGCGGCGCACCATCACCCGCGCCACCTTTCCCGCGGCGCGCTGCACGATCCGCCCCGCGCCGGGCTGCCTCAGCGCGCCGGCCGCGTCGAACTGCGCCACCACCGCCTGCACCAGCGGGTCGTCCTTGGCCGCGTTCTGCTCCAGCGGCGCGGCGGCCACGCCGGTGACCACCTGCACGCGGTTGCGCTCTGCCACCAGCACCAGCGGCTCGCCCAGCTGCCCGTTGGCGCCCACGCGGCGCACCTCGGCGCGCCAGCGCGGCGCCTTGGCGTACCCCTCCACCTGCGCGACCAGGGCCAGCGAGTCCGCCGCGGCGGGATTGGTGACGCTCATGGCCACCAGCTGTCCGCGCTGCCAGCGCCCGGGCTGGTACACGCGGTCGGTCCACCGCTGCTTGCCCTGCGCGGCGGCGTCGTGCGGCGCCAGCGCCAGCAGCAGAGCGGCGAGCCCCGCCGTCACCACCGCCTTCGCGGCTCCGGGCAGGGTCGCGGGTGCCGCGCGGCGGCGGCCCTTCAGTTCGTGAACGAGCACGGCCTGCTCCTTTCCCTTCACGTGAACCTCCCGCAGCGGCGCCGCGTCGTAGCCGTCGCCGAGATAGGTACGAACGGCGTCGCTGATGATGATGGTGGTCCCCATGTCCTTGTTCAGCGACTCCAGCCGGCTGGCCAGGTTCACCGCGTCGCCGATGGCGGTGTAGTCCAGCTTGTGCTTCAGCGAGCCGATCATCCCCACCACCGCCTCGCCGGTGTTGATGCCGATGCCGATGGCCAGCCCGGCACCCCGCCCGTCGGCCGCCCACCCGCGGTTCAGCCGCTCCAGCGTCTCGATCATCTCCAGCGCGCAGTCGGCCGCGCGCCGCGCGTGGTCCGCCGCGGGAAGCGGGGCGCCCCAGAACGCCATCACCGCGTCGCCGATGAACTTGTCGATCGTCCCCCCGTGCCTGAACACGATGTCGGTCATCGCCCCCAGGTACTCGTTAAGCGTGGCCACCACCGTCTCGGCGGGAAGCCGCTCGGAAAGCGAAGTGAAGCCGCGGATGTCGCTGAACAGGATGGTGAGCGGAACGCGCTGCCCGCCCAGCTTCAGCGACTCGCCGGCGTCCGCCAGCCGGCCCACCACGTGCGGGTCCACGAAGCGGCTGAACATGTCGCGCACGCGGCGCCGCTCGCGCCCCTCGGTCACGTAGTTCATCGCCATCGCCCCCGCGTACGCCAGCGCGCCGCCCAGCGCGGGGGCCGCCGCATCCAGCCACACGCCGCCGGCGAAGGCCAGCGCGCTGGCGCCGACGGCGAAGAGGAGGAGAAGCCCCGCGGCCAGCGTCCCCCACACCGCCGAGCCCACCACCGCCACCGCGATCGCCGTGGCCATCGCGGCCGCCACCACGCCGAGCCAGTTCCACGACGCGTCCGCGCGGCGCATGAAGTCGCCGCGGAGCAGGTTGTCGAGCGCGGTGGCGTGGATCATCACCCCCGGCTCCGTGCCCCCGAACGGTGTGCGGCGCAGGTCGTACAGCCCGCTCGACGTCACCGCCACCAGCACGATCTTCCCCTTCAGCTCCGCCGGGGGGATCGCGGGCGGGCGGCCGTGGAAGACGTCCTCGTACGACAGCACCAGCCGCGAGTACGAGTACACGGGGTACGTCTGCCGCGCGAAGGGGCCGCGCCAGCGCAGCAGCATCTCCCCCGCGTCCAGCGGCACCGCCGTCCCCCGCCCGTCCGGCCGCTCGCGCGCCGCCAGCCGGTCCGCACCCAGCACGAGCGGACCGCCGTAGCGCGCCGAATCGGCCAGCCGCGCCGCCGCGTACGCGAGCGACGGGTAGAGGCGTCCGCCGTGGCGCCACACCAGCCGCTCGTGGCGCACGGTGGCGCCCACCGCGCCCTGGTTCAGCGCGATCGAGCCGATCCCGGCGGCGCCGCGGGCCAGCAGCGGCGTCGGCGCCAGCTCGAATGCCTGCTCGGCGGGACGGAGTCGCCCGCGCACCCGCAGCGCGAACCGCTCCGTTTCAGCCTCGCCCGACGCGCCGGCGCGGACCCCTTCCGACGACGGGCGCTCCGGCGCCAGCGCCATCGGCAGCACCGCGTTCCCCGCCTCCGCCATCGCCTCCGCGAAGTCCGAGTCGCTGGCCGCATCCAGGTCGGCCTCGGGGAACTGAACGTCGTAGACGACCAGCTTCGCGCCGGCGTAGTTCAGGAAGCGCAGCGCCTCGGCGTGCGCGCTGCGCGGCCAGGGCCACCTGCCCACGCTCGGCGCCAGCTCGGCCAGGCTGCGGTCGTCGATCGCGGCGATGACGATGTCCTTCGACGCGCGCGACGGGTCGGCCAGCGTGCGCGTCATGGCGTCGTATACCGCGCCCTCCGACTGGCGCATCAGCGAGGTGCCGCGCAGCGCCAGGACGAGCACCGAGGTCGCCAGCCCCACCGCGGCGCCGCGCCCCAGCCTGCGCAGCCGCTTCGACCGGAGCTGCGGGTCCGCCATCGCCTACGCCACTCGCTCGGGAGACGACGAAGACGGGAGCGCCGCTGCGGCCGCGGGGGAGGTGGCTTCGAGCCGGCGGCGGAAGTCGGCATCCTCCACCAGCACGCGCAGCGACCGGTCCACCCCATCCAGCTGCTGCTCGATCAGGCCGATGCGGCGCTCCAGCAGGTCGACGGTGTCCTCGGTGCCCTTCAGCTCGCGGTAGCGCGCCATGGCCTCCACGATCGGTTTCAGCGCCACGCGGGCGGTGAGGCCGGCAATGGGGATGAGGATGGCCAGCCCGCCGATGACAATGGCGGTCAGGCCCAGAAGCTCTCCAGGAATCATCGGGATCTCGCGATATCCGGTGGTCGGCGATGGACGCGGAACGAGGCGTCGGGCACCGCTACGGATGGTACGGCGGGAAAGTTTGCGGCTGCGCCGGGCGGGAGATGCGGCGCACAATCGCAATCTGCCGCCGCGCGCCGCCGGACGCCAGAGTGGTGATGCGGGGGGAAGTCGTTGCGGCCCAACTCTTCGCGCCGCCGCGAACGGACGGACGGCGGGGAGGGCGACGGGATGGAGATCCCGCTACGCCGCGGCCTCGCTTGCCAGGTTCAGCCCGGCCACGCGCGGCAGCACCCCGCGGACCAGGGCGGCCAGGCGGTCGCGGACGCGCGCGCCCACCTCCATCACCTCGTCGTGGCTCAGCACGGCGCCGCCCAGCCCCGCGGCCAGGTTGGTGATGCACGAGATCCCCAGGCACTTCATCCCCATCGCCCGCGCCACCAGCACCTCGGGCACGGTCGACATCCCCACCGCGTCGGCGCCCAGGCGGCCCAGCATGCGGATCTCCGCCGGCGTCTCGTAGCTGGGCCCCAGCAGCGCCGCGTACACCCCCTGGGTGATGGGGATGCCGAGCTCCAGCGCGGCGGCCTCGGCCTCGGCGCGGAAGCCGCGGTCGTACGGGTCCGACATGTCGGGAAAGCGCTGCTCGCCGGGAACCACCTGCCCGGCCAGCGGGTTCTTCCACATCAGGTTGATGTGGTCGGCCATGAGCATCAGGTCGCCCGGCTGCATCCCCGGCCGCAGCCCGCCGGCGGCGTTGGTCAGCAGCATCACCTCCGCGCCCAGCGCGGCGAGGGCGCGCACGGGAAGCGCCACGTCCGCCGGCGACCACCCCTCGTACAGGTGGAAGCGCCCCTGCATGGCCGCCACCTCCACGCCCTCCAGCCGCCCGGCGACCAGGCGCCCCGCGTGCCCGGCCAGCTCCTGCGTCCGCCGCGGGAAGCCGGGGATCTGGTCGAAGGGGATGGCGACCGGGTCCTCGATCTCGTCCGCCAGCCCGCCCAGCCCGCTGCCCAGCACCAGCACGGCGTGCGGCGCGCGGGTGATGCGCTCGCGGAGGAAGTGGACCGTGTCGTGGATGGGGGCCGGGTGCGTCATGCGTCCTCGGTTGCGGGTGAGGGCGGCACGATAGCCGCGGGCGGCGCCACCGTCAACGCTGGATGTGCCGCCGGTGGCCGCTTCCGGCTGCACGCGACGGCGCGTCTTGACCGCCGCCGGGCGGGTGATTAGGATTCGCCCTCCCTTCCGCTCCTTCGTTCATCTTCAATCCGGTGGAACGATGACCAGCGCGGACGCCGTCGCCGACTACCTGATCGCGCTCGCCCACCAGCGCGGCGAGCCGGTGAACAACCTGAAGCTGCAGGCGCTGCTCTACTACGCGCAGGCCTGGCACCTGGCCCTGCACGACGAGCCCCTCTTCCCCGAGAAGTTCCAGGCGTGGATGACCGGGCCCGCCATCCCCCGTCTTTACTGGAAGTTCAAGCCGTTCGGCATCCGCGACATCGCCTTGGGCGCCGCGCCCGAGATTCCCGCGGCGCTCGAGCCGCTCCTCCGCAACGTCGTCGAGCAGTACGGCTCGCTCGACGAGTATCAGCTCGGCTCGATGACGCACCGGGAGTCCCCGTGGGCGAGCGCGCACCACGGGTTCGATCTCGCCGACCCCTGCGAGGTGGAGCTCGACGAGGCCGAGATGCGTGAATACTTCCGCCAGCTCGCGGAGGCCGCCTGACATGCGCCGGCGGCTGGAGCTCGTGCGCATGGTAGAGCCGGAGCGCCTCCGGTTCTCGTTCCGCTACCTGGACACTACGCATCCCGCCTTCAGCCTCGCCCGATGCGGAGCCGGGTATTTCCACCTGCTGCTGAAGCGGCTCCACGAGTTGTCCTCCCTCTCGGCCGAAGAGTTCCGCGCCCGGCGGTCCGGGACGCTCCGCGTCCACCCGATTGACTTCAGCGACCCGCGCGTTGCCGTGCCGGGATTCGGGATCCGCGGTGTACGCGCGGACGAGATCGCCTGGCAGTTCGCGCTTTCGGCGAACGCGCACGGCAGGGTTCACGGATTTCTCTTCGAGGACACCTTCTACGTCCGCTGGCTCGACCCGGAGCACAACCTGTATCCGGGGAACTGATGCGGCGAGAGTGATGGCATCGACAACGATGGAGATCAGAGCGGCGCCTTCGGACGGGGGCGCCGCTCGCCGTTCCGGACCGGGGCGGCGGAGGCACCGCCGAAATGGCGGGTGGCGGGGTGCGGAACTGTCGGAATCGCAGGAAAACGGGCACAAACACTTGGCATATGCGTTGCTCTTCACCCGGGCAGCAATTCCGCGCCCGGGGGATGAGATTGCCCGCGGGCGCACTTCAACCGCGAATCCGACAATCCGAAGGAGAACCCATGGCCAAGGTCATTGGGATCGACCTGGGTACCACCAACTCCGTGGTCGCCGTGATGGAAGGCGGCGACCCCGTCGTCATCCCCAACGCCGAGGGCGGGCGCACCACCCCGTCGGTGGTGGCGTTCACCAAGGACGGCGAGCGGCTGGTGGGGCAGGTGGCGCGCCGCCAGGCGATCACGAACCCCAAGAACACCCTCTTCTCCATCAAGCGCTTCATGGGACGCAAGGAGTCCGAGGTGAAGAGCGAGGAGAAGATCGTCCCCTACGAGGTCGTCAGCGGCCCCAACGGGCTGGCGATGGTGAAGGTGCCCAACGCGGGCGACAAGACCTTCTCCCCGCCCGAGATCTCGGCGATGATCCTGCAGAAGATGAAGCAGACCGCCGAGGACTACCTGGGGCAGACGGTCACGCAGGCCGTGGTCACCGTTCCCGCGTACTTCAACGACGCACAGCGGCAGGCCACCAAGGACGCCGGCAAGATCGCCGGCCTCGAAGTGCTGCGCATCATCAACGAGCCCACCGCGGCCGCGCTTGCGTACGGGCTGGACAAGAAGAAGGACGAGAAGATCGCCGTGTACGACCTGGGCGGCGGCACCTACGACATCTCGATCCTGGAGCTGGGCGAGGGCGTGTTCGAGGTGAAGGCCACCAACGGCGACACGCACCTGGGCGGCGACGACTTCGACCAGCGCATCATCGAGTGGCTGGTGGAGGAGTTCAAGAAGGACCAGGGGATCGACCTGTCCAAGGACCCCATGGCGCTGCAGCGCCTGAAGGAGGCGGCGGAGAAGGCCAAGATGGAGCTGTCGACCACCGCGTCGACCGACATCAACCTGCCCTTCATCACCGCCACGCAGGAGGGGCCCAAGCACCTGAACGTGACGCTCACCCGCGCCCGCTTCGAGCAGCTGGTGGACGACCTGGTGCAGCGCACCATCCCCCCCATGCAGAAGGCGCTGGACGACGCGGGGCTGAAGCCGGGCGACATCGACGAGGTCATCCTGGTGGGCGGGAGCACCCGCATCCCCCGCATCCAGGAAGAGGTGAAGAAGTTCTTCGGCAAGGACCCGCACCGCGGCGTGAACCCCGACGAGGTGGTGGCGGTGGGCGCGGCCATCCAGGGCGGCGTGCTGGCCGGCGACGTGAAGGACGTGCTGCTGCTGGACGTGACGCCGCTGTCGCTGGGCATCGAGACGCTGGGCGGGGTGTTCACCAAGCTCATCGAGCGCAACACCACCATCCCCACCAAGAAGAGCGAGGTGTTCTCGACCGCCGAGGACAACCAGAGCACGGTGGAGATCCACGTGCTGCAGGGCGAGCGCGAGCTGGCCATGTATAACAAGACCATCGGCAAGTTCCAGCTCGCCGGCCTGCCGCCGGCGCCGCGCGGGATGCCGCAGGTGGAGGTCACGTTCGACATCGACGCCAACGGCATCCTGCACGTGTCGGCCAAGGACCGCGCCACCGGCAAGGAGCAGAAGATCCGCATCGAGGCCAGCAGCGGGCTGTCGGAGGGCGAGATCGACCGGATGGTGAAGGACGCCGAGAGCCACGCCGGCGAGGACAAGCAGCGGCGCGAGCAGGTGGAGTCGCGCAACCGCCTGGACTCGATGGTCTACGAGGTGGAGAAGAACAAGAAGGAGTGGGAGGAGAAGCTCGACCAGCCCACCCGCACCTCGCTCGACGAGGCGCTGGAGCGCGCGCGCAAGGCGCTGAAGCAGGACGACGTGGGCGAGGTGCGCAGCGCCACCGAGGCGCTTCAGCAGGCCTACAGCGCGGCCGGCGCGCAGATCTACGCCGCGCAGCAGGCGGCCGGCGCGCAGGGCGGCGCCGACGCGGGCTTCAGCGGCGGCGCCACCGCCGGCGCGGGCTTCGAGGGCGACGCGACGTCGCAGGCCGGCGCCCGCCCGCAGGACGACGTGGTCGAGGCGGACTACGAGATCGTGGACGACAACAAGTAATCCGTCCTCGCGCGGGTGATGGAGATCGGCCCCGCTTCCCGGGTTGGGAGGCGGGGCCGGTTTTCTTCAGTACGAGAGTACGGAAGTACGGGAGATTCCATGCGGACGTAAGTCCATCCATCTCCGCGTCTGCCCAACGGTGATTTCTCACGCGGAGACGCGGAGTCGCGGAGAACTGCGCGCCGTGACGAATTCCCCGCGTCTCCGCGTCTCCGCGTGAGATCGAGGGATGTCGTGGTCGAACGACGCGTATCTGCCCGGATCGGAGGCAGCGAGTCCGGCTAATTTCTTAGCCCGGCTAATCCTCCGCTAATGGGGCCCCCTACCGCGCTTGCGCCGCCGCGAGCAGTTTAGATGCGGTGCAATGCGCCGCGCACGAATCATCGAGACCGCTCAACCCGAAAGACCCCATGCCCGATCCCGTTCGCACCAAGCTCACGCTGATCGCCGCCACCGCCGTGGCCTTCACCGGCGGCGTGCTGCTGGCATCCGGGCTGAACCTTACCCCCGGCGGGCACGCCGCGGCGTTCCTGCAGGAGGCGCCCAGCCGCTCCGACGTGAAGCCGGTGGCCGACCTGAGCGACGCCTTCATCTCCATCGCCGAGTCGGTGACGCCGGCGGTGGTGTCGATCGACACCGAGCGCGAGCCGCGCAGGGGCGGAGGCGGCGACGAGGACAGCCAGATCCCCGAGGAGTTCCGGCGCATGTTCCCGGGAATCCGCCCCGACCAGAACGCGCCGCAGGAGTCGCGCGGCTCCGGCTTCATCATCTCGCCCGATGGCTACATCCTCACCAACAACCATGTGGTGGAGGGGGCCGACAAGATCGACGTGGTGCTGCAGGACAACCGGCACCTTCACGCCACCGTGGTGGGCCGCGACCCGCTGACCGACATCGCGGTGATCAAGGTCTCGGCGTCGGGGCTGCCCACGGTGCGGCTGGGAAGCTCGGAGAACGCGCGCATCGGCGAGTGGGTGCTGGCCATCGGCAACCCGCTGGACCTGGGCACCACGGTCACCTCGGGGATCATCAGCGCCAAGGGGCGCGGGCTGGGGATCATCGGCCAGACGTCGGGGAGCCGCTGGGCCATCGAGGACTTCATCCAGACCGACGCCCCCATCAACCCCGGCAACTCCGGCGGGCCGCTGGTGAACCTGCGCGGCGAGGTGGTGGGCGTGAACTCGGCCATCGCCTCGCGCACCGGGTTCTACTCGGGGTACGGGTTCGCGGTGCCGGTGGACCTGGCGCGCCGCATCTCCGACGACCTGATCCGTTACCACGAGGTGCGCCGCCCCGCGCTGGGCGTGCAGATCACCGAGGTCACCCCCGAGGACGCCGAGGTCTTCCGGCTCGAGCGCATCCAGGGCGTGGTGGCGCAGGACTTCACCCCCAGCTCCCCCGCCGAGCGCGCCGGGATGCGGCAGGGCGACGTGATCGTGGCGGTGGACGGGAAGCCGATCCAGCGCGTGGGCCAGTTCCAGCGCGTGATCGCCGGCTACCACCCGGGCGACCAGGTGACGCTGGACGTGATCCGCTACGGCCAGCGCCGGCAGCTGAAGGTCACGCTGATCCAGGCGCAGACCGACTCCACCCGGCGCGTGGCCCAGGACGACCGGCCCGCCGCCGCGCCCGATGCCGAGGGCGGGAAGCTGGGCGTGGCCGTGGGTCCGCTCACCGCCGACGTGGCGCGCCGGCTGGGGTACACCACCGCCGGGGGCCTGGTGGTCACCGACGTGCAGCCGTACGGCCCCGGCGCACGCGGCGGGCTGCAGGAGGGGATGCGCATTGTGGCGGTGGACGGGCAGGCGGTGAACGACGTCGCCGCCTTCCGCGCGGCGATGGCCCGCAAGCGCGCGGGCGACATCGTGTCGCTGCAGGTGCAGGCCGGCCAGCAGCGCTCGATCCTGAACGTGCGCCTTCCCGAGTGAGGCCGTTGGGGGGATGAAAGATCGACAGCGGGGCCGCCGGAACGATCCGGCGGCCCCGCTTCTTCGTCCGTCGACCGATGGATCTCGCTACGCCGGCCGCCGCTGGCGCGTCACCGTGCGGGCGTGGAAGGCCACGCCGTGCCATCCGCACCCGTCGCAGTTGCGGTAGCTGCAGCGGTGCCCGGTCGCCAGCCGGATCGGCTTCACCCACGCCGGCGAGGGGCGGCGGGTGGTGGGCCGCTGGCAGCGCGGGCACGTCTTGCCGTGGGTGGCGCCGGCCAGGTTCATCCGGATGCGCCACCGGCGCGAGCGCCAGTACGGAAGCGAGTACCCGCAGCGCGGGCAGCTCAGCATGGCCGCAGTGACGGTGTGGGCGCACTTTCGGCAGAGAACCACGCTTCGCTCCTCTTGGGATGGGACCCTACGGAAGTGGACGGGAAAATACGGGCCACCGCTCCACCCCGCCAGATTTGACGCGGAACGGGCGCGCCGCATCACCTCCGCGCCAGCGCTGGGACGATCGACTTCTCCGGTTACCCGGCTATCCAGCCATCGGCTGGGAGCGCGAGACCGCCTGCGGCCGCCGCTGGTGACTGCTACGACCCGAGACGCTGATCCCTCGCAATGTGATGACGATAAAGAGGCGGCGCATCGAAGCACCGCCCTCCCGTGGTTCTGGCGACCGGGATCATTCCCCTACGGAGTCTGCAACTCCTCGTGTCCGTAGAAGAGAGGGGCAAATCGAAGAGATTGGCGTAGACAGTATGGGTGTGTCAGCGTAGACTGTGTGTACCGGGTCGGCAAAGGCCGGCTGCGGCTGCGGCAACCCATGCTCTCCGGGAGACACCATGCGCAAGCTGAAGCTCGATCTGGACCACCTCGCCGTCGAATCGTTCGATACGAATCCGTCCGAGGGTGCGCGGCGCGGAACCGTACAGGGGCTCGCTCGAACGCTCTTCGACACGTGCCTCTGCTCCGGCGGCGGCACCTGCGGCATCAGTTGCGACCCCGGCTGCGACAACAGCGTCGGCGGTACCTGCGACGCCAGCTGCAACGGCACCTGCGACTGGAGTTGCAACTGCACCGGCAACTCGTGCTATGGCACCTGCAACGCCACTTGCAACGTCACCTGCGACACCTGCCAGACGAACTGCCAGCAGGAATCCTGCGTGTACGTCTGTCCCTGAGTGCTGGCGAAGGAAGAGCGGCGGCTACGCTGCCTTCCCGCGCGGACCCTTCCGAGCGAAGTAGAATTCGAATTCCGGCTCAAGACGTCGCGGTCCGTCGTGACTGTTATGCCAGACGGCAAAGGCCCCGCGGCGTAAACGCTGCGGGGCCTTCACTTGGCAGTAGCAGGGGGGGGACTCGAACCCCCGACCTTACGATTATGAGTCGTACGCTCTAACCGGCTGAGCTACCCTGCCACGCAGAAGGCCGGCCCGAGGACCGGCCTTCGCGAGAGTAGCGGGGGCGGGATTCGAACCCGCGACCTTCGGGTTATGAGCCCGACGAGCTACCAGGCTGCTCCACCCCGCGACAGAGCAACGAATTTAAGCCTTTGGCCGCCCCGGGTCAAGGCTTGGCGGCCACCGCGGGCGAGTCCGCGGGGACGAAGCGGTACAGCGTCTCGCCGTCCCGGATCATCCCGAAACGCTCGCGGGCCACGCGCTCCACGGTGGCCGGGTCGCTCTCCAGCTTCTTCGCCTGCACGCGCAGCGAGTCGGCCTCGCGACGGATGAGGGCCACCGAGTCCTGCGCCGCCTGCCGCTGGCGCTGCACGCGCCCCAGGTCGAACGCCGAGAACTCGCCGCCCCACACGGCGTAGTACAGCGCCACCGCCAGGACGGCGCCCGCCAGCAGGTGCCGTCCGCGCGGCCTCACCGCCACAGGCTCTTGCCCGGGTAGCGCGCGGCCGCGCCCAGCTCCTCCTCGATCCGCAGGAGCTGGTTGTACTTGGCCACGCGGTCGGTGCGGCTGGCGCTGCCCGTCTTGATCTGCCCCACGCCGGTGGCCACCGCCAGGTCGGCGATGAAGGTGTCCTCGGTCTCGCCCGAGCGGTGGCTCATCACCGCGTTGTAGCCGGCCTTGCGCGCCATCTCGATGGACTCCAGCGTCTCGGTCAGCGTGCCGATCTGGTTCACCTTCACCAGGATGGCGTTCGCCACGCCCTGCCCGATGCCGCGCGACAGCCGCTCGGTGTTGGTCACGAACAGGTCATCGCCCACCAGCTGGGTGGTGCCGCCCAGCGCGACCGTGAGCTGCTTCCACCCGTCCCAGTCGTCCTCGGCCAGCCCGTCCTCGATGGAGCGGATGGGGTAGGCTTCCGTCCAGTGGCGGTAGAACTCGACCATCTCCGCCGCCGTCTTCCTCTCGCCCGTGCTCTTGTGGAAGACGTACGCGCCTTCGCGGTACAGCTCGCTCGCGGCCACGTCCAGCGCCAGGACGACATCCTCGCCCGCGCGGTATCCCGCCTGGTCGACGGCCTGGAGGATCACCTCCAGCGCTTCCTCGTTGGTGGCCAGGTCCGGCGCGAAGCCGCCCTCGTCGCCCACGTTGGTCCCCTTCTTCTGCCCGGCCAGCACCTTCTTCAGCGAGTGGAAAATCTCCACGCCCACCCGCAGTCCCTCGCTGAAGGTCGTGGCGCCCACGGGCATCACCATGAACTCCTGGAAGTCCACGTTGTTGGCCGCGTGCGCCCCGCCGTTCAGGATGTTCATCATGGGAACGGGAAGGACGTTCGCCAGCGGGCCGCCCAGGTAGCGGTAGAGCGGGAGGCCGCAGTCGGCGGCGGCGGCGCGGGCGGCGGCCAGGGAGACGGCGAGGATGGCGTTCGCCCCCAGCCGCCCCTTGTTGGGGGTGCCGTCCAGCTCGATCATCGCGCGGTCCAGCCCCACCTGGTCGTACGCGTCGCGGCCGGCCAGCGCGTCGGCGATCTCGCCGTTCGCGTTCTCGACGGCGTCGCGCACGCCCTTGCCCCCGTAGCGCCCCTTGTCGCCGTCGCGCAGCTCCACGGCCTCGTGCTCACCGGTGCTGGCGCCGCTGGGAACGGCGGCGCGGCCCACGGCGCCCGAGGCCAGGACGACGTCCGCCTCGACGGTGGGGTTGCCGCGCGAGTCGAGGATCTCGCGGGCGCGGACCTGCTGGATGGTCGACATCGGATATCTGCCCGGAACGCGTTGGTTTCGTTGGAGAAATGCAGCGGGAAAGCGGGCGGAACGTAGGGTTCGGGAGGTGGTGTGTCAACGCGCATCGACCGTGATCGTCGCTCGGTGTGAAGCGCGCGCGGCGGGCATCGATGGACTCACGCGGAGACGCGGAGACGCGAAGTGCGATCGGCTCAGATCTCGCCGCGTTTCCGCGTGAGGTACGGCGATCAGTACGCCGCGTGCAGGTCCAGCGTCAGCCCGGCGATGCCGAGCTCGCTTTCGGGGGAGGGGGATTCCAGCAGCGCGTCCGGCACGGCGCCGGCCACGTCGCGGGGGATGAGGCCGCGACCGCGACCGGCGATCTCCGCCGCGCGGCCGCAGTACCAGAGGCCGAGACCGGCGGCGGTGCGCGGATCGCGGCAGAGGGCGAGGAACGCGCCGGTGACGCCGCTCAGCGTGTCGCCCATCCCGCCGGTGGCGATGCCGCTGTGGCCGGAAACGCTCACCAGCGCCGCATCTCCCGGCGACGCGACGAGCGAGGGCGCGCCCTTCAGCAGCACCGTGCATCGATAACGCTCCGCCATCTCCGCCGCCGCGGCGAACGGGTCAGCGGTGATGTCCTTCGTCGCCCGGCCGAGCAGGCGCGACGCTTCGCCGGGGTGCGGGGTGAGGATTAGCGGCTGGCGGATCTCGTCCCGGAGACCGGGATTCCGCGCGAGAAGCGTCGTCGCGTCCGCGTCCAGCAGCAGCGGGCAATCGGCCGCGGCGGCGATCTTCCGCAGCAGGGCGAGCGCGCCGTCGTCCGTCCCCATCCCCGGCCCGGCGACGATTGCGCCGGCCTGCGCGAAGACCTCGCCGTCCACCGTCTCCCGGTCCTCGTACAGCGCTTCGGGGATGGCGGTCTGGATGATGGCGCGGTTCGCGTCGGGGGCGACGAGCACGGCCATCCCCGCCCCCGCGCGCAGCGCGCCCATCCCCGCGAGCACGGAGGCGCCCGCCATCCCCGCGCGCCCGGCGACGATCACCACGCGCCCCATCTGCCCCTTGTGCGCGTTCGGCGGCACGGGCGGGAGATGCGCGGCGGCCCACGCGGGGGTGATGAGCTGCGCGCCGAAGCCGTCCGCGAGCGGGTCGAACCCGATCTCCACGCACACGATCCGTCCCGCGTGCGCGCGGCCGGGGAAGAGGAGGAGCCCGCGCTTGGGCGCGCCGAACGTCACCGTCACGCCGGCGTGCACGACCTCGCCCGCCGCCGCGCCGGTGGTGAAGTCGATCCCCGACGGTCCGTCGACGGCGACGACCGGCTTCCCCGCCCCGTTCATCGCCCGGATCACTTGGTCGTACGGCGGACGAGGCGCGCCGGTGGAGCCCGTCCCCAGCAGCGCATCCACCAGCACGCCGGCCGAGGCGATCGCGGCGTCCAGCTCGTCGAGCGAGGCGATCTCCATCTCCCACCCGTGGCGCAGCACGTCGTCGGGCGGGCGGCTGCCGACGGCGAGCACCTGCGCGTCACGCCCCCACGCGCGCAGCGTCCGCGCGGCGACCAGTCCGTCTCCCCCGTTGTTCCCGCTCCCGCAGACGACGAGGACGCGGCCTTCCGGATGCAGGCGCTGGATGACGGTGGCGACGCCGCGGCCGGCGCTCTCCATCAGCACGCGCTCGGGGACGCCGGTGCGGTCGATGGCGCGCCGGTCCCACGCGCGCATTTCGTCCGCGGTGAGCACGGGAACAGTCTCGCGCTCGAAGAAGGCGCGGTCGGGAGAAGAAGACTTCGGAGCGGGCTGCCGGTTCGGCATGGGCGGGCGGGGTCCGGAAGCGCGAGGCCCACGGCGGAGGCTCCGCCGTGGGCACTGCGCGCGGGTCTGCGCGGAATCTACTGCGCTACTTGAAGCTCTGCCCGATGGTGCGGCCGTAGCTGATCTCGCCGTTGTCGATGCGGATGTTGAAGCCGCAGTCGGGGTTGGTGCAGACCCAGGCCTTGTAGGTGATCGGCGCGCCGTCGCGTCCGTAGTCGGACAGCGGCAGCAGGAGCCCCTGCTTGCACTTCAGGCACTGCGGAAACTCACGTTCGTCCGGCATGGCGTCCCCTCCCCTCGTCGGTCTACTCTCCCGGGCGTGCCCTCACGCCCCGCTCGTCGGACACGGCCACTCGGCGCCGCAAGGCGTGTTCCAAGGCCCGTCCCGAGACGGATCAGGCGCCCTCGATGCGCGGCGGGCAGGCCCAGGGGTAGTTCTGCTCGAACGCGTCGGCGAAGCAGAACACGCCGTCGAAGTCGTCCAGCGAATCGCCCTCCTGCTTCACCAGGATCCCCAGCTCCACCAGCGCGAACACGATCTCGCCGAAGTCGCGCGTCTCGCGGATCCCCCAGTAGTCGAGCACGCTGCGCGCCATGGGTCCGTAGCGCTCCAGCGCCAGGTCGCGGCATCCCAGCACCAGCTCGCGGCCGGTGATGTGGCGCGCCTCGCCGAGGCGCTGGATGGTGAAGTGGAGCGCCGCGAGGATGAAGAGGTAGGCCGTTTCGTGATACATGGGATAACGCCGGCGCAGGCGCTCCATGATCGGATCGGCTAACACGGCTCCATCCATCTCATCGACCTCGTGGGACAGCGCCCGCGGCGAGTTCGCGGGGCCGGCGGTTCGGACAGGAAAGGCGCGGGGCGCCGGGAGATTCTGCGCCGTGGCGGACCCTGCCGCGGCGCGTGTGCCGATGAATACGCCGATCAGGCATCCGCGTTCCGGTACAGCACGCGCGGGCCGATGGGCTCCGGCGCCAGCGCCCCCGCCGTGGCCTCGCGCAGCTCGTCGCGCACGAACGCCGCGGCCTGCGTGGGGACGCTGAACTCCGCGATCCCCGCATCCCCCGACTCCGCGTAGCCGTGCTCCACCTCGGCCGCGCCGGCACGCTCCAGCACGCGCATCACCGCCGCCGTGTGCGCGTACGGGTAGCGCACGCGCAGCCGCACCGCGAGCGTGCCCACGCGCCGCGGCGCAGCCTCGATCGCCAGCGCCGCCGCCTCGCCGTACGCGCGGACGAGGCCGCCCACGCCCAGCCTGGTTCCCCCGTACCAGCGCGTGACGATCACGATCACGTCGGTGAGCCCCGCGCCCTCGATCGCCGCCAGGATCGGCGCCCCCGCGCTCCCGTTCGGCTCGCCCGCGTCGTTCGCGCGCGAGATGCCGCCGCGCAGCTTCCACGCGCTGCAGTGGTGCGTGGCGTCCCACATCGCCCTCTCGCGCGCGGCCAGGATCGCCCGCGCCTCCTCCTCGCTCCCGGCCGGATGCGCGGACGCGAGGAACACCGACGCCTTCACGCGCGTCTGCGCCTCCGCGGAAGCGGCGAGGGTCAGGAAGTCGTCGGGAGACATCGATCTAGATCGAGAAAAACGCCGGGGGAGCGGGGCGGCATGCCGGGATTGCCGCCAATCTCCGGCTCGCGCAAAAAGAGACGGCCCCGCTCACCCGAAGGCAAGCAGGGCCGTCCAACTCAGCACTCAGCACTCAGCACTCAGCACTCAGCACTCAGCACTCAGCACTCAGCACTCAGCACCAGGCACCTCGCGGTCCTCAAACCCCCGCGTGCGCCTCGGCCTCCTCGAGGTAGTACTCCAGCCCCAGGTGCGTGATCTGCTCCTCGCCCATCAGCCAGCGGAGCGTGTTCTTCAGCTTCATCTGCTGGATGAACAGGTCGTGCTCCGGGTACAGCCCCTCGGCCGCCATCGGGCTCTTCAGGTAGAACGAGAGCCACTCCTGGATCCCGCCCAGCCCGCTGCGCTGCGCCAGGTCCAGGAAGAGGGCGAGATCGAGCACGATCGGCGCGGCCAGGATGCTGTCGCGGCAGAGGAAATCCACCTTGATCTGCATCGGGTAGTCCAGCCACCCGCGGATGTCGATGTTGTCCCACCCCTCCTTCGCGTCGCCGCGCGGGGGGTAGTAGTTGATGCGGACCTTGTGGTAGAAGTTCTTGTACAGGTCCGGGTACGTCCCCGGCTGGAGGATGTGCTCCAGCACCGAGAGCTTGGATTCTTCCTTGGTCTTGAACGACTCGGGATCGTCCAGCACCTCGCCGTCGCGGTTGCCCAGGATGTTGGTGCTGAACCAGCCGTCCAGCCCCAGCATGCGCGCCTTCAGGCCGGGGGCGATGATCGTCTTGATCAGCGTCTGCCCGGTCTTGAAGTCCTTGCCGGCCACCGGCACCCCGCGGTCCTCGGCCAGCTTCACCAGCGCGGGGAAGTCGACCGACAGGTTCGGCGCGCCGTTGGCGTAGGCCACGCCCTCCATGATCGCCGCGTAGGCGTACAGCATGCTCGGCGCGATCGACTCGTCGTTCGCGTCGATCGCCGCCTCGAAGGTCTCGATGGTCTGGTGCGCCGGGCCCTTCTTGATGAAGATCTCGGTGGAGCCGCACCACACCATCACCAGCCGGTCGCACCCCTTCTCCTCCTTGAAGCGGCGGATGTCCTCGCGCAGCGCGTCGGCCCAGGCACGCTTGCTCGTGCCGGGCTTCACGTTGATCCCCTCCAGCTTCTTCACGTAGCGCTGGTCGAAGGCCGCGGGCATGGGCTTGATGGACTGCAGGAAGTCCTTGATGGGCTCCACGTGCTCGTGGCGGTCCAGCACGCCGGCGTTCAGGGCGCTCTCGTAGGCGTCCTGCGGGAACGGGTCCCAGGCGCCGAACACGATGTCGTCCAGCCCCGCCAGCGGCACGAAGTCGCTGATCTTCGGCGCGCGGTTCTCGGTGCGCTTGCCCAGGCGGATGGTGCCGTACTGGGTCACGCTGCCGATGGGGCGCGCCAGCCCGCGGCGCGCCAGCTCCACGCCCGCGATGAAGGTGGTCGACACGGCGCCGAGGCCGGGAAGCAGGATGCCAAGCCGGCCCTCGGCGGGGCGCGGCGCGTACTGGTCGGTGCGCACGATGGGTCTACCTGTTGACGGGTTCGGGAACGCTCCGGCCCGGGGCCGGCGCGGAAGGCACGGGTTGGGAATTCCGGAGGTAGCGGGCCACCCACCAGATGCGGTAGATGGCGGTCAGGTTCGTGAGCGCCGCCATGGCGATCATCACGAACGTCAGCACCGCGCCGCGGTGCCACGATCCGAAGAAGAGCGTGGCGCCGCCCAGCAGGATGATCCGCTCGGCGCGCTGCATCAGCCCCACCTTGCAGTCGATCCCCAGCGACTCGGCCTTGGCGCGGGTGTAGCTCACCATCAGCGACCCGGCCAGCGCGGCGCACACCACGTACGCCATCCGCGGGTCGCCGATGTTGGGCTCGTTGCCCAGGTACAGCGACATCACCCCCAGCATCACGCAGATCTCGGCGATGCGGTCGGTGGTGCTGTCGTAGAACGAGCCGAAGACCGTGACCATCCCGCCGCGCTTGGCCACCAGCCCGTCCACGATGTCCACGAAGCCGCCCAGCAGCACCAGGGCGCCGCCCAGCTGGATGTGGAACAGGAAGAAGGCCAGGCCCGCCAGCACGTTCACCAGAACGCCGGCGGTGGTGATCCAGTTGGGGTTCACGCGCCGCCGGACCAGGACGTCCAGCGGGCGCGCGAGCACGGCGGTGATCTCGGCCCGGTAGGCGGAGGGCTGGAACTTCAGCACTGCGTCAGGTCAGGTCAGGATGATGCGGCTCTGCTCGCCGGCCTCGATCCCCTTCGCGATCTCCTCGTCGATGCGCATCATGAGGCGGTCGAAGTTGGACCGGGCGGCCTCGAAGGCCTGGTAGGTGCTGCTGGTCTGCACCGAGCCGGCCAGGCGCTCGAACTCCTCGCGCTCGGCCTCGGCGGGCTCTTCGCCGGCCTGCAGCGCCTGCCCGATGCTCTCCTGCAGCTGGCCCAGGCGGTTGATCCCGGCCACGGTATCGCGGTCGTCCGACAGGCGCTCGTTGGCGCGCTTCAGCACCTTGTACTCGTCGCTCTGCGCGACCAGCCGCCCGATCTCCCGGGCCTTCTCCCAGAGCACGTCCATCAATCCATCCTTCGTCTCAAGAATCTTTAAAGACAACGACAACTTCAACGGATACAGCGGGATGCGGGCGTGTCCCCCACACAGGTGCGCCTCCGCGGCCTCGCGCCGCCCTCACCCCGCGCCGGAGGGCGCGACCCTCTCCCGTCCCGGGAGAGGGTGGCGATCCAGCATCGGCGCCAGCAAGAACCCTCGCTCACGCCGATGCTGGCCCGAAGCGTGGATGCCACCGAACTACCTCTCCCGGTACGGGAGAGGTGGACGGCCTAAGCCGGCCGGAGAGGGCGCGATGCCGCGAGCGCCGCGTCGATGCGCCCCCGCGACTACCCCGCCAGCTCCGCCAGCACGATGCGGTCGCGGCCCGCCAGGTCGCGCCGCACGCGCGGCTCGGCAAACGCGCCGGTGGCGCGGACGAGGGCGCAGACCGCGTCCGCCTGGCTCGCGCCGATCTCCATCGCCAGCAGGCCGCCCGGGGCCAGGTGCTCCGGCGCTTGGGCAACCAGGGGGCGGATCACGTCCAGCCCGCCGGTCCCCGCGAAAAGCGCCCCCGCGGGCTCCCAGTCGCGCACCTCGGCGTCCAGCCCGCCGCGCTCCTCGTCGCCCACGTACGGCGGGTTGCTGGCGATCACGTCGAAGCGCTCGCCCGCGACCGCGTCGTACAGGCTCCCCAGCCGGAACTCCACCGGCGCGTCGGGGGCGGCCGCGGCGCCGTTCGCGCGCGCGACCTCCAGCGCGTCGGCCGAGACGTCCACCGCCACCACGCGGCGGAAGGCGCCCTCGGTGGCCAGCGCCAGCGCGATGGCGCCCGAGCCGGTGCCCACGTCCAGCGCGGAAAGCGCGTCGCGCCCCTCGGCCCAGTCCAGCACCTCCTGGACGAGCGTTTCCGTCTCGGGGCGCGGGATCAGGACCCGCGGGTCCACGCGAAGCGTCAGGTCGCGAAAGGCGGCGTGTCCCTCAATGTACTGCAGCGGCTCGCGCTTCGCACGCCTCAGCAGCCGCGCCTTGAAGGCGGCCAGCTCCTCGGCCTTCAGCGGCCGGTCGTACTGGAGATACAGGTCCAGCCGCTTCACCCCCAGCGACCCCGCCAGCAGCAGCTCGGCGTTCAGCCGCGCGTTATGGAACCCCTTTTCCTTCAGATAGTTCGCCGTCCACCCGACCAGCTCCATCACCGTCCAGCGCTTTTCCGACACGGATCGCAGCGGCTCGTGGGGTTTTCGGGTCGACCGGGTGGACGAAGGAAACTATCGCCGCGGGCGGATCGGGGAAACCGCGCGGAGGCTCCTCCGCTCCTCCGGATGCGGCTGCCGGTCGCGCCGGCGGAGACGCAGAATCAGGCCGCGCGCTCCGATTCCGACGCCATCTTCAGCGCCTCCAGCAGCTCTTCCAGGTCGCCGTCCAGCACCTGCGGCAGCGCGTGCGTGGTGAAGCCGATGCGGTGGTCGGTCACGCGGCTCTGCGGGAAGTTGTAGGTGCGGATCTTGGCCGAGCGGTCGCCGGTGCCCACCTGCAGGCGCCGGTCGCGGGCGCGCTCCGCCTCCTGCTCGGCGATGCGCGCGTCCAGCAGCCGCGAGCGGAGGACGCCCATGGCCTTGTCCTTGTTCTTGTGCTGGCTCTTCTCGTCCTGGCAGGTCACCACCAGCCCCGTGGGGAGGTGGGTGATGCGCACGGCCGAATCGGTGGTGTTCACCGACTGCCCGCCGGGCCCGGAGCTGCGGTAGACATCGATCTTCAGGTCGGCCGGGTTGATCTGCACGTCCACCTCCTCGGCCTCGGGAAGGACGGCGACCGTGGCGGCCGAGGTGTGGATGCGCCCCTGTGCCTCGGTGGCGGGGACGCGCTGCACGCGGTGCACGCCGCTCTCCCAGCGCAGGTCGCCGAAGGCGTTGGCGCCGCGGACGTTGAACACCGCCTCCTTGTACCCGCCCGCGGTGCCCTCGGAAACGGAGACGAGCTCGGTCTTCCACCCGCGGCGGTCGGCGTAGCGCTGGTACATGCGGAACAGGTCGCCCGCGAAGAGCGCCGCCTCGTCGCCGCCGGTGCCGGCGCGGATCTCGACCACGGCGTCGCGGTCGTCCAGCGGGTCGCGGGGGACCAGGAGGCGCTTCAGCTCGCCCTCCAGCCGCTCCACGTCGGCCGTGAGCTGCTCGATCTCGGCGCGCGCCATGGCGGCCATCTCCAGGTCGCCCTCGCTCTCGGCAAGGAGCGCGCGGGCGCCGGCGAGATCCTCCTGCGCCTTGTCAAGGCGCGCGGAAGCCTCCACGATCTGGGCGAGCTGCGAGTGCTCGCGGCTCAGGTCGCGGAGGCGCTTGGGGTCGGCGTGGATGGCGGGGTCGGACAGCTGCGCCGAAACGTCGTCGTAGCGCTGCCGGGCTTCGCGGAGACGGTCTTCCATGGCAGATGAAGAGAGAGCCGGGGTCGAAGCCCCGGCTCTTTCGTCACTTCGCGGCTTCGGCGCCGCCGTAGCGCTGCCGGAAGCGCTCGATGCGGCCGGCGCTGTCCATCAGCTTCTGCTTGCCCGTGAAGTACGGGTGGCAGTTGGAGCAGACCTCGACGTGGATGTCCTTGCTCGTCGAACGGGTCTGCCACGTGTTGCCGCAGGCGCAGTGCACCGTAACGGTCTGGTACTTGGGATGGATATCGGCCTTCATGCCGCACCTGCCTCAAGATCGGTTTTCGGCAATCGAATCCGGGCGCAGCCGCCCGGCCGCTTTGCGCTAAGGAAGCCTGAAGTATAGCCAAACCGCGCGGTTCGGGCAACCCGCGGCGGGCCGGCCGAACCGTGCGAGACGAGCATCATCTCAGGCTGCATGTTTGATACACCGCTAGCGAGGTTCGGTGCGCGGCCGCAGCATCGCGCCCTCTCCGGCCGGCCTAGGCCGTCCACCTCTCCCGTACCGGGAGAGGTAGCTAGGCAGCATCCGCGCTCGCGGAACGCTGTGGTGCATTCCACATCCGCGCGTCGGCATCTGTGCGCTTTGTTGCGGTGCCGCGCGTGGGCCTGCGGACGAACCGGACTGTAAAGTTGCGGGTTTCTACGCCTCATCCCCCGAACGAGGAGGACGTGTGCAACAGCAACGCCGGATGCGCGGAACGACGCCGGAGATTGAAGAGCGCGCCAAGGAGCTGCGCGCGAACATGACGATTCCGGAGCGGGTGCTCTGGAGCGCGCTGCGGAAGGAGCGGCAGAACGGTCTTCACTTTCGTCGGCAGCACCCGGTCGAACGCTTCATCGTAGACTTCTGCTGCACCTCGAAGAAGCTGTGCATCGAGGTGGACGGCCCCATCCACGACGAGCAGCAGGAGCGCGACTCCGCGCGAACGGAGTATCTCGAAGCCCTCGGCTTCCGCGTGCTGCGCTTCACGAACGACGAGGTGATGAACGCGCTACACCTCGTGGTCAGGCGAATCCAGGCCGCGCTAGCCGAGCCAGGCTGACCGGGGCGCCGTCAACCAGCAGGATGGCGCCAAGCTACCTCTCCCGGTACGGGAGAGGTGGACGGCCTAAGCCGGCCGGAGAGGGCGCGATGCCGGACGGCCGCGTCGAAGTCCATCCAGCACGGCCGTTTCCGTGTCGATCTTTCTCGACGGACGAATCTGGCCGTCGCGCCCCTACCGCCAGTCCATCAGCATGCGGCGGATCTCGTCGCGGTGGCGGCTCTCGTCGGAGATCATGTTCTCCAGCTCCACGCGGATGGAGATCTCGCCGCAGGCGTCGGCCTGGCCGATGCGGCGGGTGTAGCGCTCGATGGTGTCGACCTCGGCCTGCAGCGCGTTCTCCAGCATCTCGCGCGCGTCGCGGGGGATGGGGAGGGGCGGGATGTCCACCGTCGGCGTGCCGCCCAGCGCCACGATCTTGTCGGCCAGGAACGCTGCGTGCCCCAGCTCGTCGGGGATCTCGCCCTCGAAGAAGGCGCGCAGGTCGCGCCGCCACGGCCCGCTCACCAGCGCCGCGTAGGTGCGGTACATCACCACGGCCTGGTACTCGGCCGCCAGGTCCTCGTTCAGCCCCGCGATCAGCTCGCTCGCCTCGGCCATCGTCCCACCTCTTCTCCATCTGCGTGGATGCGCGTGTGTTCCTCTCGTCTCTGCGTGAACCCCGCCGCTCCGGTATCAGCCGCGGGAACGATGCCTCACTCGCCGGTGAGGTCGATCTCGCGCCCCTCGGCGGCGGAGCGGTAGGCGCCCTCCATGATGCGCATCAGCCGCACGTGCTCGCCGGGCGCGCCCGCCTTCTGCTCGCCGCGCACCACCTCGATGAAGTTCTGCAGCTCGTTGCGGTAGCTGGCGGTGAAGATGTTCTCCGTGCCCGGCGGCAGCGCGGGGGCCACGTCCACCAGCCCGCTGTCCATCTGCCGGAATACCTGCAGCGGCGAGAGCGAGCCTGAGCCGGCGGTGCCCAGCAGGTGCATGAACTGCCGGTCGCGGCGGGAGATGAGCGACCAGGTGACTTCCAGGTTGATCAGCCGGTCGCCCTCCAGCCGCAGCAGCAGCGCCGCCGAGTCCTCGACCTCGGCGCCGGCGGGCGTGTGCGTGTGGGCGGACACGCGCAGCGGCTTCGGATAGCCGAAGGTCCACATCGCCATGTCCAGCATCTGCAGCCCCAGGTCCATCAGCGCGCCGCCGCCGGTGTGCCGCATCTGGCGCCAGGAGCGCAGCCGCCCGGTGGGCTTGGTGCGCGAAAGCCATCCCGTCTTCAGGTAGTACACGTCGCCCAGCTCGCCGCTGACGACGAAGGAGCGGAGCGCGCGGGCGTCGGGGCGGAAACGCTGGTTCATCCCCACCATCAGCCGGTCGGCGGCGCCGTCCACCGCCAGCACGCGCTCCACGGCGTCGGGCGTGAGCGCGAGCGGCTTCTCGCAGAGCACGTACTTCCCGGCGGCCAGCGCGTCGCGGACGTTCTCCTCGTGGCGGTGGCTGGGCGTGCAGACGACCACCGCCTGGATCGACGCATCGCCCCAGATGCGCTCCGCGTCCATGGCGCGCGAGCCGTAGCGGTCGGCGATGGTGCGCGCGGTGTGGGCGTCGCGGTCGTTCACGGCGGCGATCTCCACCCCGCGCATGCGGCTCAGGATGGGCAGGTGCACCACCTGCGCGATGGCGCCCGCGCCGATCACGGCAACGCGGATGGGAGGACGATGGACGGTCACGATTTCCTCGTCGAGTGGGTCCAGAATCGCATGAACAAAAGGGAGAACAGCGGGTTTCGGGCGTGTTTGGCGCCGAGGCGCCAAACCGGGCTGCGCGCGCCGTAGGCAACGATACTACCGTTGCCAACTGCGCCGGGCCCCCGGCGGATTCGTCACGGCCGGAGCATCATCGCACCGTGAAAGCATCGGCGCCGCCGCCCCGCCGGGTTCCCGGCCCTCCGGGCGCGCATCCCTCACGCAGGTGCGCCCATCGAGCATCCCTGCTGGCCCGGCCCCGGCGAATGAATTCGCGGCAACAACGGCCCGAAGTCCGCCTTCGCGGACTCCCGCCCCGGCATTTCCACGAGGCGCAAAGTTCCGTGCTGCCGTGAGTTCTCCCCTCTCCGCGGAGGAGTCCAGCCGGGCGGGCACAAGGCAGCCCCCGAGCACCAATCCCGCCCGGGCTACCTCTCCCGGTACGGGAGAGATGGACGGCCCGAGCCGGCCGGAGAGGGCGCGATGCCGGATGGGCGAGCAGGATTCCGCCCCGCGCTGTGTCGCACCCGGCGTCGCCGCCGACGCCGCTCAATACATCCGCGACAACCGGGCGCCGGGGTAGTACGCATCCAGGATCGTGCGGTAATCCTGCCCCGCGCGGGCGCGGCCCATCGCGCCGAACTGGCACATCCCGATGCCGTGGCCCCATCCCCCGCCCTCGGCCACCGCGGAAACCACCTGCCCGCCGGAGCGCTCCACCCGCACGTCGAACTTCGCGCTGTTCAAAATCCCGCCGCGCGCCGGCGCCAGGATCCACCGCACCCGGTCGCGCCCCACGATGAACGAGCCGGCGTCGGTGTCGATCCGCATCGCGCGCACGCGGCCGGACTGCGTGCGCGACAGCACGTCCATATCGTACACGTCGCGGATGCGGCGCCCGCGCAGCGAATCGGCCAGCGTGCGGTTCAGGATGGAGACGAGTTGCGTTCCCGACCAGCGCTCGGTCCACTGGAACTTGCCGCTGGCGCGGTCCCACGCCTCGCCGGTGCGCGGGTCGACGTCCACGACCGAGACCAGGTAGGGCACGGGCGACACGTTCCACACCTCGTCGATCGCCGCCGTTCGCCCCGCGCAGGTGGAGTGGTAGTAGGCGTTGATCGGCTCGCCGCCGTACGTCAGCACCTCGCCCGCGGTCTCGCGCACCGCGCGGGAAACCAGCTCGCGCTCCGCGTTCACCCCGCCGTACACCTGGTCCTGCGTGCCGGGATACACGTCGAACCCCAGCGACGTGCGGCGGCCCATGTTCTTCACCGCGTAGGTCCGCGCCGCCACCGCCTGTGCCTTGATCGCCTCGAACACGCCCTCGCCGACATCCCCCAGCTCCTTGGGCACCACGCCCAGGAGGTAGCTTTCGATGTCGAGGCGGTTCACGAAGGTCAGCCCGCGGCGCCCGGAGTTCTGCACCAGGATGGCGCCGCGGTAGGGCGCGCCGCGCACCTCCACCACCCCCCCGTCCGCCGCGCGCACCACGACGGGAGATTCCAGGCCGTGGCGCGTCCGCCCGGCCGGGTCGCCATTCGCGCCGAGAACGGTCATCGCGATCCCGCCGTCCGCGTCGGCCGAGAATGCCAGCCCCTGCCCCGCCGCCAGCTCGTCGATGTTCCCGCCGCCCTCCGTCTCCACCGTCATCCCCGACGGCGAGGTGACGGTGCCCGCGGGGGTGTCGACGATGAGGCCCACCTTCAGCGCCGGCGCGCGGGACGCGGGCGGCGGCGCGGGCTCGTCGCGCGGCGCGGGGACGGGGGGCGGCTCCGGCGCGGGCGCGGGGCGCGGCGGGTTGTGGATGGGCACCGGCCCGTAGCGGATCTCCTGCGTGCGGCACCCGGCCATCGCGGCCAGCGCCAGCACGATCGTCGCCTCAGCCCAGCGCCGCACGCAGCGCCTCCCCGGCCCGGCCGATCGTCTCCTCGATCTCCGCGTCGCCGTGCGCGGTGGAGGTGAAGCCCGCCTCGAACTGGCTGGGCGCCAGGAACACGCCGCGGTCCAGCATCGCATGGAAGAAGCGGTTGAACAGCGGCACGTCGCTCCGTTTCGCGTCGTCGAAGCTCCTCACCGGCCCCGCGGTGAAGAAGAAACCCCACATCGAGCCCAGGCTCCCGCCGCTCGCCGGGACGCCCATCTCCCCCGCGGCCTCCAGCATCCCCGCCACCAGCCGCGCGGTCCGCCGCTCCAGCGCGGGATAGGGATCCTCGTCGCGCAGGATGCGCAGCTGCGCCAGCCCGGCCGCCATCGCCAGCGGGTTGCCGGAGAGCGTCCCCGCCTGGTAGACGGGGCCCACGGGGGCGATCCGGTCCATGATCTCCCTGCGTCCCCCGTACGCGCCGACCGGAAGTCCGCCGCCGATCACCTTTCCCAGCGTGGTCAGGTCCGGCCGCACCCCGAAGCGCTCCTGCGCCCCGCCGCGGGCCACGCGGAACCCCGTCATCACCTCGTCGAACACCAGCAGCGCCCCGTCCTCCTCGGTGATCCGCCGCAACATCGGAAGAAACCCGTCGTCCGGGGGGATGAACCCCGCATTGCCGACCACCGGCTCCAGAATGACCGCGGCGATGCTGCCGGCGTACGCGCGGAAGACTGCCTCGACCGCCTCGACGTCGTTGAACGGCGCGGTGAGCGTGAGCTTCGACAGCTCCGCGGGAACGCCGGGCGAGTTGGGGAGGCCAAGCGTGGCGACGCCGGAGCCGGCCTTCACCAGGAAGGAGTCGCCGTGGCCGTGGTAGCACCCGTCGAACTTGAGGATGAACTCGCGCCCGGTGAAGCCGCGCGCCAGGCGGACGGCGCTCATCGTGGCCTCCGTGCCGCTGCTGACGAAGCGCACGCGCTCCATGCTCGGCACCAGCTCGCGCACCAGCTCCGCCAGCTCCACCTCGCGCTCCGTCGGCGCGCCGTAGCTGGTCCCGTTCCGCGCCGCGTCGCACACCGCGGCGACCACCGCCGGGTGTGCGTGGCCCAGGATCATGGGGCCCCAGGAGAGCACGTAGTCGATGTACTCGTTGCCGTCCACGTCCCGGATCCGCGCGCCCTGGGCGCGGTCCACGAAGAACGGCTCGCCGCCGACGGAGCGGAAGGCGCGCACCGGCGAGTTCACGCCACCGGGCGTGACCTCCACCGCGCGGCGGAAGAGCGCGGACGATGTCTCCCGCCGGCTCATTGCGAGCGGAAGTTGCCGTAGCTCAGCTCCAGCCCGAAGTCCTGTTTCTTCAGGTGCGCGATCACCGCCTGCAGCTCGTCGATCGAGGGCGAGGTCACACGCACCTGCTCGTCCTGGATCTGCGCGTTCACCTTCTTGAAGCCGGCGTCCTTGATCGACTTCACGATCTCCTTGGCCTTCTCGGTGCTGATGCTCTGCACCAGGGTGATCGTCTGCCGCGCCTTGCCGCCGAAGGCCTGCTCCACCTCGCCGTAGTCCATGTTGCGGATGGGCACGCCGCGCTTGATCAGCTTGCTCTGGATGATGTCGACCAGCGCGGTGAGCTTGTAGTCGTCGTCGGCCAGCAGCTTCAGCGTGCCCGCCTTCTTGTCGAAGTCGATCTCGGCCGTGGCGCCCTTGAAGTCGTAGCGCTGCAGCACTTCCTTGCGCGCCTGGTTCACGGCGTTGTCCACCTCCTGCATGTCCACGCTGGAGGTGATGTCGAACGTCGAGTTCTTTGCCATGTCTGCTCGCGAGTTGTCGTGGGGATTCGCCGCAATGTAGGCGGGCAAGGCGGCCCCGGGCAACCGCTTCAGGGGAGATTCTTCCCGGGCCTGCTTCCCCGGCCTGCTTCCACAGTCTGCTTCGTCACCGGATGCAGCGGTGGTGAGCTCGGGCGCAGGCTCGGGCTTGCGCTCGAGTCCGGGCCGACTCGGCTCCGGGCCTGGGAAGGCGAATGAATTCGCGGCAACAACAGCACAAAGTCCCTTCGGGACTGCAACCTCGGCATCCTGCTGTCAGCCCAACGGTTTTGCTTCCGCTGGTTCGGCTGGGGGAGGTTCGAGGAGCGGCCAGAGGCGCTGGTCCCGATGATGTTCCTCCTGGCGGAGGATGTAGTCGGTGATGAGCGGCACATGGCGTTTCGAGACACTGAATGCGCCGTAGCCCCCTTGCCACCGGAAGGTCTTGTAGATGCCGGTTGAATGATTCACCGCGTGCGCGGACGAGCCCTTCACCTGCTTGACGAGCATCGCCGGAGCAATCGTAGGCGGAACACGCACGAGGAGATGCACGTGGTCCTCCATGCCCCCGATCGCCAGCACGTCCGCGCGCAGCCGGGTGCAATCCGCCTGAATCAGGTCATACACCTCCGACCGAACCGGCTCGACCAGGAGCGGCGCCCGCTGCCAGGTAGCCCAGACGAGATGCAGGTAAAGCTGTGTCCATGGACTGCGCATCGTTCACACGGAAGCGGGTGAAACGGCAGGAAGCATGGAAGCAGTCCCGAAGGGACTTCGTGCAGTTGTTGCCGCGAATTTATTCGCCTTTCCCAGCCAGGCAAGCACCTTCCAGCCGGACAAGCGCCTTCCAGCCAGGCAAGCACCTTCCAGCAGGGGCAAGCTGCATAGAAGAAGAGCGGGGAGACCGAAGTCCCCCCGCTCTGTCGCACTCTGTGGTGATGGTGTGCCCGATTGCTCAGGCCGCCTTCGCGCCCGGCTTCCACCGCCCGAAGGGAAGGCTGGGCGCCGCCTTGAACTCCGGCGGGCCCCACACGAAATCGAGGTGGGGATGAGACGGAGCCACCCGCCCGCCCTGCACCACGATCCCCATCATCCCCATATCCTCGGCGGACAGGTCGCCGCCGCTCGTATCGTCGTTCGCCATCGGTCACGCCCCGGCCAAGGATGTATCCGGACGCGCGCGCCCCGCATAAACGCGCACGCCGCGGCCGGGGGCACTTCGCGTGCCCAGCCGCGGCTCCAGCGGAAGTCTAATCCAGCCAACGACTTCCGGATCGCGTAAACCTATCGGCCTGCCCCTTCCGTGTCAAAAAAGGGGCAGCGCGCCGCGTCTAACCGACACACGCCACCGGCTCGTCCGCGTCCGCCACGGCGGCGGTGCGCACCGCCACCACCGTGGGCGCCGGCGCCAGCTCGCGGAAGGGGATCACCCGCGTCTCGCGCGGCTCCTCGCGGTCCGTGGCCCGCTGCTCGCACCAGGCGCGGTAGCCGGGAAGCTTCAGCAGGCGGAAGAGGTACCGGTTCATTGCATCGCAGAGCAGGATCTCGGTCAGCTGGTACTGCCCGCCGCGCGAGAGCCGCAGCTCCTCCACCACCTCGTCCGCAATGGCGAGAAGGCGGGAACGGGGGATGGCGTCCTTGAAGTCCTCCACCTGCTCCTCGACCCACTCCAGGTAGGCGCGGCGCAGAGAGCGTGGAGATTGCAGGCTCATGGGCGTGCCTCCGCCAGGCGGCATGCTGAAGGGTGCCGGTGCAATGTTGCGGCTGGGGTGGATGGACGAATTACCACGTGCGGTTGCGGGTAACGTAACCTCAGCCCCGCGCCGCATCAAGGGTTACGTGCGCGAAATCATCCCGGCAGCGGGCGCAGAAACGTTCGGCTTTGCGGTCGGTGTCGGCAATGTGGCGCGAGGGATACATGACGCAGCGCGGGTCGGCACAATGCGCAAGCCCCGCCGCGTGCCCCAGCTCGTGCACCGCCTCCTTGACCGCCCGCCCCAGCAAAGTCATTGCATCGCAACGCTTTCCGCCGTCAAGTGCGCCCAATCCCATCACCGCGCAGCCGCTCCCGATGGCCGCCTCGCCGAAGACGCGGCCGTGCCCCGGCGCGTGCAGCGGCGCGTCCGCCACGGCCAGCATCCAGTGCTCGCCGGGCGCGGCATCCTCCGCTTCCGCGCGGTCCAGGAGCGCGTCCAGCAGCGCCGCGGAAGCGAGCTTCCCGTCCTTCGAAGCCCGAAACTCCAGCGGCGCGGCAACGTGATGCGCCGTCCCGAGCCGCAGATCGACTTCGCGGCCGAGCCGGGCGAGGAGCTCCACGGAAACGCCGCCGGCGGGGACGATCTCCAGCCGGCGGCGCGGAAGGCGTGCGTCGGGGGCGCTCAGGCGGCGGGCTCCACGGGCGCGGTGAGGTTCGGCGGCACGGGCATGGTCGCCGGTGGCGCGTTCGGCGCGGGCGCGGCGGGGCGGCGGAACACGCCCTGCGCGGCCACGACGCTGCGCGCCACGTCGATCATGCTGCGGCTGCGCTGCTGGCTCTCGCGCTGGATCAGGCGGTAGGCGTCGCCCTCGTTGATCCCGCGCACCTCCATCAGGATTCCCTTGGCGCGCTCGATGGTCTTGCGCTCGTCCATCTTCTGGCTCAGCTCGCTCACCCGCCCGTTCAGCGCGCTCCACTCGCGGAAGCGCGCGGTGGCCATGCGGATGGCGGGGACGATGCGGTCCGCCCCGGCCGGCTTGGTCAGGTAGTTGAACACGGGGAGCTCGGCCGCGCGGTCCACGAACTCGGCGTCGCAGTGCGCGGTCAGCACGATCACGGGGATGGGGCGCGAGCGGGTGATCTGGTCGATGGCGTCGAGCCCCGACAGCCGCGGCATGTCGATGTCGAGGATGGCCAGGTCCGGGTGCTCGCACCGGGCCAGCCGCACCGCCTCGGCGCCGTCGCACGCGGGCCCGACCACCTGGTGGCCGATGATCTCCAGCAGGTCCTTCAACGCCTCTGCGCTCGCGGGCTCGTCGTCGGCAACCAGGATCCGCATCTCTCGCCTCCGTACACGAAAACATGCCGGGCGCGGCAGCGCGCCCGCCTCCGGCAGACCTCACCGGGGCGGCAGCGGAAGGGGCATATCCCGTACCGGACCGGCGGCATTCCGCCCCGCCGTTGTGCTAACTCGTTGCGCGCTCCGGCGTTCGGGAATCGTCCGCGACTCGATCTCCCATCCACCCGCCAGCATCTGCGCTCCCCGAGGCCACCCGGCGAATGAATTCGCGGCAACAACGGCCCGAAGTCCGCCTGCGGACTCGCGACCCCGGCATCTTCGCGCGCTCCCCGCGCCTCGGCGGCGTCTCCATCCCGATGCCGGGTGGGGGCGCGGAGAAATGTCCCGGCGGCTCCGCGGCTCCGCGTCTCCGCGTGAGACCAGCGGAAGCAGGGGCCGAGCGACGAAAGCTGCGCGCGCGCCGGAACTTCGGTTATATTGCTGCGGTACGCACCGCGGCCCCCGAAGGCGCGGGTGCACTCATCCCCGATCCCCGAAATCGAAGTGGCAGCAGCAAAGCGACGCCCTTCCCGCGGCCGCAGGGCGCGCGGGCGCCCGGTTCTGCGCGGGATGCTGAAAGCCGCGCTGATCGCCGCCGGCATCGGCTTCGCCGCGGTGGCGGCGGCGCTGGCGTGGATGTGGCCGCGCTGCTCCGGCGGCGGCTGCCCGTCGGTGGCGGCGCTGCGCACCTACACGCCGCCGCAGGCCACGCAGGTCTTCGACGGCCGCGGCCGCCTGGTGGCCAACCTGGCCCCCGAGCGGCGCTTCGTGGTCCCCCTGAACCGCATCCCCGCGCACGTCTCCGGCGCCTTCCTGGCGGTCGAGGACAAGCGCTTCTACCGCCATCACGGCGTGGACTGGCGCCGCGCGTTCGGCGCGCTGGCCCGCGACGTCCGCTCGCTGTCGTGGAAGGAGGGGTTCAGCACGCTGACCATGCAGCTGGCGCGCAACGTCTTTCCCGAGCAGCTGTCGCGGGCCAAGACGGTGCGCCGCAAGCTGGCCGAGGTGGTGCTGGCGCGGAAGATCGAGGCGTCGTTCTCCAAGGACCAGATCCTGGAGATGTACCTGAACCAGATCTACCTGGGGAACGGGCTGTACGGGGTGCAGGCAGCCGCGCAAGGGTACTTCGGCAAGGACGCCGGCCACCTCACCAACGCCGAGGCGGCCACGCTGGCCGCGCTCCCCAAGGCGCCCAGCTTCTACGACCCCCGCCGCAACCCCGACGCGGCGCGCAGGCGGCGCGACCTGGTGCTGGACCAGATGGCGCACGCCGGGGTGATCGACGCCGGCGAGGCCACGCGCGCGAAGGCCGAGCCGCTGAAGCTGGCCGCCCCGCGCGAGGCCAGCGGCGCCGCGCCGTACTTCGTGGCCGCCGTCCGCCGCGAGCTGCTGCAGCGCTTCGGGCCCGAGGCGGAGACGCGGGGATACAAGGTGTACACGACGCTCGATCCCGCGCTGCAGGCCACGGCCGAGCGCGAGCTGGTGCGGCAGGTGGCGGCCGTCGAGTCGGGGCGGATGGGGCGCTTCCGCCACGTCTCCTGCTCCGCGCGCCCGCCCGCGTATCCCGGCAACTGCCTGCAGGGATTGTTCGTGGCGATGGACCCCGCGAGCGGCGACGTGCTGGCGCTGGTGGGCGGGCGCGACTACGCGCTGAGCCAGTTCGACCGCGCCACGCAGGCCAGGCGGCAGGCCGGATCGGCCTTCAAGCCCATCGTCTACGCCGCCGCCATCGCGCAGGGGATCCCCGTCACCACGCCGCTGCTGGGGCCCGACGCCACGGGGCAGCTGGGCGACTACCGCCCCGCGGACCACGTTTCCGACTCGGTGGACGTGGACCTGCGCGACGCGCTCCGCCTCTCGTCCAACCGCGCCACCGTCGTGCTGGGGAACATGATCGGCGTCACCCGCGTGGCCGCCGAGGCGAAGGACCTGGGGATCAGCACGCCCGTCCATCCCTATCCGTCGTCGTTCCTCGGCGCGGCCGAGGTGGTGCCGATGGAGCTGGTGGCGGCGTACTCCGTCTTCGCCAGCGGAGGAACGCTGGTGAAGCCGCGCCTCATCCGCCGGGTGGTGGACGCGGACGGGCAGGAGGTTTACCGGGCCACGACCACGCGCCGCTTCGCCCTTTCTCCCGCCGTCTCCTACCTCACCACCTCGCTGCTGCGCGACGTGGTGGACCGCGGCACCGGCAGCGGCGTGCGCGCGGCGCTCCCGGCCACGATCCCCGCCGCGGGGAAGACGGGGACGACGGACGAGGGCGCCGACGTGTGGTTCATCGGCGTCACGCCCGACATCGTGGCCGGCGTGTGGATGGGCTTCGACCGGCCGCAGGCGATCCTGGCCGACGCGTCGGGCGGGGGGCTGGCGGCGCCGGTGTGGGGGCGCGTGGTGGCCGACTACTACCGCCGCCACCCGGCGCCGGTGGCGTGGAGCCCGCCGCCCGACCTGCAGGCGCGCGAGATCGACCGGACGACGGGCAAGCTGGCCACGCCGATGTGCCCGCGCGAGGACGTGGTGACGGAGTACTTCCTGAGCGGCACGGAGCCCACGGAAAGCTGCCCGGTGCACCTGGACGGCGTGGGCGGCGAGCCCGGCTGGTTCGGGCAGGCGGTGCAGGCGGTCGGCGGCCTCTTCGGCGGCAGTGGCGACGACGGCCAGCAGGAGCCGCCGCCCGCGCCGCGCGACAAACCGCGGAGCAAGAACTATCCGCCCGTCCCCGTGCCGCGGTAACGAATGGGGGACGGAGATGAAGAACGAGGGGCCGCGACCCGGCTGGGTTGCGGCCCCTTTTTCTTTCGTCGGGATGGAGATCGCGCCTACTCGCCTTCGCCGAGGCCGATGGAGCTCTCCGCCGTCTCCAGCACGGGCGGCTCGGCCTCGGTGACGCCGTGGTGCGCCATCCAGCGCTCCGCCTCGAGCGCGGCCATGCACCCCGTCCCAGCGGCGGTGATCGCCTGGCGGTAGTAGTCGTCCATCACGTCGCCCGCGGCGAACACGCCGGGGACCGATGTCTCCGTGCGCCACGCGTGCGGGAGGCGGACGTAGCCGTTGTGCGTCAGCTCCACCTGGCCCTCGAGGAACGCGGTGTTCGGCGTGTGGCCGATGGCGACGAACATCCCCCCCACGGGAAAGTCCTCCTCCTCGCCCGTCACCGTGTTGCGCAGGCGCACGGCGGTGATCGCGTCGTCGCCCAGCACGTCCAGCACCTGCGTGTTCCAGCGCACCTTGATCTTCTCGTGCGCCAGCACGCGGTCCTGCATCACCTGCGAGGCGCGGAAGCTGTCGCGGCGGTGCACGATCACCACCTCGCTGGCGAACTTCGTGAGGTAGGTGGCCTCCTCCATCGCCGAGTCGCCGCCGCCGACGACGACGAGGCGCTGATTGCGGAAGGCGGGGAGCGCGCCGTCGCACACCGCGCAGGCGCTCACGCCGCCACCGGCCTGCGCCAGCCGCTCCTCGTTGTGCAGCCCCAGCCAGTTGGCGCGCGCGCCGGTGGCCACGATCACCGCCTGCGCCCGGATCTCCGGCGACCACGAGGGGCGCAGGACGAACGGACGCCGCGAGAAGTCGACCGAGGCGACGTTCTCCATCATGGTGCGCGCGCCGAAGCGGACCGCCTGGTCCTTCATCCGCTCCATGATCTCCTGCCCGCCCACGCCCTCGGGAAAGCCGGGGAAGTTCTCGATGTCGGTCGTGTACATCAGCTGGCCGCCGGGGATCATCTCCCGCGAGGGCTCGCCCTCGATGACCAGCGGGTCCAGGTTGGCGCGCGCGGCGTAGATGGCCGCGGTCCACGCGGCCGGCCCGGAGCCGATGATCACCAGCGTCTCGGCCTTGCTGCTGCTGTTCCCTGCGGAGCTCATTCCTCTGCGTCTCCCGAGCGATGGGGCGGGTGCGAAGCGTGGCAATATAACCATCCGCGCCGGGAGCCTGCCACCGGCGCGGATCTCCGCGTTCAAATGGTTGGATGGATGCGGGTTACTGAATCCGCATCTCCCGATCCCCGTCTCACCGTCCGTGGCCACCGGATCGGAGGAAACCCCGACGCGCTTCCCACCTGACGTGCTGGACAGGGCTCTTCACCGGCGACTGAAGTCGCAGCAACAACCACGGGAAGCCTCGCAAACTGCGCGAGGCTGTTCAGCCCGGAAGCTGGCCCCGGGGTTCAGAGGACGCCTCTCGTTTCATGCTCCCTCGACGCGTGCAGCGCCCCAGGCTGTTTTGGGAGAGGTCGAAAAATCGAGGGGGAGAAGACGGCGGTTTTGTCTTCTCCCCCTCGATTTTTCGGGTGAGGGCCCCCACCCTGGGCGACGACCTCACCAGATCCTGGCTACCGGCCCCTCAGCCGACGACCGTCGCGGCCGAATCCTCGTCCGCGGGGAGGGTCTCGTTGGAGATGAGCAGGTCCACCGGGCGGGCGTCGTCTTCGCGGAACTGGTGGGCGTAGAGGCGCGCGTACAGGCCGTTGCGGGCCAGCAGCTCGGTGTGCGTTCCCTCCTCCACGATCTCGCCGCCGTCCAGCACCAGCAGCCGGTCCGCGCGCCGCACGGTGGACAGCCGGTGGGCGATGATGAGCGTGCTGCGGCCGCGCAGGAGGTGGTTCAGCGCGTCCTCGATCAGCGCCTCGCTCTCGTTGTCCAGGCTGCTGGTGGCCTCGTCCAGGATCAGCACCGTGGGGTCCTTCAGGATCGCACGGGCGATGGAGATGCGCTGCCGCTGCCCGCCCGACAGCTTGATCCCCCGCTCACCCACGCGCGTGTCGTACCCGTCGGGAAGGAGCTGCACGAACTCGTGCGCGTGCGCCACCTTCGCCGCCGCCACGATCTCCTCCGCGCTGGCCTCCGGTCGCCCGTAGCCGATGTTCTCGTGGATGCTGCCGCTGAACAGCAGCGTCTCCTGCGGCACCAGCCCCACGGCGTTGCGCAGCTCCGCGAGGCGCAGCTCGCGCACGTCGATCCCGTCCACCGACACGCTTCCCTGCTGCACGTCCCAGAAGCGTGGGATGATGGCGGCCAGCGTGGTCTTTCCCGCTCCGCTGGGCCCCACCAGCGCCACCGTCTCGCCCGGCTCGATGCGCAGCGACACGCCGCGCAGCACCCACTCGGGCGTGGCCGCGGCCGCCGGGTCGGACTCGAGCGGCGCGGCGCCCAGCATGCGCAGGAAGGCCATCGCCACCTGCCCGCCGCCCTGGTTCAGCATGGGCAGCTCGGTGGGCTTCTCGTAGCGGAACCACACGTCGCGGAACTCCACGCCCCCGCGGACGGGGACGGGGAGCGGCTTCGGGTGGTCGGGGTCGCGCAGGTTGGGGCGCGAGTTCAGGATCTCGAAGACGCGCCCGGCGGCGCCGATCGCCTCCAGGTACATCCCCCACAGCTGCCCGATGCCCCCGACCGCGCCCGCCGCCGAGCCGGCGTACAGGAGGAAGGAGACCAGCGTTCCCGGCGTGAGCGTGCCCTGCAGCACCATCCGCCCGCCCAGCCACAGCACCAGCACCGAGGCGCTGAACACCGCGAACGAGTTCACGCTGTTGAACAGCCCGCGCGTGACGGCGCGCCGCAGCGCCACCGTGACCGCGTTGTCCATGCGCGAGCGGTAGCGCGCGCGCTCGAAGTCCTCGCGCGCGAAGCTCTGCACCACGCGGATCTGCGAGAACGCCTCCTCGGCCACCGCGGTGGCCTCGGCCACCTGGTCCATCACCCCCAGCGAGTTCTTCTTCAGCCGCTCGCCCAGCCACAGCCCGCTCCCCACGACGACGGGGACGACGCCCAGGGTGACGAGGGTGAGGAACGGCTGCATGGTGAAGAGGATGATGACCGTGCCCAGCAGCGTGAGCACCGACTGCACCATGGAGGTGACCGCCATGGTGAGCACGCCCTGCAGCATCTGCACGTCGGCGCCCAGGCGGCTGGTGAGCTCGCCGGTGCGGCGGTCGGCGAAGAACGCCGGCGGCAGGCTCAGCAGGTGCCCGAACAGGTCGCTGCGCAGCTTGGCGATCACCCGCTCGCCGGTGGCGCTCAGGAGGTAGCTCTGCAGGAAGTTGGCGAGCGCCTGGATGGCCAGCAGCCCGAACAGCTGCAGCGCCACCGAGTTCAGCTGCACCCGGCTGGCGCGCAGGAACGCGCCGTCGAAGATCTGCCCCACCACGTACGGGAAGGCCAGCCCCAGCAGGGTGCTGGCCAGCAGCATCACGGTGGCGATGGCGAGCGCCCCCTTGTGCGGGCGGAGGCGCGGAAGGAGCTTGCGCATCTGGCCGCCGCGGAGCTTCTGCCAGAAGGAAAGCTTCGGCGGCGCTTTGGGCGGGACGGAGGGAAGCACGGGCGACGCGGGAAGTGCCATGCGAAAAGGCTCGGGATTTGCGTGTGCAGACTGTGGCGGGCACGGTGCCCGGTTGGGGAAAGATAACCCGATCCGCCCGACGCACCAACCCGCGGCACTCCAGCCGCCGGGCGGCCGTCCAGCGATTCGTGACGGCGATGGCGCATAGGGGACGGTCATATTCGTGGATCGGCCCGAATGGACGCGCAGCACAGGCCGCGAACGGCGGTGAGTGTTGACGGTTCGTCCATTTATTCCCAACTTCGTCGCATTCCGGCGCAGGTTACCACCCGCGTGTTGAAAGGGAATCCATGGCACAAGGCGAACGTTCGGTGCGGCAGGAGCGCGAGGAGGCGGATGCCGCCACGCTGAGTGAGTTCAAGCCGGTGCGCGAGGCGCTCTCGCGGAGCGTGGACACGCACGGCCTGCGCTTCACGGCGCGCGAGCTGGGGATGAGCCCCACCGGCCTGCGCGGGCTGATCGACGGCACCGCGCCGTACGGCAAGACGGTGCGCAAGGCGCGGGGGTGGTTCGCGGGGTTCCTGCAGCGCGAGGGGCAGCTGGACGAGGCCGAGGCCCTGGCACTGCAGGTGCTGACCAGCGCGCTTCCCGCGGAGCGCCGCGAAGAGGTGGCCAAGGAGATCCGCGACATCGTGAACCGCGCGCGCCGCGGCTGATTCCGCGCCCCCTTTGCACCGCGGTTCCCGGCCCTTCCGCCCACGGCGGGCCGGCAGGCGCCGCAAGACAAGCGAGCGGACGGCGGGCCAGGACCCATCCCCGGCACCCGCCGTCCGCTCGTGTTCGTATCTGCCCCGATTAGCGTCAGGGCTTCAGCACTCGGGGCTCCCCGTCCGCACGTTCGGCGCGCTCCGGAGGCATCCGCGCCGCCCTCTCCCCGCGCCTTGGAGCGCTCGCCCTCTCCCGTACCGGGCGAGGGGGCTATCCACGCGGTGGCGCATCCTGCGAGCTCTGCTCACTCCCAGGCTTCGGTCGTGCCGGTGATGCCCGTACAGCTACCTCTCCCGGTACGGGAGAGGTGGACGGCCTCGGCCGGCCGGAGAGGGCGCGAGGCGCCGGACGCGCACTTCCGCACTTCTCTCCCGGGTATTGACACATCAACAAAACTAGTTACGTTGATCTCCATGACCACGACGACCGGCGCCGACCTGGCGCGCACCGCCCGCCTGTTCCACGCGCTCAGCGACGAGACGCGGCTGGAGATCGTGCGCATGCTGGCGCGCGGGGAGCGCTGCGTGTGCGACCTGACCGGCGAGCTGGACGCGGCGCAGTCCCGCCTCTCCTTCCACCTGAAGACGCTGAAGGCGGCGGGGGTGGTGAGCGACCGGCGCGCGGGGCGGTGGGTGTACTACTCGCTGGTCCCCGAGGCGCTGGAGGAGATCTCGGAGACGGCGCTGTCGCTGAAGCCGTCGCCCGAGGCGTGGTCATCGCAGGAGGGGTGCTGCCGCTGAGGGCCGCATCCCCTTTTTTTCAATCGATACATCAACTTTGGTTGATGTAAACACGGGAGGTGGGGAGATGAGTGGAGCCGAGACGATCCGGGAGACGGTGCGCGAGCGCTACGGGCAGGCCGCGCTGCGGGTGATGGCGGGTGGCGCGAACGGCTGCTGCGGCGCGGCCGAGGCGTGCTGCGGCGGCGACGACCCGATCACGCGCGACCTGTACGCCGCGGGCGAGACCGACGGCATTCCCGCCGAGGCGGTGCTGGCGTCGCTCGGGTGCGGCAACCCGACCGCGCTGGCCGAGCTGCACGAGGGCGAGACGGTGCTGGACCTGGGCTCCGGCGGCGGCATCGACGTGCTCCTCTCCGCGCGGCGCGTCGGCGCGGCGGGGAAGGCATACGGGCTCGACATGACCGACGAGATGCTGGCCCTGGCGCGCGAGAACCAGCGCAGGGCCGGCGTGGAGAACGTGGAGTTCGTGAAGGGCCACATCGAGGAGATCCCCCTTCCGGACGATTCGGTGGACGTCATCATCTCCAACTGCGTGATCAACCTCTCGGGCGACAAGCGGCGCGTGCTGGCCGAAGCCTTCCGCGTGCTGAAGCCCGGCGGCCGCTTCGCCGTGAGCGACGTGATCGTGCGCGGCGAGGTGCCCGCCGAAGTGCGGCGCAGCATGGAATTGTGGGTCGGCTGCGTCGCCGGCGCGCTGGAGGAGGGCGAGTTCCGGACGCTGCTGCGGGAGGCGGGGTTCGAGGAGGTCGACATCGAGCCCACGCGCGTCTACAGTATCGACGACGCGCGCGCGTTCCTCGAGGGCGCCGGCGTGGACGTGGATGCCGTCGCCCCCGCGGTGGACGGCCGCGTCGCCAGCGCCTTCGTCCGCGCCCGCAAGCCCGCCGCCGCGCCTGCGCTCGCCGGCGCCGCGCCGGGCGAGTCGGCCTGCTGCGCGCCGGGGTGCTGCGGCGGGTGAATCGAATGCCCTGGAAGGCAGCTGAAGCCGCGGCGATGTGGCTTCAGCTGCCCTTGGGATACCGGGGCGTGCGGCATTCTTTCCGGGAGATTCAGGGATGATCGACTACGAGATCCGGCCCGTGCGCGCGGAGGACCGCGATGCCGTCGAGGCGCTGCTGCGGCGCGCGGAGCTGCCGCCGGACGGGCTCGACGAGCAGTTCGGCGATGCGTACGCCGTCGCCGTGGCGGAGGGGCGCATCGTGGGGGCGGCGGGGGTGGAGGTGTATGGGGATGCGGGGCTGCTGCGCTCCGTCGCCGTCGATCCGGAGTGGCGGGGGCGCGGCCTCGGTGCGGCGCTCACGCGCGAGCGGCTGGCGTGGGCGGAGGCGCGCGGGCTGGGAGATGTGTATCTCCTGACCAACACGGCGGCGGACTACTTCCCGAAGCTCGGGTTCGCCCCGGTCGCGCGTGAGAAAGTCCCCGAGGCGGTGCGCGGGTCGGTGCAGTTCGCCAGCGTCTGTCCCTCGTCCGCGGCGGTGATGGTGCTCAGCCTGGGCGGGGTGCCATGCGCTACGCCCTGATCTCCGACATCCACGCCAACCTCCCCGCGCTCGACGCCGTGCTGGCCGATATCGCCGCACGCGCGGACGTCGCGGCGACGTACCACCTGGGCGACCTGGTGGGGTACGCGCCGTGGCCCAACGAGGTCGTCGACCGCATCCGCGCGGCGGGGATCGCGGGCGTCTGCGGGAACTACGATTCGACCGTCGCCCTGGGCGCGCCGCACTGCGGGTGCCGGTACGAGGATCCCGTGCAGGAGGGGCAGTCGCACGAGAGCTACGCCTGGACGCACGCCCACGTCACCGAGGCGACGCGCGGATTTCTCGGCGCGCTCCCGTTCCGCATCGACGTGCGCCCCGGCGGCGGCCACACGCCGGGGGCGACGGTCGTCCTCGTGCACGGCACGCCCACGCTGAACACGCTGTACTGGACCGAGGACCGCGACGACGGCTTCTGCCGGAAGATGGCCGGGCACGCCGGCGCCCGCCCCGGCGACGTGATCTGCTTCGGGCACACGCACAAGCCGTGGACGCGCGAGGTGGACGGCATCCGCTTCGTCAACACCGGCTCCGTCGGCCGCCCCAGGGACGGCGACTGGCGCGCCGGCTACGTCCTCCTCGACGTGGACGGCCCGTCATCCTCCGCCGAGTTCGTCCGCGTGGAATACGACGTCGACGCCGCGATGGACGCGATCCGCGCGAGCACCCTTCCCCACGCCTTCGCGGAGTACCTGCGCTCGGGCGGCAAGCCCGGCGTGGCGGCAATCTGATCTCCCGGAAAACAAAAGCATCACACGGAGGAAGTGGAGGGACCGGAGAACCGCACGAGTTCTCCGTTTCCTCCGCTCCCTGCGCGTGATGCGTTCTGTTCTGCCGTCCCTGGAGCGAGAATCAGCCGCCCGGCCTAGCGCTGCGACATCCGGCCGACGAGCGCCTCGAGCTCCGCCAGGCGCGCGTCGGTGGCGGCTTGGCGGTCGCGCAGGGCGGCCACCTCGGCGGTCAGGCGGTCGACCTCGGCCGCCTTGACGCGGAGCTCGGCGGTGCGCGCCTCCAGCGCCTTCACGGCCGCGAAGTTCACGCCGTCGATGTCGAGCAGGCCGATGGCGCGATTGTCGGTGCCCAGGCCGAACGCCGCGCGGAAGTCCTCGGCGAAGGGGCCCATGTGCCGCACCTGCGCCCCCTCGGCGATGTAGCTCCAGGTACCCACGGGAACGCCGCGGATGCGCTCCAGCAGCTCCTCGCCGTCCACCACGCCGAAGTGGTCCTTCAGCGTGCGGCTGGACGAGCAGCTGAACACGCCCGAGCCGGCGGGAAGGTTGCACCCGGTGGTGAGCGTCGCGTTGGTGCGGAAGCGGAAGCCGCCGGCCGCGCGCACCGCGAACTCGTTGTTCACGACGGACAGCAGCGAGTCGGTGGTCGAGGCGTCGCCGCGCACGAACGACCCGCTGTGCCCGTTCACCGAGGCGCGGTAGCCCAGCGCCATGGAGTAGTCGGCGTCGGCCGTGGTGCGGTAGCCCAGGGCCACCGAGCCCTGCCCGTCGGCGGTGTTGGTGAAGCCCATGGCCACGCAGGCGAACCCGCCGCAGCGGTTGCTGGCGCCGGCCACGAAGCCGATGGTGCCGCTCACGTTCACGTTGGAGCCGAAGCCCACGCCCAGCACGCTGGTGACGACCGCGCCGTCGCCGAACGCGAATGCGCCGTAGCCCTCCGCCCTGGTGTTGTTTCCGCCGGCCCACGAGTAGAAGCCGATGTAGGGGTCGTCCCACTGGTTGATGTCCACGCCGCCGGCGCGGAACGCGGCCTTGTACGGGTGCCACATCATCCGCAGGCCCGCCCCGCTCTGCGGGATGTCGCCGATGCCGAGCGTGCCCAGCGCCGCCACGCCGCCGGCGCTGTCGACGAAGAAACGGTTGCTGATGGGGCTGCCGCTGCGCAGGCGCAGCAGGTAGCGCCCGCCGATCCCCAGGTCGGGGCTGGTGGCGGGCCAGGCGAAGCGCACGTGCGAGGCGGCCACGCAGGTGGCGTGCGTGTCGGGGGTGCCGATCCGGTACACGTTGCCGGTGGTGGGCACGTAGCAGGCGCGGATGGAGTCGATCTGGGCGGCGGCCGGGGCCGGGGCGGCGGCGGCCAGCGCCCCGGCGGCCAGCGTGGCGATCAGCAAGCGGTTGCGCATCGAAGAGCCTCTGGAGTGGAAGGAATCCAGCTCGATGGGGGGGACTCTGCCCGGCGCGTGCTCAGGCGGCGGGGAAGAGCGCGTCGGCGTTCACCAGCACCAGCCGCAGCGCGGCCACTTCCACCGGGTCCGTTTCGGGCGCGCTGCGCTCCAGCGCGTTCAGCGTGCCGGTGGCGCCCGCGATGGCGTTGCGCACCGCGGCCGCGTCGCCCGAGCGCACGGCGTTGCCCAGCGCGGCGAAGGTGGCGTCCACGCCCTGGATCGCGCCGCCGGTGCCCAGGGTGGGGATCACGCGGCCGCGCGCGTCGTCCACCGCCAGCGCGAGCCCGGCCTTGAAGTCGAACGCGGCCGCGGTGACTTCGCCGGCGGGCTTCGCGGGCGGGGCCAGCGGCGTGGTGGGGGTGTCGGCGCAGGCGGCCAGCCCTGCGGCGACGAGAGGGACTGCCAGGGGACTTCGCTTCATGGCAACCTCCGCGGGTGGATGGGAGCCTCGCACGCGAACGTGGACGCGGTGTACGCGCGGCGGCCGATTCGGTGCGGCCGGAAGCCTGCCTGGCGTGCGCTCCGCGACGGAAGGTAAGCGGGGCTGCCGCGCTCGGCGGGCGGTGCGGGAGAGGGCCTGCCCGGTGTGGGGAGATCGGTCCGGCGCATCCCCGAACCGGCGGGTAATTGGCATTCTAGACGTGAACAGTCGTTCCGCAACAACTGTTTTTCATCCCCGAACCCATCATCTTTTCAGCCCTCAATCGGATCGCATCATCCTCCATAGTCTCCGCTCTGAATCGGCGGGAGATATAGATCAAGGGCGGAATTTCGCAGGAAGATAGACGGAAGATGCAGGTGGGCGCGGAGAGGCCGCGTCACGATCACGCCGCGGCATTCCGGCCGCCGGAGAGCCCGATGTCCCCGGCGGCACGTCAAGTTGCGTGATGTGTACGAGCCGGGAGCGGACACTTTGTCCAGCGCCCTCCCGGCCGGCCGTCGATCACCTCGCCAACGGCTTCGGCGAATCTCCCTTCACCGCAGCGGCAGCCAGTACGTCACCTTCAGCGCGAGGAAGTTGTCGCCGGGGGCGTCGAGGGTCTCCAGCAGCGAGCGGGGGCCCACGTGGGCGATGCGGTCGCGGTCGCCGGAGCGGTCCTGCTGCCAGACCAGGTACAGCGTGCTCCCCGGCCGCCACTCCCAGCGCAGCACCGCGTTGCTGCGGAACGAGCGCACGTTGAAGTCGTCCACCGTGCGGCTCTGCCCGTCGAAGCGTACCTCGGTGGACGTGCCGGTGCGGAGAACGCGCGTGGTGTCGCCGTCCAGCGGGCGCAGGGCGAAGGCGCGGGCGGCGGGGAGATCGCCGAAGTCGTGGTAGCGCCCGCTGCTGGCGAACGGCTCGGCGTACAGCTCCAGCGACAGGTCGGGCGTGAACAGGTACGTCAGCCGGAAGTCGGCCAGGAACTCGCTGCGGTCCACCGCCGCGAACACGTACGTCCGCCCGAACGTTGCCGCCGGGCCGCCGTCGAAGGTGGCCACGTACTGGCGCGTGGAGGTGTAGCGCAGGTAGTTGGGCTCCACGGAGAGCTGCCAGCGCGGCGCGGGGCGCACGGAGAGGCGCCCGCTCAGCCGGTAGGTGACGGCGCGCTGGTCGTTCATCCCGTAGTAGACGCGGCCGCGCCACTGCAGCCGCGCCGCCGCGCTGTTCTGCAGCAGCCCGATCATCGCCCACGACCCCGGCGCCCCGGCCAGCGGCCCGCCGCGGGTGAGCGTCTGGCTCTGCACGGGAAAGGTGCGGAAGGCGGTGAAGGTGGTGCGCCAGAAGTTCTTCAGTGTCGCCTCGGCGTCGAACCACAGCTCCCCGTCCGTCATCACCCCGCCGCCGTTCCACTGGGCCACGGGGGTCACGTAGGTGGCCCAGCGGCGGAAGGGCCCGCGCGGCGTGGTCTCGCGGTAGCGCAGCTCGCCGTACACCTGGCGGAAGTCGGCGGAGGATTGCGACCCCGCGTCGTTCAGCTCGAAGCCGGCCGAGCGCAGGTCGCCGGCCACGGTCCACAGCCAGTGGCGGCCGCTGATCTTCTGCGCGGCCAGCGAGGCGGTGTAGCCGGAAAGCGTGGTGAGCGAGGGATCGTAGGTGACGTAGTCGGCGTCCGGGCGCTGGAGGTAGCGCGCGCTGGAGCGCTGGATGCGCAGGATGGCCAGCGAATCGCCCGCCACGTGGCTGAAGCCCAGCGCGCCGGTCACCTCGTACGTCCCCCCGCCCAGCCGCAGGTCCCAGTCCGCCGCGCCGGTGAGCGCGTCGCGGTCCAGCCGCGCCGCCAGCGGCGACCCGTCGCCGATGCCCCGGTGCACGCCGGTGAGGATGACGCCCGCCGTCGACCCCGTTTTCCCCAGCTCCTGCTGCAGCCGGACCACGCCGTAGCCCGTCGGCGGCTCGACTTCGACGCGCCCGAACTCCCCCGTCTCCGCGTCGAAGGTGCGCGCCCGCTCGCGCGCCGTGACCGCGCCCAGCACGCCGACGGAGAGGCCGCTGGGGAGGCGGCCGGTAAGCTTCGCCGCGCCCAGGATGGTGCTGTTGGAGGGACGATCGACGAAATCGCCGTCGGCCAGCCCGTGTGGCGCCGCGCCGATGCGGCGCGAGTAGAAGTATCCCGCGCCGCCGCCGGAAAGAAGGCCGCTTCCCTCGGTGAAGAAGGGCCGCTTCTCGGAGAAGAAGGTTTCGAAGGCGGAAAGGTTCACCTCCGCCGGATCCGCCTCCACCTGCCCGAAGTCGGGGTTCACGGTGGCGTCCAGCGTCAGGTTGGGCCCCAGCCCCAGCTTCAGGTCGGCGCCGGCGCGCACCGTCTCCTCGCGCGGCGAGTGGAAGGGGTCGGCCGCGTCCACGCCCTGGCTGAACGACGCGCCGGTGGCCACGTACGGCGACAGCTCCACCCGCCGCCCGGGGCGCACCCCCGCGATCCCGTCCAGCTCCCCGAAGCGCGACGCCCACGCGGAGACGGACTTGGGGACGACGATCCAGTAGTCGTCCTCCTCCTTCTGCGGCATCCACCGCCGCACGTTCAGCCCCCACGCCTGCGCGTCGCCCGGGTTGAAGCGCAGCTGCGAGAGGGGGATGCGCATCTCCGCCGTCCACCCGGCGCTGTCGCGCGCCACCCGCGCCTCCCACACGGGGTCGAACTGCGTGTCGCCGTCGTCGCTGTCGCGGGGGTGATACAGGTCGGTGCGCGTTCCGGCGGCGGTCACGCCGAAGGTGTAGGCGGTGCGGCGGTCGTGGTAGGTGTCCAGGGAAATGGCGATGAACTCGGCCGCGTCGGTCACGTCGCGGCGGCTGACCGGCGCCTGGATGCGCCCCGGCTCGCCCGACGCCATCCGCGCGCCCACGTACAGCGCGCGGTCGTCGTACACGAAGCGGACCTCGGTGCGCTCGGTCGCCGGCGTCCCCTCCCTCGGCTCCTTCTGCCAGAAGCCGGTGAGCACCGGCGCCGCCGCCCACGCCCCGTCGTCCAGCCGCCCGTCCAGCGCGGGCGCGCGCCCGTCGATCCTCATCGCCGCCGCGCGCTTCGGCGCCGTCGCGGCGGCGGTGTCGGCGTGGGCGGGGGATGGCGTCTCCTGCGCGTCCGCCAGCGCCGGGGGGAGGAGCAGGGGGATGAAGAGCGCCAGGGAGATGGGGAGCGCGGCGCGGCTCATGGCTGGCTCCGCGCCAGCCAGATGGCCACGCGCGAGCGGTCGCCGTCGCTGGCGATGCCGCGCATGGTGTCGAGCAGCGCCGCCCGCACCTCGCCGTCGCCCAGGTGCGCGGCGGGAACGGACATCAGCACCCGCGACTTGTCGCCGTCGCTGGCGATGGAGCGCGCGGTGCGGATCGCGGCGACCACCACGTCGCGGCGGGCGCCGGAGCGCGTGAGGGCGGCGATCAGCACGCGCGACTTGTCGCCGTCGCTGGCGATGCGGCGCGTGGCCGCGAAGAAGGCCTCGCGCACGGCCGCGTCGGCCAGCGGGTCGCGCGCGGCGGCGCGGACCAGCAGCGACGACTTGTCGCCGTCGCTGGCGATGCGCGCCGAGGCCTCGAGCATCGCCGCCATCTCCTCGGCGCGGATCGCCGGGCGCTCCAGCAGCGTGGCCAGCACGGAGCGCTTGTCGCCGTCGCTGGCGATGCGGCGGCCGGCCTCCTCCAGCGCCTCGGCGGTGTCGCCGGGGCGCAGGCCGGGCTGGCGCAGCAGCGCGGTGAAGTACGCGCGCTTCGCCCCGTCGCTGCTTATGCGGCGCGTCTCCTCCAGCACCGCCGCGGTCCCGCCGCGGCGGTAGATGCGGGCCACGCGCGCCTCGGCGTTCACCCCGCTCTCGCGCACCAGCTCGAGCATCGCCGCGCGGATCCACGCCTCGTCGCCCTCGCCCGGCGCCGTCTCGCGCCCGTCGCGGAAGAAGCGCCGGCGCACGCCGCCGCCGTCGTCGCGGTATTCCACGCGGCGGTCCGGCGCGCCGGGGCGCTCCTCCTCCATCACCAGCCGCCCGCCGGGGCCGACGTACGCCAGCTGGTCGTCGTCGCCGAAGCGCAGCTCGCCGTTCACGTCGATCGTCATCCGCCGCCCGTCGTCGATCACCTCCGAGTGCATGCGCGTCCGCATCTGCCCCGCCGCGGGCCCGGCCAGCGCGAGCACCCCCAGCATCGCCGCCCCGATCGACCGCATTCGCATCGCATCCTCCCAATCAGGTGGTGTCCCTCTGCTGATATTTCAGCACTTGAGACCGGCTGCCGCTCGCTCGTCCAACGATCCCCGGGTTCTGATACCGGATCTGGTAATCATCTGTGCGTAGCAAACGCATGGAGAGACGCCATCCTGAGGCCGGCCACACCGTCGTTGCCCCCACACGATCGGTTGCAGGCCGAAGGATCTGTGGGCGAGGTCGCACGTGCGCTTCCGGATTGCACGATCGATCTCCGAAATCGGTATCACCCTCTCATCTTCTTCAAATGCAGAAGAATCAGCACTTGCGGCGAAAGGACGGGGGAGACGGGCGAACCCGTCTCCCCCGTCCCGCTACTGCGTGAACTCGCGGAGAATGCGGGCCATCCAGGCGCGCCCCTCCGGCTCGAACGCCACGGCGCGCCCGGCCACGGTGTACGTGCCGCGCGGCCCGCTCGCGGTGGGCACCATCTCGGCGCGCCGCGTGATCCCGTTGCGCGTCTCCTCCACCACCAGCCGCCCGCCGCGCCGGATCTCGCGGATGTCGGCCGCGTCGGAGCCGCGGACCACGTCGCGCGAGGTGATGGTCACATGGCGGCCGTCGTCGCTGGTCAGCGAGATGTCGGAGTTCCAGACGCCGTCGCTGTCGTGGTCGTGGATGGTGGTGGTCGTGGTCTGCGACCCGGCCGCGCTCGCCGCCGGCTGCGCGGCCGCCGCGGGCCCGAGCAGAGCCGAGAGCGCCATCGCCCGGTCGCCCGAGTCGGCGATGGGGCGCGCCGCGGCCAGGTACGCGTCGCGCGCCGAACCCTCCACGCGCTGGCGCGAGGCGGCCGCCAGCAGCACGTCGCGCCGGTCGCCGGACGACGGAATCGACGCGGACGCATTCAGCGCCGCCGTCAGCGCCTCGCGCGGGAGGCCGGGGCGGCTGACGACGTGCAGGAGGATGTCGCGCCGGTCGCCGCTGCTGGGGATCGCGCCGGTCGCGCCCACCACCTCCACCAGCTGCGCCGCGCCGAGCGACGGGCGCGAGAGCACGGCCAGCAGCACGTCGCGCCGGTCGCCGCCGCTCGCCATCGCCGCCGTCGAAGAGATCACCCCCGACACCGCCTCGGGCTGCTCGCCGGCGCGCGCGAGCACGGCCAGCAGCACCTCGCGCTGGTCGCCCGACGACATGGTCCGCGCGGCGCCGAAGAAGGCGGTGCGCACGCTGGCCGGCTGCAGCGGGTAGCGCCGCGTGAACTCCTTCAGCACCGAGCCCCGATCGCCGCTGGAGCCGATCGTCGACGCCGAGCGCAGCAGGAGCGCCAGGTCGCCCGTTCCCACGTCGGGGCGGCGCAGCACCGCCAGCAGCACCGCCGCCTTGTCGCCCGACGAGGCGATGCCGTCGGCCGCGCGGATCACGTCGGCGTATCCCCCGCCCTCCTGCAGCATCTCCGCCATCTTCGCGGGCGGCACGTTCAACTCGCGCGCGAAGTACGTCACCTTCTCGTTGAACTCCTGCACCCCGCCGGCGGTCGCGCCCGCGGCCGCCGCCGGCGCGTTCGGGACGGGAGCCGCCGCCGTCCCTCCCGTCGCCGCGGAAGCGGGAGCCGGCGGAGCGGGCGAGCCCGCGGGCGCCGCGCCGCCGGCCGGAAGCGCGCGGTCCAGCATCTCCCGCACGTTCCCCGCGATGCGCGCCACCACGCCCTTCGGCCTGGCCTCGGGCATCACCGCCGGCGCCGGCACGCCGGAGACCAGCGCCGCGGCGGGCGTCCCCGCGGCGGCATGCGGCTCCGCCACGCGCAGGGCGGCGAGCGGCACCACCGCCGCCGCGGCCACCACCAGCGCCGCGAAGCCCAGCCCGCGGCTCACCCCGCCGCGCGCGGTGGCGCCGTCCAGGATCGCCAGCAGGCGGCCCTCGAACTGCGACCGGCGCGCCATCGCCAGCGCGGCCGCGGGGCCCTCGGCCTGGCCCAGCGAGCGGACGATGTCCAGCAGGTGGTCGGCGTACGCCACCGGCCGCGTGCCGATGGAAAGCACCGCGTCGTCGCAGGCGTGCTCGCGCTCCTCGCGCATGCGGCGCGCGGCCATCCACACCAGCGGGTGGAACCAGAACAGCGCCAGCGACAGGTGCGCGATCCACTGCGTGAGCGGGTCCCACCGGCGCACGTGCGCCAGCTCGTGCGCCAGTACCACGGTGCGGCGCTCCTCGTCCCAGTCCTCCGCCTCCGCGGGAAGGAGAACCACGGGGCGCACGATTCCCCACGTCATCGGCACCACCGCGTGCGCCTCGCGCAGCAGCGTCACCACGCGCCCCACGCGCAGCCGCCGCGCCAGCCGGTCGGCGATGCGCACCCATCCCTCGTCGGTGATCTCCGTCGCCCGCCGCTCCATCCACCACACGCGCCCCAGCCCGTAGCCCAGGCGGAGGACGAGCAGCACCCCGCCCGCGCACCACACCGCCATCAGCGCCGTCTTCCAGTCGAACGGCGTTGCGGGAGATGAGGATGAAAGAGAGGGGGATGATGAAGACGACGGAGATACGGCGCCCGCGGCGGCCGGTCCGGCGCCCACGGGGGATGCGGGATGCGCGGCGGTAGATGCCGACGCATCGGCGCGGGGATGCGCGGCGGCGATGGGAGAAGATGCCGTCGCGGGCGACGCCACGAACGCCGCCGCCGGCCGCAGCGGCGCGGGGACGGGGACCACGCGCCACGCCGGCAGCAGCCGCGTGACGGCCGGCAGCGCCAGCATCGACGCCAGCGCGACCACCCACACCAGGTGCCGCGCGGCGGCCGAGCGGCGCCGCATCAGCCGCGTGGCCGCCAGCGCGGCGACGAGGACGAGGGTGCCCTTCGCGGCGGCGTCCGCCAGCACCGCGAACACGGAGGCCAGCTGCAGCGCGCTCATTCGCCCTCCTCCTCGCCGCGGGCACGGGCGATCAGCACGGCCAGGCGCTCCAGTTCGGCGGCCGAGGGCTTCTGCTCCTCGAGCAGCGCGTTCACCACCTGCTCGGTGCTCCCTCCGAAGAAGGTGCGCACCACGTCGCGCAGCGCCGTGGTGCGGGCGCGGCTGCGCGGCGTGGTGGGAAGGTACACGTAGCGCTTGCCGTCCAGCTCGTGCTTCAGGCGCCCGCGCTCCTCCAGCAGCCGCAGCGCCGCGCGCACCGCCGAGTACGTGGGCGGATCGGGGATCTCGTCCATTACCTCCGCCGCGGTGGCCTTCCCGCGCCGGTAGATGATCTCCATGATCTGGCGCTCGCGGCGGCTGAGCCCGGCCAGGTTGGTCGCTTCGGGCATGCGGCGGACGGGGTGCGGAGTGCGGAGGGGGCCTGTGGGCGCGGCGGTTCGGCGGAAGATGGTGCCTCCCCCCAGCGCGCCCGGCGGAAGTGCGGAAAAATCCGCACATGCTGAATTATCAGCACGTGCACGCCGGGTGTCAAGGGTGATGTGCGGGCGGCGATTGAAACGTGGATGCGCTGGAATTTGGCGCCATGAAGCCAGGGAGATAGTCGTGAGCACCCGTGCACACAAGTCACTGTGCGGAAGATATCATCGGTCCAAAGCTTGCTCGTGACGAGTCCGTTGCCATCCGATCTGGCATACAACGATGACCGTCACGGTCCTAATCTGTGCTCTTCACACCTCCGTCGAACTGGAAAGATGAGCGACCCCGATCCGCAGACTTACCCGGAGCGCGTACTCATCAGCTATAGCCACGACTCAGCAGAGCATCGTGAGCGCGTACTCGCGCTTGCAGCACGACTCAGAGGTGATGGCGTGTTCGTGATGCTCGACCAGTACGATCCGCATCCGTCCATAGGGTGGCCCCAGTGGATGCGGCGCGAGATCGCTAAGGCCACGCACGTACTAGTAGTCTGCACCGAGACCTATTTGCGTCGTGTGAACCTCGACGAATCGCCCGATCGCGGGCTGGGAGCAACCTGGGAAGGAACCCTCATTATTCTAGAGACATACGCGAGCCAAGGGCACAATGATAAGTTCATTCCCATTGTGTTCTCCTCTGCGGCTCAACCGTTCGTCCCCGACTTTCTTCAGGGTGCAACACGCTACGATGTTAGTAGCGAAGATGGATACGATGCTCTATACGCCCGATTGACTGGGCAGCGCCTCGTTGCAGTGCCGCCGCTTGGGCCCAGGCGTAAGGTAGGTGTAGCGGCCAGGGAGGAGGGGTTGGAATCACCAGTTCGTCCCAGCAACGCGGCGCCCATACCTGTGGCAACCGATCTAATGCTGATCGAAGCCAAGGAAACGACGCAATTCATTCCGGTGATGCGGATTCGGGAGCAAGGCGACCGGGTAGAGTTCACGCTCGTCCCGCAGAACGCGGATATAACCGCATTTTTAAGCGAGTTGAAGGACCGTTGGGGGAAAACGCGGGTGTGGGTAGCATACGGCGACTCAGCGCATTCAGGCAGCGTGGAGGCGGCAGATCGCGTACGCGACTCTCTGGGTGAACGGTGGATTGTTAGCGTAGTTGTTGATGAGGGAAGCCGAGGCTCCAGCATGGAAATAGCTACTTCGGGTAAGTCGGCCGATGAAATAGCGGAACTGCGTGCCCGGCGAATCCTGTTGAACGAAAAGCCTCCTGCCGATGTCGCTCGCTGGGGGCAAGTTGACTCCATGCTTGAAACGCTCGTCCAAGGTGTCGGGGCCGGCCGTTCACTTGTCGAGTCCCCTCTCTTGCCGCTTTATCGTCAACATGGGTCCAACCCGCGACTCTTCCTTGCAGCCGCGCGCCTAGCTGCCGTGCTGGAACTACGGCGAACGGAGACAGTGGCGCACGTACTGGAACTGATTTTTCAAATGGAAGACCCACGGCGGCTTTATGTTCGTTTCAGGGGCCGACGTAGAAAGATCTACACGAACATGCCCGCCTATGAAATGGCGTTCGAAGGAGTATGTCCTCTTTCATGAAGCCCAGAGCAGTCTAAAACGTGTTTCGGAGCAGCAACAAAACGCCGTAAGTCGCAATCTGCAGCGACTTACGGCATTGCCCCCGGAGGATTCGAACCTCCACCAAAGGTTCCAAAGACCTTTGTGCTGCCCTTACACCAGGGGGCACCACATCACGCGTTCATCAGATCGTGCAGACTGCAACGAACAGCGCCCAGCACCAATCCGGTTCGGGGAGATGGCCGCGTTGGTCCTGCACGCAGCCGGGGACGGGCCGCGGCGACCATCGCCGAGCGCCCCACCCCCATGAAGGAGGTAAAGATACACCGTTGAGCCGCTTACCGGCAGGGGTGGCGAAGCGAGCGAAGCCAACCGAATCGCGCAGCCCATCGCATCGGCACCGCGGCGCTTCTACGGCGTCGCGGCGATCAGCCTGGGCGCCGCGGCGTCGCTCGTGAAGCTGAGCGCGGCGGCGTACCACTGCCCGTCGATCTTCCTCCAGACCAGGAGATACTTGCCCATGTCCAGCAGATCCCCGCCGTTGGCGCGCAGAACGATGCGGTTCACGCCCGTTTCATAGGCCAGATCGCCCGATTGGGCCATGGTGAGCCCCGCGGGCGTGCCGGCGAGCTCGCGCACCCCGAGCGACGTGAAGTACAGCCGGTAGAGCGCACCGATGGCCGCCCGCCCGTTGACCTGGGGCGATCCCCCGGCCTGGATGACGCCGTCCTCGGCCCAGAACGCGAGCGCCCGGTCGGCGTCCAGCGCGGCCTCCGCCTGCTGCAGCCCCGCGCTGCGCGCGTGCAGGGCGTCGCTCGCCGCACCGGCCGCGGGATACGGCGCGACAGCGGGGCCGCTGCCGGGGCCTGCGCAGCCCAGCGCCGCGGCCGCCGTGAGCACGGCGACGGTCCTGATCATGGAGGGGAACATGGTTTTTCTGCGGGTGGCAGGCGGGAAAGGGCTGTCATGGCGACAGCGCAGGGCCACGAGAGATGCACGGACGCTCGCGGCAGCCCCGGCGGAGCGCCGCGCCGACCACCGGGAACGCGGCAATGGCCTGAGGGGGGTGACGCACATGCCGAGCCGCGAACGGCCCCGGAGGGAGCCCGGGCGTAACCAGATCGGGCGTCCGGACCAGCTTCGGGCCCGCCGCCCCCGCGGGCGCGACGCCGAGCCTTCTCCAACAACCGGGGGCGAGACCACGATCGGTCTCGCCCCCGTTTTCCATCTCCTCCCGAACGAATTTCAGCGCGTGCATCCGGGGTCCGGCCGGCGGGTCACCCGTCCGTGCGCGTTACATCGGTGGTGGAGCGGTCCGACTTCTACCGCTTCTTGTTCGCGGGCGCGTTGTGGCCGGGCCGGAAGTTGATGAGCTCCAGCGCGCGGCCGTGCTCGCCGGCGGTCATCTCCACGGCGTTTCCGTGCTGCGTCAGCTGCGGCGAAACATAGGGCTTCTTGTCCATGTTCTCTCGCTTTCTCGGACCGGGGCGCGGAGCCCCGGCGTGGTGGGTTGGTGTACGATGCGAGTGGCCCGCCGGCCGGACCCCGGACGTCCTCCGTCACTTTGCCTCATCTTCGCCCCTCGCGGTGAGGGGGCGTCAGGCCGCCACCGCGGCCGGTGCGCGCACGAGCGCTTCCCATCGTCCCGCGCGCACCGCCAGCCAGGTTTCCAGCGCCAGCGAGCAGAGGAGGAGCGGAAGGCTGCGCACCTCGCCCTGGCGCGCCTGCCCGGTCGCGGCGCGGAGCGCGTCGGCGCGGACCCAGCCGCGGCGCGCGATCTCCGGGTCGCGCAGGAGCGCCTCGAGGCGCGCGCGCTCGCGGTGCAGCGCCCACAGGAGGCGCGCGTCGATGCCGCCCTTCCCGCGCCGCGTGCGGATCTCCTCGGGAAGAATCCCCCGCATCGCCTCGCGCAGCACGTGCTTGCCGCCGCGGGGGCGGATGCGCAGCGGCGGCGGAAGGCGAAGGGAGTGCTCCACCAGCGGGCGATGCAGGAAGGGGTAGCGCATCTCGATCCCGTCCTGGAACGGGCCGCGCTCCACGAAGGCCGGCAGCAGCGCCAGCTCCGTCGCGATCTGGTGCGCGAAGAAGCTTCCTCCGCGCGGGACGGCGAGCTGGCGCACCGCCGGGAGCCGTCGCCCGATCTCCATCCGGCGGCCGAATCCCGCGTCCAGCCACTCGGGGAGCTGCTCGTCCGCGCGGGCGCGGCGCGCCTGCAGCCAGGTGGGGAGAAACGGGTGGATGCCGTGGCGCCCCAGCCCCGTCCAGAACGACTGCCGCGCAGCGACGGAGAAGCGCACCAGCTCGCGCATCGCGGTCCGCATGTGGCCGGCGGCGATCAGGTCGGTGATGAAGCCCAGGCTTCCGGCGAGATAGTGGTCCGATCCCTGGCCCGAAAGGAGCACGCGCCCGCCGGCGCCTCGCACCCGGGCCACCATCTCCCGGTCGCGCGCCCAGAACGGGTAGTGCGGCCGCGGCTCGTCCGTGCGCGGCGGGGGCGAGCCGTCGTCCTGCCACGCCCACGGGTCGATCACCGTCTCGTTGCGCAGCCCCCAGCGGCGCACCACCGCGTCCGAGTACTTCCGCTCGTCGCCATCCCCCAGCGTCTCGACCAGCGTCACCGTCCCGGCGACGCCCGGCCCGCGCCCGGACTCCGCCAGCGTCTGCGCGACGCAGACGACGGACGAGGAATCCAGCCCGCCGGAGAGCTGCGACCACACGGGGACGCCGCCCTCCGTGCGGACGCGAACCGCCTCCTCCAGCAAGCCGCGGAACGTCTCCGTCGCCGCGCGCTCGTCCGCCGTCTCCGTGGGCGCGAAGTCGGCGGCGGACCAGAAGCGGCGGCGGGAGATGGAGCCGTCGCGCCACGCCAGCACCTCGCCCGGGGCGACCGCCTCCACGCCCGTCCACACCGTGCGGACGGGGGACACGGCGCCGCCCACGAGGAAATCGGCGATCCACTCCTCGTCGAGATCACCGCCGCGGGCCAGCGCGTCCGCGCGGGAGGCGAGGAGGAGCGCGCCGCCCCGTCTCGTGACGAACAGCGCCTTCACCCCGAACGGGTCGCGGATGGCCGTAAGCGTGCGGCGATCCCCATCCCACAGCACCAGCGCGAAGTCGCCCAGCAGCGCGTCCAGGCACCCCGCGCCGCGCGCCGCGTACGCCGCCAGCACCAGTTCGATGTCTGGCGCCCGGTCCCCGCGGACGCCGCCCCATCCCGCCACCTCGCCGCGGTTGTCCAGCCGCACGTCGCCGGCGGCGAGGAGCGCGCCGCGGCGGGCCAGGAGCGGGCGCAGCGCGTCGGGCTCGGTGCTCGCGGCGGCCGCAAAGGCACCGTCATCTACCCAAGCCGTCACGTCCCCCGCCGCGGCGATGCCGGTGGGGAGCCACGCCCGGAGGTCGGGAGACACCCCGGCTCCCGATGCCGCGCAGGCGAAGTGGTTCACGCCGCCACCTCGGGGAGCGCGCGGAACTTCTCCACCGTCTCCTGGTCCTCGTTCACCGGCCGGCCGTCCAGCTCCACCCAGGCGTGCGCGTAGAACGGGTACACCTGCACGCCGATGCGCAGCTCGGCGGGCGCGCCGCGGCGGCGGAGCAGCACGAACAGCGCGAGCGACTGCTCCAGGCACACCGCCCGCCCGGGGAAGAACGCCGCCGCGACCGCGACGTGGTACGCCGCGCGCTCTACCTCGTCCGGCGCGAGCCCCGGCCCGGACGCGGCCGACGCCCGGCGCCGCGCCCACGCCACCGCGCGCCCGAATCCGCGCGCCTTCAGGCACGCGCGCACCGCGAGCAGCTCCAGCGCGCACCGCGCCACCGACGGCGTCCTCATCCGCGCACCACCAGCTTCCTGGCCGCCAGCTCGCCCAGCAGCCGCGCGGCGTCCGTGGCGAGCGTCTCGCGCGGGGCGTCGTACTCGTCGAAGAGCCGGTCCGCGAGCGCGGCGGCCGTGGGGTGCGCCGGAAGGAGCTCCCAGATGCGCGTGCCCACCTCGTCCAGCCCGAAATACTCGCCCTGCACCGGATCCAGCAGGACGGTGCGGTCGCCTTCCGCCGCGGAGACGACGTGCTCCGCGCGGCGGAAAGGCGCGTCCAGCGGTGCGGGCGCTGCGCCCTCGCGATTCTTCTTGAGCCAGCCGAGCATGGCAGAGTGGTCCAGGTGAGATCCCCGACTCGCAAAGCGGAAAAAGCACAAAGCGTCGGGTGATGTACCCCTCCGTCAGAGGATAAAACAAACCCGAGGCACGCACAATGGAACATCTGTGAGCGTTCGGCGGGCCCTCTGGAGAGGCGGGATCTGGCTCGGCGGAGATGGATCGCGCAGATTCCGCGGACCGGGCAGCGACATCACGAAATGGGGGGACGGATGAAGACGATCGCGACGATTGGCTACGAGGGCGCGACCATGCCGCGCTTCCTGGAAGCGCTCCGCGAGGGGAAGGTGGAGATGGTGGTGGACGTGCGCGCCGTGACCAGCTCGCGCCGGCCGGGCTTCTCCAAGAACGCGCTGGCGGCGCACCTGGGCGAGGTGGGGATCGACTACCTGCATCTCCGCGCGCTGGGCACGCCGGCGGACGGGCGGGCCGCGGCGCGCGCCGGGCGCTTCGACGAGCTGCGCGCCATCTTCACCGAGCACATGGCGACCACCGACGCGCAGGTCGCCCTCGAATCGCTGGCGGAGATCGTGCGCGCCGGCCGCCGCGTCTGCCTCCTCTGCTACGAAGCCGACCCCGCGCACTGCCACCGCAGCATGGTCGCCGAGGCGCTGGCCGAGCGCGTCTCCGTCCGCGTCGACGATCTCGCCCCCGCGCCGCCGGAGTAAAGCGCAGGGGACAGGGGACCAGGGGACCAGGGGACCAGGGGACCAGGGGACCAGGGAAGGTGCGGTGACCGTCACGCACCGCAATGAGTGCCCACCACTAGATGACGTCATCCTGAGTCGAACACCGCGCTGCGCGCGACCACGGAGGATGAAAGGACAGTGGTCGTGAGCGCTGATGCCACAGAATGAGCGGATCAGCCTCGCGCAGTTTGCGAGGCTTCCCGTAGTTGTTGCTGCGACTTCAGTCGCCGGTGGGGGGCCAGGCCGCGAACTTTCTATTCAGGCCGGCCACGCCGCAACCCGTTTTCGCACAATAATTTGCAGGCCGAAGGATCTATCGCTGTCTCGCACATGAGCCGGGATGACGCGCTTGAGGCGCCTCCGGATCGGTTCATCCTGTTGGATGACGGCTCGGCGCATCGAATCGGCTGACGTGCTGGACCGGCGATAGATCCTTCGGCCTGCAAGCATTTGCAAGAGTGCCTGTTGCGGCGTGGTCGGCCTCAGGATGACGTCTCTGAGGTCGCACAATCTCAGCACACCAACAAAATCGGCGGGGGGCCCCGCGGGCCGGGGGGCCCCCCCACCGCAACACCCCCCCCCCGGCGAAAAAAAACCCCCGGAACCC